>Ga0209677_100010_pt1 | contig 688031 bp, 621 predicted proteins | sample AraplaCvi_mCL_r2_2_FD_184285 | JGI IMG/M metagenome (GOLD analysis project Ga0209677, IMG submission 184285) | Arabidopsis root microbial communities from North Carolina, USA - plate scrape CL_Cvi_mCL_r2 (SPAdes) (version 2) | ecosystem: Host-associated > Plants > Roots > Endosphere | place...
TCATTTCGCCTTTTTCTACCTGATCGACAACGCTTAATTTAAAAGCCAGGCTGTAATCCCGCTGGCTACGCCGCATCCCTTGCTCCATCTGACACTCCTTCCTCTTGTCGGAAAAGTGTCAACTTAATTCAGGACGGGTCAGAGCAAGGAAAAACGCCGCTGCACATCGCGCCTGCGGCGTTTTTGCTTCCGGCTCAAGCGCCTGCGAGCTGGTATTTCTTGATCTTGTCGTAGAGCGTCTTGCGGGGAATGCCCAGCCGCTCGGCCGCTGCTGCCACACTGCCCTCGCTCTCCTTGAGGGCTGCGGCAATCAGGCCGGCCTCGAAGTTTTCCACCTGCTCGGGCAGGGGCAACAGTGCTGGCGCGCCTGCCAGGCGCCCCGACGTGGCGATCTGCTCCACCCCCAGCACCCAGCGGTCGGCGAAGTTGCGCAACTCGCGCACATTGCCCGGCCAGTCGCGCTGTTGCCATTGCTGCATCTGGGCCGAGCTCCACGGCGGTACCTCGCGCCGGTAGCGCACCGACGCCGCCTGGCAGAAATGCGCCAGCAGCAGGGGGATATCCTCGCTGCGCTGGTTCAGGGCCGGCAGATCGATCGACACCACGCCGATGCGGTAATACAGGTCCTCGCGGAACTGGCCCTCGCCGGCCAGCTTCAACAGGTCGGCCTTGCTGGCCGCCACCACGCGGCAATCGATGGCGACCGACTCGTTGCCGCCCAGACGCTCCAGGCGGCGCTCCTGCAAGACCCGCAGCAACTTGACCTGCAGGGCCAGCGGCATGCTCTCGATCTCATCGAGGAAGAGCGTGCCGCCATCGGCATATTCGAGCTTGCCGATGCGGCGCTTCTGCGCCCCGGTGAAGGCCCCCGCTTCATGGCCGAAGATCTCGCTCTCGAACACCGTCTCCGGCAAGGCGCCGCAATTGAGCGCCACGAAAGGCCCCTTGCGACCACTGGCCGCATGCAGCTGGCGCGCCACCACTTCCTTGCCGGTGCCGGTCTGGCCGTTGATGAGCACGTCCACATCAGCCGGCCCCAGGCTGCGGATGAGGGTACGCACGCGTTCGATGGCGCCGGACTGGCCCACCAGCGGCGGCAGTTCCGGGTTGTGTGCCCAGGCTTCGCGCAGGCGACGGTTTTCCAGTACCAGGCTGCGTTTTTCCTGGGCGCGCAGGGCGATATCGAGCAGGTCGTCCGAGCTGAACGGCTTTTCCACGAAATCATACGCCCCGGCGCGCATGGCATCCACGGCCATGGCCACGTCGCCGTGGCCGGTCACCACGATCACCGGCAAATCGGCATCGATGCCGACCACGCGCTCCAGCACATCCAGACCGGACAAACCCGGCAAGCGTACATCGGTCACCACCACGCCGGGGAAGTCGCGCCCCAGCAGCGGCAATGCCTGCTCGGCGCTGGCGCAGGCGGTCACGGCAAAGCCGCCCAGTTCCAGCGCCTGCGCGGTGGCCAGGCGCACCGCCTGTTCGTCCTCGATCAGAATGGCGCTGCCGGCGCCGCTGTGCTTGTCCATCAGGTCTCCGTTTTGGCCAGCGGCAGGCGCACCACGAACTCGGCGCCACCGCCCTCATGATTATGGGCGCTCAACTGGCCGTTCATCGCCTGCACGATGGACGACGAGATCGCCAGTCCCAAGCCCAGCCCCTTGCTGGAAGACTTGGTGGTAAAGAAGGGTTCGAACAGGTGCGGCGCCACCTCGTCGGCAATGCCGGCGCCGGAGTCGCGGATGCGCACCACCGCCTGCTGGCGCGGCTGGTCCACTTCCAGCACCACGCAGACGCAACGGGTCGGGGATTCTTCCACCGCATCCAGGGCATTGCGCAGCAGGTTGATCAAGACCTGTTCGGTGCGCACCACGTCGCCGGTGACATGGGCAGCTTCGCGGATATCGATGCGGATGCTCGCGCCCAGGTTCTGGAAATCACTGTTGAGCAGCAGGGCCGAGGCCTCGATGGCCTGGCGCAGGTCCACCGTCACCACCGCTTCGCCGCTCTTGCGGGCAAATCCCTTCAACTGCGCGATGATCTTGCCCATGGTGGCGCTGGCGCTGCTGATATGTTCCAGGTTCGCCGCCACCTGGGCGGTCTGGCCGCGCGCCAGGAACTTCACCGAATTGTCGGCAAAGGCGCGGATGGCTGCCAGTGGCTGGTTCAGCTCATGCGTCACCCCAGCCGCCATCTGGCCCAGCATGGCCAGCTTGCCGGCCTGCACCAGCTCGTCCTGGGTGGTGCGCAAAAGGCTCTCGGTCTGCTGCAGCTTCTCGTACTTGGCGGCAATGGCCTGGTTGGCGGCGGTCAGCTCACCGGTGCGCTGGGCGATCTTCTGGTCCAGCTCCTCGGCCGCGCGGCGCAACGCATCGCGCGACTCCAGGCGCTCCTGCACGCGGCGGCGGTGCTGGTACCAGGCCAGCAGTGAAATGGCCAGCGCCACCATCGCCAGGGCCGCCGCCATGGTCGAGAGCATGGCCGTGCGCTGCATGCGCGCATGCGAAGGGAACAGCATCAGTTGCCAGCCCAGCCGCCCCACCGGGCGCGACACATGGGTGCCGAAGCCACGCTGCAGGGCTGGCGGCAGGGCCGAAACCGGCGTGATCGGCAAATCCGCATACTGGTGGGTGCCGGCCAGTTCCTGCTGCACCGGCACGCTCAGCGCCTGCAGGCTGTGGTACTTCCATTCCGGCCGGTTGCTGAGGAACACCACGCCACCGGCATCGGTGAGGGTGATCGGGTCTTCGCTGCTGCGCCAGGTGTGCTCGAACTCGGCCAGGTCGACCTTGACCACCATCACGCCGATGGGCAGGTCGCCATCGGCCTGGTCCTGGCGCCGATAGATGGGCTGGGCGATGAAGTAGCCGGGTTCGCTGGAGACATTGCCGATGCCGTAGAAGCGCCCCGCCCTGCCCTCCACCGCCTGGCGGAAATAGGGGCGGAAGCCGAAGTCGCGTCCGACGTAGCTGAATTCCTCATCCCAGTTGCTGGAGGCCAGCGTGAGGCCATGGCGATCAAGCATGAAGATGTTCACCGCCCGCGACTGCTGCTGGATGATCTTGAAGGCGCGGTTCAGACGGTCCACCGCCAGCCCATCCTCGGGATGCTGCAGCACCTGGCGCACATCGGACTGGAAACCCAGCGCAAAGGGCAAGGCTTCGTATTTCTGCAGGATAGACTGCAGGTCCAGCGCGGCGATCTGCAATTGCACCGCGCCCTGGTTCTGCTGGTCCACTTCGGCCTTGCGCAGCGCCAGGCGATAGGTGATCCCGCACACCAGCAGGGTACTGGCGAGGAAGAGGATCAGCAGCAGCAGGTTTCGTCTGGCTCTCATCGGTGCGCTATGAAGGAAATGCAACGCGGCGCCCCGCAGGGCGCCGCGCTTTCAGGACATCATGATAACGCGGACGGGGACTGTTCCGCGTGCTGCCTGAACGATCAGGCTGCCTTGTGCTGCTTTCCTGCCCCGGCGCCGTGTGCATCGTCCTCGTCGGGGTTCATGGCGACATCGCCCTTGAGGTGGCCGTCACGTTGCGGATCGGGCATGCGCAGGCTGATGATCAGGGCCACCAGGCACAGCGCGCTGACATACCAGTAGAAGGCCGATTCCACACCAGCCGACTTCAGCGACAGCGCCACGAACTCGGCCGAACCACCAAAGAGCGCATTGCCGACCGCATAGGACAGGCCCACGCCCAGAGCGCGCACTTCGGGCGGGAACATCTCGGCCTTGATCAGGCCGCTGATGGAGGTATAGAAGCTGACGATGGTCAGGGCCAGGATGGCCAGGCCCATGGCCACGGCCGGGCTGCTCACGTCCTTGAGGAAGTGCAGGATCGGGAAGGTACAGACCATGCCCAGGAAGGCGAAGCACAGCATGGAATTGCGGCGGCCGATCTTGTCCGAGATGGCGCCGAAGACTGGCTGCAGGATCATGTAGACGAACAGCGCACCGGTCATGACCCCGTTGGCCACCTTGGGATCCATGCCGGCCGTGTTGACCAGGTACTTCTGCATGTAGGTGGTGAAGGTGTAGAACATCAGCGAACCGCCGGCGGTGAAGCCGACCACGTTCAGGAAGGCGCGCTTGTGCTGCAGCAAGCCCTTGAGGGTGCCGGCGTCCTTCTTCTTGCGGGCGCCTTCGGACGAGGTCTCGGCCAGCGAGCTACGCAGGTACATCGCCACCAGCGCACCCACCGCGCCCAGGACGAAGGGAATGCGCCAACCCCAGGCCATCAGTTCAGCCTTGGTCAGCCACTGCTGCATGCCGAACAGCACCAGCACCGCCAGCAGCTGGCCGCCGATCAGGGTCACATACTGGAAGGAGGCGAAGAAACCACGACGACCATCGGGCGCCACTTCACTCATGTAGGTGGCCGAGGTACCGTACTCGCCGCCCACCGACAGGCCCTGGAACAGGCGCGCCAGCAGCAGCAGGCCCGGCGCCCAGGCACCGATGGTGGCATAGGTCGGCAAGACGGCCACGGCCAGGGAGCCACCGCACATCATCAGCACCGAGATCAGCATGGAGGTCTTGCGGCCGTGCTTGTCGGCGATGCGGCCGAACAGCCAGCCGCCGATGGGACGCATCAGGAAGCCAGCGGCAAAAACCCCGGCGGTATTCAACAACTGGCTGGTCGGGTCACCCTTGGGGAAGAAGGCCGGCGCGAAATAGATGGCACAGAAGGAATAGACGTAGAAGTCGAACCATTCGACCAGGTTGCCCGAGGATGCGCCAAGGATGGCGAAGATGCGCTTGCGATACTCCGCCGCGCTCAAGGTGGATTTGTTGTTCATGTGATCTCCTGTACTCCGGTGTGGGCCGCGTCCTCCCGGCAGGTCGGGGCGGCGGGTCATCTTGCTTCTTTTGGAACATCGGCAACCAGGAGACGCGCGCTCACGCGTGCGGGTTGATGCGGTGGGCATCGGGGGACTGTCTCCGTGTTTGCTTTTGTTTTGCCGGAACTATTGCAGGCTTCGTGCCAGCCTGAGGGGATCAGAGAACAATTTTCAAGCCATTGATTACTAAGGACTTTCTATCAAAATGCAGAACACGGTGCAAGCCGTTCATGCGGATTCCCGGAATGCTGCGCAGCCGCATGTGCGGAAAACCAGCCAATCCAGATGAAAAAACGGCGCATGCCTTGCGACATGCGCCGTCTTCACGGACTTGCAGAGCTATCGATCAACGCTCCGACAGGGCATCCATGACGCACAGGGCGGTCATGTTGATGATGCGACGGACCGTAGCCGACGGGGTCAGGATGTGGACCGGCTTGGCGCAACCCAGCAGGATGGGGCCGATCGCCACGCCGTTGCCCGATGCCGTCTTGAGCAGGTTGTAGGCGATGTTGGCGGCATCGATGTTGGGCATGACCAGCAGGTTGGCGTCGCCCTTCAACGGCGAATCCGGGATCACCGCGTTGAGCAGCTTGGAATCGAGCGCGGTATCGCCGTGCATTTCGCCATCCACTTCCAGGTCCGGCGCGATCTCGCGCAGGATGCAGAGGGCTTCGCGCATCTTGCGGGCCGACTCGCTGTTGCTGGAACCGAAGTTCGAGTGCGACAGCAGGGCTGCACGCGGATGCAGGCCGAAGCGACGCATTTCCTCGGCGGCCAGCATGGTGATCTCGGCCAGCTCGCGGGCGTTGGGGTTTTCATTGACGTGGGTATCCACCATCACCAGTTGGCGATTGGGCAGGATCACCGCGTTCATGGCCGCATAGACATTGACGCCTTCGCGCTTGCCCAGCACCTGGTCGATGTAGTGCAGGTGCAGCTGGGTGGTGCCGTAGGTGCCGCAGATCATGCCGTCGGCATCGCCCTTGTGGATCGCCATGGAGCCGATCAGGGTGTGGCGGCGACGCATTTCCAGCTTGGCGTACTGCTCGGTGACGCCCTTGCGGCGCGACATCTCCAGGAAGGTCTGCCAGTAGTCGCGATAGCGGTTGTCGAAGTTCGGGTTGATGACCTCGAAGTCGGTACCGGCGCGCAGGCGCAGGCCGAACTTCTGGATGCGCTGTTCCAGCACTTCCGGACGGCCCACCAGGATGGGCTTGGCCAGGTTTTCATCGACGATCACCTGGACCGCACGCAGCACGCGCTCTTCTTCGCCTTCGGCGTAGACGATGCGCTTCTTGGCCTCGGCAGCCTTCTTGGCGACCTGGAAGATCGGGCGCATGAAGGTACCGCTGTGGTAGACGAACTGCTCCAGCTTCTCGATGTAGGCGTCCATGTCCTGGATCGGACGGGCGGCCACGCCGGAGGCCACGGCGGCACGTGCCACGGCCGGCGCGATCTTGATCATCAGGCGCGGGTCGAAGGGCTTGGGAATGATGTATTCCGGGCCGAAGGACAGGTTGGTCACGCCATAGGTGGTGGCCACGATGTCGGACTGCTCGGCCTGCGCCAGCTCGGCGATGGCGTGGACGGTGGCGATCTCCATCTCGCGGGTGATGGTGGTCGCGCCCGAATCCAGCGCACCGCGGAAGATATAGGGGAAGCACAGCACGTTGTTGACCTGGTTCGGATAGTCCGAACGGCCGGTGGCGATGATGGCGTCGTCACGCACGGCCTTGACTTCTTCCGGCAGGATTTCCGGGGTCGGGTTGGCCAGGGCCAGCACCAGCGGACGGGCGGCCATCTGCTTGACCATCTCGGGCTTCAACACGCCGGCGGCGGACAGACCCAGGAAGATGTCGGCGTCAGGGATCACTTCGGCCAGGGTACGGGCGTCGGTTTCGCGGGCGAAGCGTTCCTTGTCCGGATCCATCAGTTCCTTGCGGCCCTTGTAGACCACGCCGGCCAGGTCGGTGACGTAGATGTTCTCGATCGGGAAACCGAGGTCGACGATCAGGTCCAGGCAGGCCAGCGCAGCCGCGCCAGCGCCGGAAACCACCAGCTTGACCTTCTTGATGTCCTTCTCGACGACCTTCAGGCCGTTCAGGATGGCGGCGCCGACGATGATGGCGGTGCCGTGCTGGTCATCGTGGAAGACCGGGATCTTCATCTTCTCGCGCAGCTTGCGCTCGATGTAGAAACACTCCGGGGCCTTGATGTCTTCCAGGTTGATGCCGCCAAAGGTCGGCTCCAGGGCCGCGATGACGTCGATCAGCTTGTCGGGGTCGGTCTCGTTGACTTCGATGTCGAAGACGTCGATGCCGGCGAACTTCTTGAACAGCACGCCCTTGCCTTCCATCACCGGCTTGGAGGCCAGCGCGCCGATGTTGCCCAGGCCCAGCACGGCGGTACCGTTGCTGATGACGGCCACCAGGTTGCCACGGGCGGTGTACTTGAAGGCGTTGAGCGGGTCGGCCACGATTTCTTCGCAGGCCGCGGCCACGCCGGGAGAATACGCAAGGGAGAGATCACGCTGGTTGGTCAGCAGCTTGGTGGGAGTGACGCTGATCTTGCCCGGGGTCGGAAACTCGTGGTAATCCAGCGCTGCCTGACGAAGTTGCTGACGCACTTCTTCTTTCTTACTGATCATCGAATCCATAACTCTGTATTCTCTAGTTGACTTGCGAAGAGGGTCGATTCTAGCAGAGGTCGGCCCTCAATCATAGGGCGGCAACATCATGCTGCCCCGCGCAAAGCCTTTTCGGGACTGGCTTTGCGGGCTTCCGGCGAGCAAGCATGATGATCGCGAACATGCCCTTTCACGGTGCAGATGACGTACGTTCATCGCGTGATAGGCGCAAGTTGCGCTCAGCTTCATTTCCGGCCAGACAGGCTGCCAGCATCGCGCCATACCCGGTATTGGGGAAAACCCCTAGCCTGCTTGCGCAGTGCAACCTAGGGCGGTCCCGTGCGCCTGGCGGATGCATTCCGACACTTGCGCTGCAGCGCAACATGCGGACTGGCGCGGGGCAAGTGGATTGTGCTCCAGAAGCCGTGACGGATTGGTTACAATCGCGCCATGCTCTCCGAATTCGAACTGATCGCGCGCTATTTCAGCCGCCCGCCCGCCCCCGACAGCCGCACCGCACTCGGCGTGGGGGATGATTGCGCGCTGATGACGCCGGCCCCGGGCATGCAACTGGCCATCTCCAGCGACATGCTGGTGTCGGGTCGTCACTTCCTGCCCGATGCCGATCCGCATCTGCTGGGTCACAAGTGCCTGGCGGTGAACCTGTCGGACCTGGCCGCCATGGGCGCCCATCCGATCGCCTTCACGCTGGCGCTGGCCCTGCCCGAAGCCGATGCACAGTGGCTGGCGCCCTTCTCGCAAGGCATGCTGGCACTGGCCGATGCACACGGCTGTGAGCTCATCGGTGGCGACACCACCAAGGGTCCCCTGACCATCAGCATCACCATCTTCGGTGAGGTACCGCCACAACAGGCGCTGCGCCGCGACGCCGCCCGCGTGGGCGACGATGTCTGGGTCTCGGGCACGCTGGGCGAGGCCCGCCTGGCACTGGCCGGCTACCGCCAGGAGTTCCCGATCAATGCCGAGGAACTGGAGCAGGCCGCCCCGCGCATGCACGCCCCCACCCCGCGCGTGGCGCTGGGCCTGGCCCTGCGCGGCATCGCCCATGCCGCCATCGATATCTCCGACGGCCTGGCCGGCGACCTTGGCCACATCCTGGCGCGCTCCCGCGTCGGTGCCACGCTGGATGTGGATGCCCTGCCGGCAGGTCCGGTGCTGCAACAGCGCGACCTGCACCTGCGCCGCCGCTTCACGCTCGCCGGCGGCGACGACTACGAACTCTGCTTCACCGCCCCCGTGCGCCAGCGCGAAGCCGTCTACAAGGCCGCGCAAGCAGCCGGCACGGCCGTGACCCGCATCGGCAGCATCGAGGCCGAACCGGGCCTGCGCCTGCTGGATGCCGCCGGTGAACCCTGGCAAGAGACCCCGGATTCCTTTGACCATTTCCGTACATGAACCCTGCTTCCGGCCCCACTCCGTCCTTCACGCCTCCCCCCGCCGCCCCCAAGAAGCGCAAGCCGACCTCGCATTTCATGCTGGCCCATCCGGCGCACTGGATCGCCCAGGGCTTCGGCAGCGGCCTCTCGCCCATCATGCCGGGCACGGCCGGCACGCTCTTCGCGTGGCTGTCTTATGTGGTGCTATCCACGCGCTGGCCGCAGGTCTTCACGGCCGGCAACTGGCTGGCCATCATCGCGGCTGGCTTCATCATCGGCATCTGGGCCTGCCATCGCACCGGCCAGGCGCTCAATTCGCCCGACGACGGCAGCATGGTGTGGGACGAGATCATCGCCTTCTGGCTGGTGCTGGTCCTGGTGACGCCGGCCAGCGCCAAGGTCCAGCTGGCGGCCTTCGTGGTGTTCCGCTTCTTCGACATGGTCAAGCCGCCACCGATCGCCTGGTTCGACCGCCGTTTCAAGGGCGGTTTCGGCGTGATGTGGGATGACATCGTGGCGGCCTTCTACACCTTGCTGGTGTTCGCCTTCTGGCGTGCCTACTGGTAAGCGGGCGATACAAACGCGCGGGAGGCAACAACTCCCGGGCACAAGGGAGTATGCTTGACCGTGCACGTTGATGATCAACCGACTGCAGTCCAGCCGGCAACATGGGCGGAGACTGCGGCACAGCCGAGGATGACACGCATGGACACCACGATAGACCTTGCCACCCGCGTAGGCCAGACACTCAAGGCCAAAGGCCTGCTGCTTGCCACTGCCGAATCGTGTACCGGTGGCGGTATCTCCCACGCCATCACCGAGATCGCCGGATCGTCGGAATGGTTCGATTGCGGTTTCGTGACCTACTCGAACGCTTCCAAGAATGAATTGCTGGATATCTCCGAAGCCCTGATCGCCCAACACGGTGCGGTCAGCGAAGAGATCGCCGGCGCCATGGCCGAAGGCGCGGTCGCCAACAGCAGCTCGGACGTGGCGGTGTCCACCACCGGCATCGCCGGCCCCGGTGGCGCCGTGCCCGGCAAGCCCGTCGGTACCGTCTGCTTCGGCTGGCGTGTGGGCGACAAGACCTATACCGAGCGCCTGGTCTTCAAGGGTGATCGCCAGCAGGTCCGCGCCCAGACCGTGGACCATGCGCTCAAGGGCTTGCTCAAGCTGCTGACCGATTGACTCACGTTACCCATGCAAACAGGCGGTGCTCCGCGAGGAGTCGCCGCCTGTTTTTTGGGGTCGCCGGATCAGCGGAACTGGTTGATGGCGTCGCGCGTCTCGATGGCCACGCGGCGCGCAGCGGCGGCAAAGTCTTCACCGGCCTGCGGTTTGGCGTAGAGGATGGCGCGCGAGGAGTTGATCATCATGCCGGTGCCGGCAGCAGTCCTGCCGGACTTGACCGTGGCTTCCACATCACCACCCTGGGCGCCGACGCCCGGCACCAACAGCGGCATGTCGCCGATGATGGCGCGCACCTGGGCCAGTTCATGGGGGAAGGTCGCGCCCACCACCAGGCCGCACTGGCCATTGGTGTTCCATTTCTCGGCCACCAGGCGGGCCACGTGCTGGTACAGCGGCTTGCCGTCGACTTCGAGGAACTGCAGGTCCGAACCACCGGCGTTGGAGGTGCGGCACAGCACGATCACGCCGCGATCCTTCCATTCCAGATAGGGCGAGACCGAATCCCAGCCCATGTAGGGGCTGACGGTGACGACGTCGGCGTCATAGCGCTCGAAGGCTTCGCGGGCATACTGCTCGGCGGTGGCGCCGATGTCACCGCGCTTGGCATCGAGCACCAGCGGGATCTCGGGATAGTTGCTGCGCAGGTAGGCGCAGATGCGTTCCAGTTGCTCTTCCGCGCCCAGCGCGGCAAAGTAGGCGATCTGCGGCTTGAAGGCACAGGCGGCTTCGGCGGTGGCATCGATGATGGCGCGGCAGAATTCGAAGATCGCGTCCGGGCGGCCTTGCAGCTCGGCCGGGAACTTCTTGAGGTCGGGGTCCAGACCCACGCACAGCAGGGAATTGCGCGAGGTCCACGCAGCGTTGAGTTTCTCGATGAATGTCACGGTGGTGCCTTTAACTGAAAGATGCGCTATTGTAGCGCGCCGGCATGGCCCGATCTCGATATTTGACTGATGTTCAGCGGTTTTCCCGGAACATCCGGCACTTGGCGTGGATTTTCTGGTCTCATGCGCTCTCATTGCTTCACTTTTGCTACGAGGAAAGACAATATGAAAAAACTCTTCGCCTGGCTGGCCATCGCGACCCTGGCCCTGACCCTCACCGGCTGCGGCTACAACGACTTCCAGGCCAAGGATGAAGCCACCAAAGCCGCCTGGGGCGAGGTGGTGAACCAGTACCAGCGCCGCGCCGACCTGATCCCCAACCTGGTCAACACCGTCAAGGGCTATGCCGCCCACGAGAAGGACACCCTGGAAGCCGTGACCCAGGCCCGCGCCGCCGCCACCAGCTTCCAGATCACCCCGGAAGTGTTGAACAACCCGGAAGCCCTGGCCAAGTTCCAGCAAGTGCAGGGGCAACTCTCCTCGGCCCTGTCGCGCCTGATGGCGGTGTCGGAGAACTACCCGCAACTGAAGGCGGACACCAGCTTCCGCGACCTGCAATCGCAACTGGAAGGCACCGAGAACCGCATCACGGTGGCCCGCCAGCGCTACATCGCTGCGGTCCAGGACTACAACATCCTGGCGCGCAGCTTCCCCAGCAACATCACGGCCAAGGTGTTTGGCTACCAGGTCAAGCCGTCCTTCACGGTCGAGAACGAGAAGGCCATCTCGACCGCGCCAGCGGTCAATTTCGGCAAGTAAGCCGCGCACGACCATGCCCAGGATGCTGACGATGCTCAGGCTGACGACAGGCAGGTTGCTGCTGGCCTCTTGGCTGCTGGCCCTGGCCAGCCTGCCTGGCCTGGCCGGCGCCGCCGACGGCCTGGTCGCGGTGCCGCCGCTGTCGGGCCACGTGATCGACCAGGTCGCCCTGCTGCAGCCGCAGCAGCGCCAGGCGCTCGAAGGCGTGCTGGCAGAACTGGAACAGCGCACCGGCAGCCAGATCGCGGTGCTGCTGATGTCCTCCACCGCCCCCGAAGCCATCGAGCAATACAGCATCCGCGTGGCCGACGCCTGGAAGCTGGGGCGCAAAGGCGTGGACGACGGCGTGATCCTCATCGTCGCCCGCGACAACCCGAAGTCGCTGCGGCGCCTGCGCATCGAAGCCGGACGCGGCGTACAGGGCAGCCTCACCGATGCGCAATCCAAGCGCATCCTGGAAGACGTGATCGCCCCGCACTTCCGCCAGAACGATTTCTATGGCGGCCTGGCCGCAGGGGTCTCGGCCATCTCCGGCCTGCTGGCGCAGGAGCAGTTGCCGCCGGCGCAGCGCCATGACGGCGCCCGGCAGGTCCAGGCCGACGATGGCGGCGGCTGGGTCGTGGTGATGGTGATCGTGCTCTTCCTGGTGCTGTTCTTTGGCGTGCTGCTGAAGTCGCGCAGCCGCGCCCGCAACACCCTCAACAACAACGACTGGGGCCATGGCGCCAGCACCGGCGCCGGCGTCATCATCGGCAGCATCCTCGACCAGGCTGCGCGCAATGCCTCTTCGGGCCGCAACTGGCCCGGTTCGGGAGGACTGGGAGGCGGCTTTGGCGGAGGTTCCTCCGGCGGCGGCTTCTCCGGTGGTGGCGGTGGTTTCGACGGCGGTGGCGCCTCGGGAGACTGGTGACATGACCCAACACAAGACTTCCCCTTCGCTGGCCGGCCGCCTGTGGCGGCATCTGCGCAGCACCCATGCAGCGGCACGGCGCGCCTTCCCCTCGGCCACGCTCAAGGCCATCCAGGCCAGTATCGGCGAGGGGGAACGCCGCCATCGCGCCCAGGTGCGCGTGATCGTCGAAGCCGCGCTCTCGCTGGGCGCGCTCACACGTGGCGAAAGCGCACGCCAGCGCGCGCATGAGCTGTTCTCGCGCTATCGCATCTGGGATACCGAAGAAAACTGCGGCGTACTGGTCTACATCAACCTGGGTGACCGCAAGGTGGAGATCGTGGCCGACCGCGGCATCAGTGGCCGGGTCACGCGGGAGCAGTGGCAGGAAGTATGCCGCCTGATGACGAACGGCTATCCACAAGGGAAATTCGAGGAATCTAGCCTCCTGGGGCTGGCCAGGCTCAATGCCCTGCTGGCGGAGGCGATGCCACTACGCGAAGACGGCAGCGGCGGGAACGAACTGTCGGACAAACCCGTGATGCTTTGATGTGTGAAAGCGGCCCCACCTACATCGTGGCCGCAGGATCGGAAACGGCAAGCACTTCCTGGCGGCAGAACTGCGTCAACAGCTCCCTGAGCAACTGCTTGTCCTCGACCGGGGATTGATCCAGCCAGGCACTGACCGGCAAGCCTGGCGACTCGGCAATGCGGCGCATCAGCTCGGCGATGCGGGGCTCCAGCATGAGTTTCCTGCCGTCATGGATCAGGTAATCCTGCTCAAGACCATAGGACGAATGCGCGCGCACATGCAGGCCGGCCTGCTCATCGACCAGATCCACCCCGGGATCCCCGAAATGCTCCAGCGCCAAGGCCGCCTCGTCACGCTTGCCGGCATAAAACTGCTCCATGAAGCGCTGATAATTTTCCGGTGCCTGCACGAACTCACTCACCCGTCGCCCGATATCGGCCAGGAGATGCCGGTCTTGCGTCCAGTGCTCCAATGATCGACGCACCGCTAGGCAATCATGCATCTGCCGCACACTCCACGCCAGGTAGTCCGCTGCGTAGGCCGGGAACGTCCCCAGCGCCAGATGGAAGCAGCCCTCACCCAACGGCAAGGGGTCATGCCACCAGCCACGCGGCAGGTAGAAGACATCGCCCGGCTCCAGCACGATATCCATGCAGGGCGCAGAGGGACAAGGATAGCGCTCCTCGTAGTCCTTGCTCTGCTGGGTATGCAGCGGGGACTCCAGCGAAGGAGGATAGACGAGCCAGCGCTTGCGCCCGATCAGCTGGATGGCAAAGACATCGCGGGTATCCCAATGGCAGCGAAACGAACTGCGCCGACCGAATGCCGCATAGGCACTGCTGACCACCTGCCTGCCGGTGAACTCCCCTACTGCGCGCGCAAAGGCGCTGACCTTGGGTTCATGCTTGATCTTGTTGGCGATCAGCGTAGCCCCCTTGCGCATGTAGGTGTACACCACGGGCTTGACGAGACGATGACGCAGCGTGCCGACATCCAGATAACGCTCGACATATTCATGCTTGGGCCGGATGCCCTCATAGGCCAGCTTGAAGCTGTCGTCGGCGACGTTGCAGCGCTCGAACAAGGTATTGACGTCCCCCCAGGTGAAGCCGGCGGGGTCCACCGCCCCCTTGATCAGCAAGGGCTGTTTTTCTTGATACTGCTGACGGAAGTCAGCACGTGACAGGCCGAAGTTGATGCACATGACATTCTCCTTATTGGTAAGCCGTACCATCGGCATAGTTGCTGCCATCCTGCTGAACGGGAATGGGCGGACTCAGGGGACCGACGGTGATCGTTCCCTGCGGCAAGTGGGCGTCATCGACGTGAATGTGAGAGACCGACACCCAAGGCGCGGGTGCAGCGCCCCACCAGTCGTTGAAGGGCGACATCATGGGTTCTGCGACCACGGGGATGGGGTCCTTGGTGGCGATGCTGATCAGGCCACCGCCGGGGATTTGCGGGTTCTTCAGCAGGGAGAAATCGTCACGGTTTGCCATCGGCATCGTATGGCCTTCGTAAGCTGTGGGATTCATTCCTATCTGCTGCAGGCCTTTCCAGACGAAATCCACGCAGCTGTTGGTGAGGGCGTGGTAGTGGGATTTATCAAAGCCGTAGTCATGGGGAGCGCTGATGTAGCGACCTAATGCACGGCTTTGCTCTTCCGTGATCTGGAAAGTGGCTGTAAAAGCGGGAGCGCCCGAGTAAGCTGCTTCGTCGTTTCGATAAATTTCTCCCGGCACCGATGTGCCCCCTCCTTTTGGATCCAAAGGAGCAAAACCTGCAGCACGAGATCCTCCGCCGGGCTCCAATATCTCCATCCAGACGTGACCGGCTGACGACGGAGATGCGTCGCCGCTAGGATTTTTATACATTGTCCCAGGTGACTCGATGTGCAGTTTGAGTAGAGTTTTTTCCATTTCAATTCCCTATCAGTATTTTCTGGTGTCCTTCTCGAATCCGAATAACGTCGGGAAATCTATATCCGCAACCGCAGCCAGATTTTCCAGACGAACGCGATAGACTCCTGCAGGAAGCACACTGAAATACAATGCATGCGACCGCCAGATTTCCTTATCGTCATTCACATACCGATCAAAGACCGGATACCTCTTGGCCACGATCATGTCGATTCTTGTCGTATTACTTTTCTCGACGGGATCAATTTGCAGATGGATTCTCATCGGATAAGGAACCGTTTTTGAGTCCCCTCCGACCCAACCATCGCTCAGGCGTCTCAGATCTTCTTTCTTCTCTATTGGCCAACTCTGATCTTCGACAAAGATCAGATAGAAGCCATATGCCCGGTTAGTCTTCTCCACTCTCACCAACACATCGATCTTCTCTCCACCTTTCTGAACCGGAAACGGCATATGAAACCGGCTCTCATGAACCACTTCCGTTACCGGCAAGTCCGCCGCATGCACTGGCTGCAGCTTGGCCATGAAACCCAGCCCGATCAGCGCCATCAGTTTTCTAAGTTTTTTCTTGATCATCAATTTTCATCTCCTAATTTTTAACACCCACACCACTTCCACTCCAGCATGTCAGTGGCACATTCACTTCATTGGTAGGCCGTACCATCGGCATAGTTGCTGCCATCCTGCTGAACGGGAATGGGCGGACTTAACGGGCCGACCGTGATAGTTCCCTGCGGCAGATGAGCGTCATCGACGGGAATGTGAGAAACCGACACCCAAGGCGCGGGCGCAACTCCCCACCAATCGCTGAAGGGCGACATCATGGGTTCAGCAACCACGGGGATGGGGTCCTTGGTGGCGATGCTGATCAGGCCACCGCCGGGGATTTGCGGGTTCTTCAGCAGGGAGAAATCGTCACGGTTTGCCATCGGCATCGTATGGCCTTCGTAAGCCGTGGGATTCATTCCTATCTGCTGCAGACCTTTCCAGACGAAATCCACGCAGCTGTTGGTGAGGGCGTGGTAGTGGGATTTAGTCATGATTTCACCCAGCGCATCGCTGGACATCTTCAGCTGCTGCAGCTCCTGCCACACCTGGACCACATGCGTCATCGGGTGGATGAAGCGCAGGGACAGCATCTGGAACGCGATCACCTGTCCTACCGACAACTCTCCATCCAGGGCGAGATAGGCGCCGAGCCACAGCGCCGCCAGTACCACCGCGCGCTGGACCAGCAGGTTGAAGGCGGCATTGAGGCTGCTCAAGCCATTGGCGCGGCGCGCCGCAGCTGCTTGTGCAGACAGTACCTGCTGCCAGCGAAGCAGCATCGCGGTTTCGATCGCCAGCGCCTTGATGGCATGGATGCCGGCAATCATTTCCAGCAAGACGTTGCCTGCCTTGGCAGCCATCTCGTGTTTGCTGGCCAGTGCGCGGCGCATCACTGGTCTGGCCGCCAGCGAAAAGGCCACGAGAACGGGAACGGCCATCAACACCAGCAAGCTCAGTGTAGGGCTGTAGCTGAACATGACGGCGAGAAAGACCACCGTGAAGATCAGGTCCACCAAGCCAGAAAGGGAAGAGCCCGCCAGGATCTGCCGTATCGACTCCATCTCCCTGGCCTGCGACAGCAGCGCGCCTATCGTGCGCGATTCGAAATAAGGTAGCGGCAAGCGCAGCAGATGGCGGACTACGCGCAAGCCGAGCAAGGTATCGATGCGTGACGAGACAGAAGAAAGCAGGCGCGCCCGCAATACGGAGAACGTGGCCTCGAAGCTGACCAGTACGATCATTCCCATGCCCAGTACCTGCAGGGTGGCCAGATTGCGGTGATTGAGCACCTTGTCGATGATCACCTGGCTGAACAGGGGGATGGCCAGCGCAAACAGCTGCATGACCAGGGAGGCCGCCAGGATTTCCCACACGACTGCGCGCTGGGCCAGCAATGGCCGCATCAGTTCAAGGAGGCCAAAGCCCGCTTTCCCCTCATTCGCCTCGGGCGCTGCATCGAGTTCGATCAGTCGCAGCGGCGCCTGGTGCTCGAACGCATCACGGCGCAAAAAGCGCGGCCGCTCAGGCGAGGCGGGGTCGAACAGGACCAGCTGATGTGGCTCCATCCTGATGAGCAACTGATACTCCTGCCCCGGCCACTCGATCAGCGCGGGCAAGCGGATGCGCCCGGCCCTCATGTCATCAAGCCGCCTGATCCGCCCGCGCATTCCGCGCCGCCGTGCCATGGCCACGACATCGTTCACCCGCCTGCTGTCGGCGGCGACGGTCTTCACGGCATTGGGGTCAAGGGCGATGCCTTGCATGGATGCCGCAACCTGCAGGCAGGCAAGTGCGGGCCGCATGCCTTTGTCAATTGATCCATCGAAGGGGGCCATGCTTATCTCCTGGCTGTTGATCAAGCCGCAGCCGTCATTGATTGGCAGCAACACTTTGTCGCTTAGAGTTGAAATTACCTGTCGACAATACAATTAATGAGAAGCATTAACATTTTCACTTGGGGCAGTGCCGTCTCTACCAATCTATTCTGGCGACCGGCCAGCCCTCGCTTTACCAGCGCAGCATCCCGTCGACAGCTCCCGGCAAGACGGCGCAGGCCTAGCCCATGATGCCCGAACGAAACACGAAATTACTGACCAATGATGACCTCGCAAAAAGCCCGGAAGCAGCGCCGCTTCTGGAGAACCAGGCCGCGTGGCGAGGTGGCAGGCGCATCAGGGGCGCAAAAAAAAAGCCGCTGATTCGCGCGAATCAGCGGCCCTGCATCTCACTTCTGAACCTCACTTCTGTACCTCACTCCTACATCTCACCCCAGCCTGAGCGGCTCGGGCAGGGCGACACGTCTATCCGTTCTCGTAGACCCACTGCAGCAAGGCATCCTGCGCCTTCTGCCCATTGGGTGCGGCCGTATGGTTGATCAGGAACACCACCACATAGGTCTTGCCCGAGGCGGCCTGCACGTAACCGGCGATGGAGCGCACGTCGTTCAAGGTGCCGGTCTTGATGTGCGCCTGCCCGGCCACGCCCTGGCTCTTGAGGCGGCGCCGCATGGTGCCGTCATAGCCCACCAGCGGCAGCGAGGAGACGAACTCCGGCATCAACGGTGAACGGTAGGCCTGCAGCAGCACGCCGGCCAGCAGGCCCGGCGTGACCCGGTCGGTGCGCGACAGACCCGAGCCATTCTCGATGGAGAAGGCGGATGCATCGATGCCCTTTTCCGTCAGCCAGGCGCGCACCGCCTGGGCGGCATTGGCGGTGTCGCCCGGCTGCCCGCTCATCTCGGCGCCCAAGGTCAGGAACACTTGGCGTGCCATCACGTTGTTGCTGTACTTGTTGATATCGCGGATCACCTCGGGCAGGGCCGGCGAGGCCACTTCCACCATCAGCCGCGCCGAAGGCGTGACCTGGCCGGCCACCACACGCCCCGAGAAGCTGCCACCCAGGTCGGCCCACATCTGCGCAAAGCTCGCACCGACGAACTGCTGGTTGTTCATCCGGTAGGGATGCACATACCACACACGCGCTCCGCAATCGGCCGCATAGCTGCCGCCGAAGCTGACCGCGCTGGCGTCGTTGTTCATCATCAGCTTGCCCTGCCAGTCACCGCAAGGCTCCTGCGACAGGCGCGGCGGCGTGATCCTGAGACCGGCCATGGGCGGGTCCATCGTGACGGCAACCGTGCCGCTGGCCACATCGGGTTCGAAACGGAAGGCCTGGGTCCGGTAGTTCAGCAACAGTGCATCGGCCCCGGCGTTGTAGGGCTTTTGCGGATCACCGTCGAATTGCGCCGGGTCATAGCTGGACTGGGCAAAATAGCTGCGGTCCAGCACCAGGTTGCCGCGGATGTCCTTGATGCCGCGTGCGCGCAATTGGCGCAGGAAGAGCCAGAAATTCTCCAGCACCAGCTTGGGATCGCCGCCGCCCTTGATGATCAGGTCGCCATCGAGCACACCACCGGCCAGCGTGCCATCGACATAGGCCTGGGTCTTCCAGGTGTAGGTCGGCCCCAGGATTTCCAGGGCTGCATCGGTGGTCACCAGCTTCATCACCGAGGCCGGGTTGAAGGCCTGCGCCACGTTGCCCGAAGCCAACACGCGCTTGCTGCCCTCGGTATCGACCACCAGCACGCCCACGCCCTGCAAGGGGATATGGGCCACGCGCAGCGCTCCCGTGACGAGCGGCGGCAGGCCCTGTGCCAGCGCTGGCACAGCAGTCAGGGTGGGGAGAAGCAAGACGGCAAAGAGCGGCAGGCAGACGGCGCAGAGACGACGCAGACGATAGCGCGGGAAACGAAGCATGATCGAACCAGAAAAGAGGATCACGCATTATAGGGGCAAGCGACCCGGCCTCGCCCCAGCTCGCCGCATCCGCGATCCTGAAACGATGCGGTCACGGCAATGTGCGACAATGCGGGCCGTTGAAATCTTGGCAGATCATCATCAACGCCAGCCCGACGGGCTGCGCCATATCAAGTCTTGCTGCATATGCCGGCCGCCCTGCTTGCCGACCTGTCGCAGCGGAGTTACGCTGAATCAATTTTTCCATGGATTTCCGGGTCCCCGTCTCGATGACGCTCCCGGAGCTGGTACAGCCTTCCATGGCAAGCCCGGACAGGACGAAAGAACAAATATCACCATGTCATCCAGTTCCCCCAAGCGGCGCGAGAAGGACGGCGCGCGCCAGCGCCTGCACGCATTGCTGGACCTGCTCAATCCGCTGGCCCTGTACCGCGCGCGGCCGGGCCGCTCTGACGACCTGCCGCCGGAAGAATTGATCGGCAAGGGCGTGCGTTTCGTCAATCGCATCTATGCGCTGCGGGCCATCGGCCTGGGCGTGGGGTTCTTCTGCGTCGCCGCCGCCTTCGTCCAGAACCCGGTGGCCTGGGCGCTGTGGGTGCTGCTGGTCTTCCATGGCTACCTGTGGCCGCACCTGGCGCGGGCCTGGGCGCTGGGCAGTGCCATTCCCTACCGCGCCGAGCGGCGCAACCTGGTCATCGACGCCGCCTTCGGCGGTTTCTGGATCGCCGCCATGCATGGCAACCTGGTACCCAGTGCGGTGATCATTTCCCTGCTGTCGATGGATAACATCGCCGCCGGTGGCATGCGGCTGTTCATGCGCGGGCTGTATGCCACGCTGGCGGCAGGCTTGTCGGGGTGGTTCCTGCTGGATGCGCACTTCCAGCCGCAAAGCGATATCGCCACCATCATCGCCTGCCTGCCGATGATGATGCTCTACCCGCTGGCACTGGGAGAATCGACCTACCGGATGTCGAAGAAGCTGGCGGAGCGCTCGCGTCAGTTCGAGATGGTCAGCCAGATGGATGGCCTGACCCACCTCTTCAACCGCCGCTACTGGGAAAGCCTGCTCATCGAGGAATTTGCCCTGCGTCACCAGCTGCAAGATCCTGGCCACAAGGGAGCATTCCTGCTGCTGCTCGACCTGGACCACTTCAAGCACATCAACGACACCCACGGTCATCTGGTGGGGGACGAGGTGCTGCGCAACTTCTCGCACCTGCTGCGTACCCGATTGCGGGAGGATGATCTGATCGGCCGCTACGGCGGCGAGGAATTCGTGGTGATCCTGCGCGATATCGCCCCCGCCGACGCGCTGTCGCTGTCACAACGCATCATCGATGAGGCCCGCAATAGCGTCACGGGGGAAAACAATCTGTGGGGTTGCACGGTCAGCGCCGGCCTGGTGCCGTTCACGGCGGATATGGAAGCGCATTTCGTCTGGCTGCAACGCGCCGACCACGCCATGTATTGTGCCAAGGAAAATGGCCGCGACCGCCTGGTGCTATGGGAAGCCACCCTGGTGCGCAAGCCGCGCCAAGCGATGGATGCGACAGCGATGGACGCAAAAAAGGCCGATGTCTTCGGGGCCGCCACGAGACCACTGTGAAGACATCGACCTAGGGAAATCAAGGGCGGGGCGATCAGCAACAAACCAGGCTAGGTTCCTTGGAAAAATGCCTGTGCCGATGCCCCGGCCACAGCCGCAACGAGCGGCAAGGCGGGCTACGGAAAGCCCGCTAGATTAGCACTGGCAGTGCCTCCAGTACTAAAAGCGCAAGCAGCGCGCCGAAGACGGCACCCACCGCTCTCAGGCTGGTGCGTACCAGGCGCGATGCCACCGGCACCTCCCCACACAACAGCAAACCTGCCAATGCCATCGGCAGCAGGAACATCAGGTTGTTCGTGATGATGTTGGGCATGGTGTGTCTCCTCGTCGAGTTCTTTTGTGCTCTTACAGGACCGGCCTCGGTTTGAGTATAGGCCGTACACCATGGAAGACAAGCCTGTGGATGTCACATTCGCTGCTGCATAGCAGCGAATTTCCGTCACTCCAAGGCGACCGATGGCAGCGTATAGCTTGTTGCAGATGCACAAATATTTGGCAGCATCGGCCGAATTGCCTTGACCCTGTTTCTGGCGCGAGCGTAGAATTCGCCGGTTCTCATTTTATGGAGTCCCTCTCATGGGCACTTGTTCGGGTGACAGTTGTTGCCGGTTAATTTCCGGTTAAGCCTCAGCAAGGATTTCAGCAGGACTTCTCCTGTCGTCATCTTGCTCCAGGCAGATGACGGCATCTCCATGCCGGCCGTGCGCCGGTATCGACATTCCCTCACAACGACAGATCGACGATCGACCGCCGCAGACACGGCGTCTTGACGCACTGGCTCATTGCCACCAACCCGTCCCTTGCGGCCGGGCACAGATGGCATAGAGCGTTGCGGCACGACGCCAGGTCATCGGCATGGCACACCCTTTGGGCCATGCTGCTGGCTGTCCGCTCGCGCCGCCAGGTGCCGATGACAGGGGCTCCGCTCAACCAGGCGGAGGCTGCAATGCGACAGACATACCCATCATGAAGCCGCGAAGACCCGGCGCGCCGTCGGCGTCCCGGCCTCGCTGAGCGAGGCCGCCAGGGACTGCCAGCGGCGCCAGACCACGATGCTGCCCTTGCCCGTGACCACGGGCGCATCCGGCAGCGCAATGCCAGTCCCTTCGCACCCGCTGCGAAGACCAACAAGAAAAGAAGGTCGACATGAACCTGAACCTGCTGAAAGAAACCTTTGTCAGCTTCATCCGCGCACGCGGTATGGATCGCCACTTCCGTCGCCTGGGCATGGACATGTTCCGCAGCGCGCCAGTGACCCGGGAAGTCCCGCAAAGCCTGGCCGGCCAATTGAACGAAGCCTCCAGCAGCGATGTGCAGGCCCTGCTGCAGCGCTTGAACTCGCGCCACGACGGCCTCACCGAAGCCGAGTCCGATGCCATCCGCGAGCAGACCGGCCCCAACGAGGTCGAACATGAAAAGCCGCTGACCTGGCCGGTGCACCTGTGGCACTGCTACAAGAACCCGTTCAACCTGCTGCTGACGCTCCTGGCGGCGGTCTCCTTCTATACCGAGGACATGAAGGCGGCCATCGTGATCGGCACCATGGTGGTGGTCTCGACGCTGCTGCGCTTTGTCCAGGAGGCGCGCTCCAACACCGCCGCCGACAAGCTCAAGGCCATGGTCAGCAATACCGCCACCGTCATGCGCCATGACCTGGTCGAGGAGATCGCTGCCGAGGCCCAGCGCTATTTCGACGTCACCCTGCACCCCAAGGGCGCGCGCCGCGTCGAAGTGCCCATCCGCAAGCTGGTGCCGGGCGACATCGTGCTGCTGTCCGCCGGCGACATGATCCCGGCCGACCTGCGGCTGCTGTCGGCCAAGGACCTGTTCGTCAGCCAGGCTGCCATGACTGGGGAATCGCTGCCGGTGGAAAAGTTCGTCACCCCCGGCAACCTCAACACCAGCAGCCCGCTGGAGCTGGACAACCTGTGCTTCATGGGGACCAACGTGGTCAGCGGTTCGGCCAGCGGCGTGGTGCTGACCACCGGCAAGCGCACCTACTTCGGCGCCCTGGCTGAGCGCGTCACCGCCACCGACCGCACGCCGACGGCCTTCCAGGCGGGCGTCAACAAGGTCAGCTGGCTGTTGATCCGCTTCATGCTGGTGATGACGCCGGTGGTGTTCTTCATCAACGGTTTCACCAAGGGTGACTGGGTCGAAGCCTTCCTGTTCGGCCTCTCGGTGGCGGTGGGCCTGACGCCCGAGATGCTGCCCATGATCGTCACCTCGACCCTGGCCAAGGGCGCCGTGGCGCTGTCGCGCAAGAAGGTGATCGTCAAGCGGCTCGATGCGATCCAGAACTTCGGTGCCATGGACGTGCTGTGCACCGACAAGACCGGCACGCTGACCCAGGACAAGATCTTCCTGGAGCGCCACACCGACATCCACGGCGCGCCCGACGACGAGGTGCTGCAATACGCCTACCTCAACAGCTACTACCAGACCGGCCTGAAGAACCTGCTGGACGTAGCCGTGCTGGAACACGCCGAGCTGCAGCGCGAGATGTCGATCGCCTCGGCCTATCGCAAGGTCGATGAGATTCCCTTCGACTTCCAGCGCCGCCGCATGTCGGTGGTGGTGTCCGAGCGCGAAGATCACCACGAGCTGATCTGCAAGGGCGCCGTCGAGGAAATCGTCTCGGTCTGCACGCATGCCCGCGTCAACGGCCAGGTCGTGCCGCTGACGGCGGCGCTGCTGGAGGATATCCGCGCCACCACCGGCAAGCTCAATGCCGAAGGCCTGCGCGTGGTCGGTGTGGCCGCCAAGGACCTGCCTCCGACCAAGGAAACCTATAGCCTGGCCGATGAATCGGACCTGGTGCTGATCGGCTACATCGCCTTCCTCGATCCGCCCAAGGAATCGACCGCCCCGGCCCTGGCGGCCCTGCGCGCCCATGGCGTGAAGGTCAAGATCCTCACCGGCGACAATGAACTGGTGACCGCCAAGATCTGCCGCGAGGTGGGCCTGGAGGTCAAGGGCATGCTGCTGGGTTCGTATGTGGAAAAGATGAGCGATGCCGAACTGTCGCAGGCGGTAGAGACCGTGACGGTCTTCGCCAAGCTCTCGCCGGCCCACAAAGAACGCATCGTGCGGGTGCTGCATGATCGTGGCCACGTGGTCGGCTTCATGGGCGATGGCATCAACGATGCCCCGGCCCTGCGCGCGGCCGACATCGGCATCTCGGTCGATACCGCCGTCGATATCGCCAAGGAAGCCGCCGACCTGATCCTGCTGGAAAAGAGCCTGATGGTGTTGGAAGAAGGCGTGCTGGAAGGCCGCAAGACCTTCGCCAACATGCTCAAGTACATCAAGATGACCGCCAGCTCCAACTTCGGCAATGTCTTCTCGGTCTTGATCGCCAGTGCCTTCCTGCCCTTCCTGCCGATGCTGCCCTTGCATCTGCTGGTGCAGAACCTGCTCTACGACGTGTCGCAGATTTCCATCCCCTTCGACAACGTCGACCAGGAATTCCTGGAAAAACCGCAGCGCTGGGATGCCGCCGACATCGGCCGCTTCATGGTCTTCTTCGGCCCGATCAGCTCGATTTTCGACGTCACCACCTTTGCTCTGATGTGGTACGTCTTCGGCGCCAGCTCGCCGGAGCACCAGACCCTGTTCCAGTCCGGCTGGTTCGTCGAAGGCCTGCTGTCGCAGACGCTGATCGTGCACATGATCCGCACGCGCCGCATCCCCTTCTTCCAGAGCCGTGCTTCCTGGCCGCTGATGGGCATGACGCTGGTGATCATGGCCATCGGCATCGCCATTCCGATGTCGCCGCTGGCCTACTACTTCAAGCTGGAGGCGCTGCCGCTGTCCTACTTCCCCTGGCTGGTGGGGATCCTGGTGGCCTATGCGGTGCTGATCCAGGGCATGAAGGGGTGGTATTCGAAGCGTTATGGCTGGCAGTAAGACTACTGCGTTCCTGACATCCGCGCTGCCAACAACAATGCCGTTCAACTCATGCTGAACGGCATTTTTTTCGAGTGCCAATGGAGCCGTTCGGACTGAGTAGCCGCTTGGCGGCGTATCGAAGACGGCGCGCCTTCGATACGGTCCTGGCGGACCTACTCAGTCCGAACGGTTGGCTGGATGGATAGCAGGAAGCTCGCCTAGCGCCGTGGCAAACGCACCGTCACCATGGTCTGCAAGACATCGTCGGAACTCATGTCGATGACCCCGCCATGGGCCTGCACGATCTGCTGGGCGATGTACAGTCCCAGCCCCAGCCCTTCCTTGCGGCCCGACTCCCGCTCGCCACCACGGAAGGGATCGAAGATGACCGGCAGCAGCTCGGCGGGGATCACCCCGCGATTGGCGATCACCATCACCACCTCGTGTTCACTACGTCCGTCGATGCCGATACAGACCGGTTGGCCCGGCACGCCGTGCTGCAAGGCATTGCCCAGCAGGTTGGCGGCCACCTGGGCCAGGCGGTCGCCATCCCAGAAACCGTGATCGTCACCTTCGATGCGACGCTCGACGATGCTGCCCGGGTAGGTGGCCTGATATTCCTGCACCACCCGCTCGGTGATCTCGCCCAGGCAGGCGCTCTCGCGCGCCAGCGGGATGCCGCCGGCCAGTCGCGCGCGGGCCAGGTCCAGCATGTTCTCGATCAGCTTGGCCATGCGCTTGCTACCGTTGAGGATCTGCTGCGTGGCCTTCTGCGCCACCTCCTCCTTGTAACTGCGCTGCAGCAGCGTGGCCGCCATCATCACCGCACTGAGCGGATTGCGCAGGTCGTGACCGAGGATGGCCACGAACATCTCGTTCAAGCGCAGGGTCTCGGTGCGTTCGCGCAGCTCCAGCGCCAGCTGCTGCTTCTGGCGATACAACTGCAGGAACACCTCGGCCTTGTTGCGCAGAATGTGCGCCTCGATGGGCTTATAAAGGAAATCCACCGCGCCGCTTTCATACCCCTTGAACATGCGACGCTCGTCACGCACGCCAGCGGTGATGAAGATCAGCGGCACATTGCGCGTGCGTTCGCTTCCACGGATCAGCTCGGCCAGCTCGAAGCCATCCATGTCGGGCATCTGCACGTCGAGGAAGGCCAGCGCCACCTCATGCACCAGCAGCAGTTCCAGCGCTTCCAGTCCGGAACGCGCCAGCAGCAGCTCGACATCGTCACGCTGCAGCAGCGCCGACAAGGCCAGCAAGTTTTCTTCGAGATCATCGACCAGCAGGAATTTCACCCGCGGCAGGTCCCTGTGTTGATGTGCTTGTGCTATCACCCGCATTCCTTTTCTCGCTCTTGCCCGGCTCCTCGCACACCCAGGGTGCGCAGCAGATCGGCGATCTGCGGGAGCGTGAGCACATAATCGATCTTCCCCCGTGCCAATGCCTGTTCCGGCATGTACGGCACCTGTGCCTGTTGCGGGTCCTGCACTACTGTCACGCCACCGGCGTTGCCTATGGCCTGCAAACCTGCTGCACCATCCTGATTGCCGCCGGTCAGGACGATGCCCATCAGCCGTGGGCCGTAGACGTCAGCCGCCGACTCGAACAGCACATCGATGGCCGGCCGCGAGAAATTGACCGGCTCATCATTGGACATCGCCAGCAACGGCCCTTCCGGCGCCTTGTCTACCAGCAGATGATAGTCGGGCGGGGCGAAATGGATCACGCCGGCCTCGACAGGCTCCTTGTCCTGCGCCTCGCGCACCGGCTGCATACAGCGGTGGGCAAAGATGGAGACCAGCAGGCTGGGCCGTTCGCGCGGTAGATGCAGTACCACCAGGGTGGCCACATCGGCGCCGGCGCGCAGGGCCGGCAGGATCTCCGACAAGGCATCCACCCCGCCGGCCGAGGCGCCGATGACGATGGCCTTGATGGCGTCCAGGCGCTGACTGTCGGCCCAGACTGGAGGCTGGATCGGCGTGCTCACAGATCCCCCTTCTTCTGGAAGATGCGCTCTTCCCGCACGATCTCGTCGAAGGCGCCGGCATGCGAGGAAAAGCGCAGTGACTCCTTCGAGCCCAGTCCCAGGAAGCCCTTGCGCACCAGCGATTCGCGGAACAGGCCCAGGGCACGTTCCTGCAACTGCCGGTTGAAATAGATCAGCACATTGCGACAGGACACCAGGTGCATCTCCGCAAAGACGCTGTCGGTAGCCAGGCTGTGGTCGGAAAAGACCACATTGCGACGCAGGGACTTGTCGAACACCGCCGCATCATAGGCGGCCGTATAGTAATCCGAAAGCGAGGTCTTTGCGCCCGATTTCTGGTGATTGCTGGTAAATCCGGCGATGCGGTCCAGCGCGTAGACGCCGGCCTCGGCCTTCTTCAGGGCAGTCTGGTTGATGTCGGTGGCATAGATCAGGCTGCGGTCGAGCAAGCCTTCCTCGCGCAGCAGGATGGCCAGCGAATAGACTTCCTCGCCGCTGCTGCAGCCGGCCACCCAGATCTTCAGGGAGGGATAGGTGCGCAGCAAGGGCAGCACCTGCTGGCGCAGCGCAAGGAAATAGCCGGGGTCGCGAAACATCTCGCTGACCTGCACCGTCAGATATTCCATCAGGGCCGGGAACACCGCCGGATCGTGCAATACCTTGTCCTGCAGCTGCGACAGCGTGGCGCAATCGAAGCGCCCCATGGCTGTCACCAGGCGGCGCTTGAGCGAAGCGCCGGCGTAGCCACGGAAATCGCAGTGATACTTGAGGTAGATGGCGTCGAGCAGCAACTGCATCTCGATATCGAAATGCCGGTAGCCCGCGGCCTGATTCATTTCGGCATCCATACGCGTACCAGCGAGAGCAGCTTTTCCACATCCAGCGGCTTGGCGATGTAGTCGTTGGCGCCGGCGGCCAGGCATTTCTCCTGGTCATCCTTCATGGCCTTGGCGGTCAGGGCGATGATGGGCAGGCGCTTCCAATGGGCGTCCTTGCGGATCTCGCGCATGGCGGTGAGACCATCCATCTCCGGCATCATGATATCCATGAGCACCAGGTCGATGGGCGCGCCGGCCTGGCCCTGGTCCCGGCTGCGTTGCAGCACATCGATTGCCTCGCGGCCGTTGCGGGCGATGTCGACCTTCATGCCCTTGGGTTCCAGCACCGAGGACAGGGCGAAGATATTGCGCACGTCATCCTCCACCACCAGGACGCGGCGGCCCTCGAAGACGGTCTCGCGGTCGCGCGCCACCTTCAGCAGGCGCTGGCTCTCCGGCGGCAGCGCGGTTTCCACCTGGTGCAGGAACAGCGTCACCTCGTCCAGCAGCCGCTCGGGCGAGCGTGCATCCTTGATGATGATGGACCGCGAGAAGCGGCGCAGATTCTGCTCTTCCTCAGCCGACAGCGAGCGGCCGGTATAGACGATCACCGGCGGGAAAGCCACATGCTCCTGCTCGGCCATCTTTTCCAGCAACTGGTAGCCAGACAGGTCGGGCAGGTTCAGGTCCATCACCATGCAGTCGAAGGTGGTCTCGCGCAGCCGCGCCAGGGCCTCGGTGGCGGTGCGCACGCCGACCAGGTTGATGTTCTCGCCGGCCAGCAGCTGGCGGATGCTGTCGAGCTGGCGGGCATCGTCTTCCACCACCAGCACATGGCGCAGGTCTTGCAGGAACTTGGCTTCGAGCTTGCGGATGGCGCCCACCAGTTCCTCGCGCTGCACCGGCTTCAAGGCGTAGCCGACCGCGCCGCGTTCCATGGCTTCGTGGGCATAGTCGGCCACCGACACCACATGCACGGGAATATGGCGGGTCCTGGGATTGCGCTTGATCTGGTCCAGCACGCCCAGGCCGGAGAAGTCGGGCAGGTTCATGTCCAACAGGATGGCACTGGGGCGGTACAGCTCGGCGGCGGCCACGCCCTCGTTGGCCGAATGGGTGATCACGCACTGGAAACCCATCTCGCGGGCCAGGTCGCGCAGGATCAGGGCAAAGGCGGCGTCATCCTCGATCACCAGGATCACGCGCGCGCCGGGTTCGATGCGCTGACGGTCGTCATCGATGGCGATCTCCTGCAACCGGGTCGGCGTGGCCGGCAACGCGGCGGCCGAGGCGGGGCTGATGCGGATGTCGGGAGCAGTGGCCACCCGGGCCGCCTGCAGCGCCGAGGCCGAGGCCAGCTCGGCCGCCGATGGCGGCACCGGACGCGCGAGCGCCTGCTCGCTGCGATAGGCCTGCGGCAGCGAGAGCGTGAAGATGCTGCCCTCACCCGGGCGGCTCTGCACCTGGATGTCGCCGCCCAGCAGGTGCGCCAGATCGCGCGAGATCGACAGGCCCAGGCCGGTGCCGCCGTACTTGCGATGGGTACTGCCGTCGGCCTGGCGGAAGGCTTCGAAGATGAACTGGTGCTGGTCCTGGCCGATGCCGATACCGGTGTCGCGCACGGCAAAGGCGATGCGCTGGTTGGCGTCGGCATAGATGCGCAGGCTGACCTCGCCCTTCTCGGTGAACTTGATGGCGTTGGACAGCAGGTTCTTGAGGATCTGCCCCAGGCGCTGCATGTCCGTTTCCATGCGGGCCGGCACGCCTGGCTCGATGACCACCTTCAGACCCAGCCCCTTCTGCTGGGCCGTCACCGCGAAGCTGGCATTGAGCTCCTCGGCCAGCTTGGCCAGCACGAAGGATTCGGGGACGATGTCGAGCTTGCCGGCCTCCATCTTGGACAGGTCCAGGATGTCATTGATCAGCGCCAGCAGGTCGCGACCGGCCGAGGAAATGGTCTGGGCAAAGCGTACCTGCTCCTCGGTGAGGTTGCCGTGCTTGTTGTCGGCCAGCAGCTTGGCCAGGATCAGCGTGGAGTTCAGGGGGGTGCGTAACTCATGGCTCATGTTGGCCAGGAACTCGCTCTTGTACTGGTTGGCGCGCTCCAGTTCGGTGGCCTTTTCCACCAGCACGACCTGGGTCTTGGCCAGGTCATCCTTCTGCACTTCGAGCAACTGGGTCTGTTCTTCCAGCTGGGCGTTGGTTTCTTCCAGTTCGGCTTGCTGGGTTTCCAGGCGCAGCTGGGAGGCCTTCAAGGCCTGGCCCTGCTCCTCCAGTTCTTCGTTGTTGACCCGCAGTTCTTCCTGCTGGGCCTGCAATTCCTCGGACTGGCGCTGGGTTTCTTCCAGCAGTTCTTCCAGGCGGGTGCGGTCCTTGGAGGAGCGCACCGCCACGGCCACCTGGTCCGACAGGCGCACCAGCAGTTCCTCTTCCTCGGGCCGCACAGGACGCAGGAAGCCCAGTTCGAAGACCGCCTGCACCACGCCCTCGCTGGCGGCCGGCACGATCAGCAGTTCGCTGGGCTGGCGCCGGCCCACGGCCGAGGACACGGCCAGGTAATCGGCCGGGACATCCTTGACATGCATGGCGCGGTTGAGCTTGGCCGCCTGGCCCAGCAGGCCCTGGCCATGCTGCAGCGTGGCCGGGCTGGCCTGGTCGTCCATGGCATAGGCAGCGAAACGCTGGAAGACCCCGGCCTCGGTGCGCAGGTAGATCGCCCCGATCTGGGCATTGAGATAGCTGGTCAGGAAGGCCAGGGTATTGTCGCCCAGCACATCCAGGCGCTGTTCACCCTGCAGGCGTTCGGCCAGGCCCATCTGGCCGGCGCGGATCCAGGCCTGCTTCTCGCGCAGGCGATAGTCGCGCGAGGTGGTGACGGCGGCCGCCACGATGAGCACCAGCAGCAGCGCCGAACCGCCCCAGGAGACGGCGGTGGAGAACGTGACTGCATCCTGCCAGTCGGCCTGGCGTGCACTGAGCAGGTCGCGCTCCTGCGCTTCCATCTGGGCCGCTACTGCGCGCACCCGGTCCATGGCCATCTTGCCGCGATCGGATTGCACCAGCGACAGCGCACCGGCACTGTCGCCGGCGCGACGCAGGGCGATGGTCTGGGCCAGCTCATCCATCTTTTCGCCACTCAGGCCCTCGATCTGCGACAGGCGCCGCACCTGCTCAGGGCTGTCGCTCACCAGCGCGCGCAGCTTGCCGAGCTCGCCGGGCAGCGAGGCCTTGGCCTGGTTGTAGGGGCCCAGGTAGCTCTCGATCCCGGTCAGCAGGAAGCCGCGCTGGCTGGTCTCGGCATCCTTGAGGGTGGACAGCAGCACCTGCAGCTGCTCGCGCACCTCGATGGTATGGGTGACAGCGCTGGCGGTCTCACCCCGGGTCACCGAAGCCTGATAGGTGAAGAGCGAAATCAGGATCACGGCCAGAATCGCCACGGCGAACCCGATCAGGGGTCCCGGTGGGAGGGGCGGGCCGGAAAAGGCGCCCTTGCCCTGGCGCTTCAAGATGGCAATACGTTCTTCTGCTTGGCTGGAATGAACCGGCACGACGCGCTCCCTGTTTGTTCGTATCGTTGGTCGAGCTGCGAGGGATCTGTGCCCCTGCTCCCCTGTTCTGTTGCTGCCGGTAAAGCGACCCAATAAAGCGGCCCATTATACGGTTCGCCCCCGATGTGCGCAGGCAGCCACCCTGGCGGCGCGGCTGCCTGAACCTGGCTAGGACAAAGGGGCAGCGGATCGGTTCAATTCCCCACCAGACCGGCGGCGATGTTGATGGACAGGCCGATGATGGCGGCATTGAAGAGGAAGCAGATCAGCGAATGCGCCAGCACGGCGCGGCGCAACGGTCGTGTGGCCACGCCCACGTCCGAGGTCTGCACGGCCACGCTGATGGTCATCGAGAAGTAGAGGAAATCCCAGTAGTCGGGCTGCGCCTGGCCATCGGCAAAGCGCAGCGGCAAGGCTTGCGGATCATCGTCAGCGGCGTAGAACAGGCGCGCATAGTGCAGCGTGAAGATGGTGCCGATCAGCAGCCACGAGCCGAACACGGTGGAGGCCGTGAAACCATAGCGCAGCAGCCTGCCGCCTTCATCGTGATGGCTGGCGCCGGCCAGCTCCAGCAGGATCGCCAGGAGACTGGCCACAGCAGCCACGCAGACCATCACCAGCACCACCCGGGCGCTTTCGTCTTCGGTCTCGGCCAGGCGCCTGACCGCGCCCTGATCGGCCCTGAGCATCATCACCCACAGCGTCACCAGGTAGGTCCAGACACCGGCATTCCAGCCGATCAGGCAGCGCCCGGTGACGGTGGAGGCCGGCAGCAGGCTGGCGGCGACCACGCCCACGGCAATGCCGATCAACAAACGGGGATGGACCTGGACGATCTGGCGGGCGACGGACATGGTGTTCTTGTAGTTGAGGACCGGTGGCAAGCATCCGGCCTGGTGGCGACGGCCACGACATTAGCACGACCGGGCCTTCTGCTGCCACCCGTTTGCAATACTGTCCCATGGCTTGGCCGGCGCTGCTACGCCGGCAAAACCGGCCTCAGAACTCATGCTCCTTCAGGGCCCGGGCGGCACGCTCGCGGGCGCTGGCCAGGGCTTCTTCCTCGGTGGGATAAAGGCCCACGGGAATATAGGTTTCGGCAATCTCGGGTTCGCGCGCCAGGCGCACGAAGACCTGCGCCTCGAAGGCATGGTCGGGTTTTTCGACCGCGTCGTAGCGGGCGATGTGGGTGCCGTTCTGCAAGACCCTGTCGGTCATGTTGCCTCCTGTGTCGGTCACGATGAGCCGGTTGGACACGGGATAGGGCCCGAGGTTCGGTACGCCCGTGCTGGCCCGCAAGCTCTGCCGTGACGCCGGCGCGCGGCTCAGGCCGCCAGCGGGAAGCGTACCGTGAAGACCGTGCCCTGCTCCTGCTGCTTGCAGTCCAGGCTGATCACGCCACCGTGGTCATGCGCGATCTCGCGCACGATGGCCAGGCCCAGGCCGCTGCCGGCCACCTTGTCATTGGCGCGATAGAAGCGGTCGAAGATCTGCTCGCGGTGCTCGAGCGCGATGCCGGGGCCGGAATCCTCCACCGACAAGACGGTGGCGCCATCCTGCTCCAGGCAGCGCACCGTCACCGTGCTGTTGGGTGGCGAATAGCGCACCGCATTGTCGATCAGGTTGTCGATCAGGTCGCGCAGCAGGAAGCGGTCACCGCGCATGCGCGCCGGCCGCAGGTCGAAGCCGAGGTCGATCTGTTTCTTGTCGGCCTCCTCGATGAAATGCTGCACCGATTCTTCCACCAGCTTGTCCAGCAACAGGGCTTCGAGCTTGCGGCTTTCGAACAGGCCAGGTTCCGAACGCGCCAGCGCCAGCAGTTGGCGGCTCTGGCGGATCATGCGCTCCACCGAGGAATTCATCATCTCCAGCGAGCGCGCCGTATCGGGCTGGCCCTGGTGCTTGTCATGCAGCAGTTCGAGCTGCAGCTTCAGGCCCGTCAGGGGCGTGCGTAACTGATGGGCGACGTCGGCCATGAAATTCTGCTGCGCCTGTTCGCCCTTGCTGATGCGGGCCATCAGCTCGTTCATCGCGCCGATCAGCGGTTGCAGCTCCACCGGCGAGCCGGCGCCGTCGATGGCGCCCAGCTTGCCATGGCCGCGCTGCTCCAGGTTGCGCTGCAGGCTCTTCAGGGGTTGCAGACCGCGCCGCACGGCGACCAGCACGGCACTGATGGAAATGAAGGTCAATGCGCCATCCAGCGCCAGGAAGGTCAGCAGGATGGTGTAGTGGGCGCGGTTGCGCTTGCGCACCGTTTCGGCCACGGCCACCGAGATGATGCCGTTCTTGACCCGCACCTGCAGGGCGGCGATACGCACCGGCTCCCCGCGCATGGTGGCGTCATAGTTGATGGGGCGGTCGAACAGGTCGCTCTCGGGCAAGGGTGGAAAACCCTTGTCACCCACCACGATCTCGCCGCGGGTGTTGCGCACGGCAAAGAAGGTGGTGTCGGTGTGATTGCTGCGCAGGATTTCCTCGGCCTGCTTGGTCAGCTCGGCCGTGGTCCTTTCCTGGCGATGACGCACCTGGGCGTACAGGCCCCAGGTGGAATCCATCAGGTTCTGGTCGAAGGCGTGCTGGGCCGGCAGCCAGGCCAGCCAGTAGGTCAGGCCGGCACCCACCAGGTTGACCAGCAGCAGCGGCGCGATGAGCCACTTGAGCAGGTCGCGCCGGATGCTGGGATGGAGGACGGCCGTGCGCACCGGGGAGGGGTCAGTTCTCGCTCTTCTCGAGCATGTAGCCGAAGCCACGGATGGTGCGGATGACCACGCCGGAGTCGGCGATCTTCAGGCGGATGCGCGAGACATAGACTTCCACCGCATTGATGGTGAAGTCCTCGCCCCAGGGCAGCACCGCATCGATGATCTGCTGCTTGGAGACCACGCGGGAGGCGTGCTGCATCAGGTATTCCAGCACCGTCCATTCGCGCAGCGACAGCTCGATCTTGCGGCCATCGATGTCGGCGCGCTTGGTGGCGTTGTCCAGCGACAGGCCGCCCACCGAGAGTTGCGCCGGCTGCGGCGCGCTGCGCCGGATCAGCGCCTTGATGCGCGCCACCAGTTCGGGCGTGGCGAAAGGCTTGACCAGGTAGTCGTCAGCGCCCAGCTCCAGGCCGTGCACCCGGTCGGGAATGGTATCGCGCGCAGTCAGCAGTAGCACCGGCGTGTTGTTGCCCGCCGCGCGCATGCGCCGCAAGACCTCGAAACCGTCGATGCCGGGCAGGCCGATGTCGAGCACCAGCACGGCCGCATTGAAGCGCTGCGACAGCGCGTCGTTGCCGTTGTTGACGGTATGCACGGTGAAACCGTGCGAATTGAGCACGCGCGACAGACCGTCGGTCAGTACCGGATCGTCTTCGACCAGCAGAACGTTCATAGGGACTTCAGAAGAGAAAACAGCGCAAAACATCTGCGGAACCGGAGCATCGTATTGCAGCCCCGGCAATGCTGCAAATCGGGCATTGCCCTAGACCTGGCCCTGGGTGCAGGGAGTGTTACATTTTTGTCACACTCAGTTACGCGTCAGCATTTTGACAGCAAATTGTCAGCTTCCTGCCTTAGCCTTGCGCTTCATGCGAATGAGAATCCAACTCATTAGCATGCAATAAAATCCCGACCAGCCAGCCAGACGACCTCTTCTCTTCGACGGGGAACGCAGTAGCCAGCCATTGGGGTCGATCCCGTGCAAGCGGGTTCGATTTCTCGACTGACCACTCCACCTCCATACCGATAAGAACATGAACCGTCTCTCGCCGATCGCCGCCGCGCTGGTAGCCACCTTTGCCGCGCCGCTGCCGCTGTATGCCCAGCAAGCCCCTGCCACCCCTGCCGCCTCCCCTTCCGCCACCGACAGCCAGCTGGCACCGGTGACCGTGGAAGGCCGCCGCGATGATTTCGCCACCACCGGTACGGCGCTCACCAAGCTGCCGGCCGACCTGCACGACGTGCCGCAATCGGTGACCGTGGTCAACAAGGCGCAGATGCAATCGCAGGGCGTGAGCTCGCTGGCCGATGCGCTGCGCAATGTGTCCGGCATCACGCTGGGCGGCGCCGAAGGCGGTCAGATCGGCAACAACATCAACCTGAACGGCTTCTCGGCGCGTACCGACATCTACCTGGACGGCTTCCGCGATCGCGGCCAGTACTACCGCGACACCTTCGCCATCGATGAGGTGGAAGTGCTGATGGGCCCGTCCTCGATGCTCTTCGGCCGTGGTTCGACCGGCGGCATCATCAACCAGGTCAGCAAGAAAGCCAACCTGAAGGCGGCCACCGAAGTCTCGGCCTCGGTCACCACCAATGGCCTGGTGCGTACCACGGCCGACTACAACCATCCGCTGTCGGACACCTCGGCCATGCGCATCGAAGCCATGGCCCAGAACGGCGCGGCGACCACCCGCAACCAGACCGACGTGCAGGACTTCGGCCTGGCCGGCTCCTACGTCTGGGGCATCGGCACTTCCACCGAGATCACGCTGTCGGCCCTGCTGCAGCACAACCACGACCAGCCCGACTACGGCCTGCCGCCGCTGAACGGCCACCCCGTCAATGTCGACCGCAACACCGCCTATGGCTTGAACAGCGACCGCACCAACCAGGACGTGGCCTCCTTCAACGCCGGCATCAAGCACAAGATCGCGCCCGACGTGACCCTGCGCAGCCAGACCCAGTTCAACTACGTGCATACCGATGCCGTGGAAACCGCGCCCAATACCATCGGCACGGTCTCTGGCAGCGGCTTCACGGCGCTGACCAACGCGGCCAGCAGCCTGCCCCTGTCCAGCCTCTATGTGCGCGGACAGAGCCATGACCGCGATATCCGCGACTACTCCATCTTCAACCAGACCGAACTGGCGGCCAAGTTCGCCACCGGCAGCGTCAAGCACGATGCCCTGGCCGGTGTGGAAGTGGGCCACGACGGCTACGACAACCAGAACTACTACCGCAATGGCAGCTGCAACGGCCGCTCTCTCAATGCCGCAGGCGCCACCACTGGCTACATGGATTGCGTCAGCGTGGTCAACCCCAGCTACAGCGCCGCTGGCAGCAGCGTAACCGAGACTGCCGGCAACCATGCCGGCGGCAGCGCCAACACCATCGCCGCCTACGTGGGCGATACCATCGAGCTGGTGCCGCAGTTCAAGCTGGTCGGCGGCCTGCGCTATGACCGTTACATCGCCAGCATCAGCAACTCGATCAATGCCGGCAACACCGCCGGTTCGACCACGCTGGCCTATGCCAACCAGACTGTCAATTTCCTGAGCGTGCGCTCGGGCGCGATCTGGCAGCCCACTGCCGCGCAGGCCTACTACGTCTCGTATGGCACCTCGTTCAACCCCTCGCTGGAACAGTTGACCGGCACCACCGGCCAGCAGAACCTGGACCCGGAAAAGAACCGCTCCTATGAAGTCGGTGGCAAGTGGGACCTGGCTGATGGTCTGGCCCTGAGCGCCGCAGCCTTCCAGATCACCAAGGAAAACGCCCGCAGCCTGGTGGCCACCGGCGTCTACGAACTGGCAGGGACGGTGCGCGTCAACGGTGCCCGCGCCGGCGCCACCGGCCGCATCACGCGCGACTGGCAGGTTGCCGCCAACTACACCTACCTGGATGCCCAGGTCATCGGCGGCGCCGTGGCCGACACCTCGGTGGGCAAGATCCCGGTGAACACGCCCAAGCACACCCTGACCACCTGGACCACCTATGACGTGGCCCCGCACTGGCAGGTCGGCGGTGGCGCCACCTACATGTCGCAGCGCTATGCCAACGCCACCAACACGGTGCAGGTCGGCGGCTATACCCGCTACGATGCGATGGTGGCCTATACCACCAAGGCCTACGACATCCGCCTGAACCTGTTCAACCTGACCGACAAGATGTATTACGATGCGCTGATCCAGTCCGACGGCGGTCGTTCGGTCCCGGGTTCGGGCCGCACGGCGATGCTGTCGCTGACCTATCGCATGTAATACGCCTCACAGGAAACCACCCATGCTCATCACCCTCCCCAAGCTGCTGGACGATCAACAGTTGCAGGCGGTACGCCGCCTGCTCGACGGGGCGGGCGAGGCCTGGGTGGATGGCCGCGTGACCGCCGGTTACCAGGGCGCGTCGGTGAAGTTCAACCAGCAGATCGATGAACGTTCGGAGGTGGCGCAGCAATGCCAGCACATCATCGTCAGCGCGCTGGAACGCCATCCCCGCTTCATCAGCGCCGCCCTGCCCAATCTCATCTACCCGCCCATGTTCAACCGCTACGGCGAGGGCATGACCTTTGGCGCCCATGTGGATGGCAGCGTGCGCATCCATCCGCACAACGGGCGCAAGCTGCGCACCGATGTCTCGGCCACGCTGTTCCTGGCCGATCCCGCCGACTACGATGGTGGTGAACTGCAGATCGAAGATACCTATGGCATGCACAGCGTCAAGCTCGATGCCGGCGACATGGTGCTCTACCCGGCCACCAGCCTGCACCAGGTCACCCCGGTGACGCGTGGCGTGCGGGTGGGCTGCTTCTTCTGGGTGCAAAGCCTGGTGCGCGACGACGCCCGGCGCCACATGCTCTTCGACATGGATAACGCCATCCAGCGCCTGAACCAGACCGATGCCGACGCCCTGGCGCGACGCACGCTGGTGGGCTGCTATCACAACCTGCTGCGGCAGTGGAGCGATACCTGATCGCCCCATCCCGTAAATCATTTATCTCATTTAGCGGAAGTAACGCGGATCCATCCTGCGGAACACCCAGGCCGAGACCAGGGTGATGCCACCCACGATCACGAAGGTGATCTGGAAGCTGGCATTGGTGGCCGCGCCGGTGGGCGCCTTGAAGACATTGACCAGGGTGCCGCCGATGGTCACGCCCAGGCCGATGGCCAGCATCTGCACCATCGAGAAGAGGCTGTTGCCGCTACCGGCGTCATCCTTGTGCAAGCCCTTGAGGGTGACGCTGTTCATGGCCGCGAACTGCATCGAGTTGCAGGCCCCGAACACCGACAATTGCACGATCGCCAGCGCCAGTGGCCATTGCGGCGTGATCAGGGCGAACGAAACGATGGCCCCACCTACCAGCACCGTATTGACATGCAGGAAGCGGTCATAGCCGTAGCGCTTGACCAGCGGCGCGATCCACGGCTTGGCGATGGTGCCGGCAATGGCCGCCGGCAGCAGCACCAGGCCGGCATGCAGCGGTGAATAACCCAGCCGCACCTGCAACAGCAGCGGCAACAGGAAAGGCACGGCCGAGGAGCCGATGCGACACACCAGGTTGCCCGCCAGGCCGATGATGAAATTGGGTTCGCCAAACAGGCCCAGGCGGAACAGCGGGCGCGGATGGGCACGCGCATGCAGCCAGTACAGCCACACCGTCAACGCGGCCAGCGCGAACAGGCCGGCGCTCCAGGCAGCGCGGTCGTTCTCCACCGGCACATCCAGCGCCAGCGAAAAGGCCACCATGCACGCCGACAACAGGCCACAGCCCAGCAGGTCGAAGCGCGGTGCATCCGCCAGACTGTCATCGGCCAGATAACGCAGTACCGCTCCCATGCCCAGCACACCGATGGGAACGTTGATGAGGAAGATCCAGTGCCACGACAGGCTCTCCACCAGCCATCCCCCCAGCACCGGCCCCACCACCGGCCCCAGCTGCCCGGCAATCGAGATCGAGGCCAGCGCAGCGATGTAATGCGCCCCCGGCACCGCGCGCAGCACCGCCAGACGCCCCACCGGCAACAGCATCGACCCGCCCAGGCCCTGCAGCACCCGTGCCAGCAGCAGTTGCGGCAATGTCGCGGCCGTGGCACAGAAGATGGAACCGAGCACGAACAGCAGGATCGCCGAGAAATACATCTTGCGCGTGCCGAAGCGGTCGGCCAGCCAGCCCGAGGCCGGTGTGAGCGAGGCCATGGTCAGGGTGTAGGCCACCACCACCGGGTGCATGTCCAGCACCGGCTGGTTGAGGCTGCGCGCCATGGCCGGCAAGGCGGTGTTGACGATGGTGGTGTCCAGCGTCTGCATGAAGAAACCCGAGGCCACGATCCACAGCAAGGCGCGCTGCGAATGGCCGCTGGCGGTGGTGGAAGAGGACACGGCAGGATCGGTCAGGCGTTGCGACTCGTCGGCGGACATGGCGGTTGGGCTTGTTGGAGTACGTGAGGTACGTGAAAACGGGCAGCCAGAAACACGGCGGGGACACGTTACCGTGTCCCCGCAAGAGCAATATTCTAGACCTTTTGTCGTGACCGCATCAGAAGGCCTGAGGACGCCACTTCAACAGGCGACGCTCCAGGGCATGCAGCAACCAGTCGGCCGCCAACGCCACCACCGCCAGCACGATCATGGCCGCGAACACGCCACTGGCATTGAAGGCGCCCTGGGCGGTCGAGATCAGCAGGCCGATGCCCTGCTTGGAGCCCAGGAACTCGCCCACCACCGCCCCCACCAGCGCAAAGCCGAAGCTCACATGCAGGCTGGCCAGGATCCACGACAGCGCCGAGGGGATCACCACGGCCGTGGTCACCTGGCGGCGCGATGCGCCCAGGATCTGGGCGTTGGCGATCATGTAGCGGTCGGCCTCACGCACGCCCTGGAAGGCATTGGCAAACACCACGAAGAACACCATCACCACCGCCAGCGCCACCTTGGAAGCCATGCCCAGGCCGAAGGCGATCACGAAGATGGAACCCAGCACCACGCGCGGGATCGAGTTGGCGATCTGGATGTAGAGGCTGAAGACATCCGAGAGCAGCTTGTTGCGGCCCAGGACGATGCCGGCGATGACGCCGGCCACCGAGCCGATCAGGAAGCCCAGCACGGTTTCTTCCAGCGTCACCAGAACCTGGGTCCACAGCGATCCCTGGGAGGTGCCCTCGACCATCCATTCATAGATCTGCGCCACGATCAGAGTCGGTTGCGAGAAGAAGAAGGGGTCGATCCAGCCGATGCGGGCGAAGAGTTCCCAGCCGCCCAGAACCACCACCAGGATGGCGATGCGCAGGCCGATCACCAGGTTACGGCGCGCGCGGATCTTGCGCTGGGCCTCGGCTTCCACGGCGGCGATATCCATCAGGGCCGCGTTCTGGCTTGCTTGTGCTTGTGTCATGTTGCTCACCTGTTTTCAGAAATTGATTTTCAGTGCTGTGTGCGTTCTCCGGCAGCCATCAGGCTCAGGCGATATGCACCTCTTCACGCAGATCGCTCCAGATCTTGCGCGAGATATCGATGAAGCGCTGCTCGTAGCGCACCTCTTCCATCACCCGCGGACGCGGCAGGTCGATCGGATAGACGCTCTTGAGGGTCGCCGGGCGGGCGGTCAGCACATAGACCTTGTCGGCCAGGGCGATGGCTTCTTCCAGGTCGTGGGTGACGAACACCACTGAGCCCGAATGGGCCGACCACAGTTGCAGCAGCTCGTCCTGCATCAGGGTGCGGGTCTGCATGTCCAGGGCCGAGAAGGGTTCGTCCATCAGCAGGATCTCGGGGCTGTTGATGAAAGTCTGCGCCAGCGCCACGCGCTTACGCATGCCGCCCGAGAGCTGGTGGGGATAGTGGTCGCCGAACTTGTCCAGACCGACGCGGCGGATCCATTCGTCGGCCAGCTCGTGTGCCTGGGCCTTGGGCTTGCCACGGAACATGGGGCCAGCGGCGACGTTCTCGCGCACGCTGCGCCAGGGGAAGACGGCGTCGTTCTGGAACACGAAACCGATGCGCGGATCGATGCCGTTGACCGGCTGCCCCATCACACGCACCTCACCCATGGTCGGCTTGAGCAGGCCGGTGATCAGAGACAGCGTGGTGGACTTGCCGCAACCGGTGGGGCCCACCACGGCGACGAATTCGCCACGCGCCACGCTCATGGAAAAATCGCGCAGCGCCACCGTGGCTTTGCCATCGGCGGTGATGAAACGGCAGGTGACATTGCGCAGCTCGATGGCCGGCGTGAGCTGGCCAGTCGTCGCGGTAGTGGCGGTGGTAGCGGTGCTGGAGGCAGGCGCAAAGGCTTGCTGGTTGATCGCATTCATCGTCTTGGTCTTTCCTGGGCTGAGTGATGCCCTGACGCGACGGGCCGCATCATGGCGTGTTTCGATACTGGAGCGTCGGGGCCGGTGGCGGCCCGACGGATTTATTTCACCTGGTTGACGAATTCGTCGGTATAGGTCTTGGACAGATCCACATGCTTGCCCTTGACGTTGGGATTGAATCCCGACAGCACGGCCAGCACGGTTTCCGGTCCTCCCTTGGGCATCTTGCCGTCCTGCGAATACATGGGCAGGGAATTGTTCAGGGCCTGGATGTACAGCGGCTTGTTGTTGCCGTAGTAGTCCTTGGGCATCTTCTCGGCAATCTGCTCGGCGCTATGGGTGTTGATGAACTTCAGGGTTTTCACGAAGGCACGCGCCAGCTTCTGGGCCTCATCCTTGTGGCTGTTGAGCCAGCTGCGCTGCACATAGACGCTGGAGGCCGGATACAGGCCACCGAGGGCCTTGACCGTGCCTTCCACGGTGCGCATGTCCACCAGCACCTGGGCGTCGCCACTCTTGAGCATGACCGAGGCGGTCGGTTCGGTAGTCATGCCGGCATCGATGCGGCCCTGCTTCATGGCCGCGATGAAGGTGTTGTCCGCCCCTACCGGCAGCACCGTGAACTGCTTGGAGCTGATGCCATGACGCGAGGCCAGGTACTGGGTCAGGAAGTTCGTCGAGGAACCCAGCCCGGTCACGCCCAAGGTCTTGCCACGGGCGTCGGCCATGCTCTGGAAGTGCGAGGCGGACTTGGTCGAGACCAGTTCCACCTCGCCCGGCACCTGGCCCAGGATGGTGATGGCGGTGATTTCCTTGCCCTTGGTCTGCAGGTCGATGGCATGGTCGTAGAAACCCACCACCGCCTGCACGGCACCGGCCAGCAGCTCGTTCTCGGCATCGACCCCGGCCGGCTGCGACTGCAGCTCCACGTCCAGGCCCTCTTCCTTGAAGTAGCCCAGTTGCTCGGCCAGCTTGGCCGGCAGGTACACCATCTTGTTGATGCCGCCGACCATGATGGTGATGCGCGCCGGTGCTGCCTGCGCCGGCAGGCTGCCCAGCAGCGTGCCGGCCACGGCCAGCGAAAGCAGGGTGAGGGAAATGCGCTTGTTCAATTCAGACTCCTGTCGGTGGATGCCGTGATGCCATGCTGGCGGGGATGGGGATTCTATGATGGTTCGCCCCCGCCTGCCGGAACCCGGCTTGCCAGATTACTTGATCTGGTCCACGAACTCGTTGGTATAGGTCTTGGAGAGGTCGATGTTCTTGCCCTTGATGTTGGGATTGAAACCGGCCATCACCTTCAGCACCTGCTCGGGGCCGCCGGCGGGCATCTTGCCATCGGGCGAATACATGGCCAGCGAGGCCTTCAGCGCCTGCACATAGATGGCCTTGTTGCCGCCGTAGTAGTCCTTGGGCATCTTGTCGGCGATATCCTCGGCCGAATGGGTCTGGATGTACTTCAGGGTCTTGACGAAGGCGCGCGCCAGCTTTTGCGACTCGGCCTTGTGGCTGTTCATCCAGGAGCGGTGGACATAGACGCTGGAGGCCGGATACAGGCCACCCAGCGCAGCACGGGTGCCCTCGACGCTGCTCATGTCCACCAGCACCTTGGCCGCGCCCGAGGCCAGCAGGATGGAGGTGGTCGGCTCGGTGGTCCAGGCCACGTCGACGCGCTTCTGCTTCATGGCGGCGATCAGGGTGTTGCCGGCACCGACCGGCAGCATCGAATAATCGCCATTCTTCAGGCCGGAACGGCTGGCCAGGTACTGGGCCAGGAAGCTGGAGGACGAACCCAGGCCAGTCACGCCCAGGGTCTTGCCCTTGAGGTCGGCCATGCTGCGCACGCTGTCGGCCAGATCCGCACGCACCATTTCCATGCCGCCCGGCACCAGCAGCAGCTGGGTGATCGAGGTCACTTCCTTGCCCTTGCTCTGCAGGTCGATGGAGTGATCGTAGTAGCCGACCACCGCCTGCACGGCGCCGGCCAGCAATTCATTCTCGGCGTCCACCCCGGCCGGCTGCGACTGCAGCTCCACGTCCAGGCCTTCTTCCTTGAAATAACCCAGGTTCTCGGCCAGCTTGGGCGGCAGGTAGATCAGCTTGTTGATGCCACCGACCATGATGATGATCTTGTCGGCCGCATGGGCCGAGGGCGCGGCCAGGCCCAGCGCGCAAGCGGCGACGGCGGTGACGCACAACGCGCGGACTAGCCTGGCAGGACGGGTGGAACAGGACGCGGGGAACACACGAACGGCGTGACGCATTATGATTGTCTCCTGATTTTGGGTGGGATGGTCTGTCGCCATCTTCACTTTTTATGAATTTGCGGGCCTATTCTAAGAAGCCGAAACCTTCATCCAGCTTTCCAAAAAACGGCTTTTTTATTTGCAGCGCAACAAAAACACCGAGTAAAACCGCATGAAATTGCTCCTGATCGAAGACAATCCCCAGCTCGCCCACTGGCTGGAGCAGATCCTCAAGGAACACAAGTTCAAGGTCGATATCGCCGCCGATGGCGAGATCGCCGACCAGGTCCTGCGCGACGAGAACTACGACGTCGTGCTGCTGGACCTGATGCTGCCCAAGCTGGGCGGCAAGCACGTGCTGCGCCGGCTGCGCGAGCGCCACAACGGCGTGCCGGTCATGATCCTGACGGCCAGCGGGTCCATCGACGAGAAGGTCGAATGCCTGGGGGCAGGCGCCGACGACTACCTGGTCAAGCCCTTCGAGATACGCGAGCTGGTGGCCCGCATCAAGGTCCTGGTGCGCCGCCAGACCCCCGACAAGGCCGCCGAGATCCACTGCGGCGACCTGGTCTATGACAGCAACACGCGCCAGTTCGCCGTGGCCGGCACCACCCTGGCCTTGCCGGCGCGCGAACATGACGTGCTGGAAGTGCTCATGCTCAGGCAAGGCAAGACGGTCTCCAAGACGGCGCTGATGAAGGGCGTCTTCAGCCTCTCCGAAGAACCCAGCGCCGACGCCATCGAGATCTACATCTCGCGCCTGCGCAAGAAGCTGGAGTCCTCCAGCGCGGCCATCATGACCCTGCGTGGCCTGGGCTACCTGTTGAAACAGAAAGATGATTGACAGCCTGCGCCTGCGACTGTTGTGGTGGCTGCTGATCCCCATGGCGGTCTATGTGGGCTTGTCCACCAGCGACGCCCACGACAATGCCATCTCCAGCGCCACCCTGATCCAGGACCGCGCCCTGCTGGCCTCGGCGCGCATGATCGCCGGTCAGGTCGGGTGGTCCGATGGCGCGCCGGTGGTGTCGGTGCCGCCCGCAGCACTGGAGCTGTTCGCCTCGCCGGCCCAGGATGCGGTGTACTACCAGGTGCTGTTGGACGATGACACCCTCTTGGCCGGCCGGCCCGATTTCCCCGCCGAGCCGGACTTCTCGGCGCTGCAGCCGGTCTATACCACCACCGACTTCGATGGCCGGCCGCTGCGCGTGGTCAGCTATATCCGTGCTCTCTATGACGAAGGCACGCTGCGCATGGTGGCCGTCTCGGTGGGCCAGACCATGCAGGGGCGCCAGCAGATGATCGACGAGATCTGGCACGCCTCGCTGCGGCGCCAGATCGTCCTGCTGCTGCTGGCCATCAGCCTGGTGGTGCTGGGCCTGACCATGGAGTTGCGGCCCATCCTGGCGGTCAAGGATGAGCTGGCCGCACGCGACCCCAACTCGCTCACGCCCCTGCGCGCCGGCGCCCTGCAGGTGGAGCTGCGGCCCATCGTGGAAGCCATCAACCAGTACATACAACGCTTGAACGCCCAGGTGACGGTGCAGAAGCGCTTCGTCGCCGATGCCGCGCACCAGTTGCGCACGCCCCTGGCGGTGATCGATTCGCAGATCCAGTTCGCCCGCCAGATCGACGACCCGGCCCGGCTGGCGCAGGTGCTGGCGGCGCTGCAGGAAGGCAGCCGCAGCATGACCGACCTGACCAACAAGCTGCTGCTGCTGTCGCAGGCCGAGGCCTCCAACAGCAGCGCCTTCCCGCGCGGGCCGGTGGATCTGGTGGCGGTAGCCGCCACGGTGCTGGAAGAGCTGGCCGGGCTGGCCCTGAAGAAAGGCATCGACCTGGGCCTGGAAACCTCGCTGGCCGACGCCGTGGTCAATGGTAACGAGGCCCAGTTGGCCGGCATGCTGATGAACCTCATCGACAATGCGCTGCGCTACACCCCTGAAGGCGGCAAGGTCACGGTGGGGCTGGTCAGGAGGCGTGACCAGGTCATCGTCAGCGTCAGCGACAATGGCCCCGGCATCCCGGCCGAGGTGCGCGAGCGTGTGTTCGAGCGCTTCTACCGCAATGCCGCCCCCGACCAGCCCGGCTCCGGCCTGGGCCTGGCCATCGTGCGCGAGATCGTGCAGGCCTCGCAGGGCAGTATCGTGCTGGATGTACCCGCCGAAGGCAGCGGACTGGTGGCCACCGTGACGCTGCCGGCCATGCCCGCGATGACGGATACGAGGCAGTCCTGAACCCCGGCAATACAAAATCCGCCGACCTGCATAAAAACCGAGCAAAAAGTATCAGCCGCCTTCATGCTTTTGGCGTGGAGTGACAGCCTGTCGACTCGTACTCTTCTTCCTGCCGTACATCAGACTGTGTCGGCCTGCCCTGCTGCCCTCCCCCACCTCGGCAGATGGCAAGCCCACATGTGATCGATACAAAAAACAACAGGAGACAATCGTGAACAGGTTTTGCTTTGGCGCTGCGTGCGCCCTCGTTGGTGCTGCCCTGCCGCTTTCCGCTTGGTCGCAGTCCTGCAATGTCCCGGTGCTGAAGGTACTGGCCCAGAAGAGCCTGGGCCTGACCGTGATGGAAAAGTCGCTGGCCGACTACCAGAAACGCACCGGCACCCGCATCGATATCAGCTATTTCGGCGAGAACGACCGCCGCGCCAAGTCGCGCCTGGATGCCTCCACCAATGCCGGCTCCTACCAGGTCTACTACGTCGACGAGGCCAACGTGGCCGAGTTCGCCTCGGCGGGCTGGATCCTGCCGCTGCTGAAGTACTTCCCCAAGGAGGCCGACTACGACGACTTCCTGCCCGGTCGCCGGGCCGTGGCCAGCTACAAGGACGTGGCCTACTTCGCCCCGCTGATCGGCGGTTCCGACTTCCTCTTCTATCGTCGCGACCTGCTGGAGAAGGCCGGCCTGCCGGTGCCGCGCACGCTGGACGAGCTGGTGGCCGACATCAAGAAGCTGCATTCGCCGCCCTCGGTCTATGGCTGGGTGGCACGCGGCCAGCGCGGCTCGGGCATGAACGTCTGGCGCTGGGCGCCCTTCATGCTGGCCGCCGGCGGCAGCTGGACCGACGGCAAGCAGCAGCCGGCCTTCAATTCGCCGGCGGCGGTGAAGGCCACGCAACTGTATGCGGAGCTCTTCAAGTACGCGCCCCCGGGCGCGGCCACCTATGACTGGAGCAATGCGCTGGAAGCCTTCCGCTCCGGCAAGGTGGCCTTCATGATCGAGTCCACGCCCTTTGCCGACTGGATGGAAGACCCGGCCAAGTCCAGCGTGGCCGACAAGGTCGGCTATGCACGCCCGCCCTCGCCCCTGCCCTCGGCCGCCTATGGCCACGGCCTGGCCATCTCGGCGGTGGGTGCCAAGGATGAATGCACCCGCCAGGCGGCCGGCAAGTTCATCGCCTTTGCCACCGGCAAGGAGCAGGAACAGGCGCGCCTGCGCGAGAAGGTCTTCAGCGACTACAACCGCAGCAGCACCATCCAGAGCGACTACTTCCAGAAGAACGTCAAGCCGCAGATCCTGGCCGGCCTGAAGGATACCACCCCGGTCTCCAAGCTGACCATCTGGCCTAGCCCGCAATGGCCGGACATCGGCGACAACCTGGGCGTGGCGCTGGAAGAGGTCTTCACCGGCACGCAGAAGGATATCCCGCGCGCCCTGAACGATGCCGCGCAATACGCGCAGGATGCCATGGAGCATGCGCGCAAGTAGCGGCAAGCCAAACCTGGATCCCCCCGAGCACCGTTCGGACTTAGTAGCGGCATGGCCGCGTATCGAAGGCGCACCTGCACTTGTCGGCGGTTCTTTCCTGAACTTGCACGACTGGCGCAAACACCGCGCACCTTCGATACGGCCCTGTGGGCCTACTCAGGACGAACGGTAGCCAAGGAATCGGAACACGCTGGCGTGACGCCGACGCTAAGCATCCTTTTAAAGAAGTCGCCGCCATGGCCTTATCCCTATGCCACGGCGGCTTCCGGAGTCCTGCATGTTCAATCGTGGAAAAACCACGCTGCCCTACCTGTTCCTGGGCCCGTCACTGCTGGTAATGCTGGTGCTGGGACTGGTGCCTACGGTGGCGGCGATCAACCTGGCGTTGAAGAACCGCGTGCTGCGCTATCCCGACAGCGACTACGTGTGGCTGCGCAATGTCGAGCGCCTGCTGGGCGACCGGCGCTTTCTCAATGCCATCGAAGTCTCGGCCATCTGGGAAGTGGTCACCGTCGTGGGCGCCGTGGGCGTGGGCGTGCTCATTGCCATCTATCTCTTCGAACACGTCCATGGCAAGTGGCGCCATGCCATGTGCGTGCTGCTGATCACGCCGGTGCTGCTGCCGCGCGTGTCGGCCGCCTTCATCTGGAAGTTCATGTATTCACCGCTGACCGGCATCCTGGGCTGGCTGCTGGGACTGGTCGGCATCCAGGACACGGCCTTCCTGTCGGACCCGGTGCTGGCGCTGTATGCGGTGGCACTGGTCGATATCTGGCAGTGGGGCCTGTTCTTCGCCGTGATCGTCCTGAAACTGCTGGAGACGCTGCCGCCCGAACCGCTCGAAGCCGCGCGGCTGGACTATGCCCGCACCTGGCAGGTATATGCCTACATCGCCCTGCCGATGCTCAAGGCGCCCATCGTCAGCCTGGTCTTCATCAAGATGGTGGAGTCGCTGCGCTCCTTCGACCTGATCTACGTGATGACCAAGGGAGGTCCGGGCGTGGCCACCGAAACGCTGGACATGTACGCCTACGCACAGGGCATCGGGCTGTCGGGCAAGGTGTCCTATGCCTCCACCATGGCGGTGCTGATGATGGTGGCCACCACGCTGATTTTCACGCTGATCTGGAAAAGGGTAAGCCGATGGGAAGATTGATCGCACGCGGCGCCGTCTGGGGCGTGGGCCTACTGCTGGTGCTGGTGGCGGTGTTCCCGCTGCTGTGGGCGCTGCTCAATTCACTGAAGACCCTGCTGGACATCGTCACCCCGACGCCGCGCTTCATCTTCACGCCGACACTGGAGAACTACCGCCAGGTCATCGGCAGCCCCGAGGTCTTGGTGGGCCTGACCAACAGCGCCATCATCGTCGGCAGCGCCGTGCTGCTCGGCACCCTGATGGGCGTGCCGGCGGCCTATGTGATTGCCCGCTACCACGTGCGGGGCAAGCGCGACATCCAGTTCTTCCTGCTGTCGTTGCGCTTCCTGCCGCCGGTGGCGGTGGCCATCCCGCTGATTGCGATCTGGGTCGACCTGGGCTTGTATGACACGCGCTTCTCGATGGTGGTGACCTACCTGCTGACGACGCTGTCGACCATCACTTGGCTGTCGATCCCGGTGTTCCAGCGCATGCCGCGCGAGATCGAGGAAGCCGCCACCCTGGATGGCTACGGCCCCTATGCGGTGTTCTGGAAGATCGCCCTGCCCAACTGCGCCGGCACGCTCCTGGGCGGGATCATCTTCAGCTTCGTGCTGGTCTGGAACGAACTGATGATCGGCCTGGCGCTGACCTCGTCCAACAGCGCCACCCTGCCGGTGGTGGCCTCGGCCTTTACCTCGCTGGGCCAGGAGGTGCCGTGGGGCGTGATCAATGCCTCCACCGTGCTGCTGGCCCTGCCGCCCCTGATCTTCGTGGGCGTATTAAGCCGCCTGCTCAATTCCATCCTCAAGGGAAAATAGGAGACCCCGCATGCAAGCACTCGTACTGGAAGCCACGCGCCAATTGAACCTGCGCGAGATCGACCTGCCGCAGCAGGTCGGTGCGCGCGACGTGAAAATCCGCATCCACACCGTGGGCATCTGTGGCAGCGACCTGCACTACTACACCCACGGCAGCATCGGCCCCTTCAAGGTGGAAGCGCCCATGGTACTAGGCCACGAAGCCTCGGGCACGGTGGTGGAAGTGGGGGCCGAGGTCAGCCACCTCAAGGTCGGCGACCGCGTCTGCATGGAACCCGGCATTCCGCGCCTGGACTCGCCGGCCACGCTGCGCGGCCTCTACAACCTGGACCCGGCCGTGCGCTTCTGGGCCACGCCGCCCATCCATGGCTGCCTGACCGACAGCGTGGTCCACCCGGCCGCCTTCACCTACCGCCTGCCCGACAATGTCAGCTTCGCCGAAGGCGCCATCGTCGAGCCGCTTTCCATCGGTCTGCAAGCCGCCACCAAGGCGCGCATGAAGCCGGGTGACACCGCCGTGGTGATCGGCGCCGGCACCATCGGCGCGATGACCGCGCTGGCGGCCCTGGCCGGTGGCGCGGCACGGGTGATCCTGGCCGACGTGGTAGCCGAAAAACTCACCCACTTCGCCGGCAACCCGGCCGTCACCACCGTTGACGTCAGCCGCCACTCGCTCATCGACGTGGTGCGTACATTGACCGACGGCTGGGGTGCCGATGTGGTATTCGAGGCATCGGGCCATGCCGGCGTCTACCAGACCCTGCTGGATCTGGTCTGCCCGGGCGGCTGCGCGGTGCTGGTGGGCATGCCCCCGGCGCCGGTGGCGCTGGACGTGGTCACCATGCAGACCAAGGAAGTCCGGCTGGAATCGGTGTTCCGCTATGCCAACATCTTCCCGCGTGCGCTGGCACTGATCAGCTCGGGGATGATCGACGTCAAGCCCTTCATCTCGCGCAAGTTTCCCTTCTCGGAGGCCATCCGCGCCTTCGAGGAAGCGGCCAGCGGACATCCCCAGGACGTCAAGATCCAGATCGAAATGGACAAAGATCATGGCTGACATCCACTGCCAGGGCCTCACCAAGCACTATGCCGGCGGCGCGCCGGTGCTGCATCCACTGGACCTGCACATCGGCGACGGCCAGTTCGTCGTGCTGCTGGGGCCCTCCGGCTGCGGCAAATCGACCATGCTGCGCATGATCGCCGGGCTGGAAGATATCTCCGGCGGCAGCCTCTCCATCGGCGGCAAGGTGGTCAACGCCCTGCCGGCACGCGAGCGCAACGTCGCCATGGTGTTCCAGAACTATGCGCTCTACCCGCACATGACGGTGTACGACAACATCGCCTTCGGCCTGCGCCGGCTCAAGCGCCCGGCCCAGGAGATCGATCGGCGCGTGCGCGAGGTGGCGGCCATGCTCAATCTCGATGCCCTGCTGGAACGCAAGCCCCGCGCCATGTCCGGCGGGCAGCAGCAGCGCGCCGCCATCGCCCGCGCCATCATCAAGACGCCCTCGGTCTTCCTCTTCGATGAGCCGCTTTCCAACCTGGACGCCAAGCTGCGCGCCCAATTGCGCGGCGACATCAAGCGCCTGCACCAGCGCCTGCGCACCACCACCGTCTATGTCACCCACGACCAGCTCGAAGCCATGACCCTGGCCGACCGCGTGATCCTGATGCATGAAGGCCGCATCGTCCAGGCCGGCAGCCCGGCCGAGCTGTACCGCTACCCGCGCACGCTGTTTGCGGCCGGCTTCATCGGTACCCCGGCCATGAACTTCCTCTCCGGTGTGGTGGAGCGGCACGGCGAGGAGGTCGTCGTGGTGGCCGCCGGACAGCGCTGGCGCCTCTCGGGAACACGGTTTTCGCGCCTGCAACAAGGAATGGCGGTAAAGTTGGCGGTGCGCCCGGACTACGTCCGCCTGCAGGATGGCCCGGGCAGCGCCGACAGCCTGGCCTGCCAGGCCAGCGTGGAACTGGTCGAGATACTCGGCGCCGATGCGCTGTTGACCACCCGCTGCGGCGAGGAGACGCTGACTGCGCTGGTCCCCGCCAACCGCCTGCCGCCACCTGGCACGCTGCTGACCCTGGCCTTCGATCAGCAAGACCTGCATGTGTTCGATGTACAAAGCGGAGAAAACCTGTCGCTGCCCCCGGGCGCCCGCACCGGCCTGGGACATGACGACGGCCCGCACGGCAAGGAGACAAGACATGAGTCCGGATCTGGAGCTGGTCCATACCCGCCAGGACGAATCGTTCAGGGCCTGGGTGCATGACTATCCGCACACCGTCGCCAAATGGCATTTCCACCCCGAGTACGAGGTCCACGTCATCACCGCCTCGACCGGGAAGTTCTTCGTGGGCGACTTCATCGGCGATTTCGCGCCGGGCAACCTGGTGCTGACCGGGCCCAACCTGCCGCACAACTGGGTCAGCAACCTGGGGGCCGGCCGCAGCGTGGCCTCGCGCGACCTGGTGCTGCAGTTCTCGCGCCCCTTCATCGATCGCCTGCTAGGCGCCATTGCCGAACTGGCGCCGCTGCAGATGCTGCTCGATGGCGCCGCGCGCGGCCTGCAGTTCCCCGATGCGCTGGGCCTGGCCATCACACCGGCGATGCAGGAACTGGCGGTGGCCCAGGGTGCCCGGCGGGTGGTGCTGATGCTGGCGGTGCTGGAGCAACTGGCCTCCTGCGAGGAGCGCCAGCTGCTGGCAGGACCGGGCTATGACGTCAATGCCCAGCGGCACATGTCGTCCACCATCAACCAGGTGCTCTCCTACATCCGCCAGAACCTCGGCGGCAATTTGCGCGAGACCGATGTGGCCGAACTGGCTGGCATGGGCGTGAGCAGCTTCACGCGCTTCTTCAAGCGCCATACCGGCTGCACCTTCATCCAGTACCAGAACGGGCTGCGTCTCAACGAAGCCTGCGAGCTGCTCATGTGTACCGAACTGAGCGTGACCGAGGTGTGCTATCGGGTGGGCTTCAACAATCTCTCCAACTTCAACCGCCAGTTTTTGGCCTGCAAGGGCATGCCGCCCTCGCGCTTCCGTTCGCTGCACCGGCTCAACGACGAGATCCGTGCAGTAGCCTGACCCCACACCATCAAAAAAAGGAAATGATTTGAGCTACCTGGGCATCGATCTCGGCACCTCCGAAGTCAAGGCCGTCCTGACCGACGACGACTCCACCGTCATCGCCAGCGCGGGCGCCAGGCTGCGCGTGGACAACCCACATCCGCTCTGGTCCGAGCAGGCCCCGCAGGCATGGTGGAACGCCACCCTGGACGCCATCGCCACGCTGCGCGCCGAGGCCCCGCAGGCCTTCCAGGCGCTGCGCGGCATTGGCCTCTCCGGCCAGATGCATGGCGCCACCCTGCTGGACCGCAACGGCAACGTGCTGCGCCCGGCCATCCTGTGGAACGACATGCGCGCCCACGCCGAATGCGTGGAGCTGGAAGCACTGGTCCCGGACAGCAGCGCCATCACCGGCAACCGCGCCATGCCCGGCTTCACCGCGCCCAAGCTGCTGTGGCTGTCGAAGTACGAACCGGCGGTCTACCGCGCCATCGACAAGGTCCTGCTGCCCAAGGATTACCTGGGCTGGAAGCTGACGGGCGAATTCGTCTCCGACATGTCGGACGCGGCCGGCACGCTCTGGCTGGATGTGGCCAGGCGCGACTGGTCCGAGCGCATGCTGGCCGCCACGGGCCTGACGCGCAGCCACATGCCACGCCTGGTCGAGGGCAGTGCCGCCGCCGGCCAGTTACGTGACGAGCTACGCCGCGAATGGGGCATCAGCGGCCCGGTGGTGGTGGCCGGCGGCGCTGGTGACAACGCCGCCAGTGCGGTGGGCATCGGCGTGATCCAGGCGGGCGATGCCTTCCTCTCGCTGGGCAGCTCCGGCGTGCTCTTTGCGGCCACGGCACGCCATGCACCCAATCCGCAACAGGGCGTGCATGCCTTCTGCCACTGCCTGCCGGGGCAATGGCACCAGATGAGCGTAATCCTGTCGGCCGCAGCCAGCCTGCACTGGCTGGCCGGGCTGGCACGGCGCGAAGTCGCTGAACTGGTGCAAGGGGCACAGCAACTATCGCCGGACGAACAGGCCCGCGCGCCGCTGTTCCTGCCCTACCTCAATGGCGAGCGCACACCGCACAACAACGCGGCGGCCAAGGGCGTGTTCTTTGGCATGACGCCCGCGCACGAAGCGGCGCACCTGGCCTATGGCGTCATGGAGGGTGTGGCCTTCGCGATGGCTGATGGCTATGCGGCCTTGCAGGCGGCAGGCACGGTGCTGAAGAGTGCGGCCTTCATGGGTGGCGGGTCGCGCAGTGCGTTCTGGGGGGAGTTGTGTGCCACCGCGCTGGGCATACCGCTGCGACGGCATGCGGGGGCGGAGGTGGGAGCGGCGTTGGGGGCGGCGAGATTGGGGCGGCTGGCCGTAACCGGCGAGTCAGCGCAGGAGGTCTGCGTGGCACCGGCGGTACTGGAAACCTATGTGCCTGATACAAGTCGCATGGGCCTGACGCAAGGCCGGCTGGGGCAGTATCGACGCCTGTATGTGGCGCTGGCGGGGGAGTTTGCGATGTTTGGGGGGAATGGCTAAAAGAAGGGCTGAAAACGGTCATCACCCCACCCCGCGAAATAGCCTGCGTCCAGGTTGAGATCATGTAGCATGGACCCCGTTGAGCAACCCAAGACCGCAGGAACGCCCATGATCCCTATCCAGCCAGACGTCAGCCCCGACAACAAGCCTGAAGCATCCCCTCCTCACTGCGCCGGCTGCCACGATGGGAACGCCCTGGATATTGCGTTCGAATACGCCTACCAGCCCATCGTGCGTCTGTCCACCCGCAGCGTATACGCCTATGAGGCCCTGGTGCGCGGCCCACAGGGCGAGCCTGCCAGCACCGTACTGGCCCAGGTCAACGACAGCAATCGCTATCGCTTCGACCAGGCCTGCCGCACCAAGGCGGTGGAAGGCGCGGCGCGCCTGGGCATGCGTCAGTACCTGTCGATCAACTTCCTGCCCAATGCGGTCTATCGGCCGGAAGTGTGCATCCAGAGCACCTTCAAGGCGGCACGCAAGCATGACTTCCCGATCGAACGCATCATCTTCGAGGTGACCGAAGGCGAGCGCGTGGATGACCGCCCGCATCTGGTCAACATCTTCAAGGAATACAGCCGCTTCGGTTTTCGCACCGCCATCGATGATTTCGGTGCCGGCTACGCTGGTCTGAACCTGCTGGCCGAATACCAGCCCGACTTGATCAAGATCGACATGGACCTGGTCCGCAACATCGATACCGACAAGCCGCGACAAGCCATCGTGGCGGGCATCGCGGCCACTTGCATGCAGCTGGATATCGAAATCCTGGCCGAGGGTGTGGAAACCCGTGCCGAACGCGACTACCTGGCGCGAGCCGGTATCGACCTCATGCAGGGCTACTGGTTCGCCAAGCCGGCTTTTGGTGCCCTGGCCGTCCTGCCGGATAGTGTCTGGGAATAGGCTGCGCGGCCGCAATGCAAAAAGCCCGCACTAGGCGGGCTTTTCTGAATCTGGTGGAAAGTGCAAGGTTTGAACTTGCGACCCCTGCAGTGTGAATGCAGTGCTCTACCACTGAGCTAACCTTCCATGTCTTGACTGACTTTTTGCTGCAGCGCCAATCGAGAAGCAAGATTATGACAAGGTTTTTTTCTTCGCGCAAGTGTTTTATAAATAATTGCCCTGATTTTTGTCGGACCCGCTGCCAGCGCACCACATCCCGACTCAAAACACTCAAGCCTGCGCCGCCGCCTCGCTCTCCGGCGGTGGCGGTTCGAAGCGCCAGACACAGCTGCCCCGGGCTTCCTTATCCAGCTGGTTGAGCACGTCTTCGTGCAGGGCCTGCTCTTCCTCGCTGGCAGCCAGCACGATCACTTCAGACAGCGGCGCCAATTCCAGCTTGCCCTCACCGGCGCTGACTTCTTCGTCGGCGCCCAGATCCATGGTCAGCGAATTCTGCCCTCGTGTCATGGAGAGGTAGACCTCGGCCAGCAGCTCCGCATCCAGCAGAGCGCCGTGCAGCACGCGGTGGGAATTGGAGATGCCGTAACGGTCGCACAGTGCATCGAGCGAATTGCGACGGCCGGGGTGCAGCTCCTTGGCCATCTGCAGCGAGTCCACCACGTCGCTGACGTGTTCCTTGAAGGGCGGCAAACCCAGTAGCGCCAGTTCGGCATCCAGGAAGCCGACGTCGAAGGGCGCGTTGTGGATGATGATCTGCGCGCCGCGCACGTAGTCCAGGAACTCGGCGGCAATCTGCTTGAAGATCGGCTTGTCGGCCAGGAACTCCGTGGTCAGGCCGTGCACCGCCAGCGCGCCTTCTTCGGAATCACGCTCGGGGTTGATATAGAGGTGCAGGTTCTTACCCGAGAGTTGCCGGTTGAGGACTTCCACACAACCGATTTCCAGGATGCGGTTGCCGTTGCGCGGCGACAGGCCCGTGGTTTCGGTATCGAGGATGATCTGACGCATTCTTGCTCCTGCTGTTGCTACTGCTATTGCCATTGCCATTGCGCTTGCGCGCCCGGATTCACTGCCTTGCCACGGTCGTGCCGTGTGGCGGCATCACTTGATGCTGTCCACACCGCGATTGGCCAACTGGTCGGCGCGTTCGTTGCCGGCATGGCCGTTGTGGCCGCGCACCCAGCGCCATTCCACCTGATGCTGCTGCTGGGCGGCGTCGAGCGCCTGCCACAGGTCGGCGTTCTTGACCGGCTCCTTGCTGGCGGTCTTCCAGCCGCGTGCCTTCCAGCCGTGGATCCATTCGCTGATCCCCTTCTGCACATACTGGCTGTCGGTGTGGACGACTACATCGCAGGGGCGCTTCAAGGCATTCAAGGCCTGGATCACCGCCATCAGTTCCATACGATTGTTGGTGGTGTTGGGCTCGCCGCCGAAGATTTCCTTCTCCTGGCCACCGGCCACCAGCAAGGCGCCCCAGCCGCCACGACCAGGATTGCCCTTGCAGGCGCCATCGGAATAAATCTCTACTTTGTCCATGTTCTTCAATCTGTTTGCTCAGGTGGGCGGGCCGCGATGATACCTGATCCGGCGCCCTGCCCTGGATTTGTTCAGTCCGACTTGTGGATCCGGTTGGTCACCGGCACGCCGCGCGGGGCCTTGAGCTTCTGCCGCTGCAGGGCCGGGCCGATCAGGCGCATGCCGGGCACGCGCTTGATCGCCTGCACGATGTAGACGGCGCCGAAGTAGGGCCACCAGCGATCACCCGCCTTTTCCATGAAGCCGAAGCGATCCAGCCACTGCGTGGTCTTGCAAGGCGGCGCGTAGCAACCGAAGTGGCCACGGTTGACTTCCATGTTCAAGAGCTTGAGCCAGTCCTTCAGGCGCGGCAGGCGGATGAATTCACCATCCTGCGGCAGGAAGTGCGCGCCGGTCAATCGGCCGGCGGCCTGGCGCATGCCCCACAGGCTGCTGGGATTGAAACCGCAGATGATGACCTGCCCCTCCGGTATCAGGACCCGCTCCACCTCGCGCAAGACCTGGTGCGGCTCGGCCGAGAACTCCAGCACATGCGGCAACACCACCAGGTCCAGGCTTTGCGAAGCAAAGGGCAATTCACAGAAGTCGTGGGTCACGACCTGCGGAATCTCCAGCTCGGACTGGCCATCGACCGGCACCTGGTTGTCGGTCAGCCAGCGGTAGGGCATGCGGTTGGCCTGCAGGGCGTGGATCTGGGGCGAGCCGATCTGCACCGCGTTGAAACCGAAGATGTCGGCCGTCAGTGTGTTCAGGTGGCGCTGTTCCCACTCCCGCAGGTAACTGCCGGTCGGTGTCTGCAACCAGGCGGCGAGGTCTATAATTTCGGGAATTTTCGAATTGTCCGCAGTTTCAGCCATCTATTCTTTCGCGCCTCATGACCGAGCAGCCAGCCATGCCAGCCCACACCGCTCAGAAAACTTCATTGGACGTCCTGGCCGTTCCGGCTTTCGACGACAACTATCTCTGGGTCATCCATGACGGACGCCATGCCGCCGTGGTCGATCCCGGCGACGCCGTCCCCGTACTGGCCGCATTGCAGGCCGAGGGACTCACACTGGCCGCTATTCTACTGACTCATCACCACGCTGACCATGTTGGCGGTGTGGTCGAACTGGCAAGACAGGCGGTCAGCGATGAATTCCCGGTCATTCCCGTCTATGGGCCAGCGCGTGAACAATCCCGCATCAAGGGAATGAGCATCCCGCTGCATGGGGATGATCGCATCCGTATTCCGGCGCTGGCGCTGGCGCTGGAGCTGCAGGTCATCGACATCCCCGGCCATACGCTGGGCCATATCGCCTATTACGCCGCCGACCACGGCCTGTTGTTCTGCGGCGATACCCTCTTCGCCGGCGGCTGCGGACGGGTCTTCGAAGGCACACCGCAACAGATGGTGACGTCGTTGGGCAAGCTGGCCAGCCTGCCCGCCGAGACCCAGGTCTATTGCGCCCACGAATATACCTTGTCGAACCTGAAATTCGCCGCCGAGGTCGAGCCGGGCAATGCCCGGCTGCAAGAACGCATCCTCAACGAGCGCGCCCGGCGCGAACGCGGCGAGCCGACCGTCCCAACCTCGATCGCGCTGGAACGCCAGACCAATCCCTTCCTGCGGGCCACTGAAAAAGAAATCCTTGCTTCACTGCAGAAGGCGGGCCGTTTGACGGCGTTGGACGAAGTTAGCAGCTTCGCAGCGCTGCGCGAATGGAAAAATACCTACAGATAGGCCCAAGTTGAGGGAGAAATAGCGCCAAATTCCTGACAAATCAAGGACTTGGCTTTGTAACAGGGGCATTTTTTACTTGACTGGAGAAAAGGGTCTTCCGTACACTCCTCCAATTCCCCACATCGGGCGCCAGCGGTTTTACGCTTTTTTACGAAGCGGCGTCCCTGACGCACCACAGCGGGGAAACCCGCAGCTTCCGACCTTGCATTATCGTCAATACTGCGCCGTTCCGATCCAGGCGATCCAGAACGAGCCTGCAGGAGATGTCGAGCTTAGAGACAGCTCTGCAACGGAAGCGCCGCAAGCCAACTTTTGCCTCTGGCACAGGATATCGCCCACATGCAGCGTACTTTGAAGAAACTCGCCATTGCCGCCCTGTTCTGCGCTGGTACCCCCCTGTTCTGCCTCGCCAACGATATCTCGATCTACCCCGCTCCCTTCAATGCGATCAATCCCGAACTGGCCGGCAATGCCCTGCCGGGGATGAACGACATCGATATCTGGACGCGCATCCGCAAGGGTTTCGGGATTCCCGACCTGGACAATGCCCTGGTAGAGAACCAGACCCAGTGGTACAGCTCGCGCCCGGACTACATCCAGCGCACCACGGCGCGCGCTTCGCGCTACCTGTTCCATGTGGTCCAGGAGCTGGAAAAGCGTGGCATGCCCACCGAACTGGCGCTGCTGCCCTTCATCGAGTCGGCCTTCAATCCGGAGGCACTGTCCACGGCCAAGGCGGCCGGCATGTGGCAGTTCATTCCCTCCACCGGGCGTGACTACAACCTCAAGCAGAACATGTTTACCGACGAGCGCCGCGATGTGCTGGCCTCGACCGATGCAGCGCTGACCTACCTGCAGAAGCTCTACGGCATGTTCGGCGACTGGCAGCTGGCGCTGGCGGCCTACAACTGGGGCGAAGGCTCGGTGCAGCGCGCCGTCAACCGCAACCTGGCCGCCGGCCTGCCGATCGACTTCAATACGCTGTCGGCGCAGATGCCCAACGAGACCCGCAACTACGTGCCCAAGCTGCAGGCGGTCAAGAACATCATCGCCAACCCGGCAGCCTTCGACATCGCCCTGCCCAAGGTGGACAACCAGCCCTACTTCGTCACCATCGGCAAGACCCGCAACATCGACGTGAAGGTCGCCGCCCAGCTGGCCGAGCTGTCGCTGGATGAGTTCAAGGCCCTGAACCCGCAGTTCAACCGCCCGGTCATCATCGGCGGCGAAGATACCAAGATCCTGCTGCCGGAAAGCAATGCCGAGAAGTTCAAGACCAACATGTCCAAGTGGACGCAGGCCTTTTCGACCTGGACCGCCCACACCGTCTCCAGCGCCCGCGAGCGCATCGAGACCATCGCCAGCAAGTTCGGCACCACCCCCGAAGTGATCCGCAGCGTCAACCAGATCCCGCCGCGCATGGTCCTGAAGGCCGGCTCCACCATCCTGGTGCCCAAGACCGAGGAAACCGCCGCGCTCGATACCGACCTGACCCCGGAAATCGCCGACAACGCCCGCCTGGCCATTGCCCCGGACGCGCCGGAGACCCGCCGCATCTATGTCAAGGCCGGCAAGCGCGATACCCTGGCAGGCATCGCCGGCCGCTATCACGTGAGCGTGGCGCAGATCAAGGAATGGAACGGCCTGAAGCGTGACACCCTGGCCGCCGGCCAGAGCTTGCAGCTGCAGGTCCCGAATGTGGCACATGCCGCGCCGACCCGTATGGCCGCGGCGCACCATGCCGCGCCGGCACGTCGCCAGGTGGCGGCGGCCAAGGCGCCGGTGCGCAAGGCCGCGCCCGCCCCGGCGCGCAAGGTCGCCGCAGCCAAGCCGATCACCCTGGCCTCCGGCAACGGCGCCCGCAAGCAATAATCCGGAGGAAGCCGGAGGAGACCCAGGCGGCACGGCCGCCCATGACAAAAACGCGCAAGCATGGCCTCAACCGCAGCTAGCACGAGAGAACAACAAGAATCGCAGCAGGACTGAACCCGAAGCACCGGCAGCAGCCGGTCTTCGGGTTTTTCTTTTGGGGGGAAGCGGCGCGATCAGTGCGCCGCGTCGGCGTAGCTGGCCGCAGCGACGAGGCGACGGGTGTATTGCTCGCGCGGCTGCCGCAGGACCTGGGCGACCGGGCCGCTTTCGACCACCTTGCCGTCCTTCATCACGATCACGTCATGCGCCATGGCCTGCACCACCGCCAGATCATGGGTGATGAAGAGATAGGCCAGGCCATGCCGGCGCTGCAGATCGGCCAGCAACTGCAATACCTGCTGCTGCACGGTCACATCCAGCGCCGAGGTCGGCTCGTCCAGCAGCAGCAGTTCCGGCTGCAGCACCAGCGCGCGGGCAATGGCGATGCGCTGGCGCTGGCCGCCGGAGAATTCGTGGGGATAACGTTCCAGCACGGCCGCCGTCAGGCCCACCTCTTCCAGTGCGGCGACGATCGCCTGGCGCTGCTGCTCAAGACTCTGGCCGGGATGATGCAGGGCCAGGCCTTCTCCGACGATCTGCTCCACGGTACGACGGGGCGAGAGCGAAGCGAACGGGTCCTGGAACACCACCTGCATGCGTGCACGCAGAGGCCGCAGGTCGCGACTGCTGCGCTCGGAGATGGGCACGCCGTCAAAGCGGATGCTGCCCGCCACGCTGGCCGCCGACAGCCGCAGCAAGGCCATGCCCAGCGTGGACTTGCCGGAACCGGATTCACCGACGATGCCGATGGTCTGGCCGCGCCGCAATTGCAGGTCGATACCGTCCACCGCATGGAAGGCGCGCTTGGCGAACCAGCCCTGCTTGATCTGGTAGGTGCAGCGCAATTTCTCGGCCTGCAACACCACTGGCGCGTCCCCGGCGACATCGGCGGCATTGCGCTGCGGCCGGCTTTGCAGCAGCTTGCGCGTGTACGGTTGCTGGGGGTTGGCGAACAGTTCGGGGACGCTGGCACTTTCCACCAGCTTGCCTTTCTCCATCACGCCCACGCGATCGGCGAACTGGCGCACCAGGTTCAGGTCGTGCGAAATGATCAGCACGGCCATGTTCTCCTCGCGCTGCAACTGATTCAGCAGGGCCAGGATCTGCACCTGGATGGTCACATCCAGCGCCGTGGTCGGTTCATCGGCAATGAGCAGCTTGGGCTTGCAGGCCAGGGCCATGGCGATCATGGCGCGCTGGCGCTGGCCGCCCGAGAGCTCGTGCGGGTAGGACAGCGCCCGGCGCGCCGGCTCCGGGATACCGGTCTTTTCCAGCAGGGCCACGGCGCGTCGGGCGGCCTCGCGGGCATCGATGCCTTCGTGGTGCATCAACACCTCGGCGATCTGGTTGCCGATGGTGAAGAGCGGGTTCAAGGCCGTCATCGGCTCCTGGAAGATCATCGCCACCTCGTTGCCGCGTACCTGCTGCATCTGGCGCTCGCTCTTCTGCAGCACGTCCTGGCCGTCGAGCAGGATGCTGCCCTCATAGCGCGCATCCTGGTTCAGTTGCAGCACCGCCAGTGAGGAGACGGTCTTGCCGGAACCCGACTCCCCCACCAGCGCGAACTTCTCGCCAGGGGCGATGGAAAAACTGACGCGGTCCACCACCACGGCGTCGCCGAAGCGCACCGTCAGGTCCTTCACTTCCAGCAGGGGGCCGCTCATGCCTTCCTCCGCACATCCAGGGCATTGCGCAGGGCATTGCCGATATTGGTCAGCAGCAGCAGGGTCACGGTCAGCACCACGAAGGTGGACAGCGCGATCCACCACGCATCGAGATTGTTCTTGCCCTGCGCCAGCAGCTCGCCCAGGCTGGGTGTGGAAGGTGGCACACCCAGGCCGAGGAAGTCCAGGCTGGTCAGCGCCAGGATGGCCGCGCTCATGCGGAAGGGCAGGAAGGTCACCACCGTGGTCATGCTGTTGGGCAGAACGTGACGCCAGATGATCAGCCGGTCCGGCAAGCCCAGGGCGCGGGCGGCCTGCACGTATTCGAGATTGCGGTTGCGCAGGAAATCGGCGCGCACGTAGTCCGACAGGCTCATCCAGCCGAACAGTGACAGCAACACCAGCAGCAGCCCCAGGCTAGGCTGGAAGATCGAGGAAAAGATGATCAGCAGGTAGAGCTCCGGCATGGAGCCCCAGATTTCCAGCAGGCGCTGTGTGATCAGGTCGGTGCGGCCGGCGAAGTAGCCTTGCACGACACCTGCGGCCACGCCCAGCACCACGCCGATGAAGGTCAGCGCCATGCCGAACAGCACCGACACCCGGAAGCCGTAGAGCAGCCGGGCAAATACATCGCGCCCGCGATCATCGGTGCCCAGCCAGTTCTCACTCGAGGGTTCGGCCGGGTTGGGCTGTCTGGCGAAGTAGTTGAGCGTGTTGTAGCTGTAGCGGTTGGGCGGGTAGATGACCCAGTTGCCGTCCTTGTGGAATTGCTGCTCGATGAAGGGATCGAGATAGTCGGCCGGTGAATCGAAGTCGCCACCGAAGCTCTTGTCCGAATAATCCTGCAGCATCGGGAACATCAGCTTGCCCTGGTAACTGGCCACCAGCGGCTTGTCGTTGGAGATCAGTTCCGCGCCCAGGCTCAGCACGAACAGGATGGCAAACAGCACCAGGCTCCAGTAACCGGTGCGGTCGGCGCAAAAGCGCAGCCAGATGCGACGGCCAGGCGAGATGGACGGGGCCAAGGAAGAGGTCATGCTCATTTCGCCAGGCTTTCGAATTGGACGCGTGGGTCGGCCCACACATAGCAGAGGTCGCCCAGTAGCTTGACCACCAAGCCGATGAGCGTGAAGAGGTAGAGTGTGCCCATCACCACCGGATAGTCACGCCGGATCGCCGATTCATAGGCCAGCAGACCCATGCCATCCAGCGAGAACAGGGTCTCGATCAGAAGGCTGCCGGCAAAGAAGGATGCGATGAAGGCCGAGGGAAAGCCGGTCACCAGCGGGATCAGGGCATTGCGGAAGACGTGCTTGTAGAGCACCTTGCGCTCGGAGAGTCCCTTGGCGCGTGCGGTCAGGACGTACTGCTTGCGGATCTCTTCGAGGAAGGTATTGCGGGTCAGCATGGTAATGACCGCAAAGGCGCCGATCACCGAGGCCGCCACCGGCAGCGTGATATGCCAGAGATAGTCGGTGAGCTTGCCCACCAGTGACAGGCTGGCCCAGTTGTCCGAGGTCAGCCCCCGCAGCGGGAACCACTGCAAGAAGCTGCCGCCGGCAAACACCACCAGCAGGAACACCCCCAGCACGAAGCCGGGGATGGAATAGCCGACCAGCACCAGGCCGGTGGTAGCGGCATCGAAACGGCTGCCCTCGCGCACCGCCTTGGCGATGCCCAGCGGCACCGAGATCAGGTAGCTCAGGACGAAGGTCCACAGGCCGATGCTGATGGATACCGGCAACTTGGACTTGACCAGGGTCCATACATCGCCATGGTGATAGAAGCTCTTGCCCAGGTCGAAGGTGAGGAAGCCCTTGAGCATGCTCCAGAAGCGCTCCACCGGGGGCTTGTCGAAGCCGTAGAGTTTCTTGATTTCCTCGATGCGTTGTTCGTCGATGCCCTGCCGGCCCCGATAGGCCGAGGCTCCGCTGGCGGCGCCAGCGCCGGAGGCTTCACCGCCGCCGCCGCGCCCTTTCATCTCCAGCATGGCCTGTTCCACCGGGCCACCCGGTACGAACTGGATCACGGCAAAGGTGATGGCGACCACGCCGAAGAGCGTGGGGATCATCAACAGCACCCGCTTCAAAATGTAGGACCAGATATTCATGACTGCAGGCATCCTCGTTCAAGACCGGCCTGGCCGGTCATCGTTGCGTGATTCATCTTCAACGCCCCTTCTCTTCCCACCAGGTGCTGATCACATAGGGATCGGCCTGGTAATACAACGGCGCCACCTGCGGGATGCCGAAACGGTTCTGGTAGGCGATGCGATGGGTGGACGAATACCAGTGCGGCACCACGATGTACTTGTGCAGCAGCACCCGGTCCAGCGCCCGCGCCGCGGCGGTCAGCCGGACCCGGGTATCGGCGGCCACCACGGCTTGCACCAGCTGGTCCACCACCGGGTCCTTCAGACCCCAGGCATTGTTGGAGCCCTTTTCATCGGCCGCCTTGGAGCCGAACATGTCGAACAGTTCATTACCCGGGCTGCTGGTGTCGGGGAAGCGGATGCTGGTCATGTCGAAGTCGAAGTCTTCCATGCGCTTGGCCACCAGCGCGTAGTCGGCGCTGCGCTGGACCACATCGATGCCCAGCGTGCGCAGGTTGCGCGCAAACACGCTGATGACGCGCGACATGGAGCTCTGGTCATCCAGGATTTCGAAGGACAGCGCCACGCCCTGGGCATTGCGTACCGCGCCATCGCGATAGACCCAGCCGGCCTGGGCCAGCAGTTCGCGGGCCTGGCGCAGGTTGGCGCGCAGTGAGGCGGGTGGATTGGTCGAGGGCGGGATGGGTGCCGGGCCGAACACCGCCGGATCGATCTTCAGGCCCTTGGCCTGCAGCGACTTCAGCAAGGCCAGCTCGTCACCCTGCGGCTCGCCGGTGGCGGCCAGCTGGCTGTTGTTGAAGAAGGAGTAGATGCGGGTGTACTGGCCGTAGAACAGCTGGCGGTTCATCCATTCAAAGTCCAGCGCCAGCCCGATGGCCTGGCGCACGCGCACATCCTTGAACTGGTCGCGCCGCAGGTTCATCACGAAACCCTGCATGCCGGCACCATTGGAATGCTTGAATTCCTTCTTGATGATGCGGCCGTCGCGGAACTGCGGGCCGGTATAGCTGCGCGCCCAGTTCTTGGCGCTGTACTCCACCACCACGTCGAACTCGCCGGCCTTGAAGGCCTCCAGCCGCGCCAGGTCATCCTTGTAGAAACGGTAGACGATGCGCTCGAAGTTGAACATGCCGCGCCGGGCCGGCACCTCCTTGCCCCAGTAGTCGGGATTGCGGCGGTAGGTGATGCTGCGGCCGGTGTCGTAGCTCTCGATCACGTAGGGGCCGGTGCTGATCGGCGGGGTCAGCTGGATCTGGTCGAAGGGGGTGCCCTGCGCCCACTTCCTGGAGAACACCGGTACGCTGCCCACGATCAGTGGCAGTTCATGGTTGCTGCTGGCGAAGTCGAAGCGCACCGTGGCGGCATCGACCACCACACAGCCCTTGACGTCGGCAAAGACCGATTTGAATTGCGGCGCCCCCTTGGCCAGGATGGTGTCGTAGGAATACTTCACATCCTCGGCCGTGACCTTGTCGCCATTGTTGAAGCGCGCCTTGGGATTCAAGTGGAAGGTCATGGACATGCGGTCCGGCGCCAGCTTCATGTCGTCGGCCAGCAAGCCATAGACGGTTGCGACCTCGTCGGCGGAAGACACGGCCAGGGTCTCGAACATCAGCTGGTCCAGCCCGGCGGCGGCCACGCCCTTCAGGGATAGGGGATTGAACTTGTCGAAGCTGGTACGGCGGTCGGGATTGGCCAGATAGAGCGTGCCGCGACGTGGCGCATCTGCATTGACGTAGTCGAAATGGGTGAAGCCGGCCGGATACTTGGGCGTGTCGTACAACGAAAAGGCATGCTCGGCATGGGCCGGAGCGGCGTAGGCCAGCGCGAGTGCCAGCAGGGAGGAAAGGAAAATCCGGGATGTCTTCAGGGGCTTGACCATGCGGTTGTCTGTCTGCGCTGTCGCGGGCGTTGATGTCTGGGGGCAGGCAAGTCCCGTGCCCACCGGCCTGGAAACGATTTTGTTCCGGGGCATTGTAAATAGAGGAACGATTACAGGGAAGCAATTAAAACAACTAAGTTCATAGCACGCCAGCACCATGCGAACGGGCGGCAGAGGTTGCCGCGCCTGCCGCAAGCCCCTACAATCCGGGTCTGTTCCAGCGCGGTGGCCGCACGATGCGGCCGTCGCCATCACCATCGGCCGCCCCGCGCGCCCGCCTGCCAGGCGGCCCTACGCAGGACGCGGCGGACCATACGGAGTCATCATGGCATTTCTGCAAGGCAAAAAAATTCTGATCACCGGCTTGCTGTCCAACCGTTCCATCGCCTACGGCATCGCCCAGGCGTGCAAGCGCGAAGGCGCCGAACTGGCCTTCACCTACGTGGGCGAGCGCTTCAAGGAGCGCATCACCAAGTTCGCCGAAGAGTTCGACAGCAAGCTGGTCTTCGATTGCGACGTCGGCAGCGATGAACAGATCACGGCCCTGTTCACCGAACTGGGCAAGTCCTGGAGCCAGCTCGACGGCCTGGTGCACGCCATCGGCTTCGCTCCCGCAGAAGCCATTGCCGGCGACTTCCTGGAAGGCTTCTCGCGCGAAGGTTTCAAGATCGCCCATGACATCTCCGCCTACAGCTTCCCGGCCATGGCCAAGGCCGCCGTGCCGCTGCTCTCGCCCAACGCCGCCCTGCTGACCCTGACCTACCTGGGTTCGGAACGCGTGGTGCCCAACTACAACACCATGGGCCTGGCCAAGGCCTCCCTGGAAGCCTCGGTGCGTTATCTGGCCGAAGCCCTGGGCCCCAAGGGCGTGCGCGTCAACGGCGTCTCCGCCGGCCCCATCAAGACCCTGGCCGCCAGCGGCATCAAGGGCTTCGGCAAGATTCTGGGCGCCGTGGCCGCCACTGCCCCGCTGCGCCGCAACGTGACCATCGAAGACGTCGGCAACGCCTCGGCCTTCCTGCTCTCCGACCTGGCCTCGGGCATCACCGGTGAAATCACCTATGTCGATGGCGGTTTCTCGCGGGTTGTCGGCGGCATCGCCGAGTAAATCCGCCCCTACCGGCAAATAAGCCACAGTCCGTTGAAATCGGCTGGTGCTAATTTCGACGTTTTACTGTATGATTCGCCTTGTGCATCGCAATAACCGATGTACAGGCGAATCGGGCGTGAAAACTGCCTTGCAGATTTTCCAGCCGTATTCGCCCAAGCAGCTTCGCAAGCCTTACCTGTCATTACGACAAGTTCCCCGTAAAAGCCCCCCGCCCCTGGCATCCCTTGATGATGCCGTCCCGGCGCAAAGCTTTTGTGCCGAAATTTCTTTGTATTTTTCATAGTCATTTCGTTGGTTGGCGTTGCTTTTCTTCGTTCAGGCACTCGATGTCCGGCGCGCTTGCGTGCGCCCGTCTCGTGCCTGGCGTTCACATTCACGAAAGAGATTATGACTTTTGAAGCACTTGGCCTGAACCCTTCGATCATCAAAGCACTGACCGAGGCAGGCTATACCACCCCCACTCCGGTCCAGGAAAAAGCCATCCCCGCCGCCATCAGCGGCCAGGATCTGCTGGTGTCCTCGCAGACCGGCTCGGGCAAGACCGCCGCTTTCATGCTGCCTTCGCTGCACCAGCTGGCAGACCTGCCGCAGGCGCCGCAAGCAGCCCGTACCCCCAACCAGGAGCGCCAGGCCAGCCGTGCCCGTGGCGAGCGTCCGCGTTACCAGCCGGCACAGCCGAAGATGCTGGTGCTGACCCCGACCCGCGAACTGGCCCTGCAAGTGACCACCGCCACCGACAAGTACGGTTCCTACATGCGCCGCGTGCGTGTGGTGTCGATCCTGGGCGGCATGCCTTACCCCAAGCAGATGCAACTGCTGTCGCGCAACCCTGAAATCCTGGTCGCCACCCCGGGTCGTCTGATCGACCACATGGAGTCCGGCAAGATCGATTTCTCGCAACTGCAGATCCTGGTGCTGGACGAAGCCGACCGCATGCTGGACATGGGCTTCATCGACGACATCGAAAAGATCGTCGCCGCCACCCCGGCCACGCGCCAGACCATGCTGTTCTCGGCCACGCTGGACGGCGTCGTCGGCAACATGGCCAAGCGCATCACCAACAACCCGCTGACCATCCAGATCGCCAGCTCGTCGACCCGTCATGAGAACATCATGCAGCGCGTGCACTTCGTGGACGACCTGTCGCACAAGAACCGCCTGCTGGATCACCTGCTGCGCGACACCAGCATCGACCAGGCCGTGATCTTCACCGCCACCAAGCGTGACGCCGACACCATCGCCGATCGCCTGAACATCGCCGGTTTCGCCGCTGCCGCACTGCATGGCGACATGCACCAGGGCGCCCGCAACCGCACCCTGAACAGCCTGCGCCGCGGCCAGGTGCGCATGCTGGTGGCTACCGACGTGGCTGCCCGCGGCATCGACGTGCCGGCCATCACCCACGTCTTCAACTACGACCTGCCCAAGTTCGCCGAAGACTACGTGCACCGTATCGGCCGTACCGGCCGTGCCGGTCGCAAGGGCGTGGCGATCTCGCTGGTCAATCATGCCGAAGGCATGCAGGTCAAGCGTATCGAGCGCTTCACCAAGCAGACCATTCCGGTCGATGTGGTGGAAGGTTTCGAGCCCAAGAAGTCGGCTGCTCCGCGCAGCCCGCGCAAGCCGGGTGGCTGGCGTCCGGGCGATGGCCGCAGCAACAACGGCCCGCGTTATGGCGCCGGCAACCGTGAAGGCGGCTTCGGCGGCAACCGCGAAGGCGGTGGCGGCTACGGCGGCAATCGCGAAGGTGGTGGCGGCTTCGGTGGCAACCGCGAAGGTGGCGGCTACGCGGGCAACCGCGAAGGTCGCAGCTTCGGCGGCAACAAGCCGGGCAACGGCCCGCGTCGCGAAGGCGGCGGTGGCGGCGGCTACAAGGGTAACGGCGGCGGTTTCCGCGCCGATGGCCCGCGCCGCTCCTACGGCGATCGCTGATCGCTGACGGGCATCAAGATGTAAAAAAGCCGCTTCCCTGGAAGCGGCTTTTTCTTGGGCGACAACATCGTCACCTCTTCATGCAAGCAACCACTGGCCATGACGCTTGATCTCGTCATGCATGGCATCCGGCGCCAGATCGAGATCACCCGGCCAGGTCACGACGCCATCGACGACACGGACCTGCCGGAACTGTTCCTGATCCCGCAGTGGCGCGAATACGCCGCGGAAGAAACTGGGCAGGAACCTGACCCCACCTACGACTCCATCGCTGAAGCGAACCTGTAAAGCATATTCGCCAGAAATACTCACTTCAACCACGTCCCATTCCATGTCATCACTCCAATGGCGCAATCGGCTTGGGCGCCTGCATATCCTGACAAAGCACCCAGTCTTCCATCAACTCTTTCTGATGCAACTCCGCCCAGTCCAGCACAAGCTCCAACGCTCTACGGGGTAGCTCCCCCTCAAGCAGCAACAGTTTTTTGAGTGTGTCCCGACTTGATGAATTCCCTCCCAACCTGATTTTACACAAGCACTCCAGTGGGGTGCACCATCCTGACCATCGCCAACTATGCTAACTCGAACAGGGTCCACCCTGCCCCGTCTGCAAAGCGAGCACGCAATTGGCAATCGCCTGCGCCACCCGCGCCACCACCTTCTGCGTGGCCAGGACCACGTCGGCATTGGCCGCCCCGGCAACCGGCTCCGCCACCGTCAGCCGACAAGCAGTGCTGCGGCGATCGTCCGAGCGCGTGATCGTCCAGGCAAAGGCTGCTTCCACCTGGCCGCTGCGGGCGGCGTCGTAGGCGCGCAATTCCACGTTGATGCGATAGCTGGCCTGGTCGGCTGGTCGCCCCGTGCGCGACACGTCGATGGCGCCCAGCTGGTTGGTGACACCAGCGGCCAGCGCATCGCGCAATTCATTGTTGAAGGGTGCGGACCAGCGATCCTGCTCCAGCACTTCCACCCGCGTGGCATCGCTACGCACCACCAGTTGCGGTCGCGCCAGCCGGTCGGGAACCGCCACCGGCATCATCTCGATATAGACCTGCGGCCCCTGGCTGGCCGCGCGTGCCGGCGTGCCGGCCTGCAGGGGGGCGCTCAGGGTGTAGAACTGCGTCGGCGGCGAACTGCCGCAGGCGCTCAGCAAGGCCGCCGCCAGGGCGCCGGCGGCGAGGGTCTTCAATGGCAATGACTGGTACTTGGGCATCATGGCTCCTGTTTGCCCCGGATCAGCGATTCCGGATGCTGTTGCAGGTAATCGGTAAGGATGCGGATCGACGCGGCTGCCCGGGACAGTTCCTGCATGGTCTGGCGGATGTCCTGCTGCAGCGGGGCGTCGTCAGAGAGCGTGCGCTCGGCCGCGTTGAGAGTCTTGCGCGCGTCCTTCATGGCCGCCGTCATTTCCGGAGCGATGTCGTTGTTGATGCGCGCGGCAGTCTGCTCGGCCGTGGTCAGGGTCTTGTTGAGCGTCTTGATGGTGCTCTGCAGGTCGCGACCGATCTCGTCGAAGGGCACCTTGGAGAGCTTGCCCGCAATTTCCGAAAGCTGCTCCTGCAACTCGTCGAGGCTGCCCGGGATGGTGGGCAGCTCCAGCGGCACCTTGTCCGGATCGATCTGCGCCGGCTTGGCCTTGGGGAAGAAGTCGATCGCCACATATAACTGGCCGGTCAGCAGGTTGCCGTTGCGCAATTGCGCACGCAGGCCGCGCTTGACCAGCATGCGCAGCAGGTGCGCATTGGAGCGACGCTGCTCGCCGGTCTCATCGCGGAAACGGTGACCCAGGCGATCCGGGTAGATCTGCACCATCACCGGCATGCGGAACTCGCCGCGGCTCTTGTCGTATTCGACGCCGATGCTCTTGACCTCGCCCAGTACCACGCCGCGGAAGTCCACCGTGGCGCCCGGCTGCAGCCCGCGCAAGGATTGGTCGAAGTAGAGCAAGGCCGTCTGCGGCGCGCCGTCGGGCTCCTTCATGGCCGTACTCTCGTCATCGACCAGCTGGAACTCTGTCCCCTCCTTGGCAGCTGTACTGTCGACGGCGCCATCGCGGTCGCGGAAGGCAATGCCGCCCAGGACCACCGTGGACAGTGCCTGCGTATGCAGCTTGAAGCCGCTGGCGTTGAGTTCCATATCGAAACCGCTCGCATGCCAGAAGCGCGAACTCATCGTGATGAACTTGTCATAGGGTGCATTGATGAAGATGCGCAACGTCACGCCACGGCCGTCGGCATCGAGGTCATAGGCCATCACCTGGCCGACCTTGATGCGGCGATAGAAGATGGGCGAACCGATATCGAGCGAACCCAGGTCCTCGGTATGCAACACGAACTGCCGCCCGGAGGCATCGCGCGTGACGATGGGCGGCTGCTCCAGGCCGACGAAGTTCTTGCGGGTCTCCTCGGAGGCGCCAGCGTCGGCGCCGATGTAGGCGCCCGAGAGCAGCGTCCCCAAGCCGGAAATGCCGGAGGCGGCGATGCGTGGACGCACCACCCAGTAGCGCGTGTCTTCGGTATCGAAACCGGTGGCTTCCTTGTTGAGCTGGATGCCCACCAGCACGTGAGAACGGTCCGGCGCCAGCTTGAGCGTCTGCACCTGGCCGATATCGACGTCCTTGTACTTGACCTTGGTCTTGCCGGCCTCCAGCCCCTCGGCCGAACGGAAGCTGACGGTGACCATCGGTCCGCGGTCGATGAGGATCTTGGCCACCAGCGTCAGGCCGACGGCGGCGGCGATGATGGGAATGAGCCAGACCAGCGAAGGCAGCCAGTTGCGCTGGCGCACGCGGCGGGGGTGCGGCGGCGCCGCGTGTGGCTGGGGATTGTCAGGTGCGGTCATGCGGGTTCCTGTTTTTGCTGTTTTTGCTGGAGCGGCAGGGGATGGCTGGGGTCGGCCTCATGGTCGACCTCGTCCCAGATCAGGCGTGGATCGAAGGAAAGCGACGCCAGCATGGTCAACACCACCACCGCGCCGAAGGCGGCAATGCCGATGCCGGCGTGGACGTTGGCAAAGCCATGGATCTTGACCAGGCCGGTGAGGACCGAGACCACGAAGACGTCCAGCATCGACCAGCGCCCGATGGTTTCGATCACGCGGAACAGCTTGGCCCGCTGCAGGCGCTGCCAGCGGCTGCGGCGGCGCGCCGAGAATACCAGGATGCCCAACGCCACCAGCTTGAACAACGGCACCAGGAAGCTGGCCACGAACACCACCAGCGCCAGCCCCCATTCACCGGAAGTCCAGAAGTAGATGACGCCGGAGAGGATGGTGTCGCTCTGCTCGTCGAAGAGGGTGCGGGTGATCATCACCGGCATCAGGTTGGCCGGGATATACATGATGCAGGCTGCGATCAGCAACGCCCAGGTGCGGGTGAGGCTGTCGATCTTGCGCACGTGCAGCGGCGCGTGACAGACGCCGCAGCGCTCATGCGGCTGCGCGCCTTCCCAGACAGTGCCGCAGTGATGGCAGCCGATCAGGTCCAATGCGGTGGCCTCCTGCACCTCGACCTCCCGGTCGTCGGCCACAGGCGCCATGGCGGGGGCGCCGATGGCGCGCGTCATGCCTGCGTCTCCCCGGGGTCGGCCTGGTGCTGCGCACAGATATGCCAGATATAGCGCGGATTGAAGGACACCACCACCGTGAGCAACACCGTCAGCCCACCGAAGGACCACAGCGCCGGACCAGGAATGACTTCGGCCATGTTGGAAAGCTTGATCAGGGCCACCAGGATGCCCAGCATGAACACCTCGATCATGCCCCAGGGACGGGCCGCCTGCATCAGCCGCAGCAGCAGCACGAAGCCCGGCGGGCGCGCCTGGCGCGAGGATGGCAACAGCAGGTAGAACAGCACCGCCAGCTGGATCAGCGGGAACAGCAGGGTCGTGGCCAGCACCAGCAAGGCCACCTCGGACATGCCGTCCTTCGTCAGAGCGATGACCGCGCCGATGAGCGTGGTATCGGCCGACAGGCCCTGCAGCTCGATGGTCACGATGGGGAAGGCATTGGCCAGCACGAACAGGATCAGCGCGGCGATGGTCAATGGCAGGAGCTGTTCCAGCCGCTTGCCGGTGTCGCGGTCAAGCTCGGCGTCGCAGCGCAGGCAATGCGCCACCTCGCGCGGCCCCAGGCGGGGCCGCTGGTAGACGGCGTCGCATTGTTCGCAGACGATGAGATCCGGGCGTTTGTGCATGGATGAGATGGTGGCTGGCGCGGGAATTCCCTTGTTGTGTGGTCCGTCAGGTGCGCGGCAGCTGGCGCCTGGCTTGGAGCGGTTTGCACGGACGACGTTCCATGATCACAAAATATGGGCGCGCAGGAAACAAGAAATAAATGACCCACGGGTTATCAAGTAGCCGATTCTAACAAGAAACACCGCCCCTGCAGCCAAGCAGCCTGTGCAGTTTTACCTGTGTAAAAAAGATTGCGCTTGACAAGCCGGTCGCCAATCTTCTACATTGCTCGAATGACCTCCGCAGCAAAATTCCTCCTACGCCACAACAGCGCCAGCGCCCTGCTAGCGTTGCTATCGGTGTCGCTACTACTAGCCTCGCGCTAAAATCCGTATTTCCGCCGTTCCCGCTGAATTCCCGCGAACCGGCAACCCCATCAAATCCGGCAACACCGGCAGTACAACCAGGCAGTGACGCTCGACGAGTCGCCGTTGCTGCCAGATCAGGCGAAGCGATCATGCATCCGAAGACCATGACAACTTGCACGCAGGACAACTGCCACGCGCAGCGGGAGACGCCGCCTCTGGCTCTATGACGGGTTGCCTGGCCACGCGCTCGTGGCAGCCAGGCAACCCGATACGCCACATCTGACGCATTCCCCCCTAATTTGCAGAGACCAAGACCAGAGGCCCATCATGATGTTGAACAACCCCGCCACCAAGTACCGCGCCTTCCCCGCCATCGACCTGCCCGACCGCACCTGGCCCAGCAAGGTCATCACCACGCCGCCGATCTGGATGAGCACCGACCTGCGCGATGGCAACCAGGCCCTGATCGAACCGATGAACGCCGAGCGCAAGCTGCGCTTCTTCGAACTGCTCTTGAAGACCGGCCTGAAGGAAATCGAAGTCGGCTTCCCCTCGGCCTCGCAGACCGATTTCGATTTCGTGCGCAAGCTGATCGAAGAAAACCGCATCCCCGACGACGTCACCATCATCGTGCTGACCCAGTCGCGCGAAGAACTGATCCGCCGCACCATCGAATCCCTGGAAGGCGCCAAGAAGGCCATCGTCCACCTGTATAACTCGGTGGCACCGGCCTTCCGCAAGATCGTCTTCAACATGTCGCGTGACGAGATCAAGAACATCGCCGTCACCGGCACCAAGCTGGTCAAGGAACTGACCGATGCGCGCCCCGGCACCGAATGGCGCTTCGAGTATTCGCCGGAATCCTTCAGCACCACCGAACTGGACTTCTCCAAGGACATCTGCGACGCCGTCTGCGAAACCTGGGGTGCCACGCCGACCCGCAAGATCATCCTGAACCTGCCCTCCACCGTCGAGTGCGCCACCCCCAACGTCTATGCCGACCAGATCGAATGGATGTGCCGCAACCTGAAGCACCGCGACAGCGCCATCATCTCGGTGCACCCGCACAATGACCGCGGCACCGCCATCGCCTCAGCCGAACTGGCCGTCATGGCCGGCGCCGATCGCGTCGAAGGCTGCCTGTTCGGCAACGGTGAGCGTACCGGCAACGTCGACCTCGTCACCCTGGCATTGAACCTGTACACCCAGGGTGTGAACCCGGGCCTGGACTTCTCCGACATCGACGTGGTGCGCCAGGTGGTGGAAGAGTGCAACCAGATCCCGGTGCACCCGCGTCACCCGTATGTGGGCGACCTGGTCTTCACCGCCTTCTCCGGCTCGCACCAGGATGCGATCAAGAAGGGCTTCGCCAAGCAGCAGCCCGACGCCATCTGGGAAGTGCCCTACCTGCCGATCGACCCGGCCGACCTGGGCCGCAGCTACGACGCCGTCATCCGCGTCAACAGCCAGTCCGGCAAGGGCGGCATGGCCTACCTGCTGGAACAGGAATACGGCCTGGCCCTGCCGCGCCGCCTGCAGATCGAATTCTCGCGCGCCATCCAGCGCGAGGCCGATGCCACCGGCAAGGAAATCAACGCCGCCGACATCCACGCCATCTTCCAGCGTGAATACCTGGAGCGCAGCGAACCCTATGTCTATCGTGCCCACCGCATGTCGGAAGACACCGCCAAGGCCGAGTCGATCAACATCGAAGTCGATATCGTGCGCAATCGTCAACCGGTCACCGTGCGCGGCAGCGGCAACGGCCCCATCGATGCCTTCGTGCATGCCCTGGGTCTGGACATCAAGCTGATGGACTTCCATGAACACGCCATCGGCGCCGGCGCCGACGCCAAGGCGGCCAGCTACATCGAGCTGCGCCTGAACGAAGCCCCGACCGGCTTCGGCGTGGGCATCGACGCCAACATCGTCACCGCCTCCTTCAAGGCCGTGCTGTCTGCCGTGAACCGCCAGATCGCCATCGGCGAGAGCGCCAATCAGGCCGGCTCCTCGCAAGCCAAGGCTGCCTGAAAACGGACGGCTGCCGGCGATCCCGGCACCCTTCCCTGACTGCAACGCCGACCTACAGGTCGGCGTTGTTGCTTTCCGGCGTATCTCGCCCACCCTTGCTTCAACGCAAAGAGGCTGGCATGTCATCGTCCTAGAATGTCCCGACCAGGCTGGTTGCCTTGCCAGCCGCCAACGCAGGGGCATTGCATGAAGATCCACACCACTACCAGCACCGCCAGCGCTACGCGCCTGCCGGCCATCCTGAGCCTGGCCTTCCGCCCCTTCTTCCTGCTGGGCAGCCTCTGGGCCGCGCTGGCCATCCTCTTGTGGATGGGCATGCTGGGCGGCCATCTCACCCTGCCCAGCCGCTTCGATCCACTCTCCTGGCATATCCACGAAATGCTGTTCGGCTGGATCCTCGCCGCCGTCGCCGGTTTCCTGCTCACCGCCATCCCCAACTGGACCGGCCGCCCTCCCGTACGCGGCGCACTACTGGCGATACTGGCCGGCCTCTGGCTGGCGGGCCGCGTGGCCTGCGCCATCTCGGCGCTGCTGCCCTGGTGGCTGGCCATGGTGGCCGACCTGGCTTTCCCGGTGGCGCTTTGTGCGCTGGCCTGGCGTGACATCATCGCCGCCGGCAATCGCCGCAACCTGCCCATGCCTGTGCCGGTGGCGCTGCTGGCCGCAGCCAACCTCGCCATGCACCTCAGGCTGCTCGGGCTCGATGTGCCGCAGGGACTGGACTGGCGCCTGGCGCTGGCCGCTGTCAGCATCCTGCTCTCGGTCATCGGTGCACGCATCATTCCCGCCTTTACGCGCAACTGGCTCCTCTCCCAGCGCAGCAAGCTGCAGCCAGGCTCCAGCCGCTGGCTCGACATCAGCGCCACCGCCAGCCTGCACAGTGGCTTGCTGGCCTGGGCCATCTTCCCGCAGGTCCGGCTCATCGGCGTGCTGCTGCTGGTGGCAGCGGCCCTGAACCTGGCGCGGGTACTGCGCTGGCGCGGCAATGCCACGCTGGCCGAACCGCTGCTGTCGGTGCTGCATCTGGGTTATCTATGGCTGATCGCGGGTACCGCCTTGCTAGGTTTGAGTGTGCTCGGCCTGACCGTGTTGCAGGTAGGTGCCATCCACGCCCTGACCGCCGGTGCCATGGGCACCATGGTGTTGGCGGTGATGACGCGCGTCTCGTTGGGCCATACCGGCCGCTCCCTGCGCGCAGACCGACGCACCAGCCTCATCTACCTGACCATCAGCGCTGCCGCGCTATGTCGCATTGCAGCCACATGGATGACGGACGCGTCGCTGCTGCTGAGCTTGTCCGCATCATTCTGGATGGCCGCCTTCCTGCTCTTCATCAGCCGCTATGGCGCCATGCTGATACAGCCGCGCCAGGCCTAGGCAAGCTCCGGCATCGTTGCGCAAGCCCCCGCATCGCCAGATCCGGGGGCTTTTTGCTGGCGCAAGAGAGACACGGACTGATCCATCTCAGTCCTGCTGTCGACAACTGGTTTTTTACTTAACACATTGGCACTTATCGTACGTAACTCGCTTATCATTGTTTTTCTCGTGTGCCCTACCGGCACTCACTCGCATATAAATTTTTCGGGGGGAAAATAATGCGCTTCAGCAACCTCAGCATCGCCACTCGCCTGGCCTTCGCCTTTTCGGTCCTGATCCTGATCATCGCCGCCATCGTCACCCTGGGCATGATACGGCTGGGTGACATCAACAAGGCACTCGATCAGGTGGTCAACGACCGCTACAAGAAGATCGCCCTCATCAACACCATCTCCGGCAAGATCGACGATGTCGCCATCGCCGTGCGCAACCAGTTGCTGACCAATAGTCCCGAGCAGGCTGCGCGGGAACAGGGGATCGTGAAAGATCTCTCGCTGCAGGTCACGGCGCACCTCAAGGATCTCGACGGCATGCTGGTCAATCCTGCTGCCCGCGAGCAGCTTGGCAAGGTCATGAAGGCGCGTGACGAATATTCGGCCCAGCGCAGGGAAGTCGAGGCACTCAATGCCAAGGGCCAGCGCGACGCCGCCATCGAACTGCTCATCTCCAAGGTCGGCGGGTTGCAGAAGGCCTACTTCGGTGAACTGGACAACCTGGCCGTTACCCAGCAGAAGCTGATGGATCAGTCAGTCACCGATGCGCAAGCCGCCTACGACAACACGCGCATGATCATGCTGGTCTCCGGTCTGGTGTCGGCGCTGTTCGCCGCCGTCGTCGCCTGGGCCATTTCGCGCAGCATCACCCATCCGCTGAACCGCGCTGTGCAGGTCGCCGAGACGGTCGCCGCCGGTGACCTCACGGCCAACATCAGCGCCACCTCCACCGACGAAACCGGCCGCCTGCTGCAGGCACTGGCGGCCATGAACCAGAAGCTCAAGGCCATCGTCACGGAAGTGCGACGCGGCACCGACTCCATGGTCGCCGCCTCGACCCAGATCGCCACCGGCAACCTGGACCTGTCCTCGCGTACCGAGGAGCAGGCCAGTGCCCTGGAAGAGACCGCCTCCTCGCTGGAGCAATTGACCTCCAGCGTCAAGCAGAACGCCGACCACACCCGCAAATCCAGCGAGCTGGCCGGTAATGCCAGCCAGATCGCCAACCAGGGTGGCGCGGCCGTCAAGCAGGTGGTGCAGACCATGGGTGCGATCAACGAGTCCTCGCGCAAGATCGTCGATATCATCTCCGTCATCGACGGTATCGCCTTCCAGACCAACATCCTGGCCCTGAACGCCGCCGTGGAAGCGGCCCGCGCGGGCGAACAGGGACGCGGCTTTGCCGTGGTCGCCTCGGAAGTGCGGGGCCTGGCGCAGCGCTCGGCCACCGCCGCCAAAGAAATCAAGACGCTCATCAACGATTCGGTCAGCCAGGTCAGCTCCGGTACCGAGCTGGTGGCCCAGGCCGGCACGACCATGGACCAGGTGGTCGACAGCATCGGCCAGGTCAGCCATATCGTCGGCGAGATCTCGGCCGCCACGCGCGAACAGAGCGACGGCATCGAGCAGGTCAACCAGGCCATCATGCAGATGGACAACACCACCCAGCAAAATGCCGCGCTGGTGGAGGAAGCCGCCGCCGCCGCACAGGCCCTGCAGGACCAGGCCCAGCGCCTGCTGGAGCTGGTCGACGTATTCCGCCTGGACGACAGCCCGCCGCGTCCGACCTCGCGCGCCATGCCCACGGCGGCGGCCATTCCCCGCGCGGCAGCGCCAGCGGCGGCAGCAACGGCCAAGGCCCTGCCCAAGCCGGCAGCGACACCACGCGCCTTGCCGCCCCAACACACCGCGTCTCACAGCGACAAGTCAGAAGACTGGGAAACCTTCTGACCCGGCTGCTGCCCCCGATGCGGCTAGGCCTGGCGTGCCAGGCGGATGCCGCTGACCTGCCAGCGCGCCTCGGCGGGGAAGAAATTGCGGTAGGTCAGCCGTGCATGGTTCAGGGGCGTGGCCGAGGATGAGCCACGCAGCACGTACTGGTTCACCATGAACTTGCCGTTATACTCGCCCACCGCACCTGAGGCGGCCATGAAGCCGGGATACGGAGCATAGCTGCTGCTGGTCCACTGCCAGGCCACGCCAAAGAATTCACGGCCACTGCCCTGCAGGCGGCCGGCGGCGTGTTCCCACTCGGCTTCGGTCAATAGACGCGCGCCAGCCCAGCGGGCATAGGCATCGGCTTCGTAGTACGACAGGTGGATGGCGGCACGATGCGCCTGCAGGGGTTGCAGGCCGTATTCGGTGAATTCGTGCCAGCCTCCGGCCGCATCGGCGCACCAGTACAGCGGGTGCGCGAGGGCCTCGCGGTTCTTCCAGTCCCAGCCCTCGGCCAGCCACAGGGAGGCATCCTGATAGCCCCCCGCCGCGATGAAGGCCAGGTACTCGGCGTTGTTGACCAGGCGCGAGGCGCATTGATACGCCTCCACGAATTGCCGATGGCGTGGCGTCTCGTTGTCGAAGCAAAAACCCGGACCGGCATGGCCGATCTCCACCACGCCAGCGTCAATGTGATGCCATTGCAAAGCCAGCTCGGCCGGGTCCTCCAGCACCATCCCTTCAGGCAAGCCCTGGTAGGCCGGCTGCAAGGGGTTCAGCGAGAGCAGGATCTTGATATCGGTGAGCATGAGCTCCTGGTGCTGCTGCTCATGCTGCATGCCCAGCTCCAGCAAGGCCAGAAAATCGGCCAGTTGCCCCTGGCCGCTGCCGGGCTGACCGGCGTCGAGGGCGTCGATGAGCAGGAGCATGCGGGCGTCGACATGCTCGCGATAGGCCAGCACCTGCTCCAGCGAGGGGCGGGTCAGCATACCGCGCTGCGCGCGCGGAAACTTCGCGCCCACGCCCTCGTAGTAGGAATTGAACAGCACCCGGAAATGCGGTTGGAAAGGCACAAAGCCGCTCTGGAACCGCTCCAGCACGAAGGTCTCGAAGAACCAGGTGGTATGCGCCAGGTGCCACTTCACCGGGCTGGCGTCGGGCATGGCCTGTACGCAGCAATCCTCGGCCGAGAGCGGTTCGGCAATGACCAATGACTGCCGTCGCAGGCGCCGGTAGCGGTCGCCCAGCTTCTGCCGACCGCGATGGTTCAGTTGCTGGACGGCGGCATCGATGACCGCATCGATGGTGGCAGCGGTGACGGCGTCGGAATCAGGCGCGTCAGGCGTGTCGGATGTGTCAGGCTGGGCCTGCGGTGTTGCGGCGACGAGCGGCGACATGCTCCCTCCTGTGCATCAAATGTTGCGCATGGACAAACCCGGTGCATCAACATGCCTGTGCATGGCACACGGCGAACCAGCGACGGGCATCGAACCACATCCGGCACTGGCCGAAGCCGGCCGCCTCCAGCATGCTGCGGATGTCCTGCTCGCTGAACTTGTGGCTGTTCTCGGTATGGATACGCTCCCCCATGTGGAAGGTACGGCGCCCGCCAGCCCAGCGCACGATCAGGTCGCGGCGCGCTTCCAGATGCATCTCGACGCGCTGGTGCACCTCATCATAGAAGGCCACGTGACGCCAGTCCCGCGCATTGAAGTCGGCCTGCAGCAAGCGGTTGACGTGGTTGAGCACGTTCAGGTTGAAGGCTGCGGTGACGCCCAGTGCATCGTCGTAGGCGGCCTCCAGCACGCCCATGGGCTTGACCAGGTCCAGGCCCAGCAGGATGCCGCCCCCCTCACCGGCCGGCGGTAGCGCCGCACGCAGCCGGCGCAGGAAGGCCTGCGCCTGGTGCCTCTCGAAGTTGCCCAGCGAGGAGCCGGGATAGAAGAACAACCTGTGCCGTTGCGGCACGCTGGCGGGCAGATCCAGGGCGGCAGAAAAATCCATCGCCAGCGGCTGCATGGGAATGTGCGGAAAACGGCGCTGCAAGTCCTGCACCGAGCGCTGCAGGAACTCGGCCGAGATATCCACCGGCACGTACTGTCGCGGTTGCAATACCTCGAACAGGCCGGCCGCCTTGGCGCAATTGCCTGCGCCCAGGTCGATCAGTACCGCGCCTGCTCCGACTGCCGCCGCCATCTCATCGCGATAGGCGGCGAAGATACAGGCCTCGGTACGGGTCGGATAGTATTCCTCCAGGTCACAGATGGCCTCAAAGAGCTTGCTGCCCAGGGGATCGTAGAAGTACTTGGGGGAAATGGAAGCCTGCGGCGCCGTCAGGGCGCTGATGAGCTCGCTGCGGGCAAGCTCGTCGTCAGAGGGGGATTCCCAGCGGGAAGGTAGGGAAAGGGCGAGTGGGACCAAGCGTATCTCCTTGCCGTTGCTGCGGTGGATGGATGCGGCTCCTGCCTGCTGACGTCGACTCGCGGCGGTGTTGCCACTGTAGCAGGGCCACCGGCGCAAGCAATAGGCAGGAAGCAACATTGCCCGGCTGCTGACGCACCGCCCCCTCTTGCAGGAGGACAAGCAGCTTATGCGCCATCTGCCTATACTGATGCCTCTTCCGACCAGGACCGCATAAGGTGGTTCAACACGGCAACACGAATTTCCCTGAGGCAGCACCAGCCCCCTGATGACAACCCAGCCCAACGCCATGCCTTCCACGCCAAGCTCATCGACTGATACCCGACACCACAACGATAGTGCTCCGCACGAGCTGCCTGCTGCACGCAAATCCGCGCTGGCGGCCCTGCGCGGCCTGCTGCCTTTCCTCGCACCCTACAAGAAGCAATTCCTGCTGGCAGGTCTGGCCCTGCTGGTGGCCGCCGGCGCCACGCTGGCCGTGCCCTATGCCTTCAAGCAGATGATCGACCTGGGCTTTGGCGCCACCGGTACCAGCAGCACGGCCCACATCAACCTCTACTTCCTGGCCCTGTTCGGCGTGGCCTGTGTGCTGGGGGTGGCCACCGCCCTGCGCTTCTACATGGTGTCCTGGCTGGGCGAGCGCGTCACGGCCGACCTGCGCAGCGCCGTCTATGCACACGTGGTCACGCAAAGCCCGGAGTTCTTCGAAACCACCAAGACCGGCGAGGTGCTCTCGCGCCTGACCACCGACACCACCCTCATCCAGACCCTGGTGGGGACCAGCATTTCCATGGCGCTGCGCAATGCGCTGCTGTTCCTGGGCGGGCTGTGCATGCTCTTCATCACCAGTGCCCGGCTGACCTCCATCATCATCGTCATGCTGGCGGCGGTGGTATTGCCCATCGTGTTCTATGGCCGCCGCGTGCGCAAGCTCTCGCGCGCCTCGCAGGACCGCGTGGCCGATGCCTCGGCCATGGCCGGCGAGATCCTCAATGCCATGCCCACCGTGCAAGCCTTCACGCATGAAGAGATCGAGGCCCGGCGCTTCGGTCAATCGGTGGAGCGCGCCTTCGATACCGCCATGGAACGCATCCGCGCGCGCTCGCTGCTGACCGTGGCGGCCATCCTGCTGGTGTTCGGCGCCATCGTCTTCGTGCTGTGGCTGGGTGCGCATGCGGTCATGCAAGGCAGCATGAGCGGTGGCGACCTCGGCCAGTTCATCCTCTACGCCTCGCTGGTGGCCGGCTCCCTGGGCGCGCTCTCGGAAGTCATGGGTGACACCCAGCGCGCCGCCGGCGCCACCGAGCGCCTGCTGGACCTGCTGGCCGCACGCTCGCCGGTGCAATCGATGCTGCTGCCGGAAACCCTGCCCCCGCGCACCGCCAATGGCGCGGCACTGTCGATCAGCGAGGTCGACTTCCACTATCCCTCGCGTCCCGAGCATCCCTCGCTGGCGCAACTGTCGCTGCAGGTAAGGCCCGGCGAGACCGTGGCCGTGGTCGGTCCCTCGGGCGCGGGCAAGACCACGCTGTTCCAGCTGCTGCTGCGCTTCTATGATCCCCAGCGCGGCAGCATCCGTCTCGACGGCGTCGACATCCGCTACCTGAACCTGCAGGAGCTGCGCAACGCCATCGGCATCGTGCCGCAGGACACGGTGATCTTTTCGGCCAATGCCATGGAGAACATCCGCTTCGGCCGTCCCGATGCCAGCGATGAGGAGGTGATCGCCGCCGCCCGCATGGCTGCCGCCCACGAATTCATCGAGCGCCTGCCCGAGGGTTACCGGTGCTTCCTGGGCGAGCGCGGCGTGCGCCTGTCCGGTGGCCAACGCCAGCGCATCGCGATTGCCCGCGCACTGCTGAAGAACCCGCCGCTGCTGTTGCTGGACGAGGCCACCAGCGCCCTGGATGCCGAGTCCGAACGGCTGGTGCAAAGCGCGCTGGAAGCGGCCATGGTGGGTCGCACCACCCTGGTCATCGCCCACCGCCTGGCCACCGTACAGCGCGCCGACCGCATCATCGTGCTAGAACATGGCCGCATCGTCGAGACCGGCACCCACGCCGAACTGGTGGCGCAAGACGGGCTCTATGCCAGCCTGGCAGCGCTGCAGTTCCAGACGGAGTAGACTGCCCTTTTCCTTTTTTCGCCATCCTCGCCACTGACCGGAGTCCCCGCATGAGCAGCCTGTTGTTTTCGCCCCTCACCTTACGCAGCCTCACCCTGCCCAACCGCATCGCCGTCTCGCCGATGTGCCAGTACTCGGCCGAGGATGGCTTCGCCAACGACTGGCACATGGTCCACCTGGGCAGCCGCGCCGTGGGCGGTGCCGGCCTGGTGATCGTGGAAGCCTGCGCGGTGGTGGCGGAAGGCCGCATCACCAGCGCCGACCTGGGGATCTGGAAGGACGAGCACATTGCCCCGCTGCGCCGGATCAACCGCTTCATCGAACAGCAGGGCGCGGTGCCGGGCGTGCAACTAGCCCATGCCGGACGCAAGAGCAGCGCCCTGCGGCCCTGGGATGGCCCGGCCGGCAGCGTGGCGCTGGCCGAAGGTGGCTGGACGCCTGCCGCGCCCTCGGCGCTGCCCTTCGACAGCACCTACACCACCCCGCACGCGCTATCGGTCGAGGAAATCGAAGCGCTGGTGCAGGCCTTCGCCGATGCCGCCAAGCGAGCCCACGCGGCTGGCTTCAAGGTGATCGAATTGCATGGTGCGCACGGCTACCTGGGCCACCAATTCCTCTCGCCGCTGAGCAACCGGCGCACCGACCAGTATGGCGGCAGCTTCGAGAACCGCATCCGCTTCCTGCTGGAAGTCACCCGCGCCACGCGCGCAGTGTGGCCAGAGGATCTGCCGCTGTTCGTGCGCCTGTCGGCCACCGACTGGAGCGAAGGCGGCTGGACACCCGATGAGACGGTGGCGCTGTCGGCGCGCCTGCGCGAGCTGGGCGTGGACCTGGTGGATGTCTCCAGTGGCGGCAACCTGCCCTCGGCGCCTATCCCCGTCGGCCCCGGCTACCAGACCGGCTTTGCCGCGCGCGTGAAGGCCGAAGCCGGCATCGCCAGTGCCACGGTGGGCATGATCACCGATGCCATCCAGGCCGAACACGTGCTGCGCACCGGCCAGGCCGACCTGGTGCTGCTGGCGCGCGAGCTGCTGCGCGATCCCTACTGGCCCCTGCATGCCGCCAACCAGTTGCGCGAAGACGTGGCCTGGCCACCGCAATACGTGCGGGCGGCATCGAGCCGCACGCCGTTGCGACCGGAGGTGGATTACGGCGCACGGCAAGACTAAAGACTAAGCAAGCGAAAAAAAAACCATCCGCGAGGATGGTTTTTTTTCACCCTGTGCGGGCTACGTGGCTATCAGCCAGCACGCCGCTTCTGGCGCACATACTCAATGACCCCCGGCAGGATGGAGAGGATCACGATGGCCACGATCAACAGGCTCAGGTTCTTCTTGACGATGGGGAAGTTGCCGAAGAGGTAACCTGCATACGAGAAGCTGGCCACCCAGGCGATGCCTCCGATGACGTTGTAGAGGAAGAAACGCGGATAGGTCATCGCCCCCACCCCCGCCACGAAGGGGGCGAAGGTACGCACGATGGGGGCGAAGCGGGCAATGATGATGGCCTTGCCGCCATGCTTCTCGAAGAAGGCATGGGTCTTGTCCAGGTACTCGCGCTTGAAGATGCGTGAATCGGGCTTGTCGAAGACCTTGATGCCCAGCATCTTGCCGATCTGGTAATTGGTGCTGTCACCGAGGATGGCGGCCACGATCAGGGTCAGCACCATCAGGTGGATGTCGAAGGCGCCGGTGGCGGCCAGTGCGCCGGTGACGAAGAGCAGCGAATCGCCGGGCAGGATGGGGGTGACCACCAGGCCGGTCTCGCAAAAGATGATCAGGAACAGGATCAGGAACAGCCAGGGTCCGTAGGAAGCGGCCAGCTCGGCCAGGTGACGGTCGATGTGGACGATGAAATCCACCAGGAACAGAAGAATATCCATGAGGCCAGCAAGAAAGGGAAAGCAGGCATTGTACCAATAGCCCGCACCGCCTCCCGCAAAAAGCCCCCGACATCACAGTGCCCCGCGCAAACCCTTTCCCCTGGCGGGTTTCAGGCTGTCGTCAGGATTGCAAACAGGGCTCTCACGCTTTCTTACCTTTCTTTACCGGCCTCCCCCCGCAAGTTGTCGGCAGGCACTCCGATACCTGAAACAAGCGGTCGCGCTGCCGCCGCGATGACAGGATTGTTCCCGTTGTACTGTTCCCGAACCCATGGAGCCGATCATGAAAACCAAACTGCTGAGCCTGCTGGAGAAGACCTTGAATACGCTGCCCGCAGCCGGTGCGGCCATCGGCGTGACGCTGCTGGCCTGCATCTTCTCGGGCGTGCTGCGCGATATCCTGCTGCGTGCCGATCTCGACATGCTGGCCGCAGCCGTGGCGATCCTGCCGCTGACGACCGTCTTGCTGGCCTTCGGCTGGAGCATGCGCGACAAGCCGCGCAAGCCCCGTCAATCACCTCAATCACCTCAATCACGTCTGTCGCGCTGGCAGCGCGCGCCACGCCAACAGGACCTGGAGCGCCGCAAGGCCCTGCTGCGCGCGACCTATGACCTCGATGACCGTGTCTGATCGCGTCGCGCCACCTGGCGTCACGCACAAGAAAAAAGGCGCGGCCCTGCACGGCGCCACGCCCCTTCCCCTCCCGATCATCTGAGCGGCCCGTCAGTCAGGCAAGCCGTCCCCCGCCAGGATCATCTCGGCGGCACTGAGCAGATCTCCCTGCAAGCCTTCGCGCGCCTGTTCCGGCGAGGCCTGGCGCAAGCCTTCCAGCAGGATCGCATGATGGATCAGCGCCGGCGCCTCGGCCAGGCGACGTGAGCCAGCGCGCAGGTCCAGGTTGATCACCGGCCCGACCTGCAGCCACAAGCCCGCGATCAGGTCCACCAGGGTCGGCATGCCCGAGCCCTGGTAGGCAGCGAAGTGCAATTCCTTGTTGAGGCGGATGATCACATCCACGTTGGGTTTCTTGCGCTTCATCTCCACGCACAACTGCTCGTGCAGGCGCGCCACCTCCGCCAGCCCGTCGGCATCGATATGCACGGCGGCATGCTCCACCGCCAGGCCCTCCAGCGCCAGCCGGATCTTGAGCAGTTCGCGGAACTTGCCCTTGGTCATCAGCGGCACCCGCATGGCGCGATTGGGCAGGATCTCCAGCGCGCCCTCGGCGGCGAGCTGGCGCACCGCCTCGCGCACCGGCATGGGACTGGTCCCCAGGGCATCGGACAAACCCTTCAGCGTCAGCTTCTGGCCCGGTCGCACCTGGCCGGCCTGGATCAGTTCGCACAAGTCATGGTAGACACGCTCGGACAGCGTAGCGTGCTGGATCTTGCGCATGGTGGAAAGGTCGGCGATTAAGGTCTGGTCCATGGCGATGCGTGAAAAATGTTTGCGGATTATATCGGAGGCTGGCGGCGGTCCGGCAAACCACCTGGCAATGCTCAACAATGGTCAGCATTGGTCAGCAATGAACGGAATGAGCGGTTGACGCTGATGATTCTATCGAATACATTTGATCACATGTCAAATAATTGACATCAGCAGAACAAGAAACGGATCGGCGCGGTGCGATGACAGCGATGACATCACCCGCAGCGGTGACGGCCACCAGGAGACCCCAGCCCATCGTGCGCCTGCCCGGCGCACGCCTCCCACTGCCACACCCCGGATGCGTGAGAGCGGCCGCGAGGCCGCTGGTCCTGCTGTGACGACAGGCGGGCAAGGGATCGCATGCGCACCATGCAGCTCCATGCAGTCCCCTCCCGCCGCCCTGCTCGAACAACCACAACGCAGTTCCCAGGAGACACCGGCCCCGCCGGACATTTAGGAGGATCGCACCATGGAGCAAGACCAGCGCAAGTCCAGCAAGATCGCCTCACCCCGCCGTCGCACCATCCTCAAGGCCGGCGCCGCCGCCACCGGCACTGCGGTACTGGGTTTCCCCGCCATCGTCCGGGCCCAGTCCGACAAGATCATCATCGGCCACCTGACCCCGCGCACGGGCTTTCTCGGCCCCATGGGCGAATACGCGGTGATGAGCATCAATCTCGCCGTGGAAGAACAGAACAAGGCCGGCGGCCTGCTGGGCCGGCAACTGACACTGCTCTCGGAAGACTCGGTGAACCCGCCCACCGCCTCCTCCAAGGCGCAGCGCCTGCTGGAGCGCGATGGTGCGGCGCTGCTGATCGGCGAAATTTCCTCCGCCTCGGCGCTGGGCATCGCCCAGGTGGCTCAACGCAACAAGAAACTGTTCATGAACACCGGCTGCAACTCCGACGAGCTGCGCGGCAAGAGCTGTAACAAGTTCATGTTCCACATCGAGGCCGCCAACTCCACCTACGTGAAAGCCTGTGGCCAGCAATTGCTGCAGAACGGCCTCATCAAGGGCAAGAAACTCTATGCACTGACTGCCGACTACGCCTTCGGCCACGACCTGCTGCGCACCGGCAAGGCCTTCGTCGCAGCCAATGGCGGCAGCATCCCCAACGATGAACTGGTGCCCACCGACGCCACCGACTTCAGCCCCTACCTGCTCAAGATCCGCCAGGCCAAGCCCGACCTGGTGATCTCCAACCTGGCCGGCAACCAGATCACCAACTTCATCAAGCAATACGCCGAGTTCGGCCTGCCCTTCCCCATCGCCGGCTTCGGCTTCGACACCGTGGCGGCCTGGGGCGCCGGTGCCGACAACTTCGCCGGCACCTGGCCCACTACCTGGCACCACGATGTCGATGCGCCCTCGGCCAAGGCCTTCGTGGCCGCCTTCATCAAGAAGTACGGCAAGCCGCCCGAGAACCAGGCCTGGGGCGAGTACGTGGCCTTCCGCTCTATCGTGCAAGCCATCAGCGAGACCAAGTCGCTCGACACCATGAAGCTGATCGAGTACTTCGAGAAGGGCGCGCCGATCGATGCCCTCAAGGCACGCAAGGGCGCCTATCGCGCCTGGGACCACCAGCTGCTGCAAGAGATGTACACGCTCTCGCCCAAGCCAAAGGGCCGGGCCAAGGACCAATGGGACTTCCTGCAACTGGGGGCGGCGGTACCGGGACCGGAGGGCTCGCTCGAATCGATCGCCCCGACCATGCAGGAAAACGCCTGCAAGTTCAGCTGAGAACGCCGCTGGCCGGACGTGGCCCTGCCCCACTGGGAGGCACGGCCACCCTCGCGAACCGCTTCTCAACGGAGCTGCAATGCAAATCGTTTTCCTGGTCGAACAAATCCTCAACGGACTCCTGGTCGGTGGCTACTACCTGCTCATCGCCCTGGGCCTGTCACTGATCTTCAGCCTCGGTGGCGTGGTCAACCTGGCGCACGGCGCCTTCTACGCCATCGGCGCCTATCTCGCCGTGGAGATCACCAAATACCTCGGCTTTGGCGGCGCGGTGCTGCTCTCGCCGGTGCTGGTGGCGCTCCTGGGCATCCTGTTCGAGCGTTTCCTGCTGCGCCGTTTCTATGCGGCCGATCCCATCCTGGGCCTGTTGCTGACCTTCGGCCTGTCGATGGTGGCCGAACAGCTGATCCGCATCCTGTGGGGCGCCTCGCCCCTGCCGGCCTCGATCCCGGCGGCCTTCAAGGGCCAGATCATGGTGGGCGACTTCATGTACTCGCGCTATCGCCTGCTGATGCTGGCCATCGTGCTGGTGGCGCTGACGCTGATCTGGCTGCTGCTCAACAAGACCTCCTTTGGCCGCGTGGTGCGCGCCGGCGTGCAAAAGCCGGACATGGTGGCGGTGCTGGGCATCCGCCTGCAGCCCTACATGACCGCCATCGTGATGCTGGGCGTGGGCCTGGCCGCCCTGGCCGGGGTGCTGTTCGCGCCGATTTCCGGGGTCCAGCCGGCCATGGGCGCGGAGATCATGACGGCCGCCTTCGTGGTGGTGGTCATCGGCGGCCTGGGCAGCTTCTGGGGCGTGGTGCTGGCCGCGGTGCTGGTGGGCGTGGTGCGCGGCATCACCATCCAGTTCTATGCCCCCGCCGGCGAGGCCTCGATGTATTTGCTGATGCTGCTGGTACTGATCTTCCGCCCGCGCGGCCTGCTGGGCGAGCGCATCGAACGATTCGAATGAGGCCTGTGCCATCACCATGAACAAGACCCATCACCCCCTCTGGATCGGCGCCGCCGCGCTGGTCATCACGCCCCTGCTGCTGCCGCTGCTGGGCCTGACCACCACCTCGGCCACCGACGTGGTCATCTACGCCATCGCCGCCATGGGCCTGAACCTGCTGGTGGGCTACACCGGCCTGACCTCGTTCGGCCATGGCGCCTGGTTCGGCGTGGGCGCCTACGCCGCCGCGCTGGCGCAGAAATACTGGTTCCCCGGCCAGATCGTGCTGCCGCTGCTGTTCTGCATCGTCTTCATCGCGGCCTGCTCGGCGCTGGTGGGCTTTTTGATCCTGCGCCGGCGCGGCGTGTATTTCTCGCTGCTCACGCTGGCGCTGTCGGCGCTGACCTTCGCGGTGGCCTTCCGCTGGACCGACTTCACCGGTGGCGAATCGGGCCTGGGCGGCGTGACACGACCGGTACTGGCCGGCATCGACCTGGACCAGTCGATTCCCTACCTGGTCTTCGTCAGCGTGATCGCCTGGGGCGTGCTGTACTGCCTGCACCGCCTGATCCGCTCACCCTTCGGCCACACCATCGTGGCTATCCGCGAGAACGAGCAGCGCGCCCGCTTCCAGGGCTACGCCACCATCGTCTACAAGCTGCAGATGTTCATCATCTCGGCCACCGTCACGGGCCTGGCCGGCGCGCTGCTGGCCTTCCATCACCGCTTCGCCTCGGCCGAACCGACCTCGGTGGCCTTCTCGGGCGAGTTGCTGGCCATGGTCGTCATCGGTGGCATGCGCAGCTTCCTGGGGCCGGCGCTGGGTGCGCTGTTCTACATCCTGTTCCGCGAATGCCTGTCGATCTGGACCGAGAACTGGCTGCTCTGGTTCGGCCTGGCCTTCGTGGCCTTCATCCTGTTCTCGCCCACCGGGCTGGTGGGTATCTGGCGCCAGCTGCAGCGCCGCCTGCGTCCACCGGCCGAAGTGGGCGCGGCCATGAGCGCGCGCCAGATCGTCGACGGCCTGCCGCTGCCGGCCTTCCTGCAACCACCTACACGGCAGGGTGTGGTGCTGGAGGCGCGCGACATCGAGATCCGTTTCGGCGGCATCCAGGCCGTGAAGAACGCGCAGATCGCCCTGCAAGCCGGCCAGATCCACGCCCTGATCGGCCCCAACGGCGCCGGCAAGACCACCACCTTCAACCTGATCTCCGGCATGTTCGCCCCGCATGGCGGCAGCGTGCTGCTCAACGGCGAACCCATCCACGGCCTGCCACCCAGCCAGATCTGCCAGCGCGGACTGGCGCGCTCGTTCCAGATCACCAATCTCTTCAAGGGCCTGTCGATCTACGAAAACCTGCGCCTGTCGCTGCAGGCGCGCCACGCTTCGCGCTACAACATGTGGCGCGACATCGACAGCTATCCCGAGATCCACGCCGAGACCGAGGAACTGATGCGCTTCCTCGGCCTGAAGGGCATCGACGAGATCGAAGGCGGCGCCCTGTCCTATGGCGGCCAACGGCTGGTGGACCTGGGCATCGCGCTGGGTTCCAAGCCACAGGTCCTGCTGATGGACGAACCCCTGGCCGGCCTGGCCGCCGCCGAACGCGAACGCGTCTCGCGACTGGTGCAGATCATCGCCGCCAACATCCCGGTGCTGATCGTGGAACACGACATCGACCGCGTGCTCGGCTTCTCGCACCAGGTCACCGTGATGAACCAGGGCAGCGTCCTGATGGCCGGCACGCCCGAGCAAGCCCGCGCCGACCAGCGCGTGCAAGAGATCTACACCGGCCACGGCACCCCGCCGGTGACCGGCCGCAGCAGCATCGACACGCAGCAGCGGGCGCAATTGCTGGCCTTCGAAGGCGTCAACGCCTACTACGGCAAGAGCCACATCCTCAACGACGCCAGCCTGGAAGTACGCCAGGGCGAGATCGTCGCCCTGCTGGGGCGCAACGGCGCCGGCAAGTCCACCTTGCTCAAGACACTGACCGGCCTGCTCAAACCCGCCTCCGGCGCGATCCGCTATGACGGCCGCGACATCGCCGGCCTGTCCGCCCCCGACATCGCCCGCCTGGGCATCGGTTACGTCCCGCAGGGACGGGGCCTGTTCGCCGGCATGACGGTCGCCGAGAACCTGGCGCTGGGCCGGCTGGCGCGCAAGAACGACAGCAGCGACGGGGTCGCCTGGAGCGAAGAAAAGATCCTGCACTACTTCCCCCGCCTCAAGGAACGCCTGCACACCCACGCCGACTTCCTCTCCGGCGGCGAGCAGCAGATGGTCGCAGTCGCGCGGGCACTGTCGGGCAACGTCAAGCTGCTGTTGCTGGACGAACCCTTCGAAGGCCTGGCCCCGGCCGTGGTACAGGAACTGTTCACCGTCTTCGACCAGCTGCGGCGCGAAGTCTCCATCGTCATCGTCGAACACAACCTGGACCTGGTGCTGGCCCTGGCCGACCGCGTCTTCGCGCTGGAGCGCGGCGCGGTCTTCCACACCGGCCCCGCCGAGCCGCTGCTCACCGACCTGGCCTACCGCAAGAAGATTCTCTGGCTCTGAGCCTCCCACACCGCAAAGGAATCCCCATGGACCTCAATCTGAAAGACAAGAAAGTCATCGTCACCGCCGGCGCGCAAGGCATCGGCCTGGCCATCACCGCCGCCTTCGTCGAGGCCGGCGCCCAGGTCCACATCTGCGACGTCAGCGAAGACTTCCTCGCCAGCGCCCGCGAACAGTTCCGCCACGCCCCGGTCACGCTGAGCCGCACCGACATCACCAACGAAAGCCAGGTCGACGCCATGTTTGCCGACCTGGCCCGCCGCTGGGAAGGCCAACTGGACGTGCTGGTCAACAATGCCGGCATCGCCGGCCCCACACTGCCGGTGGAAGACGTCGACCTGGCCGGGTGGGACCAGACCATCGCGGTCAACCTGACCGGCCCCTTCCTGTGCACCCGCCGCGCCGTACCGATGCTGAAGAAGAATGGCGGCGGCTCCATCGTCAACATCTCCTCGGTCGCCGGCCGGCTGGGCTTTGCACTGCGCACGCCCTACTCCGCCTCCAAGTACGGCGTCATCGGCCTCACCGAGACCTGGGCCATCGAGCTTGGCCCGGACAACATCCGCGTCAATGCCGTGCTGCCCGGCGTGGTCGAAGGTGCGAGGCAAGAGCGCATCGTCGCCGCCAAAGCCGCCGCCTACGGCATCGACCACGAAGAGATGCGCGCGCGGCTGCTCTCCAAGGTCTCGTTGCGCAAGATGGTCACGGCCGAGGACATTGCCAACCAGATCATCTTCATCTGCTCCCCGGCCGGAGCCTCCATCAGCGGACGCAGCCTGTCGGTGTGCGGCAATGTCGAAGTGCTGAGTTGAGAGGAGGCCGTCATGAGTGAAAAGATAGCCGTGATCGGCGCCGGCCTGATCGGCCGCGCCTGGGCCATCGTCTTCGCCCGCGCCGGCTTCGAGGTCGCCCTGTGGGACGCCGTCCCGCAAGCGTTGCAGGGTTGCCGGCAACTGCTGCAGGACAATGTGGGCGACCTGGCCGCGCATGGACTGATCTATGAAGCAGCCGAAGTGGTACTGGCCCGTATCCGCACCGCCGACAGCCTGGCCGACGCCTTGCAGGACGCCATCCTGGTGCAGGAGAACGTCAAGGAGACGGTTGAAGTCAAGCGCGAGATCTTTACCGAGATGGACCGCCTGGCCGACCCGAAGACCATCCTCACCAGCTCCACGTCATGGATCCCCACCTCGGAATTCAGCGAGCATCTGCCGGGACGGGATCGCATCCTGGTAGCCCACCCGGTCAATCCCCCCTACCTGGTCCCGCTGGTAGAACTGGCCCCGGCCCCCTGGACCTCGAACGCGACCGTAGAACGCGCGCACGACATCTACACACGCGCGGGACAATCACCGGTCCTGCTCAACAAGGAAATCACCGGCTTCCTGCTCAACCGCATCCAGGGCGCAGTACTGAACGAAGCGCTGAATCTGTACGAGAATGGCTATGCCTCGGCGGCCGACCTGGACAAGGTACTCAAGGATGGCTTGGGCCTGCGCTGGTCCTTCATGGGCCCCTTCGAGACGATAGACCTGAACGCACCGGAAGGCGTGCTCGACTATGCCCGCCGCTACGGCCACACCTACCGGGACGTCGCCAAGACGCAGCCACCGAACGAATGGAAGGGTGACACCCTGGAAAGACTGGAGCGGGAGAGGCGTGAAGAGCTACCGGCGGAAAAACTGGGCGAACGCGCCCGCTGGCGCGACAACCGGTTGATGGGACTGATTGCGCACAAGCGCAAGCAAAAGAAATAAACATCCGAAGCCGAAGGCGAGTAAGAGAAAGGGCGAGGCCGAAGGCGAGCCGGACGGGAAGTCCGCTTCTGCCCCGCCGCGTTGGTGCTGCAAAAAATGGATCAGGAAAATAGTTTGAGCGAAGCGAATCTATTTTCCCCATTTTTTGCAGCGCCAACGCGGGGACCCTCCGAAGGAGGGCGGAGGCAGCAGCGGTCGCCTTCTTTTGCTTACTTTTCTTGGCGAGACAAGAAAAGTGAGCGGCTGCCGGTCCGCCACCGGCGCTCCGTTCCGACCGGAGAAAGATAAGTATTAAGCTAGAGCGTAAAAAGGTAGCGAGACCAGACTACCCAAGAGCAGACCACCCAAGAGACAGCAAGTAACAATCAAGTCCCCCAAAAGCAGAACCAACATCAAAGGAGCACACCCCATGGCCCCCAAGCCCAAGAAAGTCATCATCACCTGCGCGGTAACAGGTGCGATCCACACCCCCTCGATGTCCCCCTACCTGCCAGTCACCCCCGAGCAGATCAGGGATGAAGCATTGGCAGCAGCCGAAGCCGGCGCCGCGATCGTGCACCTGCACGCCCGCGACCCACAGAATGGCAAGCCCACGCAAGACCCGGACGAATTCCGCAAATTTCTCCCCCACATCAAGGAAAGGTCGAACGTCGTCATCAACCTCACCACCGGCGGCGCCCCCACCATGGGCGTAGAAGAGCGCCTGCAACCTGCGCTGCAATTGAAGCCGGAAGTCGCCTCCCTGAACATGGGCTCGATGAACTTCGGCCTGTACGAAATGCTCAACCGCTTCAAGGACTTCAAGTACGACTGGGAGCAACCCTACCTGGCCGGCTCGGACGACCGCATCTTCCGCAACACCTTCAAGGACATCGCCTACATCCTCGAATCCTGCAGCGCCAACCAGACCCGCTTCGAGATCGAGTGCTACGACATCGGCCACCTCTACACTGCAGCCCACTTCATCGACCGCGGCCTGATCAAGCCGCCCTTCCTGATCCAGTCGGTATTCGGCCTGCGCGGCGGCATCGGCAATGATGTGGAAGACGTCATGCACATGAAGCGCACCGCCGACCGGCTCTTCGGCGACGACTACTTCTGGTCGGTACTGGGCGCCGGCCGTGGCCAGATCCCGATCGCTACCATGTCAGCCGCCATGGGCGGCCACACCCGCGTAGGCCTGGAAGACTCGCTCTGGGACGGCCCCGGCAACCTGGCCAAGAGCAACGCCGACCAGGTCCGCCGCATCCGCACCGTCATCGAAGCGCTCTCGCTGGAAGTAGCCAGCCCTGACGACGCCCGCGCCATGCTGAAGCTCAAGGGCGGCCAGAACGTCGGCTTCTGAGCGGCGCCTGTTACCCGAAAAACCGGAGCGCGGCCCGCCGCCTCCGGTTTTTTCATGTCCACATTGCTGCAATGGCAAGGGATTGCGCGCCGCCCATGGATACCGCGCCGATAAGCTACAATCCCCCATCCCCAGAGGGCCACCGCCATCACCAGAAACATTGCAATGAAACAATATCAAGACCTCATCCAGGACGTACTCGACAACGGCTCCTGGCAAGACAACCGCACCGGCATCCGCACCCTGAGCATCCCCGGCGCCATGATGCGCTTCGACCTGCAAAAGGGCTTCCCCGCGGTGACCACCAAGCGCCTGGCCTTCAAGTCGGTGGTGGGCGAACTGTGCGGCTTCCTGCGCGCCACGCGCAGCGCCGCCACCTTCCGCGAACTGGGATGCAAGGTCTGGGACCAGAACGCCAACGAAAACGCCGACTGGCTGGCCAACCCCTTCCGCACCGGCACCGACGACCTGGGCCCGGTCTACGGTGTGCAATGGCGCCAGTGGCCCGCCTACAAACTCATCGACGCCGACCAGGCTGCCCAGATCGAGGCGGCCCAACGCAAGGGCTTTGCCATCGTCTCGGACCTGCAGGAAGACGGCCGCGACAAGGTCCTCCTGTACAAGGCTGTGGACCAGCTGCGCGAATGCCTGGACACCATCGTCAACAATCCCGGCAGCCGCCGCATCCTCTTCCACGGCTGGAACTGCGCCGTGCTCGATGAAGTGGCCCTGCCCGCCTGCCACCTGCTGTACCAGTTCCTGCCCAACCAGAGCACCGGCGAGCTCTCGCTCTGCCTGTACGTGCGCAGCAACGACATCGGCCTGGGCACCCCCTTCAACCTGGCCGAAGGCGCCGCCCTGTTGCACCTGGTGGCCCGCCTGACCGGCTACAAGCCGCGCTGGTTCAGCTACTTCGTGGGCGACGCCCACATCTACGAGAACCACATCGACATGGTCAAGGAACAGCTCCAGCGCGAGCCCTTCCCCCTGCCCCGGCTGCAGATCGCCGACCGCATCCCGGACTACGCGGTGACCCGCGAGTACGCCCCGCAATGGCTGGAGCTGGTCGAGCCGGCCGACTTCTCGTTGCTGGAATACCGGCACCACGCCCCCCTGACCGCCCCCATGGCGGTCTGACCGACACCGCCGCGCGCCGGGCGGTGTGCGGCCAGAGGAGAGACGCATGCACAACGCCCTGCTGCAACGCCTGGGCCTGGCCCATCCCATCATCCAGGCCCCCATGGCCGGCAGTTCCACGGTCGCCATGGCGGCAGCGGCCTCCAACGCCGGCGCGCTGGGTTCGCTGGCGCTGGGTGCCAGCAATGCCAGCCAAGCGCGCGAGACGCTGGCGCAATTGAACGCGCTCACCGACCAGCCCTACAACGTCAATTTCTTCTGCCATCAACCGGCCGTGCTGGACGCTGCCCGCGATGAAGCCTGGCTGCGCCATCTGCACCCCTTCGTCGAGGAATTCGGCGGCCACATCGGCGCGCCCCTGAAAGAGATCTACCAGAGCTTCGTGGTCGATACCGACATGCAGCAACTGATGCTGGAACAGCCACCGGCGGTGGTGAGCTTCCACTTCGGTCTGCCCGCCCCCTCGGTGATCCAGGCGCTCAAGCAGGCCGGCGTCTTCCTCATGGGCAGCGCCACCAACCTGGACGAGGCGCGCCAGGTGGAAGCGGCCGGACTGGATGCCATCGTGGCCCAGGGCATCGAGGCCGGCGGCCATCGCGGCATCTTCGATGAACAGGTCGATGAGGAAATCGGCACCTTCGCCCTGGTGCGCCTGCTGGCCCGCCACTGCAAGCTGCCGGTGATTGCCGCTGGCGGCATCATGGATGGCCAGGGCATTGCCGCCGCTCTGCAACTGGGTGCGCAGGCGGTGCAGATGGGCACGGCCTTCCTGCTCACGCGCGAATCCAATGCCAATGCCGCCTACCGCGACTTGCTCAAGAGCCCGCGCGCGGCGCATACCCAGGTGACGGCGGCGATCTCGGGCCGGCGCGCACGCGGCATCGTCAACCGCTTCATCAGCGAGATCGACACCGCAGCGGCACCACCCATCCCCACCTATCCGGCCGCCTACGATGCCGGCAAGCAGCTGCATGCCCTGGCCTCGGCCAAGGGCGACCATGGTTTCGGCGCTCACTGGGCCGGCCAAGGCGCGGCCCTGCTGCGCGACGGCTACACCACGGCCGAGCTGATCGCCTTGCTGGTACAGGAATGGCAGGCCGCCCGCTGAGGCGACCTGCCCGGAGGGTAACTCAGGAAACGGTAGCGCCGTCCCCAGGCGTCTGCTGGTCTTGCCAGCCGCCGCCCAGCGCCTTGTAGAGCGAAACCGTGGCCTGCAGCCGCTGCAGCTTGATCAGGCCAAGCTGGTTCTGGGCTTCCGAGAGGGTGCGCTGGGTATCGAGCACCACCAGCAAGTCCTCGGCGCCGGCGCGATAGCGGATCTCGGCCAGCTCGAAGGCGAAACGCGCCTGGTCGACCTCGCCGACTTTCAAGCGATAGCGCTCTTCCAGGCTGCGGATCGCCCCCAGCGCCTTCTCCACCTCGGACAGCGAGGTGATCACCCGTTGCCGGTAGACCTGCACCAGTTCCTCTTTCTGGGCGATGGCCAGGTCGCGCTGGTTGCGCAACTTGCCGCCGTCGAAGATCGGTGCGATCAATCCCGCCCCCAGGCTGGCAAACAGGTTGGGGCCATCGAACAGCGACAGCAAGGCGCTGCTTTGCGCCCCGGTCGAGCCGGTCAGCGTGATGCTGGGGAACAGCGCCGCGCGCGCCACGGCCACATTGGCGTTGGCGGCGGCCAGGTTGGCTTCGGCAGTGCGGATGTCGGGACGGCGCATCAGCAGTTCCGAGGGCAGGCCGGCCGAGATGCGCGGCATCTGGATCTTCGCCAGGCCGGTTTCCTCGACCTTGAAATTCTGTGGCGGACGGCCCAGCAGGATGGCCAGCGCCGTCTGCGCATCCTGCGCCTGCTGCTGCAGGTCCGGGATCAGCTGGCGCTGGTTGGCCAGGACCGAGCGCTGGCGTGCCAGGTCCAGCGGCGAGGCTGAACCGGCGCGACTTTGCGCTTCCACCAGGCGCAGCACGCGCTCGGCATTGTTGACGTTCTGGCGCGCGATCTCCAGGCGGTCGCGCAGCGACAGCACCTGCAGATAGGTGGAGACGATGCCGCTGGTGACCGTCAGCGCCACCGTCTCGCGGTCATAGCGGTTGGCACGCAGGGTGGCTTCGGCGGCATCGACACCGGCGCGGTTCTTGCCCCAGAAATCGATCTCGTAGCTCACCTGCAGACTGGCATTGGCGGTATTGGTCGGAGTGCCGCCGGAGATGGGCATCTCACGGGTGGCGCCGGCCGACAGGCCCACATTGGGCAACAGCGGCGCACCGGCGATGCGGGCTTGTGCCTCGGCCTGCTTGACGCGCGAATAGGCGGCGGCGATCTCGTAGTTGTTGCGCTGGCCCTCCTGCACCAATTGCGACAGCTCGGTGCTGCCGAACTGCTTCCACCAGTCGGTATCGGGCCACAATTGCTCGGCATGCGCCACGTCGGCCGAAGCTCCGCCCCCCCACTTGTCGGGTACCTGCATCTCCAGGATGGGATCGCTCTGCACCTCGCGCGTGGCGCAGCCACCGACGGCCAGTGCCAGCGCAAGCGCCAGCGCCAGACGGGTCAGAGTCGGCATCAGGGTCGGCGCCCGGAAGGAAGAAGAAACTCGCTGGTGGGGACTGCGCAATGTCATAAGCTTGAGCAACAACAAAAAAACGGCCGCCCGGCCGGGCCTCTACTCTACACCGTCTCTCAGGGCTGGCGCGCCGGAGTCGTGGCGGGTGTCGCCGTCACCGGCGCCGGATTGGCCGGCAGCAGCACCTGCTCGCCTTCCTTCAGGCCCGCCAGCACCTGGGCCCGCTCGCCATCGCGGATGCCGATCTTGACCTTGCGCGACTCCAGGGTGCCGTCGGGCAGCACCACCTTGAGGGCCTGGGTGCCATCCATGCCGGGCTTGGCCACCAGCGACAGCGGGATGGTCGGCACATGCTCGGCCCGTGCCAGCACGAAATAGACGTCGGCACTCATGCCGCTCATCAGTTCACGGCTGGGATTGGCGACATCGAAGAAGACCGTGTAGAACGCCTTCTTGCCGTGCCGCCCGGAGTCGTCGGTGGGCAGCAGCATGATCTGACGCAGCTTGCCGCTCCAGCGCTTGCCGGGATAGCCGGGCGTGGTGAAGTAGGCGGTCATGCCTTTTTGCAGGCGGGTCACGTCTTCCTCGGCCACCGGCACCTGCACGGTCATGCGCGAGAGATCGGCGATGCGCAGCAGCGCCTCCTGGTTGGCCGCCACCATCTGGCCGGGACGGGCATTGAGCGTGACCACGGTGCCGCTGCTGGGGGCTTCGATGCGGGTCTGCTTCTGCACCGCCTCATCCTCGCGGATGGCGGCCTCGGTCTGCTGGATCTGAGCGTTGGTGGCGTCCACCCGGGCCGCTGCCGCGTACATGTTCATGCGACTGGATTCGTAGGATTCCTCGCGGGTGGCGTTCTCGGCCTTCAACTGGGTCTGGCGCTGGAACTGCAGCTGGGCGAAGTCGAGCTGGGCGTTCTGCCCGGCCAGCTCGGCCTTCAGGCGCGCCAGGGTGGCGCGGTTGTTCTCGATGCGGCTGCTCTGCACGGCCGGCGCCACGGTGGCCAACAGGCGCCCGGCCTTGACCGGCTCGCCGATGACCACGTCGACCTCGGAAATCTGCCCGGCCACCTTGGAGCCCACATCCACGTAATCCTGGGCCACCACGTTGCCGGTGGCATTGACCACCTGCTCCAGATCGGCGCGTTCCACCGCCACCGTCTCCAGCTTGACCGGGATAGGCTTGGGTGCCGGCGGCACCGGCTGCTGGCGCGAATACAGCCAGAAGCCGCCCCCCAGCACCACCACCAGCGCGACGCCGCCCCACCAGGCGCCCTTGCGGGCGGGCGCTGTGGTGGAAAGGGTGTCAGGCAGAGGGCTGTGCGGGTCAGTCATGATCGCTTGCGGGTAAGGCAAAGATGATTTCAGAAAAAGATGACGGCCGGATGTCACCGGCCGCCGTCATTGCTATCGTCGCTGCTGCGGCGGCCGCCTCAGGCAGCCAGCGCCTGCGGTACCTGCAGTGCCAGCGCGGCGCGCCAGTCCGGGTGGACTTCCGGCACACCGCTCCAGACCGCCTGGTGCAGTTCGGACAGCAGGCCCGGCTCTTCCAGGATGCTGTTCTTCTGCTTGTCGTTGAGGGCGTCGGGCCCTTCCTTCAAGGCGGTGCGCACCAGCTTCTCGCGCAGGTGCCGGGTCAGCTGCGGCACCTGCGGATGCGCGTGCGCGGTGGCGCAGACCAGGGCATTGAAGGAGGGATCGACCACCGCCTCGACGAAGCCGGGCAGCGGCGGGGTTTCATCGTGATGGCGCACGGTCTCGCGCAGCTCGAAGGGCGGCGTGGTCTCTTCCGGGATCTTGAACAGGCCGGCACGGCGGAAGCCGCGACCATAGCTCACCCGCGAGGACAGCACCGAGACCGGCACCGACACCGCCAGCGAGCCGGCAATGGGAATCAGCCACCAGATGAAGGACGGGTTGAGCCAATACACCAGCGCGCCCCAGGCCACGCCCAGCACCGAATGCCAGCCGTGGCGGCGCACTGCCTCGCCCCAGCCGGTTTCATTGTCGGCGCGCGGGGGCGATTTCCAGCCGGCGTTCCAGCCCAGGAAAGCACCCAGCACGAAGCGGGTATGGAAGAGCATGCGCACCGGCGCCAGCGCCATCGAGAACAGCAGTTCGATCAGCATGCTCACCAGCAGCGCCAGCGCGCCGCCAAAGCCGCGCGCGCCCTTCACCGCGAACAGCAGCACCGCCAGCACCTTGGGCAGGAACAGGATGGTGGCGGTGGCCGAGACCAGCGCCAGGGCCTTCTCCGGGTGCCACTCCGGCCAGATCGGGAAGAGCTGGCGCGGCGAGGTGAAGTAGGTCGGATCGATCAGCGTATGGGCTGCCAGCAGCACGGTCGAGAGGATCAGGAACAGCCCCCACAGCGGCGCCGAGACATAGGCCATGACACCGGTGACGAACACCGCGCGATGCACCACGTGCATGCCGCGCGCCAGGAACAGGCGGAAGTTCATCAGGTTGCCCTGGCACCAGCGGCGGTCGCGGCTCAACTCGTCGAGCAGGTTGGGCGGCATCTCTTCGTAGCTGCCGTCGAGGTCGTAGGCGATCCACACCGACCAGCCGGCGCGCCGCATCAGCGAGGCTTCGACGAAGTCGTGCGACATGATCGGCCCGGACAGGTTGCCCTTGCCCGGCAACGGTGCCAGCGCGCAGTGCTTCATGAAGGGCTGCAGGCGGATGATGGCGTTGTGCCCCCAGAAGTGTGACTCGCCCAGCTGCCAGTAGTGCAGGCCGGCGGTGAACAGCGGGCCATAGACACGGGTCGAGAATTGCTGGATACGGGCATACAGGGTATCGCGGCCGGCCGCGCGCGGCGCGGTCTGGATGATGCCCGCGCCCGGATGGGCTTCCATCAGCCGGGTCAGCTTGGTCAGGCATTCGCCGGTCATGACGCTGTCGGCGTCCAGCACCACCATGTAGCGGTAGTCGGCGCCCCAGCGGCGGCAGAAGTCATCCAGGTTGCCGCTCTTGCGCTTGACGCGGCGACGACGATGCCGATAGAAGATGCGACCGAAGCCGCCGGTCTCGCGGCACAGCCGGTTCCATGCCGCAGTTTCCGCTGCACAGATATCGGCCTCGCCACTATCGGAGAGGATGAAGAAGTCGAAATGCGCGATCTGGCCGGTACGCTCCAGCGACTCGTAGGTCGCCCGCAGGCCGGCGAAGACCCGCGCCACATCCTCGTTGCAGATGGGCATGACGATGGCCGTGCGCGCCTCGGGCGCGATCTCGTTGTTGCCGGCCTTCTCGTGCGAGATCAGGTACTTGTCGTCCCCGCGCATCAATACCAGGAAGCCGGTCATGGCCGTCCAGAAGCCCGCTGACACCCACAGGAACAGCAGCCCGAAGAGGAACAGCACCACCATCTCCAGCGGCTTGGTGCCGTGATAGGGCAGCACGTCGCTCATGAAATAGGTGGCCATGGAAGTCTGCAACACCATCAGCACCAGCAGCGTGATGCGGCGGATGTTGCCGGTGTGCTGCCAGTGGCCCTTGGGATCGGGCGCCTCGGACTGGTCCAGGTGGTCTTCGATGTAGCGCGGCTCGTCATCGGCCACCGGAGCCGGCTCCACCACCTTGGCGCGGCCCTTGCGGGCGCGGCGCCAGCGGCTGGGACGACGCTCCAGGCGGCGGTTTTCCTCTTCCACCCAGCGCGAGAAGGGATTCAACTCGCCCCAGGGACGGGGCACCATGGACTTGCGGTTCAGCTCCGGGCCGAAAGCGATGTGCGGCTGGCCGCGCTCCTGGCCGATGGCCGGCGCGCTGCTGGCTGCTTCTGACCGGGATGGCTGGGACGGATACATCAAGCGCAAACGCGCATCGACCGAGGCCTGCGCAGCGGCCGGCAAGGCGCCGGCGTCACGCCCGGACTGTTCGGCCAGGACCCGGTGCAGGTCGGCCACCGGATCACCGGAGCCGATCGCCCCCGCCCGCGCGGCCAGGTCCTGGCGTTGCGCGGCCGACAGCGGCAGGCGCGCCAGGTAATCCTCCAGCGCCTGCGAGGCGGCCTGAGTCTGCCTTAGTTGGGGGGTAATATGTAGCTCCACGTTTCTGACAAGGTTGTGCCGCCATTGGCATTGCGCAGGAACCCGCGCAGCTCGATCGGCTTGTTATCTTCCACCCGGCGCAGCTTGACTTCCACGCGCCAGCCGCCGGTCATCTCGTTCTTGCGTGTGGTCACGCTGGCCAGCTTGCCATTGGCATCGGCCTCGACCACACCCTCCACCCGCGCATTGGCGGGCAGCTTCTTGAGATTGCCGCCATCGAAATCGATGGCCAGCTGCTGGAAATCATCCTGCTTGCCGTCCTGGCGCGGCCGGTAACCGTGGCCGTACAGGGTCTGGGTGACCCAGGCCAGGGGCGGACGCTTTTCATTGTCCTTCTGCCACAGCAGGCGGTACTCGACGTTATACGGCTGGCCCGGCTTGGGCAGCGTATTGGGAATCCAGTAGGCGACGATGTTGTCGTTGGTCTCGTCGGGCGTGGGGATCTGCACCAGTTCCACGCGGCCCGAGCCCCACTTGCCCTTGGGTTCGACCCAGGCACTGGGGCGGGTCTGGTAGTTGTAGTCCAGATCCTCGTAGTGCGAGAAGTTGCGGTCGCGCTGCATCAGCCCGAAGCCCATCGGATTGTCGAAGGAGAACGAGGTCACCAGCAGCCGCTTGGGATTGACCAGCGGACGCCACAGCCACTCACCGGTACCCGATTGCATGGCCAGGCCGTCGGAATCATGCACTTCCGGACGGAAGTCGTCGGCCGGACCCGGCTGGTTCTCGCCGAAGAGGAACATGCTCGTCAGCGGGGCAATGCCCAGCTTGGTCACATTGCTGCGCAGGAAGAGCTGGGCCTTGACGTCCATGACAGTGTCGACGCCGGGCTTGACCACGAAGCGGTAAGCCCCGGTGGCGCGCGGCGAATCCAGCAGCGCATAGACCACCAGCTCCTTGGCGTCGGCCGCCGGGCGCTCCAGCCAGAATTCGGTGAAGCGCGGGAATTCCTCGCCCGAATACAGCGCCGTATCGATGGCCAGGCCACGCGCGGACATGCCATAGCTCTGGCCACGCCCCATGGCGCGGAAGTAGCTGGCCCCCTGGAAGGTCAGCACATCATCCTTGACCTTCGCCGAATTGAGCGGGAAGCGGATACGGAAACCCGAAAAGCCGACATTGCGCAAGCTCCGTGGATCGATATTGCGCACGGCGCTGTAGTCGAACAGGGCCGGGTTGAAATGGATCTCGCGCACGGCATCGCCGACCACTTCATTGATCTTGACCGATTCGGCGAAGCTGGCGCCGGGATGCAGGAAGGACAACTCGAAGGGCAGCTTCTGCGCGCGCCACCAGGACTTGTCGTCGCGGAAGTAGATCTGGCTGGCCTGCTCGTAGCTCAGGTCCTTGAGCGCCTTGGGCAGCTCGTCGGCTGGCTTCTTGTAGGACTTGCCGGACAGCGCCTTGGCGCGGGCGGCCACCGTATTGAAATCGAACGCCAGTGCGGCGTGGGGCAAGGCCAGCGCCAGCAGACCCGCCAGGGTCGCCGGGGCAGCAAGCCGGCGCCACCAGGCCGGTCTTGCGACGCTGCGCGGGGACCGGAGCCCCTCGCCAGGCCGGGAGATGGTGTGAAGCAACATTATTGTTTTGTCTGACATGCAATTTTCTGGTTGATGGCTTTACGCTGGCGCGGGAGCTGCGGCGCCAACCGCTAAAGCAGGCGCTAGTTTACCCAAATGTTGCAAGGATTGTTCGTGTGGATGAGGCAGATCCGGCATTAAAATGCGGCAAAATGCGGCACATACGGAATTAACCAGCAGCAACATGGCGATGCAAGCGTCGGGCGCAGACCCTGCCCGGCTCCCCGCGTTTCCCCTATAAGGGCAGGCGCGGACGCAGAAAGTTCCGTGCCGCAGCATGACTGCTGTAACATATCGGCCCCGACCCGTCGGCCGCAACTCCGCCGCAGCCCCTTGCCGGGCGCGCCCGTCCACCCAGTCCAGCCAGGATCCAGCCCGCATGACCACTCCTTCCGGCCAGCTCACCATCGTCGTCGCCACCGACCTCAACAACGGCATCGGCATCAACAACACCCTGCCCTGGCACCTGCCGGAAGACCTGGCGCACTTCAAGCGCACCACCTCGGGACACGCCATCCTGATGGGCCGCAAGACCTTCGAATCGATCGGCCGGCCGCTGCCCAACCGCCGCAACATCGTCATCACCCGCAATGCCAGCTGGCAACACGAGGGTGTGGAGACAGCCGGATCCCTGCAGCAAGCCGCCGCCCTGGCCGGCGCCGCGCCGGCCTTCATCATCGGCGGCGCGCAAGTCTATGCCGATGCCCTGCCGCTGGTGGACCGGCTCATCATTACCCGCATCGACCAGCGTTTCGACTGCGACGCCTTCTTCCCGGCGCTCGACAGCAGCATCTGGCAAGAGACCGCGCGCGAGTCGCACCACTCTGAAAAAGCGGGATTGGACTACGCTTTTGTGACATACCAAAGACGTTGAAAGCACGGCAGGCACGGGCTGTTGTTTTTTCCGGTTTTTGCTTAAACTGCGCAGCTCTTTATCACACATTGCGCGCATATCTGCGACAATCCCGCTTTCATTTTTCCGGCGCGCAAGCCTGCCAGCCCAGGCGCTTTTCCTTTTCACCCTGCGCGCGCGACGCCTATCCGGCGCTGCAGCCCGCAAAGCCTGGAGAATTCCATGAAATTCCGATTCCCCATCGTCATCATCGACGAAGACTTCCGCTCCGAAAACACGTCCGGCCTGGGCATCCGCGCCCTGGCCGACGCCATCCAGGAAGAAGGCATGGAAGTGCTGGGTGTGACCAGCTACGGCGACCTGGCCCAGTTCGCCCAGCAGCAATCGCGCGCCTCGGCCTTCATCCTGTCCATCGACGACGAGGAAATGGGCGCCGGCTCGGACGAGGAAACCGATTTTGCCCTCAAGGCCCTGCGCGCCTTCGTCAGCGAGATCCGCCACAAGAACGCCGACATCCCCATCTACCTCTACGGTGAAACCCGCACCTCCCGCCACATCCCCAACGATGTGCTGCGCGAGCTGCACGGTTTCATCCACATGTTCGAGGACACCCCGGAATTCGTGGCCCGCCACATCATCCGCGAAGCCAAGTCCTACCTCGACGGCCTGGCGCCGCCGTTCTTCCGCGCCCTGGTGGAATACGCCAACGATGGCTCCTACTCCTGGCACTGCCCCGGCCACTCGGGTGGCGTGGCCTTCCTGAAGTCGCCGGTGGGCCAGATGTTCCACCAGTTCTTCGGCGAGAACATGCTGCGCGCCGACGTCTGCAACGCCGTGGAAGAGCTGGGCCAGCTGCTGGACCACACCGGCCCGGTGGCCAATTCGGAACGCAATGCCGCGCGCATCTTCAACGCCGACCACTGCTACTTCGTCACCAACGGTACCTCGACCTCCAACAAGATGGTCTGGCACTCCACCGTGGCGCCGGGCGACATCGTGGTGGTGGACCGCAACTGCCACAAGTCCATCCTGCACTCCATCATCATGACCGGCGCCATTCCCGTGTTCCTGATGCCCACCCGCAACCACCTCGGCATCATCGGCCCGATCCCGCTGGAAGAGTTCACGCTGGAAAGCATCCAGAAAAAGATCGAAGCCAACCCCTTCGCCCGCGAAGCCAAGAACAAGAAGCCGCGCATCCTGACCATCACGCAATCGACCTACGACGGCGTGGTCTACAACGTCGAAACCCTGCGCGAAATGCTCGACGGTGAAATCGACACCCTGCACTTCGATGAAGCCTGGCTACCGCACGCCACCTTCCACGACTTCTACAAGGACATGCACGCCATCGGCAAGGACCGTCCGCGCGCCAAGAAGTCGATGATCTTCGCCACCCAGTCGACCCACAAGCTGCTGGCCGGCCTGTCGCAAGCCTCGCAGGTGCTGGTGCGCGAATCGGAAACCGTGAAGCTGGACGAGGACGCCTTCAACGAAGCCTTCCTGATGCACACCTCGACCTCGCCGCAGTACTCGATCATCGCCTCCTGCGACGTCGCCGCAGCGATGATGGAAGCCCCCGGCGGCACCGCCCTGGTGGAAGAAAGCATCCTGGAGGCGCTGGACTTCCGCCGCGCCATGAAGAAGATCGACCAAGAATTCGACAATGACTGGTGGTTCCAGGTCTGGGGTCCGGACAAGTTTGCCGACGACGGCATCGGCGAGCGCGAAGACTGGGTCATCAAGGCAGAAGATACCTGGCACGGCTTCGGCAACCTGGCACCGGGCTTCAACATGCTGGACCCGATCAAGGCCACCATCGTCAACCCCGGCCTGGCACTGGACGGCCAGTTCGGCGAGACCGGCATCCCGGCCTCGATCGTGACCAAGTACCTGGCCGAACACGGTGTGATCGTGGAGAAGTGCGGCCTGTACTCCTTCTTCATCATGTTTACCATCGGCATCACCAAGGGCCGCTGGAACACGCTGGTGACGGCGCTGCAGCAGTTCAAGGACGACTACGACAAGAACGCCCCGATCTGGCGCATCCTGCCCGAGTTCGCCCAGCGCAACCCGCGCTACGAGCGCCTGGGCCTGCGCGACCTGTGTCAGCAGATCCACGAGACCTATCGTGCCTACGACGTGGCCCGCCTGACCACCGAGATGTATCTCTCTGACATGCAGCCGGCCATGAAGCCCTCGGACGCCTTCTCCAAGATGGCCCACCGCGAGATCGAGCGCGTCCCCCTGGACGAACTCGAAGGCCGCGTCACCTCGATCCTGCTCACCCCCTATCCGCCGGGCATCCCGCTGCTGATCCCGGGTGAGATCTTCAACAAGACCATCGTCGACTACCTCAAGTTCGCGCGCGATTTCAACGAGAAATTCCCCGGCTTCGAAACCGACGTGCATGGCCTGGTCAAGCGCGAAGTCAACGGCCGCCGCGATTACTTCGTGGATTGCGTCAAGCAGTAAGCGACAACGCCCAGCCCCACGCCAGCTCCAGGCAGGACGAGCCAGCCGATACCCGCAAGGGTGTCGGCTTTTTTTTCAATCATTGCGAGCGACCCCAATTGACCAAGACCCTGTTGCTGCCCATCCTGACCGCGCTGACGCTGCTGCATGGCGTGCCGGCGCATGCCGCCGTGCCGGAGCAGGAGGATCCCCCGCCGGTGCGTGCCTTTGCCGGACAGCCGCGCGCGCAGATGTTCGCGCTCTCGCCCGACGGCAGCACACTGGCCTACCTGCTCAACAAGGACGGCAGCAGCTACCTCAGTACACTGGTGCTAGGCGAGCTGCAGCCCACCGTCCTGCTCTCCACCGACAACCAGAAATACCGTTTCCAGAGTCTGCGCTGGGCCGGAAACCAGCGACTGCTGGCCGGCGCGCGCTATCCCGACTACCGCTATGGCGTGGCCACCCATGAGAGCCGGCTCATCGCCATCGATGCCAATGGCGACCATCTCAACGGCAACCTGCTGGATTCGGCCTTCCGCTTCCAGCGTCCGCGCAATGTGCCGCAGTTCCAGGATCGTATCCTGGGCAAGTCCGCCGCCGGCCCTGACAGCGTATTGCTGGCGCTGGACATGGAACGCGCCGGCCAGCCCGACGTCTACAGCCTGGATGTGAAGACCGCACAGTTGACCCGGGTCGCCAGCAACATGAGCGCCATCCGCCAATGGATGGCCGACCGCAACGGCGAGGTCAGGCTGGGCTATGGCTGGCGCGAGAAGGAAATGCAGATGATCGTGCGCGCCCCCGGTGACAAGACCTGGAAGACGCTCAGCACCTGGGTAGCCGACGACTACGCGCAAGTGGCCGCACGCGCCATCACGCCCCTGGGATTCGACGCCGATGGCCGCTACCTGTACGTCTACGCCGATCACCAGGGCCGCCAGGCGCTGTTTCGCATCGATACCGCCGATCCCGCGTTTGCCCGCACGCTGGTCCACGACGACCCGCAATTCGACCTGACGGGCCAACTGATCTGGTCCGACTGGCAGAAGCAATACGTCGGCATCCGCTATGCCGGCCAGTACGGCAAGCGCGTCTACTGGAACGAGCCCGCCCGGGCCCTGCAAGAAGAAATCGATCGCGCCCTGCCCGGCCAGACCAATACCATCTTCAGCAGCAGCGAGGATGGACTGAGCCTGCTGATCGCCGCCACCGCCCCCAACGCACCCAGCACGATCTACTGGCTGGAACGCAAGAGCGGCAAGATGCGCAAGATCATCGACACCCGCCCGGCGCTGGCCGAGCAGCAGATGCCCATGCCACGCCCGGTGTCCATCACCAGCCGCGACGGCACCGTCCTGCATGGCTATATCACCGCCCCTTGGCACCGTGCCGGACGCAGTGGCCCGACACCCCTGATCGTGTTCCCGCACGGCGGGCCGATCAGCCGCGACAGCGGGCAGTTCGATGTGTATGCGCAGTTCTTCGCCAGCCGCGGCTGGGCGGTGTTGCAAGTCAATTTCCGTGGTTCGTCCGGGTATGGCGCCGAATTCGAGCAAGCCGGCTTCCAGCGCTGGGGCATGGAGATGCAGGACGATCTGACCGACAGCGTGCGCTGGAGTATCGAACAGGGCATCGCCGACCCGCGCAAGATCTGCATCGTCGGCGGATCCTATGGCGGCTATGCCGCGCTCATGGGCATCATCAAGACGCCGGAGCTGTATCGCTGCGCGGTCAGCCTCAATGGCGTGACCGACCTGCGCGATCTGCTGGCCAACGCCCAGCGTTTCGACGGTTACGAGATCGGTGCAGAACGCATCATCGGCCGCTGGTGGGGAGACCGCGAACGCCTGCGACAGACCTCGCCGATCAACCACGCCGCCGAGATCCGCACGCCGCTGCTGCTCATCCACGGCAAGCAGGACCGCACGGTACTGGTGGACCAGTCACGCGACATGGCCGACGCACTCAAGGCAGCAGGCAAGCGTGACTATCGCTACATCGAACTGCCACTGGGCGACCACCAATTATCGCGAGAAGAAGACCGCATCGAAGTCTTCACCGAGATGGAAAGCTTCCTGCGCCGATACCTGGATCAGGACACGCCGAGATAGACGCCCCCCAGCGAGCCGCCTGAGCGCTCAGGCGGCCGTCTTCCAGAAGTCCACGATCAGCACGACCCGCTCGGATTCGCCCTGATTGCCGGCGCTATGCAGATTGCGATCGTCGAATACGGCGACCTTTCCGTGCTGTGCCACGTGCCGCTCACCCAGAACCTCCAGCCAGGCCTCCGGAGGGCAGATCAACCCCAGGTGCGACCGCCACACGCCATCCACCGCGCCGACGTGCGGCACGATCACGCAGCCTGGACGCAAGATCGAGAAACCCGCCAACAACACTCCCGGGATCTGCAGCACCAGTTCCCGGGTCCTGGGGCAGAGCGACTCTCCTGGCATCCGGTGATCCGGGTAATGGATGCCCAGCACATCCCACAAGCCGTTATGCAAGTCGGTCTCAGGCCATTCGATCACCATGTTGGCCGCCGCGAGATATTCGTCGCGGATGATCTGCCAGTTGTCTTCCAGTAGTTTCAGGTGGGGATGGGTGTCCGAGTATTGGAATGAGGTCATTTGGATCGGAGGAGTGATCTATGCGGGGGCATGTTGCTATCTGATCGGCTGGTCGGCAATGCGAACGTTCGCGGCGATAGTGGAAACTTTTATTAGTTTTAGGTGGCTGTACAACTTGCGCAGGTTTTTAGTGGGTCATTACATGAGCGCCCCGCCGGAGTTGGCGACGTTTTTCGCACTCCTATTACCCCCGGATGGCTTCAGTCCAAGATTCCGATATAAGCGAAATTCTTCGAAGACATCGCTGAAGGACCGTCAGCCTTCCCTTGGAGGCCCCCTTTACACAACAATTCGGACACACCCTTACCTAGACTTATAGGGGGACCAAATCAACTTCGTGACAAATATAGATAGCCTTCATTTGGCAGTATCTCTGCGGAGGAAACATCATTAACAGGATCGTTTTCCAAACTCGATACATAAAGAGCTTTATCAAAAAATGGTCCGCCAAGTCCATTTTTATCTCTTTCAGAGAAAGAGGCTAAAGCGGCCCACTCTGGATCCCATGAATTTACAAAAGTCAACAAGAGACTACGGCGAGCAGAGATGTCCTCAATATCAAAGCCACTAGGAACTTCTAAGAAAATTGCGTTAGAAAGACCTTCAACAGTCGAGTACATCCCGCAATGGATAGACAAGCTAGCGCTGTTGATTCCATTTCCCTCGTTCCAAAGTGTGAAACGGAAGCCAAGCTCAGCAAGCTCATCGTTATCATCGTCTGTTCGATTTGTACCACTCTTTAGAAAGCTGCTCAAAAGCTCAAGAGATACTTCGTGCGCTGAAAATTCTGTTTTCTGACTCTTTTTACTTGAGACCCGCTTCCAAGTTAAGAAATCATCTGAGATGTCAGATAACTCTACAAGGAAGCTCTTCAGCCGATGAGCGCATTGCATGCTGCTCTCCTGACGCGCACCCCAGTATGCTGCTACGAAATATGATTCCATTAGGGGCGTTCTGCTCATCGGGCGTCGACGAGACCAATGAACAAGGAAAGGATATCGTTGAATAGCGCTCGAACTTGGTCCGCACTCTCTATCTTGCCGATGACGGCAATAAAATCCTCTAATGGTGGTGTCATCTAATAATTCCGGCCATCCTGTTAATCTCTATTAATTTTTTCGTTGCATCATCAACCAATTGAGAATCATATCCTCGCTCTAGCTAACGGTGGCCGCGCTATGGCTTTCCAACCAGATAATTTTCCGGAAAAACATAATTCTCTGGAATCTCGGGCCACGTGAATCTTGGGTCTCGATACATTACCTTATCAATCTCATCTTCGATGCTCCAGAAAAGATTTTTTAGATTCTGAGCGAAAAGCCTAGCTTCAAGAAGAGCCACATAAGCTGTTAAATGGTCATTCGATCTTCGGGCCTTCCGATGAATCTCAAAATACATCAATAGCTTAGATAGATCGTCTTCATGCTGTTCACTAAACGATATTCCGTAGTCAATAAACCACTCACATTGTCCGTTTTCCTTTATCTCTGCATTCATCTCCTCACGAGACAAGCCGATACTTGACGTCAACTCTAGAAATGCTGATTGAATCGCATCTAGTCCTTCCTGCTTAGTCACTTTAATTTCCGTCCTTGATTTGGATCCTACCCGCGCCTCCGATGATCTGACGCGCCGTCCGGATCGTTGACAGCAGCAGACTGGTGATCAGACCTATATCTCCAAGACGATCACCAATCCGTCCATTCATATTTCGTAACGCAAAGAAAAGAGAACATTTTCGATTGGACATTCCGGATAAATCCACTTGGCCCATTCTCTAACTAGCCAGTCCTTCGATATAGCGCGACCGCCAGCATAATCAGCCTGAAGAGGAAGCTTTACCAAAACCCGGCCAGCTTTCATCCCTGTACTAACTATAATGGCATGACTACTCACATCGCTTGGAAGATATATCAACATAAAATCTACGACGTCCTCATACGGCCACTGCGCATGCAGTCTAAAAACTGACCCTGCCGTTATCGCATCTATTTCCGTTTCAGTTAAATTCATCCACTTCATCATTTCACCTTTAGATCCCGTTTTCTGGATGAGTCCGAAGAGTTGTTGGCCTCCCAGGTAAGCGACTGTATGGATTTCTCGGCCAGAGTGGTGCTGCCACCTGCCCCGCTGTTGGCGATCTGCGCAGCCTTGGCGGTGAGCGTACCGCCGGCATTGGCGACGTACAGCGCGGCCACGCGTTCCAAGCTGGTGCGGGTGGCCTGGTCGGTGGCGCTGTCGCGCGTCGTCGCACGCCATTGCCCATGCTGGTTTTTTTGAGCGCGCCCACCTGGGTGCCGCTGCCGGCGATGGTGGTGTTTTGCAGGTAGATGGTCGGAGTCAGGCTGATGGCCTGGACCACCGCGCCGGGATAGTAAGCCAGTGCTGGAAACGCCCGCTCGTCGCGGCCTTTTTCCCCGATGTTGTAGAAGTGGAAGGCGGTACCGTTGTCGGTGATGGTGCGCTCGCCCAGCTTCTCCGTGCGCTTCAGGGTTCCGACGGCACCACTCAGATCGCCCCTGCAATGACATACAACTACGATAGAGGGAAAATAACGTGCGCGAAATCTTCAAAATTCAAAAAGCTCGATATCGCGGCCTTGACTCTTCCTTTTGGCAGCACGAACTTCATCACTGACCTACCTTGATCAGGGGAGGCAAGCATGACCTCCTTCTTCCCCTTGGCAAAAAGGAAAAATCTCCACCCCTGTTCACACAACCGTGGCCCCATACAGACTTCAAGACTAATTGGAAGATCAGCCCGTCGCTCTCGTATCAAATTGGAAAACAATTCCAAAAATTCTGTCACTTTTCCGTTGCTGCTATTCCGCCAATGCTCGGGGATGACCGGATCCTCGAAGCTAAGATATCCATGTTCATGCAGCGAACTTAGAAAAACCTGCTTGGGATTCCGATCTTTTGGAAATTCTCCCAATGCATCAATCCCGTTAAACGTCTTCTTCAAGTCAGATGCGATAGCCATCAGCCCAAAATCAGCATCGACTTCGTCAATCAATAAAGTGCTATTCAGAAAAACATTGAAGGAGCCAAAAATCTCCTTTGGTTCCCTTTTTTCAACGTCGTACCAAAAAGCAAAATATCGAGAATTTCCTGCCAACATTCTGGTCCCTCATTATTCAACACTGAAAAACATTGATACCTGCACAAAATTCCACTCAACCGAAATGACTACGCCAACCTTAAGTCGACGAATATTGGCCGGCGCTTACTACGACTCAACCAATTCAGTAAATTGCATTTTCACAAAAGACCTGCCGCATGGCGTTGCAATATTCCCGAATGATATTGATTACCTTACCTTGCTTCAGCGAGAGGCTGAAAACGGTCCTCCCACGATCTTTCGAGTAGATCAAAAAATCTTCATCTTGACGTTGAAAAAGGAAGAAGCGCCATCCTTCGTCACCGACGTCTGAATACATCGAGAGCTCCAGCCCAAACGGAGGCTTAGTTCGCCTCTCATCAACGATCTCTATGTAAAGATCAGTCAATCTCTCTTTCAATCCGCACTCATCTCTCCACCAGTCTGCCGGAAATTCCGGATCAGTCGCGGGAAAGTAGCCTCGACTCTGCATTGCCCTCTCGAAGAGACTGTATTGGTCATAAGCGCTTTCGATCGGTTCGGTGTTTCCTTGCAATTCTAATGAGCGAATCAGATCTGCAGCGATCATGTTCAAGGTAAAACTATCCTCTGACTTACTAAAAAGCGTCCGCCCATTGCCGTTGGCGTCCCGCATCCACATGTCGTCGGATTCGTCGTTGATGATGGCGACCTGGCTGTCGTCGTAGCGCGCGCTGGATCCGGAATACTGGAATTCGCGTTTGCTCTCACGCGAGACTTCCACTGCCTCGGTGCTGAAATGTTCATTGGTATTGTTGACGGTGCGGGCGGACAGGTTCAATGATCCCTGCGCTTCGATGCTGGCGCTGTTGTTGTTGACCGTCCCCGCCTGGCCGGTGGCGCGGTTGCCGCTGTCGAGGGCACCGCCGATGGCCATATCGCCGCCCGCGAAGATCAATGCGTGTTCGCGGTTGTTGAGGTTTTCTGCACCGATGTCCAGACGGTCACGGGCGGCGATCACCGGGGCGGAGCTGACGCCGTTGGCCGTCGCCACTCAGGGCGGCGCTGTCGATGGCATTGCTGGTACCGGCATCGAGCTTGCCACCGGTGTTGGTGATGGCCAGGGTACGGCCGGGATCGCTACTGTCGGCATGGCGATCAGCGATCTTCAGAGCGCCACCGGCGGAGATCACCCCGGCGCTGTTGTCCACGCTGCCGCTGCCGGTCAGGGTGGCGCTGTCGCTGGCGAGCAGGGTGCCGCGCGTGTTGTCGATGGTGTCGGCGTCCACCGTGAGGCTACGGGCGCGCAAGCCCTGGCTGTTGCCCGTGGTGTTGGTGTTGGACAAGCGGGCGGCCTTGATGGACAGTGCCGCGCTGGTTTCTATCAGGCCACCGTCATTGCTGACGGCCAGGTTACGCGCAGCCACGGCATCGTTACGGTCGTCGATGCTGACACCGCCACTGGCCGAGATGGCGCCGGCGCTGTTATCCACCGTCCCCGCTGCAGTGATGCCGATGCTGTCATCGGCGCGCAGCTTGCCACGACGGTTGTCGATGCGATCGGCGTCGAGACTGACGGTCTTGCCATGCATGCCCTGGGCATCGGCGAGGGTATCGGTGTTGGCGATGCTGGCAGCCTGCACGGTGAGCTTGGCGTTGCTGTCGATCTGGCCGCCGGTGTTGCCGAGGGCCAGGGCATTGCCGCTGATCGATAGGGCGCCACTGGCGGAGATCACGCCGGCGCTGTTGTCCAGGCTGCGTTCGACTTGCAGTGTCTGGGTCGCGCTGGCCAGCATGGTGCCGCGCTGGTTGTCCACGCTGTCGGCTTGCACGCTGATGTCCTTGCCGTGGATGCCCTGGTCGCTGGCACCGGTGTCCTGGTTGGCGAGGCGGCCTGCCTGCAGGGTGAGCTGGGTGCGGGTCTCGATGAGACCACGGCTGTTGTCCACCGTGCCGCTGCCCACGCTGACGTCGATATCGCCGCCCGCCTGCAGCTTGCCGGCGCGGTTGTCCAGCCCGGTGGCGGTGATGCTTGCGCTCTGGGTGGCCTGGATCTGGCCGCTGTTTTCGATATGGCCGGCCGCATTGATGCGCACTTCGCCTGCCGCTGCGCCGATATTGCCCGCGTTGCGCACGCCCACGCCAGCCTCGGTACCGACCAGGAGGATCTTGTTGGCATACATGCCGCCTAGCTGCGCCACGTCGATGGCGAAGGCGGGCGCGCTATCGGTAGCGTCCTGCTTCTGGATGACCTGGTTGTCGACGTCGACGCGATTGGCACCGGTGGTCACGCGCAGCTCGCGGCTCCAGAGGCCGGCATTGATGCGGGTGGCGCGGGCAATGATGTGGGTGTAGTCGGACTGGCTGGCATCGAGGCCATCGCCCTGCACCGTGACCGTGCCGCGCCGGACCACGAAGCCGTCCAGGTTGCCGCCATTCATGATGGCCGTGCCGGTGGTGAGCGTGGTACGGCTGGCATTGATGAAACCGCAGCCGTCGCAAGTGATGCCGGAAGGATTGGCAATGACGACCTGGGCACGGTCACCGGCCACTTCCACGTAACCGCGCAGGAAACTGGGGTTGCTGGAATTGACTTCATTGAGGATCACACGCGCCGTGCCGTTGGCCAGATTGGGATTGCGCTGCACCCAGCCACCCAGCTGGGTCTGGACATCGTTGCGGGCGTTGTTGAGGATGGCGCCGGGCTTGTTGACGTCGAACTGGGTATAGGTGTTGCGCGATACCCCGGCCGCGCTGGGGGTGGTGATGTTGACCTGCGGCAGGCCATTGGCGGTGTTGAGCACCACCGGCTGTTGCGCGCGCGGCGCCGAGGGGTCGGCGATGATCTGGGCGCGCGCCAGCGGCAGGGCCAGCAGCTGGGCGCCGCTCAGCACCAGTACCGCGAAGGCCAATGGCTTAAGGCGCGCGGCGGCCACGGTGGCGATGCCGGGGCCGCTACCGTCGAGCATCCCGGTGCTATGGCTGCGGCCCAGTTCGGAGACGGCCATGAGCAGGCCGCGGGTCTTGTTGAAGATGACGCGATAACAGAGTTTGTTCATGGCTCAGGCAGGAAATCCGGGGGAGACGATGGCGGAAGCGCTGGTAGCGTCGTCGGGAAGGTGGCCGATACGCTGCGGCCAGGCCGGCGGATGCTGCTCGAACCAGGCGCGTGCTTCGCGCGGGTGCACGGCCACGCCATGCATCTCCTTGATGCGCAGGCCGCGCTCACCACCCTTGTGATAGAGCGCCCGGAAGCTGCGATTGGGCAGCAGCCGGCTGCCGACCAGTTGCCTCATCAGCCGGGTGTGACCGAACGGGGCGATCCAGTCCAGGATCCACAGCCGCTGGCCGCTGTCCCAGTCCGACTGGCGCATCTGCTCGGGTGACTGGCTCAGGTAGCGCGCCTCGGCCTCTTCATCCAGCTCCGCCCAGCTCATGTAGAAGACCGGCTGGCCGCGCTCGGACACCAGGATGAACTTGCCGTGCTTGATGGCCGGCAGCAGCAGCGTGGAGAGCGTATGCATCGGCACGTTGCGATGCCGTGCCGAGTGCAGCCACAGCCAGGCGGCCGAGCCGAAGGCGGTGGCTTCGTTGAATTCGCCCTCCAGCAGGCGCGGGGCAAGGATCTCGAATCGGGGAGGATGAGCCATGGCGCTATCGGCTTTCAGTACGACCAGGTGAGGGAAAAGCCGGCCGTGAGGCTGGCCGTCTTGAGGCGTTCCGGCTTGGAGATGGGGGTACCGGCGAAGACTTCGTAGGAGACGTTGCCAGCCGCACCGCGCAGGCCGAGCACGGCCCCGGCGAGATGGCGGCCCACCAGGGTGAGTGCCGAGGGTCCGTCGACCTCGCCGTAGTCGGCACCAAGGAAGATTTCCTGGCCGCTGCCGCCGAGCGCGGCAGCCAGTTCGTTGCGCACGAACCAGCCGCGTTCGGCCAGCAAGGTCATCTCGCCATCGAAACCGCGCACCGTGTAGCGGCCACCGATGGAAAAACGATCCTGGGGCGTGAGCGCCGTGCCGTTCCATTGCGCGCGCCCCGACAGGCTGTAGCGCATGGCTTGCCTGCCCCACGGCGTGGTGATGGCAAAGGGCTGGTTCAGTGCCACCTCCAGCGTCGCCAGCGAGAAGCGTGACGTGCCCTCGCCATAGAGATCCTCCGGCGCCTGCAAGGATGAGAAGGCGCCGGTACCACGCCGGTAGGCCAGGGCGAGATCGAGCGCGCCATCGCCGATGAACTCACGGTGCGTCATGCCCAGCTCCCAGCCGGCCGTGCGGCGGCGTTGCACCTCGATCTCGGTATCGTCGACGTAATTGCTGGAGGTCCGCAGGAAGCCCTTGGCCGACAGCGAGGTCTTGCGCGAGGCGTCGCGATAGACGATGCGCGAGAGTTTGATCTCGCTGTTATCGCTCTTGCCGCGATAGAGATAGGTCTGGGTCAGGCCGGCGACGGTCTGGTGATAGTCGCTGCTGCTGGTGGTGAGGGCCAGGCTCCAGTAGCCGAAGGGCAACGAATAGTGGAAGGTGTAGCCGCTGGTGCCATGCACGCCGGGGCTGCCGCCACCGAGGTCGTGGTTGAAGCTGGCATAGAAGAGATCGTTGAGCGTCCACCAGTTGTCATAGGAGACGGTGATACTGCCCTGGTACTTGCCGGTGGCGTCCGAGCCGCTGTCGTCGACCGATACGGCCAGGCGGAAAGGAAATGCCTGACGGTAGCTGATGACGAGATCGCTCTGGCCGGGCAGCGCGCCCTCGCCTTCTGCGGGCTCGACCTTGATATCGGCTTCGGCGGTGGGAACACGCTTGAAGTTTTCCAGGCCTTGCTCGATATCGCGCAGGTTGAGCAACTCCCCGGGGCGCACCGGGACTGCGTTCCACTGGGTACCGCGAGGATCGGCATCATCGGCGAAGCGGATGCGGCGCACGCGGCCCGCCACGATGGTGAGGGTCAGCACCCCCTTGTTGAGATCCTGCGCTTCGGCCAGCACGCGGGTGGTGACGTAGCCGCGTTCGACGATGGCGTTCTGCAGGCGCGACATCAGCGCATTGATCCCCTGCACGCCCAGGCAGCGTCCGGCCAGCTCGACGTCGCTGCCACTGAGCAGCCAGGCGAAGCGTTCGGCTTCGTCCCCGCGCAGGACGATGCGCTCGAAGCGATAGCAAGGGGTCTCGCTCGCGGGAATCTGGGTGGATGGCGCTGCCGGCTGTACCGGCAGCCGGACGTCGGGCGCACGCTCCTGCTGGCGCCGCAACTCACGCTCGCGCTCCTGCTGGCGCTGGTACTCCTGCGCAGAAACTCCGACCTGCGCCAGGGCAGCGGACATCCCGCCGGCCTGCGCAATGCAGAAAACGATAGGTAAAGCAATTGCTCTCCTGTGCAGCCTGCCCCGGCCGCACAAGATTCCCCGAAGATCTTGTTGCATTGTTCTTTTGTTATTGAGTGGCGCTGATATGGGTGCGAATCTGTCTACCGAGTTGATCCGTCTGCCTGACGCGCGAGAAGATTTCCGCATGGAAATCATGCCAGGCCGCAATTTTACGCAACTTTACAATCCCGTAAAATAAGAATCATCTTGAGTGTTGCAAATCGTCTTCATGTTGAAAGATCGCCAATACACACTTTTATTTTTGCAAAATAACAATAAATCTCGTATTTATTGAAGTTTTTATCGTGGAATGAGATGAGAAATGGCATCCCTCTTTGTGAGACTGCATGAGAATTGTGCCCAGCGCAGTCGCCGCCCGGCCCAGAGAGCGAAGGCGCTCATGGTGTGAGCCAGCCATTGTCAGCACTGGTCAGAATTGGTCAGCACTGGTCAGCAAATAAATGGCCTGAACGCAGCGGAGGAGCAATAAAAAAGGCTCCCGCAGGAGCCTTGAGAAGAAGACAGGAAGAGCGTTCAGAAGGAACCAAGATACACATAGCCCGCCAGCGCCCCGCCGAACAGCAGCCACAGCGGATGGATCTTGGTCTTGAGCGCGATGATGGCGGTGGCCGCCGTGATCGCCGCCAGGAAGCCATGGGTGATCGAGGCCTGGGTGATCAGCAGCGCTGATGCCGCCACCAGCCCGCCGGTCACCGGCAGCAGGCCGGCCTGTACATGACGCCGCCAGGGCTTGTCCTTGAACCTCTCCCACACATGCAACATGATGACGGTGATGATGGACGACGGCCCGAACTTGGCCAGGCTGGTCACCAGCATCCCCCAGAATCCGGCCACATGCCAGCCGACCAGGGTCACCACCATCAGGTTGGGACCGGGCGCGGCCTGGCCCAGGGCAAACAGGGCACTGAAATCCTCGGCCGTCATCCAATGATGCACGTCCACCACCTGGCGCTGCATCTCAGGCAGGATGGTGTTGCCGCCACCGAAGGCCAGCACCGACAACTGCGTGAAGATGATGGCCAATGCGATCAGGGTCTGGCTCATTGCGCACCCTCCTTCTTGACGGCGTCCTTGGCGCTATCCTTGACGACAGCGACCTGCGGCCTGGCGGCGAAACGCTCTCCATAGCGGGCGGTGAGGATCACACTGACGGGCGTCATCACCAGCATCACCCACACCAGCGGGATGCGCAGCAAGGCAATGGCCACGAAACAGATGATCGCCACCCCGGCCAGCACCAGGTTCTTGCGCAGCGGCAGTGCGATCTTCACCGCCATCTGGATCAGCAACCCGGCGGCCGCCGCCGCCAGCCCGGCGAACAGGTGCTTGACGTTGGGATCATGCTGGAAGTGCTGGTAGATCATGCCCAGCAGGATCACCACCATGGACGGCACCGCGATGAGCCCGGTGATCCCCGCCAGCGCGCCCTTCCAGCCCCGGAACTTCATGCCCAGCGCCACCGACAGGTTGATGATGTTGCCGCCCGGCAGGAACTGGCACAGCCCCAGCAACTCCACGAATTCAGGATCGGTCAGCCAGCGCCGGCGCTCCACGATCATGCGGTGCGCCAGCGGCAGCGCGCCGCCGAAGGCGGTCATGCCCAGGCCGAGGAAGCCCAGGAACAGTTCTCTGGTGGTGGGGACAGGCCGCGCTTGGGCCAGGGGGTCGGGAGTGCTCATCGTCGTCTCATGCAGGCGCGGCGTGATTGCCGCATGCATGAAAGGCTACTCTTGGGGAGGGTTTTTGTCTAATATATGTCAGATAGCCTATCCATATTTACACGATATGCCATCCAACATCGACCTGCGCCTGCTGCGCTACTTCATCGCCGTGGCCGAAGAGGGCCACCTGACCAAGGCGGCCGAGCGCATCGGCATCCAGCAACCGCCGCTGTCGCAGCAGATCCGCGTGCTGGAACGCGAACTGGGGGTGACCCTGTTCAACCGCCTGCCACGCGGCATGGAACTGACCGACAGCGGCACCGCCCTGCTCACCGACGCTCGCGCGCTGCTGACGCGGCTGGACACCACGGTGGCCAGCGTGCGCCGCATCGCCCAGGGCAAGATGGGGCGCATCGCGGTGGGCTTCACCGAATCGGCCTCACTGCATCCCTTCGTGCATTCGGTGATCCGCGCCTTCCGCGCCGATGCGCCGGACGTGATCATGACGGTGGAAGAGAGCAATACCAATGAACTGATCGAAGCGCTGCGCGGCAAGCGGCTCGACCTCGCCTTCGTGCGCTCACCGGTAGGCGACGCCAGCGGCCTGACGATAGAGACCATGCTGGTGGAAGACATGGTCGCCGCGCTGCCCATCGACCATCGGCTGGCAGACAGTGGCAAGCGCAAGAGCATTGCCCTGCACGCCCTGGCCGAGGAATCCTTCATCATGACACGCCGGCCCAATGGCCCCGGCCTGTACGACACCATCATCGCTGCCTGCCATGCAGCCGGCTTCTCGCCGCAGGTGATCCAGGAGGCGCGCAAGAACCTCTCCACGCTATCGCTGGTGGCGGCGGGTGTGGGCGTGGCGGTGATCCCGGCGTCGATGACGCGGGTCAATGCGGAGGGGGTGGTGTATCTGAAGCTGACCGGCGCGGCGGACCTCAAAGCGCCGCTGCACCTGGCTTATCGGACCGGCAGCATCAGCGGCGCGGCTAGGTTGATGCGGGAAGAGGCGTTGAAACTGAGCGCGGGGACTAGGCGGCGCTGAGGCTGGCTAGGCTGCAAGCCGTGGACCGATGGCAACGCGGCCATCCATACAAGAAAGGCTTCCCACGGGAAGCCTTTTTAAATCGTTTATATCTTTTACGGACCGATACGCTCAGGTCTTGGGCAGGGTCACGCCATGCTGGCCCTGGTACTTGCCGCCGCGATCCTTGTACGAGGTTTCGCAGATTTCATCGCTCTCGAAGAACAGCACCTGGGCGCAACCTTCGCCAGCGTAGATCTTGGCCGGCAACGGGGTGGTGTTGGAAAACTCCAGGGTCACGTAGCCTTCCCACTCCGGTTCGAAGGGGGTGACGTTGACGATGATGCCGCAGCGCGCATAAGTGGACTTGCCCAGGCAGATGGTCAGCACACTGCGCGGGATGCGGAAGTATTCGACGGTACGGGCCAGCGCGAAGGAGTTCGGCGGGATGATGCAGACATCGCCCTTGAAATCCACGAAGGATTTCTCGTCGAAGTTCTTGGGATCGACGATGGTGGAGTTGATGTTGGTGAAGATCTTGAATTCATCGGCGCAGCGGATATCGTAGCCATAGGACGAGGTGCCGTAGGAGACGATCTTGGCACCGTCCGCCGACTGGCGCACCTGCCCCGGCTCGAAGGGTTCGATCATTCCTTCCTGCTCCGCCATGCGGCGGATCCACTTGTCTGACTTGATGGCCATGGTGTTCGACGTATTCGACTGATTCAAAGAATCCCGCATTTTACGCGAAAATCGACCAAAAATGGGTCAATTGGGACCGCTGCAGCCCACTGGTATTGCCGAATATTGGCCCCTGCGGGAGGAGGCGAGTGTCGATTACCAGTCACCTTGTACGAATTGACACCTCCGCTCTGCCATTTCAATGTTTGAGCCCTCACTCACCAGGGCAGCCTCATGCATTTACGCACACTCTTCACTCTCGGCCTTTCTCTGCTCGCCGTAGAAGCTCCCGCCATCGAATGCGCCCGCGCCAGCAACTTCGTGGAAGAAACCATCTGTGAAGATCCCACTCTCATGCGACTGGACATCGCGCTGAACAACAATTATCGATGGACGTCGAACTCCGACATCGGCGACGGTGCAAGAAAGGCACTGAAACAGTCACAAAGAATCTGGCTGCTCCGGCGGAACCGATGCACCGACCGCGAATGCATGGTAACCCTCTACCAGCAGCGCATTGAGAAGGTTTGCGACTACCCCGTCATCAGTGGAGTTCATCCGGTCTGCGACATACCTGATATTTCGGAGACAAAAAATCAGCCCAACTGACGGTTCCGCTGCCATACGCCCCCTCCCTTGCTCGCTTCGAACAGAGCAATACTGACAAGACCGTTGATACTGCCAGCCTGTGAGGGCAGCGGGCACTTCTGCCCAATTTCCCATGATTTTTGATCGCGGGAAAAATCTTCAAGATTTCGCTTAACTCAGGAGAACTTCAGTTTCTCCCCGCCGTGAAATGCGCTTCAATAACTCCCGCGCTGCTGCGCCGAATGGGTATATGAACGGAACCATCGGCAGCGCCCACCCGAGACAAACACATCGCACCGAACAACGTCTCGCTCAACAAGACGGCATCCCACCTGGAGGAACCAGAACATGCTCAGCAAACGCAGGTTGCAATGGTGTGCTGATCACCATCGCCAGATCAGGATAGTGTGCTGGATCCTGATCGGCATTTTCGTCATTCGCTACCTAACCCTGTTTTTCATTCGCTTCTATTGGGTTGGAATGGGACCAGTGAACTATCGTCCGGACGTGTCGATGATGGAGAAAATGAATTGCCAGACCGAGCAGGTCAAAGCCATGTTCATTCCCTCGACCAACCAGGTGTTCCCACCGAGGTGGAACCTGAGTCCATTCAAATCCAGCAACCTGGACCGAACTGACGCCCGGTTCTGGATGCTCGAGAATTATCCAACCACCCTGATCGGCTCTGAAATCCTGACCGAGGCCCCCACCTGCCTAGGGGCATACATCGCCGACATGAAGGACTATCCGGGCCCCTATGCAATCCTCATCGTTGACCGGAATTCGGGGGACACCATCTTCCGCATTGCACTGCTCAAGGACTATCTCACGCGGTAGCGTGCTCAAGCTCGAAGGCGCTTCGTTCTCCAAGAAGATGAGGTGGAGAGACCTTTCTCACTTTTAACTTCCACGACCACCTTTATCGCCGGGTTCAATAACAATATCGATGAAAAAAATCTACGCCATTGTTCTTATTCTTTCTCCTTCCGTCTTTGTTAGAACATCAAAAAAGATATCGTTTTACGTATGATTTTTCCATACAGAATCATCATTAAAAAATTATTTTCTGAATTCCATCAAAAGTATTTTTTGCGGAACTTCATAAATACACTAATCAAATTCCGACGAGCCTAATTGCCCCCATTTTTCACAAAAAATTCAATAGGATCGGCTGTTAAATCGAGGTTCAATGTCGCAGGCGTAGCTTTCGAAGTATTGCCTTCTGACGCAATTTATCCAATTTAGTACTTCAGGTCGAGTTTAACCTTCTAAGTTTCTTAGGCAAAAAAATCATGCTTAACAGAAGGCAGTGGCAGTGGCTTTCGGATCATCACAATGATGTAAAAAAATTTACTCTTATCCTACTTTGGACGATGGTCTCCGCCTATCTCTATAACTTTCTTGATGTTTTTTTATGGGACAACAAAATACCCATGCCTTATTACAACGAAGAATCGCTGATGGAGAAACTCAAATGCTTCGATGGAGAAAATAGGAAATTCTTTATCGACAGGCGACCGAACATAGAACCACTGGGAAGAGAAGATGCTTCACTGCTCCTACTAGAAAACTATGACACGACAATTTTCGGATCAGAAATCCTAGAAAGACGTCCAGATTGCCTCGGTGCTTACATTACCTACACCATAGGCCGGAAAGAACCTTACGCGATATTTTTAGTAGACAGAAAAACAGAGAAAAACATATTCCGAATTACATACCTTCGTGATTATCTAAAGCGATAACTATTATTAACTTCTTACTCTCCCTAAAAAAAACTTTTTCATATTTCATTAATGCACCTATCTAATTCCGCCGAATTTAATCCGTCTAAATTATAAAAAACATTCAATAGGATCGACCCTGAAATCAGGGTTCAATATCGTAGGAATATCTTTCGATGTACCGTTTCTGAATACTGCAATCAGAATGCGCTCCCAAATTTCGCTCAACCTCCTAAAACTACTCAGGGAGAAAACAGCATGCTCAGCAGAAGGCAGTGGAAGTGGCTTGCAGATCATCAAAATGGCGTCAATAATTTTTTTCGGATCATGCTTTTGTTGATGCTTACAACTTACATCTATAACTTCATTAACGTTTTCTTTTGGAACAACAAAATTCCTATTCAGCATCGTCTGGATGTTTCCTTAGCAAAGAAATTTAAATGCTTCGACGGCGAAGGAAGCAGGTTTTTTATCGAAGATCGACCGACATCAGATCCATTAGAAAGAGATGATGCGTCCACAATTTTTCTCGAAAAATATTTTACGACAAGCTTTGGAGCAGAGATTCTAGAGAGGCGGCCAGAGTGTTTGGCTGCTTACATTTCCGACACGGTGGGTTGGCCAGAACCTTACGCAATCTTGGTAGTAGACAGACAAACGCGCAAAACGAATCTCCGAATCACCTATCTTCGCGATTACCTTAAACGCTAACAATTTTCACGATAAACATGACTACATACAGAATTACCGTTCGCACTTATCCTACTGGTGGTTTCGAAAAAACACGACCACAGGTAGGACATGCATTTATCACCCTATCAGCGTCTGGAAAACCAGATATTACGATCGGCTACTATCCAATTGTTCACGGTTCTACCGGACCTGGAACTTTACGAGACGATATGCTCACGGGGGAACCCGATAAAAATAAAGAGCCGACTGCTCACTTGGAAAGATGGTCAACGACGTTCTCCGTCTCAGAAAGGCAATACAGCAATATGCTCGGCTACGCCGCCTCAGTTGCCCACGACATCCCCCTCTACCTCATCCTGTCCTTCCTCTTCACCCCGGTCCTGCGACGCCGGCTGGACGACAAATTCAACAAAGGTGCCGAGAACCAGGCCTTCCTGGTCGAGACCCTGACCGGCATGGATACCGTCAAGGCCATGGCGGTGGAGCCTCGCTGGCAACAGAAATGGGACCAGCAACTGGCCGCCTATGTCGCGGCCAGCCTCAGCACCACCAACATCGGACTGATGGCCAGCGGGGGTGTCAGCTTGATCAGCAAGCTGGTCACCGCCGCCATCATGTGGTTGGGCGCCACCTTGGTAATCGACAATGAGCTGACCGTCGGCGAGCTGATCGCCTTCAACATGCTGGCCGGGCAGGTCTCCTCGCCGATCCTGCGGCTGGCCCAGTTGTGGAATGATTTCCAGCAAGTGGGTATTTCCATGAGCCGGCTGGGGGATGTACTGGACACGCGGCCTGAGATCGAGGGCAAGAAGACACGCCTGCCCAGGCTCACGGGCGCCATCAGCTTCGACCAGGTCTTCTTTCGCTACCGTCCTGAAGCCTCCGATGTCATCCGCTCACTCTCTCTGCAAGTCAGGCCCGGTGAGGTGATTGGCATCGTTGGTCGCTCCGGCTCGGGAAAAAGCACCCTGACCAAGCTGGCGCAACGTCTTTATGTGTGCGACCGGGGCAGAGTCATGATCGACGGCCAGGATATTGCCATCATCGATACCGCCTCGCTACGGCAGCAGATCGGCGTGGTGTTGCAGGAGAACATGCTGTTCTCCCGTTCCATCCGCGACAACATCGCCCTCAGCGATCCCTCCATGCCCATCGAGAAGATAATGGCCGTCGCCAAGCTGGCAGGGGCCCACGAATTCATCTGCGAGCTGCCGGAAGCCTACGACACCCTGGTGGGTGAGCACGGTACCGGCCTCTCGGGCGGACAGCGCCAGCGCATTGCCATTGCCCGTGCCCTGATCAGCAACCCCGGCATCCTCATTTTCGACGAAGCCACCAGTGCCCTGGACTATGAATCCGAGAAGATCATCCAGGACAACATGCGCCAGATCTGCGCGGGCCGGACCGTGCTGATCATCGCGCATCGGCTCTCGGCGGTGCGCGATGCCCATCGCATCATCGTGATGGACAAGGGCCAGATCGTGGAAAGCGGTAGCCATGACGAACTTTTGAAGCAGGCGCACGGCCTCTACGCACACCTGTACGGCTTGCAGACAGCGCAGGGGGCTCCCCGCAATGCAATGGGAGAAAACGCATGAGGCTATGGCAATGGATGCAGGCATCACACACGCTGTGGAGACGCTATCTGAGCGTCTTCTCCCATTGCTGGAAAAGGCGCAAGGACCTGCGCTCCGGGTTCTTCAACAAGGAGGAAGCACAGTTCCTCCCTGCGGCGCTTTCCCTGCAGGAGACACCGGATTCGCCCAGCCTGCGATGGACGGCCTGGCTCCTGATGGCGATTGTTGGTTTCTTTTTCCTGTGGTCCGTATTCGGGCAGATCGACATCATCGTCAATGCGACCGGAAAGATCATCCCCTCCACACGTACCAAGACCATCGGCTCGGTAGATGTGGCCAGCGTCAAGGCGCTGCACGTCAGCGAAGGGCAGGCGGTACAGGCGGGAGATTTGCTGATCGAACTGGACTCCAGCAGCAGCGACGCAGAACATGACAAGGCTGCCGATGCGGTGGCCCAGGCGCGGCTGCAGCTGGCGCGCGTCTCGGCGCTGCGGGACGCGGTTTCCAGCGGCCGCCCTCCACGCCTGCCCGACATCGCCGATACCACGGCATCACAATGGCAAGCGACGCAACTCCAGCTGGACGGGCAATACCGCGACTACCGGAGCAAGCTGGAGCGCCTGGACGATGAAATCGCACGCTATAGCACCGCCCTGCCCTTGGCAAGCCAGTTGGCCCGGGACTATCAAGCCTTGGTTGCCGACCAGACCGTATCCCGGCACGCCTGGCTGGAAAAGGAGCAGGCACGCATTCATCTGCAAGGTCAGCTCACCGATGCCAGGAACCAGCGCAGCGCCCTGATCACCCAGACCCTGAAAGAAGCACACGACCAGGGAATCGAGGCCAGCAAGATGATCGAAGCAGCGCAGCAAGATCAACGTCGTGCCGGCCAGCACAGCAAGCTGCTCAAGCTCACGGCGCCCGTCAGCGGAACGGTGCAGCAACTCACCGTCCATACGGTGGGCGGCGTCGTCCCGGCGGCACAACCGCTGATGCAGATCGTACCGCATGACAGCGCGGTGGAAGTCGAAGCCTTCCTGGACAACAAGGACATCGGCTTCGTGCTGATCGGGCAAGAGGCCAAGGTCAAGATCGATGCGTTCGACTACACCAAATACGGTACCGTCCCGGCACAGGTCCGTCATGTCTCCCATGACGCCATCGAGGATGAGAAACGCGGCCTGATCTATTCCAGCAAGATTTTGCTGACCCGATCCAGCTTGGCGGTGGATGGCCGCGCGATGGCGTTGACGCCCGGAATGTCCGTGAAGGTCGAGATCAGGACTGGGACACGGCGCGTGATCGAGTATGTCCTATCACCCTTGATCCGGCACCAGCGGGAGGCACTCAATGAACGCTAGAAGCATCCTACCCAGAAGCATCGCTATCCTGTTCATCGTGGCCACCACGGCAAACGTGCAGGCGGGCGAATGGCGAGACATGCTTGCCGCACCGTTTTCTGATCCTCTCCTGGCGCGTCCACCGGAACTGGATCATGGCAAGCCGCTACCCGGCGATAGTGAGGTCCATCCTTGCGCCCCAGGCCAGACGCTGTCCGACCAGACGCTCACGCTTTCAGATGCCATCGATATCGCCCTCTGCCACCACCCTCAGGTCAACGCGGCCTGGGCGCGCATCAAGATCCAGGCAGCGCAAGTAGGCCAGGCGCGCTCATCCTATCTGCCGACGATCAATGCCGGTGTGCGATATCAGCAGGAAAAGACCCGGCAGCCGGATTCGACACTGTTGCGCGATACCGAGCGTAGTGGACGATCGGAGTATTTCACGCTGACCTGGCGACTGCTCGACTTCGGCGGTCGCGGCGCCAATCGTCGTCTATCCGATGCACTGCTAGAGGGTGCGTTGGCCAGTCACGACGCTGCCTTGCAAAAGACCGTGGGAGCGGCGGTCACCGCGTACTTCGAGGCTCAGACCGCCGCAGCGCGACGCGATGCGCGGGAAAGCAACGAGACACTGGCCAGGCAGATCGTGGAAGCGACATTGAAGCGGGCGGCAAAGGGAGTCGCGGCGCAATCGGACATACTGCAAGTCCAGACCGCGCTGGCCAAGGCGGAACTGGAGCACGTCCGCGCCATCGGCCAGCATGAAAGATCCCTGGTGACGCTATCGATCGCGCTGGGAATGCAGGGACGGGCCATGCGCTTTCAGGTATTGCCCGCCGATCCGGCCGGTTCTCCCGAAGCGGCCTCCGCCGATATGGAACGTGATCTCACACAATGGCTGGAGGCTGCACAGCAACAGCATCCGGCATTGACGGCGGCCCGTTCACAATTGGATGCCGCCCGGCAAAAGCTGGTGGCAGTCCGCTCCGAAGGCTTGCCCACGCTGGAATTCAACCAGAGCTACTTCGTCAACGGTCGCCCCAACCAGGGAAGTACGGGCGGGCGCACACGCGAAGCGGTAACCGGATTGTCATTGAACATTCCTGTCTTCGACGGATTTTCCAGTACCTACAAGTTGCGCGATGCCCAGGCCCAGATCGACGTGCGCGAAGCAGATCTGATGGAAACGCAGGACCAGGTGCTCGGTGACATCGCCAGAGCGCATGCCGATACTGCAGCCGCACTCAGAAATCTTGCCTCGTCACGAAGATTGCAGGAGAGTGCAATCCAGGCCCTGGAGAATGTGCAGCGAAAATATGACCGGGGCTTGATTGATATTCTCGAAGTCTTGAATGTGCAGGCTGCGCTGGTCGATGCCAGAGAGGAGCGTATCCGTACGCTCGCCGATTGGCGCTCTGCCAGACTGAGACTGCTGGCCAGCGCGGGAGAGATCAGCCGCACGCGCATTGCGGAGCAAGGGAGATAGGGAGTTGGCCACACCACCGCTGCGCTGCATACTGCGGCACTTGGAGGCAATATGAGCTTGATTCTGGAACTTGGCCATGCGCTAGGAGAAATGCTGATCGACTATGCCAACGAAAAGAAATGGAGTAAGGCACGAATATTTTTTGTCACATGCGGGAGCTTTTTCGCTCTGTTTTCAACTCACATTCTCATATTTCCCATCGAGGGCGGGATGGTGCTTGGCATGGTCGCCGCATTCTGCATGGGAATTGTCTTCGGGATTTTTTTCGCCGGCCTCATGTATTGTCTCGAAAAATTCAAGAGGTAACGCGGGCTGTGCTTCTTCCTAATCAGATATTTCGGCCATTCGTGAGGTGCTGCGCCACCAAGTGACACAGCACGCGCATCTTCACGGCGAGCCATCAAAGGCTCATCGCTGCATGCTCTCCCACACCTTCTGCAATCGCTTCACCGACACCGGCATGGGCGTCTTCAACTCCTGCGCATACAAGGACACGCGCAATTCCTCCAGCATCCAGCGGAACTCGGTCATCTTGGGATCGGCCCGGCCGGCGCGGTCCTTCAGGGCGCGCTGGTAGGGCAGCGCCACCGAGTTCCACTCGCCCAGCAGGCGGGTATCACGAGCCGGGTCGGCGCGCAGCTTGTCCAGCCGCACGTTGATGGCCTTGAGGTAGCGTGGATAGTGGCTGAGATTGCCATAGTCGGTCTCGGCCACGAAACGCTTGCCCACCAGTTGCGACAGCTGCGCCTGCATGTCGGCCGCTGCCTGCGCATGGGCCTTGATGCCTTGCAGCTTCTTGGGTAGCGCATGGTACTCGGCCAGGATCTGACCACACAGGCGCGCAATCTCGTTGACCAGCAAACCCAGGCGGGCCTTGCCCTCGTCGCGCCGACGATTGAATTCGTCGGCGTTGCGTGGCAGCGGGTCTTGCAGGAAGGCGCGTTCCAGGCCGGCATTCAGGATCTGCTCGCGCAATTCTTCCTGCGAACCCAGGGCCATGAATTGCATGCCCATCTGCTGCAACCCGGGAATGTTCTTCTCCAGGTACTTCAACTGCTCCTTCATCTGCAAGGCGAACAGGCGACGCAGGCCGGCATAGTGGAAACGCGCCGCCTCGGCCGGGTCGTCGAAGACTTCCAGGTCGCAGTGGGTCTTGCGGTCCACCAGCGCCGGGAATCCGATCAGGGTCTGCGCCTGCTTGCCGCTGCCTCGGGTGATCTCCAGCAACTCGGGCAGCTCGCCGAAGCTCCAGCCGGTGAGATTGCTGTACTCGCCTGAGGAAGCAGGTGCAGCAGCGGCTGCCGGCGCTGTCGAGGTAGAAGTGGTCGCCCCCTTGTGCGCCACCTTCTGGGACGCCGGAACGGCAGCCTCATCGTCACCATCATCACGCGGCGCAATGGCCACCTGCTCGGCCAGTTTCTGGAACTGCTGGCGCGCCTGGCCGCCGAATTCGGCTTGCAAGGCGGCGAGGTTGCGCCCCATCTCCAGCTGGCGGCCATGCTCGTCGACGATCTTGAAGTTCATCGCGTGGTGGGCTGACAGCGTCTCCTGCTTGAAGTCGCTGGGCTTGACCAGGATGGTGATCTGCTCGCGGATGTCGGCGATGATGGCGTCGATCAGGTTGCCCCGGCCGAAGGTCTTGCGCTCGTCCACACGTTCGCAGAAGCGCGCCGCATAGTCAGGCAGCGGCACGCAGTGACGGCGCAGCTTCTGTGGCAACGACTTGATGAGCAGGTGCACCTTCTCCTTCAACATGCCCGGCACCAGCCATTCGCAGCGGTCCGCCGAGACCTGGTTCAGCGCATACAGCGGCACGGTCAGGGTGACGCCGTCACGCGGGGCACCCGGTTCGAAATGGTAGGACAGCGCCATGGCGATACCCGCCACGTTCATGGTCTTGGGGAAGAGCTCGGTGGTGACGCCTGCGGCCTCGTGGCGCATCAGGTCGTCACGGTTCAGGTAGAGCAGCTTGGCGTCGGCGGCGGTGGCCTGCCTGTGCCACTTCTCGAAGTCCACGCCATTGCAGATGTCCTGCGGGATCAGCTTGTCGTAGAAACCGATGATCAGCTCGTCGTCCACCAGCACGTCCAGGCGGCGCGACTTGTGCTCCAGGTTCTCGATCTCGCGCACCAGTTTCTGGTTGTGCGCAAAGAACGGTGCACGGGTCTCGAAGTCGCCGCCCACCAGTGCATCACGGATGAAGATCTCGCGGGCTTCGACCGGATTGATGTTGCCGTAGTTGATGCGGCGCTGGCTGTACACCACCAGGCCGTAGAGCGTGGCGCGCTCGGAGGCGGTGACCTGGGCGGCACGCTTCTCCCAGCGCGGCTCGCCCCAGGATTTCTTCAACAGGTGACCGCCCAGCTTTTCCAGCCATTCGGGCTGGATGTTGGCCACGCAGCGGGCATACAGCCGGGCCGTATCGACCAGCTCGGCGGCCATCACCCAGCGGCCGGGCTTCTTTGTGAGATGCGCGCCGGGCCAGATGTTGAACTTGATGCCGCGTGCGCCCAGGTACTGGGCATCGTCCTCGGCCTTGAAACCAATATTGCCCAGCAATCCGGTCAGCAGCGCCAGGTGCAACTGGTCATAGGTGGCCGGGGCTTCGTTCAGGCGCCAGCCCTGTTCCTTGACGATGGTCAGCAGTTGCGAGTGGACATCGCGCCATTCGCGCAGGCGCAGTTGCGAGAGGAAGTTCTCGCGGCAGTGTTCCTGCAGCTGGCGATTGGATTTCTTGTGGGCGATGGCGTCTTCGAACCACTTCCAGATCTTGAGATAGCTGGCGAACTCGGATTTTTCGTCGGCGAATTTCTTGTGGGCGTTGTCGGCTGCGTTCTGCGCGTCCATGGGCCGATCGCGCGGATCCTGCACCGACACCGCGGCGGCAATGATGAGCAGCTCGGTCAGGCAGGCATTGTCGCGTCCGGCCAGGATCATGCGTGCCACGCGCGGGTCCAGCGGCAGGCGCGCCAGTTGCTGGCCCAAGGGCGTCAGGCGATTGACGCCGCCCGGCTCTTCCACCGCGCCCAGCTCTTGCAGCAACTGGTAGCCGTCGGCAATGGCACGGCCCAGGGGCGGCTCGATGAAGGGGAAGCTCTCCACGTCCGTCAGGTGCAGCGACTTCATGCGCAGGATGACCGAGGCCAGCGAGGAGCGCAGGATTTCCGGATCGGTGAACTTGGGGCGTTGCAGGAAGTCCTGCTCGTCATACAGACGGATACAGACACCCGCCGCCACCCGGCCGCAACGGCCGGCGCGCTGGTTGGCGGCCGATTGCGCCACCGGCTCGATCTGCAGCTGTTCGACCTTGTTGCGGTAGCTGTAGCGCTTCACGCGCGCCAGCCCGGCGTCGACCACGTAGCGGATGCCCGGCACCGTCAGCGAGGTCTCGGCCACATTGGTGGCCAGCACGATGCGGCGCGCATTGCTGGTCTTGAAGACGCGTTCCTGCTCCTGGGCGGAGAGGCGCGCAAACAGCGGCAGGATTTCCACATGCGGCGGGTGATGCTTGCGCAGGGCTTCGGCGGCGTCGCGGATCTCGCGCTCGCCCGGCAGGAACACCAGCACGTCGCCGGAGCCGATGCGGGCCAGCTCATCGACGGCATCGACCACGGCATCCATCAGGTCGCGTTGCTCGCGGTCCTTCTGAGCCTGGCTGGCGCGGCCTTCGGCACGGGCGCGGGCCTGCGCCACCTCGGTGGACACACCACTGCGGTCGGCATTGTCGATGGGGCGATAGCGGATTTCCACCGGATACAGGCGCCCCGAGACCTCGATCACCGGCGCCGGCACGATCTCGCCCTTGACCTCGCGGCCGAAATGGCGGGCGAAGCGGTCGGCGTCGATGGTGGCCGAGGTGATGATGATCTTCAGGTCGGGGCGCCGGGGCAGCAACTGCTTGAGGTAGCCCAGCAGGAAATCGATGTTCAGGCTGCGTTCATGCGCCTCGTCGATGATGATGGTGTCGTACTGGCGCAAGAGCGGATCGGTCTGGGTCTCGGCCAGCAGGATGCCGTCAGTCATCAGCTTGATCCACGCGCCCTTGGACAGGGTGTCATTGAAGCGCACCTTGTAACCCACCAGCTCGCCCGGGGGCGAGTTCAGTTCCTGGGCGATGCGCTTGGCGGTGGAGGAAGCGGCGATCCGGCGCGGCTGGGTGTGGCCGATCAGGCCTTTGGCACCACGGCCCAGCTCCAGGCAGATCTTGGGCAGCTGGGTGGTCTTGCCGGAACCGGTCTCGCCGCTGACGATGATGACCTGGTGGCGACGCAGTGCCTCGGCGATCTCGTGGCGGCGGCCGGAGACCGGCAGCTCTTCCGGGAAGGTGACCGGCGGCAGCGCATTGCGCGGCGGTGGCGCAGTTTCGGTGGCGCTGGCGGTGCCGCCGCCGCGCGGGCCGCGTCCTTCGCGGCCGCTGCGGTCGTTGCGGTCGTTGCGATCCCTGGCTGGGCGCTCCTGCTGCGGGTTCTTCTGCGGCTGGGCGGCCGGGGGAGTGGTGGGTGCTTTGGTAACGGACATGAGGCCGACATTATACCTGCCACGGCCCGCCCGGTCAGGCTGCAGGCGGCTGCAGGGCCGATGGTGCCGCTTTGCCGGGCGGGCTGGCGGGTCCATTGATCCCGCTTTGCAACATCCCGCCAAGAAATCTGCCCGCTGGCGGCGCGCAAGCCTACGCCCAGGGCCGACGCTGGTTATAATGCGCGTCATGGAAAAACAGACCGAATTCGTCAACTGGCTGCGCTCAGTCGCGCCCTATGTCCACGCCTTCCGCGGCAAGACCTTCGTGGTCGCCTTCCCGGGTGAGCTGGTCGCGGCCGGCGACCTGCAGGTCCTGGCCCAGGACCTTTCCCTGCTGCACGCGCTGGGTATCCGCGTGGTGGTGGTGCATGGCTCGCGCCCCCAGGTGGCCGAGCAGCTGGCACTGCGCAATGTGGAGGCTCGCTTCCACAACGGCTTGCGCGTGACCGACAGCACTGCCCTGGAATGCGCCAAGGAAGCCGCCGGCGAACTGCGCCTGGACATCGAGGCCGCCTTCAGCCAGGGCTTGCCCAATACCCCCATGGCGCATTCGGCCATCCGTGTCATTTCCGGCAATTTCGTCACGGCCCGTCCGATGGGCGTCTTCGATGGCGTGGACCTGCAACTGACCGGCGTGGTGCGCAAGATCGCCGCCGACGTGATCCAGCCCATCATGAACGCCGGCGGCATCGTGCTGCTCTCGCCGTTGGGTTTCTCACCCACCGGGGAAGCGTTCAACCTGACCATGGAAGACGTGGCCGTCTCGGCGGCCATCGCGCTGCGCGCCGAGAAGCTGATCTTCCTGTCGGAAACGCCGATGATGACCGATGCGGCCGGCACCGAGATCCGTGAACTGTCCTCGCACCAGGCCGAAGCCGTTCTGTCGGCCGGATTCCTCTCGCCGGAAGCGGCCTTCTACCTGGGCAGCGTGGTCAAGGCCTGTAATGCCGGTGTCTCGCGCGCCCACATCGTGCCCTTCTCCACCGATGGCTCGGCCCTGCTGGAACTGTTTACCCACGATGGCGTGGGCACCATGGTCACCTACGAGAACCTGGAAAGCCTGCGCCAGGCCACCATCGAGGACGTGGGTGGCATCCTCAAGCTGATCGAACCGCTGGAAGCCGACGGTACCCTGGTCAAGCGCGGTCGCGAACTGATCGAGCGCGAGATCAATTACTTCTCGGTGATCGAGCACGACAATGTCATCTTCGGCTGTGCAGCCCTCTATCCCTTCCCCAAGGAAAAGATGGGCGAGATGGCCTGCCTGACCGTCAACCCCGAAGTGCAGGGCCAGGGCGACGGCGACCGCATCCTGAAGCACATCGAGACGCGCGCCCGCGAAGCCGGCCTGACCAAGCTGTTCGTGCTCACCACACGGACGTCGCACTGGTTCCTCAAGCGCGGCTTCGTGCTGGCCGGGGTCAACGACCTGCCGCAGGATCGCCAGCAGATCTACAACTGGCAGCGCAAGTCGCAGGTGCTGATCAAGAACCTTTACTGATTTACTGATTTACTGATAGGCCCAGTTTAACGTTTTCAACTTCTGTCAGGACGTGAGCCGGCACCCGCGCCGACACCCATCGCCGGGTCCGCCACGACCGACCTATTTCAACCTAACGAACCCGAGGAATCGACATGGCACGCATGGTCCATTGCATCAAACTGAACAAGGAAGCCGAAGGCCTGGACTTCCCGCCCTATCCGGGCGAGCTGGGCAAACGCATCTTCGAGAGCGTCTCCAAGGAAGCCTGGGCCGCCTGGCTCAAGCACCAGACCATGCTGGTCAACGAGAACCGCCTGATGCTGGCCGACGCACGCGCCCGCAAGTACCTGGCCGCGCAGATGGAAAAGCACTTCTTCGGCGATGGCGCCGATGCCGCCGCCGGCTACGTGCCGCCGAGCGAATAAGCGTTAGCGCGTCAGCTCGCTGATCGACCACGCCGCCCTGGTTCGCCACGGCGGCGTTTGTTTTTGCATCGCCGTGGAGCAAGCAGGGCAAGGTCTACTACAATGCCCACTCCGTTTGCCATTCCTGCAGGAGTTCATCTTGTCCTTGCGTCATTCGCGCCTTGTCATCCTGGTCGTCAGCCTGGGCTTCATCCTTCCCATCCCCGCCACGCAGGCTGCCACCAGCCCGGCCCCACAGGCGGCCGTGGCCCTGCCGCCGGGCGTGACGCAAGGCCCCAGCGCCGAAGGCATCACCGAGTACCGCTTCGCCAACGGCTTCAAGCTGCTGTTGCTGCCGGATGACTCCAAGCCCACCGTCACCGTCAACATCACCTACCTGGTGGGTTCGCGCCACGAGAACTATGGCGAGACCGGCATGGCGCACCTGCTGGAACACCTGATGTTCAAGGGTTCGCCACGCTATCCGGCCATCCCCCAGGAGTTCAGCAAGCGCGGCATGAACTTCAATGGCACCACCTGGCTGGACCGCACCAATTACTACGAGACCTTCGAAGCCGGGCAGGACAACCTGCGCTGGGCCATCGGCATGGAAGCCGATCGCATGGTCAATTCGAAGATCGCGCGCAAGGATCTCGACAGCGAGATGACGGTCGTGCGCAACGAGTATGAAAGCGGCGAGACCTCGCCACCGCGCGTGATGTTGAAGCGCATGCAAAGCGTGGCCTATGACTGGCACAGCTATGGCCGCAACACCATCGGCGCGCGCAGCGACATCGAGAACGTGCGCATCGAGAACCTGCAGGCCTTCTACCGCACCTACTACCAGCCCGACAACGCGGTCCTGCTGATCGCCGGCAAGTTCGCGCCGCACGAAGTGTTGCAATGGGTCAGCCAGAGCTTCGGCCGCCTGCCCCGCCCCACCCGCAAGCTGCCCGAGTTCTGGACGGTGGAGCCGACCCAGGACGGCGAGCGCCAATTTGCCATCCGCCGCCGTGGCGACGTGCAACTGGTCGCACTGGGCTACAAGATGCCCTCGGCCCTGCACCCCGACGCTACCGCGCTGGGCTTTGCCAGCGACATCCTGGCCGATACCCCCAATGGCCGCCTGCACAAGTCGCTGGTGGAAACCGGCATGGCCAGCGCGGTCTATGCCATGTCGCTGTCCGGCTATGCGCCGGGCTTGCAGATGATCGTGGCGCAGGTCAAGGCGGGCGCCGATATCGAGCCGGTCAAGCAGGCCATGATCGCCGGCGTCGAATCCTTCGCCACGACACCGCCCACAGCCGAGGAGGTGGGCCGCCTGCATCGCGAAAGCAGCAACAACTTCGAGACCCTACAAAACAATCCGCAGCAGATGGCCGTGGCCATGTCCAATGCGATTGCGCGCGGCGACTGGCGCCTGGTGTTCATCGAGCGTGACCTGGAGCAGCGTCTGGACAGCGCCGAGATTGCTGCTGCCGCCGGCAAATACTTCCGTCGCGACAACCGCACCGTCGGCCTCTACCTGCCGGAAGATCATCCGCTGCGCGCCGAGGTGCCGGCAGCCCCCAGCCTGGCCTCGCTGCTGGCCCAGTACCAGCCGCGCGCGGCGATTGCCTCGGGCGAAGCCTTCGATCCGGCGCCGGGCAACATCGAGCAGCGCACCACCCGCATCGCCCCGGGGCAGGCGCCCCATACGGCGCTGAAGCTGGCGCTGCTGCCCAAGAAATCGCGTGGCGAGACCGTCTCGGTGAGCTTGAACCTGGAATTCGGCGATGCCCAGACGCTCTTCGGCCAGCGCGCCGTGGCGCAACTGACGGCGGCCATGCTCATGCGTGGCACCGAGACGCTGGACCGCCGCCAGCTGGCCGATGAATTCACGCGCCTGAAGATCAACGGCAATGCCTATCGCTTCGATACCACCCGCGAGAACCTGATGCCGGCGCTGGCGCTGGTGGGCCAGGTCCTGCGCCATCCACGGATGGATGCGGCGGAGTTCGAGCAGCTCAAGAGCGAAACCCTGGTCGCCCTGGCGGCCACCCGCAAGGAACCCGACGCCCGCGCTGCCGAAGCACTGGCGCTGCACTTCAACCACTACCCGGCGGGCGACTGGCGCGCCGCACAGACGCTGGAGCAGCGCATCGCCGCGATCAGCGCCGTGACGCTGGATCAGGTCAAGGACTTCCATCGCCGCTTCTATGGTGCCTCGCACGGCGAACTGGCCGTGGTGGGTGACTTCGATGCCGGCCAGGCCCGTGCCGCCATCGACCAGGCCTTCGGCGGCTGGAACAGCGCCGCGCCCTACGCCCGCGTCCTGCAGGACTGGGCCGAGCCCGCTGCCCAGCGCATCGTCATCGATACCCCGGACAAGGAGAACGGCGTCTACCTGGCCCGCCAGAACATCCGCCTGCTCGATAGCAACCCGGATTATCCGGCGTTGGCCGTGGCCAACTACCTGCTGGGCGGCTCCAGCCTGAAGTCGCGCCTGGCCGATCGCATCCGCCAGAAGGATGGCCTGTCCTATGGCATCTACAGCAGCCTCAGCATCGGCGCCATCAGCGATGCCGGCAACCTGGCCATCCGCGCCATCGCCGCACCCCAGAACCTGGACAAGGTCGACGCCGCCGTGCGCGAAGAAATCGCCCGCGTGATCAAGGATGGCTTCACCGAAGACGAACTGCAGCGCGCCAAGTCGGGCATCCTGCAACAACGTAACCAGCAGCGCGCGGCCGACGCCGGCATCGCCGCCAGCTGGGCCTCGCTGATGAACCTGGATCGTTCCTTCCTGTGGCAGCAGCAGCTCGACCTCAAGCTGGCCGACCTGACGCTGGCGCAAGTGAACGCGGCGCTACGCAAGTACATCGACCCGGCGCGGATGACCGTGGTCATCGCGCGCGACGAGGCCAAGTCGAAACAACCCTGACGCATCTCTGGACCACCGCAGAAAGACAAAAGGCCGTGTCGCGAGACACGGCCTTTTGCATGGTGAACGATGGATCAACCAGCCGGATCAGAACTCCAGCTTCCTGACTCCGTCGGCCGTGCCCAGCAGGCAGACATTGGCACCCTGGCGCGCGAACAGGCCGTTGGTAACCACGCCGACGATGTTGTTGATCTTCTCTTCGATGTCGGCAGCATCGGTGATGGACAGGCCCAGCACATCAAGGATGTAGCAACCGTTGTCGGTCACCAGCGGCTTGCCCTCCTTCAGGCGTAGGCGCGGCTCGCCGCCCAGGGCCGCCAGCTTGCGCGCCACCACGGCGTGCGACATCGGGATCACTTCCACCGGCAGCGGGAACTTGCCCAGCACCTCGACCAGCTTGGAACCATCGGCGATGCAGACGAACTTCTGCGCCACCGAGGCCACGATCTTCTCGCGCGTGAGCGCCGCGCCGCCGCCCTTGATCATGGCACCAGTGCCATTGATCTCGTCGGCGCCGTCGATGTAGACCGGCATGGTCTCGACCTCGTTGAGATCGAACACGGTGATGCCGTGCGAGCGCAGGCGCTCGGCGGTGGCTTCGGAGGAGGCCACGGCGCCCTTGATGCGATGCTTGATCTTGCCCAGTTCATCGATGAAGAAATTGGCAGTGGAGCCAGTGCCCACGCCGATGATCTCGCCATCCACCACATAGTCGATGGCCGCTTTGGCGACGGCCTGCTTCAATTCGTCTTGAGTCATGATTGTCTTAGTCCAACGTAAATAAAACCTGATAAACCATATAAAACTTATAAATCCTTTACGGCTGCCATGACCTCATGCCTGGCATGCCTGCGCTCAATGCACATCGTCGGGCTGCTCGTCGAGCGTCTCGAAGAGGGCGATCTGCAGGCGCGAATGCAGCTTGACCAGCTTGCTCCAGAGCAACCATAGCAGCCCGGCCGACACCGCCAGCACGAAGGCCAGCAGGTTCAGCGGCGGCAGGATGCTGGCGCTGAGCACGAAGATCAGCAGCATGATGCCGACGATGGACATGATGGGCAAGACCTCGGAAATGATCTTGCGTACCCCCGAAGTATACGCTCCCGCGAACTCGGGCTTGACGCCGACCTCGGCCAGCAGCATCGACAGTGCCTGCAGCTTGCGATAGGTGGCAATCAGGAAGGGCAAGGACAGCAGCAAGGCGCAACCCCAGATGATGGCCTTCTGCACGTCCTCGTCCGGAGTCCAGGCCGACAACTGGCGGGAGAGACCATCGACGAAGAAGGCCCCGGCCAGGAACACCGCGATCACCAGCGCCAGGTTGACCATCACCTGCATGAGGATGCGGCGGATGATGCGCGTCAGTTCGGCGCGGTCGCCCGTGGGTTGCAGGCTTTCCAGCCAGCGCGAGTACATGCCCAGCAAGCCCGACACGCGCGCCGGCACCAGCGTGACCGCCTTGGCCGAGAGAGGGTCGGCGGCCTTGATCAGATAGGGCGTCAGCAAGGCCGTGATCGCCGAGACCGCCACCACGATGGGATAGAGGAACTCGCTGGTGACCTTGAGGCTCTGGCCCAGCGCCGCAATGATGAAGGAGAATTCGCCGATCTGCGCCAGGCCCATGCCCACGCGCATGGGCGTGCGCCCGCCCTGCCCGGCCACGAAGGTCCCCAGGCCGCAGCTGATGAGCTTGCCGAACACCACCGCCAGGGTGATGACGGTGATGGGCAGCCAGTACTTGACCAGCACGTTGGGATCGAACAGCAAGCCGATGGCCACGAAGAAGATGGCCGAGAACATGTCGCGGATCGGCTCGACCAGGCGCTCGATGCGATGCAACTGGCGCGACTCGGCCATCACCGCGCCCACCAGGAAGGCGCCCAGCGCCACGCTGTATTGCAGCTTCATCACCAGCAGGCAGAAGCCGAACAGGATCCCCAGCACCGCCACCAGCAGCATCTCGTGGCTCTTGAAGCGGGATATGAAATTGAGCAGACGCGGCACCGCCAGGATGCCCACCACCAGCGAGACCGTCATGAACAGCACCAGCTTGCCCACGGTGGTAAAGACTTCGCCGGAATTGACCGAACCGCTGGTAGCCACCCCCGAGAGCAGCGCGATCATGCCGATGGCCAGGATGTCTTCCACGATCAGGATGCCGAAGATGATCTGGGCGAACTTCTCGTTCTTCATGCCCAGTTCGTTCAGGGCCTTGACGATGATGGTGGTGGACGACACCGCCAGCATGGCGCCCAGGAAGATGGCATCCATGCGCTGCCAGCCGAAGTACAGGCCGATCTCGTAGCCGATCCAGATCATCAACAGGATCTCGGCCGCGGCGGCGATGAAAGCGGTGGCACCGACCTTGGCCAGCTTTTTGAGACTGAACTCCAGCCCCAGCGAGAACAGCAGGAAGATCACCCCCAGCTCCGAGAGGATGTGCACGGTCTTCTCATCCTGGATCAGGTCGTAAGGCGGGGTATGCGGGCCGATGATCACGCCCGCGACGATGTAGCCCAGCACCACGGGCTGCTTCAACTTGTTGAAGACCACGGTGACGATACCGGCGATGAGCATGATGATCGCCATGTCCTGGATGAATAACTCGACTTCGTGCATCGTGCGGGGATTCCTTTCTGGCTGGTAGGGCAGGATGAAAACTGAAGATGGATGGTGCCGTGCGCCATTTTGCAGCGCCCTTGCACCAAGGCATGTCTCACGGACGCGCCGGCATGGCAGTGCCCGGTGCCTGGCATGCCGCAAGGCGGTGGATGATTGGAAGTTGCTGGTCGCCACTGACGGAACGGCCTGCTTGCCGGCTTCGGGTGCCGATCTGTGTCCGCTCTTGGTGCGCCGTGGTACGGGCTGGTTCGATCGGCGGCCCGGGAGGGTGGGCTCCCGGCCGATCGTCACCGGATGCCCCCGAAAATAACACAGTAGGCAAGCCGGCCGCAACGCCAATGCCGCGTCAGGCATGGGGAGGCCGCTCGACAGGCGGCTTCCGGGCAGCCAGTACGGGAACATGCCGGTTTGTTAGTTTCCAGTGGTCACACCACTGAAACACCCGTCCCTGTTGCAGGCACGAAACCTGCTAACCGGAAACACGCACGTACCGGGAGGATGTTGCCGGGGCCACGACCCGGGCTCAACCCGGTATGCGCACCTGGACTTCGGGGGCTTTTTCGTCGAAGGCGATGCGCGTGGTGAACTTGGCGCGCTTCATCGGGAAGCGCGACTGGAAATGGCGCACATTGCCCGAACCCGAAATGACCCGCCGCACGAACTGGTAGTAGGCATCCATATCGATGACATGGACCGCGAGGAAATAGTCGTATTCGCCGGAAACGAAGTAGCACTGCATGACCTCGGCCTCCTTGGCCATGCGCTGCTCGAAGTCCTGCATGTGCTGGTCGGACTGGTTGTTGAGCGAGATTTCCAGGAAGGCCAGCATGCCATAGCCGAGCGCGAAGGGATCGACCATGGCCACCTCGGCGCTGATGATCCCGGCCTCACGCAGGTCGCGGATGCGGCGCAGGCAGGTGGGCTGGGAGATATGCAGTTTCTCGGCCAGCACGCGGGTGGATATCTGGTTGTCCTTCTGCAGCATGTTGAGCAGTTTGCGGTCCACCTTGTCGAGCGTGTGATGTTTGGCAGGCATGGGACAAATGTCAGGGAAATTTTTAGGCAGGCCGCTTAAAAAAAACTTGGCGAAGCCGATTCTTATGTTGTACCGTCTGCATTATTCAGAAAGTCGGGGACGAAAGCAAAGCGGGACGCCCAGTCCCCGCAACAGGGATCTGAATAAAGCTTGAGTAGTGAGACAAACATTAAAAGTGGTCAATTCAATCTACAGAGGATTTCTATGAAACTCAAGAGCGCCATTATTCCATTAACCGCTGCTATCGGCCTGGCCTTTGCCGGCACCGCGTACTCCCAGGAAGTGATCAAGATCGCCCACGTCGGCCCGCTGTCCGGTCCCAACGCCCACATGGGCAAGGACAACGAGAACGGCGCCCGCATGGCTGTGGACGAACTGAACGCCAAGGGTTTCACGATCGGTGGCAAGAAGGTCAAGTTCGAGCTGGTTGGCGAAGATGACGCATCCGATCCGAAGCAGGCCACTGCCGTGGCGACCAAGCTGGTCGACCAGAAGGTTGCTGCAGTGATCGGCCACCTGAACTCCGGCACCACCATCCCGGCCTCGAAGATCTACAGCGACGCCGGCATCCCGCAGGTTTCGCCTTCGGCCACCAACCCCAAGTACACGCAACAGGGCTTCAAGACCGCCTTCCGCGTGGTGGCCAACGATGCGCAGCTGGGCGCCGCGCTGGGCAAGTATGCCGTGCAGAAGCTGGGCACCAAGCAGATCGCCGTGATCGATGACCGTACCGCATATGGCCAGGGCGTGGCAGAAGAATTCGCCAAGGGCGCCAAGGCTGCTGGCGGCACCATCGTCGGCACCCAGTTCACCAACGACAAGGCCACCGACTTCAACGCCATCCTGACCTCGCTCAAGGGCAAGAAGCCGGACGTGGTCTTCTTCGGCGGCATGGACGCCGTGGGCGGCCCGATGCTGCGCCAGATGAAGCAGCTGGGCATCACCGCCAAGTTCATGGGTGGTGATGGCATCTGTACCGGCTCGCTGCCGGGCCTGGCTGGCGACGGCCTGGGCGACGACCAGGTGGTCTGCGCCGAAGCCGGTGGTGTGGATGAGTCCGGCAAGAAGGGCATGGACGATTTCCGCGCGGCCTACAAGAAGAAGTTTGGCATCGACGTCGTCTACAACGCCGCCTACGCCTATGACGCCACCCTGACCGTGGCTGACGCCATGGCCAAGGCCGGTTCCGCCGATCCCAAGAAGTACCTGCCTGAACTGGCCAAGATCAGCCACAAGGGCGTCACCGGCGTGATCTCCTTCGATGCCAAGGGCGACATCAAGGACGGCTCGCTGACCCTGTACACCTACAAGGGTGGTCAACGTACCCTGCTGGCCGTGACCAAGTAATCCTCCTGCGCCGGCCGGCAACGTCCGAGCGCAAGCACAAACGCCCCCGGTGCGAGCCGGGGGCGTTTTTGTTTATATGATTCCATGACTCACCTCGATCCGGATCGACGCTAGCCAAGCCACCCTGGACCAGTCCTCCGATATGCGCCCCTACCTGGCCAGCGCTTTTTCCAACGCGGCCTTGTTCATCCCGGAGCGGCCCTTGATCTTCCTGGAGCTCGCCTCGGCATAGAGCTGCTGATAAGTGCGGCCCCCTGCACCACTATGTGAGCGCAAGCCGCCCCGGCGCGGAGCGGGCATGTCCTTCAGGGTCGAGGCGCTGGCAGTCCTGGACTCGCCATGCTGTGCCCGCTCCTTGTTGACGGTGCGCGCAGCGATTTCTTCGGCGACGTCTTCTGCAGCGCCCCGTTGGCGCACGCTCGCCTTGATGTGCTGGTATTGACGTTCGCGCTTCTTGCTCCATGCGGCCTGCGGCATGATGACCTCCTGACGGATGACAGTGGTGAGGCGCATCTGCATCCTGCATCTGCATCCTCACTGCCATGATAGGCAGCACACGCCGGCATGACCATGCCGCGGCCACTGAAAAGCCTGTAGGAAATTACCGCAAGCGCGATGCACACTTGTCCGGGCTCTTAGAAGCGCGGCCGCGGATACTCGACCTCGAAGTCGCGCTCCATGCTGTCCAGCACCTCGCGATAAGCCTGGTGGAAGACGATACCGGCCCAGGCGATGCCAAGGATGCTATCGCCCTCGGCACCGGGCGGATGGGGCAGGAACTCCATGCCACCAACGTAATCGGGATGCTCGCGCAGACGCCGGTTCATCTCGCGCAGGTATTGCTCCTCGGTGATGATCTTTTTGCTCATGTCACGGCTCCAGCCGAATGAGACAACCAGACTAACAGACTATCCGGCAGGCTGCCTGGCGGCACTGACGACCTTCCCGCCGCACAACCTTTGTCGGGAAACCCGGTCGAACCGGTCACGACAACAGGATCGAGGACAACGACCATGAAAAAACTGATGAATGCACTGGGCATCGTGCACGCCGCGATGGCCCTCTTGTTTGCGCTGGGCGCACTCTGCCTGATCGTGATTGCAGCGCACATGGGCTACGCGGCGGTGTCGGAAGGCTTGGGATTACAGCAGGCGCAGGCATTGATCGAAGCCATCGGGATCCTGGCGGCGGCGGTAGTGGCATTCCAGATTGCCGAGACGATCACCGAGGAAGAAGTGGTAAGGGACGCCAACATCAGTGCCCCGACGCGGGTAAGGCGGTTCCTGTCGCGTTTTTTCGTGGTAGTGATCGTCGCCCTGGCCATTGAAGGGCTGGTAGCGACCTTCCGGGCGGTGCACGAGTCGCCCGACGACCTTAGCCACGCCGCCACCCTGCTGGCGGGAACGGGCGTCTTGCTGGCGGCCTGGGGATACTTCATCTCCTGCAACCGCGTCGCCGAAGAGCTCGAACCCGACGCCATGGCCGCCGCCAAACGGGAGGATCGCAAGCTGGATCAATGAGCCTGATCGCCGCCATGGCAAGGCGCCGCTGCCCTTTCGGGTTGAATTTGAGGTTTTTTCGGGTGGGGAGTGGATCAGGAGAAAAGAAACGGCTATAATCGCGAACTTTTGCTGATGTAGCTCAGTTGGTAGAGCAACTGATTCGTAATCAGTAGGTCGACGGTTCGATTCCGCCCATCAGCACCAGAATAGAAGCGGCTCACAGCGATGTGAGCCGCTTTTTTTTGCTCCGCAATTCTGGCTTTGCTCCGCAATTTTCACACTTACGCGCACTAGGCCCAAAATAGCTCGCATTGGCAGGCGCCGAAATCAGGCGCAAAAAAACCGCCCTGGGGCGGCTTGTTCACTTGGTCGGCGTCACCTTCTGGCCGCGCCGTTTTCGGACGTAGATTTCCGTCGTCGTCACGCTCTTGTGGCCGAGCTGCCCTTGCGCTGCCCTCACCCCTTCGGAATCGGTCTTGTCCGTTCCGGCCTTGGCGCGCAGGTCTCGGAACTGGAATTCGGCGAACGGAATGCCAGCATCTTCCCGCGCCTTGTCGAACCTGCTCCGCAAAGTTTCATAGGTGAGCGGCTGGCCCTCCTCGTTCACCAGTAGGCGCGTTGTAGTTACCTTTCCGACAATATTTCTTTTCCTAGCAAGGATTTTGTCGACGAGGGCCTTCAGCTCCCCCGTAATCTCGATGCGCATCTTGCTGTTGGTCTTGTTCTGCGTCACTTCGATGGTACCCTCGCGGATGTGCTTCTCGTCCACCTTGAGCACGTCAGCCACGCGCCCGCCAAGCAGGTATGCCAGATCCATAGCGTCGCGCAGCACCTGGCCGCTCTTCTCCCACACCTGGGAATACATGTCGTCATAGACATAGACGTCCCGCCCCTCTTCGCGGAATGACTTGATGCCGGCGCAGGGATTGGGCAAATCGGTCAGCCCCTCGGCTCGCGCGGCGTTCCAGACGTGCGAGATCAGCGCTTTGTCACGATTTGCCGCCACGCGCCCTTCGTCGCCCTTCACCTCAAGCCCCTTTTCGCGCAGAGAGTCCTGGCGCTTCTTGCTTCGCCAGGCCATGTACTGGCGGACGTGGATCGGCTTGATTTCTTCAAGCGGCGCCGGCGGATTGTCGAAAAACTCGAAGAGGAACGGGAACTGCCGTAGCTTCTCGCGCCTGGTCTTGGGGCTGTTATCCAGCATGTATTTCTGTTGGTACACCTCGCATGCATAGCGGAAAGTCACCACCTTGGAGACAGTGGACGGCGGCATCTCCTCCAGCTCGGCCCACTTCCGCACGGCCTCGACGTAGTTCGAGCCGAGCGGAATCTCACGACGCGGCGTGCCGCCGGCATCGTAGTAGTAGTAAATCACCCCACTGCGTTGCTCGCGCGCACGCACGCCGCGTGGAAGATTCGAATTTTTCGACGGCCTGCGCCCCATGTCATGCCCCAATCACTGCTGGTTTCCATCCCTTTTTCGGGGCCTCTGCCGCGCGGCGCGATTCCACTGCTGACAGAAGCACTACCGGCCGGCCGCGCGCATTCGAGATAAACGGAATGCCGATTTCACGCAGGAATGCGGCCTGCATTTCATACTTAGTCTTCTTTACACCCGCGCGCGTGCTGCCGCGCCGAATGCCTGTTAGTTCGTCAAGCTCGCTAGAATTCAAGAACATGTGTCCTCCTTTCATACCAGCTCTTGCATCACTTCTGCGAAGAGCGCCGCTTGCTCGGCATTGATTGCATTGCCATAACCGCGCAGTCGTCCCATTCGGGCGGGTACCCCATGAGCCAGCGGGAATGTGCCGGGTTCAACTGGCCGCCACTTTCCATCTCTGCAGAAGAGCCAATCAGCATCTCGCCAGAGGCCGTTAGTCGGGCCGGGTGCGCCAGGGATGCCGCTATCGGCAAGTCCATCCCGTAGCCCTGCCTGGGCCTGGGACGGCCGACTGTTGCGTCCGTGTCGTGTGGTGCGGGACAATTCGGCGTCGGCCAACCCGACAAGACCGCCGCATGATTTAGGGTGATGTTCGGGGTCGTAAATCCCTGCGAGGGCTGGCGTACCGCATCCGTTGCCGTCGTACTGGGCCAACCGCTCAAGACACTCGCCATGCTTAAGCAAAGTCCCCCTTCGCGATTTGGCCCCTTTTGCGGGCCTTTCTGGTTGTTCACTATGGGCGTAGGCCATCCAGTACGTGCGGTCCCTGATGTGCGGAGCACCGACGCCCGCAGACGGGAACGCGACCGCCCCGAAGGCATATCCCAGGGCTTCCAGGTCATCTTGTACAAGGTCGAGCCAAGAATCTGCGTCCTTGCTCGCAACTTGCTCTCCAGCGACGACTGGAGGGTGGCGCTCCTGGATGAGCCAGTAGAACGACGGCCAAAGGTGCCGCTCGTCATCAAATCCAGCCCCTTGGCCAGCCGTGGAGAAAGGTTGGCACGGACAGGAACCGGTCCAAACAGGTCGATCATCTGGCCAGCCTGCGCGGCGAAGCGCGAGAGACCATCCGCCGATGCCGGCGAAAAAATGGCATTGTTCGAATCCTCGTAAATCGTCAGGCCGTACATCCTCAATGCTCCTTGTATCTACTTCTCCCGCGGCTACGTGGCCACCCTTGATGAGCTCGCGCAGCCATGCTGCCGCGAACGGGTCGATTTCGTTGTAATAGGCGCCCGACATCAAGCCTCCATCGGGACTTTGTCCGGACTCAGCAAGTTGCCACTGTAGTCAGCTAGGCAAAGGCGTCGTGACGCGCCATTGCCGACTGCAAGACGGCGCTCCCCCCCGGCCTCATCGCACGTGATGATGTCCGCCAGCGGCACGCCGCGAAACAGCCCGGCCGGCTCGTTGTCGAGCTCGACCCAGGCGAATCGCTCGCCGTTGCCCAGGTGCTGACGAATGACCGACACATAGCCGGCCAGCACGCCATCGTCGGGCGTGTTGAACGTGACGCGGTCCAGGGACTGCGGTGGCTGCATCACGAAGTCACGCGGCTTGCTGCTGGTGGTGGCGGTCACATCAAATTTCACAGGTGCATTCATTGCTTCTTCTCCTTGGTGGCCGTAACAGAGCACACGCCAAAGCGATCGACGGCGGCGGCGATCGCGTCGCAGCTATGGGCTGCTATGGCGGTGTAGGAATGGCGGGCGCTGGCAGTGCGCACGACGACACGAAACGCGGTCATGGGGCGTTCCCTTTCGTTGGGTTGGGATCAATCGGAAGTTCGGTCACATCAAGCCGGCCGGCGCGCCAGTCGGCCACCTGGCGAGCAGTACCGTGACGCGGTGACTTGTCCGGCACCGGCACCATGCGCGGCCAGGGGCATGCCTTGATGGCGTCCCATGAGGCCAGCGCGCGGCGCTGTTCGTCCGCCGTCATGCCTGGTGCCGGCCACGCGGGCCAGTCATCGACAGCCGGCCGTGGCCAGGGACATGCGCCCAGCGCCAGCCAGGCATGCTCAATCTGCGCGGCCTGGTCCGGCTGGAACATGACCGGCACCGGTGCCGCCCTCGGTGCGAAGGACGTATCAGCCGCAAAGTCAGTCCCAGCGGGCTGCGTACAGTTATTTACACGAGTCCAAGGGAACCCCGAACCCGCCGATGCGCGGGCGTCGTTTCCTTGAACTGGCGTCCATGTGTGGCGAACTGACTTGAAAACCACGCCGGCCATCTGGCGGCACTGCACGCCATAGGGCATGACGCGCTCGCACTCTTCATAGCGGCCGGTTACGGTCTTGGCTTCCTTGGCCAGGGTAATCATCAAATCGTCGCGCTTCACGATGGCACCGCCCTGCGCGCGCAGGTAGCTCGCCCAGCATGCGCGCTTCTCGCCCTCGACCTTCTGCACCGCATCCCAGGCAGCGGCCATAGCCGGTGGGGCCTCTTGCACCATGTCTTCAGGCACGCGGCGCAGCTCGCGCCAAACGCTCACAGGCGCGCCGCCCCATTGCTGAAACTGGCGGATGCCCCAGCGCGCGGCCCAAGCTTCCACACGGGCAGATGGGGTCAGCTCATAGTCCCCGGCGGTATCGGTGGTGACCACGTAGCCTTCCTTGGTCTTGTGGTCGGCCACGCCATCAATGTTCTTGGCCACATACTTGGCGATGTAGCCGGCGGCGCTGCCCTTCGACCAGTCGATGCGCTTCACGTCGAGCCGACGTTTGAAGGCCCCGGGTTCGCCACGGTCCACGCGCCAGGCGTAGCGCTTCATGACGCGCACGGCACGGCCTGCCACGTCCTTAACATGTGGCGTGGTGTAACCCGGCAAGGGACGCACGAACACCAGCATGTGCCAGTGCGGGCAACCATCGTGATGTGGTTCGGCAATCCGAAAGCCGTAGAGCCCGATACCGCGCCGAGCCAGCGCCGAGCGTGCCAGCGCAGTCATCTTGCCAAGGTACTTATTGGCCGCGCGCGGGTCCGATCCGTCGTATTTCGGATTGGGCTTGCCGCTATGCAGTGTCGCGTGGAAGCGCGACGGGCACGACCAGGTGAGGAACAGTCCTTCGTCCTTGCACTCGCGGGCGATCATCTCGAAGCCGTTGATGCGCAACATGAGCTCGCCGCGCCGAATGGTCTTGTTCGCGGTGGTCTTCTCGGCCAGCTCGGCAATGCTGAATTCCTGGCCCACCTCATTGCGCACCATGGTGGCCTCAAGGGCCGCTGCATTGCGTTTGTTCTGCGCCAGACGCGACAGCACAGCATCATTGCTGGCATAGGGCTCGCCGTGATAGTGGACATAGCCCAGGCGAATATTGCCGCCCTCGAAGGCACGGCCAACCACCTTGCGCAACTGCCGACGCCACCAGCGCGGATCCACTACGCGCGCGATGATGGCGCGCAGATCATCGTCGTCGACCTCTGGAACATCGATGCCGTAATCGCTGCATTCCTGCTCGATGATGTCGCGGGCGTTCGTGTCGGAAATCGCCTTCCACAGCATCTTCTTGACGTTCTCGGCGGCCCTCTCTGCGGTCGCGCAGATTTCAGCATCGTCTTGGGACAGGTCAATGCCAGCCGGCACATACTGGTCGGCGAAGTCGCGCACGAAATCGAGCGCCACCGGCTCGAAGATCTTGCGCCAGTGCCATATCGACATTAGTTCCAGCGCCTGGCTAACAACACGGCCGCGCCACTTCAGGGGGATGCGATCCAGTTCACGGGCGAATTGAGGGGATTCGACGAAGGCCTTGTGCTGGCGGCGCGTCTTCGCATCGACTTTCTTATACTGCATTGAGTGCTCTTTCATAGGTCGAGATGGCGCGCAGCACCGCCTGGCGCATTGCCAGCCGTTCGGCTTCGGTGAATGAGTGGATAGGAGATTCCCAGCGGTCAGGTGACAGGCCGGCCAGGCTCAGAATGTGGCGACGAACCGGCCTGGCCGTGGCCGCCCAGGAATACGCGACGCCGAGCTGGTTGTTAGGCGCCTTTCGGGTGCGTAGTAGCGTCATGGCCTTTTCCAGCTCTGCCAGCGCTGCCTCATCGCCTGGCGGCGTAGGCGATTGTGCCGCGCGCTCGCGCAGCAGATCCGTGACGGGACGGAACGACGCATGGTCCTTGATACGGGCGCAGCGCATGATCAACCTTTCACCAAGCCAAGCGCCGACAGCACAGCCGGTGCCAGCAACAGCAAGCCCGCGATGCAATAAGCCAGTACGGTGCGCATCACCATTCCCCCAGCAGGCCATCGATGCGCTGCAGTCGAGCCGCGATGCGCTGCGAAATGGCGTTCTTACCTTCCCAAATCACATTCCAACGCAGGCCGTCATTGAGCACGGCTTTGTGCGACAACATGCGCTGCGCGCAGCGGAATTCCTGCAGATCCTCGTCCATGCGAAGCCGGGTCAATGTGAGTGCGTTGATGGCTTTTTGCTGATCGGTAATCGTGGCCATGATTTTTTAGGGTGAGCGAATCCCGCGTGCGCCAAACGGCGCACGACAGGCACTGATTTATCGGGAGTTGAACGGCCGCTTAGGCGGTCGCGAGGTCTAGCGTCATCTGGTTCTTGGCGGCCAGAAATGCGCGCGAGGAAATCGGGATGCGCACTTCTGGATTCGGCATGGCAGACATCGACACGGTGCGAGCGACCTCAAGCGTGGCGATGAAGGTATGGCCGCATTCGACGTTCTGGCACTGGTACGTGATTTCTTTCATCATCGACGACATGGTGCGACTTTTCGCAGCACGCACTGGGCTTTGGCAGTGCGGGCATGGAAGGCTGATTACTCGCATGGTGTGTCTTTCCCCTTGACCTCATACAGCGCCCGGCCCCTGCCGGTAATACGTTTGACGTTTTCGCGAATCGTCGTCTTGACGAGCCATTCGAGGGTCTGCTCAATCGTATCGAGTCCCTGGCTTATGCGGAGCGCCTCAAGGTGGGCGTCTTCGTCATTGTGGGTCACGGTTTCATTGGCCTGCATTTTTGAGCTGCTCAAAAGTTGCCTATTGATGCCTTGGTTTATCGAGCAGCGGCATTTACGCTACCAATGGTGCTGGCCGGCAGTAGCTCTTCGGCTTTGCGCATGGCGAGCTGGCGGATGACGGTAGATACCGGCTCGCCCTGGTAGTTGGCCAAGGCCTCGACAATAGCTTGCTCGTAAGCGTCCAGGCGGACCATGTGACGATTCTGACGAATGCGATTCGGATCTGGATACATGGCTGTTCCCCTGGTCAGGCGGTTGCGGATTGGAGTTCTTTTTCGTAGGCGGCCAATCCGCGCAGGAACATCACGCGGATGAATGCGGCGCGGGTGCGATGATCTTGCCGGGCGAGAACTTGCGCTTTCTCGATTTCCTCGGCGGTCAGACGGAGCGTTACAGGCAGGGAACTGTTGTCCCCTGCACCAGCTTGGGCGGTGTCTTGTGTGCTCATGGGTTAATATTTGTGTACGTCACTTAGCAATGACGAGAATATAGTGGGCATTCGCCCACATGTCAAACATATTTGTGGGCATATGGAAGATTTTAAGGCGCGTCTCAAAGCCGAGCGCAAGCGGTTGGGGCTAAATCAGGAGAAGTTCGCTCAGCTTGGCGGTGTGACAAGAGATACCCAGCTCAACTATGAAAGCGGCGCAAGGAAGCCAGATTCTGAGTATCTTCAGCGCATATCGGACGCAGGAATTGATGTGCTTTTCTTGTTCACCGGGACTCCATCGACGGCTACCCTTTCTGACGATGAAGCCGAGCTGTTAAATGGCTATCGCTCCCTGGATATTCGAACCAAGGCTCGGGTCCTTGGAGTAATCGAGGGTGCGACTAGTGCCAATGAGCCTCCGGCACCATCAAAGACAGGTCCTACTGTGACATTCCACGGCTCGGTCGGCCAGCAAATCACTGGCGACATTACGGCGCCACAAACCATCAATGTAGGACGCAAAAAAAAGTAGGCGTGGCATAGCACCATGTTATGCGGGGGCATGCATGGGGCTTTAGTGACAAAAGCAATTGAAATTGCAAAATAGAAAAAAGCTGGGTTTTACATGTCGGAAAAAAATGACTTCCATGGGGAAGTAGGACAGGCAGTAATAGGCGATGTGAATGAGGGCGCACGTCTTAGTAATGTCGTAAACCTGCACCTGAATGAGTCCAAAAAGGAAGTGCAACGAATTACCGAATACCAACGAAGAAGAATCAAGGTACTGGTAAGGGAATGGTCCGCAATTTGCGGCGATGAAGAAATCGAAATCTACAAGATTTTCATCGAGGATTTTGGAATCCGGTATTTCCGAGAACTGCCGATTGAGCACTACATGACAGTCAAAAAAACACTAGAAGATTGGATTGCTGCTGGCACCGATAAGGCCGGCGTGAAATCTTCTAGCGAGGTACCTTCTCCCTCTGTCTTACCCGTTCACGATCGCGCCGCCTGTGCAGCATGCACCGAAAAAGATGCGTCCTTCTCTCGCTCACAGCGAACCATATTTGCGCAGTGGATATTGGTTCTTGTCTTAGCGCTATCGTGCGCGTGGTTGCTATATCAAATGCCAGCGCCGGGCGATGTATCGGCGACCGATGTGCATTGCCTCTTCGAAGGTAAACCATATTCCGCTGGCAGCACGATCAGGGCGGCCGGCGGCGTCTTGAAGGAGTGCATTGCCGCTACCGATGGACGGTCTGTAGGCTGGGCTAGGACGAAGTGATAGCACCGCTGAAGGGAATGGAATGAATGCCGTAACGTGTTCGCAATGTGGATCAATCAGCCCATCTGAGCTTGCCTCCTCGATTGAGAGGCCGCCATGCATAGTTTGTGGCGCCACTGCGCTGCATATTGGTGTATCCATAGTCGAGTCAATCGCAATTTCGGAGACGGCTTCTGCGATGCTGATTCCCGGAAACCAGGCGCGAGATTGGAAAGCCCGTTGGGAGCAAATTCAACGCGAATTCACAGCTATTTCGACCCCAAATTTTGAGGTGATGAGCCGTGAATTAATTTTCGCCTGGCGTGATCGATTGCTTTCTTTTTTGATTGATACCTATCACCTCAAAGATGCTCTAAATGAGGCAGCGCCAGTCCTCGGAATGAAGCGCGAAACAATCGAGTCAGCACTCGAAAGTGATTTGAGACTAGCGCTATTGGCCGATATCGCCAATTTGGCCAAACACTTTAAACTGACCCGGAAGACTAAGAGCGGAATCATTCCAATTTTGGGGACCGCATCTGGCCGAGATAGTCTTACAGGTGATGGGTGGCTATTAGCTGTTGAAATTCATCATGGCGCGCGCACTCTTGATGGCCTTCAAGTCGCAAATGATGCCGTCGAGGCCTGGAATGAAAAGCTGATGATGTGGGGGCTGATTTAGTACGGACGCTAGTCAGCATTATTCTCTGCGATGATGTCGCGTACCTCTTTGATTTTCGCCCACTCCAACGCGGCGGCGCGAGCGGCACTTTGCTTGGTGGCATAGGTCCGTTTCAGTGTCTTGGCATTGTCGGCCTTGCCTGCCAGCTCGGTGCCCTTGCTGTTTTTCTTTTTTGCCTTGTCATACCACTCCGCCTTTACGCCCGTGATGCCTTCTTCAGGATCGTGATCCAGCTCGCGCTCGGTATCGGCTTGCTCCGATTTGGTTTCGAACTCGATGCGCGTCGTAAAGCCACCGCCGCTGATCGAGTGCGTGACGGTCTTCGATAGCCATTCCGTGGCGTCGATATCTGGCTTGAATCCCGAGACCACGACAGGCGATTGCGGCATGATGCTGGCATCGCCAAGCGCAAGCTGCATTTCGAAGGTGGCCAGGCCGCGCTCAATGCGCTGCCACTCCGCTGCCGCCGCTGTGCGTGCATCGGCCTCATTCGCAAAGGTGGTGCGCAAGCGCTTGCTGTTGCCGGCCTGGCCAGCGACGACGCTGCGGCGCCGGCCATATTTCTCATCCATCCAGAAGGCGCGCACGCCGCTATAGGCATCCGATTCCGAGCTGTGATATCGATGCTGGTCCCCCAGCGCACGGACCACCTTGACCACCGGCAGGGGCTTGCCGCTGGCGGTGCGGCTCTCATTGATCGGCATGAAAAGCAGCGTGTCATTCTTCACCGTGGCCACGGCATCATATTTCTTGCCCAGGCGGCGCAGCAGCGCCGAATCACTTTCGTGCGTCTGGTCAAGGTGCTTGATGGCGATGCCGCGCAGGCCGGCCGAGATGCCGGACGCCAGGCCATTGCCGGCGGCGATGGCATCCACTACCGCGCCGAGCGTGGTCTCATGGAAACTGCGGTCACGCTGCTGGCGAAACGCGTCAATCATGCTGGCCGACCTGGCGCGGATGGTGAGCCGATCCGGTGCGCCGCTGTGCTCCACCTCGGAGACCACGAACGCGCCCTTGTCCACCAGGGGCGAGCCCAGCCAGCCGAGCGCAAAATTCAGCTTGGCACCCTTGGGCGGGATCTTCAGCTTGCCGTCAGAGTCGTCCAGTTCGATGTCCAGTTGATCCGCCTCGTCGCCCCGGCATTCGCGCAGAGTGATGCTCATGAGCCTGTCCGAGACCGGGCGGCTGATGTCCTTGTCCTCGATGACGATGCGGAAGGCTGGTGCGATTGTGGTCATTGGCCGGCCCCGCCGATCTTACCGGCGATGCCGCCGACCGTACTCTTGACGCCATCGATGGCGCTGCCGACCACATCGCGCGCCTTGTCGGCGATGCTGTTCGTCAGGCCATCGATGTCGACCATATTGCGCAGATCCGAGATATCGCCCAGGCCCAGCGACGACAGCACACTATCGTCGGTGCGCTTCAATTTGATGGTGAATTCGATGCGCTTGGCATCGCCGTCGCCATCCAGCACCGTGCGTCCTTCGTCCATGCTCTCGATGACGTAGGAGCCATAGATGCGCCCCGTTCCCTGGATCAGGAACCAGCTCTTGCCAGTATCGGCCATCAGGCGCAGGGCATCCAACGAGAACGCGCTACCGGTCAGCTCCGGCGCAATCCATCCCGACAGGGTGATGGCGTCATCCCCCTTGCCGGTGTACTGCAGCGCATCGCGCCGGCCCACGCGCGAATTGGCCGCGAACTTCCATTGCGTCTGCCGCTGCAGCTCCTGATAGGCCAGCGTGGGCAGGCTGAAGACGAACATTCCCAAGACCATCATCATGATTTTTTCCTTAATCCCAATCGGCGAGGTTCGAGCGTTGGCGTGACGCCTTCATGCGGTCGCGGCGGTCCAGCTCGGCGGCCACCGCACGGGCGATGGCCTGCTCATCCATGCCGGGCGCAGGCTGGATGATGATCTGCACGGTGTCGCCCTGGTAGACGACGGGCTGTGCGCTGCCGGCGCTGATTGGCGGGCGGCTATCGAAGGCCATCGCCGGCATGCTGCTCGCGCCAATGGCCACGGCCGCGCCGGCGCTGGCCAGCTTGCCGGCCAGGTTGCTGACAGTAGACAGCGGCCCGTCCTGGCCACGATTCAAGCCCACCGCCAGGCCCTGCATCGTGTAGTCGCCCAGCTCGGCAAAGACACGGCTCGGGCTATGGATGTCGAGCTTTTCCTTGAACCAGCCTATGACACTGGCGCCGGCGCCCAGCACGGCATCCTTGACTGCGCCTAGCCCGCTGGTGATGCCATTGACCAGGCCGCGCAGGATCATGGCGCCGAACTCGGTAAATTTGGCTGGCAGCTCGATGCCGAACCAGCCTAGTACGGCGGCAAAGGCCTGGTAGAACAGTCCTGCCGGTGACCAATTCACGATCAACGCGGCCACCCCGGCCAGGCCGCCCGAGAAGGCGCCGCGCACCTGCTGCCACAGGTTGCCGAAGAATCCGGCGATCGGTTCCCAATTCCGGTACAGCAGATAGGCGGCAGCGGCAATGGCGGTCACCGCCAGGCCAATCGGGTTCATCAGGAACACCCGCCCCAGCCACATGAAGACGGTCCCGATTCCGCGCAGGATCGGCATGAGCAAGTTGCCCTGCAGGCTGATCTTGGCGAACAGGACATGCAGCATCGCATACGGACCGATGACAGAGGCCAGGGCCAGCATCAGCGGCCCCATCACCACCATGATGGCGGCGATGGCGGACAATCCCACGATCATGGCCTTGGCGGTGGCCGGATTGCGCTCCATGAAGCCGGTGAGCGATTGGACAGCATTGGTAGCCATCTGCAGCCCGGAGGCGTAGAGCGGCAAGATCTTGGTGCCCAGCTCCAGTTTCAAATCGGCCACCTTGGCCAGGGTTTCCAGTTCCTTGCCGCTGGCCGTGTCGCGCCCGAGCTTGTCGAGTTCGTCGATATTGGCGGCGCCCCGGTTCAATTTCTCGTTCTTGTGGATCTGCGCGCGCTGCTGGTACATGGTGGAGAAGAGCTGCGCGGCCGTGCGGTTCGAGAAGATCCCGCCGATAGCATCGAGGATGCCTTTTTCGTCAGTGATGCCCTTGCTGGCCAGTTGCGGCAACAGAACCTTTTCCATCCACTCGAATTGGTTCTCGCGGAACAGGTCCGCGCCCTTGAGGGCGCCAGGATTCAGAAACGAAACCTGGCCAGCCTTGTCATGCTTGACCTTGGACTGGTCGCCGATCAGGCCCAGGTCCGCCAGCATGCCGATAGAACGCTTGGTGGTGCGGCCCTGGTAGAGGTTCTGGTAAGCACTCATCATCGAGGTACCGACCCGGTTGCCGCCCATTTCCTGCACCAGGGATTCCATCTGGTAATAGAAGGATTCGTCCTTGAGCCCCTTTGCCGCGATACCGCCGGTCTTGATCAGATTCAGCCACTCACCGGGGCCGACCCGGCCACCGGTGGCGGTCAACACCTGCTGCACCATGTTGGCCTGCTTGGAGAACGTGCCAATGTCCTTGGTGCCGTTGCGCATTTCGATGACCTTCAGCATGTCCATGAACTTGCGTTCATTCTCGGCGCCCTCGGCCTCCCCATAGAAGGCGTGATTGCCGAATTTCATCTTGGCCATCATGGGCGCGACCATCTCGGCGTGGTGCGTATCACCAAAGGCCGTGATGCCGTCGCGCAGCAATTGCAGGTTGTCGAGCTGGCTGGTGCCGTAGGTCTTCATGTCGCGCGCGAACTTGATCGCCTCGGCGGTGGCGGCCGGTCCCAGGCCGAGCGCGCGCACGCGGCCGTTCTCGGTCTCGTAGTGCTTGGCCTCTTTCAGGCCGGCCAGTACCGGCACGCCCATGGCGGCGCCGCTGGCCGTGGCGCCCACGCCGGCCGCTGCCAGGCCGCCGGCGGTGCTGCGCAGCTTGTCGGCGCGCTGGCGGGCATTGGCCATGACCTGCTGCTGACGATGGCTGGCGGCCAGCTTCTTCTGCTGGTCGGCCAATTCGGCATTGGTGGCGGCGATGCTGTTCTTGAGCCAGGTCTGTGCATTGGCGAGCTGGCGCGAGCCGATACCTGCATCGGCCAGACGCTCGCGCAGGGCACGATACTGCGTGCCTTGCCGCTCGCTGGCGTCCTGCAGCGACTTGACACTGCGCACCGCCGCATTGAATTCGCGCGTCAGAGCCCGGGTCGGATTCTCGGTGGCCTTCATCCTGGCTGCCAGCTCGGCGACACGCTGCTGCGCGGTGGCCAATTCGGCATTCGTCTTGCGCATGCCCTGGTGCAGCTCGCGCAGGCCGTTGAGGTCGCTCTGCTGCTTGTTCAGATCGCGCAGGCGGTCGCTGGTGTCCTTCAGTGCCTTGCCGGTGTCACGGGCGCCGCCGGCGATCTTCTTCAGCGGGGCGGTGATTTTCTCCATCATGGAGAAGACCACCTGCATTTTCAGTTCATTTGCCATTTACTCTGCCCCGCTTCGCACTCGGGCGCGCTCGCGCCACTTCATGAGGTCTGCCAGTTCCAGGTCGTCCATCGCGGCCGGTTGCCAGTGGAACACCGTCGCGATGTCGGCCATGGCGTCTTCTACTTCGATTGGGAGACCAAGGCTCGGTCCGCCTTCGGTGCCAAAAAAACCGAGACCTCCATGCCGCACTTGATCAGGTCGGCCGGATCCATGGCGGCGACATCAAACTGCGTCAAGGCGGGTTCGCTGATGCGCGGCAGCACCACCTGCAGGGCGCTCACGTTCATATTCATGAGGTCCATCAGGCTGACGCCACGCAGGGCGCCGGACTTGGGGCGGCGCAAGGTCAGCTCGGTGATTTGGGTATTGCCGCGCGTCAGCGGTTCGTCCAGCTCGATAACGACGGATTCGATTTTGGGAGCGGTTGCGGTGGTCATGTTGTGTCCTTATCAGATTGGAAATTGGGGAAGGCAGGCGGCGGGTGACCGCCTGGCCATTACAGGCCGATGGCCTTGCGAATGTCGGCGCGGCGGTCTTCGCCGCCAACGATCTCAATGCCGTTCATGAAGTCGAAATCGAAGATCACCTCGTTATCGATGGTGAGCTTGTAGGCGCTCAGGGGCATGCTGAACTTGTGCGAGGTGTCGTCGCTCGCCTTGGCATTGCCCATATCGATTTCCTTGTAACGGCCACGCACCGTGACTTCGACGGCTTGCACAGCCGCATCATCATCGCTCTGATAGGCGCCCGCAAAGCGCAATTGCACGGCGCCGTGCGACTTGGCCGCGTATTGCTTCAATGCTTCCTTGACCAGGCCGCCGGCGGTCCATTCCAGTTGCATGGCCTCCTGGCCCAGGTCCACCGAGACCGGCGCGGACATGCCGGCGGCGCGGTATTCCTCCATCTTGCGCGACAGCTTCGGCAAGGTCACTTCGGTGGCGCGGCCGGCATAGCTGATGCCGTTCTCGAACAGGTTGAAATCCTTCAGTTTGCTGGGCATGCCCATGTCTTGCTCCTATGAATTGGGTTCGGTCAGGCGGCCAGCCGAGCCGGCCGCCCATCCATTACGCCGCGACGCGAGCGGCGAAGTCGGCCAGGTACTGGTCGGTAATGCGCTGCTGGAACAGCAGGTTCTCCACCGGCGGGACCGGGGTGTAGCCGTAGTCGATGGTGAGCTTGCCGGCTTTGAGGGTGTCCTTGTCGTTGAATTGCTCATCGAACCAGGCTTCACCGTCGATGATGTAGCCGCTGGCCTTCAGGGACCGGAACTTGGCATTGATGCTGGCCACCAGATCCTTGACGAGCGAAGGCGTCATCGGCAAGTCCACATAGACCATGTGGGCCTCGGCGATAGTGTCGGCCAGCACCTGCGCGGTGCGGGTGTAGTTCTCGAAGGGGAAGTAGCCGCCCTGGATTTCGCAGGTGCGCGAGCCCCAGAAGCGATAGCCACTCATGTTGATCAGGGTGGTCACTTCCTTGGCATTGAGCACGCCTGCGTCCGTGGCCGGGTCCTGCAGATCCCAGAACACGTCACGGCTGATGCCGGTGGGGCCGTTCACCACCACGTTGGATAGAGTCTTGTGCCAGCCGGTTTGCTCGTCGATCTTGGCGCGCATGCCCAATGCATAGGCCACGGCCGAGATGCTGGCGTCCGCATTGGTGGTCGTGTCCCAGGACACGAAGTCCGGCCAGATCAACATAATCTCGCGCTGCCCGAACTCCGAGCGGTACGCGGTGGCCGCCACCACGGTGGCGCAGTTCCAGCACGAAGCGTAGACGAAGGCGCGCATGGTTTGCGCGATAGACGCCAGCGCATTGGTCACCGCCTTGGTGTCCAGGCCCGGCGCGCCCAGGATACGGGGCTTGATGCCCAACTTGGCCTGCGCGGCGAGCAATGCCTTGGCGCCGGTATAGCGGCCCTCGGCCGAGACGCCGCCAATAACCAGGCTGGTCTGCTCGGCTTCGTCGGCGCCTTCCGCCACGCGCACCAGCACCACCAGGGGCTTGGCCTGGGCCGCGATAGCTTCCAGTACGCGGCGCATGGTACCGCTCTTGCCGGCCTTGGCCTGCGCGGCCACGACATTGGTGATCAGGACGGCGGTGTCCAGGGGGAAGGTGGCTGCATCGGCGTCGTCGGCCGTGACGATCACGCCAATGACGGCCGTGGAAATGGTGCGGATGGGGCGCGTACCTTCGTTGATTTCGATGACGCGCACGCCATGGTGGTAATCAGCTGCCATATTGATAGCTCCTAGTGGGTTCGGATTAGGCTTGCGCCGGGGATTCGTCGGTCAGCTCGGTGGTCGGCTCGGCGGCTGGTTCTGCGGCCGGATCCTCGGCCGGCTCTGGCGGCGCCGGGATTTCTTCGATGATCCATTCGCCGGCGGTGTCATACTCGGGGTCCATCGGCTGGAACGGGGACGCCCAGCGGGCGCGGTGCCCCTCCGGCACGTCGGGCGGCTCCACTTGGACCGCCATGAAAGGCACGTTGAGTCGGTCTTCCAGCGGGAAGGGGTAAGCGTCTACCTGGTGGAGGAAAATGCCGTGGTCATCGGTCTGATAGCAAATGGTCGGTGTCATGGTCAGATATGAATACGTGGGGCAAAGTTGGTATGCATCGGCGCGGTTTCTCCGCTGCCGAAATAAAGGGTGTAGTTGCTGGAGGGCAGGTTGCCGCCGCCGTCTGCATAACGGCCGGAATTGCCGGTAGTGCCGGTCAGGGTGTCCGATGTTTGCTGGTGCCGGTGAGAGCGGATCGTGTCGGCCTTGGTGGAACCGATTGCACTGGCCAGGCCGGTGTCGGCATCGGTACCGGCGAAGCGCGGGAAGATCTTGCGCAGATCCGGGAAACGGAAGTTGTTTGCATCCACGTCCGCAAATTTGAATTCCCCAGTCTTCCAGCTGGCAGCGGCCACGGTAAGGCCTTGCTGCTGCGCCCAGGCCCAAATGGAGCCTTGGGTGGCCTTTGAACCAAGGCCGCCCACAATGTCGGCCTCGTAGCCGCGCGGGGCGGCCGTGGTACCGAACTCCAGCGCACCGCAGCGCAAGGTGCGATAGCCGTGGAATTCGCCGGTACCGGCGACGTCCGTCCATTCCATCAGGCCAATACCCTTGACCATCACCACATCGACCAGCTTCTTTGTTGGAATGGCGGTCAGAAACGGGACCACTCCCGCCATGGCCTGGGCAATGACGCCGGCGACATATTCGATGTTGACGATCTGGCCAGCATCGGCGCCAGCGCCTGGGGTGGGCGTTGTCGGCTGGCCAGTAAGGGCCGGCGATTTCAGGGGAGCCAGATCGGCATGCGTATGGCCCTTGGGCGCCGCATAGGCCACGATGGCGTCATCCGCATATTTGCGGGTGGCCAGCACAACGGCGGGATCGATCTTCAGTTCCACGGCGGCGGTGCTCGATACCAGCAGGACGACGCGCACGACCTGGTCCTTGCCGGCGCCATCAGCCAACACTGGTTTGTAGCTGGGTGGGCAGTTTGCCACCGCGCACAGGTTGCCAGCATCGTCGAAGATGCCGATTTCACGCACCCACCAGCCGCCCACGTCAGCCGGCAACACCTGCTCGATGATTATCTGGCTGGCGTTCTTCGGATCCTTGTCCAGCGTATTGATGGGCGCGCGGCGCTGCTCTTTGATCAGAGCGGTCTGCTTGCGATCCGGCACAGGTACGACGCCATTGCCATCACCCACGGCCATGTGCGTCAACTTCAGCGGGATGCCCAGCGCCAGGGCATTGGCAATCCTGGCCTCGCCAATTTCGGTAGGAATAGAAAAATAGGTGCTCATGGGTAGATGCTCATGATTTCGATGATGTGAGTGGCGCAGCCAATGAACGGCCCGCCGGTTGTCTCGATGCTGTCAGGCGACCAGGGATAGACCGTGATGGCCTCGCCAAACTGCGCGTAGGCGCCGACATAAATCTGTCCCCGGCTTTCCAGATGGATACGCAAGCCGGTCAAATGGCGGGACAGCGGCTTGGCGTCGTCAATGAGCCGCTCCATTTCCTGGAACATTTCATCCGTGATGCCGGTCTCCAACACGCCAACTTCGAGCGCGAACGTCCCGCGCGTTCCGCGTGGCACGGTCTGCCACCATTCGGTGATCTTGATGACGTAGCCCAGTGACTCGACCACGCCGCGCACGGCGGCAATGGTCCCCTTGTGCTGGTGGATGTAGCGGGCGGCCTTGATCGTGCCGCGCTTTACCGATTCCGGCCAGGTATCGTCCCAGCGGTCGACCGAGAAGGACCAGGCCAGGAAAGGCAGCAGATCCACCGGGCAGCGGTCAGGATTCCACAGGTCTCGAATCGGCACCGGGGTATCGGCCAGGGCGGCGCAGGCGCGGGCCAGCGCACGCTCTAAGGGCGTGGTGTTCGGCGGCAAGGTGGGGACCGGGTTATACATCGTCCACCTCTTCCAGCACCTCGGCGGTGATCTTGATGCCGGTGCAGCGGGCGGCCTGCGTGCGCCCGCACAGAATGTCAGCGGCCGGCGACTTCACGAAGACATTGCGCACGCCCTCGACCTTCAGTGCGGCCACGTAGGCATTGCGATAGACGCTAAAGCCAAGCGGGCGCAGCGGCTTGGACATGGCCGCCGCATTCGCCCGGGCGGCATTCAAGGCGATGGGGGCCTCGGGGCCTTTCTCGACATACACCACCGCTTCCAGCACATAGTCCGTGACCTGGCCCTGCACCACCGATACCAGATCGCCCAGCGGCCGGACATCCTCGGCCGACAGAGCGTCATCGACGGCCTGCAGCAGGTCGGCCGGCGCCTGCCAGTCGTCCGAGTTGGCCAGGACCGCTACCACGACTTCGCACGGTGCCGGACTGACGGCGCGCGCGTCCAGCACGCGGCCGTCAGCGCTGCGGGCATGGAACTCGTAGGCGTTGCGAGGGCCAGCCGTTGAAAGCGCGTCAGGGGCTTCCTGAATGCGTAGGCGGTAGGCGTCGTCGCCCTCCAGCACCTCGGCCACCGGTGGCGAGGCATCTGGATCGGCCTCGACCAGCACCAGGCGCTTGACGTTGGTGTTAGCGCCAATCTGGTCGAGGTCCGGGCCGATGGCGAATGGCAGCATGACGGCCCTGGCGGCATCGTTGACACGATTGCGCAGCAGCAGCTCTTGATAGGCGTTCTCCTGCAGCAGCTTGGTGGCCGGCTCGGATTCCAGGGAGAGCACATTGGCGGCGGCCTCGCGTTCGTCTTTCGGCAGCAGCGCGAGGACGGCCGCCTTGCGATTGGCAAAGATGGTCTCGAAGTCCAGGGTTTCCAGCACCTGTGGCGCCGGCAACAGGGTCAGGTCGATGGGCGAACTCATTGCACGGTCCCCTGGCGCACCTGCACGGAGAATTCGACGGCCGCGCCGTTCGTGACGCCCTGCAGGACAACGGAGACGGCGCCGCTTGCGTCACGGTTGAGATTCACCGACGACAGCGAGATACGCGGCTCCCACAGGGCCAGGCGGTAGGCGACGGCGGCATAGATACGCATGACGGTCACGCCGTTCAGCGGCTGGTCGATCAACTCGGGGATTTCCGAGCCGTAGCCCCGGCGGCAGATGCGGGTTCCTAGCGGTGTCATCAGGATGTCGCGCACGGATTGCCGGATGTGATCCAGCAGCGACATGCGGCGGCCGGTGGTGGCGTTCATGGCAATCATGGCAGCGGCGCTCCCGACTTCTCGTCGCCGCGCTTGACTTCGCCGTGCGGGTGATTGCGCAGGCTGATATTGCCGGCCTTCACGTCACCGGTGGCCGTTACATCACCCTCGATGACCATCGCTGCGCCACCGTCGCCGCCCTGAACCTTGGCGCCGTTGTTCAAGGCGCTGAAGCCCTCCACCACCAGATTTCCCCTGATGGTCACGTCGCCGGTGCAGGTGGTTTGCGGTGCATCGGCGGTCACCGCATCAGCCTTGACCAGTGCCGAGCTGCCCGCCGGCAGGATGGCCGACAGCGAGTGCTTGCCGAAATCGTAGAGCACCACGGCGCCGTCAGGGTAGTGGATGGAGCGGATCTTGAGGGAGGTTTGCGGGGCGGGCGACTCGGCCGAGAACAGGCCGGCCAGCACCTTACCCTGCGTCAGATCGCCATTAGGCGAAAAGACGATGACCTGCTCGCCGATGGACGGCGGGCACCAGTCGATGACATCACCGGCACGCAGCGCGATCCACTGCAGCCAGGTGGTCAGCAACGAGGGCGACAAGCGCACGCGCACCTTGTCCGCGTTGATCTCGGCAATCTTGCCGGTGCGGATCAAATTCGGGATGGTGCGAACGAGTTCGGAGAGATCGGGCGTCATGCAACCCATGTTGCCGGATCGCGCGCGGGAAGGCACGATCCGGTGGGTTGATATCTGCGTTACTGGCGCTCAGCCACCATCCCCCTCGGATCCAGTCTGAGAATATCCGTGGGAAAGCAAATGACTTAGTTTTTTCCCCGCATACCCTTGATCAGCGAAACCAGTTGTTCGATGCCATCAAATTGACTCGGGATATTTTGAATATCTGCGGTGATTCCACTGAAGACAAGTGCTTCAAATTTCTCCAACGTCTTGTCGTCGTCGCTGGCCCGAGCATTTTTTGCGAAGTCAGCATAACCCTGGATGAAGGCACAAACGCTATAGCGCAGCTCTAGTTGAAGAAGTTGTGCTTTGACCGAATATTCGTTCCGCAGTGCAATGCGGAAAAAGTACAAGAGCAGCAACTCAACTGTGATAGAGGGAATGGCGTAGGTCAAAAAGCTCCAGTCAAAATTATTTTTTGAATGAAAAACCGCACCTATCAGAAGTGCACTCAAAGGAAACGCAATTGAGACCAAACCAAAAATCTTCACCGATCTCGATGCTTTGGCTAGTTCAGTCGTTCGTTTTTCAATTAAATTTGAGAAAGCTTTAGAGAGCCCCACAAAATTAAGGTCTTCATGCTGCTCTTTGATAAGTTTTGCTAGATCAGTCGTTTTATCCTTCCAGTAGTCAAGTTTTTCTTCCCAGCTTTTTATAGAGCCAACCATTTTTCCAAGGCGCGCTTCGGATGCTTCAGTATCAGACCGAAGTGATTGGCGAACTTCATGCTGAAGATCTACGGAAAATGCCACTGTGATTCGGGCACGAAAAACTTCCAATTGGGCAGAGGCAAATGATGGAAATGCGCTCCTTTTAGCTAGGGAGAAGACAGCGACATCAAGATCATTGAGCCCACTCGCCCGTAGAACAGACTCTAGGCGGTAAGCATAGACAAAACTGAACAACCAGAAGATCTGGGTTTCAATATCTACCTCCGCTGTACCAAGTCGGTTGAACAGCTGCATAGTGGAAAATCCGTATGCCCAATTTCTGTAAAAGATTGTTCCCTTTTTGAACGGGTAGAAGTACGGATCTGGTGAACTTTCGACAAGCATCGTGAGAATCTTCTCTACCACCACACACACTTCGTGGTATTGGTAATTGGCCGAATTCGCGTTGAGGTGTCCTCGCACTGCCGCGAGTGCGTTCTCATAGTCACGTTTTTTAGGTTCGAGGATTTGTGAGTCGTTCGCGCTTTCCGATGTCATCTTTGGCCTTTTTAGCTTTGATCGCGTTTAAAACTTAAGATCCAGGGGAGATATACCGCAAAAGGCATTCTCTCAACAGGAATTCGTCCGAAGTAGTGAATCCTAGCAGAGGTCGGGCCGGATATTTGTAGCTCGGTCCGCGTGGCGCCACTTTGTCCTGTAGACCTTCATGGTGCACGCGCGCGATGCGCGCTACCTTCCCGAAGAAACCGACCGATGCCTGGCTGGCGTCCGCTTGGACCTGCAGATAGGTATTCGTGCGCATCTTGCTGAACATGGCCGCTTTCTGGCGCTTGATCCGCCCGGCCTTGCCACGCAATTCCTTGCGATTCTTGCGCGCCGGGTAGGGCGTGCCGTCCGGCGCCACCTGCTGGGCGATCAGGCGGGCGTGTTCGCGTCGTAATTCGTTGGCCACCTGGCGCACAAGCTGGCGCCGCTGCGCGGGTTGCACCTTGGCGATCAAGGCGCCGGCCCATTCTTCCAGGCGTTGCAGATCGTCGCTCATGGCAATGCTGGAACGTCCCACTCTGCCAGCAGGTTTTCGCCCTGGTAGAGCTGCCAGAAATCATCAACGAATGGCGGGGTGATGTGGGGCTCGGCCGCATGGTGGATCTCCAGCCGGCCGCCGTCCTGCCGTTTCACGATGGTGCGCTCGGTGAGCGCCAGCTTGATGGACAGGTCCAGGGACTCGGCGCTGTTCATGTCTACTTCGAAGCGCACGGCCTTCTTGGCGTTCTCAGGATTGGCGAAGGCCTCAGGCTGGTGAACCCGCATCCAGGCCAGCAGCGGCACGAATACCAGATCGAGATCTAGGCCGATGTCGGTCAAAATCAGGTTCAGGACATATTCATACTCGAAGGACAGGCCGGCCGTGCCGGTCGCGCGGGAGCCGCCCTCATCGATGAAGATGTGCAGCTTGTCCGGGTTCTGCGCCAGGTCCTTAATGGCCTTGCGCAGGTAGTCGCGTAGGTTCTTGGGCTTGTACATTCAGCTTCTCGCGCAGAGCGTTGTAGGCATCAATCAGGGCATTGGCTTGTCGGATGGCGTCATCGCCTTCGCTGGCGATGTCGTCAAGAAACTCTGCTGCCGCTGGCGTAAGTTGGGCTCGCGCTTCCTGGCCAGGTCCGCCGGCAGCGGTGGAATCTGCGCAGCCGGGTCCGGCTGGCACTGCGGCGATGACGGGGACTGACAGCCGGATAGCGCCGCTGCGCACGCCAGCAATGTAAAGGTCTTTCTCATGGCGGGCAGTATCCCTTTCATTGGTGAGCCGGTCGGTGATGGCCTGGATGGCGTCGCGGGCATCGCGCTCGGCCTGCAGGACCTTCTGCGTGCGTTCGACCCGGGCGTCGGCCGCTGCCTGGTTGGCCGTGGCGATGCCGGCCTTCAGGTGGTCGATGTCCGCATCCTTGCGCCAGCCCTGTACCGTCCAGGCAGCAACAAAGGCAACCGCCAGCAAGCCGACGCCGAACCCGGCACGCAGGCGCGCGCGCCATGATTCCGTGAGCGTCATGCCAACACCCCGCCGGCGTCCACGAAGGCCAGGTGCAGCTCTTCGCTGGTTTTCAGTGTCGGCAGCACAATGGCTTCGCCGCCTTCCCGGATGAAGGCCTGTTCGAGATCCACATAGCGGTGCTCGAACTGCCCATAACCGGCGCCCGGCAAGGATGCCCAAATGTTTTTGCATTTGGCGATCGCGTCGGCCAGGCGACCAGCGTCGATATCCGGCAAGGCCCGGCATTCCTTGATCTGCTGCAGGGCGATGGCGTCCTGCACGTCCGGCCCGAAACCGGTCAGCCCGAGTCGCTGGCGATAGATATCGTAGTAGCGCATCAGCAACTGGTAACCACCGGCCGCCGTGGACCAGTTCTTGATGCGCGGAATCCAGACGCGCACGCGGGGATGGTCCGCATAGCTGGTAAAGCGGGTGCGGCCGACAATTTGGTCATAGCCGCGGTCGCGCGTGGTCGGCGAATTGGACGTGCCTTCAGAGAAGCGCACCATGCCCAGGAAGGCCATGCGGTTGTCGGTGGCGTTCACAGCGTTTCCTTCACGTCACGCGCCAGCTCGGCAATATCCTTGCCCTGGCGCCGCTGGAACCACAGGGCCACGGCCCGGGTGATCCACCAGGCCGGCGCGCCCACCATCAAATCGACCGGCTTCGGCCCGAGCACGGCGGCCACCGTCGGCACATGCTGCAGCAGCACCGAAAACCCCAGGTCGCCGAACATGATGGAGAACGCCCCGGCGCAGGCCAGGCGCACCACAAATTCCTTTTCGTTGAACGAGCCATCGGCATTGCGCGGCGGCAGCACGATATACAGCAGCGCGGCGCCGGCCATGCCGAGCACGGCCTTGATGCCGTAGATTTTCAGGATGGCTGCGATACCGCCGGCGGATTCTGCTGCCATAACTTGGTTTCCCCTTGTCAGTAATCTGGTATTCATGTTGTTAATCCCACAGGCTGATGCTGTCTTGCGTGGTGCTGGGCGCTACCATCGCGGCGGGCAGCGCAACTACCGTTCCCGCCGGCAGCACGGCCCCCAATGCCGCCAGGGCAGGATTGAGCGCCAGCGCCTGCTCCACATAGCCGCTACTGGCGCCCAGGTAGCGAAACACCAGTGCATCGAGTGTGTCGCCCTGCTGGCTGCGCACTTCCATCAGATCAGCTCCACGGTCGCATGCGTGCGCCCGAGAATGTCATTGATGGCCCAATGGCCGTTGCGCCGCTGCACATCCGGTGCCGTGTCCATCCATTCCATGTTTTTCTTGTCGGTCAGCGCGCTGGCCGTGGTGTCGTAGTCCCGATAGCTCTCGAAGATGTCGGCCTTGGCGAAGCTGTAGACGGCGCGTCGGTAGAGCGCGACATACTGGCTTTCACCGTCCACCTTCGGTGCCGGCACGTCTTCCAGCGTTAGGGTTCCGGTGGCCAGATGGCCTGCCTGCCAGTCGCGCAGCAGCCGATTGGCTGACAGGATCGCGTCCACCAGCGCCGGGCGCAGGCGCGCATCGGTCACCGTCGAATCCAACCGCATGGCGTCGCGCATGGCCGGCATGCTGATATCAGGAAAGAATCCGTCATTGGTGATGGCCTTCACGTCGGCCTTAACCACCGGCCCGGCCGTCACGGGCACGTCGTCGATATAGCTCATGGTCTTGGAAATAGTGGGGGGCGGTGGCCAGGACTTCCGACGAACAATGTCGCTTCCGTCCCGGGCCGCCCCTGCGCCGTGGGGTGCTCTTTACTTGGCCGGCTCGGCGAACTTCTTCAGCCGCCGTTCCAGTCGCTCGATTTCCTTCTTGACGCCGGCCGCCTGGTGCAGCTCGCTCGCCCGGGCAAGGTGCTGATGCGCCGCCGTCGCCCGGTCTGCGGATGCGTCCGTGATGTTTTCCGCGTCCACCTGGTTGACAAGCTCCAGCAGGGCCAGGCCCAACGCCTTATGCACCTTGGCGCGCGCCTGGTCGGGCGTATCGGCATTGCCCGTCATGACCAGCACCTGCTGCAGGATGTCGGCCGCGCGCGCCGGGTCATCCTTCAACTTGCCGCCCAGGCTGGCGCCGGCGAAATCATCCTGCAGCAGCGTAGGTAAAGTCCGGTTGTAGCGATCCGGCAGTGTGAACTGGTGTTCCAGGGCGTAGGCCGCGAGCTGCAAGGCACGCTCGTAGTCGCCGACATCGATGTGCCATACCAGCACGTTGACCAGCACCTCATCGTGAGCACCACGGCCGGCCGACAGCACGCCGTCAATCCAATGCTGGTAGGCCGGCAGCATCGTGGCCTTCATCTCGATCTTGCGCTCGATCGATTGGATTTCGGACAGCCGGCGGCGGTCTTCGTGCAGCTTGATCAACATCAGCTCATAGGCGCTGCCGGTGGTCACGCTGCCGGGCTCGCCAGCGGAGGCCGCCAGCTTGCCCAACATGCGCTCCCGATGGCGCGCGGCGGGAGACAGGCGAGTCATCAGGCGCCGCCTGCTGCCGCATCCTGCAGCACCACGTTTTCCACCAGGGCGGCCAAGCCGTCGTCCTCGATCACGTAAGCGTCATTGGACGATTCGTAGTTCTCCACGCGGTCAGCCTTGGGCTCATCGACCACGCGGCGGCGACGGCCACCGTTCTGGAAGTAGATCGACAGGTTGTCCAGGCGGGTGATCAGCATGGCATTGGCCGGGAAGGAAGGCACGCGCACCGCCGGCAGGCCGCCGATACGCTTCTGGCTCACGATGATGTCAGCGGCCAGCGCCTCGGTGGGGGCCTGATCCTTGTTGATCAGCGGGAAATACTTATCGTGCAGCAGCTCGCGGCCGACGATCACCACAAGGGAAGTGTCGTCCTGATACCAGGGGTCCAGATTGGTCACCGCGTCGTAAACGGCGGCATCGAGGTTGGCATAGTCAGCGCCGGCGCCCTTGCCGATGATGACCTTGCCCGGCAGATCCTGGCCAACCAGCCCCATGACACGCTGCGGCGAGTTCTCGCGGATCTGCTGCAGCCAGCCCTTGTTGACATCCTGCAGCAGCGGATACTGGGCCAGATTGGTGTCGGCCGCCACCTTCACGCCGTTGAAACCGATCATGATGCGGTCCAGCGCCTGGCGCTTCAGGATCGCAGTGGCCACGCGGGTCTGGAAGTCCGGGAACTTGGCCCAGGCGTCCAGCTTGGCATAGTTGATGTGGGTGTCGAAATTGGTCTTCTCGCAGCGATAGCGGGTGTTCGTCATGGCCGATGCATCGCGGGTGCTGCGGCGCTTGTCGCCGCGCGTATCGGTGCGGCTGGCGATGGGGCCGGACACGCCCAGGCCGATTTTCTCGCCTTCCAGCTCGTCGACGCCGATAACGTTGATGCGGCCCAGGAATTCGGACGATTCCTGCATCTTGTCTTCCAGCTTCTGCTGCACGCTCGGATCCACCGAGAAGGTGGAATGGACGGCACCGCCGGCCACATCGTTGAGCGTGGCCAGGCGCGCGGTATAGGCGTTATAGGCGGCGCGGGTCTGATTCTTCATGTGTTCTGCTCCAGGTAAATACGGAAATGGTTGACTACGTCGGCGACGGGCTTAGAACTCGGTCAGCGTCGAGCCCTTGCCGCCGGTGGCCGGCGGGCGCTGCACGTTGTTCTTGTCGGTGAGGTTCAGCGTTTGGCGGAATTGCTCGGCCGTGGTCGACTCATCGCCCACGCGCTTTTCCAGCGCCTCGAATTTCTTGCGCAGTTCGGCCACACCCTCGGCCGCGCCGTTGGCGGTCTGCGCGAAGCTGGCGACCTGCTCGGCCACGACGGTCACGGCCGCCGCAGTGTCTGCATGCTGTGCATCGCCCTTTTTCTCGGCGCCGGTAATGCGCGCGAACATCTGCTTGAGGGACTCCGCCAGTCCCGGGCCGGACTCTTCGAATTCCATCTTCACTTCGATAGCTTCGGAGAACAGATTTTCCGGTTTCAGCTTGCGCAGCGTGAAGGGCGAGGCCTGCGGATTGGTGGCCGAGAACTGCAGAATCTCGGTACCGAGGCTGGCGGGGCTGTCGGTCACGGCCAGGCCGACCAAGTAGGAACTGCCGGTATCGGCGAACTTGTCGGCCAGCTCGATGCTGGTGTAGATCTTCTGGCGATCCTTGTTCATGGCGATCAGCGCGGGCGTAGGTTCGATCTGCGCGAACAGGGCCAGGCGCTTACCGTTCTCGGTGTCGACCTCTTCGGCCTTCAGTGCCAGCACATCGCCGTAGGCCTTGAACGGACCATCGGGCAGCAAGCTGCGCAGGTGTTCGACCCACACGCGAGCGCCGTAGGTCTTCTGGTTGTAGCTGTCGGCCATTTGCTGGATTTGCTCGCGGCTGATGCTGCGGCCGTCGGTGGTCGCGCCCTCGGTCGCGACGCGGAAAAATTTGCTCTTGGTTGCCATGAGTTTTCGCGCTCGTTATCGGTTGATCGGATAACGTCATCTTCTGCCGATGGGCGAAATGCATCAATGAGACAAGGGTTGATAAAGGGAATAGCGACTCGGCAAAGTCCCCGCTACGCGCGCGCGCCGCCTACGCTTGCGGCATGTTAGACATTCCACACGACATCAAGGAAAGCATCGACCAGGCGGCCGAGCCACGACACGTTGCGCGCCGGTTGTATTTCGAGGGCTGGCGCATCTCGTCTATCGCCCGCCACCTGAAAATCAAACGCTCCACGGTCAATAGCTGGAAGCACCGCGATGAATGGGAGAAGGTATCGCGCCTGGAGCGCGTAGAGATTGCCCTTGAAGCGCGCATAGTGCAACTGATCGCGAAGGAAGTAAAGGGCAATGGCGAGTACAAGGAACTCGATGCGCTGATGCGCCAGCTTGTGCAGGCCGCGCGCGTGCGCCGCTATGAGCAGCCGGGTGGCAATGAAACCGACCTCAATCCGAATATCGCCAATCGCAACGCCGCACCGAAGAAAAAACCGGTGCGCAATGAGTTCAGCGAAGAGGCGCAGCAGCGCATCGTCGAGGCTTTCAATGATTCGCTCTTCGACTATCAGAAGGTCTGGTACCGCAACGGTAGCGAGCGCACGCGCATCATCCTCAAATCGCGCCAGATCGGCGCGACCTGGTACTTCGCGCGCGAGGCGCTGATTGATGCGATCCAGACCGGGCGCAATCAGATTTTTCTCTCGGCCTCGAAGTCGCAGGCGCACGTCTTCAAGCAATACATCATCCAGTTTGCCAAGGATGCTTGCGGCGTGGAGCTATCCGGCGATCCTATCGTTCTGCCCAACGGCGCGCACCTGTATTTCCTCGGCACGAATGCGAGAACCGCCCAGGGCTACCACGGCAACTTCTATTTCGATGAATTCTTCTGGACGCACAATTTCACGGAGTTGAACAAGGTCGCGTCCGGCATGGCGTTGCACAAGAAGTGGCGCAAAACCTACTTCTCGACGCCATCGGCCACCACGCACCAGGCTTACCCATTCTGGACCGGCGAGGCATTCAACAAACGCCGCGCCAAGGGCGAGAAGGTCAATATCGATGTGAGCCACAAGCGCCTTTCATCTGGGTTCACCGGTGAGGACAAAATCTGGCGCCAGATCGTCACGATCATGGACGCGGCGGCTGGTGGTTGCGACCTCTTCGATATCGACGAGCTGCGCGATTTCGAATACTCGCCCGACCAGTTCGACAACCTCTTGATGTGTAATTTCATCGACGATTCCGCGTCGGTGTTCCCCCTGGCAGACCTGCAGCGCGGCATGGTCGATTCATGGGTGGATTGGGATGACTACAAACCGTTCACCGCGCGACCCTTCGGTCACCGGCCTGTGTGGATCGGTTATGACCCATCGCTGACCGGGGACAGCGCCGGCTGTTCGGTGATTGCCCCGCCGCTGGTCCCGGGTGGGAATTTCCGCATCTTGGAGCGCCACCAGTGGCGCGGCAAGGACTTCGCCGAGCAGGCCGCGCTCATCAAGGAGATGACCGGCCGCTACAACGTCCAGTATATCGGCATCGACACCACCGGCATGGGCGTGGGCGTCTATCCCCTGGTGAAACAGTTCTTCCCAGGCGCCACGGCCATCAGCTATTCGCCGGAAGTCAAAACGCGGATGGTGCTCAAGGCACAAAACATCATTCGCAGTGGCCGCCTGCAGTTCGATGCGGGCTGGACTGATATTGCGCAGTCCTTCATGGCCATTCGCAAGATCCTCACACCCAGCGGGCGCGCCGTCACCTACGACGCCGGCCGCTCGGAAGAAACCGGCCACGCCGATTTGGCCTGGTCGGTCATGCACGCCCTCGACTACGAGCCCTTCGAAGGCACCACCGCTAACAACACCTCATCCATGGAGTTCTTCTGATGAAACACAGAGCACGCCGCCGCGCGGCTGCATCCGACAACACGCCGCCGGCCAAGGTCGAGGCGCCACCGGTACCGACCGTCGAAGCATTTTCTTTCGGCGATCCTTCGCCGGTGCTGGAAGGCCGCGACATGCTGGCCGACGTCGAGTGCTACCGGAATGGCGATTGGTACGAGCCGCCCTTGAGCATGGCTGGCCTGGCCAAGTCCTTGAATGCCAGCGTCCATCATGCTAGTGCCATCTGGTGCAAGGTCAATATCCTGGCCTCGACCTTCCAACCGTCCGCCGTTCTGTCGCGCGCGGATTTCACGCGCCTGGCGCTGGACTTCCTGCTGTTCGGTAACTGCTACGCCGAGCGGCGCGAGAGCATGACGGGCAAGCTCTTGAACCTCAAGCCGGCATTGGCCAAATACACGCGCGTGGGCGTGGAGCCCGGGCGCTATTTCTTCGTTAATGGCTGGCGAGATTCCCACGAATTCGAGCGGGACGCCGTCTGGCATCTGCAGGCGCCCGACATCAACCAGGAAGTGTATGGCGTGCCGCAGTACGTGAGCGCGCTGCAATCGGCTTGGCTCAATGAGTCGGCCACGCTGTTCCGTCGGCGCTACTACCTCAACGGCTCACATGCCGGCTTCATCCTCTACATGACCGACACGGCCAGCAACGTCAACGACGTGGACAAGTTGCGCGAGGCGATGCGCAACAGCAAAGGGCCGGGCAACTTCCGCAACTTGTTTGTGTATGCGCCTGGCGGCAAGAAAGACGGCCTGCAGATCCTGCCGGTGTCCGAGATCGCGGCCAAGGACGAATTCTTCAACATCAAGAACTGCACGCGCGACGACGTGCTGGCCGCGCATCGCGTGCCGCCGCAATTACTGGGGACCATGCCCAACAACACCGGTGGATTCGGTGATGTGACGAAGGCCGCCGCCGTTTTCGGCTGCAACGAGATTGAGCCTCTGCAGGCGCAGTTTCTTTCCTTGAACGAGTGGGCGGGCCAAGAGGTGGTCCGCTTCCGTTCCTATCAACTTCCGACCACTGAGGGGAAATCACAATGAGCGATCACGCCGATAACGCAGACAGCCGTATCTATCGAACTATCGCGGCCGGCCTGGCCGCCGCACGACGAGCACCTGTACTGCAGCCTGATTGCCGCTGCCATTTCTGCGACGAGGTGGTGGCGGTCGACCTGCTGTTCTGTGACGTGAATTGCCGGGATGACTATGAGCGCAGACTTTCTGCCTGTCAGCGAACGGGCTTTTGATTTACGCGGGGCAATACTGACCGACCATTTTGTTGGTGATGTGTCCCACGCCATATCGCCAGCATGAACAAGCGTTCTGGGGCGCTGTAAGCCCCATTCTGCCCAAAGGTTGTTGCTCGGATAGCGTATCACCGTCGTTCTGTCAATAAGGAAATGACTGCCTTATTGTTGTTGTGCTTGCATTGGATTAGGCAAAAAAACCAAATAATATTACTTTCAGCAATTTAATTGATTTTAATGTTTTTGACATATTCTTCTAGATCTTGCTCGCAAGCAGAGCCGCTCTACCAAATAGAAGAAGTCTATATCCATGGGAGCTAGAAATGAATTTGAAAAGCATGACGGTGCGCACCAAACTGACCATAACCTTTGGGGCGCTCTCTCTCCTAGTCTGTATTGCTTCTGTTATTGCAATCTATGCCTTGCGAAATGCTCAGGAGCAGTTCAGCGCTTTTGTCCTCGGTATCAATACCCGCGCTCAGCTGGTAGAGAAAATTCATATCGCGGTAGGTGAACGAGCAATCGCAGTACGCAACATGGTCCTGACCACCGATCCAAATCGTCTAAAAGATGAGAAAGCGGCGGCTGTTAAATCTCATGAACTTGTTCATGAAAGCCTTTCCAAGTTGGAAGCGATGGTCGCAAGCGATGATGTTCCTGCCAATATCAAGGCGATGGTCGCGGACATCAACCGAATTGAACAGGCATATACGCCGGTCGCTCTTTCGATTGTCGAACTGGCTTCAAACCAACGCCGAGATGAGGCGATCAACAAAATTAACACCGAGTGTATCCCCTTGCTCAACGCTCTTTCCTCGAAAGCCAATGCATATGCTGAGGCGACCCGCGCACGCTCGCAAAGCTTGCTCGTTGAGGACGAAGAACGTTATATAGCTGAGCGCAATTTGCTCATCGCTGTATGTCTGCTGGCCGTCGTTAGCGCGGTCGCCTCTGGCGCGCTTACTGTCAGGAGCTTAACGAGGGCCCTTGGCGCCGAACCAGCAGCCTTGGTGGATATTGCACATCAGGTTGCCAAAGGCGATCTTCGCCCTATCGCGGTCTCGGGCGCAGTGCTGGATGACAGCGTGTTGGCGTCACTGCAGGTGATGCAGAAGAATCTCGTAGGAATCGTAGGGAAAGTCAGAAGTTCTTCCAGCTTGATCGCGGCAGGGGCCACTGAGATTTCGGCCGGCAACCTAGATCTCTCCTCTAGAACAGAACAACAAGCGAGTTCATTGGAGGAAACTGCATCTGCAATGGAAGAATTAACCTCCACCGTCAAGCAAACTGCTGAAAACTCCCGCAATGCAAATCAGCTAGCGTTGTCGGCATCGGAGGTTGCGGTCGGTGGCGGAGAGGTTGTGGGTAAGGTTATTGCGACGATGAAAACCATCCATGATTCGTCCAGCAAAATCGTGGACATCATCAGCGTGATTGACGGCATTGCGTTTCAAACAAATATCCTCGCATTGAATGCCGCAGTGGAGGCGGCCCGTGCGGGAGAGCAAGGCCGAGGATTTGCAGTGGTCGCATCTGAGGTACGTACTCTGGCGCAACGAAGTGCTGCGGCAGCCAAGGAGATCAAAGTGTTAATCAACGATTCCGTCACCAGTGTTGAAGACGGCAGCAAATTGGTCGCAGAAGCTGGTGCGACTATGGAGCAGGTGGTTTCTAGTGTTCGTAGAGTGAGTGAGGTGATCAATGAAATCAGTGCGGCCAGCAACGAACAAAGCGACGGCATAGAACAGATCAATCAGGCAATCACCCAGATGGATGAAGTGACCCAACAAAATGCAGCCTTGGTAGAAGAGGCAGCGGCAGCGTCTCAATCGCTGCAGGTCCAAGCCCAGTACCTGGAGGACGCAGTAGGAGTGTTCAAACTTGAAGTCGAAAGTGAGATGACCTCCAATCCAGCAGCCGGACATCCGCCGCAAGTTCACAGGGAGCGCTCAAACATAGGATCCGCGTCGCGCTTCAGCGCGCTGGAATACTCGCGATAGGCTTCGATAGAGAGGAATTTCGCAACTGCCTCAATTCCTTAACGAAGGTAGGCACATCTCGGGAGAAACCGACATTGTGAATCTCAGATGATGACCGGAGACCCGATTCGTACCTTCTGTGTATCGCACGTTGCACAGTGATTTTCGGGATCTTGAAATTGCGAGGTAAAAAAAGTGAATGAGAATATCTTGGAAGAGTTATCCATCGATCAATTAGTGCTTTTGGTATCGTCGATGAAGACACTCACTGCTGATTTAGAGACTCTCGCCGCGTTGCTAGAAAAGGCAGCTCTCGAATCAGAAGATTCACAAATGCTACAAGCCGCCAGGATTGCTGCGGATACCATCTTGAAAATCAGGACGCAATTAGCAGGCAAGTGACCACCGTCCTGTAAAGTCGGTTAGATGAGAAATCCTCGGCTCGAATGAGCCGGGGATTTTCTTTTTTATAGTTCGCATGCATCTGCACGGTAGTCCGACTGTCGCGACGATCAAATTTATTCGTAACTACAAATAATTCTTGTACTTTGATTTTATTGTAGCTACAATAATTTGCATGGAAATTACTTACGACCCGGCCAAAGACGCCGCCAACGTTGAGAAACATGGCGTGTCTCTCGCCCTAGCGTCCCAGATGGAATGGGACGACGCGCTGATCAAAGTTGATGACCGGCACAACTATGGCGAACAACGGGAAGTTGCTATTGCCTTCATCGGATCGAGGCTCTATGTTGCAGTCTATGTGATCCGTGACAATGCCCGACGCATGATCAGCTTGCGTAAGGCCAACCAACGGGAGTTCCAACACTATGCCGAAAATTAAGCCAGGGGCAATCGCCCCTACCGATGCTGAAGATGCCGCCATCACTGCAGCGGCGTTGTCCGATCCTGACAATCCCCCGCTGACGGCCGAGGACTTGACAGCAATGCGACCTGCACGTGGCCGTGGCCGCCCGGCAGGCAGTGGCACGAAGACGCAGGTAACTATGCGCTTCGATAGCGACGTGCTCGACGCTTTCAAGCGCGATGGCGCCGGCTGGCAAAGCCGCATGAATGGCGCGCTACGCGAATGGCTCTTGCAACATCATTGATCCATCACCGCCACCGTATCTACCCCACCAGTACAGCGCATCACGCCCCATCTAGCAGCCGGTCACTTAGCAGTGGCCAGGCTGCTTTTTTTCATTCCAACCCGCCAAAGATGGCGCCCAGTTGCTCCAGCCGCCCGTATTGCAGCTATGGGCCGCCCGCGCCACCGGCCTGCCAGGCAGGCCGCCAGCCGTAGCGCCGCCTCGAAAAATTTCCAATTTGAAATATTTCCCACAAAAAGTTGCCTTTATGGAATTATTTCGCGGAATTTCGGCCCTGCGCGCGCGGTTGCCCCCACCCCGCGCCTGCCCGCTACATAGGCTGGTTTTGACTCAAATTTGCGTCAGGCGCCGAAGCACGCCCAGCCTGGTCTGGCGGCCCCTCTGACGGACATCAAATCTGACGCATTTTGACGCACCAAGGAGGCGTTTTAGACTCAACCGGCAAATGGTGCCGAGCATTTCAAGAAAACAGCTTGGCGGCTTTCCGACACTGCCCGCGCCTGACGTTTGTTTCAAGCCCTAAACGGCACAACGCCCGCGATCAGCGGGCGTTTTCCCTGCACTGGCAATGGCCGCTTCTGGTCGGAAGCGGTCAGATATCATTCAGATCTACAAATTCTCCGGATTCAGCGTCATAAAATCTAGCGTCTAGCTCACAGCAAATCCACTTGATCACGAGCATTTCTTCTACTCCCCACACGCCTGATACAGAAATCGTGCGCGGATCTGCACTTTCTTCTTCGCTTTCAATGATCAGGTCCAATGCCAAGTTTTCGTTCTGCGAAAGAGCTTGCTCAACCAGATTCTGTACCAGCGATCGTGCGCCGAGTGGCATCGGCACCCAATCTTGAGGCAGCTCCTGCAACTCCCGTTTTTCAATAAGAATCAATCCAATACTGCTCATGCTTATTCCTCGCTAGCTGAAAAATTCCGCTTCTGGCCGATTGCGGCCAAATTTAAGCGGAAGTCTGCTCTCGATATTGCTTAAGCTTTCTATTGCTATGGTAATTTAAGAAATCAGACATGATTGGCGTTAGCTCTGTTTTTGCCGCGATTTTCCAAAATCTTGTTTCCCCGAGCACGGGGACGAGACCATCGATGAGTCCTTTGCTGCAATTATGGCTCGCAGACGTCAGCCAGTGCTGCAATAAAAGAATAACTTCCTCCAACGGGAGCTGTGATGACCTGGTGAGGGAAAGTGCATACCTGTAGTTCCTCGGAAACAGAGTTCTTATGAACTCGATACGCTCGGAAACCGATTGAGAGCGTAGCCACCTGCGGAGTTCGGTATCAACCTGTGCAATGCCTGAACGACGGACGAACTGTTCTGGTTTGTATTGTGGTTCACTCATATCAGTCATTACTTCAGCTATATCTGCTTGGTGGACATGAAGGGCTGCTGTTGGCCGGAAGCGGACAAGTGCTACCGAACCAGTTTCAAGAAGTCGGGCTCAGCCCTGCGATGAACCCGTCAAATGTATCCGCCAGAATTTTGAGATGTCTCGTTGAATTCGAATCATCAACCAATCCCTCGATGTCGTGATCCCAAAAGAAAACGCTGCCGCGTTGTGGCCCAGCCAGAGCCAGCAAGATTAGGTTGCCACCTACATCGCCGCCTACGGGCAGCATTTCCCTAGGTGTTCGCCCCGCGCCGGAATAGATTGCGTATTTATGGGCTAGACCGAACGTTGGATTTTGTGACACCGAGAAGAAATAGCGAATGGAGACGTCACTATAAAAGCCATCTGATGAAATTACCTCGCAGTTGAAAGGCTCTCCACCGTTGTACTCCAACAGAAAATTGCGATAGCTAGTGGGCAGTTGATAGCCAAGCTCCCTTTCGAAGGAAGCAATGACTTCGTTACTCACCAGCGGAACGAACTGCTTTTTTATGATCGTCATTTTTCTATTGTACGTATGATCTAAAAAACTGCGCCTGTCTGCTCCTGGCCGACAAATGCCTTCGGCTACCTGATCTTCCTTCGAGCTCTTGCAGGAATCTGGCATTGCACATCTATCTGACTTGTCAATGGAGTGCTTTTTGTGCCGTTAATTAAGCGATTGCAGATTTCAGTTGGGTCATTTATTGGCAGGCCATACCAAGCCGTATAAATTGGCGCCCAGGCACCAGACTGCTTAAGGACATAAGCATCGGCTAGTGGTTGCCCATTGACCATTGGCTGCAGGTTGTCGGGAACGGTAAACACGCAAGTCGAAGGCAAAAGATGAGCATGACCGTCGGGGTCTGCTCGGGAATGCCCCCTTGAAGCTGCATCAATTTGGCGCTGACAATCTGAACTGGATCCGCTGGGAATTATTCCGACATTTATGGCTTTAATGGTCCCATTTGGTCCAACTAACTCCATCCCGTAAACTGCATAAATAGGTGCTTGGGAAAATGCTGCACCACACATTGAGAGCAACGCGAAGAAGATAAGAGATTTAAATGCATGCATAGAAGAGCGATAGAAATGACTGTTTACGACCGCTTCTGGCCGATTGCGGACCTCCGCTCTCTAAAGCGGAACCAGACATTTATATAAATTTCGATTCATAACTATCCGGAAATCTTCCGTTAAGGCTATAAAAGCGCGCCATAATTTCTTCACGAGGAAGAGGAACGCCATATGCCAGTTGCTCGATATATGGAATAAGCCACACAGCTTTCGCAATTTCAAAATGTTCCTTCCATTTCGACGTTAGCGCATCCTCAGCAGACACTACGCTGCCGGTAGCACCATGTCCCACACCTTCGCTAAAAGCGATGGGATGTGAAACGCCATCAAAGCAAAGATCGATATCGAAAGGCCAAGGGAAGTGATTCGATTGCGGTAAGGGCTTGATGCCGTGACCCAGATTGAAATATTGGGGCATATGATCATTGAGGATGATAAGTAATCAGACGTCTACTTCTGGCCGGATGTGGACTTCTAGTCCTGCTTCTTTTTAGTCCAGGGTGAGCCTTTTGCGGTACGCCAAGCGCACCAGCCTAGTGGTAACGAAGCAATTTCTTGTACCGACGAATCGATTTCGACGATGCTTTTGAGGCTGACTAGCATCGCACTCTCAGAATCTAGGCCGCCGTCCAAATTTGGGAGGAATTGCCAACTGCCGTCATCTGCATCGTGGGAAACGTAGTTGATGGGATGAGAGTCTTTGACGATGCGCCGATCGGTAATCACCGCCACGTTTTGAGGGTCTGCAAACAACCAGATCATAACGGCAAGTCCTAACTGTTAATTTTAATGGGGCTTCTAACCGAAGAGATTTTATACGCCTTCTCTCAGCTACTGGTCCGCTTCTGGCCGTTTGCGGACTTCACGAACTTTATCAGGATCGGCGCCAGCATTCGCATTCAACCATGAAAATTTCGCTCCGCAATTCCAAATCGAGCCGCTTCCTATTTGGGCTTGCGGGCCGCTATTTTTCCGAATTGCGGAGCAAAAAATTAACTAACTCGTTGATTTTTATGAATTTCCCCGCAGATTCGTAATCAGTAGTTCGACGGCCCGATTCCCCCATCAGCACCACGAGAACCAGGCATTCGGTCCAGCCTTTTCGAGGCTTGCCCTTTTGCTTTCTAGAGCCATAAACTGACGAACAGTCTCAAGCCACTTCGCCGCCCTTATTCCACCCACCTAGCAGGGGACAAAACGGCCATTGCCCCCATTCCGTCGGGGGCTATGATTTTATGGCGCCCCGATCCTTGCTCCCGGCTAGTCGGCACGAACTGCCACGGGTACCTCGACATCCGGTAAATTGGCAAGCACCTCCTCATAGGTCTCGTAGCGCTCCAACGCCTCAACGACGACAGGCAACGGTACCGCCCAGATTTCTGGCAGGTCGCGAGCCCCCTCTCCCTTCGCCAGGAAAGCAAGCTGTTCACGCGGAGGAGAAAACTGGGCGTCAATGCCGGCTTTGTTTCCTCGTGCATCGATGCGATACCACCCGAAGTCCTTCAGGAAGACGGCATTGAGCCCATGCAGTCCATAGCCGCTGCCAAAAGACAGTCGTTGGTAACACAGGCCGGCCGGAATGCCATTGGCCCGCAACAAGGCAGCCAGCAGATGACTCTTCGCGAAGCAATAGCCGGTGCGGTGCTTGAGTACATCGGAAGCCTTGCATGTCACCGGGTTGAGCTTGTAGTCCACACTATGTTTTATCTCGTCGCGCACGAACAAGAAACAGCGCTTCACAAGCTCCAACTCGGAGGCGGCACCCGCCGCCAACTCTTTCGCGATACTGGCGACGTCGGGGTTCTCAAAATCAATGTAACTGCTGGGTTCGAGGTAACGATGCATGGTCTGTAAGTGTGGGAGTTGGCGAGGGAACAAAGAATATCCCAAAACAAGAGGCTATTCTTTGAGCACCAGCACCCCGTGGCTCACAAACGGCGCACAGCTTCCCAGGCTCAAGACGGACTGATCCGCCAGCAAAGAGGGCCGTCGATTCCAAGCTCGGGCAATGCTGATGAGTTCGATGTCCATCAGATCTAACAGATCTGTCAGCGCTGGCCTGCCAGCCGGTAAGCACTTCCCTCGCGAATGATCTGGACAAAGCCTTCTTCGCCCAGGTGCATGCCCGCAATCAGCAGTTGGTCGGCACTCACCATATCCAGCAAACCGACTCTGGTCTGCGCGGCGAGCTGCGGATCGAGATCGAATGCGATGGATACCTCCGGGCGAGAAATCTGCAGGTGCGGGAAATGGACGATATCGCCCCAGATCAACAAGTCCTGATCCTTCGACTGGATGCGATAGCCACAATGGCCGGCCGTATAACCAGGAAGCGGCTGGGCGCCAATACCAGGGAGCACCTCTTCGCCGACGAAGACGCGGAGCCTGTCCCGATACTTCTCGAAGACCCGGCGCGCAAAGAGAAAGTTGCCGCTTGCCCGTTCGCTGGCGCGGTGAAGATTGGCATCGCTCTGCCAGAAGGCCAGTTCCTGCGCATGCAGTACCAACTCGGCGTTCGGAAAGCCTGGCCCTCCGGCGCTATCGAGCAGACCACCGATGTGATCAGGGTGAGCATGTGTCAGGAGGATAGTATCGACGTCGGACGGCAGCACACCCGCCCGCTTCAGGTTATCCCGCAACCTGCCACCCCATTGCTTGAAACCGCCAGCGCCAGCATCGACCAGCACGGTTCGCGTCTCGCTGCGGATCAGATAGCAATTGATGTGGATGGCAGATGGATCGTTTACCCCCGCATCACGCTGAATCCTGGCAGCGTCGGCGGGATCGATGTTGGACAACATATCCAGCGGCGCGCTGAGAAAGCCATCACTGATGGCGGTGACGGAAAAGTCTCCGATTTTCTGGCTGGGAAAGTTCATCTTCATCTCATTGCTTTTGGTGGATTATCAGTTAAGCGCATGAATGGCCTGCGCCGCATAGGCAAAACAGCGGATGCGTGGCACCAGTCCGATATGGGCTTGTATGGCAGCCTCCAGTTGCTGCATGAAATCTTCCATGACTGCTGGCGTCCGGCGTGCCGACATCCGATACCGGATGTCGGCAAATGCAGGATGACCTTTCCCATGGCTGACGGCGACGTAGATGATGTGGATGTTCTCGGGCAGCGCATCCAGAATCCCGATGCAAAGTTGTTCGCAGGTCGCGGTAAGCCTGTCCAGGCATTCTGCTCGGGGCATCTGGTCATCGCGGATGAAGAGGGTCACGTTTGGCATCTCGTCAGCTCGCTTTGCGCACTGCCGCTTCGCTATTGCTGCTCAGTTGCGCGGTCATCGGCACATAGAGCGCGACGCCGTCAGGCAGATCGGCACGGTCTGTATCGATGGGACCGGATAAGACTGCCATCCATCTCCGTTGCGGGAATTTTTCCAATGCCACCGCATGCATGTCCAAGGGCGACAGCCCCATCAGCAACAGCGGGTCGGGTCCGACCGCGCTGAGCAGGAGATACTCTCCCTCGTGCAGGACTGGCGCAGGTGCCGCCATCTCATAGAGATTGCGGTGCCAATCCGTGATGTGCTGCTGCCAGCGTGCGAAATTTCCGCCGCCCTTGCGGCGATACTCGTCTGAGAGAAGTACCTCGTGATTGTCGATGGTATGCAAGGCGAGATAGGTGGGGCAGCCTTTGCTGACGGCCTTGAATCGCTGCGAAGTACGAAAGCCTGACACGGAGATGAGGGCCGGAAGCTTTTCCACGCTGTAGAAGTGGTTCCATTCTGGCTCGCTGAGGGGATCGGCAAAGCTGCATTCGACGGTATAGATCATAATGACGACTGTCCACGGCCACCTTCTCGGTGACCTGTCTGGTTGAGGAGTTGTCATGATAGGTGCCGCATCCCAACCAATAAATCGATATTTAGGCAAGCTTCACTGACAAAAAGTAATGCTGGCTCAGCCAGCTCCCGGCAAGGAAAACGATGCGGCGCAAGATTCCCAGCAACAGCTCACTGATGGCATTTGAAGCGGCGGCACGCCACGGCAACTTTGCACGTGCCGCCGAAGAACTGGCATTGACGGAGGGTGCCATCAGTCGCCAGATCGGGCGCCTGGAGCAATTCCTGGGGGTGATGCTGTTCGAGCGCATCGGCAATCGCGTGCGCTTGCTGCCGCATGGCCAACGCTACGCCAGCCACGTCCGGGAAACGCTTGAGCGTCTTGATCGGGACAGTCAACATCTGATGTCCCAACCCACCCATGGGGCCAGCCTGGATATCGCAGTCAGCCCCACTTTCGCCATGCGCTGGCTGATACCCCGTCTGCCGCGCTTGGCTGCATTGCATCCCCACATCACGGTTCATCTCGCACAACGGATGGAGCCCTTCCTGCTGGCTGGCAGCGGATTGGACGCGGCGATTCATTTTGCTCATCCGGCCTGGGCGGGCATGCAGACATATCCTCTGCTGGATGAGGTGCTGGTGCCAGTGTGTCATCCTGAATTGCTGCGGGGAGCAGCCGATACACCTGCACTCGACACCTTGCCCCGCCTGCATCGACGCCAGAATTACGACGCCTGGCAGCGCTACGCAGCGCAGACCGGAATCAGCCTGACTCACGCGGCCCAAGGTCCCCGCTATGACTTGCATGGCATGCTCATCGAAGCCGCGCTGGCCGGCCTGGGCGTAGCGCTGGTGCCACGCCTGTATGTGGAAGCGGAACTGGCGCAAGGCCGCCTGGTCGCACCATGGCCGCAAGACCGCAGCATCTCCAAGACATTTTGTCTGGTTCTCCCTGAGCCGGTGCAACTTGGCAGCGAAGCCATCAAGGCGTTTGCGCAATGGCTCCTGGAAGAAGCAAGACCCTCAGCCGAACCTGTTTAAGTAATCGGCGCGATTGCGTATAAAGGGAGCTGGAGCAAGCAAGCTGCATGTCAGTCTGCCCCCCACCTCGTCGGGTTGAAACCTGGAACATCGCCATCGGTTTTCACTGCTTCCACAACTCTTGCGCGGCGGCACTGCCCGGCATAAAGAGGCCCATCCAGAAATCCATCCGGCCAGAGCGAGCCAGGTCCGAGCCACCCGCCGCATACACTGGGAGCGCCATCGACTAGGACTTAGGCTCCGGTATAACCAACGGGCCGCAACCTTCTTCGGTGACGAACATCACAAGCAGCTCGGCAGATTCCGACGCGCTGGGGTTTTCCGCAAACATATGCAGCGCCATGGTGGGCTCAAACCAGGTGCTCCCGGCCGGATAGGTCTATGCCGGCGATCCAGCCAGTTGCGAACGCACTGCCCCCTTGACCACGAAAGCGGTGACCGATCCCGGGTGTCGGTGAGCGGGCGTATAGGCGCCTGGCGGGAAGTTGACAAGCATCGTCGTGACCGACTTGCCCGGCATGTCGGCCAGCTTCTCGCAAGAGAGAATCTTGGTCGTCGTCGCCGGTCGTGCGCTCTCTCCTGCGCTATTGACGGGTGTGCTGAACATCTGCTGCGCAGCGCCGCAGATCTCTGCGAACCAGGCCGGTACCTTGGCGCCAACTGGCGCCGGGCCGCTTGCATACCAAATGCCGGCGGCCGCCAGCAAGGTGCCTGCCATCCAGGACGAGCGCGGCCAGGCCTGGAGCGATTTCTTGATCGAGCGCACGTTCACAAGCCATCTCCTTGAAAGTCTGGCTGCCAGCCGAGTTGGCGTTGCGCTTTGCTGGTATCGACCGTGGCATTGGTCCCGACGATGTTGTAGACGCCTGGCTTGTTCGCCAGCATCGCCAAGAGCACGGCCGTGGCGGCGCCGTCTACGTGCAGGGGTAACTTCTTGTCGCCCTTGATGTCTTCGCCCGTGCCCGGCCCGTAGAGCTGTCCGTAGCGCAGGACTACACCGTTCAGGCCGGACGCCTCACACACGGCCTGCTCAAGCGCAACCACTCCGCCGACGCTGATCGCCCGCAGGCCCTGCGCATGAATATCGAGCGGTGACTCTTCGGTATAGGGTTCATTACCAGGTGCGTAGGCCCAGGCAATGCTCTGTGCTACCAACAGCTTGGCCCCGGCAGCCTGGGCAGCCTTGACGACGTTCGCCGTGCCTTCAGCACGGATGCGGGCGTTACGCCGCACGCCTTCTTCCATCTGGCTGGGATCAAGGCCACGCGGGAGATCCGTCAGCTGGTGGATAACAATGTCGGGCTTGGCCGCACTCATGGCTGCCGTCAGCGCATCTGCGTCGAACACATCAGCCACCACCGGCTCGACTCCCAGGCAAAGCAGGGACGGCGCCTTGGCGGCGGACCGCGTCAATCCGTAGACGCGGTGACCGAGCCCGACGAGCCTGGGCAGAAGACGGCTGCCGATGGCGCCGGTGGCGCCTGCGACAAAAATGGTTTGAGTCATGGTATCTGGATCCTCATTGGCGGGTAGTGAAGAAGGAAAATCAAGAACGGCATCTGCGGGCCTCTTGCCGGAAGAATTGCAGCCATGAAATTTTCCCTGTTGGTACACCATGACTCTACGAAACCAATGACCTACCAGAAAGGTGCAAGATTTGAATTTTTGAATAGGACATCCCAAGAAGCAGGCCGCCGATCTGACCTCACGGTGGTGCCGACCGGATCTGCGCCATCGCGATGTTCACGCCTGCAGCTCGATCTGCTCGCGCGTCACCTTTTCCAGCATGCCGGCCAGGTCGGCGGCGGCCGTCGATAAACCGCTCTTGGTCAGCAATCTCAATTCGATCGCCGGCAGCGCAGGCAAACGCAAGGTCGCGCCAACGTCGCTGACCGACGCGGGTAGGCGGTGCACAGCCCTGACCGTGAGACCCAGTCCGAAGCGCAACGCACTCCACACGCCGGGCAGGCTGGGCGTGGTCAACGCCAGGCGCCACGGGCGGGCGTGACGGTCCAGCGTCTGCAGCGCGGTCTGGCGAAACAGGCAGGGGTGATCGAACAGCACCAGGGGAATCCGTTCTTCCTCCAGGCGGGTCAGCTTCCTCGGACCCAGCCATGCCATCGGTATCGACGCCAGCAGCGTTCCCGCATTACTCTGGCCAGCCTCGAAAAAGGCAATCGCCATATCCAGGCGACCGGCGCCTACCTCCCCCTCTAGCGCATGATTGTTACCGGCGCGCACATCCACATGCGTGCCCCGCCGAAGCCGCGCAAAGCGCGTGATCGCCTCAGGCATGACGTCTTCGAAAAAATCCTGCGGCAAGCCCAGGCGTACGGTGGGATGCCGCGCGGCGGCGCCAACAGCCACAGCCGCTTCGTCGTGCAATTCGAGGATCTTGCGGGCGTAGACCAGCAGTTCCTGACCAGATTCGGTAGGGACCATGCCGCGCCCATTGCGCTGGAACAGCGCATGCCCCACCTGCTCCTCCAGCCGCTTGAGCTGCATGCTGACGGCCGACTGCGAACGGCTCAACTGGATTGCTGCACGGGCGAAACTGCCAAGCTCGGTCGCCACGACAATGGTACGCAAGGCATCGATATCGAAGGTGGGGCGCATATATTCGAAAATCCAAAGTCTGCAATCAAAATTATCTGATATTCGAAAGTATCACGAGTCGCTAGCATACGCTCACCTGCTGCGCCCGACATCATCGGACGCAGTGAAAACCCGATACCAGCTCCACAAGAGCGCAGACGATGGAGACCCCATGCCAGATACTTCTTCCAAACCAATCGGCTTTATCGGACTGGGCACCATGGGTGAACCCATGGCGCTGAACCTGCTACGAGCAGGTATTTCCCTGATGGTGTGGAACCGCTCGCCCGAGAAATGCGAGACGCTAGCCGATCACGGTGCGATCATCGCGCCCGGCAAGCAGGCACTGTTCGAGCATTGCCAGCTGGTGATCCTGATGCTGGCCGATGAGCTATCCATTGACGCCGTGCTTGATCGTCACGGCGAGCATTTCGCTCGTTACGTACACGACCACACCCTGGTCAACATGGGTACGGTCACCCCGGCCTACTCGCAAGCGCTCGGCCGCGCCATCAGCGAAGCCGGCGGCCGCTATGTGGAAGCGCCGGTGTCGGGCTCGCGCAAGCCGGCCGAGGCCGGGCAGCTGGTTGCCATGGTCGCCGGGGAGGCGGATCAGGTCGGCATCGTCCGTCCCCTGATCGGCCCCATGTGCAAGCAGACCTTTGACTGCGGTGCGGTGCCGGGGGCCTTGCGCATGAAGCTGGCCGTCAATCTGTTCCTCATCACGATGGTGACGGGCCTGGCCGAAGCCGCGCACTTTGCCAGCCGGCAGGGGCTCGACCTGAGCCAATTTGCCGCCATCCTCGCGGCCGGTCCGATGGCCAGCGACGTCTCCAGGATCAAGGCAAACAAGTTGCTGCAACAGGATTTTTCACGGCAGGCGGGCATCTCCGATGTGCTGAAGAACAATCGCCTGGTTGTCGAGGCAGCGCGTGAAGCCGGCATGGTCTCGCCGCTGATCGATGCCTGTCTCGCCCTCTATGCCGAGACGGAATCGCTGGGCCACCAGAGCGACGACATGATCGCCGTCATCAAGGCGATGGAGCAGCGTACGCGGGAATTTTCCGGATCGGTGTGAGCCGCTGAGCTGGCCTGGTGCCATCGCTGGCGGCAGCTCATTTCAGCGCCGAAGGCGCATAGCCATATTCACGCGAGAAGGCCCGCGAGAACGCCGCCTGGCTGCCGAAGCCCACATCGGGCGCAACCGCCTTGACGCTCAGGCCTGAGCGCAAGCGGTAGTGACCCAGCGCCAGGCGCCATGTCGTCAGGTAGGATGCCGGCGTCTTGCCGACCACTTGGGAAAAGAGGCTGGTGAAAGCGCTACGCGACAGGCCGACCAGTTGCGCCAGCTCGGCGACACGCCAGGCATGAGCCGGATCATCATGCATCGCAATCAAGGCCAGGCATAGCTGCGGATGTGCCAGACCGGCCAGCAGGCCGGCGTTGACCGTGCCCATGGCGATGGCGCGACGCATGGCCAGCACCACGATCACCTCGCACAAGCGGTCACAGACGGTCGCACCGCCACAACGTCCCACCGCGTGTTCGGCTACCAGCAATTCGGACAGGGCCCTGATCTGGGGTGCCTCTTCCAGAGAGATCAGCAGTTCCTCCGGCAATGCTCCCGTGAGCGGATTGGCCGCTGCCCCGAACTCGATGGCGGCGCTCGCCAGTATCGGAGCCCGCTTGCGCGGCGGTCCACCACGGCTGCGAAAGAGCAGCTCGGCAGCCTGGCCATCCGCATCGGCCAGGACGAACAGGCTGGCGGTCTCGGCATCGCCCGCCGTCGGCCAGCGGCCGGCGCGCAATCTGAAGGTCTTGATGAAGGCAGTCAGCCGGTCATGACTTGGTTTCTTTTCTGGCGTTTTGATCATGAGATGTGCAGGCAATCGAGGCAGATTTTCTCCAGAATATCTGGAACCCATTTCATCAATAGCGTGAGATGCGTTCTCGCATCTTGACCCCTTGGTCTTGATGCCCTTCCGATCAACCAATACTACTCCAAGCATGCCAATCTCATTGCTCCACACCATGGCCGCGAACCGGCCTGTCTTCGACCAGGCTGCACAGGAACTGGATATTTCCGCCGGGCAGCTTCATCACGTGAACCTGCCGGCGCTGCGCGAAGCGGTCGTTGCCGCGGGTGGCTTCACCGACGCACTGAGGTCTGAGTTGCGCAATCAACTGCAGGCCCTCGCCGCTCAATCCGATGCCATCATCGTCACCTGCGCAACACTAGGGGCCGCAGTTGATGACATGACCGACATTGCCGTTCCGGTGGTACGCGCCGATGCGGCGCTGGCCCGCGCTGCGACGGCACAGAGCGGCAGGCTGACCGTGCTGTGCGCGGCGCAGGGGGCCCTGCCTGCGGTACGAGAGCTGTTCTGCAGCCAGGAAAAAAGCCCGGATCTGATCACCGTGACGCACGTACCGGAGGTATGGCGCTTCTTTATCGAAGCCGACGCAGAACGCTGTCATGCCAGCATCACCAAGGCCATTGAACAGGCCTACGCGGACGGCGCCGATATCGTTGCCCTCGCCCATCCCTGGATGGCAGCGGCCAGCACCTCGGCCCAATGCGGGCAGGCACTCGGCGTTGCGCGGGCAGCCTTCGCTGAACTCCTCGCCGACCCTCGCCTGCGCTGGCGCTGACGCGACGGGATCGCCTAGCTGTCCCGCAGGAATGCCGAAGGCGGCTTGCCGAATTGCTTGCCGAAGGCGGTGGTGTAGGCGCTGTGGCTGTCATAGCCGCTGCTGAGCGCAACCTCGGTGATGGGCATGCCCTGCATCAGCAGCGTGAGCGAGGACAACAGCCGGAGCTGCTGACGCCATTTGCCGAATGTCATGCCGGTAGCCTGGACGAAACGTCGGTGGAAGGTCTTCTCGCCCAGGGCTTGCCGGCGGGCCCATTCTCCAGCGGTAGCGACATCTGCCGGGTTGTCCAGCAAGGCCTGGCACACGCGGGAGATGGCACTGCCAGAACCGTTCGCGGGCCAGGGCAGATGAAATGGCAGCGTGGACTGGCCCAGCACTTCCTCGATCACCAGTTCACCCAACAGCGCCATCCGTCTGCAAGACAGGCTCGCCTCCCCCGGTTGCGCCTGCGCCAGCGCAATGATGGCCTCGCGCAGCAAGGGGGAGACCTGCAATACGCAATCAGAGGACGGCAGCCGCGCACACACATCCTCGCGAAAGAACAGCCCATGGGCTTGCAATGCCACCGGGATCACCAAACGATGCGCCACACCGGAACGCAGCCACACTGCCGCCGTTGGCGGCACCAGCCATTGCCCGCTCTCGGCCTCGACACGCAACAGTCCTCGGTCGGCATAGATCAGATGCCCCTGTGGATGCTGATGCATGGGGACAACCGAACCCGCTGCATAACGCGCCGAGACACCGGATACGGGCAGATCAGCCGCAGCCCCGGCGCCCTGGCCGAAGCTCTCCCAGCCGTCTTCAGTCGCATAAAAGCCCATGTCTGCGCACTTTGTCCAAATAGATAAATAATCTGTCGATTTTTATGTAGATGACAGAAATGCGCAAGCCTAATATCGGAGGCACAACAACTCGCAGGGAATAGTCTTCCATGTCCGCATCCGGCCGCTTGCACCACCTACCAGCACTGACTTCTGGCCGGGGTCCGCGCCTATGTCTGCGCCACGGACCATCCTGATTCCCCTGACCCCGACCATTGCCAGCTTGCTCCAAGCCAGGGGAATCAGGTATTTGCGATTTTCCCCGGAGTGCTTTCATGCTGACTGATCCTTCCCATAAATACCCAGCCGCCGCCCCGGTCGACCTGCCCGACCGTCAATGGCCGTCCCGGACATTGCGCCAGGCACCGATCTGGCTGTCCACCGATTTGCGCGATGGCAATCAGGCCCTGTTCGAGCCGATGAATCGCGAGCGCAAGCTGCGTCTGTTCCATGAACTGGTGCGCATCGGCTTCAAGGAAATCGAAGTCGGCTTTCCTGCCGCCTCGCGCATCGATTTCGAGACAGTCCGCCATCTGATCGACGAACAGTTGATCCCCGAGGACGTCACCCCCATGGTGATGACCCAGTTGCGCGAAGACCTGATCACCGCAACGGTCAACAGCGTAGCCGGCGCCCGCCGTGTCATCGTGCATTTCTACAATGCCATCGCGCCGGCCTGGCGCGAGATCGTATTCGGCATGAGCGTCGCGCAGATCGTTGCGATGGTGGAGCAGCACATCGCCTTGTTCAGGCGGCTCACGGCAGCCCATCCCGAGACGGAATGGATCCTGCAATATTCCCCCGAGACATTTTGCATGGCCGAACTGGAGGTATCGCTGGAGGTCTGCAACGCCGCCATCCGGGCCTGGGACGCCGGGCCACAGCGACCGATGATCATCAACCTGCCGACCACGGTGGAAGTCTCCACCCCCAATGTCTTTGCCGACCAGATCGAATGGATGGACCGGCGACTGGAGCGGCGGGAATACCTGATCCTGTCGGTGCATCCCCACAACGACAGAGGCACGGGCGTGGCCTGCGCCGAGCAGGCCATGCTGGCCGGCGCACAACGGGTCGAAGGCTGCCTGTTCGGCAATGGCGAGCGTAGCGGCAATGCCGATGTGGTGACACTGGCGTTGAACCTCTATACGCAGGGTATTGCACCGGGACTGGACTTTTCCGACATCGTGGCGGTCGCCCGTATCGCCGAAGAATGCACGGCCCTGCCCATTCACCCCCGCCACCCTTATGTCGGCGACCTGGTCTTCACCGCCTTCTCCGGCTCGCACCAGGATGCCATCGCCAAGGGCTTCGCCGCGCAAACACCGGACGCGCCCTGGCGTGTCCCCTACCTGCCTGTCGATCCCAAGGACCTGGGGCGGACCTACGACAGCATCGTGCGCGTCAACAGCCAGTCGGGCAAGGGCGGCATCGCCTTCCTGCTGCAGCGGGATCATCACATCACCATGCCGCGCCGCATGCAGGTCGAGTTCAGCGCTATCGTGCAGACACTGGCCGACGCCAGCGAAACGGAATTGAGCAGCGAACAGATCTGGGACATCTTCCAACGCACATATCTCTTACCGGTACGGGAGCAATCCGGCTTTATCTATCGCAGCCATCACCTGTCCGAACATGAGCAAGGGGAACGTATCGTGCTGGAACTGGCCGATGCCCAGGGCAATGCCCGGACCGTGGAAGGATGGGGTAACGGCCCCATCGCCGCAACGGTGGCAGCATTGGGCCTGTCGATACGCATCGACAGCTATGAGGAGCGCAGCCTGGGCGCGGGCTCGGACGCCAGCGCAGTGGCCATCGTCGAAGCGGCCCTGCCTGCGATAGCTGGATCGCGCTTCGGTGTGGGCTGTCACGCCAACATCACCACAGCCTCGATCCTGGCGGTGCTGAGCGTGGCGCACCGGCTCTGCACGGCAACATCAGCGGCGCGCTGAGCAGGAAAGCACCGGCGCACCGGGAGCCGAACCGGTGCGCTGGCATTGCCGCGGCGGGCAGTGGGCAGTGACCGTCAGACTGGCCCTACCGTGTCTTGAAAAAGCTGGCAGGCAGATCGCTTTTTGGCATGGCACTGCGTGAGCTCTTCCGACCTACCGAGCGTCCACGGGAGCGAGGCCGCCCAGGCTCGGCAGGACTATCCTCGGCTTGAGGGCCGGTGTACACCGCACGCGGCCTGATCAGGTGGCCTTGCTCGCGTTGCTCCAGTCCGTGCGCAATCCATCCCAGCGAGCGACCCAGCGCGAACAGTCCGAACGCAGCGCCCACGGGAAGCCGTAAATGCCTGCGCAGCGCCACGAGGGCGAAATCCACCGACGGCTTTTGACCCGTCAGAGCGGTTCCGGCCGCAACCATCGCGGCCCATTGAGGATGGCGCGGCAAGATGCGCGATAGCAGATAGCTGGCGCGCGGATCGCCGTCCGGATAAAGCGTGTGTCCGAAGCCTGGCAGATCGTCCCCCCTCGACAGTCGCTCGCGCATTTTCCTTTCGACATCGCGCGTGCCGAGTTCGTCCCAGAGCGCCTCCACCCGCGCCGTGGTGGCGCCGTGGCGTCCGCCGGACAGCCCCGCGAGTCCGCCGATCACCACTGCCCGCAGACTCGCATCCGTCGAGGCCACGCACCGGCCCGTGAAGCTCGACGCATTGAGCTCGTGGTCGGCGCATAGCACCAATGCCATCCTGATCAGCTCGGCGCCCGAATGTCCCACGCCCCATCCCCGTGCGCATTGCTGGTGGATCGGACTGGGATCGGGCCGGGTACGCAACAGGCAGGCCGCCAGGATCCGGACCAGATCCCCGCAGCCTTGCGCCTGACGCTCACTCGCCTTCTGCCAGATGGCGGTCGCCCCATCTTCGCTGGCCACCGCAAAAAGCGGCAGCAGTACTTGCTCCGCGCGCTGATCGCCATAGTGCTTGAACAATGCGCGCAACACCGCAGGAGCAGCGGCAGCCTGGGGGCCGAAAGCGGTTTCCCTATCGCATTGCCAGAGTCCGGCGGCCAGCTCTTCCAGACTGGCATGGTCAGCCAGCTTGAGTGCGTCCGCGCCACGGTAGAAGAGCCGCCCGCCATCGATGAGCGTAATGCCCGATTCAAGTACCGGAGAGCCCCAGTCCAGTGCTGCCTTGGCCACTTCCTTCGGCTTGCGGCCGCGCGCACGTTGTGCTGCGACCCGCTCGACATCGTCGGCGAAATAGCGGCTCTCACGTTGATTGGCGCCTGGCTCGGCATGCAGCAGGCCGCGGCTGACGTAGGCATAGAGCGTCTGTCGCGACACCCCCAGCCTTGCCGCGGCTTGGGTCGAATTAAGGTAGTTCGTCATGGTGGAGGAAGCAGATCGTTCAATCAGTTGATCAGGATAATCAACGTTGACAATAAATTCAAACAAACCGATCTTTGCCACACCGCAACCAATCGAGGCGAACATGCACAGAGATCAATTGTCATCAGCCAAGGTCGTCAATGACAGCAATCTGGCGTCGCAGCATCTGATGGCCGCAGCCGCTCTGCGTGGATTGACGATGAGAATGACGCAGGGCGTGGGCGTCGAGGTTCGTGCATCGCTGGCGCGTACCGCAGCGTTATTGCAACTGCGCACGCAGCCGATGAGCGGGCTGGCCGGGATCGCAGCGGACACGCCACAGGATCGCACCGCGCACGTCGAGCCGACATCATGGGAGCCGGCGGCGCGGCTGCTTGCACCGGCGCAGATCGAGGGTGCGCCGATCGCATGGCGTTACCCGGCGCGCGCACTGGGTGCCTATGAACCGGAATGGTTGTCTTCGAATGAACTGCTTTGAGTGAGAGGAAGAACGATGGATCAGGTAGTGGTAGTCAGTGGCGGCGGTACCGGTATCGGCTATGGCACCGCCAGGCAGTTTGCGCGGATCAATGCGCAGGTCATCATCATCGGACGGCGCTTGGCTGTGCTGCAGCATGCCGCAGAAGAGATCGCCGGCGATTTCCCGGACGCACAACACAAGGCCAAACTGGCGGAAACGATGAACGGTCGTGCCGGAACAACCGAGGATATCGCCAATACCGTCGCCTGGCTGGCATCCCCCGAGGCTTGCCACCTGACCGCACAGATTATCCAGATCAACGGTGGTGCCGAACGAGGGCGCTAGCAGGCAGCAGATGGCGCCTTAGTGCGATGACACGTAAATCGCGGAAGGGTCCGGATCGGGAAGTGCATAAGCACTCTTCATCCGCGCCACTTCCTCGATGGGAGAAAGTCCAAATAGGCGCTTGAATTCGCGGCTGAACTGGGACGCGCTTTCATAGCCAACCTGGGCGCTGGCTACTGCAACTGTCAGGCCCTTGCGCAGCATCAGCAGACGTGCCTGATGCAAGCGTGTCGACTTGAGGTACTGCATTGGCGACGTGGCGGTGACCGCCTTGAAATGCGCATGGAAAGAAGGCGCACTCATCCCCGCTTCGCGGGCCAGTTGTTCAACGTCCAGCTTTTCCCGATAGGCGGCGTGGATCTTCCTGATGGCCCTCGCCACCTTGCCATACTGCCCGTCGTTACGCAGCGCCGCCCGCATGGCAGCGCCCTGCTCGCCTGTCAGCACGCGCAGGTAGATCTCCTTCACCAACGCCTTGCCCAGAATACGTGCTTCCATCGGATTGCACATTGCCTCCAGAAACCTGAATACGGAGCCGGCCATCCTGTCGTCCATCTTGGTCGCAAACATCGTCACGGGACTGGCGGAGGGAACGCCATCGTCCATCTGCAGCAGCAACTCGGCGAGAAGCTGGAAGTCCAGCCGGAAATAGATGGCCAGCAATGGCTTCTTTTCGCTGGCGTCGGTTTCCATCGTGAACGGCACCGGGACAGATACGGCCAGATAGTGTTGCGCGTCGTAGAGATAAGTCTGTCCTCCCAGAAATCCACGCTTTCGTCCCTGGACGACAACGACGATTCCGGGCTCGTACAAGACCGGCGTTTCATTCAATGAGCGGTTCGATCTGAGAAACCTCACATCCGGGAGAAACGACAGGTTATAGCCCTCATCGGGAGCGAGGTCGCTGAGCAAACTCACCATGGTCTGACGCAGGTCCCATTTCTCTTGCGTTGACTTCTTTACGGTTCTCGACATGGATCCATTCATAGTTTTAGGCAAACATTGAATGTCAACCGGCATATTCCACTCAGCTGCGCTTGACTATCATATTTTCCATCGGCTTCCCAGGATACCGGGCCAGATCAGCCAGGAGGGAGGTCTCACCATAGCAGAATAGGGATAAACATGCGCAATACCAGAAAATTGAACTTCCTGATTACTGGCGTCAGCTCAGGATTCGGCCGTGCCTTGGCGAAGGCGGCCTTACAAGCAGGTCATTCAGTAATAGGCACAGTGCGGAGTCAAGACGCCAAGCAGGAGTTTGAGAAATCTGCGGCTCAACGCGCGATTGCCCTGGTACTCGATGTGACCGATTTCCCCTCCATTGCCACAACCATCGCCTCAGCGACCGACAAGCTCGGTCCGATCGATGTATTGGTCAACAACGCCGGCTATGGGCACGAAGGCGCACTTGAAGAATCCCCGCTGGAGGAGATGCGACGGCAATTTGACGTAAACGTCTTCGGTTCGGTTGCCATGATCAAGGCGGTGCTTCCTTCCATGCGGGCAAGACGCAGCGGCCATATCATCAACATGACTTCCATGGGTGGCTTCATTACCATGCCTGGCATCGCTTACTACTGCGGCAGCAAGTTTGCACTGGAAGGGATTTCCGAGACGCTTGCCAAGGAAGTGGCGGATCTCGGGATCAAGGTAACCGCAGTGGCGCCAGGCTCCTTCCGCACCGACTGGGCGGGGCGCTCGATGGTCCGGTCGCCAAGAAGCATCCGGGATTACGATACGGTGATCGACCCCATCCGTCGGGCTCGTCAGGAAAAGAGCGGCCATCAGCTCGGTAACCCGGCGATCGCCGCCCAGGTGATTCTGGAGATTGCCGGCTCCCCGGAGGCACCAGTGCATCTCCTGCTTGGCAGTGATGCAGTCAGATTGGTTCGCGAGAAGTTGGCGCAGATGAGCGCGGAAATCGACGCGTGGGAGGAAGTCTCTTTCTCGACCGATTTCAACTGAGCCACCGAGGCGGTCGGCGGGTTTTGGACGCTTGAGGCACGGTCGGGTATTGGCTTGCGACCAGCATACTGGCGATTGCGAGGCGCTCGCACGGGCAGAAGTGGTTCGATGAGTGACCATAATTCATCGTCGACAAGTTCTTTAGGCATCGCATCCCGTCAGGAAGACAAGATAGGAAGTTAACATCAAGTCGAGAAAGTTAAGAGTCCCGAAATTTAATTTCGCAATAGCCTCATATTTGTCTCGCGCATTGTAAGACCTAAACATTAGGGGATCCCTCTGAAGGTCAGCTTCTGGTCGATTGCGGAAAAAGATCGATGCTTAAATTCGCATGCCTAACCAAATAACGGACTCTGTGGCGCCGGACACAATGGCACTTAACACTGTCTCAAAAGCCCTGTTGGTATGGCAATGAAAATTTGCTTCGTCATGATGCTCTTGCTCCTCCTCTATGATGGAAGAGATTGCTGTTGTTGCATGAGTATCATCCGCCAGAAACTCCATTTGATGGCGTAAATGCTTCAGCACAACGCGCTCTACGGCAACCGTAGTGATAGATATTGCTCGCGCTCCCAGCAGTCCTGTTCCAAGCCCCAACATGTATCCGCCCATTGCACATAACCAATAACTCCTGCATCGCGCTAGACCGCGACGGTTAAGTTCGGCAAGGAAGATATTTCTATGCCGTTCTTCATCTGCCTTGAAAGCTTGTAATTCAGGAAGCAAAGACTTCGCGGTAAATCGTGCCATAAGAATCTGAGCGGCATAGATGTTTATCGCACCATGCTCTCCCGCATGATTCACCTTCATCACTTGAGCAGCCAATTGAGGACTTCTAATCATTAAGTCTTGAGCCTTCTGAAATATTTTTAGAAATATAAACGGCCGCTCCTGGCCGGTAACGGATATCTTCAGAATTATTTGGTCCTAATTGGGTGATTCTGCATCCGCCTTTGTTCATAGTAAAAGTGCAATGTAGCAAGCATCGGAGGCGTAAATAGCAGCGCTAACATCTTGATCGGATACATACGATAGAAGTAGGCCGGTGCGATTAGGAAAGCGACGGCAGCGACGCAAAATCTGATTCCAAATTCATACGCTTTACGCTCAGCAGTAGAAAGGGACAACCGCCAAAATTCGAATAGCGCAAACAGACAACCCAAAATCACAGCAGAGAAAACGAATTCACGTGTCTGGATGGATACTATGAAACCCAGCAATACCCAAGGAGCCGAGATCAATACCATGGCAACACATGGGCCGGAACATATTGCGGCCTCAGTTGCGATATAGAGTGCTCGGCGTAGAGATATTGAGCCCAATTGGGGGGCCACCCAAAAGCCAAATAATAAGGCCCCAGGTGGGAGGACATATAGAGAGGCTTGCAGTGTTATCTCTAATAAAAACTTAAAGAGTATGGCGATGCCAGCGCCGAAAATCAGACTGGAGCCTGCAAGTTTAATAAGAAATACTGCCCTGTTTCGATGGGATTTTTTATCAGCTTTCATGGAAAACTTAACGTTCTCAGATTGATTTTATATTTCTTTGAAAAAGCAGGGTTCTCACTACTAGTTTGCGTTCTGCGTCTGCCCGATTGCAGGCTTCCGAAGCAAAGAGGGCAATCATTTAACCACCTTGGTGATGAATTAGGAGCTGGAGTTCATCAGCGCGCCTGGCTCGTTCGACTACATTGCAGTGATCCGCAACCAATCGATCCAAAGTGCCGCTGAAATCTTCTCTGTCAAACCAAAACCCGCATTTCACTTCTATATATTCCAGCCATTTTCGCTGCACTGCGCGCAGTTCTTCGGCTTTTCTTTTCGGAAGAAGAGGCATAAGGGAGCGATATGCGGAATTCAATCGTCGGTCTTGCCGCTCAAATTCAGCCGCCTCACAATCTTGTAATCGGGAGGTGTTGCTTTCGGCACGATCTCCACATTTCTCATACTCAGCCGAGAGCTTAACTGTCTCTATTGCAAAAGCGGAAGGCTGGTTCATAACCAACGCAACGAACGATAAGAGCACTGCCTTTGTAATTTTCATATAACCAGATTAAAGAGTGATATTTCGAGCGATTTTCTTCGATTAACTATGAGCAGCCAATGGCTGCTTCTGGCCTTTAACCGACATGGATATTCAGATCACCACTCCAATCTCTTTGAATGCCACGCCTACGAGATAGCGCTCACATTGCGTCTTAAACTTTTCGGTAACAAAAACATTTGCACGGTTAGAGCCTGTTAGAGTGAAAATATCCGTAGAGAGATGTACCCGATCAACCACCAAGTGCTCTATCGCAAAAATCTCCCCAGCGCCGAAGCGATATACCACTGAACCTGGCAGATACTTCGAAACAGTACCTACGCAATTCATCAATTCCCATTGAACCCCGTCAATTATGACGGGCAGAAATTCCAGATCTAGCAGCAGTTCTGAAAGAATAGCCTGCTTCGCGCTGTCGTTGACAGCGATGAAGCCGCTACAGTAGATGCAAAGCGCCGTGAACGCCCGAACATCGCTTGCCGGTTCTAAATGTAGATCGATCTCGCGCCAATGATCCTTTAGTGCTGCGCTATTAAGCCCCTGAATCGCCGAGCTCCATTGCTCAAAATGAGCGGCGACAACACTCGGGGCACTTTCGTCAGGCAACAACGTGTAGAGTTTTTTTCTCAACATATCTCCTGGAAATCTCACCGCTCAGACGTCATCTTTTGGGCGCTAGCAGACTTTCCTCATATTCCTATCGATAAAGACCGTTGTGGCTTTCATGCTAAACGCTTAATCAGTTTTTGGTGCTGCGGCCAATCTTTCAGCAGCAGATCTGCCTGCGCGATTTCAAACGCATCAAATTCGAAGCCTGGCGCCACCGTGCAGCCCACCAAACTATGGCCGTCTTCTGCCGTACACTCTGCCGCAAACCAGGCACCTGCCGGGACCAGTGCCTGGAAATCGGCACCGTCATGCTCCAGCGGATTGCCCAGGCGGAAAGTCTGAAGCTCCCCGTGCGGCTGCAGGACATAGACGTGCATGGGGTCACCTTCATAGAAGTGCCACATCTCTTCCGAATCAATCCGGTGCCACGTTGACCTATCCTTGCCACCGAGAAGGTAATAGATAGCGGTCGCCGCCGAGCGCGTCGAACCGCCCGCTGAGCGCTCTACACGCTCCTGGCTGCGATGGGTCTCACGATAGAAACCTCCCTCCGGATGTGGTTGAAGGTTCAGATGAGAAATCAATTCTTCGAAGCGATGTCGAGACATTTTCAGTTTGATGGAAAGGTGAAAGGGGAACCACTCGGCGCCTGACGCCGACGTGTTTCGCTACGGTTTTGAATGCACATTCGCTAGACATCTTTCGGAGCGATCCGATGCAGATCTGCGCGAATGCCCTTGGATCTTTCTAGAACTCATCCCAGTGCGATTCCGGCGTGCTGCACTGCTGCGATGCTGCCCCGGAGAAGCGGCATCAGTACATCCATGGCTTGACGCGCAGACGCACCAAAGCGTGCCCACAGCTCCCCCCTCTTTCAACAATGCAATCAAGAAGGAGACCACATAATAGGCTGATCTATGATAAAGCGGGCGGATGCCAGCGGGCATGGTTATCGGCACACATCCGATACTTCGTGCCTGTGATTCCAATTCTTGACGAACGCACTAGGTAAGGTTCAATCCGCCATCTGATAGCAGGATTTCACCAGTGAGATAGTCCGACGCAACTAACATCATAACGGCTTGGGCGATGTCCGCCGGGCTAGCAGATCGGCGCATCGGCGAGCGCTCCTTCCAGATTTGCTGCGCCTGAGTCCAATCTGCGGTAAGTGGTGTATCGACCAATCCAGGGGCGACAGCATTTACTCGGATGTCGGGCGCAAGTGAAACAGCGAGGAGCCGGGTCATGTGATTCAAGGCCGCCTTCGTAGCTGAATATGGAATCGATGCGCCCTTCGGGCGCACGCCAGCATGTGAGCTTATGTTGACTATGCAGCCCGGTCGACCGAAGCGTTTCGAATCACGCAATGCTGATTCAGCCTCAGCTATCAAACGAAAAGGAGCAACCACGTTCACTTCATGGAGTTCATGCCACACATCGGGCGTCGCGGCAGCCAAATCCTGGTGCGGAATAACCCGGCTGATTCCAGCGTTATTAACCAGAACATCCAACCTCCCCCATGATCCTATCGCTTCGCGAACCAGTCGCACTCTGTCATCATCATCAGCCAAATCAGCTTGCACATAAATGGCCGATCCAAGTTCGAGCGCTAATCGTTGCCCGGCCTCTACCGAATTGCGCGAATGCAATACGATTGAATAGCCTTCGCTTGCGAGCCGGCGGGCAATTGCCACACCGATGCCAGAAGTTGAGCCTGTGATAAGTGCGACGGGAGCCTGTGACATCGAGGTAGCCTATACGGTTGAGCGCGTAACAAGTTGATAATCGTTATTCTCAGTTTGACGAAGACCTGCTTCTGGCCGATTGTGGTCGAAACGAAGTCTAATTTTCTTTTATACCCTGTGGAATTTTCGCGGCTTTCGTGCAGTTGCTATTCTGGCTGATAACCCTTGGTTCATAAGCTCCTGTCTTGAACTCTCCTTCTGTACTCAGCGATAGACATTTTCCTCGCCGGACGTAGTTAAAGGAGCAAAAATTACGTCCCGTCCCCGAACAAGCCTCAACCTCAATGAACCCGGCTTGATATAAGTCTCCAGCATCAGCAGACTGACTAAAACGTTTACCCTCCGAATCGACACCGAACGTTTCTTGAGGCTTCCACCCTTCGGCCAAAATCTCCTGCCGCGCTTGGGAAAGCAACTTTCCTTTGTATATCGTTTCGCCTACCGAAGGCATGCAAACTAAAAGGAGGGGGGAAATCGTTAGGATAAAGCGAGAAGCCATTCTGTATTTTGGCATGTTCTCTTTTACAAGGGTGTGGAGGTCAGCTTCTGGCCGATTGCGGGCATCTTAGTTCGAACAAAGAATGAGCAAGCGGCGCCGCACATTCCTGCCATACCTCACTCACCAGTCAAAGTTAGCTCATGAATCTTTTCTCGAATGAAGGTTGAGAAATCTGACGCGATAACTGTTGGCTGCATATTGGAGGGATCTATTTCTATTACGCTCCACGTATCTGTTTTATAGCCGGTATTAAAGCCCAGAAAATCATCGCCAAATAGCAGTACATTCCGGAGATGATCGGGGGTATCGCCGTATACATCATAGGGTTCTAAGAGCCCGTCGTAGAGCATATATCCGCTGCTGCCGAACTCTCCGAATCCGACCTCAGCAAGAAATGATATGTAGTCGGTCGGCAAAGAACCAGTTGAAGCGATTGTTTGTACCAACTTCCTGCTGTCTACTCGTTCCAATTTATCAAATGGTGTCCCATTTCCCTTCACGGCTATCAAGTCATCATAGACTCCCATTTTTGTCCTTTTAATCAAAGATATCGGCCGTGTCGACGCCAGTCTCTACGCTTCAGAATAAGCTAAAAATAGGCTTTTTTCCTTAAGCGCACTTTGAGGATGGAAGGCCCGCTTCTGGCCGGCTGCAGACATCTTCGGTTTCTATGCTGGTTTCGTGGCTACTTCAATAATTTAATTAAGAAAGCAGTGCAAATTATTCCAAAAACTAATGCCACAACTACCCAATAAATTTTTCGCGCGCCGGGACTCATGCGCGTCCATGTTTCTTCGTCAGGACCGCCTGGAGCTGCCATTTTCCACCTCATTTTATGGTTTCTTCCGAGAAACTCTCGTCGGCTTGTGGCCGGTTGCAGACTATTGGGAAAATCGCTTACACGCAGCTGAGGACCTTGATTGCCGAACGCAACCAGCAGACCAATTCCTTCGGCCAGACGGTATCGCCTGTCCTCCGTAGCTCCTCCAGGGACCACCATTTGTGTTCCGCCATCACCTGTTTCTCATGCGAGGTCCACTGAGAATCACGAACATGCGTGCTCTCGGCATGTACTACAAAATATCGCTCATCCGAGATCACATGCTCCCCGTCAGGCAGTTGCAGAACGAACCGGCGCTCGGCAACGTGACGGTCGGGTGGACGCATCGTCATGCCCGTCTCTTCGCGCAATTCTCGAACAGCCGCTTGTTCATAACTTTCCCCGGGCTCCAAGCCTCCTCCGGGTGTGGCCCAGTGGTCTTGGCCGGCCAAGGCACCGGTCTTGTGCCTGAATCTGAACAGGAGCACGCGGTGCGCCTTGTCGATGACGATCAGACGAGCGGAGGATCGAATCCGCAAGGAGGTTTGTGGCGGCTGTTCCTGAGGCATTTTTTTGACTCAACGTATGAGGTGATGGAGATGCAGATTGCTCAACGGGTGCAGCAGCTTCGGGCCAATCCCAACACCCTCTCAGCGGCTACCACAGGCCCGACTCCGAATCGCTGACTGAGCGCCGCCGCGCAACGCGCTGTTTCTCCTTACAGGGCTGCATGAATAAGCTTGTCTTTCCTGCCAAAAGTATAGACGAGGCGTCCTTTGCCAGATCCCACACGCTCGGCCACTGCGCCAAGCGTAAGACTTCGGGCATCCGGCTCAAGGATGTCCGCCTCGGTCGCAACCAGTCCTTTGTCTCGGTCAATCTTTTTTTTCGCCCCACGATCTCCCCCTTGCCTTTTGGACTGGCCGGTCAGATTAGCGCAGCTATTCCAGCCAGGCAATATTGCCCGGTTCAGCGAACTTATTAAAGAGTCAAAGAACGGACGCGATCTTGACGGGAACCGGATTACTTTCCATACAAGTCGTTGCGGCGATCAGCCCGCATCAACGACCTCTTCTGTGCCCGGTTGCATGATGTGGGCCACCGTGGGATCGATCTCCTTGCCCCTCCGTTTCCTCCAGGCAAAAAAAATCCCCGGCCAGTTGACCGGGGAGGCAAACCAAATCCACCAGGATTCAGGGAGACAGCGGGAGGGCGGCGCGCTGAGGCAGCGCCGCCTGAATGAGTCAGACCGGGATCGGGCCCGCCAGCTCGCCGACGCTGTGCGCCAGCGGATGGTGACGCCACTTCGACTCGGCAAACAGGTAGATGCCCAGCGAAGACAGGACCACGGTGATCAGGGTAGAGAGAACGGCAGTCAGCAGGAAGGTGGTGAACATGATGATCTCCTCAAGATGAAGTCATCTTAGGCAATGCCTTTGCCGTTGGCTGTAGTGATTTTCCCTAGAAAACACACAGGCCGCTCAGGAAATTCCCGAGCGGCCTGCCCTGCAAGTTGGCACATGTCTGAAACCCGACAGCATGACCGTCTACTTCACCATCAAGATCATGCCACCTTGGTCAACAGGGCTTGCACGGACGCCTCAGTATTTGCGATCGCTGCCTTTGCCGCGTCCGGCCCAAACACCGTCCCCTCTACACGCACCATTTCAACGTCTGTCAGGCCGATGAAACTGAGCAGGTGCAAAAGGTAGTTACTCTGGAAATCAAACGGTGCCCACACTCCTTCAGCAAACACCCCACCTGCTGCGACAACGAGGTAGACCTTCTTACCCGTCAGCAAGCCCTTCGGTCCTTTGTCCCCATAGCCAAACGTGACCGACGGCCAAGTTACGTGATCAAACCAGGCCTTGAGCTGCGAGGAGGGGCCAAAGTTGATCATGCCCGAGCCTATCACCACCACATCGGCGGCCTTGAGCTCATCCACCAGCTGTTGGGCGAGCTGCACCGCCGCGACCTGGTCGGGGGTTCTATTCTCCGGGGATGTGACACGCCCCTGGATGTACGCGGAAGTGATATGGGGAAGCGGATCTGCCAGGAGATCGCGCACCGTCAGCGTTCCGGAAGAGTTAGTCTTGATGCCTTCGGCAATTTCGGTGGCGAATCGGGAAGACAGACTGTCAGCCCCACGAGGGCTGGAAGTGATCAGCAGGACGTGCGACATAGTGGCTCCTTGGTATAAATTACGAACTAAGTAATTTGGATGATTAGGATGATTAGGATGATTAGGATGATTAGGATAATTTTGATGACCTGAATTACTAAACCATAAGGGGATGGTATGGTTCTCCTCATCAATTCACAAGAAGGCACATGTATGTCACCAAGTCACATTGAGCTACCCAAAGACATGCCGTCCCCCGAGACAGAAGGCTGCCAGGCCACCCGGGGAATCCTGGATCGCGTCGGCGACAAGTGGAGCTTTTACATCATTGCCACGCTGGCAAATGGGACTAAGCGGTTCAATGAGTTGAAGTCGGAAATAGATGGCATTTCACAACGTATGCTGACGCTGACCCTGCGCGGTCTGGAACGCGACGGACTGATTACCCGAACGATCTATCCGACAATACCGCCGCGGGTAGATTACGAACTCACTGCGCTAGGAATGACGCTGCTGGAGCCGGTAATGTCGCTGGTCAAGTGGGCTGATGCAAATAAACGCGCGATATCGGAAGCGCGCACGCACTTCGATGCAAAGTCAGCAGCTAGCTAAGCGTCCGGAAGAATGGCTATTTCCATCGGGTGTCGCCACCGACAGGTGGAGCAAACATCCGCCTGTGGCCGGAGCCGGCGAGGCCGAAGAACAGGCCGAAAAACACGCTGCCAATGATGGCCACCATGCCTGAGCCGCCAGCTTGCGCGGGTTCGATCATCGATATCTCGTGACCCAGCGGACTCATCTTCAGCGATGCTGGCGAGGATGACAGCTGACGACGGCCGTACTTCAAGTCATCCGCCGATACTGCCGCAGACGGGCACTCCCTAAGATGGAAGTTCGCAAGGCAGACATGGCAACAGACACAGCCAAGTCCTTGTCGGCCCTGCGAGACTAGCCACACTTCCCTTCGTTTCATTTGACATACAAGGAGATACACCATGGCAAACCAGCAAAACCAGCAAGGTTCCACCAGCAACCGCGGCTTCGCCTCGATGGATGAAGACAAGCAACGCGAGATCGCCAGCCAGGGCGGCAAGGCAGCGCATGAGAAAGGCTCGGCGCACGAGTTCAGCTCGGATGAGGCTCGTGAAGCTGGCCGCAAGGGTGGCCAGAACAGCCATGGCGGGAACAGCGGAAACAACAGCTGATCCCACCTCGGCAAGCAAGGGCCCTGCGGGGCCCTTTTTTCTTGCCCGTCCGGAGGCAAGAAGGCCTGGCCGTTACTTCACCGTGATGTTGATACCGTGGGACGTCATGTGGCCGTAGGAATGTTCTTCACCGTCGGCGAACTGGTCGGTCGGTTTGTAGTGACCGGGCGGCAGCGACAGCGTGGTCTCGGTTTCCCCCTGGTCGAGATGCAGATGAGTCTCGTCGCGGGGACGATCGTGCGTCGGTACGCGCCGACAGACATGCCAGCACCGCTTGATGAGGCCGTCATGGCGAAGGCCGACGCCTTCATGACAGCGTCTCGCGTCCCAGCTCACGCTGCCCCGCCAGTGCCTCGGTGAACTGCTGCAGGAGCTCATCCACCTGGCCGGCCTCGCCCACAGCCAGCGAGAAGTCGTCCTGGCCATCGGGCAATACATCAGGCAACTCGGCCTTGTCGATTACCGAAGCCGCGCTCCCCAGCGCCAGCAGCGGCTTGCAATGGTGGTACTGGTCGCGCAGGAACTCGGCCACCAGCGGGTCGGCAGCCAGCACGGTGGCACTCTCCTGGCCGTCGACGAGCACCACCGCGTCATACAGCACCGAGGGCGCCGCCACCAGGGTGATCTCGACCTGGAACGGTTTGCCAGCCGAGCAACTGATCGCCCCCAGCTTCTGGCCGACCAGTCGCGGCACGGCACCCTGCTGCAACAGATGCTCATAGATCTGCGTGAGCATGGCGCCATCCACGCCATCGGCCACCAACATCGCTACGCGACGGGTGGCAATGCCGAGCTCGCCCGGATAGGCGGTCAGCGACAGCGCTGGCGAGGCGCCGTAGCGGGTCGGTTCATCCATCAGCACCGGCGCAGCCTCGGGCACGCCAAACCCAAGCCCATCAGCGACCTGCCGGGCCAACATGGGATCGACGTTGACCAATAACGAAACCACCCGCTGGCGCACCGCCGGTGTCTGTACGCGCGTGAGTTCGAAGCGGAAGGCATTGACGATGTGCAGCTGCTCGGCCAGGGTCTGGCTCTCCCAGAACAACCGCGCCTGCGCATAGTGCTCGGCGAATTTCTCGGGCTTGGCGCGGATCTTGTCGCCCTCTACCGGCTGCGGGAAGCTGTGAAAACCCGCCGCGCCCGCCTGGAAGGGACAACCACCGCCCAGCGAGTTGGGCTCGTAGGCCACGCGGCCCCGGTGGATGGTCTGGCGATGCATGCCGTCACGCTGGTTGTTATGGACGGCGCGCAGTGGCGCGTTGATGGGCAGCTCATGGAAGTTGGCGCCGCCCAGCCGGCTGATCTGGGTATCCAGGTAGGAGTGGATACGTCCCTGCAGCAGCGGGTCGTTGGTGAAGTCGATCCCGGGGATGATGTGGGCCGTGCAAAACGCCACCTGCTCGGTCTCGGCAAAGAAATTGTCGGGGTTGCGGTCCAGCACCATGCGGCCCACCGCCACCCGTGGCACCAGTTCCTCGGGCACGATCTTGGTGGGATCGAGGATGTCGAAGGGCATGCGATCGGCCTCTTCTTCCGAGAAGACCTGCAGGCTCAGCTCCCACTCGGGGGCGACGCCAGCCTCGATGGCTTCCCACAGGTCGCGCCGGTGGAAGTCGGGATCGGCGCCGGCGATCTTGACGGCCTCGTCCCAGATCAGCGAATGCGTACCGGCCTTGGGTGTCCAGTGGAACTTGCAGAACACCGACTCGCCGTCCACATTGACCAAGCGGAAGGTATGCACGCCAAAGCCCTGCATCATCCGGTAGCTGCGCGGGATGGCGCGGTCCGACATCTGCCACAGCAGCATGTGGGTGGACTCGGGCATGAGCGAGACGAAGTCCCAGAAGGTGTCGTGGGCGCTGGAGGCCTGCGGCATGCCGAAGTGCGGTTCTGGCTTCAAGGCATGCACCAGGTCGGGGAATTTCATGGCGTCCTGGATGAAGAACACCGGAATGTTGTTGCCCACCAGGTCCCAGTTGCCCTGATCGGTATAGAACTTGACGGCAAAACCGCGTACATCACGCACGGTGTCGGCCGAACCGGCGCCGCCGGCGACGGTGGAAAACCGCGCAAACACCGGCGTACGCTTGCCGTCCTCGGCGAAGGGGGCCGCGCAGGTGAGCTCGGTAAGTGCCTTGTAGCATTCGAAGTAACCGTGTGCGGCCGAGCCTCGCGCGTGCACCACGCGCTCGGGGATGCGCTCATGGTCGAAATGCGTGATCTTCTCGCGCAGGAGGAAGTCCTCCATCGAAGTCGGTCCGCGCAATCCGGCCTTGAGCGAATTCTGGTTGTCGGCCACGGGCACACCCTGGTTGCTGGTGAGCGCCTGGTCGCTATCATCGGCCCTGACCCGATCCAGCGAATCGGCCAGGGCATTGGCGCCTGGCAGCGCCTGTGCGGCTCCGGTCTTGAGCGAGCCATGGGCTTCGCTCACGGTGCTGGCGCGCACCAGCGGGTCGGGAGCGTCGACGCTGGCGCCGGTAGGAGCCACACGTCCCTGGGTGCCGATTTCACCGGGCTTGCTGGGGTTATCGGGCAAGGCCGCAGAGACCGCGTTGCTGCCGGCGATCTTGCGCAGCAGTTCGGTCGGCGAGCGTTCGCCCGCCGAAAAAGCGGGCTGACCATCGGCAGGACCCGAGATGGTCGACAGCAGCGAACCGGATCCGGGGCTGCCGGCTGGCGTGGAGTGGGCGTTTCTCTTTGCGGCGGGAGCTTTCTTGGTCGGCATGGAGGACTCTCAATTCAAGGGCGGGGTGGACAGGCTGGCGGCAATGCGCAGGACGCGCATGAAGAAGTCGCCAGCTTAGGCAAGCCCGGGTCCGCCGCCCATAAGACGGCGCCGCCATCGGCCGTCAGATACCCTGAAGAAGAGTTTGCGTCCTGCCCCGCGTTCAGGCTGCGCTACTGGACACGGGGACAGGGCGACACGGATATGCATTGCGATCTCGCCGGACGACGGATGCCGTCGCCAAAACCGCCATCCTCCTACGACACCCCACGCCGTCTGCCGACATCCAGGCCCACCGGTTTTCACGATACTCGGCCTTGACCGGGCCCCGTCCCTTCCCTCTTCTGTTCCAGGACATCATGGCAGCTACCGACCACCCCGATATCGCCGACGCTTTCGAGCAGCTCATCGCCGAGCGCATCGACACCTGCCCCCAGGAGGATCTCTCCGGCCTGGTCGGCGAGATCCTCTGCCAGGCCGTCGACAACCATCTCGACGCGCTCCCCCTGCCGGGCAATGGGGCGACGCTGGAGCGATGGCGGGTGCTGGCCGCCGTCGCCGCACGCGACCTCAACCTGTTCAAGCTCTATGAAGCCCATACCGATGCCTTGGCCATTCTTGCCGAGGCCGGTGTCGCCGAGGTTCCACCGCTTTCCGTGTGGGGCGTCTGGTGCGCCGAGGTTCCCGGAACCACACTGCATGCCCGACGCACCGCGGCCGAAGGGCAACTGGTAATGGAGGGTGAAAAGCGCTGGTGCTCCGGCGCCATGCTGTGTACGCATGCGCTATTGAGCTATCGCGATCCCCAGGGGCAACTCTGCCTGGCCTGGGTCGACCTGGACCAGGACGGCATCTCGGTGCAGGAGGATGGCTGGAAGGCCGTCGGCATGGCCGCCACCCGCACGGCCACCGTCAGGCTCAAGGGCGTCCATGCCAGCCCGGTCGGTTCGCCCGGCTTCTACCTGGAGCGCGCCGGATTCTGGCATGGCGCCATCGGCATTGCAGTCGGCTGGTACGGTGCCGCCACCGCCCTGGCCGAGACGCTCAGACAGGCCTTGCTCACCCGCAGCGACCCACATGCACTGGCGCACCTGGGCCAGGTCGATTGTCTGCTGGGCGGTGCGCTGCACCGGTTGCGCGAGGCCGCGCGCTTCATCGATGCCAATCCGGCCACGACGGCATGGCAGCTGGCCCTGGCGACCCGCCTGCAAGTGGAGGCGGCCAGTCAGGCGGTGCTCTGTCATGTCGGCCGCGCCCTTGGTCCCGCGCCCTACTGCCAGGATCGCCACAGCGCCCGCATCCTGGCCGATCTCCCGGTGTTGCTGCGCCAGAGCCACGCCGAACGGGACCTGGCGCAACTGGGCGTGTTATGCCTGGAAAGCGAGGAATCTCCATGGCGACTCTGACTCTGAGTAACTGCGCCGCCCAGGACAGCCCCCGCCACATCGATATCGACAGTGGCACCCCAGAACACGCCTGGCAGCATTGCGGCAGACTGGAGGCGCTGCCCCGGGTCGAGCTGGAGCGGCTGCTGCCGGCGCGCTCGCGCGCGGTCATCCTGGCACCGCATCCCGACGACGAAACCCTGGGCTGTGGTGGCCTGATCAGTCAGGTGGCGGCCATGGGGCGGCAGGTGCGTGTGGTGGCGGTCACCGATGGTGAAGGCAGCCATCCGCGGCAATCGTCGCTGTACGCCCGCTTGCCCGACATGCGCGCCCGGGAAAGCCGACGTGCCTTGCGCTTGCTCGGCCTGGAAGACGCCACCATCGAGCGCATCGGTCTGCCCGACGGCGCCGTAGCCGCCTACCGGGCCGAGCTGCGAGGATGGCTGCACGAGCATCTTGCGCCCACCGATATCCTGTTCGCCCCCTGGAGGCTGGACGGACATCCCGACCACGAGGCCGTGGGCCAGGTCGCCGGCGAGATGGAGGCGGACGTCGGCTGCAAGCTGGTCGAGCTGCCCATCTGGGTTTGGCATTGGGCCCATCCGGAGGATGCGTGCTTTCCCTGGAGGAGAGCCCACTGCCTGCCCCTGACGCCGGCAACCGAGCAGCGCAAGCGTCGGGCCCTGCAATGCTATCGCAGCCAGGTCGGCGCAGACGAAGGGCGCAGTCCGGTCCTGCCGGCCCATGTACTGGCCCACTTCGCCCGACCCTACGAGGTGTTCTTCCTATGACTTTGCCGACCATCACCATGCCCGGCACCAGCGCCGAGCACTTCCATACCTTGTATGCCCGCAGCGCCGACCCCTGGCATACCACCGACAGCTGGTACGAGCAACGCAAGCAGTCCATCGTGCTGGCCACGCTGCCGCGCTCGCGCTTTGTCAACGTCTACGAACCGGGCTGCGGCAATGGTGCGCTCACCCTGGCGCTGGCCGCACGCTGCGAGCGCCTGTGGGCCTCGGACTTCTGCGACGAAGCCGTGCGCCTCACGCTGGAACGCCTCTGCGCTCACGCGCATGTCCAGGTCGCCAGGCAGAGCGTGCCGGAGCAATGGCCCGACAGTGGCCCCGCGCCGTTCGACCTCATCGTGCTTTCCGAACTGTGCTATTACCTGGACGACGAACAGCTGCGCAGGACGGTCCGGCTCTCGGTAGCCAGTCTGAGTGCAGCCGGTTACCTGCTGGCCTGCCATTGGAAGCGGCCTTTCGACGACCGCCAGCAAGAGACCGCCGACATCCACGCCCTGTTCGACCAGCATGTGCAGTTGCGCGCTTGCGCCCATTATGAGGACGAGCAGTTCCGCCTCGACCTGTGGCAGAAGTGTCCCCACGGAGAAACAGCATGATCGGCATCGTCATCCCCGCCCACAACGAAGAAGACCTGCTTGAGGACTGCCTCATGGCGGCCCGGGCAGCGGCAAGCCATGCCGCCTTGCTGGCCGAACCGGTGCGCATCACGGTGGTACTCGATGCCTGCACCGACGGTTCCGCCGCCATCGCCGCCAGCCACCCTGTGGAGATCGCGCAGGTGGCCGTGCGCAATGTAGGCCATGCGCGCGCGCACGGCGCCAGCTGCCTGCTGGCGGCGGGCGCACGCTGGCTGGCATTCACCGATGCCGACACCCTGGTCGCGCCCGACTGGCTCGCGGCCCAGCTAGCCCTGAAGGCCGATGCGGTCTGCGGTACGGTGGGCGTACTGGACTGGCGCGAACATCCTGAGCACGTGCAACGCAGGTTCGGTTCGCAGTATTGCGACCGCGACGGCCACACCCATATCCACGGTGCCAACTTCGGCATCTCGGCCGCAGCGTATCTCCGGTGCGGTGGTTTCAAACCCCTCGCCTGCCACGAGGATGTTGCACTGGTACGCGCGCTGCAGGCCATGGGCGCGTCCATCGCCTGGAGCGCCACGCCGCGCGTGAGCACCAGTGCCAGGCTGGCCAGCAAGACCCGGGGCGGCTTCGGCGACACCTTGCGCAGCTGGACTCATGCGACGGCCCTGTCTTGCACCACGGCCGGGTAGCTGCGCCCGACGCTATCTGGGTACAGCCGATCTCGGCACAGCCACCTGCCGGGCCAGCGCCAGCAATTGGACCACCGTGGCGGAACGATCCAGCAGCCGCGTGGCGATGACGACTTCGGAGAATTTGTTGGCTGCCGTCAGCGGCCGGAAGATCGCGCCAGCGCCACCGAAGCGGGACAAGGTGCTCGGCACCAGCCCCACCCCCAAGCCGGCCGATACCAGCGCCAACACAGTGACGGCATCCGGCGCCCGCAATAGCGCCGAAGGATGCAGGCCCGCATCGGCGCATAGTTGCAAGACGTGTTGCCCAAGTCCCACGCCTGGCGGATCGTTGACCATGACCAGGCGATCCCCGGCCAGATCACGCAGATCGATCCTGCGCGCCGCCGCCAGGCGATGGCCGGCCGGCAGCACCACGTCCAGCACGGTGTATGAGAACGCCGTGAGCCGGATGGCGTTGGACACCTCGCCCAGCGGGGTGCGCAGGAAGGCGACGTCGATGCGCTCGTCCTCCAGGGCTGCCAGTTGCTCCTGGACGGTCAGGGCGTGCAATTCCAGGTCGATGTCGGGGAATGCCAGGTTGAAGCGCCGCAGCAGGGACGGCAACTCGGCCTCCTGCATGGTCGAGTGCGTATAGGCGATGCACAGGCGTCCCAGTTCGCCGCGACTGGCCCGGCGCCCGACGATGGCGGCCATGTCGGCGCTGGCCAGGGCCTGGCGCGCATGGTGGAGAAAGGCCTGGCCGGCATCGCTGAGGACGATCCCCCGCCCTGCGCGCCGGAACAGCCGGTAACCCAATGCGCTTTCCAGCGCCTTGATCTGCTGCGTCACCGCCGGCTGGGCGATCCCTAGCCGCTCGGCAGCACGGGCAAAATGCTGCTCCTCAGCGGCGACGACGAAGGTACGAAATTGGCGGAAATCCATGGGCGCCCCTTCAATTGATAAGCATATCTTATTAAATAAGGCATTTTATCCGGATTGATCATATCAATGGACGGACGTGTAATGGAGCCTGTCAACAACAAGGAGTGCCCCATGCCGACCAATCAACAACAGCCACTGGCAAGCGAAGACCATGAAGACCTGCGCAGCGCGCTGGCCCGTCTTGAACGCGTGCCGGGTCAGTTCATTGAAACCAGCCGTGAAGTCGATCCGCATGCGGAACTGGCCGGCGTCTACAAGCGCATCGGCGCCGGCGGCACGGTCGCCCGCCCTACCCGACTGGGGCCGGCGATGATGTTCAACCGCATCAAGGGCTATCCGGGCAGCCGGGTGCTGGTCGGTCTGCTGGCCAGCCGCAAACGCGTCGGCCTGCTGCTGGACTGCGCACCATCGCGCCTGACCCAGCGCATGGCCCGGGCGATCGAAGAGGCTATCCCCCCGGTGCTGGTGCCGCGTGCACAGGCGCCCTCGCAAGAGATCGTGCATCTGGCCAGCGACCCCGGCTTCGACCTGCGCACGCTCCTGCCCGCCCCCACCAATACCGAAGAAGACGCCGGTCCGTTCTTTTGCATGGGTCTGGTACTGGGCACCGATCCCGACGAAGGCCACAGCGACGTCACCATCCATCGCCTGTGCGTGCAGGGGCGCGACGAGCTGTCCATCTTCTTCGCGCCGGACCGCCACATCGATGTGTTCCGCAAGAAGGCCGAATCGCGCGGGCAAGCCCTGCCCGTCACCATCAACATGGGCCTGGATCCGGCCATCCATATCGGTGCCTGTTTCGAGGCGCCGACCACACCGTTCGGCTATGACGAGCTGGCCATCGCCGGCGGCCTGCGTGGCAAGCCGGTCGAGCTGGTGGAGGCGGTCAGCGTCGACCAGAAATCGATCGCCCGGGCCGAGATCGTCATCGAAGGTGAAATCCTGCCCGGCGTACGCATGCGTGAAGACGTGCATACCAACACCGGCCGGGCGATGCCGGAGTTCCCCGGCTATACCGGCCCGGCCAACCCATCGCTGCCGGTCATCAAGGTCAAGGCCGTGACCATGCGCCACGGTGCCATCCTGCAGACGCTGGTGGGCCCGGGCGAAGAACACACCAGCCTGGCAGGCATCCCTACCGAGGCCAGCATCTACAAGGCGGTACAAGCGGCCATGCCGGGTTTCGTCCAGCAGGTGTATGCCCATACGGCCGGCGGTGGCAAGCTGCTGGCGGTGCTGCAAGTGAAGAAGAGCCGGGCACTCGACGATGGCCGCGCCCGCCAGGCCGCCCTGATCGCCTTTGCCGCCTATGCCGAGCTCAAGCACGTGATCGTGGTGGACGACGATGTCGATCCCTTCGACAGCGATGACGTGCTGTGGGCCATGACCACACGCTTCCAGGGCGACATGTCGACCATGCTGCTGCCCAAGGTCAATGGGCACGTGCTCGATCCTTCGCAATCCCCGGAGTTCAACCCGGCCCTGCCGGCACGCGGCGTCACCTGCAAGATGGTGTTCGACTGCACGGCACCGTTCGCGCTGCGCGAGGAGTTCAAGCGCGCTCAGTTCAAGGAGGTCGATCCGCGCCCCTTCGCGCCGGCGCTTTTTGACGCGCTTGGAGAGTGCGATGAATAAGCGCCATGAACGCGGCCGGCGGCGCCTCATCGTCGGCATCACCGGCGCCACCGGGATCATCTACGCCGAGCACGCCCTGCGCATGCTGCGCGCGCTGGGCATCGAAACGCACCTGGTCATCTCGAAGGCCGGGGAACTGACGCGGGAATACGAGTCGCAACTGTCGCGCCAGGCGCTGCATGCGCTGGCCGATGTGGTCCACCCTATCGGCGATGTGGGGGCCTGCATCGCCTCCGGTTCATTTCGCACGCTAGGCATGCTGGTGGCGCCCTGCTCGATGCGTACCGTGGGCGAGATCGCCAGCGGTGTCACCAGCACCTTGCTGACCCGCGCCGCCGACGTGGTGCTCAAGGAGCGTCTGCCGCTGGTGCTGATGGCCAGGGAAACGCCGTTCAATCTGATCCATCTGCGCAACCTGTGCACCGTCACCGAAGCCGGGGCCATCGTTTGCTCCCCCGTACCGGCGTTCTACGCCAAGCCCAAGACCATCGACGACATCGTGGAACATTCGGTGAGCCGGGCACTGGACCTGTTCGGGATCGATACCGAACGCATCCAGGGATGGAGGGAGGAAAGCCTGGCTGCCGCCATGTCGGCCTAAGCCTGCGTCTGGTACGTCATCACGTCATCGGATAGTCGCCAGCGGGTACAGGATCAGCCCCGCAATAGCGGCGACCGCGATCACGATGGGTTCCTGCAGCTTCTTGTACCGCCACAACAAGGCGACCGTTATCAGGGCAATCAGGGCCGTCGGGATATCGACGATGGAGCGCCGGGCAATCACGATGACCGAACCCGTGATGGCACCGATGGCGGCTGCCGTGATGCCATCCACGAAGGCAACAACCCCCGGAAGCTTGCCGTATTTCTTGAAGTATGGCGCCGGCAGGATCGTGAAGAGATAGCAGGGGATGAAGGTCGCCAAGGCAGCCACGGTGGCGCCGGGCACGCCTGCAATCAGGTAGCCGATGAAGCCTACCGTGATGACGACCGGCCCGGGGGTGATCATCGCGACCGCAACCGCATCCACGAACTGCTTGTCGTTGAGCCAGTGGTGTTCGGTGACGATCCCGCCATAGAGGAAAGGAACGATCGCCAGGCCCGAGCCAAAGACGAAAGCACCCGCCTTGGCGAAGAACATGCCGATCTGCACCAGCAGCGGCAAGTCCAGCGTGGTCACGATAGCGGCAAACGGTAGCTGGGTGAGCGCAACGCTGTTCACGCTCCCTTTGCCCAGCCATTTGGGGGGAGCGCGCAGCAGCCACACCAGCAGCCCGGCCGCGATGAAGAGCCAGGCGACTTCGGACTGCGTGACGACCGTGACGGCAACCTGCAGCAGGTAGATCGCCCAGAGCAGCTTGTCTTTGCCGACGCTCTTTTGCGTCAGCTTCTTGGCACTCATGAAGATGATGCCGATCACCGCAGCGCCCACACCATAGAAAACCGCCTGCATCCAGCTGAGGCCGCCGAAATGCATATATGCCCAGCCCAGCGCCACCACCATCAGGAAGGACGGCAGCACGAATGCCATGCCGGCGATGGTGGCGCCCCGGATGCGATAGTGAACGTAACCCAGATAAATCCCCAGCTGGGCCGCCAAGGGGCCGGGGGCCAGCTGCGCCAGGGCGAGGCCTTCCTTGTAGTCGGCATCGCTGATCCACTGGCGCTGTTCCACCAGATCCCGATGCATGTAACCCACCAGTGCCACGGGACCGCCAAAACCGAAGGTCCCCAGACGCAGCATGTAGAGCGTCATTTGCCACAGGGTATAGGGTGGTTTGTCCGCGACGGGGCTCATGGCGCTTCCTTGTTGTAGTGAGCGTAAAGGGAATCCAGGATGGCCCCGACTTCGGCCAGGAAGGCGTCATCGTCGCTCAGGCGGGCACGCGCGCCCGTGAGGATAGCCTCGAAACCGACCGCCTCAGGCGGCGCCTCGCCGCCGATGTCGAGGGCGTGGACCAGTGCGCAGAGTCTTTCCAAGCCACGGCTGGCAGGCAGCTGGAAGCTGGCAACCAGCACCTCGAAGCTCACCTTGCCGCCCACATGCGTAAAGGCGGCGTCGTTGAAGTCGAAGCCCAGTGCATCGGCCGGGCAATCCGCCGGGCTGTCCAGCCACAGGAATCGCGCCTGAGGGTCGATGAAGCGTTGGATAAGCCAGGCGCTGGCCACACGATCGACCCATAAATGACGCCGGGTTGCCCAGGTACGTCCCTGATATTGCTGGACCTGCCGCACCTGGATGTCTCGCGATTGCGCTTGTGGCTCGCCCGGCGACAGGACCGCGTTGGCCTTCTCCACGAAGTCAGCCCAGGCAGCCTTGGCATCCAGGGAGGCCTCGTTGGGGAAGAAGTCGATCATCTCGATGACATCTCGTTCCTTGCCCAGCTTCTTGAGCATCCTGGAGACGTCGGCCGGCGTTTGCGATGCAAGTCCCTTCTTTGCCTCGACGATCATTTCCAGGAACGCGTGCTGCTCCTTGCTGCGATCAAATCGCGCCAGCAAGGCTTGTTCGTCGGCTTCATCGCGGGGCTCGACCTTCAGGAGCCATGCCTCACCGCCCTCGGCGATAGTCTGTTGCGCCAGCTGCGCCAGTGTCTCGGCGTGCCCAGGCCGCTCGGGAAGCAGATACGCCCCATCTCGCAGTGACGCACAGCCGAGCCCCTTGATGGCGCGCCACAGCCGCATGCGGGCGGTGGCTCCAGTAGTGGGGAGGCTGGCGATAAGAAGGTGCCAATGGGACGCGGATAAATTCATGTATTTAACTCTACACTATGTAGAGTTAAATACAAATTTATTCTTTTCGTTCATCCCTCGCAAATTGATCAGGACGCTCAGGCAACGCCGCATCACACCTGCTCATGCATAGCGGAAACCTCTCCCCGAGGCCAGCCGCAGCGGCCTGTCGAGCTGACCGATCCAGGCGCTGTAGGTGTGCCCGGCGACGATGCGCAGGGCATCGATGCGCTCGTGCAGCTCCCTGAGGATCTGTGCTTCGCTCTGCACTGCCGGACCCTCGGCGCGGCATAACTCCGCGCGCCCGCTGGCGCACCAGTGCCTGACGCTCTCGGCGGTCACTTCCAGATGGCCCTGGAAACCCCACTGACGGCTGCGGCAAAAACCCTTGTTCAGGCAGTGGCTGCCATACATCGTGCGTGTGGCGCCGGCGGGAATGTCGAAGCTGTCGTAGTGCCAGTTGAAGATCGTCGCTTGCCGGGCCAAGCCCATCAGCTGCTGTGCCCGTGGGGTCACCCAGACCGGACTCCAGCCGATATTCGGACAGACATGGCGACGCACCCGCGCACCCATGGCCCGGGCCAGCATCTGCGCACCAAAGCAATGGCCGAGGACCGGCACGTCGCGCCGGATGGCGTCCTGCAGCAGCGTCAGCTCGTCTGCGATCCAGGCATGGCTCTCGTTGGCGCTATGATCGCTTCCCAGTACGACAATGCCACCGAAGCGGCTTGCATCGATGGGCGCTGCCCCCTCTTCAGAGGGGTAGATGAGCCGATAGGCAATGCCGTTGTCTTCCAGGTGATCGCGCAACACACCTGGTCCTTGCGTTGTTTCGTGCTGGAGAATGGCGATGGGCCTCATGGAGTCTTGGCCTGCGTTGGCAAGCCGGTAGTGAAGAAGCCCTCAATCTAGAGGCCGTCGCATAAAAACCGGGTTCCATTTGAGTGTTCCGCGTAAAAACCGCATCAACAATCAAGCCTGCGCATCCCGACCGGGTGCCGATTTTCAGCCTGCCGGGCAGCGGACTCTTGCCGCACGGCAGTGATCCGGTGGGCGTTGCAGAGCCGCTTAATGAGGAGCTATCAGGAGCTTCCCGATACCGCATGCGCACTGGCACGGGTATAAATGCGGGAGATTGGATTGGGGATGGAAATGCTTCTTGACTACGCCGAGGATATCGCCTCGCGCCACATGCAGTTCATCGGCAGCCTGGCGGAGGTGGCCGAGCGAGGAGAGCTCGTCGGCGATCTGGTGCGCTCGACCGTGCGACGCTGTCTCATCGGCATGCAGGCAGCCGGGGCCGAACCCGAGGATGCGCGCCGCATCCTCGACACCCTGATCGCCGAGCACATCGCGCAGCTCGATGCCGGGCAAGAGAAGGCCCGCTGGATCCTGGTCGCGGTGCGCCACCATATGGAGTTCCTGCTCTTTCTCGAAGAACACCATGATGGAGCCCTGGAGCACTGCCACGCTCCGGGACAGGCATCGGGGCTGCACTGACAACGGATGGCGTCGTCGTCACGATGTGGGCAGGCCCACCACTTCCAGCTGGCCATCGCGCAGCACCAGCGCCTGGCCATCGCGCAAGGTGCGATAGGCCATGCCGCGCTCCTGGTAGTAGTGGATCTCCGCTCCCATCGCGGCCGACTCCGGGTGATCGGAATCGACGTGCACCACCACGGCAAACGGTAGCAGACCCAGGCCCTCCCATACCACCTCCGGGGCATAGCCCGGTGGCACCTCCGCCGGATCGCTGGCCCCGGTGAGCGCCCCCAGGGAGGAGGAGGCAATGACGACAGCAGCGCTGAAGCCGGCATAGACGATCTGGTCGCGCGCGAGCAAGTCGGTCAACAGGACGTCGCAGCCGCTTTGCCGCATCGCCCGCCGCAGGATGAAGGCATTGCCGCCATTCACCCAGAGCAGATCGATGTGCGCCAGCGCGTCGCGCAGCCGCTGCGGCTCTCCGAAGTAATTGCGCAGGTCCAGCTCCTGCACCTGCAGGCCCAGCGCGCCCAACTTGCGGGTCTGGCTCTGCAGCCATTGCGCACGCGCGGCCTCCCGATGATCAAGCGCGTTGACGACAATGGCCGCGCGCGTGCGGCCGGCCATCAATGCGATGATGTGCTCTGGAGCAGAACCCAGATCGAAGGAGGAGAGGTACATGCGCATGGACGATACCCGATGAAGTAAAAGATGGCGGATTGCATGGCAGGTGGTCCGCCGGGTTTCCGCAGGGATTGCCCGATGATACCCGGTGCGGCCCGGCCGGCGGGCATTTCCATCTTGCAGCTGGCAGGGAGTTAGAATGCACCATCCCCAGTCCCTTCCACGCCCATGAAACAATGGCTAGATATCCGCCGCGACCAGGATCATGGCATCGACAGCATCAGCGCGCACTTCGAAGGCCATGCCTACGATCCGCATGACCATGACGAGATGCTCGTCGGCGTGACCCTGCAGGGGGTGCAGCGCTTCCGCTGCGGTCGCTCGCTGCATGTGAGCACGCCCGGCAAGGCCATCCTCATCGAACCCGGCGCCATCCACGATGGCAATGCCCCCGAGGCCGGGGGCTTTACCTATGCCATGCTCTACCTGCCGCAGGAGTGGCTGGTACCGACACTGGCCCAGCTGGGCTTGCCCGAATTCTCCCGCCTGGCGGCCTTTCGCCACACGCTCAGCGATGATCGGTCGTTGAGCACCACCATCCACCGGGCTTTCCTGGCGCTGCATGGAGGCCATGGTCGCCTGGCGCGCGATCAGTACCTGGATGCGCTGCTGGTGCGCCTGTGCGGCCATCTCGATCCCGCGGGCGCCACGGCCATCTCGGCATCGCCGCAGATACAACGGGTGCGCGAGCTGCTGCATGCGGGCATGAGCGGGGATATCGGCCTGGCCGAGCTGGCCAGCCAGAGCGGCATGGATCGCTTCCGCCTGAGCCGCCAGTTCAAGGCCGCCTATGGCTGCGCCCCGCACGCCTATCTGGTGCAGTTGCGCCTGCGCGCCGCGCGCCGTCTGCTGGCGCGGGGCAGTACACCGGCCGAAGTGGCCAGCGAGGTCGGATTTGCCGACCAGAGCCACCTGGGCCGCTGGTTCCAGCGGGTCTACCGGATCTCGCCGGCGGCCTATCGCAAAGCCTGCACAAACGTTCTAGCGTGAGCCCGGTCGGACTTCCTATCATGGCCGCTTTGCATCCATGACAGGAGTCCCCATGTTCGATACCCGCATCGCCATTCTCGTGCGCGACGATCTGCCGATGTGGCAGCGTCTCAACGTCACTGCGTTCCTGGCCACCGGCATCGCCGGCGCCGCGCCCGACGCCATGGGAGCGCCCTACGTGGACGCCGCCGGGCATCGCTATGCCAGCCTGTGCGGCCAGCCCATCCTGGTGTTCGAGTCTTCCCTGGCGGGCTTGCAGGCGGCACGCCGCATCGGCGTGGAGCGCGAGATGCTGATGGCGCCCTATGTGTTTGCCATGTTCTCGACCGGCCATGACGAGGCCAACCGGCAAGCCTTCCTGGCCGAGGATGTGGAGAGCATGGATCTGGTGGGACTGGCCCTGCGTGGCAGCAAGAAGGCCATCGACAAGGCGACCAAGGGATTGCGGTTGCATCCCTGAGGCAGATGGAATGGGCAATGACGCAGCCATGGACATCAGGCTGCGCCATAAAACAAAACCGGCCCTTGCGAGGCCGGTTCAGTCGGGTCAGACGATACTGCGCAATGCTACGTATCGCTACGTGTTGCTCAGCCAGCCTTCTTGGCGTCCTGGATGGATTGTTCCAGTTCGATCAGCGATTCGATGGCAGCGATGAGCATGCCGATACGGTGACGGCGGTAAATCAGGCGTTTTCTCGAGCGGTTGTTCATGTTTTCTCCTACGACCAGCACCATGCTGGTTCTTGCAATGACAAAGCCGCGTCGGGCGCGGCGGGACTTGTTCTGGCGGTGGCCGCGATTATAGCCGACCTGGCTGTGCCCGGCCCCCGCACTGTCGTCACATCACCACAAGGTCCGGACGGGCTTGCTAGAATCGCAACCGTACTCTCCCTCAACGTTTGCACAAGGCAATATCGACATGGCCGATTCCGGTGATATCCGCTTTCTGCTGGCCATCCGCGACAGCGGCAGCCTGCTGGGTGCGGCACGCAAGCTGGGCGTGACGCCCTCGGCGGTGACACAGCGCCTGCAGGGGCTGGAGAAGCAGCTGGCGATCCGCCTGGTGGATCGCAGCGCGCGCCGGCTATGCCTGACCACCGAGGGCGAGCTGCTCTGCCGCCGTGGCGGCGAACTGGTGCAGCAATTCGACGCCCTCTTCGATGACTTGCAGCAGCAGCGCCAGGCCCTGGCTGGCAGCCTGAAGATCAACGCACCGCTGGGTTTCGGCCGGCGCTACCTGAGCGACATCGTCGCCGATTTCCAGCAAGCCCATCCCGACATCGAGATCGCCTTGACGCTATCGGACCAGCCTCTGGCCGAGACCATCGCCCGTTTTGACGTGGTGGTGCATATCGGCGAACTGCGCCTGTCCAATCTGGTCGGCCATGCGCTGGCCCCCAATGCACGCTTGCTGTGCGCCTCGCCGTCGTTCATCCGCCGCCATGGCATGCCGGCCTCGCCGGAGGCGCTGACACAGCTGCCTTGCATCGTGCTCAATGAAAACAATGAGGATGTCTCGCTCTGGCATTTCCGCCGTGGCCAGCAGAGCCGCAGTGTGCGGGTGCCGTCTAAGCTGAGCTGCAACGATGGCGAGGTGATCCGGCGCTGGGCCTGCGCCGGGCGCGGCATCATCCTGCGCTCCGAATGGGATGTGGCCGACGATCTTGCCGCCGGTCGCCTGGTGCGCCTGCTGCCGGGCTGGAAGGCGCCGGACGCCAATGTCATCGCCCTCACCCATGATCGTGCGGGACTGCCGGCACGCATCCGCCACTTCACGCGGTTCCTGCAGGAACGCTTCAGGCCGGTGCCGCCCTGGAGAAGATGAACCGGTTTTCGATTCAGAAAAACTAAATCCAAGAGTTAATCTGGCTAAACAAAAAGCGCGGTGGTCGCGCCTATAATCGGCGCATCCTCTTTCTCCGGACTGGCTTGCAGCCACCAAGACCACCATGAACCTGAGCACCGTAGACACACCGGCAGCCGTCATCGACCTGCCGCGCATGCAACACAATATCGCCAGGATGCAAACCCACCTGGACAGCCTGGGCGTGCGTTTTCGCCCGCACGTCAAGACCAGCAAGTGCATGGAGGTCACCCGCGCGCAGATCGATGCGGGGGCTTGCGGCATCACCGTATCCACCCTCAAGGAAGCCGAGCAGTTCTTTGAGGCCGGCGTGCAGGACATCCTCTACGCCGTCACCATCGACCCGGCCAAGCTGCCGCGCGCGCTGGCGCTGATCCGGCAAGGGTGCCGGCTGCAGCTGGTGGTGGACAATCCCGCCGCAGCCCGGGCGCTGGCGGAGTTCGGCCGCGCGCACGGGCAGGTCTTCGAGGTCCTCATCGAGGTCGATACCGACGGCCACCGCTCCGGCATCGGCCCCGACCAGGAGCTGCTGCTGGAGGTGGCGGGCCTGCTGCATCACGGTGGCGCCAGGGTGGCGGGAGTGATGACCCATGCCGGTTCCAGCTATGAGCTCAATACCCCCGAGGCGCTGGCCGCGCTGGCCGAGCAGGAACGCGCCCTGTGCGTGCGCGCCGCCGAGCGCATCCGCGCCGCCGGCCTCCCCTGCGAGACGGTCAGCGTGGGCTCCACCCCGACCGCGCTGGCCGCCACGCATCTGGAAGGCGTGACCGAGGTACGCGCCGGGGTCTATGTGTTCTTCGACCTGGTGATGCATAACGTCGGGGTCTGCCGCAGCGACGACATTGCGCTCAGCGTCCTCACCACCGTCATCGGCCACCAGCCCGAGAAGGGCTGGGCCATCGTCGATGCGGGATGGATGGCCATGAGCCGCGATCGCGGCACCGCCAGGCAGGCCCGGGATTTCGGCTATGGCCTGCCTTGCACGCTGGCCGGTGATCCACTGGAAGGCCTGGTGCTCAGCGGCGCCAACCAGGAACATGGCATCCTCTCGGCCCTGGCCGCACCGGCTGGCACGACACCGCAAGACATCGTCACGCGCCTGCCCATCGGCACGCGCTTGCGCATCCTGCCCAACCACGCCTGTGCCACCGGGGCGCAGTATCCGTATTATCATGCGCTCTCGCCAGAGGGCGAGCTGACACAATGGGGACGTTTCCATGGATGGTAAGACAATTACATTGACCCGCCCGGGCGGCCACTACAGCCACTTCACCGAGGCGGCCGGCCTGGTATTCATCTCCGGCCAGCTGCCTATTACGGCTACTGGCGTGAAGCTGGCCGATGCCAGCTTCGATGAGCAGGCCCTGCAGGTGCTGGACAATGTCGGCCGGGTGCTTCAGGCGGCCGGGTGCGGACTGGATGATCTGGTGCAGGTGCGCATCTATCTCGACGATATCGAGAACTGGCCGCGCTTCAATGAGCTCTACGCGCAGTGGCTGGGCGAGCACCGCCCGGCGCGTGCCATTGTGCCCACGCCGCCGCTGCATTACGGATTCAAGATCGAGGTGGAGGCCGTGGCCAAGGCCGGCGCCTGAGCGGGGCTGGCCTGGCGCCACGCGCATTGTCTTGGCCGATGTTATGGCCGATAATCGCGGACATGAACGATACCGCACAACGCCCCGCCTTCCCCGACCGCCTCTCGGTCGATCCGCGCAGCCCGCACTACAATGCCGCCGTGTTCGAATACGACGTCGGCATCCGCCTCAATGACAAGGAATTCACCAACGTCGGCGAATACTGCATCAGCGAAGGCTGGATCAAGATTCCTGCCGGCAAGGCCCTTGATCGCCGTGGCCAGCCCATGATGACCAAGCTCAAGGGACGGGTCGAACCCTTCTACCGCTGACCTGGCGTCGGCATTTCCTCCAGAGACCCAGGCCCGCATGACGGGCCTTTTTTCCGGGCGCCCTGTTCATTGCGGCAGGGCCAGCTGCTGCGCGCGCCAGTCCCTGGCCGAGACGCCGTTGACCTGCTTGAACTTGCGCACGAAATGGCTCTGGTCATGAAAGCCGATGGCATTGGCGATCTCGGCGATGGATAGCCCGCTGCTGGCCAGCAAGGTCCGTGCACGCTGCAGGCGTACCCGGGTGATCCATTGGCACAGGGTATGGCCGGTGCTGGCCTTGAAGACCCGACTGAAGCAGCTCCCCGACATATGGCACAGGCTGGCCAGTGTTGCCACGGCAATATTTTCCGACAGGTGCTCCTCGATGTAGACCATCACCAGCCTTTGCTGTTCGGCAGTGAGGTGACGGTAGCGCTGTCGGGGACGGGTTGGCGGCAGATGTCGGTTCACGCGGGGCCTTTCTCGGTCAGCCTTGGGCAAGACCCGTATCTTGCCATGGCTGGCCTACCTGAGCCTGGGCTTGTCGTCGGCCGCGGCCGGATCGATACGCAGGTCGGTCTCGAAGCTTTGCAGGATGGCACGCAGCTCGCCGCGCTTTTGCATCAGATCCAGTTGCGCATTGATGCGCGGCAGGTACTTGACGCAAGGACTGGCCTTGCTCAAGGCAATGTAGTTGTCAGTCTCGCTGACAAAGGGCCGCAGGGGCGTAAAGCGATCAGCCTGGCCGCTTTGGTTCAGGTAGATCACACCGCTGTAGTAGCCCGTGATCAGGTAGTCGATCCGGCCGGAATCGAGCTTGGTGAAGTTCATGTAGACCTTCTGCGCGGTCTCGATGGTCAGGTTGTCGCGCATGAACTCATCGAAACCGCCACCGAACTGGTTGCCCAGCGTAATGGCGCCGCGTTTGCCGACCAGATCCTTCCAGCCGGAAAACGCGAAGCGCCGGTCGCGCGCCACGAACACGGCGATGGGATTGGAAAACAGTGGTACCGAGGTGAAAGCCAGGTACTGCTGGCGCTCCGGCGTATTCTTCAGCGAGGAGATCATGGCCACATCACCGCTCTCGGCTTCGCTGAGTACCCGGTGGAAGGGACCGACGTAGCGCACCTCGAACGGGATATCGAGCGCTGTCAGCGCCCGCGTGGCAATCTCGATACTGGCGCCGGTGAGGCGCTTGCCATCGTACCAGTGCAGGGGTGCATAGTCGGAATCGGCGGAGATCACCAGCTTGTTGCATTCGGCGGCAACCGCCGCAGGCGACATCGTCACCGCAGTCACCGCCGCTACCGTTGCCAGCAAGCAGGTCGGGAAGAAATTCTGCATGAAGTCTCCTGCAAGTTTTGCTTTGTTTTCCTGATCAGCATAACCCGGTTGGAAGCCTGTACCCAAATCAATTTCTCATAGTTTGCGAGCAGCGGGCATTTTTGCGACAAGCGGCGCTGGATGACTTGTCGTCTGACAAGTGCCCTATCCCGTCGGGGCGGAAATATCTCGTCACAAAACCCGTGCGGGCTGTCAGCAAGGCGTCTGACAGGCCGGACTCCCCACGGCCGTACCATGCCGGCGCACCTTGCGGCCCGCACGGCCTTGAGAAGAGGGCCGCCGGCGCCGATGAGCTCGGACCGCGCTGGCCCCGGGACCGCGTCCGAAGCACCGCCCGGCGCGCCACGGGCCGGCCAATCTGCTGTCAGAGAAGCGCGAATGCGCCGACAGGAAGATGCAGCTCGCGCCGACTGCCAGAGGACCGGCTGCTTCCTATGATGACTTCACGTTTGCGCAGATCGCGCAACGGCCATCCAAGGATAAAGGAGAACAGCCATGACCAAGACCATCCTCGGCGCCGCCATCCTGGCCACCGCCGCCTTCGCCACCGGCGCCTATGCGCAGTCCTACGACCAGGGCAACAGCGGCATGCAATCAGCGCCGCAGCAACAATATGACTCCTCGCCCTCGCAGTCCCAGTACTACAACTACCAGGGCGAGCAATCCAGTTCCCCGGCCAGCTACCAGGAGAGCGGGCAGAACGGCCGCTATGTGGATCACAAGGGCTACGAGATGCCCAACGGACGCCCCAATAATTACGCCCGCGAACTGAAGGACGGCCCGATGGGCACTTCCCCGGGCGCCTGATTGATGCGTTGACCCGCCACACCCCTGCCCCGGTGCACGCACCGGGGCAGTTTGCGTGACCGGGCAGGAGCTGGCCGCATGCCGTAGAATCGCGCTTTTGCCGTAGCGCATGGGACGCGCCGGCACCCCTTCCTGGTCTGGCAATGAATCCTCATGAAATCGGCCGCGGCATCGGCCTGTCCGTACTCGCCTCGACGCTGTTCGCTTTGCTCTCCGGCTATACCCGCCTGCTGGCGCCGCTCGATGGCAGCGCCATCTTCGCCTGGCGCATCCTGGGCACCGTCCTGGCGGCGCTGGCCCTGATCGCCTGGCGCGGTCAGCTGGCGCAGTTGAGCCAGGCCCTGCGGCAATTGCTGGGCACTCCCGGACGTTGCCTGCTGCTGCTAGTCATGGCGGCCCTGCTGGGTTTCCAGCAATGGCTCTTCCTGTGGGGCTCGGTCAATGGCCGGGCACTGGAGGTGTCGCTGGGCTACTTCCTGTTGCCCTTATCGATGGTGCTGGTGGGGCGCTTCTACTATGGCGAGCGTATGGACCTGCTGCAACGGCTGGCGGTGCTGTGCGCCTGCGTGGGTGTGGCGCACGAACTGTGGATGACGCGCGCCTTCTCCTGGCCCACCCTGGCCGTGGCACTGGGCTATCCCCCCTACTTCATCCTGCGCCGACGCATCCGCCTGGACTCGCTGATGATCTTCGTGGTGGAACTGCTGATGCTGGCACCGCTGGCATTGCTGATGCTGGGCCAGGACGGTTCCACCGTGACCACCCTGCAGACCCCTTCCATGGCCCTCTTGCTGGCCGGGCTGAGCATCCTCAGCATGGTGGCGCTGACCTCCTATCTGCGCGCCAGCAAGCTCCTGCCAATGGGCCTGTTCGGCATCCTCGGCTATGTCGAACCGGTGCTGCTGGTACTGGTGGCCATGGGCGTGCTGGGAGAAACTCTGCAATCCTCGCAACTGGGGACCTATGCCCCGATCTGGCTGTCGGTGGCGCTTACGGCCTTGCATAGCGTGAAGCTGATGCGCCGGCCGGCGGCCCAGTCCATGAATTGAGGGCTTTTTCACGAACTGATCGCCGCCAGCGGCAGCCTGCCCACTCCTTATACTGACGCCAACGACCTGCCCTGGGGAGGGATCAGGCCGGTCCAAGGGGAGAGACATCACATGCGGCCGATGCTGGCAAAGGCGGGGCGGGTGGCGCGCCATTCGGTGGCGCGGCGGGCGCGACTATTCGTCGTGCTGATCTGCATCGCCATTGCCGCTGGCCACATCTGGGAAAGTCTGGCCGCGCGCGCGGTGCAGGTGGACAATACCCGCATCTACACCGGCAACATCGCACGCGCGCTAGCGCGCCATGCCTATGACGTGTTCCAGGCCACCCATGGCGCGCTGATCAACATCAGTGACCGTATCGACGAGGCCGGGGTGGGCAGCACACAGATCCACGCCATGGGACCGATGCTGCGCCGGCTGGCCAGCGAGATGCCGCAGCTCGACGGGCTCTACATCTACGATGCGCGCGGCAACCGCGTGGCCAGCTCCTCGCCCGCGCGCCCCACCGACGCCAACAACGCCGATCGCGACTATTTCATCTATCACCGCGACCACACCGACACCGAGCCCACCATCAGCGGCACGCTCATCAGCCGGGGCACTGGGCAATGGATCATTCCGATGTCGCGCCGCCTCAACCATCCGGACGGGCGCTTTGCCGGCGTGCTGCTGGCGACGTTGCGACTGGATCACTTCAATGCCCTCTACAGGGAGGTCGAGATCAGTGGCGACAGCTCCATCCTGCTCATTCTTCGTCCTGGCAAGATACTCACCCGCGAGCCCTTCGAGGCCAGCTACATCAACCGCGACCTGAGCCTGGACCCAATCCTGCGCGGCCTGCTGGACAGCCAGCAGAGCGGCCATGCCGATATCGTCTCGCCGCTCGATAACGTCGAACGCTTCATCGCCTACCATCCGGTGCAGGGTTTTCCCCTTATCGTGATCGCGTCCACGGCGCAGGAACAAGCACTGGCGGCCTGGCGCCACCAGACCATCTTCTACGCCGCTGCGGTGATGCTGTTGCTGGCCATCATCGGCCTGTTCGGCTGGCGCCTGATCGGACAGATCGAACTGCGCCTGGCGGCAGAGGACCGGGCGCTACAGGTCATGGGCGAACTGCACCAGGCCAACCAGCGCCTGGAATTGCTGGCGCACCAGGACGGACTGACCGGACTGGCCAACCGGCGCCATCTCGATACCGTGCTCGATGCGGAATTCCGCCGCGCCTTGCGCAGCGGCTCGGCGCTCTCGCTGATCATGATCGACGTGGATTTCTTCAAGCAGTACAACGATCTCTACGGCCACCAGGCGGGCGATGAATGCCTGCGCCGCATCGCCGCGGTCCTCAAGGAACGCCAGCGCCGTCCGGGTGACCTGGCCGCGCGCTATGGCGGCGAGGAAATGCTGATGCTCTTGCCCGACACCGACGCCGCCGGTGCCATGCAGGTGGCCGAGAAGATCCGCGCCGGCATCCAGGCACTGGATCTGCCCCATCGCGGCAATCCGGCGGGAGTAGTGACGGCCAGCGCCGGTGTGTGTGCCATGGAATTGCTGCCCTCAGAGGCGCGCTCGCAGGAACAATTGCTGGGCCGCGCCGATGCCGCGCTCTACGAGGCCAAGCATGGCGGCCGCAACCAGGTGCGGCAGGCACAGGCCGGCGCCTCCACGGCACAACACTGAATGCCGGGGCGCTGGCGAAAAAAAACCGCCCGGGGCAAGCCGGGCGGCATCTCTTGCAACGGCGCAGACTTCCGCTGCCGCCGACTGCCATTTATTGCTTGTGATAGCTGGTCACGCGGTCGACTTCATTCTTCGAACCCAGGAACACGGCCACGCGCTGGTGCAGCTTTTCCGGCTGGATGTCGAGGATACGTTGCTGGCCATCGGTGGCGGCACCACCGGCCTGCTCGACGATGAAGGCCATCGGATTGGCTTCGTACATCAGGCGCAGCTTGCCGGGCTTGTTGGGTTCGCGGGCATCGGCCGGATACATGAAGATGCCGCCGCGGTTGAGGATGCGATGCACGTCGGCCACCATGGAGGCGATCCAGCGCATGTTGAAGTCCTTGCCGCGCGGGCCGGTCACGCCAGCCAGCATTTCATCGACGTAGCGCTTGACCGGCGGGAACCAGTGGCGCTGGTTGGAGGCGTTGATGGCGAATTCCTTGGTGTCTTCGGGAATGCGGATGTCCTTCTGGGTCAGCACCCAGGCGCCCATCTCGCGGTCCAGCGTGAAGCAGTGCACGCCGTCGCCGGTGGTCAGCACCAGCACGGTCTGCGGGCCATAGACGGCATAGCCGGCGGCGACCTGCTTGGTGCCGGGCTGCATGAAATCCTGCTCGCTCGGCTCGGTCATGCCGTCGGGGGCCTTGAGCACCGAGAAGATGGTGCCGATGGAGACGTTGACGTCGATGTTGGAAGAGCCGTCCAGCGGGTCGAACATCAGCAGGTATTCGCCCTTGGGATAACGGTTGGGGATGCGGTGGATGGTTTCCATTTCCTCGGAGGCCATGGCCGCCAGGTGGCCGCCCCATTCATTGGCTTCCAGCAGGATCTCGTTGGAGATCACGTCCAGCTTCTTCTGCACTTCTCCCTGCACGTTCTCGCTGCCGGCACTGCCCAGCACCTCGCCCAGCGCGCCCTTGCCGACCGCGTGCGAGATCGACTTGCAGGCACGGCCGACGACTTCGATCAGCAGGCGCAGCTCGGACGGGATCTTGTTGTGCAGGCGTTGCTGCTCGATCAGATGTTGGGTCAGGCTGATGCGTTTCATGGTGGTCTTCCTTGTTTATAAATATATAAAAGATATAAAGAATAAGTGGCTCAGTTGGCCAGCGCCTTGCTGATGACTTCCGAGACATCGCGCGAGAGCTTGGGCGCGGCGGCCACCTGTTGCAGGGCCAGGCGCATCTTTTCCTGCAGCGCCGGCGTGTACTTGCGCCAGCGGTCCAGGCTGCGCGCCAGGCGCGCAGCCACTTGCGGGTTGCTGGCATTGAGGGCGATGACCTGCTCGGCCCAGAAGCTGTAGCCGTTGCCATCCAGGGCATGGAAGGCCGAGGGATTGCCATTGCAGAAGCTGAAGATGAGGCTGCGCGCGCGGTTCGGGTTCTTCAGCGTGAAGGCCGGGTGCTCGGCCAGCGAGCGCACGGTATTGACGTCGGCATCGCGGGCCGTGGCCTGCAGGGTGAACCACTTGTCGATGACCAGGGCTTCGCTCTCGAACTCGGTATAGAAACGCTGCAATGCCTCGCTCTTGTCCGGCGCGGCGCTGTTGAGCACGGCCGCCAGTGCCGCCAGGCGATCAGTCATGTTGTTGGCGGCGGCGTCCTGTTGCTGCGCCAGCGCCATGGCCTCGGCGTCATCCAGTTCGGCCAGATAGGACAGGGCCACGTTCTTCAGGGCACGGCGACCGGAAGCGGCGGCATCGGGGCTGTAGTCGCCCGGCGTCTGGTTGGCGTGGTAGGCCGCCAGCAGGTCCTCGCGCAGTTCGCGCGCCAGCGAGCGGCGCAGGAACTGGCGTGCCACGTGGATGGCATGTGGATCGATGACTTCCATCTGCTCGGCGATCATGGTCTCCGAAGGCAGGGTCAGCACCAGCTCGCGGAAGGCCGGATCCAGCGCGGCATCCTTGAGCGTGGCACGCAGCGCCTCGGCCAGGGCACCATCGTTCTCGATGTTGTTGAGCACCGTATCCACCGCCACCACATGGCCCGACTGGCGCGCGGCCTGCACCGCCACGGTGAGGTTGAGCAGGCGACGCATGGCCAGGCGCTGGCCGGCTTCCCAGCGGTTGAAGGCATCGCTGTCGTGGGCCATCAGGAAGGCCAGCTCGGCATCGCTGTATTCGAACTGCAGCACCACCGGCGCGGAGAAGCCGCGCAGCAGCGAGGGCACCGGTTTTTCGGCCACGTTGGTGAAGCGGAAGCTCTGCTTGCTCTTGGTCAGCTCCAGCACGCGGGTGGTGGCGCCAGCCTTCTTCTCGCCTTCCAGCGTCAGCGGCAGGTCGCGACCTTGGGCATCCAGCAAGCCCACGGCGACCGGGATGTGGAAGGGCTGTTTCTTCTTCTGGCCGGGGGTGGCCGGGCAGCTCTGCTCCAACGTCAGGGTCAGGGTCTTGCGCTTGGCATCGTAGTCCACGCTGGCTTGCACCAGCGGGGTGCCGGCCTGGCTGTACCAGCGCTCGAACTGCGCGAGGTCACGACCGTTGGCGTCTGCCATGGCGGCACGAAAATCGTCGCAGGTCACGGCCTGGCCGTCATGGCGCTTGAAGTAGAGATCCATGCCCTTGCGGAAGCCGTCACGGCCCAGCAGGGTCTGGTACATGCGCACCACCTCCGCGCCCTTTTCATAGACGGTGACGGTGTAGAAGTTGTTGATCTCGACGTAGGAGTCGGGCCGCACCGGATGCGCCATCGGGCCGGCATCCTCGGGGAACTGCGCCTGGCGCAGCACGCGCACGTCGTCGATACGCTTGACGGCGCGACCGCTGTCGCTGCCGATCATGTCGGCCGAGAATTCCTGGTCGCGGAAGACGGTGAGACCTTCCTTGAGCGAGAGCTGGAACCAGTCGCGGCAGGTGACACGGTTACCGGTCCAGTTGTGGAAATATTCGTGGCCGACCACCGCTTCGATGTTGGCGAAATCGACATCGGTGGCGATGCGCGGGTTGGCCAGCACGTACTTGGTGTTGAAGATGTTCAAGCCCTTGTTTTCCATGGCGCCCATGTTGAAGTCACCCACGGCGACGATCATGAAACGGTCCAGGTCCAGGTCCAGGCCAAAGCGCTCGACGTCCCAGGTGATGCTGTTCTTGAGCGAATCCATGGCGTGCTGGGTCTTGTCCAGGTTGCCTTCTTCCACCCAGACCTGCAGCAGCGCATCGCGGCCCGAATGCAGGCGCACGGTCTCCTGTTGGCAGACCAGCTGGCCGGCCACCAGGGCGAACAGGTAGGACGGCTTCTTGAACGGGTCTTCCCACTTGGCGTAGTGACGGCCGTCGGGCAGGTCGCCCTCCTCGATCAGGTTGCCGTTGGAGAGCAGCACCGGATAACGGGCCTTGTCGGCGCGCAGCATCACGGTGAACTTCGCCATCACGTCCGGGCGATCGGGGAAATAGGTGATCTTGCGGAAGCCCTCGGCTTCACACTGGGTGAAGAAGTTGCCGTTGGAGACATACAGGCCCATCAACGAGGTATTGCGCTCGGGATGGACCAGGGTCTCGATCTCCAGCTCGGCCTTGGCCGGGGCGGCGGGGATGGTCAGTACGCCGCCGGCCAGGCGGAAATCGCCCCGGTCCTGGGACAGCGTCTTGCCGTTCACGCGCAGGGCCACCAGTTCCAGCTCCTCGCCGAAGAGCACGAGGTCGCGGCCCTTGGCAGCCGGGTTGCGGGTCATGGTGAGGCGGGTGGCCACGCGGGTGGCCGCCGGGTCGAGGTCGAAACCCATCTCGACGGTGTCGGCCAGGTAATTGGGAGCGGCGTAGTCTTTACGGTAGATCGTCTGGGGCGTATCGGTGCGCATGGAGGCCTGTCCGGGATAGGAAATGGAGATGAAAACGCAGGTAATAAGGGCTTATCGCGGGTTGTAGCGGATTTCAGCGTGCCGCAAAAGTATCATCAACTGCAGCAAAGACCCGATTTTACCAATCATCCCGCCGGGCGCGGATGGAAATCAGCCCGACGGCTCCCTGACAGACCCGTTCGCGGCGCGATGGTTCGCCATGACCGCTGGCGGCGGCGCCGCACTACAATAGCGGCACGACGCGGTGCGCCAGAATGGGGCAGGCGGGATAAAAAGCCCCGGCCGACGGTCCTACCGTGCGCACCACGCCCCTTCCCTGACCACAGGCAGCCCAGCCCGACGCCCGGATGGCCTTTTTGACTGGAGTATCTTCATGAAACGCTGGCTCTACACCTTCCTCGCGGCCGCCAGCCTGCTGCTGTCCGGCTGCGCCTCGGTCATCGAGAGCAATGTCACGTCCTTCCACGCCTGGCCGCCACAGGCAACGGGGCGCACCTACGTCTTTGCGCCCACGCCAGAACAACAGAACAACCTGGAATATGACAACTACACCGGCCTGATCCGCCAGGAGCTGCAGGTGCTGGGATTCACCGAGGCCCGCGACCGCCAGGCGGCCCAATTGAGCGTCAACGTCAGTTATGGCATGAGTACCGAACAGGTGGTGGTGACCCGCCCGGCCTATGATCCCTTCTTCTATGGACCGCCGCCGGGCTGGGGCCGCTTCGGACCGCATCCTTACGGGTTCTATGGTCCCTACGGTCCTTTCTATGATCCCTTCTGGAACGGTGGCCCCATGCAGAGCACCAGCTATCCGGTGTTCCTGCGCCGGCTGCAGATCGGCATCTCGTCGGTATCCGACGGCAAGAAGCTCTTCGACGTGGTGGTCGACAGCGACGGCAACCGTGCCGGCCTGGCCGCCGCCATGCCCTACATGGTGCGGGCGGCCTTTGCAGACTTCCCCGGCCCCAGCGGGGTGACGCGGCATATCTCGATGAAGGTGGACAAGAACGGCCAGCCGGCCGACTGAGCGGCACCGGTACAGGCGAGGCGATCTCAGTTCAGGAAACGGCCGCCCCTGCCAATGGCGGTCAGGTCGACGAAGTCCGAGCCATTGTGGTTGCCGCGCTGGAAATGCAGGAAGAAGCCGCCGCCATCGTAGTTATCGGGCGTGATCGTCTCCAGTGCCCGGATCAGGCCTTCGCGGGTGAGCGAGCGACCGGCACGCCGCAGGCCCTCCGTGAGCGCACGCGCGGCAATATAGCCCTCCAGGCCGACGAAGTTGCAGGCCGCGCCGGGAGTATGCGCGACCGCCTTCTGGTATTCGTAGACGATGGGCAGCCTTGCCTTGTTGGGAAAGGGCACCACCTGCGTGATCTCTACCCCCGCCCCGCCCTGGCGGATACGCGCCGCCAGCGACACGCTGCCCACGAAGGAATAGTTGGAAAAACCGCCCAGGTAACCGCCCTCGCGCATGCGCGTGATCAGCGCCGCGGCCGGCTGGTAGGACACCACCAGGATCACCACATCGGGTTTCACCTTCAGCAACGCCTCGGCCGGCTCCTGCACGGCAACACTGTTGCGCTCGATGGCCACGCTGCCCACCAGCGTCAGTCCGTAGATCAGTGCACGCAGGCGCAGGGTATCGAGCATGCTCTTGCCCAGCTCGTCGTTCTGGTAGAACACCGCGACCTTGAGGCGACCGGTGCTTTGCAGCTGGCGCAGCAGGAAATCGGTTTCCTGGGCGTAGCTGGCGCGGATATGGAAGATCTGGCGGTTGAAGGGCTGGCGAAAGGCTTGCGCACCCGACAACGGCGCGAACAGCGGAATGCCCGACTCCTTGATGGCGGGCATCGACGCCAGCAGCGTCGGGGTTCCCGAGACGCCGAACAGCGCAAACACCTTGTCGCGCCAGACCAGTTGCTGGATATTGCCCAGAGCGCGCTCGGGCTCATAGCGGTCGTCCAGGCTCAAGAGCCGCACCCGGCGTCCGTGCACCCCGCCACGGGCATTGATCTGCGCAAAATAGGTCTGGGCGCCGGCCAGGAAGTCGCGCCCCACTTCTGCCGCCGGTCCTGAAAAAGGCGCCGACTGGCCCAGCAACACTTCAGTCTGGCTCACGCCGGTTTCTGCCACCGACGTCCCTGCCAGCAAGACGATGACCATGCCCAGGCATACGCGCAGCCTGGCGTGCGAACTCCATCCCATCACCCTCTCCCGCCAAAAAATTCACCCCTGCTGCGCCATCGTGGACAAGATCCATACGGTGGGCACCAGGGGTGCATTTGACGGCCAAGTCAGGGAAAAATGCGCCATTGGCGCATTTTTCGCGGAAATTACCGATAACTTGCGAGAGATATCCAGAAGTATTTCGACTTCATCTAAGAAAAATAGGCTTCACTGGCAAAGGTGATGACCACGATCAGCAATACCGCGCTGATCAGCACCAACAGCAGGCGACCGAATTTGGGCGTGCCGTCGCTGCCGCTGGCCTGCTCCGGCGGATGGCGCATTGGATTGTCCTGTGGGCTGTCGTGTCGTGGCTTGTCCATGGTGGCTCCGCGCGAGGCTCAGGGGACCAGGATGGTGGAGCCGGTGGTCTTGCGCCCCTCCAGGTCGGCATGGGCCTGGGCCACGTCCTTCAGGGCATAGCGCTGGTTGATCTCGATGCTGACCTGGCCACTCTGGACGACGGCGAACAGGTCGGCCGCCGTGGCCTCCAGTTCGGCGCGGGTGGAGGTGTAGTTGCCCAGCGACGGGCGAGTCAGGAACAAAGAACCGCGCGACGCCAGTTCGGAGACCGCAAACGGAGCCACCGGGCCGGACGAATTGCCAAAGCTGACCATCATGCCGCGCGGGCGCAGGCAATCCAGCGAGCCGATGAAGGTATCGCGACCGATGGAGTCATACACCACCTGCACGCCACGCCCGCCGGTGATGTCCTTGACGCGTTCGACGAAGTTCTCGGTCTTGTAGTTGATGACATGGGCGGCACCATGGGCCTTGGCCAGTGCCGCCTTTTCATCGCTGCTGACGGTGCCGATCAGGTTCACGCCCAGGGCGCGCGCCCACTGGCAGGCGATCAGGCCGATGCCACCGGCGGCGGCGTGGAACAGGATGGTATCTCCCGGCTGGACCGCATAGGTCTGGCGTAGCAGGTATTGCACGGTCATGCCCTGCAGCATCATGGCCGCAGCGGTATCGAAGCTGATCGCATCGGGCAGCTTGACCAGGATGTCGGCCGGCATCACGCGCGCTTCGGCATACGCCCCATTGGGACGGCCGGCATAGGCCACGCGGTCGCCCACCTTGAAGTCGCTCACGCCGGCGCCGATGGCTTCGATGGTGCCGGCGGCTTCCTGACCCAGGCCGGCTGGCAGCGGTTGCGGATACAGGCCGGAACGGAAATAGCAGTCGATGAAGTTCAACCCGACGGCGGCATGACGGATGCGGACCTCGCCCGGCCCGGGCTCGCCGACTTCGACGTCGACATATTCCATCACCTCGGGGCCGCCGGTCTTGCTGATGCGGATTGCTTTTGCCATCTGGGTCTCCTTGTTGTCGGGTTCGCGCTGGGCGCGCTGCGGGGAAATTGGTCAGTGGGGCAGTATAGAACGCCTCAGGTCTTCTTGCGCGAGAGCAGCCACATCCCGGCCAGCACCAGCGAGGTGCCCAGCAGCTGGATGGCGGTGATGGGCTCGTCCAACAGCACGGCTCCCATGAAGAGCGTCGACACCGGCCCCACCAACCCGGCCTGGGCCGCCGTGGGCGCGCCGATGCGGGCCACCGCGACCATGGTCAGGAACACCGGCAGCACAGTGCAGAAGACCGCATTGAAGAGCGAGAGCTGATAGACGCCGGCGGCCTGGGTCAGCAGTTCACCGGGACTGCGCAGCACGAAGAACTGGATCACGCAGGCCACGCTGGAGACGCACATGGCATAGGCCACCAGCCGCACCGCCCCCACCCGGCGCACCAGCTCGCCCGAGGAAATCAGGTAGATCGAATAACTGAAGGCCGAGCCCAGCACCAGCAGGCTGCCCAGGATGACGTCGCTGCCGCCGGTGTGCAGGTCGTGCTGCAGCACCAGGACGGTGCCGAAATAGGACACCAGCAGCGCCGCCCATTCGATCCAGCCGACCTTGCGCTTGAAGAAGAAAAAGGCGATCAGCATCACGAAGGAAGGCGTCAGGAACAGGATCAGCCGCTCCAGCCCGGCCGAGATGTATTGCAGTCCGAGGAAGTCGAGGAAGCTCGACAGGTAGTAGCCCATCAGCCCCAGCACCACGATGCGCAGGTAGTCGGCGCGCGCCAACGGCGGCTGGGTGCGGGCCTTCCAGACCGCCACGACGGCGAACATGGGGAAGGAAAACACCATGCGCAGGGTGATCACCATGACCGCATCGACCTGGTAGCGATACATCAGCTTGGCCACGATGGCCTTGGCGGAGAAGAAGATGGCGCCGACGATGGCGAGGACAAGTCCGCCCAGGAAAGCCTGGCGAGGTGTGGAATGAGGAGTGGCGGCAATCATGGCCGCGATTGTAAACCGTCCGCCGGCAGGGTGCCGGGGACGGTTGCTTCGTTAGCGATCAGTACCTCATCAACGCTTCTTCATCAGCGAGCCCAGCACGCCACGGATGATCTCGCGCCCGACCTGGGAACCGATGCTGCGGGCGGCCGACTTGACCATGGCCTGCAGGGGCGAATCGCTGCGGCGACTGCCGCCGCCATTGCCGAAGATGCCGCCGGCGGCGTCCTTGAGCAGGTCACCCAGGCCGCCGCCATCGGCCGGTGCCGGCTGCGGAGCGGGGGTAGTCGCGGGTGGCATGCGGCTGCCGCCAGTGGGACGCGGCGCCGGCGCAGGAGCCGGTGCACTGCGACCGGCCGAGGCGCCCCAGGCGTTGTCATCCGCCGGGGCCGGATCGGGTACTGCCGGGGATGGTGGTACGGCCTGTGGCTGTTGCACCGCCCGCCCCTTAAGGCGCTCATAGGCCGACTCCCGATCGACCGCCTGTTCATAGACGCCGGCCACCAGCGAGGAAGCGATCAGGGCGCGTCGCTCGTCGGCGGTGAGCGGGCCGATCTGCGAGGATGGGGTCAGGATGTAGCCGCGCTCGACCACGTTGGGCCGGCCCTTCTCATCCAGGAAGGACACCAGGGCCTCACCCACCCCCAGTTCGGTGATGGCCTGTACGGTGTTGAGCTGCGGATTGGGGCGGAAGGTCTCGGCGGCGGCGGCGACAGCCTTCTGGTCGCGCGGGGTATAGGCACGCAGGGCGTGCTGCACGCGGTTGCCCAGCTGGCCCAGCACGGTATCGGGGATGTCCAGCGGATTCTGGGTGACAAAGTACACGCCCACGCCCTTGGAACGGATCAGGCGCACCACCTGTTCGATCTTCTGCAGCAGCGGCTTGGGAGCTTCGTCGAAGAGCAGGTGGGCCTCGTCGAAGAAGAAGACCATCTTGGGCTTGTCCAGGTCGCCCACCTCGGGCAGATGCTCGAACAGCTCCGCGAGCATCCACAGCAGGAAGGTCGAATACAGGCGCGGCGCATTCATGAGCTTGTCGGCTGCCAGGATGTTGATGACGCCACGGCCCTGGCCGTCGGTCTGCATCCAGTCGGCGATGTCGAGCATGGGTTCGCCGAAGAAGCGGTCGCCGCCCTGCTCGTCGATGCCGATCAGGCCGCGCTGGATGGCGCCGATGCTGGCCGCCGAGATGTTGCCGTATTCGGTCTTGAACTGCGCCGCGTTCTCGCCCACGTGCTGCAGCATGGCGCGCAGGTCCTTGGTATCGAGCAGCAGCAGGCCGTTGTCGTCGGCGATCTTGAACACCAGCTGCAGCACGCCCTGCTGGGTGTCGTTGAGGTTGAGCATGCGCGCCAGCATCAGCGGGCCCATGTCGGAGATGGTGGCCCGCACCGGGTGCCCCTGCTCGCCGAAGACGTCCCAGAACGCCACCGGCGCGGCGGCCCAGGCCGGCTCGGGCAAGCCCAGTTGGGCCAGGCGTTCGCGCGCCTTGGGCGAGGCGCTGCCGGCCTTGCCCAGGCCCGACAGATCACCCTTGACGTCGGCCATGAAGACCGGCACGCCGATCTCCGAGAGGGCCTGGGCCAGCACCTGCAGGGTCACGGTCTTGCCGGTGCCGGTGGCGCCGGTGATGCAACCGTGGCGGTTGGCCAGTTGCGGCAGCAGGCACAGTTGCCCGCCGGAATGGCTGGATTGAATGGCGATGGGAAGTGGATTAATCATGTCGGCAAGCCTCGCTAGGCGGAAATCACGGGTTGGCGGTATGGTAAAATGCCCGCCCGATTATAGTCAGAACGTAGCGGCAGACGTCCATTATGGGGCCTGCCTGTGCTTTGCCCTCTTCTGCACCGATCCGTTGCCGGCGGCGCCCGTCTTCGTGGCCCGCTCCCGGATGGACGCAGCAGGGCGCAACGGAACGCTTCTGGCCTCACCATCTCGCACGAAAGATTCAACATGGCTGGACACAGCAAATGGGCCAATATTCAGCACCGTAAAGGCCGTCAGGATGAAAGGCGTGGTCGCATCTGGACGCGCCTGATCAAGGAAATCACCGTGGCGGCCCGCATGGGCGGCGGCGACCCGGACGCCAACCCGCGCCTGCGCCTGGCGGTGGACCGCGCCTCCGACGCCAACATGCCCAAGGACAACGTGACCCGCGCCATCCAGCGCGGCACCGGCGCCCTGGACGGCGTGAACTACGAGGAAGTGCGCTACGAAGGCTACGGCATCAATGGCGCCGCCATCATCGTCGACTGCATGACCGACAACCGTGTGCGTACCGTGGCCGAAGTGCGCCACGCCTTCTCCAAGTTCGGCGGCAACATGGGGACCGAAGGCTCGGTGGCCTTCCTGTTCAAGCACTGTGGCCAGCTGATGTACGCCCCCGGCACCGACGAGAATGCCGTCATGGAAGCGGCCCTGGAAGCAGGTGCCGAAGACGTCATCACCGACGAGGAAGGCGGCATCGAAGTGCTGACCGGCCCCAACGACTTCTCGGCCGTGAAGGCCGCCATGGAGGCGGCCGGCTTCAAGGCCGAGGTCGCCGAGATCACCATGAAGCCCTCGACCGAGACCGTGTTTGCCGGCGAGGAAGGCGTAAAGATGCAGAAATTGCTGGACGCCCTGGAGAACCTGGACGATACCCAGGAGCTCTATACCAATGCCGTGATCGAAGAATAATTGCCACGAATCGCCACTTTTACTCCCCATATCCCATGAAAATCCTAGTTGTTGGCTCCGGTGGCCGTGAACATGCGCTGGCCTGGGCCATTGCCAAGTCGCCGCGCATCCAGACGGTCTATGTCGCTCCCGGTAATGGCGGCACCGCGCTCGACGAGCGCCTGCAGAACATCGCCATCACCGACCCGGTGGCGCTGGCCGACTTCGTCGAGAAGGAACACGTGGCACTGACCGTGGTCGGCCCCGAAGGCCCGCTGGCGGCCGGCATCGTCAACGTCTTCCGCGGTCGTGGCCTGAAGATCTTCGGCCCCACCCGTGAAGCCGCCCAGCTGGAAAGCTCCAAGGACTTCGCCAAGGCCTTCATGCATCGCCATGCGATCCCCACGGCGGAGTACCAGACCTTCTCGGACCTGGCCGCCGCCCACGACTACATCGCCAAGAAGGGCGCGCCCATCGTCATCAAGGCCGACGGCCTGGCTGCCGGCAAGGGTGTGGTGGTCGCCATGACGCTGGAAGAAGCCCATTCGGCCGTGGACATGATGCTCTCCGACAACAAGCTGGGCGACGCCGGCGCGCGCGTGGTGATCGAGGAATTCCTGGCCGGTGAAGAGGCATCCTTCATCGTCATGGTCGACGGCAAGAACATCCTGCCGCTGGCCACCAGCCAGGACCACAAGCGCCTGCTGGACCACGACCAGGGCCCCAACACCGGCGGCATGGGCGCGTACTCCCCTGCCCCCATCGTCACGCCGGCACTGCATGCCCGCGTGATGCGCGAGATCATCGTGCCCACCGTGCAGGGCATGGCCAAGGATGGCATCCCCTTCTCCGGCTTCCTGTATGCCGGCCTGATGATCGACGCCGAAGGCAACCCCAAGACGCTGGAATTCAACTGCCGCATGGGTGACCCGGAAACCCAGCCCATCATGGCCCGCCTGAAGACCGACCTGCTGACGGTGTTCGAACACGCTGTCACCGGCACGCTGGACAAGGTCGAGCTGGAATGGGACCGCCGTACCGCGCTGGGCGTGGTCATGGCCGCCCACGGCTACCCGGAAGAACCGCGCCGTGGCGACCTGATCACCGACATCCCGGCCGAAACCGTGGATTGCGTGACCTTCCACGCCGGTACCACCCTGACCGGTGACAAGCTCACCACCAACGGTGGCCGCGTGCTGTGCGTGGTGGGCCTGGGCGATAGCGTCAAGGTCGCGCAGAAGCATGCCTACGATGCGGCCGACCTGATCCATTTCGCCGGTTCGCAGATGCGTCGCGATATCGGCTGGCGCGCCCTGAAGCGCTAATCGCCAGGCGCAACTGCGTCCGACAGGATCGTGCGATCCCCCGCAATGCCTGGCGCATTGCGGGGGATCGTCATTTTGCAGGTGCCGCCTGCCATAGAATGTGCTCATGCACTGCAACAAAAGCGGGCCAGACAGGCACTAAGCACGACAGGCGCACCGCCGTCCCCTCCATCATCGCCATCCATAACAAGCAGGAAAGGAATCCTCGATGCCGCAACACCTCCTCAACCTCGACACCCTGATCAACCTCTACCTGGTCCCCTTCGGCCTGAAGGTGATCGCCGCCCTGGCCATCTGGATCATCGGCGGCATGTTCATCAACACCTTCGCCAAGGTGGTACGCCGGGTGCTGACGGCGCGCCAGTTCGAGACCACGCTGATCAACTACGCCAGCTCGGCCATGCATGTGATCCTGCGGGTGCTGCTGGTGATGGGCATCCTGGAAGTGTGCGGCATCCCCACCACCTCCTTCGCCGCGATGATCGGCGCCGTCGGCGTGGCACTGGGCGTGGCCTGGTCGGGCCTGCTGTCGAACTTCGCGGCCGGCATCTTCCTGGTGGTGCTGCGCCCCTTCAAGGTGGGTGACTACATCACCGCCGCCGGCCAGACCGGGACGGTCTCCGACATCGGCCTGGTAACCACCATCATCACCACCGACAACAACCTGCGCGTGGTCATCGGCAACAACAAGCTGTTCTCGGAAAACATCATCAACTACAACGTCAACGCCACCCGCCGTACCGACCTGCGTTGCCAGATTGCCTACAGCGTCGATCCGCGGGAAGCCATCGCCAGGCTGACCGAGCGCGTCAAGGCCATCCCCAATGTGTTGGAAACGCCGGCGCCGGCCATCGTGATCCAGGAATTCAATGCCACCGGTACCCTGATCGCCCTGCGCGTGCACGCCCCCACACCCAATTTCGGCCAGGTCTACAACGATGTACAGAATGCCATCGCCGAGGTCTGCCTGCAGCAAGGCTGGCCGGCACCGGCGACCTACCAGGTGGCCGTGCCGCTGGCGCCGGCACAACAGCCCGGCTGAGGCTGCCAGCCCACACCGCAGGCCCGGCCCGGCCGCCGGGCCTGCTTTTGCCGCCCATGGGCGGGGCTGTCAAGGTACAATGGCGGGTTGGAACGCATTTCCGTCCAGTAACCGTGCATCAGAGCGACCCGCCGTGACCACACATTCCAACGCATCGAGCCACGCCTCCTCCGTCAAGACCTACCTGCAGGATCTGCAACAGCGCATCGTCGCGGCCCTTGAAGAAGCCGATGGCTGCGCCTTCCTGGCCGATTCCTGGGAGCGTCCGGAAGGCGGCGGCGGCACCTCGCGGCTGCTCGAGGAAGGCAATCTGCTGGAGCGTGGCGGCGTCGGCTTCTCGCATGTGATGGGCAAGAACCTGCCGCCTTCGGCCGCGGCCAACCGCCCGCACCTGGCCGGACGCGCCTGGGAAGCCATGGGCGTGTCGCTGGTGCTGCATCCGCGCAACCCGCATGTGCCGACGGTGCACATGAACGTGCGCTTCTTCAGCGCGCATGCCGAGGGCGAGGAGCCGGTCTGGTGGTTCGGTGGCGGCATGGACCTGACGCCCTATTACGGCGTGGCCGAGGATGCCCGCCATTTCCATCGCACCTGTCGGGATGCGTTGCAGCCCTTCGGCGCTGAGCTGTATCCGCGCTTCAAGGCCTGGTGCGACGAGTATTTCTACCTGAAGCATCGCAAGGAACCGCGCGGCGTCGGTGGCATCTTCTTCGATGACTTCAACGCCCTGCCCTTCGATGACGCCTTCGCCATGCTGCGCAGTGTCGGCGACGCCTTCCTGGCGGCCTACCTGCCCATCGTGGCGGCGCGCCGCGATACGCCTTATGGCGAACGCGAGCGCGACTTCCAGGCCTATCGCCGGGGACGCTATGTGGAATTCAACCTGGTCTTCGACCGGGGCACGCTGTTCGGCCTGCAATCGGGAGGCCGTACCGAATCGATCCTGATGTCGATGCCGCCGCTGGTGAAGTGGCGCTACGACTGGCATCCCGAGGCGGGCTCGCCGGAGGCGGCCCTCTACACCGACTTCCTGGTGCACAAGGAATGGCTGTAATGGCGCCGCCTGCGGCGCAACGCTGCATTGCCGTGCTCGGCGGCAGCTTCGATCCGGTGCACAATGGCCATGTACTGCTGGCCGAGCATTTCGTGCAATTGCTGCGTCCGGATGAGCTGCGCGTCATTCCGACCGGCAACCCCTGGCAGAAGCACGGCCTGCAGGCCGCGCCGGCGGACCGGGTGGAGATGGTCAGGCGCGCCTTCGACAGCCAGCCCTTGCCGGTGGTGATCGACGAGCAGGAAATCCGCCGTACCAGCGCCACCTATACCATCGACACCCTGCGCGCACTGCGCGCGGAGCTGGGGCCGGAGGTCTCTATCGTCTTCCTGATGGGCGCCGACCAGCTGCAGCACCTCGATACCTGGCAACATTGGCAGGAACTGTTTGACTACGCGCACCTGTGCGCCGCCTCGCGCCCCGGCTTCGAACTGGCCGACGCCCATGTGCCGCCGGCCGTGAGGGAAGAATTCAAGCGGCGCAGCGCTGCGCCGCAAGACATCCGCAGCACCACGCACGGATACGGCTACCTGGCCCTCGGGCTGGCGGTCGATATCTCCTCGACCGAAATCCGTGCCCAGCTGCAACGCGGCATCCGACCCGATTCGCTGATCCCGGGCAGGGTGCTAGACTATATCGAACAACAACATCTGTACCGAAACTAATGGACATCAAAAAACTGCAAACCCTGGTCGTGGACGCCCTGGAAGACGTCAAGGCGCAAGAAATCCGCATCTTCGACACCACCCACCTGACCAGCCTGTTCGACCGCGTGGCGATCGCCTCCGGCACCTCCAACCGTCAGACCAAGGCCCTGGCCGCCTCCGTGCGCGACAAGGTCAAGGCCAAGGGCGGCCAGGTCATCAGCGTCGAAGGCGAAGATACCGGCGAATGGGTGCTGGTCGACCTGGGTGACATGATCGTGCACATCATGCAACCGGCCATCCGCACCTACTACCGCCTGGAAGAAATCTGGGGCGACAAGGAAGTCAAGCTGGGCGCGGCCAAGCGCACCGGCACCTCGGCTGCCGCCAAGCGCGCAGCGGTCGAAGAAGCGCCCGCGCCCAAGACCCGCCGCACCCGCGCCCAGGCCGAAGCGGTCGAAGCCAGCCAGGCACTGGACGACGACGAGGACGCACCGAAGAAGCCAGCCCGCAAGCCGCGCACCACCACTACCGCGACTGGCACGCGTGCAGCCACCGGCACCACCCGTACCACCCGCACCACCGGTACCAAGACTGCTGCGCCCAAGACCACCACCACCCGCAGCACCAGCACCCGTGGTACCGCTGCCGCCACCAAGGCGGCCGGCACCAAGGCTGCAGCGCCCAAGGCGGCGACCACCCGCAGCAAGACCGCCGCACCCAAGACCCCGACCGGCAAGACCGTGCGCGTGGCAGCCGCCAAGAGCGAAACCGCCAAGAAGCCGGCAGCCAAGCGCGCCAGCAAGGCTTGATGCAGCTGGTCATCGCTGCCGTCGGCCACAAGATGCCGGCGTGGATCGAAACCGGCTTCCAGGAGTATGCCAAGCGCATGCCACCGGAATGCCGGATCATCCTCAAGGAAATCAAACCCGTCGAACGCTCCGGCAGCCGCACGGCCGAAACCGTGATGGCGCAGGAGCGCGAGAAGATCGAAGCGGCGCTGCCCAAGGGCGCGCGCGTGATCGCGCTGGACGAACGCGGGCGCGACTGGACCTCGGTACAGCTGTCGCAGCAACTGGTCCAATGGCAGCAGGATGGCCGCGACGTGGCCTTCGTCATCGGTGGCGCCGACGGGCTCGATCCCGGTTTCAAGGCCGGCGCCGATACGCTCATCCGGATTTCCAGCATGACCCTGCCGCATGGCATGGTGCGCGTCATGCTGGCCGAGCAACTGTACCGGGCATGGTCGATTACGCAGAACCATCCGTATCATCGCGCCTGAGACCGTCCACCGCCGGTGCCCGGCACCGGCCCTTGACATGCATAGCTCAATGAAACAAGCGGACCACAAAATCTACCTCGCCTCGAAAAGCCCGCGCCGACGCGAGCTGCTGCGCCAGATCGGCATCGATTTCGAACTGATGCTCTCCGACAAGGAAGTCGACGAAAGCGTGCTGCCCGGTGAGGCCCCGCTGGACTACGTCGCCCGCGTCACCCGCGCCAAGCTCGACAGCGCCCAGCAGACCATGATCCTGCGCCAGTTGCCGCACCGGCCACTGCTCTCGGCCGACACCACGGTGGTGGTCGACGACCTGATCCTGGGCAAGCCGGCCGATCATGAGGAGGCCGTGCGCATGATCAGCCTGCTCTCCGGCCGCACCCACCAGGTCTTGACCAGCGTGGCCGTGGGCGTGACGCAAGGGGTGGAAACCCAGATCTGGCAGATCGTCCAGCAATCCGACGTCAGCTTTGCCGCGCTCAGCGACGAGGCCATCGCCGCCTACTGCAATACGGTCGAGCCCTATGACAAGGCTGGCGCCTATGGCATCCAGGGCCTGGCCTCGGTATTCATCAGCAATATCGTGGGCAGCCATTCCGGTATCATGGGCTTGCCGCTATTCGAGACGGCGCAACTATTACAACAAGCGGGCGTTCGAATCCTATGAGCGAAGACATCCTCATCAACATCACCCCGCAGGAGACGCGCGTGGCGTTGATCCTGCAGGGCGCCGTGCAGGAACTGCACATCGAGCGCACCCTCTCGCGCGGCCTGGCCGGCAATATCTATCTGGGCAAGGTGGTACGGGTGCTGCCGGGCATGCAATCGGCCTTCATCGACATCGGACTGGAGCGCGCGGCCTTCCTGCACGTGGCCGACATCTGGGAAGCCCGTCCGCATGATGGCCAGAATGCCCCGGCCATCTCCATCGAGAAACTGCTGCACGACGGCCAGACCGTGACCGTGCAGGTGATCAAGGACCCCATCGGCACCAAGGGTGCGCGGCTGTCCACGCAGGTCTCCATTGCCGGGCGCATGCTGGTCTACCTGCCGCAGGACAAGCATATCGGCATCTCCCAACGTATCGAGAACGAAGGCGAACGCGAACGGCTGCGCGGCAAGGTGCAGGCCCTGCTGCCACCGGAAGAAAAAGGCGGCTTCATCATCCGCACCATGGCCGAGGATGCCTCCGAGGCCGACCTGCAGATGGACGTCGAATACCTGCGCAAGACCTGGGCCGCCATCACCCAGCAAGCCAAGACCCATCCGGCACCGACCCTGCTGCACCAGGATCTGTCGCTGGCCCAGCGAGTGCTGCGCGACTTCGTCTCCGACCATACCGCCACCATCCAGGTCGACTCGCGCGAGAACTTCCTGATGCTGCAGCAGTTCGGCGAGATCTACACGCCCTCGGTGCTGCCAAAGCTGACCCACTATCGTGGCGAGCGCCCGCTGTTCGACCTGTATGGCGTGGAAGAGGAAATCGAGCGCGCCCTGGGCCGGCGGGTGGATCTGAAGTCGGGCGGCTACCTGATCGTCGACCAGACCGAGGCGATGACCACCATCGACGTCAACACCGGCAGCTTCGTGAACGGCCGCAACTTCGACGACACCATCTTCAAGACCAACCTGGAGGCGGCACACGCCATTGCGCGCCAGCTGCGCCTGCGCAACCTGGGCGGCATCATCATCCTGGACTTCATCGACATGGAGAGCCTGGAGCATCGCCAGGCCGTGCTGGCCGAGCTGAACAAGGCCCTGCAACGCGATCGCACCAAGATATCGGTCTCGGGCTTCTCCACGCTGGGACTGGTGGAGATGACGCGCAAGCGCACCCGCGAGTCGCTGGCCCATATCCTGTGCGAGACCTGCCCGGCCTGCAAGGGACGCGGCCAGGTCAAGACATCGCGCACCGTGTGCTACGAGATCCTGCGCGAGGTCATGCGCGAGGCCAAGCAGTTCAACCCGCGTGAATTCCGCATCCTGGCCGCGCAGGTGGTGGTGGACATGTTCCTCGAAGAAGAGTCGCAACACCTGGCCATGCTGGGGGATTTCATCGGCAAGCCGATCTCGCTGCAGGTGCAGAGCGATTACCAGCAGGAGCAGTACGACATCATCCTGATGTAAATACGCGCAAAGAATGGCAAAAAGGGAGAGTTCGATTCCTGTTTCTTGTCGTGCAGGATAAAGACTTGCAGGAAAAAGCCGATATAACCCAAGGTCTGCCAAGTTTTCATACTTACATGCAGTTAACAAAAAGCATGCAAATTTGATCACGCGGACCAGAACACCATCACCTTCGATCAGGGGGGCCCGAACGAGTTCGCGCCAAGGGTATCGAAGGGATCAGCCGCCTATAAGAATACGCTTCGTCATCATGAAGAATGAACTGCTGTCATTTCGCTGGATCGTTTTCCTCGTCCTGTTTGCCACCTCCAGCCTGCTGCTGATCGGCCACCGGGTGGGCAACCAGGGTTTCTATGTGCTGTTGCTGCTGGCCTTGTCCTCGCTATTGCTGGGCAAGCCACCGCAAGGCCTTGCCTTTCCGGACTTCGCCAAGAGATTCTGGGGCCTGCACCTGGCCATGGCGGGCATGCTGCTGGCAATTCTGGCCTACCAGTTGCTGGCCCAGGACTTCGCGGCGCGCAGCTTCGACTATCCCTCTCGCATGGCGCTGTTCATCCTGCTGGCCTGGGCTTGCCTGCATTGCACGGCCCGCATGTTCGGCTGGCTGCAATGGAGCTACCTGCTGGCGGCGCTGCTGTGCACGGCCAAGATGTATGTCATTACCGATGGCGGCACCACGCGCGCTGATCATGTCGACTTCATGCCCATCATCGAATTTGCGGACATGACGCTGTTGATGGGCTTCTTCACCCTGGTATCGATGCGCTATACCCCCGGCGGCGCCAACGCGCGGCGCCTCCTGAACCTGCTCAAGTTGCTGGCCTTCGCCGGCACCCTGTACGCGGCCTACATCTCCGGCACGCGCGGCACCTGGCTGGCCATTCCCTTCCTGGCGGCAGTGGCGGCGATGATCCTGTTCGACCGCTTCGACACCAGAAAGAAGATCCTGCTGGCCCTGGGCGCAGTGGTGGTGGTGATCGGCCTGTTTTCTTCCAGCGCGCATGTGCGCAGCCGTATCCTGGCGGCCCAGCAGGACCTGACGATCTACTCCCACGATAGCGCGTCCGATACCTCGGTTGGCACCCGCCTGGGATTGTGGCGTACCTCGTACATGCTGTTCAAGCAACATCCCCTGATCGGCGTCGGACGCGAGAACTTCATGCCGACCCTGCAGCGTCTGGGCGAGGAAGGCAAGATTTCTCCCGTGATCGCGCGCCAGATCCACGCGCACAACGAGATCTTCTACAACATGGCCACGCTGGGCAGCTTCGGGCTGGCGGGTCTGCTGGCGCTGTATCTGGTGCCGGGTATCTACTTTGCCCGCCGGATGCGCCACGCCAGCAGCGAACTGCGCGCGGTGGCCAGCATGGGCGTGATGACCAGCCTGGGCTTCGTGGTCTTCGGATTGACCGACGTCACCTTCATGTGGGGGGCCAGCGATAATTTCTACGGCCTCTTCATGGCTATCCTGTTTGCCCATGCCTACAGGCTGGAACACCCCTCATCGCATCCGGTCGGCTAAACTGCGCCCTGCGCTGCGTGGCGTGCCTTCCCTTTTTCAGGTAGTCCCTCTTCACCATCATGCTCGACAGGATCCGACAAAAACTACTCAACAGGCGCTTCAAGTTCGGATTTCCGCTCTTGGGCAAGGTCACCCGTACCAGCCTGCCGCAGGTCACGCTGGTGGTGGTCGACTGTGTCGACTACCAGCGCGCCCGCCGGGCCTTCGATCACTGCCTGTTCTACTGCGACTTCGGCGCGACCAAGCTGCTCACGCATTTCGAATCGGACGACCCGCATGTGGTGAAGATCGAGCCGATCCGCTCCATCGACGCCTACTCCCACTTCATGGTCAAGGAGCTGCATCGCTACGTCGACACCGAGTTCGTGCTGGTGGCGCAATGGGACGGTTTCGTGTGGCAGCACCGGATGTGGGACCCGGCCTTCCTGGACTATGACTACATCGGCGCACCCTGGCCCGCGCACCTGACGCGCGGCGAGCAGCACCGCAATCACCGTGTGGGCAATGGCGGCTTTTCGCTGCGCAGCCGCAAGCTGCAACAGTTCCTGGCGCAGGACCCGCGCGTGGAGGTCACCGACAATGAAGACGTGGTCATCTGCCAGTTCCTGCGTCCGCTGCTGGAGCAGGCCGGATTCCGTTTCGCCCCGGTCGATCTGGCGGCACGCTTCAGCTGCGAAGGCAGGTTGCAGCGCGCCTTCGGCCATCATGGCCATCAGGGCTGGAACATGCCGCTGCGGCCACTCTGGCTGAAGTTCTACAACCTGCTGCACCACGGACGCTTCGACGCCCGCGTGCGCTGAGCCTTAGCCGTCCTTGGCCTGGATGCAGGCCAGGACATCCTCGACCGCGATCTCGGTGATCCAGCCCTTGCGGCTCTTGACACTGATGACGGTGCTGTTGGCGGTGTCGATGGGAATCCACTCCGGGCTGGTCTGGCGCATCAGGGCGATGACCGGCACATGCACGGCATTGGCCAGGTGCATCACGGCCGTCTCCACCGACACGATCAGGCTGCACAGGGCCAGCACGGCCGGCAGCTGGAAGAAGTTCTCCTCGGCGCTGAAGAGTACGGCATTACTGGCCTGGGACCTGGCCAGCAGCGCACGCGCCTGCTCCATCTTTTCCGGCACCACGTTGATCACGAACCAGGCCTCGCGCCAGGCCGGCAATGCACGCATGCGCTGCGACAACTCCAGCATGCGCTCCAGCGGCCAGCTGCGCTCCTCGGACTTGGAGAAAGCGTTGAGGAATACCAGCGGCGCCCCCTCCGGCACGCCCTGCGCGGACAGATCCTGACGGGCACGCTGCTGCCATTGGGCCGGGATATCGACGTAGGGGAAGCGTTCCTGCGCGCTGGTGGTGAGGCCGAACAGTTGCTCGAACCAGCCGGCGTAGAGCGCGCTGATATGCTCGCCACGCAGCTCCGAAGACTTGTAGGCCGGGATGAACGCATCCAGCTTGCGATACGCCAGGTGCTTGCGGATATCCAGCAGGCGGACCCGCTTCTTCTGCGCCACCACAAATCCATGCGGACTGATCTTGCGCACCAGCTCGGCATACAGGTGACGCACCAGCACCGCGAAGGACACCACGATCGGATACTGCTCGGCCTGGGCCTGGGCGATCGATTGCCGATACAGCTCGGGACTGTAGGTCTGATCGTAGATGCGATCGAACATGCCGGTGGCACGGACCCAGTCGTAGAGCGCGTACTTCTTCAGGTGTGGCCATTGCGAGGCATCGGGGGTACGGCGCACTTCGTCGATCCACAGGTGCATGCGGATATGCGGATAGGCACGTGCGAAGGCTCGGAAGCAGTTCTGCATGTAGGTGAAATCGCCCAGCGCGAGGTGGGCGACGAAGAGGATCTTGTCAGACTTTTGCAGCAGCTCGGGCGAAATCAATGCTTGTGACATGGTGTGCATTCGGATAAAGACGATGGGTGTAGTCGGACCTTCAGGGGCACTGCGCCAGTGCCGCGCGGCTCAACGGCGGCGCCGCATGCGCAGATAGCGCATGTACCATTGCAGGCTCTGCAAGCGCTTGCCCCTGGCCCACAGGAAGCGCGAATGCATGCGCGCCTCCTTGTAGTTCTGGGGCTCCACGTCCAGCGGCACGGCCGACCATGCCGACTGCCGGTGGTAGTGCTCGAACAGCTTCACAGAGTCATGCTCGCACCAGGCGCCCCATGGCTTGACCGAGCCGGCGAAATGGATGAAGGTGGCCGCCCCGGGGGCGATGTCCAGGGCCGGGCGATTGCCCTCCAGGTCACCGACCAGGCCATACAGGTAGTTCCAGCGGATGTCGATGTAGCGCGCCCGCCCGTCCAGCACCACATTGAGCGCATCCTGGTCGGGGAAGCGGAAGCGCTCGCCCTGCTCCAGGATGGCATCGATGGTCTGGCGACTGATGCCAGCCTCCTGCCAGCGCGGGATGTTGATGTAGAGCATGCCGGAGTTGAAGTACTTGCCGTGCTTGAGCTGCAGGGCCGCCACGCGCCGCTCGGTGGTGGCCTTGGCATCCGGCACCACGGCCACGATGTCTTCTTCCAGGTCCATCTCGGCCAGCGCATCGATACTGCCCACGCAGAGGATGTCGGCGTCGAGGTAGAGCACGCGGTCGGTGAACGCACCCAGCACTTCCGGTATCACCAGCCGCGCGAAGATGGCCGAGGAATAATAGGTCGACCGCGTGTACTGCTCGAAGCGCTCGAACATGCCCGGATCGAGCAGGTGGATGCAGGCTTCGATACCGGGGCGGGAGCGCAAGCCCTCGAAGAGCTGGCGATTGCGGTCCGACACCTTGGTCGCCAGCACATGGAAGGTGAACTCGCGCTGCGGATTGTGCTCGATGATGGAAGCGATGGTCGCACCCATGCAGCGGAAGTAGCGGTCATCGACGCAGAAGACGATGTGGAAGGCCTCCGGCGGGCTCTCGGGGGAAGTCATGGTACGGTTATCGGACATGCTGCTCATCACAGAGCCTCCATCACTTCGCGAACCTGCGACACGGGAATGGCGTCGACCCAGTCGGAGCGACGCGCGGCCATCACCACCCGGCTATGGGCCTTGTCGAACGGCGCCCATTCGGGGTTCTTGCGGCGCATCAGCGCCACCACCGGCACATGCACGGCGTTGGCCAGGTGCATCACGGCCGTCTCCACCGAGACCACCAGGTCGCAGCATTGCAGCAGTGCCGGCAACTGGTAGAAATTCTGGTCGGCACTGAACCAGACCGTGCGCGGCGGCAGCCGATCGGCGATCTGCTGGCGCGCCGCCTCGATTTCCTGCGGCGTGGCGTTGATGATGAAACGGGCATTGCGCCACTTGCCATCGGCCTGCAAGGCGGTGATCAGGTCGGCGACCCGGCCCACCGGCCAGCAGCGCTTCCTGGTCTTGGCAAAGGGATTGATGAACACCAGCGGCGCGGCAGTTTCACCGTTGTCCGTAAAACCCCATGTGGCCAGTTGGCTGCGCGCCTGGGCCTGCCATTGCGGGTCGATGTCGATGAAGGGGAAGCGCTGCCCGGCATCCATCGTCACACCGCCCAGCTGCTTGAACCAGTCGGCATATTCGTCGGTGATGTGATAGCCGGGGAAGCTCTGGAAGGGCGCAAAGCTGGCGTCCAGGCCACGATAGGCACACCAGTCCGAGGGCACATACCAGCGCGGCTTGCGGCGCATGCCCACGACCCAGGCCGATGGCCCGCAGGCGCGCGCCAGGCGCGCATATTGGGGCGGCCGCAGGGTCGCCAGCGACACCACGATGGGATAGGCCTCGGCCTGTGCCTCGGCAATGGACTCCTGCAGCAGGGCCGGGCTATAGGTACGTCGATAGACCTTGGCAAAGAACGGGCAATTCTCGGCCCAGTCATACAGCGCGTAATTCTTGAGATGGCCCCACTTGCTGCTGTCGCTGGTACGACGGACCTCATCGATCCACAGATCGATGCGCAGGTGTGGATAGGCTTGCGCAAATGCCTTGAAGCCATTCTGCAGATAAGTGAAATCGCCGATGGCCAGGTGCGCGATGAACAGGATCTTGTCGGCTTTTGCCAGCCGCTCCTGGGAAATCAGTTGCATGTCACGTCCTCTGGGACAAGATAATCGTAGGAAGAAGCCCGCCGGATCCGGGCGCCAGCGAGGACGCCCTGCCCGTCACGGCTTGCCATCGCCGGAGAACTGCATGCGATACAGGTTGGCATAGGCACCCTGCTTGTCCAGCAGCTCCTGGTGGCTGCCGGTTTCGACGATGCGTCCCTCGGAGAGCACCACGATGCGGTCGGCCCGTTCGATGGTCGAGAGCCGGTGCGCGATGACCAGCGTGGTGCGGTTCTTCATGAGCTGGTCCAGGGCGGCCTGGACGGCGCGCTCGGATTCGGTATCCAGCGCCGAGGTAGCTTCGTCGAGGATGAGGATGGGGGCGTTCTTGTAGATCGCGCGGGCGATCGCCATGCGCTGGCGCTGGCCACCGGAGAGACGACTGCCGTTGTCGCCCAGCGGCGTGTGCACGCCCTGGGGCAATCCCGCCACCACGTCGTCGAGGTAGGCGGCCTTGATCGCGCCCAGCACCCGATCCATGTCCGGCGCCGGGTCGCCATAGGCGATATTGGCCACCACCGAGTCGTCGAACAGCACCACATGCTGGCTGACCATGGCAATCTGCTTGCGCAGGCTAGGCAACGAAATCTCTTCCAGCCAGGTACCGTCAAGCAGGATCTTGCCGGAGCTGGCCGAATAGAAGCCGGGGATCAGGTTGACCAGCGTGGTCTTGCCGCCACCGGACATGCCGACGAAGGCGATGGTCTGGCCGGCGCCGATTTCCAGGTTGATGTCCAACAGCGCCGCGCGCTCCTGCTCGCGGTAGCGGAAGCCGACGTCCACGAAGCTCAGGTTGCCCTGCGCGCGCGCCGGCAACTCGCTCCCGGTGGTGCGCTCAACGGGGCTGTCGATGAGATGGAACACCGCCTCGGCCGCCGCCATGCCGCGCTGCAGGGGACCATTGACTTCGGCCAGCTGCTTCAAGGGTGCCAGCAGCGCGATCATGGCCGTGAAGAAGGAAATGAAACCACCCACGGTGATCTGGTTCTGGCTGGCCTGGATCAAGGCCAGCATGATCATCACCGACATCGCGCAGGCGGTCATGATCTGCGTCAGCGGTACCGTGGCGGCAAAGACGCTCACCATGCGCATGCTGTAGCGGCGCAGCTTTTCGGCGCGTTCATGGAAACGCTGGCGCTCGTAGGCCTGTCCGCCGAAGATCTTGACGACCTGCTGGGCACGGGTGGTTTCCTCGATCACCTGCGTGAGCTCGGCGTTGACCGTGAGCGAATCCTTGTTCAGGCGCTTGAGGCGCTTGCCGGTCAGGCGCACCAGGAAGGTCATCAGCGGCATCAGCACCAGGGCGATCAGCGTCAGCGTCCAGCTGATGTAGAGCATGTAGGCCAGCAAACCGGCAATGGTCAGCGTGCAGCGGATCATGGAGATGAAGATCTTCGTCACCATGTCGATGATCTGCTGGACTTCGAACATGATGGAATTGATCGTGCTGCCGGTCGACTTGACCGACGTGAAATCGATCGCCACATGCAGGATGCGGTCGAACATGGTCTGCCGCAACTCATTGAGGATGCGGGTCGAGACCCAGCTCATCATGTAGGTGGTCAGGAAGGTCGAGGCACCGCGCGCGACGAAGGCGCCGATGACCGCCACCGGCACCAGCCACAGCGGGAAGGTCGGGTTCTCGACAAAGCCATGATCCAGCAAGACCTTGAAGATGTAGGCCACGATCGGTTCCGTCGCAGCCGTGACGAGCATGCCAAGGAATGCCAGGATCAGGCGATTCTTGTAGGGGCGGTGATACTCGACCAGCCGTTTGATGTAGGGTGAAACCTTCATGCGAAACCAAATCCCAAAAATGAAATACGCAAAAACACCGGCGGCCAGTTGCCTGGCCCGCCTCAGTTGCCCGAACCGGAGGGCAGCTGGCGCGCTACGGCGCGCCGCCGCTGCCAGGCATGCAGATGCCGGTTCAGGCTGTCGCGGGCCATGTAGAACTCCCGCTTGAGTTTGGACCACACGGTGCGCTTGGCCTTGACCCGCCCGATGGTCGTGCCCATCAGATCGTTTCGATGCACCAGCACCGACGGTGTGACCGATAGCGCCAGTACCTTGTGTTCCCAGGTCCGGTTGAGCAGGTCGTCGACGGCATAGACGATCTGGCCGGCCTGCTCCACCAGGGTGCGCGCGGCATCCCGGTGGATGACGTAGCCCTGGGTACCGAACGGCTGCTTGCGATGGTCCTTGACGATGCTGCCGTTGGACAAGACCGCGACCTGCCACGAATCCTCGCCGCCGAAGTCGCACAGGCGCATGATGCCAAAGGGCAGGCCGGCGCTGGCGATGGCTTGCAGGGTCGTGGAAAAGCCGGCGCCGAGCTCGATATCATCCTCCAGCACGCACCACATCTCGTCGCCGGACTGCACCAGCGCCTGCCAGATGCGATAGTGGCTATCGTAACAGCCCACTTCCGACAGGTTCATGTCATTGCCATGCACCTTGCGGCGCGTGGCCTGGTCGTAGCTGGGCGGATACTGCTTGAAACGCTCCGCATCGAAGAAGCGGAACGGCAAGGCGATCCGCTCGAACTGATCGGCGATGTAGTGCCGCCTGTCCTGGCACTCGACGAGGGAAATCACCACGATGGGCATGTAAGACTGTTGCATATTCTGTCACCTGGTTTTTGTTGGAAACGCGCCCCCCGGCGCGATCACGGTCAATACTCGACCACCACCGCTTCCTTGCCAAACGACGCCACCAGCGTCGATTGCAGGCTGTCGCTGGGATTGACGCGCCAGGCATCGCCCAGCACCACCTCGCAGCCGGCATCGGCTTGCTGGTAGCGCATCACGAAGGGCAGGCCCTGCTCCTGGCGGTGGGCCGACAGCGTGTCACGCAACTGGCTGGGATCGACCGCCTTGTTGAGCGAGACCACCATGCGCACACCATACTGGATGCGTGCCGCGCCCAAGTCCATGACCTTGTCGGCGGCCACCCGCAGGCCGCCATTGAAGCGGTCTTCGGAGACCTTGCCCGAGACCACCAGCAGCTCATCTTCCTTGATGAGATGCTTGAAGGGTTCGAAGAGCTCGTTGTAGATGGTGGCTTCGATCACGCCAGTGCCGTCGTCCAAGGTGCAGATCACCAGCTTGCCGCGCTGGGTCATCTGCACGCGCACGCCGGTGATGATGCCGGCCAGGCTGCGCGGCTCCCAGGAGGGTTCCAGGCTGGCGATCTTGGTGCGCACGAAGCGGCGCACTTCCTTTTCGTAGGCCGAGAACAGGTGGCCGGACAGGTAGAAGCCCAGCGCGCCCTTCTCTTCGGTCAGGCGCTGCTTGTCGCTCCAGGCCGGCACCTGCACATATTCCAGCGGGGCTTCCAGGTCGCTGTCATCGCCCCCGAAGAGGCTGACCTGATTGGCCGACTTCTCGGCCTGCTCGGCGCTTTCCCAGGCCAGGTTGACCGAGGCTTGCAGGATGGCGCGATCGACCTTGAAGCAGTCGAAGGCGCCGGCGCGGATCAGCGAATCGATGGTGCGACGGTTGATCTGCTTCTTGTCGACCCGCTTGGCGAAATCGAAGAGGTCCTTGAAGGGGCCACTCTTGCGCGCCTCCAGGATGGCTTCGATGGCGTTCTGGCCGGCGCCCTTGACCGCGCCCAGGCCATAACGGATCTGGGTGGCCTTCTTGCCCGGCTCGCCCACTGGCATGAAGCGATAGTCGGACTTGTTGATGTCCGGTGGCAGGATGGCCAGCTTGCAGATGTCGATCGAATCCTCGATCAGGATCTTGACCTTGTCCGTGTCTTCCATGGCCAGCGACAAGTTGGCGGCCATGAACGCGGCGGGATGGTGGGCCTTCAGGTAGGCCGTGTAGTAGGACAGCAGCGCGTAGGCGGCCGCGTGCGACTTGTTGAAGCCGTAGCCGGCGAACTTTTCCATCAAGTCGAAGATCTCGTCGGCCTTGGCCTGGTCCAGCCCGTTCTTGGCCGCGCCTTCGCGGAACAGTTCACGGTGCTTGGCCATTTCCTCGGCCTTCTTCTTGCCCATCGCCCGGCGCAGCAAGTCGGCGCCGCCCAGCGAGTAGCCGCCGATGACCTGCGCCATCTGCATCACCTGCTCCTGGTAGACCATGATGCCGTAGGTCTCGGAGAGAATGTCCTTGGTGCGCGGGTCGGGATAGTCGAAGGCTTCACCGTGCTTGCGCTTGCAGAAGTCGGGGATCAGGTCCATCGGCCCCGGACGATAGAGCGCCACCAGCGCGATGATGTCCTCGAAGCGGTCGGGACGGGCGTCCTTCAACATGCCCTGCATGCCGCGGCTTTCAAGCTGGAACACGGCGACCGTCTTGGCCTTGGTCAGCAGTTCGTAGGAAGGCCGGTCGTCCAGCGGCAGCTTGGCCAGGTCGAACTCGGCCATGGCCGGGTCGAGCATGCGGATGTAGCGCACCGCGCGGTCCAGGATGGTCAGCGTGGTCAGGCCCAGGAAGTCGAACTTGACCAGGCCGACGGCTTCGACGTCATCCTTGTCGTATTGCGAGACCACTCCGGCGTCCCCGCCCTGGGTGTAGAGCGGGCAGAAATCGGTCAGCTTGCCCGGGGCGATCAGCACGCCACCGGCGTGCATGCCGATGTTGCGGGCGATGCCTTCGACCTGCTGGGCCAAGCCCATGAGCTGCTTGACCTCTTCTTCGTTCTCCAGGCGCTCCTTCAGCAGTGGCTCTTCCTCGATGGCGTCAGCCAGCGTGACCAGCTTGCCCGGCTTGAAGGGGATCAGCTTGGAGATGCCGTCACAGAAGTTGTAGCCCAGGTCCAGCACGCGACCGACGTCACGCACCGCGCCCTTGGCCGCCATGGTACCGAAGGTGGCGATCTGCGAGACCGCCTCCTTGCCGTAGCGGTCCTTGACGTACTGGATCACGCGGTCACGGCCTTCCTGGCAGAAGTCGATGTCGAAGTCGGGCATCGAGACGCGTTCGGGGTTCAGGAAGCGTTCGAACAGCAGGTTGTAGCGCAGCGGGTCGAGGTCGGTAATCAGCAGGCAGTAGGCCACCAGCGAACCGGCGCCGGAACCCCGGCCGGGACCGACCGGTACGCCATTGTTCTTGGCCCACTGGATGAAGTCGGCCACGATCAGGAAGTAGCCCGGGAACTTCATCTTGATGATGGTGTTGTTCTCGAACTCCAGGCGCGCCTCATAGCGCGGGCGCTGCTTCTCGCGTTCGGCCTCGTCGGGGAACAGTTCCTTCAAGCGCACTTCCAGGCCGGCCTTGGTCTGGGCCACCAGGAAGTCGTCGATGGTCATGCCATCTGGCGTGGGGAAGTCCGGCAATTGCGGCTTGCCCAGCTGCAGCACCAGGTTGCAGCGCTTGGCGATTTCCACGCTGTTGGCCAGCGCGCCCGGCAGGTCGGCGAAGAGCTCGGCCATCTCGGCCTGCGACTTGAAATACTGCTGTTCGTTGAAGCGGCGCACGCGACGTGCATTGGCCATGATCTCGCCGTCGGCGATGCAGGTGCGGGCCTCGTGGGCGATGAATTCTTCCGGCTTCTGGAACTGGATCGGGTGCGTTGCCACGCAAGGCAGGCCCAGCTTGGCGCCCAGGGCCACGCTCTGGCGCACCTGCACATCCATGTTGGCCTGGCCGGCGCGCTGCAGTTCGAGATAGAAGGCGCCCGGGAAGATCTCGGCCCAGCGGCGCGCGCAGGCCTCGGCCTGGGCCAGGTTGCCGTTGTCGATGGCCTGGCCGATGTCGCCCAGCGCCGCCCCCGAAAGCGCGATCAGGCCATTGCCGCCTTCCTGGTGACGCAGCGCGTCCAGCCATTCCATGCGCACCTCGGCGCGACCCTTGTACTGGTTGCTCAGCCAGGCTTGCGACAATACCTCGCACAGCTGCAGATAGCCGTGGCGGCTCTTGATCAGGACCAGCAGGCGGAAGGGTTTGTCGCGGTCGGCGTCATTGGTGATCCACAGGTCGCAGCCGGCGATGGGCTTGACGCCCTTGCCGCGTGCTTCCTTGTAGAAACGCACCATGCAGAACAGGTTGGAGAGATCGGTCACCGCCAGGGCGGCCTGTCCATCCTTGGCCGCGGCCTTGACGATGTCGTCAATACGCACCAGGCCGTCCACGATGGAGTACTCCGAGTGCATACGGAGGTGTACAAATTGCGGTGTAGTCATGGGACGACATTTTACCGGAGCTTGGCATCCCATCCCGCTCCTGATTGGCTGCTTTTTGTCAGGAATCGCACGACTTTACACAAACGCGCGGGAGCGCCCCCGGCATCTTGCCTTGATCTAGGTCAGAGTAGACCCAAAATGCAGCGAACACCCTGTGCGCGCGGTTATAATGCTGAGAATTCAAAGACTTAGAGCCGAGTAAGGAACCATGCAGTCCCCCGATACACCCTACGTCAACATCGCCGCCTACAAATTCGTCAGCTTCGACGATACCGCTGAAAAGCGCCCGGAATTCCTCGCGTTTTGCCAAAAACACAACTTGCGTGGCACCGTGATCCTGAGCCCGGAAGGCATCAACCTGTTCCTGGCCGGTCTGCGCGCCGACATCGACGCCTTCCTGTCCTGGCTGCGCGCCGATGCGCGCTTTGCCGACCTGATCGTCAAGGAAAGCTATTCGGAGAAGCAACCCTTCACGCGCATGCTGGTCAAGCTCAAGGCCGAGATCATCACCATGAAGCATCCGCTGATCAAGCCCGAACTGGGCCGCGCGCCCTTCGTCGAACCGAAGGAGCTCAAGCGCTGGCTGGACCAGGGCCACGACGATGAAGGCCGCCCTGTGGTGATGGTCGATACCCGCAACGGTTTCGAGGTCGATGTCGGCACCTTCGAGAACACGGTCGATTACCGCATCAACAAGTTCACCGAATTCCCCAAGGTCATAGAGGACCACAAGGCCGATTTCGCCGGCAAGACCGTGGTCACCTTCTGTACTGGCGGCATCCGCTGCGAAAAGGCGGCGATCCACATGCAAAACATCGGCTACGACCATGTCTACCAGCTGGAAGGCGGCATCCTGAAGTATTTCGAGGACGTTGGCGGCGCGCACTATACCGGCGACTGCTTCGTCTTCGACTACCGCACCGCGCTGAGCCCGGAACTGAAGGAAACCCAGACCGCCCAATGCTTCGCCTGCCGCGCCGTGGTCACGCCACGCGAGCAGTTGTCGCCGGATTACGTGCCGGGCAAGTCCTGCCCGCATTGCGCCCACAAGCAAGGGAGCGCACAGGAAGAGGCGGCAACGCAGGCCTGACCGGCTGCGCTGGCCGGCAGCGGTCCCACCAGAACGGCAAAAAGCCGGCCACCTTGCGGTGACCGGCTTTTTTTCGCCTTGGGATCAGGCGACTTGCTGCCTGCTATTACTTCTTGAACTTGGCCGCAGTTTCCACCACGCGCGCACCGAACAGCTTGGCCGTTTCCAGGTCGCCCGGCAGCGGGCCTTCTTCCGGCGAGGAGTCCGACGGGCTTTGCGCCATCAAGCCCGAGAAGGAACCGACGAAGTTGATGTCGTTGCGCTGCGCAGCCTTGCTGTTGGAAGGCATCAGGCCAGTGCCGACCCAGATCATGCTGTGCTGCATGCCCAGCGTGAAGAGGTAGTGCAGGGTCGAGAGCTTGTCGCCGTTCATGGTCGCCGAGTTGGTGAAGGCGGCACCGACCTTGTCCTTCCACTTCTGGCTGAACCAGGGCTTGGAGGAGGCATCGGCAAACTTCTTGAACTGCCAGGAGACGGTACCCATGTAGGTCGGCGAGCCGAAGATGATGGCGTCGGCCGCGTCCAGGCTGGCCCACTGCGCATCGGTGATGGTGCCTTCGGCGCTGATGGCGATGAGTTCGACATCGGCACCGGCAACGCCGGCAGCACCAGCCTGCACGGCTTCGGCTTGCTTCTTGGTGTGGCCGTAGCCGGAGTGGTAGACGATAGCAACTTTGGTCATGGCGATGATTCCTTCTCTAGAGAACAGGTAACGCGGGTGGGTAAGCCGCCGGTGTGATCGGGACCGGCGGAGGGAACTACGATTGCACTGCCGCCGGTTCAGCGCGGCAGGTCGAACAACAACACTTCAGCCTTCTGTCCGTCACTGATCTCGATGCGGTCGACCGCACTGAGCTTGACGGCGTCGCCGGCCTCCAGGGCCTGGCCGTTGACGCTGACCTTGCCACGGGCCACATGCAGATACCCCAGGCGACCTTGCGGCAGGCTGTAGCCGGCACTCTGGGCGCCATCGAACAGGCCCGCATACAGGCTGGCGTCCTGGTTCATGCTGACCGAACCCTCGCGGCCATCGGCCGAGGCCACCAGGCGCAGCTTGCCATCCTTGTCGGCGGCCGAGAAATGCGCTTCCTGGTAGCCCGGCTCGGCGCCAGCACGATCCGGCATGATCCAGATCTGCAGGAAGTGGGTGGTGCCATCCTGCGAATGGTTGTACTCCGAATGGCGCACACCGGTGCCTGCGCTCATGCGTTGCACATCCCCGGGGCGGATCACGCTGCCATTGCCCATGCTGTCCTTGTGGGCCAGTTCGCCTTCGAGCACGTAGGAAATGATCTCCATGTCACGGTGGCCGTGTGTGCCGAAACCCTGTCCGGCCGCCACGCGGTCTTCGTTGATCACACGCAGCGGGCCGAATCCCATGTGCTTCGGGTCATAGTAATCCGCGAACGAGAAGCTGTGATACGAATCCAGCCAACCATGGTTGGCGTGGCCACGATCGTTCGCTTTGCGAATTTCCATCATGTCAACACCTCTTTCTTCAGAAATGTACGTCTCGGGATTGATTCGTACAAAATGTTTGTCGATGGCGTCACTATAGGCGCTATCTTTTTCTTGTATAAGGCCTAAAATCCGTAGGGTTCATTCAAAAATTTTAAACAAGTGGAGGCCACTTGAACCTGACCCTGGAATCCTTGCTGATCCTGGACATGATCGATCGCAAGGGCAGCTTCGCCGCCGCCGCCGTGGCGCTGGATCGCGTGCCCTCGGCGCTGACCTACAGCGTACGCAAGCTGGAAGACGACCTGGATGTGCTGCTGTTCGACCGTCGCGGCCACCGGGCCCAGTTGACACCGGCGGGACTGCAATTGTTGCAGGAGGGCCGCCACCTGCTGCTGGCGGCCAATGACCTGGAGCAGCGCGTCAAGCGCACCGCCACCGGACGCGAGACCGAGCTGCATATCGTGCTCAACAGCCTCATTTCCTTCGACAAGATGTTGCCCGTCATCGCTGCCTTCGATCGCGAGCAATCTGGCACCCGCTTGCGCTTCACGCCGGGGGTGCTGACTGGGGCCTGGGAAAAGCTCATCGAGGGCCGCGCCGATCTGGTCATTGGCGTCACATTGGATGGACCGGAGGTGGTCCGTACCAGTGGACGCTTCCAGATGCAGGAGCTGGGGGCGGTGGATTGGGTATTCGCGGTAGCGCCCGGTCATCCGCTGGCCGATGCTGCCGAGCCGCTGCCGGCCGAGCTGGTGCGCAGCCACCGGGCCATCGCCGTGGGCGACAACAGCCAGTCGCTGCCGACCCTGACCATGGGCCTGCTGTCGGGCCAGGAGACCCTGACGGTGGCCACCGTGGCCGACAAGCTCCAGGCGCAACTGGCCGGCCTGGGGTGCGGCCACCTGCCGCGCATCTGGGCCGCGCCCTACCTGGCCAGCGGCGCGCTGGTCGAAAAGCAGACGATGGCGGCCAAACCCAATGACAACTTCATGATCGCCTGGCCCAAGGCCGAGCAGGGCAAGTCGCTCAAGTGGTTCATCCAGCACCTGTCGCGCCCGGAGGTCCGGGCCTCGCTCATCGGCCCGGTGGTCATGCAGGCAGCCCCATGAGCAGCAGCGCCTACGTCGGCCGCTTCGCCCCCTCGCCTTCGGGCCCGCTGCATGCGGGCTCACTGGTGGCGGCGCTGGCCAGCTTCCTGGATGCCCGCGTGCATGGCGGCCGCTGGCTGCTGCGTATCGAAGACATCGACGAAACCCGTACCGTACCCGGCGCGGCTGAGGACATCGTCGCCACCCTGGCGGCACTGGACATGCGCTCCGACGGCCCTATCCTGGTACAGAGCCAGCGCAAGGCACGCTACCAGCTGGCACGCGAGAAACTGGGTGCGCTGGCCTACCCCTGCGGCTGCAGCCGCAAGGAGATCGCCGATTCACGCGTAGGTACCGCCAGCGACGGCGCGGCCCTCTATCCCGGGACCTGCCGCCACGGGCTGGCGCCGGGCAAGACTCCGCGCACCCTGCGGCTACGGGTGCCCGATGCCGGCCAGGCGGGTGAGCTGGTGCGTTTCGAGGATCGCTGGATGGGGCCGCAGACGCAACATCTGGCTTCTGAGGTGGGGGATTTCGTGCTGCAGCGGGCCGATGGCTTCTGGGCCTATCAACTGGCCGTGGTGGTGGATGATGGCGAGCAGGGCGTCACCGACATCGTGCGCGGCGCCGACCTGCTGGATTCGACGGCGCGCCAGATCTACCTGCAGGGCCTGCTCGGCTATCCGACGCCGCGCTACCTGCACCTGCCCTTGTTGATGAATGAGGTGGGAGAAAAGCTTTCCAAGCAGAACGGCGCGCAGGCGCTCGACCTGGCGCGGCCGCTGCAACAATTGCAGCAGGCCGCCGGTTTCCTGGGACTGGAGACGGCGCAGGCACGCGACCGCGAGGATTTCTGGACCCGCGCGCTCACCGGCTGGCGAGCACGCTTCGGCAGGCGCTAGAAGGGTTTCAGCGCTTGGGCATGCCGCCCAGCAGGGCTGCGACCTTGGCCTTGGGACGGTTGTTCTTGGCCAGTTCCGGCTTGGTGGAGACGGTCTCCACGGTGCTGGGTTCGTAGGGCTTGAGGAACCAGGGATCGACCTTCTCGCGGCGCGGCGACGGCGCCCCACCCTCGCGGCTGCTGCGGCTGCGTTCGCCACGGTCGCTGCGATCACCACGGTCGCTGCGGTCACCGCGCTCGCCGCGCTCACCACGATCACTGCGTTCACCGCGCTCCTGGCGGCTGCGTGGGGCAAAGCCGGTCAGCTCGGCGCGTTCGAACTTCTTCTTGATCAGCTTTTCGATATCGGTCAGCAGGCGGTCATCCTTGTCGCAGAACAGGGAAATCGCATCGCCCGAGGCACCGGCACGGCCGGTACGTCCGATACGGTGAACGTAGTCTTCGGCGTTGTAGGGCAGGTCGTAGTTGATCACGCAGGGCAGTTCGGCGATATCCAGCCCGCGTGCGGCCACGTCGGTGGCCACCAGCACCTCGATCTGACCCTGCTTGAAGGCTTCCAGCGCGGCCATGCGTTCGCCCTGGGTCTTGTCGCCATGGATGGCGGAGGCCTTGACGCCCTCGGCCAGAAGCGTACGCGCCAGGCGCGAGGCGCCGATCTTGGTGTTGGAGAAGACGATCACCTGCTTCAACTCGCGCTGGCGGATGATGAAGCTCACCGCATCGGCCTTGGCCGCCTCATCCACCTTGTAGATGGTCTGGGTGACGTTTTCGGCGGTGGCGTTGCTGCGTGCCACTTCGATGGTGACCGGGTTGTTCTGGAAGCTGGCAGCCAGCTTCTTGATTTCCGGCGAGAAGGTGGCCGAGAACAGCAGGTTCTGGCGCTGCTTGGGCAAGAGATTGATGATGCGCTGCAGGTCCGGCAGGAAGCCCATGTCCAGCATGCGGTCGGCCTCGTCCATCACCAGGATCTGGGTCTGCGAGAGGTTCACCGTCTTTTGCTGCACGTGGTCCAGCAGGCGGCCCGGGGTGGCGATGACGATTTCCACACCGGCACGCAGGATCGCAGTCTGTGGCGCCATGTCGACACCACCGAAGACGACGGTCGAGCGCAGCGGGGTGAAACGGCAGTAGGCGGCGACGTTGTCGGCCACCTGGTCGGCCAGTTCACGGGTGGGCGTGAGGATCAGGGCGCGCACCGGGTGACGTGCCGGCGAGGCACTATGGCTGGCATGCTGCAACAGGCGCTGGATGATGGGCAGCGAGAAGCCGGCGGTCTTGCCGGTACCGGTCTGGGCCGCGCCCATCACGTCCCGCCCTTGCAGCACCACAGGAATGGCCTGGGCCTGGATCGGGGTGGGATGGACATAGCCTTGTTCGGCCAGTGCCTTCAGGATGTCGGGCGAAAGGCCGAAATCTTCAAAGCGGACGGCGGGGGCAGCCGGTGCTGCGGACGTGGTGTCGGACATGGTTTATTGCGAACGGTGCGACAGCGCCGCGGCAGCCGCCAGGCGGCTCCGGTGCATGGGGTGCATGCGCACGGGTTCTCGTTGCTTTCAGTGTTGAAGTGTTACGGGCGAATCGGCCAAACCTGGACGGCCGGGCGCTTCGGATGATGCTAAAGGTGCTGACCGGGCCAGCTACGGACATTGCCCGGAATCCTCTATTATACGCCGCATCGCCGCCGGCTTCATGACAGTTTGGTTTCCGGGCCCGTCCAGAGGCGCCCGATGACCCGTCAAAGGCCATCGCGACGCCCCACAACGGCAGCTGCGCGCGGCTTAGCCGATGGTGATGTTGATATCCGGCAAGCCGTCAACGTGACCCTGCAGCTTGTCGCCCTTGACCACGGCGCCCACGCCTTCGGGCGTACCGGTATAGATCAGGTCGCCCGGGAACAATTCGACCAGTCCCGACAGGTAGGAAATGGTCTCGGCCACGCTCCAGATCAGGTCCGACAGGTCGCCCTGCTGGCGGATCTCGCCATTGACCTTGAGCCAGACGGCGCCCTTGTCCGGATGACCGGCTTGGGCCACCGGCACGATCGGTGCGCAGGGTGCGGACTGGTCGAAGCCTTTGGCCATGTCCCAGGGACGGCCCAGCTTCTTGGCCTGGGCCTGGATATCGCGACGGGTCATGTCCAGCCCCACGCCGTAGCCGTAGATCAGGTCCAGAGCCTGTTCCACCGGGACATCACGGCCACCCTTGCCCAGCGCCACCACCATTTCGATCTCGTGATGGTAGTCGGCGGTGGCGGCCGGATACGGCACCACGGAATCGGTCGGCACGATGGCGTCGGCCGGCTTCATGAAGAAGAACGGCGGTTCGCGATCAGGATCATGACCCATTTCACGGGCATGGGCAGCGTAGTTGCGACCCACGCAATAGATGCGGCGGACCGGGAACGGTGCGCCACCCACCACGGGAACGGTGGCCTGGGCGGGGGCGGGAATGGCGAAACTCATCGGGATGACTCCGTAATGACGAAATGCAAAAAGAAGGCGAATGAAAGGCCGATCGCAGGCCGGCTTGCATCATGACGCGACGGCGGCATGACAGCGGCTTAGTGTAAAAGAAATCATCTGCCCCCGCTTGCGGCCCGCACAACGGCGTCATAGGCGGCAATTGGACGGCAATTCTGCCTGTAATCCACTGGTTAAATACCGGCGAATTTGGGACACTTGCCGGATCAGTATGCCGGCACCGCTGCGCATCCGTTTTTATCAACAACAATCCAGCCATGCGTCCACAAGCAAACGCTTCCCTCATCCTCCTGCAAAAAGCACTCGCCCTGCATCAAAAAGGCCAGCTGGTACCGGCTGAAGAGCTCTACAAGAAGGTGCTCCTGAAGATACCGGAGCACTTCGAGGCCAACTACCTCTACGGCATGCTCAAGCTGCATCAGGAAGACTGGAGCGCCGCCGAAGCGCAACTCGACCGCGCCATCAGCCTCAATCCGGCCCACCTGGACACCTATTTCGACCACGCCGGCGTCCTGGTCCGCCTGGGACGTGATGAAGAAGCCATCGCCCGCTACGACCACATCCTCGCCGCCAACCCGGCCTTCGTCGACGCTCTCCTGCAACGCGGCGCCGCCCTGCGCCGCCTGGGCAGCACGCGCGAGGCCGGCGCCGATTTCCAGCGCGCCGTGGAGCTCGATCCCAACAATGCCGACGCCTGGTTCCAGCGCGGCAACGCACTGCATGACGTATTCGCCTACCGCGACGCCCAGGATTGCTACCAGCGCGCCATCGCGCTGCGCCCGGACTTCATTGAAGCCCTCTTCAACCTCGGCAACACCTGCAAGGACAGCTATATGCTGCCGCAGGCGCTGGAAGCCTACGACCGTGCACTGGCGCTGCGCCCGGACTTCTTCCAGGCCTTGTCCAACCGGGGTTACGTGCTGTTCCAGCTGCGCCGTCCCTACGAGGCGCTGGAGGCCTATGACAGCGCGCTGGCACTGGACGACAGCTCGCCCGACCTGTGGTTCAACCGTGGCTCGACACTGGAAGAGCTGCGTCGTTTCGACGAAGCCAAGGAAAGCTACCGCCGCGCCCAGGAACTCAAGCCCGACAGCGCCTCGGCCGATTGGAACCAGGCCTTGATGAGCCTGCGGCAAGGTGACTATGCCCAAGGCTGGAAGCAATACGAGACGCGCTGGGACACCTCGCAGATGCAAGGCCAGCGCCGCCAGTTCCTGCAGCCGCTGTGGCTGGGCGAACAACCGTTGCAGGGCCGGACCATCCTGCTGCACGCCGAACAGGGCTTTGGCGACACGCTGCAATTCGTGCGCTATGTGCCGCTGGTGGCCGCCATGGGGGCGAGGGTGATCCTGGAAGTCCCGCCGGCCTTGACTCGCCTGCTGGCTGGCGTACCCGGCGCCGCCGAGGTCATCAGCAGCGAGCAGTTCATCCGCCCGCCCTTCGACTATCACTGCCCGCTGATGAGCTTGCCGCTGGCCTGCCAGACCCGCAGTGAGGCCGATATCCCGCGCGCGCCCTATCTGCTGCCCGAGGCCAGCGCCTGGGCGGCCTGGCAACAGCGCCTGCCGCACAACCGCGCCCTGCGCGTGGGCCTGGTCTGGGCCGGCAGCTCGGCGCAGACCCACGCCGACGCCGTGCACATCGACGCCCAGCGCTCCCTGCCCTTTGCCGCACTGGCGCCGCTGGTGGAGCTGGCGCGCGACCGCCAGGACGTGGAATTCTATTCACTGCAGCTGGGCGAAGCGGCAGTTGCGCAGCTGCGCAGCCATCCGCTGGCCCGGCATGTGCGGGATTGCTCGCCCGAGCTGCACGACTTTGCCGATACTGCCGGCCTGGTCGCCAACCTCGACCTGGTCATCAGCGTGGATACCTCGGTATGCCACCTGGCCGGCGCCCTGGGCACACCCGTGCTGCTGCTCAACCGCGTCAATACCTGCTGGCGCTGGCAACTCGGGCGCAGCGACACACCCTGGTATCGCGGCTTCACCATCCTGCGCCAGAGCGTGACCGATGACTGGAGCGATGTGATCGCCCAGGCCCGACTGGCATTGCAGCAGCGCCTGGCGCACCGCTAAGACCCGGTCACAGACGCAACCCGCCCCAGGCCAAGGCGCACGGCCGGAACCTGGGACGCTGCATCGCCTCATAGTTCCATCAGGACCCGATATCACGGTGACGCACTACACCGGGCGCCCTGCTGCCCGGCCGCGAGAACACAAGCACACAAGCACATGAAGGACCAGACCATGTCCAATGGAGACCCGATCGCCTCCCCCAGCCGCCGCACACACGCCGACGGCCCACGCCTGCTGGCCGATATCGGCGGCACCAATGCCCGCTTCGCGCTGGAGACCGGCCCGAGCCGCATCGAGCAGGTACAGATCCTGCGCGGCGCCAACTACCGCGAATTCACCGACGCCGTCCAGGCCTACCTGAAGCTGGTCGGCCACCCACCTGTGCGGCACGCCGTGGTGGCCATTGCCAATCCGGTGCAGGGCGACCAGATCAAGATGACCAACCATGACTGGGCCTTCTCCATCGAGGCGGCGCGGCAGCTGCTGGGCTTCGAGATGCTGCTGGTGGTCAATGATTTCACGGCGCTGTCGATGGCTGTGCCGCAGTTGCGTACCGATGAGTTGCAGCAGATCGGCGGCGGCAACGCCAAGCCGGGACATCCCGTGGGCCTGGTCGGTGCCGGCACTGGCCTGGGCGTAGGCGGACTGGTGCGTGGCGATGGTCACTGGTTGCCGCTGGCCAGCGAAGGCGGGCACGTCGCCTTCGCCCCCGCCAATGCCCGCGAAGCCGCAGTGCTGGCCTATGCCTGGCAGTTCCATGAACATGTCTCGGCTGAACGCCTGGTCTCCGGCCCCGGGCTGGAATTCATCCACCGCGCCCTGCTGGCCATCGACGGACGTCCTGCCGCCGAGCTGAAGGCCGCCCAGATCGTGGAGGGCGCGCTTGAACAGGCCGATGCAACCTGCCAGGAGACCATTGACCTCTTCTGCAGCATGCTGGGGACGGTTGCGGCCGACCTGGCACTGACGCTGGGCGCACTGGGCGGCATCTATATCGGTGGCGGCGTGGTGCCGCATCTGGGGGATTACTTCGCGCGCTCGCCCTTCCGTGCGCGCTTCGAGAACAAGGGCCGCATGTCGGCATTGACCCAGGCCATCCCGACCTTTGTCATCACGGCGCAATATCCGGCCTTCACGGGCGTGTCAGCCATCCTCGCCGACACGCTGGGAGATCATCGCTAGAGGCGCGCATCCCGGGCCAGCACAGGCGCAGCAGGCGTCGATCATGCTGGCGGCGGTTTGCCGTGGCACATCGTGTGGATAAGACAGAGGGAATGTACTGCGAGGAAGAAGGTAGAAAGAGGCGAGCCTTGTCTGCGGCACTTGCAGGAAATGGCTGTGGCTGCTTCGTTCCCGACCTGACCAGGTTGACCATGCCACAATGCGCAGGGGCCCGCCGGCGGCAATTGTACCCCATTTCTCCGCCCCCTTGCCAGCGAATTCATTCACCGGCCGTCGGCGACATCATCGCGTGAAATTCGTAAACAATTTACGCGATGATGCCATGGGACCGGCAAGACATCAGATGCCCAGCTGTTGCCAGATATCATCCACCCGTTTTTTCACTGCATCGCTCATCACGATGGGCGTACCCCATTCACGGTTGGTCTCGCCCGGCCACTTGTTGGTGGCGTCGATCCCCATCTTGCTGCCCAGCCCGCTGATGGGAGAAGCGAAGTCCAGATAGTCGATAGGCGTGCTGTCGACCATCACGGTATCGCGCACCGGATCGACACGGGTGGTGATGGCCCAGATCACTTCCTTCCAGTCACGGATATCCACATCCTCATCCACCACCACGATGAACTTGGTGTACATGAACTGGCGCAGGAAACTCCAGACCCCGAACATCACCCGCTTGGCATGTCCGGCATAGGACTTCTTCATCTGCACCACGGCCATGCGATAACTGCAACCTTCTGGCGGCAGGTAGAAATCGGTGATCTCGGCGAACTGCTTCTGCAGCAGCGGCACGAACACTTCATTGAGCGCCACCCCCAGCACGGCCGGCTCGTCGGGCGGCTTGCCGGTATAGGTGGAGTGGTAGATGGCATCGCGACGCATGGTGATGCGATCGATGGTGAAGACCGGGAACCAGTCCTGCTCATTGTAGTAACCGGTGTGATCGCCATAGGGACCTTCGAGCGCATGCTCGTAGCCGGACGGATGATTTTCATCCGGATAGATATGCCCTTCCAGCACGATCTCAGCCGAGGCCGGCACGCGCAGTTCGCTGCCCATGGCCTTGACCAGCTCGGTACGGCTGCCACGCAAGAGGCCGGCGAACTGGTACTCGGAGAGACTGTCCGGCACCGGCGTGACAGCACCTAATATAGTGGCGGGATCGGCACCCAGCGCCACGGCCACCGGATAGGGCTTGCCCGGGTTGGCGATGCAGTGCTCGCGGAAATCCAGGGCGCCGCCACGATGGGCCAGCCAGCGCATGATGACCTTGTTGGGCCCCAGCACCTGCTGACGATAGATGCCCAGGTTCTGGCGCTTCTTGTGCGGGCCCTTGGTGATGACCAGGCCCCAGGTGATGAGCGGCGCCACATCGCCCGGCCAGCAGTGCTGGATCGGCAGGCGCGCGAGGTCGACCTCCTTGCCCTCCCACACCACGTCCTGGCATGGCGCCGAGCTGCGCTCCTTGGGGGCCATGTCCCAGAGCGACTTCACCAGCGAGCCCAGGTCCATCACATCCTTGATGCCCTTGGGGGGCTCCGGCTCTTTCAGGCGCGCCAGCAGGTGGCCGATGCGGCGCAGTTCACTGATGTCCTGCGCCCCCATGCCCAGGGCGACCCGATGCGGAGTACCGAAAAGATTCGCTAATACAGGGATATTTTTCTGATCAACCTGCTCAAAAAGAAGCGCCGGACCTTCGGCTCGCAGGGTGCGGTCGCAGATCTCGGTCATCTCCAGATGGGACGAAACGGGGTGCGAAACGCGTTTTAGCTCACCATTTTGTTGCAATTTGGAAATAAAATCCCGCAGATCAGTGTATTTCATACTTTTTAACAAATTTCTTTTTGCATCACAGCCGGCTCAACTATCCCCGGCAAACGCTTGATTCTATTGATTTTTGAAGGAAGGCCACGCTGAATATGATACACAAAAGTTATAAAGAACCAATTTCATAGTATTGACTCGATATAAAGTGGCTTCTACAATGCGCCCACTCTCAACCGAAGAGCAGAGCCATGAGCTCGTAGAGGCTTGAAGCAAAGTAGTCAAGTCAGCAAGGTATCCAGGGATGCGGGGTCCCAGCAACTCAAGAAGTGTCGTCCAGGGCGTCAGCCCTACCCCCGAAACACTGCCATCCGACGGCAGGGCCAGCAGGCCTCGCGGATGGCCTTGCCGTAACGCCTTGCGACGGTAACGCAATAGATTGCAGCAGTGACAGTTCAGCCGTTTGGTCTCCACTTCTTGGCCAGGCGCGCCCTGTTTTTGCCGCGACAACGCAGGAGGTTCAATGTCCAACCAAGCTTCCGAGGCGCCTTTATCAGGCGCCCCGCAGATGGTTCGTCGCGTCGCCTTCCGGAATCTCTCTGGAAATGCACGCATTGCTCAATTTTTTGGCATCGCCCATCGTCTGCTGACGATCCTGGGTATCGCCGCCCTGTTTGTGCTGGGCCTGATGTTCTTCAATCCGGACCTGGCCGACAAGCTGATCAGCATGTCGCCCTTCTCCGACGCCACTGAAGACGTCCTGGAAGCCGACGCTCCGGCTACTCCGGCCCTGGCCGAACTGATGTCGCCCACCGCACCGGTGGCCACCGTGAGCGCCCTGGCGGGTGCTGCTGCGGCGGCGTCGGTGCAACCGGCGGTCGCACCATCGGCGGCGCAGGCGCTGACCCCGGAGGAACGTCAGTTCCTGGGTAACCCGCGCCAGCAGAAGCTGGTCACCAACTGGCTGGCCAAGCGCTATCGCGTGGCCAGCGATGCGGCCGACATGCTGGTCTCGGCGGCCTATCTGACCGCGCGTGACATCAAGCTCGATCCGCTGCTGATCCTGTCGGTGATCGCCATCGAATCACGCTTCAACCCCTTCGCCGAAAGCCCGATGGGCGCGCAGGGTCTGATGCAGGTGATGGCCAAGGTACACCACGACAAGTTCCAGGAACTGGGCGGCATCAAGGCAGCCTTGAATCCGGTGGCCAATATCCGCGTCGGCTCGCAGATCCTGAAGGAATACGTCACCCGTGGCGGTTCGGTCGAAGCCGGCCTGAAGAGCTACGTGGGCGCGGCCGACATGGCCAACGACGGCGGCTATGGCATCAAGGTGCTCTCGGAGTACCAGAACCTCAAGCAGGTCGCCATGGGCAAGAATGTGTCGATCTACACCACCGCCATGGTGAAGCCGCCGGCAACTCCGGGGATGGCAGCCAATGCCGACCAGGCCAAGCCGGCCACCAACAATGTCGCCTCGGCTGCCAAGCCCAAGACGGAAGAACAACTCGCTGCATTGTGAGCGTGTTGCGATTTGAATATTACCGGTATTCAAGACGCAAAAAAGGAGCCCCAGGGCTCCTTTTTTTTCGCCTGTAGCGCAGGCCAGGATAGCGTCGGCGCCGCTCAGGCGGCCTTGCGCCTGTCGAAGAACACGCGCAGGCGTGCTACCGCTTCCTGCAGGTTCTCCATCGAAGTGGCATACGACAGCCGGATGTAGCGACGCGCCGTGAAGGGGCCGAAGTCCAACCCCGGCACCAGGACAACGCCAGCCTCGTTGAGCATGTCCAGACTCAGTTGATCGGCATCGTCAGACAGCGCACTGCAATCGGCATAGACATAGAAAGCGCCATCGGGCATGACCGGCACCTTGAAGCCCAGGCTTTCCAGCGCCGGCACGATGTAGTCGCGACGACGCTTGAACTCGGCCTTGCGCTCTTCATAGATGGCGATCGATTCCGGTGTAAAGCAGGCCACGCCCGCATGCTGGGCAATGGAAGAGGCGCAGATGAACAGGTTCTGCGCCAGCTTCTCGATCTGCGGCACCAGCGCCGGTGGCAGCACCAGCCAGCCCAGGCGCCAGCCAGTCATGTTGAAATACTTGGAGAAGCTGTTGATGACCACCACGTCCTCACCCAATGACAGCGCCGAGAATGGCGCGCCGTCGTAGGACAGGCCCTGGTAGATCTCGTCGACGATGGTGAAGCCGCCGCGCTCCCGCACTTCCCCCACGATGGCGCGCAGTTCATCGGGCAAGATGGAGGTGCCGGTCGGGTTCGACGGCGACGCCAGCAGGACGCCACGGGTGGCACTGCCCCAGTGCTCGCGCACCATCTGCGCCGACAGCTGGAAACGATGCTCGGGGCCGCTGGCAATGAGCCTGGCCTGCCCCTCGAAGGCCGCCACGAAATGGCGGTTGCAGGGATAGCTGGGGTCCGGCATGAGCACTTCGCTGCCCGGCGCCACCAGCGCCGCACAGGCCAGCAGCAAGGCCGCCGAGGCACCGGCGGTCACCACGATGCGCTCGGGCGCGATCTCCAGGCCGTAGACACTGCGGTAATGCGCCGAGATCGCCTCACGCAGCTGCGGCAGGCCGGTGGCCGAGGTGTACTGCATCTTGCCATCGGCCATGGCGCGCGTGGCGGCCTCGACCACGCCTGGCGGCGCGGTGAAGTCGGGCTCGCCGATGCCCATGTGGATGATGTGGCGTCCCTGCTGCTCCAGCACGGCGGCCTTCTTGGCCAGCTCCATGACGTGGAAGGGAGCGATGTGCTGCAGACGTGAAGCAAGTTGATTCAGGTTCATGCGCTAATTCCGGACAACAGGGACAACGTGGACAACGGGGCGACAAGAGAGACAGTACCTACCCGGAGCGCCGCAATGCTCAGCCCGAGCGAAGGAGCGATCAGCGACGACCGGCTTCCACTTCGGTGCTGCGCACTTGCGCCGCAAAACGGTCCAGCACGCCATTGACGTACTTGTGGCCGTCGATACCGCCGAAGGACTTGGTCAGCTCCACGGCTTCGTTGATGACGACCTTGTAGGGGATCTCGATGTGGTTCTGCAGCTCGTAGGCACCGATGAGCAGGGCCGCGTGCTCCACCGGCGAGAGCTCCTTGATGGGACGGTCGATCAGCGGCGAGAGGCCGGCGCGCAGCGCCTCGGCATCGCGGATGGCGCCGGTCAGCAGGGTATCGAAGTGCTCGGCGTCGGCCTTGTCGAAACCGTGGGCCTCGCGGATATGGGCTTCGATGGCGCCCGCGTCCTCGTGGTTGAGCAGCCACTGGTACAAGCCCTGCAACGCGAACTCGCGGGCGCGGTGGCGCGGGGTGCGGTTCTTGTTCGAATTGGCGTGTTGAGATTTGTTCGACATGATGGATACGGCCTGGGCCTTGAATGACTATGACTTGAAACTACGGGACTGCCGCCGCCACACCGGGAAACGATCTCCCGGTGCGGCGCAAGGCGGCTTATTCTTCTTCGGTGGCCTGGCCGAGTTCTTCCAGGACGATGGCCAGGTTGGCCATTTCCACGGCCACGCGCGCCGCATCGGCGCCCTTCTCGGCCATGCGGGCTTCGGCCTGCTCGTCGTTCTCGGTGGTCAGCACGGCGTTGGCGATGGGCACGCCGAAGTCCAGGCCGATACGGGTGATGCCGGCGCCGGATTCATTGGAGACCAGCTCGAAGTGATAGGTCTCGCCGCGGATGACCGCGCCCAGCGCGATCAGGGCGTCGAACTGCTCGGTCTCGGCCATCTTCTGCAGGGCCAGCGGGATTTCCAGGGCACCGGGCACGGTCACGTGCAGGATATCCTCGTCGGACACCCCCAGGTGCTTCAGTTCGGCCAGGCAGGCCGCCAGCAGGCCGTGGCAGACGTCTTCGTTGAAACGCGCCTGCACGATGCCGATGCGCAAGCTTTCGCCATTCAGGTCTGCTTCATAGGTTCCAATGGTCATGGCTGTTCCTTCTCGATAGGTTGACTTGCGTAATGCGGTTGCACTTGCTCGGGGATCTTCAAACGGCTGCACGGGTCTGGTAACCGGTGACTTCCAGCTGGAAGCCGGCCATCGACGGCATCTTGCGCGGGCTGGCCAACAGCTTCATCTTGCACACGCCGATATCCTTGAGGATCTGGGCACCAATGCCGTAGGTACGCAGGTCCATGCGGTCGGCGCGGGTGGGCTTGGCCGCGTCGGGCGAGCCGACCTTGTTCAGGGCGCCGAACTGGTCGAACATCTGCTGGGCCGATTCCTCGCAATTGAGCAGCACGATCACGCCGCTTTGCGCTTCCTGGACCGCCTGCATGGCTGCGGCCAGGTTCCACGAGTGGGTGGTGGCACCGGCGTCCAGCAGGTCCAGGATGGAGACCGGCTGGTGCACCCGCACCAGGGTTTCCTGGCCGGGCTGGATATCGCCGCGTACCAGCGCCAGGTGGGCGCCGCCCGACGGGGTGTCGCGGTAGGCGATGACCTTGAAGGCGCCGTGGGCGGTCTGCATCTCGCGTTCGGCCACGCGTTCGATGATGCTCTCGTTGCGGCTGCGATAGTGGATCAGATCGGCGATGGTGCCGATCTTCAGCTGGTGCTTCTCGGCGAACTCCAGCAGGTCCGGCAGGCGCGCCATGGTGCCGTCTTCCTTGAGGATTTCGCAGATGACCGAGGCCGGCGTCAGGCCGGCCTCGGCGGTCAGGTCGCAACCGGCTTCGGTATGGCCCGCACGCATGAGCACGCCGCCCTTCTGGGCGCGCAGCGGGAAGATATGGCCCGGTTGCACCAGGTCCGACGGCTTGGCGCCTTTGGAGGCGGCCACCTGGATGGTGCGGGCGCGGTCGGCCGCCGAGATACCGGTGGTGACGCCTTCGGCAGCTTCGATGGAGACGGTGAAATTGGTGCCGTAGGCCGTACCGTTACGCGTGGCCATGAGCGGCAGGTCGAGCTGGTCCACATGCTCTTCGGTCAGCGTCAGGCACACCAGGCCACGCGCGTGGGTGACCATGAAGTTGATGGCCTCGGGCGTGACGAAATCGGTGGCCAGGACCAGGTCACCCTCGTTTTCGCGGTCTTCTTCGTCGACCAGGATCACCATGCGACCGGCACGGAGTTCGGCGACGATTTCTTCAGTTGTTGCAAGTGGCATATTCGAGCTCTTTTCCCAATTGGAACCCGCTATTTTAAAGGATTGCGGGGCTCCTCCGTTGCGCAATTACGCGTGCTGCAGCGCCCGGGTGCGCTCCAGCGCTTCCAGCAGCAGGGCCGGGTCACCCAGCGCCAGTCGCTTGGAATCCGACAGGGTCTGGCGGAAGGCGCGTGCGCCGGGCATGCCGGCCAGCAGGCCCAGCATGTGACGGGTGATGCTGTTCAAGCGCAGGCCGCGGCCATTGTCGCCATGCAGCGCCAGCTGGCGCTTGATGTAAGGCAACATGGCCGCGATCACCTCATCCCGGCTGGGCTGCAGGCCACCTTCCAGATCAGCATAGTAACGGGCATCGAAACCGGCCATCAGGTAGGGGTTGTGATAGGCCTCACGGCCCAGCATGACGCCGTCGACATGCTGCAAGTGCTCATCGATCTCGGCCACGGTCTTGATGCCGCCGTTGATCAGGATTTCCAGGCCGGGGAAGTCCTTCTTCAACTGGTAGGCATAGTGGTACTTCAGCGGCGGGATTTCGCGGTTTTCCTTGGGGCTCAAGCCCTTGAGGATGGCATTGCGGGCATGGACGATGAAAGTCTGGCAACCCGCCTCGGCGATCTGGCCGACGAAGTCGCGCACGAAGTCGTAGGACTCGACCTGGTCGATGCCGATACGATGCTTGACGGTGACATCGATGGACACCGCGTCGCGCATGGCCTTGACGCAATCGGCCACCAGCGCCGGCTCGCCCATCAGGCAGGCGCCGAAGGCGCCCTTCTGCACGCGTTCGGAGGGGCAACCGCAATTGAGGTTGATCTCGTCGTAGCCCCACTGCTCGCCCAGTCTGGCGCTGTGGGCCAGGTCGGCCGGCTCGCTGCCGCCCAGCTGCAGCGCCACCGGGTGCTCCTGCTCGTCGAAATCGAGGTGACGCGGCACATCCCCATGCAGCAGCGCCCCGGTCGTCACCATCTCGGTGTAGAGCCAGGTGTGGCGCGTGATCTGGCGATGGAAGACGCGGCAATGGCGGTCGGTCCAGTCCATCATCGGGGCAACGCTCAGGGTGCGCGGGGGCAGGGCTTTCTTCATGGGCTAAGCGGGTGTTTCAATCAAGGTGTTCGGTTTCGCGTCCGGGCGCGGGCCTTCCGAGGCAGTGTCGGTGATCGCGCCGGGCATCGCAAGGCTGTCGAGGCGGCCCGCGGTGCAAAATAGAAAGCCCGCAAGGCTTGCGCGTTGCGGGCTGGTGTCCCCTCTATCCTCTGTGAGATAGGATTTTTGTACAGCGGACACGATTCTGCACCACAAAACGGCAGCCGTCATTTCGCAATGCACAATTATTGCGCATTGCCAACATCTGCACATTACCAGCCCGGCAATTGATCCCCATCAACAACGCGGCGCGAACAGGATGGAGGGGATGGCCGATTTGACGCGGCTTGCCGCCCCGAGCCGTTCCCGACGGAAACGGCAAAAAAAAAGCCCACAACCGGAGTTGCGGGCTTGAATCCAATTCTTTAGGAGGAAATTGGAGGAGACAGGTGTAACTATATGGCACTGCATCATTACTGTCTGCTTTATTGTGCTGATATCAGTTATTCACAGAATAGATATCAGCACAGAGTAGCAAGCTGTCCCCCGGGCGATCCATGCAAGCAGGCCCGCCCTTTCCGCATCAGATGGACTCTTCGCGCGAAGCCTTCTTGCGCTCATGTTCCTTCAGGTGACGCTTGCGCAGGCGGATGCTCTTCGGGGTGACTTCGACCAGCTCGTCATCCTCGATGAATTCCACCGCGTATTCCAGCGACAGCTCGATAGGCGGCACCAGGCGCACTGCTTCGTCGGTGCCGGAAGCACGCACGTTGGTCAGCTGCTTGCCCTTGATGGGGTTGACCACCAGGTCGTTGTCGCGCGAGTGGATGCCGATGATCATGCCTTCGTAGACCGGGTCGTTGTGGCTGACGAACATGCGGCCGCGATCCTGCAGCTTCCACAGTGCGTAGGCCACGGCAGCGCCGTCGTCCTGGGAGATCAGCACGCCGTTGCGACGGCCGGCCAGTTCACCCTTGGTGGTGTCAACCGGCTTGTAGTCATCGAACACGTGGCTCATCAGGCCGGTGCCGCGGGTCAGGGTCATGAATTCGCCCTGGAAGCCGATCAGGCCACGTGCCGGGATGTGGTATTCCAGGCGCACACGGCCCTTGCCGTCCGGTTCCATGTTCTGCAGGTCGCCACGGCGGCGGCCCAGTTCTTCCATCACGCCACCCTGGTGGGTTTCTTCGACATCGACGGTCAGGTTTTCGTACGGTTCTTCACGAACGCCATCCACCATGCGGAACACCACGCGCGGACGCGACACGGCCAGTTCGAAGCCTTCGCGGCGCATGTTTTCGATCAGGATGGTCAGGTGCAATTCGCCACGGCCCGACACTTCGTAGGTCGAGTCGTCGTTCTCGGCCTGCACCACGCGCAGGGCCATGTTGGACTTCAGTTCCTTTTCCAGGCGGTCGCGGATCTGGCGGGTGGTGACGAACTTGCCTTCGCGGCCAGCCAGCGGCGAGGTGTTGACCATGAAGTTCATGGTCAGGGTCGGTTCGTCCACCTTCAGCATCGGCAGGCCATTGGGTGCATCCGGCGAGCAGATGGTGGAACCGATGCCGATTTCCTCGATACCGTTGATCAGCACGATGTCACCGGCCAGGGCTTCATCCACCAGCACGCGCTCCAGACCCTTGAAGGTCAGCACCTGGTTGATGCGGGCCTTGGTGGGCTTGTCTTCCGGACCGTTCATCCAGACCACGTCCTGACCACCCTTGACGCGACCGGCCAGGATGCGGCCAACGCCGATCTTGCCGACGTAGGACGAATATTCCAGCGAGGTGATCTGCAGCTGCAGCGGTGCGTCCGGATCATCCTTGCGGGCCGGGACGTACTTCAGGATGGCGTCGAACAGCGGCTCCATGTTGCCGTCGCGCGCTTCCGGGTCCAGGCTGGCGTAGCCGTTCAGGCCCGAAGCGTAGATCACGGGGAAGTCCAGCTGTTCTTCGGTGGCGCCCAGCTTGTCGAACAGTTCGAAGGTGGCGTTGATGGCCCACTCGGCACGTGCGCCCGGGCGGTCGATCTTGTTCAGGACCACGATCGGCTTCAGGCCCAGGGCCAGCGCCTTGCGGGTCACGAAGCGGGTCTGCGGCATCGGGCCTTCCTGGGCATCCACCAGCAGCAGCACCGAGTCAACCATCGACAGCACGCGCTCGACCTCACCGCCGAAGTCGGCGTGGCCCGGGGTATCGACGATGTTGATGTGGGTGCCCTTGTACTCCACCGCGCAGTTCTTCGACAGGATGGTGATGCCGCGTTCCTTTTCGATGTCGTTGGAGTCCATCACGCGGTTGTCCACTTGCTGGTTGTCGCGGAAGGTACCGGACTGGCGCAGCAGCTGGTCCACCAGGGTGGTCTTGCCGTGGTCAACGTGGGCGATGATGGCGATATTGCGAATTGCGCGGATATTGTTTGACATGGTGAATGTGGGTTGGAATGCCGATTCTTGGAAGGCGCGCATTATAGCATGTTGCGACGCATGAACTTTGAAAAAACCTGTATTTTCAACAGCTTGCCGGCCTCTGGTGGTGCTGCTGCCAGCGGCCCCGCAAGCTGCTTGCCTGCCCCTGAGGCTCAGGCGGTCGAGATCAACCGCTCGGGCGCCAGGATGGCGTATTCCTGCAACAGACCGGTGCCCAGCAAGGCGGCGTCCGAACTGCGATAGACCCGCACGCGGCCGGTCTGCTCCGGCACGGCCACGCCTTCCTTGCCCAGCGGCAGGCGCTGGCCGTGCAGGAAACGGCGCGCCAGCTCATCGCTGAGCTCGACGGCGGGGAAGCTGCGCAGCAAGCCATCCACCGGCAGCAACAAGCCCTTGCGAGCCTCGACCTCACCGGCGGCGTCGAACTGTTCCAGCGTCACGGCGCCGTCCAGCGTCAAAGGGCCCACGCCGGTACGGCGCAGCGCATTGAGGTGGGCACCGCAACCCAGCGCTTCGCCCAGGTCTTCACCCAGCACGCGGATATAGGTGCCCTTGCTGCAAGTGACGCGAATACGCAACATCGGCGCCTGGTAGTCCAGCAATTCCAGGGCGTGGATGGTCACGTCGCGGGCTTCGCGCTCCAGCGTGATGCCGGCGCGGGCATATTCGTACAGCGGCTTGCCGTCACGCTTCAAGGCCGAGTGCATGGGCGGTACCTGGCGGATGGGGCCACGGAACGGCTCCATGGCCGCTTCGATCTGCGCCACGCTCACCTCGACCGGATGCTGCGCGATGACCTGGCCCTCGGTGTCACCGGTATCGGTGCGCACGCCCAGGTGGACGAGCGCTTCATAGGTCTTGTCAGACTCCAGCAGGTCCTGCGAGAACTTGGTGGCTTCGCCGAAGCACAACGGCAGCAGCCCGGTGGCGAACGGGTCCAGGGTACCGGTATGGCCGGCCTTGGGCGCGTTGAGCATGCGCTTGGCACGGATCAGCGCGTCGTTGGAGGACAGGCCCACCGGCTTGTCCAGCAACAGCACGCCATGCACCGGTACGCGCGGTGGACGTGGCGCACGCGCGGGCTGGCCGCGCTTGCTGCGCTTGCCCTGCTCCGGCGCGCTCTCGGGGGAAGCGGACGCGGGGTCCGCCGTCATGTTGTCAGCCATGAAATGCAAGACCGGCCTCACGCCCCGATGAAGGGAACGCAGACCGGTTCGAAGAGGATGAAGAAAGCTGCAATGCTACGTCGCAGCCGACGCTTGGCTCAGGCCTCGTCGTCCGAGTCCTTGGCGCGGGTGGCGTTGGCCTCGTCGATCAGGCGCGACATTTCAATGCCGCGCGCGGTCGAGTTGTCGTGCACGAAATGCAATTCCGGCAAGGTATGAATGGTCAGGCGCCGACCCAGCTGGGTGCGCAGGTAACCGCCCGCCTTGCGCAGTCCGGCCAGGGTGTTCTTGATCGCATCCGGGTTGTCCACCAGCGTGGTGAAGAAGACCTTGGCGTGCGCGTAGTCCGGCGTGACTTGCACTTCGGTAATGGTGATCATGCCCACCCGCGGGTCCTTCAGCTCGAAGGCGATCAACTCCGACAGATCGCGCTGGATCTGGTCGGCCACGCGCAAGCCGCGCCCGGGAATGGATTTGCTATGTTTTGCCATGCTTTAAAAAAACAATCCGTCGATGGCTTGGCGGGAGGATTCCCGCGTTGCTGCGACGGATCTTGCCAGTGAAGCCGGCGCATCCATCAGGATACGCCGGCATATTGCCTTTTTACAGGGTACGGGCGACTTCCTGGACTTCGAAGATTTCGAGCTGATCGCCCACTTCGATGTCGTTGTAGCCCTTGAGCGAGAGACCGCACTCGAAGCCCGACTTGACTTCCTTGACGTCGTCCTTGAAGCGCTTGAGCGAATCCAGTTCGCCGGTCCACACCACCACGTTGTTGCGCAGCAGGCGCACTTGCGAGCCACGCTTGACCAGGCCTTCGAGCACGTAGCAGCCGGCAATGGAACCCACCTTGCTGACCACGAACACCTGGCGGATTTCCACCAGACCCAGTGCCTGTTCGCGCTTCTCCGGCGACAGCATGCCGGACATCGCGGCCTTCACCTCGTCCACCGCATCGTAAATGATGTTGTAGTAACGGATGTCCACGCCCGAGGCTTCGGCCAGCTTGCGGGCAGACGCGTCGGCACGGGTGTTGAAGCCGATGATGACCGCCTTGGAAGCGACCGCCAGGTTGACGTCGTTTTCGCTGATGCCGCCCACGGCGGCATGCACCACCTGGACGCGCACTTCGCTGGTGGACAGCTTTTGCAGCGACTGCACCAGTGCTTCCTGCGAACCTTGCACGTCGGTCTTGATGATCATCGGCAGGTTCTTGACCTCGCCTTCGGTCATCTGGTCGAACATGTTTTCCAGCTTGGCGGCCTGCTGCTTGGCCAGCTTCACGTCGCGGAACTTGCCCTGACGGAACAGGCCGATTTCGCGCGCCTTGCGCTCGTCGGTCATGACCACCACTTCTTCACCGGCGGAGGGCACTTCGGTCAGGCCCTGGATTTCCACCGGCAGGGACGGGCCTGCCTCGGCGATGTTCTTGCCGTTCTCGTCCAGCATGGCGCGCACGCGGCCATAGGCCGAACCGGCCAGCACGACGTCGCCGCGCTTCAGGGTACCGGATTGCACCAGGATCGTTGCTACCGGGCCACGGCCCTTGTCCAGCTTGGCTTCGATCACCAGGCCACGGGCCGGCACGTCCACCGGTGCGGTCAGTTCCAGCACTTCGGCTTGCAGCAGCACGTTTTCCAGCAGAGAGTCGATGCCTTCGCCGGTCTTGGCCGATACCGGGATGAACGGGGCATCGCCACCGTATTCTTCCGGCACGACTTCTTCGGCGATCAGTTCCTGCTTGACGCGGTCGGGGTTGGCACCCGGCTTGTCGATCTTGTTGATCGCCACCACCAGCGGCACGCCGCCGGCCTTGGCGTGGGCGATCGCTTCCTTGGTCTGGGGCATGACGCCGTCGTCAGCCGCCACCACCAGAATCACGATGTCGGTCGCCTTGGCACCACGGGCACGCATGGCGGTGAACGCCTCGTGGCCCGGGGTATCCAGGAAGGTGATCATGCCGCGCGGGGTTTCCACGTGGTAGGCACCGATGTGCTGGGTAATGCCGCCGGCTTCACCCGAGGCCACCTTGGTGCGACGGATGTAATCCAGCAGCGAGGTCTTGCCGTGGTCGACGTGACCCATGACGGTGACCACCGGTGCACGCGGCAGCGCCTCGGCATCGGCGTGTTCTTCGCCTTCGACCAGCAGCGCTTCCGGATCTTCCGCCTTGGCGGCGTGGGCACGGTGACCCATTTCTTCCACCACGATCATCGCGGTTTCCTGGTCCAGCACCTGGTTGATGGTGACCATCTGGCCCAGCTTCATCAGGTGCTTGATGACCTCGGATGCCTTGACCGCCATCTTGTGGGCCACTTCGGCCACGGTGATGGTTTCGGGCACATAGACGTCGTGCACCACGGCTTCGGTCGGCACCTGGAAGTTGCTTTCACGCTGGTCGTCGCCATGCGAATGACGACGGCCCTTGGGGCCGGCACGCCAGCCATCGCGACCACCGCCACCGGTGGCGCCACGCGACTTCATGCCGCCGGTGCCACGCTTCTTGGCGTCGTCCTGCCAGGTCGAGGAGACATTGGCCGACTTGATCGACTTCTTGTCTGCCGTCGTCGCGGCGGGCTTCTTGTCATCCTTCTTCTCGCCCGGCTTGGCAGCGGTTGCCGGCTTGTGCAGCGTGCCTTCGGAGGTCTTCGCGGGAGCCGCAGCGGGCTCAGGTGCCTTGATGACGCGACGCGGCGCATTCATCATGGCCTTGATCTGCGCCACTTCGTCTTCCACGGCCTTGCGCGCGCGATCGGCGGCAGCGGCACGTTCAGCGGCTTCCTTGGCGGCAGCGTCGGCCTTCTTCTTGGCCTCTTCGGCAGCAGCGCGCTTCTTTTCTTCGGCGGCCGGATCGACAGCCGGGGCAGCAGCGGCATTGGCCGCAGCTGCCGGCGCGGCGGTCTTGGCCTTGGCAGCTTCAGCCGCAGCGGCGGCGGCTTCGGCAGCCTGGCGCTTGGCTTCGGCTTCGGCGGCTTCGCGAGCACGCTGCTGTTCCAGTTCGGCAGCCTTGGCCTGGGCGGCACGTTCGGCTTCGAGCTGGGCCAGGCGTTCTTCCTGGGCCTTCAATTCAGCCTGACGGCGAGCCTCTTCCTGCTCACGTTCCTGCGCTTCGGCAGCCTGGTCACGCTGGATCGCCGCAGAACGTGCTGCGGTCTCTTCCACGGTGGGCTCGTCACGCTTGATGAAGGTACGCTTCTTGCGCACTTCCACCTGGATCGTGCGCGATTTGCCGGTCGCATCGGCCTGCTTGATCTCGGTGGTTTCCTTGCGGGTCAGCGTGATCTTTTTCTTCTCGCCTTCCGGCGCGGCGCCGCGCGAACGGCGCAGGTGTTCAAGCAGGCGGTCCTTGTCTTCCTTCGACAGGGAGTCGGATGCAGAGCTTTTCTCGACACCGGCCGAACGCAGCTGGGTCAGCAGCAGGTCGGCGGGCATTTTCAGCTCGGTGGCAAATTGGGCAACGTTGTTACTCGCCATTCAGTCCTCTTTTCTATGTGCTCGGCAGATGATGTGGAGACGCACCGCTTCTCAGCGGCCTTCGACTGCGCTCCATGCCTTGGCCTGGAGGGCCTTGGCGCGCTCATCGTATTTGGAATCGATGAGCTTCATTTCATCGTCGGTCACATCTTCAAATGCATTTTCAATCAGTTGGCGCGCGCGCTCGGAAGGCAGGGCCAGGATCGCGCCGAATTCGTCATAAGCCAGGCCGGCGAAGGCCGGCAGCGTCTTCACGCCTGCCAGGCCCAGCTTGCCGGCCAGCACACGGTCCAGGCCTTCGAAGTTGATCAGCTCCTCGTCCATGCCTTCCAGGCCTTCTTCGGAGGCGATCGCTTCGGTCACCAGGGCGTCGCGGGCGCGGTTGCGCAGCTCATTGACGGTCTCTTCGTCGAACGATTCGATCTCGAGCATCTCGTTGATCGGCACGTAGGCGATTTCTTCCAGGGTCGAGAAACCTTCCTCGACCAGGATGTCGGCCACTTCCTGGTCAACATCGAGCTTTTCCATGAACAGCGTACGGATCAGCGCGGTCTCGGCCGCCGACTTGTCGGCCGATTCCTCGGCCGTCATGATGTTGATCTGCCAGCGGGTCAGTTCGGCTGCCAGACGCACGTTCTGACCGCCGCGACCGATGGCGATGGCCAGGTTTTCTTCGTCCACCACCACGTCCATGGCGTGCTTTTCTTCATCGACCACGATGGAGGTGACATTGGCCGGCGCCAGCGCGCCGATGACGAACTGCGCCGGGTCTTCCGACCACAGCACGATGTCCACACGCTCGCCGCCCAGCTCACCGGTGACGGCCTGCACGCGCGAACCGCGCATGCCCACGCAGGTACCGATGGGGTCGATGCGCTTGTCGGCGGTGTAGACCGCGATCTTGGCGCGCACACCCGGGTCACGGGCGGCGGACTTGATTTCCAGCGAGCCTTGTTCGATTTCCGGCACTTCCAGCTCGAACAGCTTCATGATGAATTCAGGCGCGGTGCGCGACAGGATCACCTGCGGGCCACGGGCGCTGCGATCCACGCGCAGGATATAGGCACGCACACGGTCGCCGATACGCAGGTTTTCCTTCGGGATCATCTGGTCGCGCGGCAGGCGGGCTTCGATCTTGCCGGATTCGATGATGGCATCACCGCGCTCCATGCGCTTGATGGTGCCGGTCACCAGGGCATCGCCACGGGCCAGGAAGTCGGCCAGGATCTGCTCGCGCTCGGCGTCGCGGATGCGCTGCAGGACCACCTGCTTGGTATCCTGGGCAAAACGGCGGCCGAACTCGACGGATTCGATCGGATCCTCGATGTATTCGTCCACTTCGATATCGGGGAACTGGTCGCGGGCTTCGAACAGCAGCACTTCCTGGTCAGGCAGTTGCAAGCCGGCCTCGTCGGGCACCACATGCCAGCGACGGAAGGATTCGAACTCGCCGCTTTCGCGATCGATCGAGACGCGAATGTCGACCTCGCCTTCATAGCGCTTCTTGGTAGCCTGCGCCAGGGCATGCTCCAATGCGCCGAAGACGACTTCCTTATCGACGTTCTTCTCGCGCGCCAGCGCATCGACCAACAACAAAATTTCGCGACTCATCCTTTGCGACTCCTAAAATCGACCTGCGGCACCAGGTGTGCCTTATCCACATCGGCCAGCGTGAAATTCAACACGGCGGCCGACCCATCGTTTGCTTCAAATTCCAGTACCAGTTCCTCGCCCTCGGGGGCGCGCAGCACGCCTTCGTAGGTCTTGCGATTGGACGTGCCAGGCAGCGGCACGCGCAGCTTGACGACGGCTTCGCAATCGACGAAGCGCACGAAGTCCGAGAACTTCTTCAGGGGGCGGTCCAGCCCCGGCGAGGATACTTCCAGACGCTCATAGACCACGTCTTCCACAGTGAAGACGTGCAACAGCTGATGCGTCGCCTTCTCGCAATCCTCGACCGTGATCGAACGCGCTTCTTCGGCCTCGGGATCGAACGGGAAATCGATGAAGACGCGCACCAGGCCGCGCGGCGCCTTCTCGAACTCAACCAGTTCGTAGCCCAGGCCCGAGAGGGTGGATTCGATCAGTTCCAGCAATTGCAAGACTATTTCTCCATCAGGACGCCGGACTCATCGAAAAGGCCGGCATCGAAAATTGATCAGCAAAAAAAAAAATGGGCATCTGCCCATCTTTTGTTATCTCTACGCAAATCGAGATCACACATCACGCGAACCGCCTTACTCCACTGAATCTTGGCACAGGCGGATCTTTCAATGATTTATCACATATGCGATTCGCGGCGGGTTGCGTTTAACTAACACATTATAACCGAACCAGGTAGCCGCAGCAAACCCGGAGTGGTCCAAAATGTATCGGAGGCACCAAAAACGTCCGTAAAAAACGTCATCAGTGCACTCCCTGCGCATCAGGCCAGTACCAGGCGCATTTGGCGTGCCGCCATTTTCCGCACGGCAAGCCGCACGATGGCGGCGACGGCCGCATCGACAGATTACCGGCTCAACGGCCGCCGCGACGGCGGTTCATGCCGGGCAAACCACCCAGCATGTAGTTGGCTGCGGTATTGCCATTGCGTTGCGGACGATTGCCACGACGCTGGCCGTTACCGGCATCGGGGAAGCCCAGCGCGGTCTGCAGCGGATCCGGCTGGCGACTCTTGGACTGGCCACCACCACCACCCTTGTTGCCGCCGTAGTTGCCGCCGCCGTAGTTGCCGCCCTGGTTGCCACCACCGTAGTTGCCACCGCTGCGCCCCTTCTGCGGGCCCTTGTTCTGCATGGTGTTGCCACGCGGGCCATTGTTGCCCGAACCCTTGCCCGCATTGCCGGCGTTACCGGCATTGCCGGACTTGCCTTCGCCAGCCTGCTTTTCCAGGCCGCAGGCTGCCATCAGGTTGCGCACGGCGTTTTCTTCCAGTTCTTCCCAGCGACCGCGCTTCAGGGTCTGCGGCAGCGTCATGGCACCGTAGCGGGTACGGATCAGGCGCGAGACGGTCAGGCCGACCGCTTCGAACATGCGACGCACTTCACGGTTGCGGCCTTCGCCGATGGTCACGCGATACCACTTGTTGACGCCTTCGCCACCGCCATCGGCGATGCGCGAGAACTGCGCCGGACCGTCATCGAGCTCGACGCCGCTCAACAGCTTCTGGCGCATGCCCTCCTCCAGCTCACCCAGGGTACGCACGGCGTATTCACGCTCGATGTTGTAGCGCGGGTGCATCAGGCGGTTGGCCAGGTCACCGGAAGTGGTAAAGAGCAGCAGGCCTTCGGTATTGAAGTCCAGGCGGCCCACGGCCAGCCACTTGCCGGCCTTCATGGTGGGCAGGCGGTCGAAGACCGAGCTGCGGCCTTCCGGATCGGAATGACTGACGATCTCGCCGGAGGGCTTGTGATACACCAGCACGCGCGGTGGGCGCTTGCTCACCTTGCGCTGGATCAGCTTGCCATTGATGCGTACGGCATCGGTGGGCAGGATGCGCTGGCCGATGTGGGCCGGCTCGCCGTTGACCGACACACGGCCGGCGACGATCAGTTCTTCCATGTCGCGGCGCGAACCCAGGCCAGCATCGGCCAGCACCTTGTGCAGCTTGGGTGCATCGTCCTCGGCGGTCAGGTCGCGGCGACCATTCTTGCCACGCATCTGGTGCGGCTGGCGACCACCGGCCTTGGCACCTTCGTCGCGATCATAGGCTTCGGAGGTCACGTAGGAGAAGATGTCATCGACCGGCTCGGCGGCGCGCAGACCCAGTTGCGGGGCCTTGGGCTTCTTGCCGTTCTTGTCGAAGTTCTTCTTGCCTTGCTGCTGACCTTGCTGCCCCTGCTGGCCACGGTTCTTGCCGAACTGGCCGCGCTGTTCGGGAGCGGGCGCCTCGTCCTTGCCGGCGGGCGCGCCTTCGGCGCCCGCTGCGGCGCGCTGGGCGGCGCGGTTGTTGCGCAGGGCGCGCGGACCACGCACGCCGCGACGGGCGGGCTTGGCCCGATTCGGATCCAGCGGCGCATCCAGCAGGACCGGTGGCGCCACGACTTCCTCACCCACGGTCACGATGACCTTGGGCGGTTCGACCGGCGCCAGCTCGGCAACTGCGGGGGCCGCTGCAGCCTCGGCCTTCTTGGCACGCGGCGCACGGGCCTTGGCCGGCTTGGACGGCGCATCCATGTCCAGGCTCATCTGCGCCGGAGCAGCAGCCACAGCAGCCACCGCCTCGACCACCTCGGCGGCCTGCTCTGACTTCTTGGCACGCGGCTTGGTGGCGCGTGGCTTCTTTTCCGCTGTCGGTGCGGCCTCCACGGCGCTCACCGCAGTGGCAACGGCCACCGACTCTTCGCCTTCGGCCTTCTTGGCGCGCGGGGCGCGCTTCTTGGGCGCAGGCGCTACCGCCTCGACCGTTTCAGGCGCAGACGCCGGGGTATCGGCCGCAGCCGCGGTCTTGCGGGTGCGCTTCTTGACCGGCTTCTCGGTAGCAGCGGCGTCGGCCGCGACGGGTTCGACGTTGTGCTCGTCTTTGGAACTAGTTGGCTTCATTCTTCGGATCTTGATGTGGCGGACGCGCGTCGTCTTCCCGCTCCTCGGCCCGCTCGGTGGTGTCGTTATGCTCGCCGGCCGCTTCGGCGGCGGCCTCGATGGCGTCTGTGCCAGTTACGGCAACGTCTTGCTCAAAAGGTTCTTGCGCTTCTGGGGAAGCGTCTTCACTGCCTGCGGCGCCCTCTTCCCCCGGGGACGCTGCGTTATCCATTTCCTGCTGATCCTGCTGATCCTGCTGTTGCGCCAGGTCGGCGCCATCGGCTTGCACCTGGGCCGCTTGCGGCTCGGCGGGCGCTCCCTCGTCGCTCTCTGCCAGCACCGGCTGCGCATCCTCGGCCGCATCGGCTGCTTCTTCCTCGATCAATGCCGCCGCGCCGCCTTCGAGCGCCTGCAATTCCAGCAGCGCACCCTGCACGGCGGCCTCGCCACCGACCTGCTGCAGCGCGGGCAATTCCTCCAGCGAACTCAGGCCAAGGTCATCCAGGAACTTGCGCGTGGTGGCAAACAAGGCCGGGCGTCCCGGCACGTCACGATGGCCGATCGATTCGATCCAGCCCCGCTCCTCCAGCATACGGATGGTCTGGGCGTTGACCGCCACGCCACGGATGTCCTCGATGTCACCGCGCGTGACCGGCTGGCGGTAGGCGATGATGGCCAGGGTTTCCAGGGTCGCGCGGGTGTACCGGGGCGGCTTCTCGGGGTTGAGGCGCTCCAGGTAGACCTTCATCTCCTTGCGGCTCTGGAAACGCCAGCCGGTCGACAGGCTGACCACTTCCACGCCTTTGTCGGCCCACTCGGTGCGCAGCTCTTCGAGCATCTGCCGGATCATCTCGGCGTTGATCTCGCTGACTTCTTCGCTCTCGGGATCGATGTACAGCTTCTTGAGCTCATTGACCGACAGCGGCTCATGCGTGCAAAGCAATGCAGTTTCGAGGACTTTCTTGGCCTCAGCAATATTCATGTACGACTCTTGTGCGTCTTGTTGTTAACAAAAGTTCGGCTTGCAGCTGGTCTCCGTCCGGCATGGCTGCGTCGTATCGGGCTTGCGGGCAAGCCGGATACGACCAGTCTGGCGCAGTGCTGTCTGTGGCGGCGCTGCCTTCCGGTGTGTGGAGATTGAATGAGCTGGAATCTAAGACCCGGGCAAATCGGCGTCGCGGGGATATCGCGCTTTCGCAAAGCCGTCATGTCGCGGGGTTGCGGACGGCCGACCTGCACCTTTTCAACTACCGGCCTTGCGTCATGGATCCGTTATTGGCCGCACAGGCTGCGGCGGTCGGGCGCAAGGCATAAAAAGTACTGCGCGGAGTGTAGCACAAAGATTTCCGGGGTTGGAGCCTGTTGCGTCCCACGGACAATTATTTGCACGCCGCGTCCTGGCGGCGGATTGACTGCCGGCTCAGCCAGAGCGTGAAATCCTCCACTGCCATGGGCTTGCCAAAGTAATACCCCTGCACCTCATCGCAGGCATTTTCCCTCAGGAAAGCGTGTTGTTCCTCGTCCTCCACCCCCTCTGCGATAACCCGCAGGTTCAGGATATGGGCCAGCGAGATGACAGCCTTGACGATGGCCGCGCTATCGGCGTCGCGGGCAATATCGCGCACGAAGGACTTGTCGATCTTGAGCGCATCGACCGGGAAGCGGCGCAGATACGACAGGCTCGAATAGCCGGTACCGAAGTCATCCACCGAGATCTGCAAGCCCAGGCGCTTCAGGGCATGCAGGGTGGCCACGCTCTTCTCGGCATCCTTCATCACCACGTTCTCGGTGATTTCCAGCTCCAGGCAGGATGCCGCCAGTCCGCTCTGGGCCAGCACATCGGCCACGAAGGCCGGCAGGCTCTGGTTGAGTTGTCGCGGAGAAAGATTGACCGCCACTGGCATCGGTGGCAACCCGGCCTGCTGCCAGGCCTTGTTCTGGTGACAGGCGGTGCGCAAGACCCATTCGCCGATGGGCACGATCAAACCTGCCTCCTCGGCAAAGGGGATGAAGCGGTCCGGCGGCACCACGCCCTGCTCGGGAGACTGCCAGCGGATCAGCGCCTCGGCGCCGACCACGCTGCCATCCTTGAGGCTCAGCTTGGGCTGGTAATAGAGCTTGAACTCCTGCTGGTCCAGGGCGCGGCGCAGGTTGATCAACATTTCCAGGCGGTTGCTGACCTGGGTATCCATCCAGGGCGCAAAGAACTGGAAATTATTGCGACCCTGCTCCTTGGCCCGGTACATGGCCGAGTCGGCATGCTTGAGCAAGGTTTCCACGTCGCGGCCATCGTCCGGGTAACGGCTCACGCCGATGCTGGCGGTGACCTGGAACTCGCGCTCGCCGGCCTGCCAGGGGCGCGACACGGCCGCCAGGATGCGCTGCATCACCTCGGCGATGCCGGCCTCGCCGCCACTCTGGTTCTGCAGCACCAGCACGAACTCGTCGCCGCCCTGGCGCGCCACCATGTCGCTGTCGCGCAGGCAGGATTGCAGGCGCTGCGCCACCGTCTTGAGCAACTCGTCGCCGACCTGGTGGCCCAGGCTGTCATTGATGAACTTGAACTGGTCCAGGTCCACGAAGGCCACCGCCGTCAGGCCACCCTTCTGGCGCGCCGCCAGGATGGCGCGCTGCAGGTGCTCGTGCAGCATGTTGCGGTTGGGCAAGCCGGTCAGGGCATCGTGGGTGGCCTGATGCCGCATTTCCGCTTCATAGAGCTTGCGCTCGGTGATGACCTCCACCGTGCCTTCGTAGCAACTGAGGCCGCCGCTGTCGTCATGCACCGCGCGGGCGTTTTCCGAAATCCAGATGATGTCGCCATCACGGCGATACACACGCGACTCGAAATTGGAGACCGAGCCCTGCTGCTCCATCAGACGCATGAATTCGCGCCGCCGCTCCGGCTCCACATAGAGCTGGTGGCTGATGTCGCGCAGGCCGACGATCAGGTCCTCCGGCGAGCGATAGCCATAGATGCGCGCCAATGCCGGGTTGACGGCGATATAGGTGCCATCGGGCGTGGTCTGGAAGACGCCCTCGATGGCATTCTCGAAGATGCTGCGATAACGGCGCTCGGCCTCCTGCAGGGCTTGCGCGGCCTCCTTGCGCTCGGTCACGTCCTGCAGGAAGCCTTCCATGGCTTCCACCCGGCCGCTGGCACCGTAGATGCCGACCCCACGCTCCCACACCCAGCGCACGGCGCCATCGGCGCGCACGATACGGTACTCGATGTCGATGCGGCGACGCTCGCGCATGCAGCTATCGATATGGGCGCGCACCATGGCGCGGTCATCCGGGTGGGTCAGTTCCAGGAAGGAGATGCGCTGGTTCAGCAACAGCTCCTCGGGCAGGTAGCCGGTCAGCGCCAGGCAACCCTCACTGACGAACTCGATGGTCCAGTGCTCATCGTCGCGGCAGCGGTAGACCGCCCCATCCAGGTTGGCCAGCAGGGTTTCGAGCAGGCGCGGTGAACGCGGGATGGCCACGATGGTGTGGGTCTGGTCCGTATCGTGACGACACCGGGCCGATGAAGCTGCTGTTTTCATAACGACATCGCGTCTCTCGCCCCTCTACAGAACAGAATGCTGTAGAAGATGTACAGGTAATAATCGGGATCAATGAACCGTCTTGTGCTGCGGCGGCTTTTGGGGATGATTCGATAAAGCAATAAGGATGCCACCGCAGCAAAAACCGCCCTTGCGCCAGCCTGGCCGCAAAAACCCTGGCGGCGCCGCGGCAAATCGACCGGAAACACCCCTCAATTCGTCCCGCGGGGCCGATGGCGGGCAGCGTTAGAATCCTGCTAAGCCCGCCCGCGCGCCCTCGCCGGTTGTCCGGAGCCGGCTCAACAATGACAACAAACGGATCCTTCCTATGTGGGCAAATCGGTATTTCGTGTTCTGGGCAGTTCTCGTTCTCACTGCCGCGCTGCTGTTGCTGGCGGCCGGCCACTACCTCAGCTGGGCCTGGGTACTGGTGCCGCTGGTGCTGACGGTCATCGGTGTACGCGATCTGCTGCAGCGGCGCCACGCGGTGCTGCGCAATTACCCGCTGATCGGGCATTTCCGCTTCATGTTCGAGGCCATCCGCCCGGAGTTGCGCCAATACTTCTTTGAGGACGAGATGGATGGCCGGCCGTTCTCGCGCAAGAAGCGCAGCGTGGTCTACCAGCGTGCCAAGGCCGATGTCGACAGCCGCCCCTTCGGTACCGAACTGGACATGCAGCAGGCCGGCCACGAATGGATAGGCCATTCGCTCTCGCCCACCAAGATCGCCAGCCACGACTTCCGGGTCGTGGTCGGTGCCGATCGCGCCCAGCCGTATTCGATGTCGGTGTTCAATGTCTCGGCGATGAGCTTCGGCGCCCTCTCGGGCAATGCCATCCGCGCGCTGAACCAGGGCGCAAAAAAGGGCAATTTTGCCCATGACACCGGCGAAGGATCGGTCTCGCCCTACCACCGTGAATTCGGCGGCGACCTGGTCTGGCAGGTGGCTTCCGGCTACTTCGGCTGCCGCAATGCCGACGGCAGCTTCAATGAAGAGAAATTCACCACCCAGGCGCAGTCGCCCCAGGTCAGGATGATCGAGGTGAAGCTGTCGCAGGGTGCCAAGCCCGGTCACGGCGGCGTGCTGCCGGCGGCCAAGATCACGCCCGAAATCGCCGCTACACGCGGTATCCCGATGGGCGTGGATTGCATCTCGCCGGCCGTGCATTCCTCCTTCTCCACCCCTATCGGCCTGCTCGAATTCATCGAGAGGCTGCGTGGCCTGTCCGGCGGCAAGCCGGTCGGCATCAAGCTGTGCGTGGGCCACCCCTGGGAATTCTTCGGCATCGCCAAGGCCATGATCAAGACCGGCATCGTGCCCGACTTCATCACCGTGGATGGTTCCGAAGGCGGCACCGGTGCCGCGCCCCTGGAATTCGTCGACCACGTCGGCATGCCGCTGCAGGAAGGCCTGCTCATGGTGCATAACACGCTGGTGGGTATCGGCTTGCGCGACAAGGTCAAGATCGGCGCCAGCGGCAAGATCATCACCGCCTTCGACGTGGCCCGCACGCTGGCCCTGGGGGCGGACTGGTGCAATTCGGCGCGCGGCTTCATGTTTGCGCTGGGCTGCATCCAGTCGCAAAGCTGCCACACTGACCGCTGCCCCACCGGGGTGGCGACCCAGAATGCCAACCGCGCCCGTGCGCTGGTGGTGCCGGACAAGGCCGAGCGTGTCTACCGCTTCCACCAGAGCACCCTGCACGCCCTGCAGGAACTGGTGCAGGCGGCCGGCCTGCCGCATACCTCGGCGCTGCGTCCGCACCATATCGTGCGGCGCATCAACGATCACGAGATCCAGCTCATGTCCAATGTGCTGAAATACCTGCAGCCCAATGACTTGCTGGATGGCAATTATCGCTACCAGGTCTATGAAAAGTACTGGCCCATCGCCCGGGCGGAAAGCTTCCATCCGGAATTCTGACCAGCCTGCTTTCCGCTGGACAATAAAAAACCCGCAGTCCGATACGACTGCGGGTTTTTTATTGCCGACAGATCCAGGGGATCCCCGACAGGGAATTACTTGCGCTTCATGAAGAAGATGAACTCATGTTCATCGTTCTGCGACTGCTCCAGCAGATCGTTGCCGGTCTGCTTGGCGAAGGCCTGGAAATCGCGCACCGATCCGGTATCGGTGGCGGTCACCCTGAGTACCTGGCCACTGGCCATGTCAGCCAGTGCCTTCTTGGTCTTGAGGATGGGCAGCGGACAGTTCAGGCCGCGGGCATCCAGTTCCCGGTGAAATTGAATGGTCATTACAGCGACTCAAAATGGATCACGACGAAAACGATTTTACTGCAAAGATGCGCCGAGTTGATGCATTGCACAAGATATGTTGTATTCGCCGCACTAAGCTTGTGCAAAAGCAATGAAATGGCTCGCCTGCACCGCCTACTTGTTGACCTGAGGCGCCTCGATGGGCGTGCTGGAACCGGCGAATTCGACGTACTGCACAGGCAGCTTGCGCGCGCGCATCCAGTCCGCCACCGCATGGCCGGTACCGGCAGGCCAGGGGCGCAGGTCGGCAGGCTCGGAGAGGCGATACTCCACCAGTTCCGGCGAGAGCCTGATGCTGCCGCTGGCCCTGACGTAGTAGGCGATGATCAGCTCGTTCTTGCGGATGAATTCGTAGACGCCGATGAGTTCGATATGCTGGGCGTCGAGATCGGTTTCTTCCTTCAGTTCGCGGGCGATGCCCTGCTCGGGCGTCTCGTCGCGTTCCATGAAACCGGTGATGAGGGCAAAGCGCCCCTCGGCCCAGGCGGCATTGCGCGCAGTGAGCATCTTGCCGTCGATTTCCACCAGCGCCGCCAGGACCGGCAGCGGGTTATCCCAATGGGTCCAGTGGCCGTCGGGGCAGGCAAGACGGATCTTGCCGCCCTCGTCCTCGTCGGCGCGCAGCACCAGCGATGCTGCGCAAACCGGGCAGAACTTGAAATCGCTCATGCGCGCTCCGCGATGGAATCAGATCACAGCTTGGCTTGCACCCAGGCAGTCACGCCTTGCAGCGCGCCCGGCAGGGCAGCCGGTTCGGTGCCGCCGGCCTGGGCCATGTCGGGACGGCCACCACCCTTGCCGCCGACCTGCTGGGCCACGAAGTTGACCAGCTCGCCCGCCTTGACCTTGGCGGTCGCATCAGCGGTGACGCCGGCGATCAGGCTGACCTTGCCATCCTTGACGCTGGCCAGCACGATGGCGGCGGTCTTGAGCTTGTCCTTCAACTTGTCCATGGTCTCGCGCAGGGTGGCGACATCGGCGCCTTCGAGCGTCGCGGCCAATACCTTGATGCCATTGATGTCCACGGCCTGGTTGACCAGCTCATCACCCTGGCTGGAGGCCAGCTTGGACTTGAGCGCAGCCAGTTCCTTCTCCAGCGCCTTGACCTGGTCCTGCACCTGGCCGATGCGCGGCAGCAGTTCTTCCGGCTGGGTCTTCAACGCCGCGGCGGCTTCGGCCACGCGGGACGACAGCGACTGCACCAGCGCCAGCGCACCTTCGCCGGTGACGGCTTCGACGCGGCGGATACCGGCCGCGACGCCGCCTTCGGAGACGATCTTGAAGAGACCGATATCACCGGTACGGGTGACGTGGGTACCGCCGCACAGTTCGGTGGAGGTACCGATGGACAGCACGCGCACCTGGTCGCCGTACTTCTCGCCGAACAGCGCCATGGCGCCGGCGGCGATGGCGTCGTCGTAACCCATGAGCTGGGCGCCGGTGGCGACGTTGGCCAGCACTTCGCGGTTGACGATGTCTTCGACGCGACGGATCTCGTCGGCGGTCATCGGCGCGTTGTGGCTGAAGTCGAAACGGGTCTTGTCGGCATCCACCAGCGAACCCTTTTGCGACACGTGCGAACCCAGCACTTCGCGCAGGGCCTTGTGCATCAGGTGGGTGGCGGAGTGGTTGCGCATGGTGCGGGCGCGCTGCTCGGCATCGACCTTGGCCTCGACGGCGTCGCCGATGGCCAGGCTGCCCTTGATCAGTTGGCCGTGGTGACCGAACACCTCGGCCTGGATCTTCTGTGTATCGGCCACGGCGAAGAGGCCACCGGCGGCTTCCAGCGCACCGGCGTCGCCCGACTGGCCGCCGGATTCGGCGTAGAACGGGGTGGTGTCCAGCACCACGATGGCATCCTGGCCGGCTTCGATCTTCTGCACCGGGCTGCCGGCCACGTACAGGGCCACCACCTTGGCCTGCTGGACCAGGGATTCATAGCCGACGAAGCGGGTCTTGTCGCCGGTGTACTCGATGGCAGCGGCCATCTTGAACTTGCCGGCGGCGCGGGCGGCGCTCTTCTGGCGTTCCATGGCGGCGTCGAAGCCAGCCTCGTCCAGTTCGACATTGCGTTCGCGGCAGATGTCGGCGGTCAGGTCCAGCGGGAAGCCGTAGGTGTCATACAGGGTGAAGGCGGTCTCGCCGTCCAGCTTGCCGGTATTGGCGGCCAGCGCGGCTTCGAGGATCTTCATGCCGTGTTCCAGGGTCTCGCCGAAGCGTTCTTCTTCCTGCTTCAAGACCATCTCGACACGCTCGGCGGCTTCCGGCAGTTCGGGATAGGCCGCGCCCATCTGCACCACCAGGTCCTTGACCAGCTTGTGGAAGAAGGGCTTGGTCTGGCCCAGCTTGTGGCCGTGGCGCAGGGCGCGGCGAATGATACGGCGCAGCACGTAGCCGCGGCCTTCATTGCCGGGGATGACGCCGTCGACGATCAGGAAGGAGGTCGCGCGGATGTGGTCGGCGATCACGCGCAGCGAGGCATTGGTCAGGTCGGTGATGCCGGTTTCACGGCCAGCGGCCTTGATCAATGCCTGGAACAGGTCGATCTCGTAGTTGCTGTGCACGTGCTGCAGGATCGCCGCCAGGCGCTCCAGGCCCATGCCGGTATCGACGCAGGGCGCCGGCAGCGGGGTCAGGGTGTATTCGCCGGTGGCCGCATCGAGCTGGCGGTCGAACTGCATGAACACGTTGTTCCAGATCTCGATGTAGCGGTCGCCGTCGGCGTCGGGGCTGCCCGGGGGGCCGCCCCAGATGTCCGGGCCGTGGTCGTAGAAGATCTCGGAACAGGGGCCGCAGGGGCCGGTCTCGGCCATCTGCCAGAAGTTGTCGGAGGCATAGGGGGCGCCCTTGTTGTCGCCGATGCGTACCACGCGCTCGGGCGGCAGGCCGATTTCCTTGGTCCAGATGTCGTAGGCTTCGTCGTCGGTCTGGTAGACGGTGGCCCAGAGCTTGTCGGCCGGCAGGCCATAGACCTGGGTCAGCAGTTCCCAGGCCCACTTCAGCGATTCGCGCTTGAAGTAGTCGCCGAAGGACCAGTTGCCCAGCATCTCGAAGAAGGTATGGTGACGCGCGGTGTAGCCCACGTTCTCCAGGTCATTGTGCTTGCCGCCGGCGCGCAGGCAGCGCTGCACGGAGGCCGCACGCACGTAGTTGCGCTTGTCGGTGCCCAGGAACACGTCCTTGAACTGCACCATGCCCGAGTTGGTGAACAGCAGGGTCGGGTCATTGCCCGGCACCAGACTGGAGGAGCGGACGATGGTGTGATCCTTGGATTCAAAGAATTTCAGAAACTTGTCGCGAATTTCGGCTGAGTTCATGTTCGAAGACTGGTAGATGGACCTGGATGAGCCCGGATGATAGTCGGTGCAAAAAACAATTGCGAACCGACGATTATACGTGATCCGGCCGCAGATAAGCAGCCGGGGCGGCGTTGCCGGATGGCAGGCCGTGCCGGCTGTCCTGGCGCCGGCGGCGGCAACCCGGTCCGCCCCCGATGGAATGGACGAAAAAAAACCCGCCGGGGTATTCCCGACGGGTGACAGGCCCGGCTGACCCGGCATGGCGCGAGGCTTCGCGCGTCCGGACCTTAACGATCAGCCGCGCCTTCCGGTAAATCCCGGCCCCGGCCGGCATGGACCGGCCAGTGGCGGCAGAACCGATCAGGCGCCCTTGTTGATGGGCATTGCCGGAGCGTTCTTCTTGGCGTGCTTCTTGTGCTTCTTGTGCTTCTTGGCCTTCTTGGTGTGCTTCTTGTGCTTCTTGTGCATCGGCTTGGCGGCCGAAGCTTCGGCTGCAGGAGCCGCGGCCGGTGCGGGCTGGGCCAGGACGGGCATGGCGAAAGCGGCGACGAGTACGGCAGCCAGCAGTTTGTTGATCTTCATCGTTTTCCTCTATATCTCAGTGTTGTTGTGCTCCACAAGTCCACCGGCGTGCTCACGGGCGCCGGCCTTGTGCATCCTTAACGCAGGGCTTTTACGGCACGTTGACAGCTTCCTGGAAGCTCCCCCGAAGGCTGCTGTCAGCCGCAGGGCCATCATAGCGAGCATGGCGCGATTCAGTCCGCCGGTAAGAGCGCAATTTGCCGCTCATTTCCAAGCAGCGCGATTACGCCGATTGCGGGATTACCAGCTATCGGCCGCGATCAGGTCGATGCGATCCGTACAGAAGGCATCCACGCCCCAGCTGCGGATCTCGGCGGCACGCGCCGTCTCGTTGACCGTGTAGCAGAACAGGCCGTAGCCGGCCGCCTTGACGGCCGCCGCCAGCGCTGGCGTGAGGTGCTTGTGGTTGGTATGCAGGGCCACGGCCTCTAGCTGCTGCAGGCGCGCTGCCCAGTCGTCGTGGATCACGTCGGTCAGGAAACCGCGCGGCAGTTGTGGCGCCACCTCCTTGGCGGCCAGCAGCGCCTCGAAGGAAAACGAGGACAGTACCGGCAGCGATGCCGCCGGCGCATCGGTGAAACGGCGCGCCACCGCCAGCGCGGCCAGTTCGGCGGTACGGCGGGCGTACTCGGGCGCGGCCGGCTTGATCTCGACGTTCATCCAGATGCCATGCTCCAGGCAGAAATCCAATCCCTGCTCCAGCGTGCAGATGCGCTCGCCAGCGAAGGACGCGTCCAGCCAGGCGCCCGCTTCCAGCTCACGCAGCTCAGCCCAGTCGGTCTCGGCGATCTTGCCGCTGCCGGGCAAGGTGCGCCCGCGCTGGGGGTCGTGCATCAGGATGGGGACGTCGTCGCGGGTGAGCATGACATCGAACTCGGCCGCACGATAACCGTGCTGCAGGCCGGTGCGAAAGCCGGCCAGGGTGTTTTCCGGCGCCAGCGTGCCGCCGCCGCGATGGGCGAGGATCTTGGGATAGGGCCACATGGTGTTCTCCAGACGGGAAGATCGGAACAGGCTGGCGCAAGCACCGCCAATGGGCGCATAAGGTAGTGCAGATCGCGCCGCGCCACAAGCATTTGACGATACCGTGGTGGCGGCTGGTCGCAGGGCACTGGCGCGCCACCGGTCCGGGGTGCATCCTGCCTCCCATGCCGACCGAGCCTCGGGCGGGAGAATCGGGTTACTATTCCACGCCCTGGGCGCGTTCGGGCGCCCGTCCGCAAGCCCGCTTCACCACCGAGAACGCATGAATCAACGAGATACCTCCGTCCCACCCCGCCTGCTGCTGTTGCTGCGCGAACTGGCCAGCTCGCTGCTGCCCACGCTGGTGATCAACCTGCTGTGCGCGCTGGGAGTGACCTACCTGATGCGCATCGGCGGCAGCTTCTATGAAAACCTGCAGGTCTCGATGTGCATCGGCCTGCTGGCCATGCTCTTCATCAACGGCACGCGCCTGGCGATCTGGGGCGACGGCCCGCCCAACAAGCTCGGTTTCCTGGTCCTCATCGCGGTGGCCGCGCCCGCCTCGGTGCTGCTGGGCCGTCTGCTGGCCAGCCTGCTGCTGGGCCAGCCCATCCTGAGCCTGGTGCCGGAGCATAGCGACAACATCATCGCGGTGATCGTGCTGACCTTCCTGGTCTGCGCCGGCGCCACCCTGTTCTTCTGGAACCGCCAGAAGCTGGCCGCCCTGGAAGCCCATGCCAGCCAGGTCGAGAAGCAGGCGGTACAGGCCCAGCTGCAGATGCTGCAGGCGCAGATCGAGCCGCACATGCTGTTCAATACCCTGGCCACCCTGCAATCGCTGATCAGCACCGATCCGCTGCAGGCCGAGCTGATGCTCAACCAGCTGGTGCAATACCTGCGCACCACCCTGTCGGCCTCGCGCGCCGACAGCACCACGCTGCAAAAGGAATTCGACCTGATCAAGGCCTACCTGGGCCTGATGTCGCTGCGCATGGGCATGCGCCTGTCCTATACCCTGCAACTGCCGGAACACCTGGGCCGTCTGCGCCTGGCGCCGATGCTGCTGCAGCCGCTGGTGGAGAACGCCATCAAGCATGGCCTGGAACCCAAGGTGGAAGGCGGCAACTGCACCGTGCGCGCCGCCATCCACAACGACATGCTGGTGCTGAGCGTGCTCGATACCGGTGTGGGCCTGCCCACCAGCTTCAGCCTGAACCAGCCGCCAGCGCAGAAGGAGCCGGTCATCGGCATGCACTTCGGCCTGGACAATATCCGCGAACGGCTGGCCACGCTCTATGGTCCGCTGTCCGAACTGATCATCACCCACAACGTCCCGGCGGGCGCGATGGCCCAGGTCACCATTCCGCTCAAGATGCTCAAGGCAGCGCACCGGCCGGCCAAGAGCAGCCGCCTGCTCGACCACTGACCACCCAGCGGGAATGCCCATGCCCTCTCCGACCGCCCTGATCGCCGAAGACGAACCGCTGCTGGCCAAGGCGCTGCAACAGGCGCTGCAACGTGGCTGGCCGCAACTGGACGTGCTGCAGCTGGCCCCCAACGGCATCGTCGCGCTGGAGCAGGCGCTGGCGCTGCGTCCCGATGTGCTGTTCCTGGATATCAGGATGCCCGGCCACAGCGGCCTGGAGGTGGTGCGCGAACTGGCAGAACAATGGCCGGAAGGCCTCGGCCAGAAACCCTTCCCGCTGATCGTCTTCGTCACCGCCTATGATGAGCATGCGCTGGAAGCCTTCGAACGGGCCGCCGTCGATTACCTGCTCAAGCCGGTCACCGCTGCCCGCCTGGACAGCACCGTGCAACGCCTGCAAACCCTGCTGGCGCAACGCAGCGCCAGCAACCAGGACGCCCAATTGGAGCGCGCCCTGGCACAGCTGCGGCAACTGGCCGCACCGGCCGAAGAGCCGGCCGCGCCGCGCCTGGAGATCATCCGCGCCGCCGTCGGCAACCGCACCCGGATGATCCCGGTGGAAGAAGTTCTCTACTTCGAGGCCACCGATAAATACGTCAACGTCGTCACCGCCGAGGGCGAGGCGCTGATCCGCACCAGCCTGCGCGAACTGCTTCCGCAGCTGGATGGACGCCAGTTCTGGCAGATCCATCGCGGCACCGTGGTGCAGGTGCGCAAGGTGCAGGCGGCGCTGCGTGACGAGGCCGGCAAGCTCTCGCTGGTGCTGCATGGTCGGCCCGAGAAACTGCCGGTGAGCCGCCTGTTCGCCCATCTGTTCAAGCAGATGTAGCCGCCAGGGGGCGCACCTGCGCAAATGCTAGCGGTAGTAGTAGCCGCCGTAATACGGACGATAGTAATGCGGCTGCGGTGGGCCGGCCGGCACCACCACGCAGGCCGACAGGGTGGCGGCAGCCACGGCAGCGGCCACGATCAGTTTGATCCATCGTTTCATGATGTCCTCCATCGTTACAGTCTTGTTTGGCAGGCCAGACAGATCGCCAAGCCACGCTGGCAGATTGCCAGCCGGCCTCCATGACAGGTAATTCCCGCTCGTATCATCTGTAACAAGAAAACCGGTGACCGGCTTAGTCCAGGCGTTGTCATCTGGCAAAAAATCCGCTGCAGCCGGGCGCAATGGCCGATGAAAGCGGGCGCGTGGGGTAAAATGCTTGCCATCTGAATAAATAGGCATTCCTCCCGATTCATCCCATGAGCAACGAACTGAAAAACGGACACACCCCTGCCCCCTCCACCAATTTCCTGCGCGGTATCATCGAGGCCGACCTGGTCTCCGGCACCTACGCCGAGCGCAGCAACCAGGATGGCCAGGTGCTGCCGCAGGTGGTGACCCGTTTTCCGCCCGAGCCGAACGGCTACCTGCACATCGGCCACGCCAAGTCGATCTGCCTGAACTTCGGCCTGGCCAAGGACTATGCCGGCCGTTGCCACATGCGCTTCGACGACACCAACCCTGAAAAGGAAGAACAGGAATACGTCGACACCATCCTGGACTCGGTCAAGTGGCTGGGCTTCTCCTGGGAGCATGAAGGCAAGTCGCACCTGTACTACGCCAGCAACTACTTCGACGTCATGTACGCCTGTGCCCAGGCGCTGATCCGCAAGGGCCTGGCCTATGTGGACGAGCAGAACGCCGAGCAGATGCGCGAGAACCGCGGCACCCTGACCGAAGCCGGCAAGAATTCCCCCTGGCGCGACCGCCCGGCGGATGAATCGCTGCGCCTGTTCGACGAAATGCGTGACGGCAAGCACCCCGACGGCTCCCTGATCCTGCGCGCCAAGATCGACATGGCCAGCCCCAACATGAACCTGCGCGATCCGGCCATCTACCGCATCCGCCACGCCACCCACCACAACACCGGCGACAAGTGGCGCGTCTACCCGATGTACACCTTCGCGCATCCGATCGAGGATGCGCTGGAAAACATCTCCCACTCCATCTGCACCCTGGAGTTCGAAGACCAGCGCCCCTTCTACGACTGGCTGCTGGAGCAGCTGGCCGAAGAAGGCTTCTTCAAGAAGCCGCTGCCGCACCAGTACGAATTCGCCCGCCTGAACCTGACCTACATCATCACCAGCAAGCGCAAGCTGCGCCAGCTGGTCGATGAGAAGATCGTCTCCGGCTGGGATGACCCGCGTATGCCCACCATCGTCGGCCTGCGCCGTCGCGGCTACACCCCGGAAGCGATCCGCCTGATGTGCGACCGTACCGGCGCCTCCAAGAACAACAGCTGGATCGACTTCAGCGTCCTCGAAGGCGCGCTGCGCGAAGACCTCGACCCCAAGGCCCCGCGCGCGGTGGCCGTGCTGCGTCCGTTGAAGCTGATCATCGACAACTTCCCCGAAGGCGTGTCCATCGATTGCAGCGCCCCGATCTATCCGCCGGCGCACCCGGAACACGACACCGCACATCGCCACTTCCCCATCACCCGGGAACTGTGGATCGAACGCGAAGACTTCATGGAAGAGCCGACCAAGGGTTACTTCCGTCTCTTCCCCGGCAACAAGGTGCGCCTGCGTTACGGCTACGTGGTCGAATGCACCGGCTGCGACAAGGATGAACACGGCAACGTCATCGCGGTCCATTGCAACTACTTCGAAGACAGCAAGAGCGGCACCGAAGGCAGCTCCAACTACAAGGTCAAGGGCAACCTGCACTGGGTCAGCGCCGAGCACGCCCTGGCCACCGAAGTACGCCTGTACGACCGCCTGTTCTCGGACCCGCACCCGGATGCCGGTGGCAAGGACTTCCTGGCGGCCCTGAATCCGAACTCCAAGGAAGTCATCACCGCCTACCTGGAGCCGACCTTGAAGAGCGCCAAGCCCGGCGAGATCTACCAGTTCGAGCGCCACGGCTACTTCGTGGCCGACCGCGTCGATTCGACCGACGGCCAGCCGGTCTTCAACCGCGCCGTGACACTCAAGGACAGCTGGGGCAAATAAGCCGTATTGACGGGGAATCGGCCGCAAGGCCACGCGGGCGGCGCGCTGCGCTACGCCGCCCGTGCACAGGGAAGGCGCAGTGGCGCGGAGGTTTCCGCGCCCACCGGCAAGGGGAAGGCTCATGTTCGAGCAGATCAAGATCCAGCGCATGTCGATGGCCACCATCTACAAGCTGCTGGCCATCGGCACCACGTTTTCGCTGGTGCCGTTTTCGACGTTGATGGGCGTGCTCTCGCTGTTCGGCGCCCAGACCATCACCTGGGACGGCAAGCACCTGATCGGCTATGACGGCCTGATCGCCTCGCCCTTCATCGGCCTGTTCCTGTCCGGCTTCATCACCCTGTTCCTGGGCACGCTCTGCACCATCGGCCTGTGGCTGTATTCGCTGTGGCGCCCGCTGGCGCTGCGCGTGGAACCGGTGGACAACCTCGATATTGACAAGCTCATCCGTGACAGCGAAGAAGCCATGGCCACGCGCGACTGAAGCGGCGCAATGGCGTGCCGCCATGGCCGCCTAGAACATCTTCATCCATTTCAGGAAGGCCACGGTGGCCACACCGAGGCCGCCCATGATTCCCATCACGATCCAGAACGAGCCCTCGTCATGCAGGCCCGGCAGCCCCGCCACGTTCATCCCGAAGATCCCCGACACCAGCGTGGCCGGCATCAGCAAGGCGGTCAGCACCGATAGCGCCATCAGGTTGCGGTTCATCTGTTCCGACATCTGCGAGGCGATCTCTTCCTGCAGCAGCTTGGCCCGTTCATAGACGGCTTCCACGGTGGAATGCAGTTCGTTGAGCTCGTCCAGGGCATGGGTGAGGTCTTCCAGCGCCTCCAGCGGCACCCAGGATGGGCGCAGGCGATGGAACTGCGCCAGGATGCGCCGCTCCGGCGCGATGAAGCGGCGCAGCTCGGCCAGCTGGCGGCGGATCCCCGAGAGCTCGCTGCGGTCTTCCGCACGGCGATCCGACAGCACCGAGAATTCGATGTCATCGACCTTGTCGTTGAGCTTGTCCAGGCGCGCATTGAAACCATCGGCCAGGCAGCGCAGCAGTTCGGCGAACAGGTCCATGGGATTGTCGAACTCGCCGCCATCGAGCACCTTCTGGCGCAGCATGTTGGTGGAGATCAGCGGCTGGGTGCGCAAGGTCAGCAGGCGCGTGCGGTCCAGGTAGAAATGCAGGGCGCCCTTCTCGGTGCCGGTGTCGCCGATCTCCATCTTCATGTCGGTCAAGGTGCCGTAGACGCCGTCGGGCGTGGCATGCAGGCCGGGATGGGTGTCGCTGCTGAGGAGGAACTCGGTGATGTATTCCGGGATCTCGCTGTGGTGCTGCATCCAGTGCTGGATCTTGACGTCGGCCGTCTTGACGTGCAGCCAGGTGAACTCCGGCGCGGCCGGCCGGTAGTCGATCAGGTCATTCCATTTGAGCTGGCTGGCGCGGCCCTCGGTGAAGCGGAAGGCGCAGATGAATCCGGCCGGTTCGTAGAGCAGGTGAAGGGCGTGTGGCGTATCCGGCGGATTGTGCATGGGCGGCCAGTCGTTGAGGGCTAGAAGGGTGGAACCGGCATTCTAGCGACCCTCTTTGACCCATTTATGACAAACCCGTGACGGCGGCGCAGCACCCCGCCCCGCCTGCAGATCAGTAGTTGAAGTTGCGGTTGCCGTAGGCTTCGCGGGCCGCATCGCAGACACGGATCTGCGCCGCGCTCATGCCCGAGGTACCGTTGAGCGAGCATTGGTCGGCCACCGACTTGGCTTCGTCGAGATGCTGGCGGAAATAGGCGTAGTCCTTCTTGCCGGCCATGGCATCGCAAGCCGAGAGCAAAGGAAGTGCAATGCACAGCAGCGCTGGCACACGGATGAACTTGTTCATGCGGCGAATCCCCTGAAGATCGGGCCCGGCCCGAAGATATGCAGCTGCGCGTCACGGCGCCCTCCCCGGGGCCGATGCGGCGTGTGGTCGCTGCGACGCCGCAAAGTATAGACAGCAAAACCGGATTGCTCAATGGAAATTTCCAGCATTGCCGGCCATGGCGAAAAATGATCCCGGATAGCCACACTGGCGCCCCGGAACGCCCAAACGACAAGGCCGGTCACAGGGACCGGCCTTGTCAGTTCAGCAATCGCTCATCCACGTCGCTTGAGCAGGGCATGCAGGATGATGGCACCAAAGGTGGCGGTGCCGATGCCACCCAGCGCAAAGCCGCCCAGCTTGAGGGTGAAGTCACCCGCGCCCAGCACCAGGGTCACGGCCGCCACGATCAGGTTGGTGTTGTTGGAGAAATCGACCTTGTTCTCCACCCAGATGCGCGCACCCGAGACGGTGATGAGACCGAACACCACGATCGACACGCCCCCCAGCACCGCGCCGGGAATGGTCAGGATGGCCGCGCCGAACTTGGGCGAGAAGCCCAGCAGGATGGCGATGGCCGCAGCCACCACGAACACCAGGGTGGAGTAGATCTTGGTGACGGCCATCACGCCGATATTCTCGGCATAGGTGGTCACGCCGGTGCCGCCCACGCTGCCCGAGAGCATGGTGGCCAGGCCATCGCCGATGAAGGCGCGGCCGATGTAGCGGTCCAGGTTCTGGCCGGTCATGGCCGACACCGCCTTGATGTGGCCCAGGTTCTCAGCCACCAGGATGATGGCCACCGGTGCCAGCAAGGCCATGGCGCTGGCATGGAAGACCGGGGAGGCGAAGTGCGGCACGCCGAACCAGGCGGCATTGGCCACGCCCGAGAAGTCGATGGGCTTGCCCAGGCCGGCGCCATTGGTCAGCAAGGCATAGAGCACGTAGGCCAGCAGCAGGCCGACCAGGATCAGCAGGCGCTGCAGCATGCCGCGCGCAAATACCGCCACCCCGCCCACGCAGAGCACCGTGGCCAGCGCCATCCAGCTGTCGAAGCTGCTGCCGGAGACCCCCTTGACGGCGATGGGCGCCAGGTTCAGGCCGATCACGGCCACCACGGCGCCGGTCACCACCGGCGGCATCAGCGATTCGATCCAGCGTGTGCCCACGCCCGCGACGATCAGGCCGATCACGGTATAGGCCGCACCACAGGCGATGATGCCGCCCAGCGCCACCGACAGGTTGGCATTGGGGCCCGAACCGGCGTAGCCGGTCACGGCGATCACCAGGCCGATGAAGGAGAAGCTCGAACCCAGGTAGCTGGGCACGCGGCCGCCCACCAGCAGGAAGAACAGCAAGGTGCCCACGCCCGACATCAGGATCGCCAGGTTGGGATCGAAACCCATGAGCAGCGGCGCCAGCACGGTCGAGCCGAACATGGCGACCACGTGCTGCACGCCCATGGCCAGCGTCTGCGGCGCAGGCAGGCGTTCATCGGCGGCGATCACGGCGCCCTTGCCATCGGTGGTGCTGCTGCGCAGCCGCCATTGGGGGAAGTACGAACCCGACATGGAGATCCCTTTCGTAGTGGATTTGTTATGGATTATTCGTATGGAGGAACGGGGGCTAGTGTATTGAGCGCTCGCACAAATAACAATTGCTGCGGCGGCCCCGACGCAAAAAAATCCGTAAAAGGTTTCTGTCCGCCCCGGCCGTGCCGCGTGGCGGTGCAAGAGGCCATCTCGGTGCGCCCGCCTGCCCCAAAAATGACCACATGGCCCAGAAGCGGGGCCGCTGCGCCGTGAAGGTCGCGTGAAGCGTTTTCAAGGGGAGGCAAATTCTATTGCAGGCCGGGCCCTGGGGAAAATGTGATAATCGCTCAGCCTGGCCGGCGCACCACGGTGCCGGCAGGCGCCCCTCGACTATGGACTGGAGACCTACATGATCCTGGAACTGGCGGACATCCGCATCCAACCCGGCAAGGAAGCCGAATTCGACCAAGCCATCCAGCGCGGCCTGGCGCAAACCATCAGCAAGGCCCGTGGCTATCTCGGCCACAAGGTACAAAAGGGTGTGGAATCGCCCCAGCGCTACCTGCTCATGGTCTACTGGGCCACCCTGGAAAACCATACCGTGGATTTCCGCGAATCGCCGGCCTTTACCGAATGGCGCGGCATCGTCGGCCCCTTCTTCGCCGGCGCCCCGCAGGTCGAGCATTTCTCGCTGCTGACCGAATCGGCCTGAGCCCGCGACCCGGCGCCCATCCGGCGCCAAGGAACGTTTGCGGCATCGCCCTGACTAACGGGCAATGAGAGACAGAGCGCGCGCCATCCGCGCGCCGCTCGTGTACCATGCGCCGCCACGACAAGAGCGGCGCTGCCGCCGCCCAGGAACACCAGGATGACCAGACTGCCCCGCTTTGCCCGCCGCTTTGCCCCTCGCCTTAGCCGCGCCCACTCCCTCTGCTCCCCCACGCACCGGCGCCTGACCGCCGTTGCCAGCCTGTGCGGCCTCATGCTGGCCCTGGGTGGCTGCGACCACTTCAGCAGCGACGAACAGCGCCAGGCTGACATCGTGAGCAGCTTCTACCGCATCCACCTCCAGAACCATGCTCCCGGCCTACCCTCGACCGACGAACTCAAGCAGTTCGAGCCCCTGCTCAGCCACGCCCTCTACGCCCTGCTGACCGAGACCGCGGCCGCCGACGCCCGCTACCACGCCGCCCAGGGCAGCCAGGCCGCACCATTGATCGAAGGTGACCTGTTCACCTCGCTTTATGAAGGCGCGACCTCGTTTGCCGTGCAATCCTGCGACAGTGACGCCCAGCGCGCCTCCTGCCAGGTCGCCTTGCGCTACCAGAAAGAGGGCGCCGACGAGTCCTGGAACGACAAGATCCTGCTGGTGAAGGAAGGCCAGCAATGGCGTATCGATGACATCGAATTCATCGGCAACGACCAGTCCTCGCAACGCGAATACCTCAGCGACACCCTCGCCGATACCATCAAAGAGGCCCAATGAGACGTCACGTTCCGCCGCCCGGCCGACGTGAGCGGAATTGGCGGCCTTTTGGCAATGTGTTCTCCGCCTTCCCGTGCTGCCAAACGGCGTAAGATCGCTCCCCAGAATGCTTGTTGCTTTGCCAGCACGTTGCGTGCAGATGGCATGCAAATGGCCCGCATAAGCCACAGTGCGGGGGTATCAGGGGAGATGCCCGATCCAGGACGGGCGGCAGCCATGCCGCGCCCGTCCTTGCGTGCGTCCACGCATCGCAACCCGAATCACGAACAGGTCAGACAGCCCGTCCCACCGCCCGGGACAGCTCTTGGGAGAATTGGATTGAAGCGGATCGCTAAGTTGCTCATCGTCGCCGCCGGCCTGCTGCTTGCAGCCTGCTCGGCCAATGAAGAGGGCAAGGCCAGGGAAGTGGTCAATGATTTCTACCAGACGCACCAATCCAACCGCCCGGCGGGCGCGCTCACGCTCAAGGAGCTGATCACCTTCCGTCGCTTCCTGTCGGTGCCCCTGTTCGACCTGCTCAAGGATGTCTCGGTGGCCCAGGAAGCCCTGGTCACCCAGGCCGCAGCCGATCCGGAGGAAGATGCGCCGGCGCCGCTGGTGCAGGGTGACCCTTTCACTGGCCATCCCGGCAGCGCCTCCACCTTCCGCGTGCTCCAGTGCGAGGCCCAGGAGCGCGAGGCCAGCTGCGCGGTGGAACTGATCTTCAGCGATGCCAAGCTGCAAGCCCCGCTCAAGTGGACCGACCAGGTCCTGCTCGCGCGTGACGCACGCGGCTGGGTGATCGACAACATCCAGTATCCGGGCGGCGCCGCGCCGCTGCGCAGCGGCACCCTGCAGCAGGCCCTGCGCAAGGTATTGAAGCGTGAGGCGCCGCCGCTGCAATAAGGCCACAGCAGGCCGCGCCAACCCGAAGTCTTTCGAAAACAGGGCTTTGCTCGCTGCGCGCAGCACCGGCGCGATGGCATTGGCGGTGCAAGGCGCTATCAAGGCTCTATAATCGCGCGATTCACATAGAACCCCGCCGCGATGTCCAATCACACCTTCCTCTGGCACGACTACGAAACCTTTGGCGCCGTGCCGCGCCGCGACCGCCCCTCGCAGTTCGCCGCCGTGCGCACCGATGCCGAGCTCAACGAGATCGGCGAACCCATCATGATCTACTGCAAGCCGGCCCCGGACTACCTGCCCGACCCGGTCTCCTGCCTGATCACCGGCATCACGCCGCAGCACTGCCTGGAACACGGCCTGCCCGAGCATGAATTCGCCGCCCGCATCGAAGCGGCCCTGGGCGAACCCGGCACCATCGGCGTGGGCTACAACACCATCCGCTTCGACGATGAAGTGACCCGCTTCATGTTCTGGCGCAACCTGATCGACCCGTATGCCCGCGAATGGCAGAACGGCTGCGGCCGCTGGGACCTGCTGGACGTGGTGCGCCTGACCTACGCGCTGCGCCCGCAGGGGATGCAGTGGCCGACCAAGGAAGACGGCAGCGTCAGCTTCAAGCTGGAGCACCTCTCCAAGGCCAACGGCCTGGTCCACGAGGCCGCCCACGACGCGCTCTCCGACGTGCGCGCCACCATCGCCCTGGCGCGCCTGATCCGCCAGAACAATCCGCGCCTGTTCGACTTCGCGCTGGCCCTGCACAAGAAGGAGAAAGCCGCCGCCGAGATCGGCCTGCCGGTAGCCAAGCCCTTCCTGCATGTCTCGGGCATGTTCCCGGTGGCCCATGGCTGCCTGGCGCTGATGTGGCCGCTGGGCATGCACCCGACCAACAAGAACGAAGTGATCGCCTGGGATCTCGGCTACGACCCGAGCGAACTGGCCGGCCTGGATGCGGCCACCGTGCGCGAACGCATGTTCACCCGCAAGGACGAGCTGCCGGAGGGCATGACGCGCCTGCCGGTCAAGAGCATCCACCTCAACAAGTCGCCGATGGTGGTGGGCAGCCTGAAGACGCTCTCCGCCGAGCGCGCCGCCGAACTGGGGATCGATGTGGAGCAAGCCCTGCGTCACGCCGAGCAGGCGGCCGCCCTGCCCGACCTGGCCGCGCTGTGGCGCGAGGTCTACCAGCGCCCGGCCGAGGCCGCGCCGGACGTGGACGAGGATCTTTATGGCGGCTTCATCGGCAATGGCGACCGCCGCCAGCTCACGCAATTGCGCGCCCTGTCGGCGCGGGAACTGGCCCAGGCCAGCGTGGCCTTCGACGACGCCCGCCTCAACGAGATCCTGTACCGCTATCGCGCCCGCAACTTCCCCGACAGCCTCAGCGCCGAGGAAGCCCAGCACTGGGAAGAGCACCGTGCCGCGCGGTTGTTCGACGGTGCCGGCGGTGCCCGTACCATCGCCCAGTTGTTCGAGCAGATCGACCAGTTGCAGGAAACAGCCGACGACGAACGCACCCAGGAGATCCTGGGTGCGCTGTATGACTACGCGGAGATGATCGCCCCCGCCAATCAATGAGACCGGAGCACCGGCTGCCCTATTCGGCAGCCGGCTTGCCCTGCGCCTTGAGCTTGCCGATGAATTCGCGCATGGCCGGCTGGATCTCCTCGAACAACGGGTGCTTGCGGTTCTTGAGCATCACCTCGGTAAAGAGCTTCAAGCCCAGCGCCAGTTGCGCGCTGGTATCGCTGTCGAACTGGCCATTGCCGCGCACGCGCTCGATGATGCTGAAGAGATCGTCATGGTTGCCCGCCTCGAAACTCAGTGGCGCGTGCTGCGTCTGCCCTTCCGAGGTGGTGGCCAGGTGTTCCAGGGTGATGCGATAGCGATGTTCCCTCATGCTGTTTCCTTCCTGATCGGGCCGGCGCTCACACGCGCTCCACGGCCACCGCTGCGCGGTCGATGATGTCGATGATGGCGTGCAGTTCTTCCTTGGACAGCCGCCCCTTGGCCAGCCGCGTATGCAGCGCCATGCGGAAGTTCTGTACCGCGCGCTGCAGTTCGGGCGAATCGGCGTCGGGACGTTCCTGGCGGCGCAGTTCGAACTTGCGCAGCACCTGCTGCAACAGTTCGGCGTTCTCTTCCAGATGCGCCTGTCCTTCGGGGCTGATGCTGTAGAGCTTCTTGCCGCCTTCCTCGCCTTGTACCGAGGCAAAGCCCATTTCTTCCAGCAGGGTCAGGGTCGGGTAGATGACGCCCGGGCTGGGGCTGTAGCCGCCGCCGACCAGCTGCTCGATGGCCTTGATCATGTCGTAGCCGTGGCGCGGCTTTTCCTGCAACAGATGCAGCATCACGATGCGCAATGCGCCCTGCTCGAACATGCGTGCACCGCGACCGCCACCGCCCCCTTCGCGGCCACGCGGGCCATGGTGGCCGCGCGGGCCGTCTTCCTCGAACATGCCGCCGCCATGGTGCGGACGGTCAAACCGGTGGTGCTTGGGGCCGTGGCCGGCACGGGCCATCAAATGCTTGAACATGGTGTTTCCTTCTTGTCAGATGATTCAGTGCAGCGATTATCGAACGCTGCGTGTCGATCGATAGAGCTAAGATATATCTTTAAAAGAGCTATTTCAAGATATATCTTAATAATATTTTTAATTGCCTAAAAGAAATCATCTGAAGGAAAAGGCTGTACCGTCAGGCCGGCGACATTGCTGCCCGGCCGGAAGTGTTACCTTCACGACAGCAGCACACACCACAACAACACCAGGAGACCCGCATGACCCAGCCCTCAGGCGCGCCGATCGGCCGCTTCCCCATTCCCGAGCTGACCGAGCTGCCCGATGACATCCGTGAGCGCATCCTGGCGGTGCAGGAAAAGTCCGGCTTCATTCCCAATGTGTTCCTGGTGCTGGCGCATCGCCCGGAGGAATTCCGTGCCTTCTTCGCCTACCACGATGCGCTCATGGACAAGCCCGGCAAGCTCAGCAAGGCCGAGCGCGAGATGATCGTGGTGGCCACCAGCAACGCCAACCAGTGCCAGTACTGCGTGGTGGCGCATGGCGCGATCCTGCGCATCCGCGCCAAGGATCCGCTGCTGGCCGACCAGGTCGCCATCAACTATCGCAAGGCCGATATCAGCGCGCGGCAACTGGCCATGCTGGACTTCGCCATGAAGGTCTCGGCCAGCGCCTGGGCCGTCAACGATGCCGATTTTGCCCTGCTCAGGCAGCACGGGTTCGGCGATGAGGAAGCCTGGGATATCGCCGCCATCGCGGCCTTCTTCGGCATGTCGAACCGGCTGGCCAACGTGACCAGCATGCGGCCCAACGACGAGTTCTACCTGATGGGGCGCGTGCCCCTGCAATAAGGAATCAGACCGTCATCAGCGCTGGCCGGCATGCCAGCGCGCCACGCGGCGCAGGCATTCGGGCAGGTCCGCCTGCACCAGCTCGCAGGCGCCGGCCAGCATGAGGTTGCGCGGCAGGCCGAAGTCCTCGATGTGCATGCCCTCGCCGCAGTAGCCAGGCTCGCCCTGCGGGATCTGGTGCAGCAGGTCCTGCGCGGGGGTGTTGTAGCACCAGACCTTCTTGCCGCGCCCGACCGCGTAGCCGATCTCGAAGACCGTGCCCGAGTCCGGCTCATGCCCACGGAAATCGCGCACATTGGCCACCACATAATCGGCCGAGTCGATCAGGGCGATGTTGATCTCGTAGATGCGTCGCGCCACTTCTGCCTTGCTCTCGCCCGTGACTTCATCGTCGCCCGGGCACAGCGCCACCAGGCCCAGCTCGGCACACCATTGCCGGATGTGCGCCTTGTGCTGCGCATAGTCGCGCATGAAGACATCGGGGCCGGCCATGTAGATGCGGGGCTGGGTCATGATCTGGGATCCTGGTCGAATGATCGGGTCGCCCAGCATACGCCACAAACCCCTCAGCTCACAGAGGCCCGGTCTTGCCCCCAGTCCTGATCCTGGCCACGGTCGAAGTGGGCGCCGAAATCATCGACCTGCACGTACAGGTCACCCTCGTGGGCGAAGGCATCGAGCGCCTCCTGCTCCTGCACCGACACCAGCCCACGCTCCAGCGCCAACGCACTCCAGGCCGGCAGCTCGCGCAGGCTCTGCGGCATCGGCGGCAGCTTGCCTTCCTTGATATCGGACTTGAGGCGATGCTCCAGCTGCTGCACGATCGGCGTCAACGCAAAGGCGCGCTCACCGCAGGCCAGCGGGTCGCCGGCACGTGGCAGGTAGGCATCGGCCACCAGCCGGTCGCGACTCTCGCCGGGCGTCTGCATGGCGCGGGCGACCTCGGTGCCAAGCAGGTCCGAGGGCTTGCGATAGAGCCGTCCCAGCGGGAACGCCAGCCCCCGCAGCAGAGCCGCCACCCAGGGATTGGGGAAGTTCTGCAAGACCTCGATGATGGCTTCCTGGGCCCGGTTCAGCGCATCCTGCACCGACCAGTGGACGTAGGGCAGATCGGCCTCTTGCCGGCCGTCATCCTCGTAGCGCTTCAGCACCGCCGACACCAGGTACAGCTGCGAGAGCACATCGCCCAAGCGCCCCGAGATGCGTTCGCGGAACTTCAGCGTGCCACCCAGCACGCCCATGCTGGCGTCGGTGAGCAGCGCAAAGGCCGAGGACAGGTGCACCACGCTACGGTAGTAGCGGCGCGTCTGGCGCGCCGCCTGGCCGCTGGCCGGCAGCAGCCAGCCGCCGCTGATACCACCCGTGAAGCTGCGCGCGGCATTGGCGGCGACGAAGGAGAGATGGGAAAACAGCAGCCGGTCGAACTCCTGCACGGCGTGCTCGCGGTCCTCGTCGGCGGCCGTGGCCAGCTCCTGCAGCACGTAGGGATGGCAACGGATCGCGCCCTGGCCGAAGATGATCAGGCAGCGCGTCAGGATATTGGCGCCTTCCACCGTGATGGCGATGGGTACCTGCTGGTAGATGCGCGCCAGGAAATTGCCCGGCCCCATGCAGATGCCCTTGCCGCCGATCACATCCATGCCGTCGTTGACCACCATGCGACCGCGCTCGGTGACGTGGTACTTGGAGATGGCCGAAATCACCGAGGGCTTCTCACCCGCATCCACCGCCAGCGCCGACAGGCGCCGCGTGGCATCCATCATGTAGAGGTTGCCGCCCATGCGCGCCAGCGCCTCCTGCACGCCTTCGAACTTGCCGATCTCGATCCTGAACTGGCGCCGCATGGCCGCATAGGCGCTGGTGCCGCGCACGGCCAGCTTGGAAAAACCGACGCTGGACGAAGGCAGCGAAATGGCCCGCCCCGCCGCCAGGCATTCCATGAGCATGCGCCAGCCGCGCCCAACCTGGGCCACGCCGCCGATGACCCACTCGGCCGGGATGAACACGTCCTGCCCTTCGGTGGGGCCGTTCTGGAACACCGCATTCAAGGGCCAGTGGCGCCGGCCCGTGATCACCCCCGGATGGTCGGTCGGGATCAGCGCGCAAGTGATGCCGGGCTCGGGATCGCCACCCAGCAGGCCGTCCGGATCACGCACCCGGAAGGCCAGGCCCAGCACGGTGGCAATCGGCGCCAGCGTGATGTAGCGCTTGCTCCAGGTGACCCGGAAGCCCAGCGTCTCGCGGCCCTCATGCACGCCCTTGCAGACGATACCGATATCGGGGATGGACGCCGCATCCGAGCCGGCATAGGGGCTGGTCAGGGCGAAGCAGGGAATTTCCTGCCCCTGCGCCAGACGCGGCAGGTAGTGGTTCTTCTGGGCCTCGGTGCCGTAGTGCAGCAGCAACTCGGCCGGCCCCAGCGAATTGGGCACCATCACTGCAATGGCCGCAGCCGAGCTGCGCGAGCCCAGCTTCATGATCACCTGCGAATGGGCATAGGCGGAGAACTGCTTGCCGCCATACTGGCGCGGGATGATCATCCCCAGGAACCCCTTGTCCTTGATGAATTGCCAGACCTCGGGCGGCAGGTCCAGCGTCTTCACGCTGGTCTCCCAGTCGCTGACCATGGCGCATAGCGCCTCTACCTCGTTATCCAGGAAGGCTTGTTCCTCTGGGGTCAGGCGCGGCGGCGGCAGTTCGAACAGGCGCGGCCAGTGCGGCTTGCCCGAGAACAACTCGGCATCCCACCAGACCGTGCCGGCCTCGATGGCATCGCGCTCGGTGGCCGACATGCGCGGCATGATCTTGCGGAACAGGTCCAGCGCCGGGCGCGTCATCAACTGCTGACGTACCGATTTCAAGGCCACCAGCAGGGTGGGCGTGCCCAACAGGATGACCAGCAGCACCTGCACCGGCAGCTCCACCCCCGCCAGCCGACCACCCAGCCAGATCCAGGCCAGTTCGGCCACCAGCCAGGCCCAGGCACTGGTGCGCGCCATCATCAGCACCAGCGTGACCACCACGAGAAGAATGAGCCAGATGAGCATGTGTCGCCTCCTGTTGTCATTGTTGAAGGAGAGTGTGGCACCGAAAGTCCGTCGCGCCAAGCTTAGCGCGCTGCGCCGCCGGACGACATAGGACGGCGCCACCAGCGCCCCGTCAGACGATGTCGGACAAGCCGGCAGGGCCCGCCTTCCATTACAATCGCGGCAGTATCGAATGCAGCCAGCGAGGAACAGATCATGAAATGGGAAGGCAACCGCGAAAGCGACAACGTGGAAGACCGCCGGGGCGAGGATGGCGGTGGCGGCGGTGGTGGCTTCGGTGGACGCTCCATCGGCCTGGGCACCGTGGCCGTGGCACTGGTGGCGTCCTACTTCCTGGGCATCAATCCGCTGACCATGCTCAACCTGCTCTCCGGCGGCGGTGGCACACCGGCGCCGGTGCAGCAGCACGCCCCCGCCCACAAGCCGCCGCCGGACGATCAAATGGCCCGCTTCGTGGCCACCGTGCTGGCCGACACCGAAGACACCTGGGACCAGATCTTCGCCGCCAACGGCAAGCAATACGTGCGCCCCAAGCTGGTGCTCTTCTCGGGCAGCACGCCGACCGCCTGCGGCACCGGCCAGACCGCGACCGGCCCCTTCTACTGCCCGGGCGACCAGAAGGTCTACATCGACCTGTCCTTCTATGACCTGATGAAGCAGCGCTTCAAGGTCTCCGGCAACTTCGCCCAGGCCTATGTGATCGCCCATGAAGTCGGCCATCACGTGCAACACCTGATGGGCATTTCCGACAAGGTCGATGCGGCCCGCCGCAATGCCGGCGAGAAGCAGTCCAATGCCCTCTCGGTGCGGCTGGAACTGCAGGCCGACTGCTTCGCCGGTGTCTGGGCCTACCACGCCAACAAGGCGCGCCACATCCTCGAAGAAGGCGATGTCGAAGGCGCCCTGAACGCCGCCTCGGCCATCGGCGACGACGCCCTGCAACGCCAGGCCCGTGGCGTGGTGGTACCGGACTCCTTCACCCACGGCAGCTCGGCCCAGCGCGTGAGCTGGTTCAAGCGCGGCATCACCGAGGGCAAGGTCAGCGCCTGCAACACCTTTGCCGCCAAGGAACTGTGAACGCCACACGGCCCTATCCTGCCCCTCCTTTCGACCACCCGGAACACCTGACATGAGCCACCCCGCCGCCAGCCAGCTGGCCCCCATGCAAGCCGCCCTGCACGACCTGCGCGAGGGCCACGGCAGCATCGCCACCCTGTGCGCCACCTGGCGCGCCCGCCAAGACGTGATGCAAGCCCTGCCGCCACGTTACCAGCAGGTTGCCGAAGACCTGCTGGGCCGGCTCGAAGCCGGCAGTCTCTTCACCGAGGAAAGCTGTTCCTTCAGCCAGAAGGACCTCACCGACAGCCTCGCCACCTGGCTGGAGAAGGCCGCGCAAACACTCTCGGCCGCCTGAGCCACCCGCCCCCGCCCTGGCCGGAAGAACTAGTTCTTCCGGCAGCCCGCCTCCTCCTTCTTCCCTCCCCCGACTGACCGTCGGACGAATGTTGCCCCGCCCGCCCCGCCGATAAGCTCGAAAGCGTCCATCAACGCTGGGGGGAGTCTTCATGTCTGACCGCAACGCGCCACGCCAGGCCTATGCCGTGCTGGCGTCCAGCACACTGGCTTTCACCGTGTGCTTCACGATCTGGATGATGTTCGGCGTCATCGGCATCCCGATCAAGAATGCCCTGCATCTGAACGAAACCGAGTTCGGCCTGCTCACCGCCATGCCGGTGCTGACCGGCTCCCTGATCCGCGTCCCGCTGGGGATCTGGACCGACCGCTACGGCGGGCGCATCGTGTTCTTCCTGCTCATGCTCAGTACCGTGCTGCCGATCTTCCTGATCGCCTATGCCAGCGCGTTCTGGCACTTCCTGGTGCTGGGCCTGTTCGTGGGCCTGGCCGGCGGCTCCTTCTCGGTCGGCACGCCCTATGTGGCGCGCTGGTTCAAGAAGGAACGCCAGGGCCTGGCCATGGGCGTCTTCGGCGCCGGCAACTCGGGCGCGGCGGTCAACAAGTTCATCGCCCCGGCCCTGATCGCCGCCTCCGGCTGGATGCTGGTGCCGCAGGTCTATGCCGCCATGATGCTGGTGGCGGCGCTGGTGTTCTGGCTCTTCTCCGCCACCGATCCCAGCCACCAGGTCAAGTCCGACAGCGGCTTCATGGACCAGTTGAGAATGCTCAAGGACCCCAAGGTCTGGCGCTACTGCCAGTACTACTCGGTGGTCTTCGGCGGCTACGTGGGATTGAGCCTGTGGATCGTCAAGTACTACGTCACCGAATACGGCTTCGACATCAAGCATGCGGCCCTGCTGGCGGCCTGCTTCTCGCTGCCCGGCGGCGTGCTGCGCGCCATGGGCGGCTGGCTGGCCGACCGCCATGGCGCCTACAAGGTGACCTGGTGGGTGATGTGGATCTGCTGGGTGGCCTTCTTCCTGCTGTCCTATCCGCAGACCGATTTCACCATCCAGACCGTGGGCGGCCCGCAGAACTTCCACCTGGGCTTGAACCCGGTGCTCTTCACGGTGCTGCTCTTCGTGGTCGGCGTGGCCATGGCCGTGGGCAAGGCCTCGGTGTTCAAGTTCATCTCGGATGACTACGGTGCCAACATCGGCGCCGTCTCCGGCATCGTCGGCCTGGCCGGCGGGCTGGGCGGCTTCATCCTGCCCATCCTCTTCGGCATCGTGCTCGACCTCACCGGCGTGCGCAGCTCCTGCTTCATGCTGCTCTACGGCACGGTCTCGTTCTCGCTGGTGTGGATGCACTTCCAGTTCCGCCGCGAAGGCATGCATGCCGCCCAGGCTGCCCTCTCGGCCAAGTGAACCCCGCTTTTCCTGCAAGGAGTCAATGATGAGTCACGTCTTAAATCGCTGGGAACCCGAGAACCCCGAGTTCTGGCGCCAGGAAGGCGAGAAGATCGCCAGCCGCAACCTGTGGATTTCCATCCCCTGCCTGATGCTGGCCTTCGCCGTCTGGATGCTGTGGAGCGTGGTGGCCGCCAACCTGGACAAGGCCGGCTTTCACTTCAGCAAGGACCAGCTGTTCTTCCTGACGGCACTGCCGGCGCTCTCCGGGGCCACCCTGCGCATCTTCTATTCCTTCCTGGTACCGGTCTTCGGCGGTCGCAAGTGGACCGCCATTTCCACCGCCAGCCTCCTGATCCCTGCCATCGGCATGGGCATGGCCCTGCAGGACCCCGGCACCTCCTACTCCACCCTGCTGGTACTGGCGCTGCTGTGCGGACTGGGCGGCGGCAACTTCAGCTCCAGCATGGCCAACATCAGCTTCTTCTTCCCCAAGGCGCGCAAGGGCTATGCCACCGGCATGAACGCCGGCATCGGCAACCTGGGGGTGTCGGTGGTGCAGTTCGTCACGCCCCTGGCAATCTCCTCGGCGGTGTTCGCGACTGCCATTTCCGGCCAGGGCATCGCCTTCCATGATCCCAAGAGCGGCGCCGAATCGATGTACTGGATGGCCAATGCCGGCTTCATCTGGGTGCCCTTCATCGCCGCCGCCAGCCTCATGGCCTGGTTCGGCATGAACGACATCGCCTCGGCCCAGGCCTCCCTGGCCGACCAGGCGGTGATCTTCAAGCGCAAGCACAACTGGCTGATGTGCTGGCTGTATGTGGGAACCTTCGGTTCCTTCATCGGTTTCTCGGCGGCCTTTGCCATGCTGATCAAGTCGCAGTTCCCTGAGATCGAGGTGGCGAAGTTCGCCTTCCTGGGCCCGCTGGCCGGTGCCCTGGCGCGCCCGCTGGGCGGCATGATCTCGGACCGCATCGGCGGCGCGCGGGTCACCTTCTGGGTCTTCCTGGCCATGGGCCTGACCATCCTGCTGGGCATCCTGCCGGGCCTGCACGGTCACCAGTTCACGCTGTTCCTGGTGTCCTTCATCGTCATGTTCATCCTCACCGGACTGGGCAATGGCTCCACGTTCTGCATGATCCCCATCATCTTCCAGACCGAGCGCGAACGCGCCGTCCAGGGCCAGGGCGAGGCCGCGCTGCAGCAGGCGCGCCTGGATGCGGGCAAGGAGTCGGCCGCCGTGCTGGGTTTCTCGGGGGCCATCGGCGCCTATGGCGGCTTCTTCATCCCGCAGAGCTTCGGCACCTCCATCAAGATGACCGGCGCGCCGGACATGGCCATGTATGTCTTCATCGCCTTCTATGCCAGCTGCATGCTCATCACCTGGTGGTACTACGCCCGCAAGGGTGCGCAGATGCCCTGCTGAAACGGCCCCCTAGTTCTTTCGAACTAGGCGGCCTCCTCCGCCTGGAAGGCCGCCCTGCCCAAGCCGGCCAATAGGCGCGCGCAGGGCGATTGCCTACACTTTCCAACAGTCAACGCAGGTGGGACGCCCACCCACGCAACCAAGGATTCACGATGAGTCATTTTCTGGACCGATTGAAGTTCATGTCGCGGGTGAAGTCCACCTTCGCCAACGGCCACGGCGCCGTGGTCGATGAAGACCGCCAATGGGAAAACGCCTACCGCAGCCGCTGGCAGCACGACAAGGTGGTGCGCTCCACCCACGGTGTCAATTGCACCGGTTCCTGCTCCTGGAAGGTCTATGTCAAGAATGGCCTGATCACCTGGGAAACCCAGCAGACCGACTACCCCCGCACCCGCCCCGACCTGCCCAACCACGAGCCGCGCGGCTGCCCGCGCGGGGCCTCCTACAGCTGGTACGTGTATTCGGCGCAGCGGGTGAAGTACCCGATGATCCGTGGCCGCCTGATGGAACTGTGGCAACAGGCCCGCAAGACCCTGGGCCCGATCGAGGCCTGGGCCTCCATCTGCGGCGACGCGGCCAAGGCCAAGAGCTACAAGTCCGTCCGTGGCCTGGGTGGCTTCGTGCGGGCCGACTGGGACACCGCCAACGAGATCATCGCCGCCGCCAATGCCTACACCATCAAGCAATACGGCCCGGACCGGGTGGTCGGCTTCTCGCCCATCCCGGCCATGTCGATGGTGTCCTATGCGGCCGGGGCGCGCTATCTCAGCCTCATCGGCGGCGTGCCGCTGTCCTTCTACGACTGGTACTGCGACCTGCCGCCGGCCAGCCCGCAGATCTGGGGCGAACAGACCGACGTGCCGGAGTCGGCCGACTGGTACAACGCCAATTACCTGATGGTATGGGGCTCCAACGTGCCGCAGACGCGCACGCCGGATGCCCACTTCTACACCGAGGTGCGCTACAAGGGGACCAAGACGGTCGCGGTATCTTCCGACTACGGCGAGATGGTCAAGTTCGGCGACATCTGGCTGGCCCCCAGGCAAGGTACCGATGCCGCGCTGGCCATGGCCATGGGCCATGTGGTGCTCAAGGAATTCCACGCCACCCAGGTATCGGCCTCGCCCTACTTCCGCCAGTACGTCAAGCAATACACCGACATGCCCATGCTGGTGCGCCTGGTCGAACACGATGGCCGGCTGCTGCCCGATCACCTGCTGCGCGCCTCGCAATTGCCCGGCCAGCTGGACGAGGCCAACAACGCCGACTGGAAGACCCTGGCCATCGACGAGGGCAGCGGCGAGATCGTCGCCCCCAACGGCTCCATCGGCTATCGCTGGGGCGAAGGCCAGGTCAACGGCGGCGAAAAAGTCGGCCGCTGGAACCTGGAAGCCCGCGACGGCCATTCCGGCCGCAGCATCGATCCCCTGCTCTCGCTGCTGGGTCGCCACGATGAGGTGGCCACCGTCAGCTTCAACTACTTCGGCGGCGACGACGCCCAGCCCCTGCTGCAACGCCAGGTACCGGTGCGCCGCGTGCGCCTGGCCAATGGCAGCACGGTACTGGTGGCCACCGTCTATGACCTGATGCTGGCCAACTACGGTGTCGACCAGGGCCTGGGCGGCGACGTCGCCCATACCTACGACGACGATGTACCCTACACCCCGGCCTGGCAGGAGAAGCACACCGGCGTCAAGCGCGAACTGGTGATCCAGGTGGCGCGCGAATTTGCCCAGAACGCCCATGACACCGAAGGCCGCAGCATGATCATCGTCGGTGCCGCGCTGAACCACTGGTACCACAACGACATGATCTATCGCGGCATCATCAACCTGCTGATGATGTGCGGCTGCATCGGCAAGTCCGGTGGCGGCTGGGCCCACTACGTCGGCCAGGAAAAGCTGCGCCCGCAGTTCGGCTGGGCACCGCTGGCCTTCGCCAGCGACTGGGTCCGCCCGCCGCGCCAGATGAACGGCACCAGCTTCTTCTACGCCCACACCAGCCAGTGGCGCCACGAAAAACTGGGCCTCGATGAAATCCTTGCGCCTACGGCCGACCGCCAGCGCATCGGTCCCATGAGCATGATCGACATGAATGCCAAGGCCGAGCGCATGGGCTGGCTGCCCTCGGCACCGCAGCTGGAAACCAATCCGCTGGATGTCTGCGATGCCGCCCATGCCGCGGGCCAGACGCCGCAGGACTACCTCAAGGAAGCGCTCAAGTCAGGCGACATCCACATGAGCTGCGAGGATCCGGACAATCCCAAGAACTTCCCGCGCAACATGTTCGTGTGGCGCTCCAATATCCTGGGCAGCTCGGGCAAGGGCCACGAGTATTTCCTGAAATACCTGCTGGGCACGCAGAACGCCCTCTTCGACGATGCCAGCGAGGCCGTGCGCCCCAGCGAGGTCAAGTACCGCGACGAAGCCGCCGAAGGCAAGCTGGACCTGCTGGTGACGCTGGACTTCCGCATGAGTACCACCTGCCTGTACGCAGACATCGTGCTGCCCACCGCCACCTGGTACGAGAAGGACGATCTCAACACCTCGGACATGCATCCCTTCATCCACCCGCTCTCCGAGGCCGTGCAGCCGCTGTGGGAAAGCAAGACCGACTGGGAGATCTACAAGGGCATCGCCCGCGCCTTCACCGACATCGGCGGCGACTACCTGGGCAAGCGCAACGACATCGTGCTGCAACCGCTGATGCACGACACCCCGGGTGAACTGGGCCAGGCCTTCGAACCCAAGGACTGGAAGAAGGGCGAATGCGACCTCATCCCCGGCAAGACCGCGCCCAGCTTCGTGGTGGTGGAACGCGACTATCGCGACATCTACAAGAAGTTCACCTCGGTGGGCCCGCTGCTGGACAAGCTGGGCAATGGCGGCAAGGGCATCAACTGGAACACCGAGCACGAGGTGGGCGAACTGGGCGGCCTCAACAAGCGCGTCACCGAAGCCGGCGTGAGCCAGGGCCGGCCGCGCCTGGACACCGCCATCGACGCCTGCGAGATGATCCTCACCTTCGCGCCCGAGACCAATGGCCACGTCTCGGTGAAGGCCTGGGAAGCGCTGGGCAAGATCACCGGCCGCGATCACACCCACCTGGCGCGGAGCCGCGAGCATGACAAGATCCGCTTCCGCGACGTGCAGGCGCAGCCGCGCAAGATCATCTCGGCGCCGACCTGGTCGGGGCTGGAGTCGGAAGAAGTCAGCTACAACGCCGGCTATACCAACGTCCACGAATACATCCCCTGGCGCACCCTGACCGGACGCCAGCAGTTCTATCAGGACCACCGCTGGATGCTGGATTTCGGCGAGGGCCTGTGCGTCTACAAACCCGCCATCGATACCAAGACGGTAGCGCCGATGCTGGGCAGCAATCCCAATGGCGAAAAGGAGATCGTCCTCAACTTCCTCACGCCACACCAGAAGTGGGGCATCCACTCGACCTATTCGGACAACCTGCGCATGCTCACCCTGAGTCGTGGCGGGCCGCACGTGTGGGTCTCGGAAGGCGATGCGAAGAAGGCCGGTCTGGTCGACAACGACTGGGTCGAAGTCTTCAACAGCAACGGCACCCTGACGGCGCGGGTGGTGGTGAGCCAGCGCATTCCCGACGGCATGTGCCTGATGTATCACGCCCAGGAAAAGATCGTCAACACGCCCGGCTCGGAACTGAGCGGCAAGCGCGGTGGCATCCACAACTCGGTCACGCGGGCAGTGCTGAAACCGACCCACATGATCGGTGGCTACGCCCAATTGGCCTATGGCTTCAACTACCACGGCACCATCGGCAGCAACCGCGATGAATTCATCGTCCTGCGCAAGATGAACAAGATCGACTGGCTGGAAGGCAGCCAGCAAGAAAGGACTGCATCATGAGAATTCGCGCACAAGTGGGCATGGTGCTCAACCTGGACAAGTGCATCGGTTGCCACACCTGCTCGGTGACCTGCAAGAACGTCTGGACCAGCCGTGATGGCGTGGAATACGCCTGGTTCAACAACGTCGAGACCAAGCCCGGCATCGGCTATCCGAAGCAATGGGAAAACCAGAAGAAGTGGAACGGCGGCTGGCGCCGCACCGAAGACGGCCGCCTGGAACCGCGCCAGGGCGGCAAGAAGCGCATCCTCGCCAATCTCTTCGCCAATCCCAACCTGCCGGCCATCGACGATTACTACGAACCCTTTACCTACGACTACGAGCACCTGCAGAAGGCACCCGAGCTCAAGACCCCGCCCACGGCCCGCCCGGTGTCGGTGCTGACCGGCAGGAAGATGGACAAGATCCACTGGGGCCCCAACTGGGAAGACGACCTCGGTGGCGAATTCAGCGCGCGCAGCCAGGATGCGCTCTTCGAAGGCGTGCAGAAGGAAATGCACAGCACTTTCGAATCCACCTTCATGATGTACCTGCCGCGCCTGTGCGAGCACTGCCTCAATCCCACCTGCGTGGCCTCCTGCCCGTCGGGCTCGATCTACAAGCGCGAGGATGACGGCATCGTGCTGGTGGACCAGGACAAGTGCCGCGGCTGGCGCATGTGCATCTCCGGTTGTCCGTACAAGAAGATCTACTACAACTGGAGCTCGGGCAAGGCCGAGAAATGCACGCTCTGCTATCCACGTCTGGAAGCCGGCCAGCCCACCGTCTGCTCGGAAACCTGCGTGGGCCGCATCCGCTACCTGGGTGTGCTGCTGTATGACGCCGACCGCATCGAGGCGGCAGCCTCGGTGGAGAACGAGCAGGACCTGTACGAAGCGCAACTGTCCTGCTTCCTCGACCCGCACGATCCGGCCGTCATCGCCGAAGCGCGCAAGCAAGGCATCGCCGAGAGCTGGCTGGAAGCGGCCCGCAAGTCGCCGGTGTACAAGATGGCGATGGAATGGAAGATCGCCTTCCCGCTGCACCCCGAATACCGCACCCTGCCCATGGTCTGGTACGTGCCGCCGCTGTCGCCCATCCAGAAGGCCGCCGAGTCCGGCCACATGGGCATGAACGGCATGATTCCCGATGTGAAGTCGCTGCGCATCCCGGTGCGTTACCTGGCCAACCTGCTCACCGCCGGCAAGGAAGCGCCGGTGCTCAGCGCCCTGGAACGCCTGCTGGCCATGCGCGCCTACAAGCGTGCCCAGACCGTACACGGTCAGCATGACGAAGCGGTGCTGCAACAGGTCGGCCTGCAGGCCGATCAGGTCGAAGACATGTACCAGACCCTGGCCATTGCCAACTACGAAGACCGCTTCGTGGTGCCCTCCTCCCACAAGGAAATGGTGGAAGACAGCTTCAACGAAAAGGGCAGTTGCGGCTTCAGCTTCGGCAATGGCTGCTCGGGCGGCACCTCGGAGGGCAGCCTGTTCGGCAAGAAGCCGCAGGGCAGCGTGATCTTCGTGGACATGCCCAAGTCGCGCAAGAAGACGCCGGCGGGCGAATAGACGGGAGACCAGCATGCCATCCACATCCCCTTCATCCGGACCTTCAGGAAGCCCCATGTCCAAGTCCCTTTACCGCATCCTCTCGGCGCTGATCTCTTATCCACAGGCCGAACTGATCGACGCCCTGCCCGAGATCGGGCAGGCGCTGCAGGCGGATACCGAAACGCTGTCAGCCCTGCAGCCGCTGCTGGCACACCTGCAGTCGACCCCGCTGATCGCGCTGCAGGAAGCCTATGTCGAGTCCTTCGACCGCAGCCATGCGCTTTCGCTGCACCTGTTCGAGCACATCCACGGCGAAAGCCGCGACCGTGGCCAGGCCATGGTCGACCTGCTGGACGAATACCGTCGCCATGGCTTCGAACCCTGTGGCACCGAACTGCCGGACTACGTGCCGCTGTTCCTGGAGTTCCTCGGCGAGCTTGACGAAGAGTCTGCCAGCGCCCTGCTGGGTGAGGCCATCCACGTCCTGGCCGCCGTCGGCACGCGCCTGCAGCGCCGCGACAGCCCCTACGCGCCGGTGCTGCTGCTGCTCACCAAGCTCACCGACGTGGTCCCGCGCGAGCAGGACGAGCCCCCGGTGCGCGACATGGATGAGGCCATGGAAGTCTTCGGCCCCGGCGTCGATGGCGTGGAACCGCTGCTGAAACCCGCCATGGCGACGGTGCAGACGATGCACTTCCTTCCGCGCGCTTCCGCTGCGCATGCCGGTCCCCATCCTGCCGTCCACACTCCCGGGAGCGCATCATGAGCTACCTGCATCAATTCCTGTACGGGATCTATCCCTATATCGCGCTGGCCATCTTCCTCTTCGGCAGCCTGGTGCGCTTCGAGCGCGAGCAATACACCTGGAAGAGCGACTCCTCGCAGCTGCTGCATGCCGGCCATCTGCGGGTGGGCAACATCCTCTTCCACGTGGGTGTGCTGGGCCTGTTCTTCGGTCACCTGGTGGGCCTGCTGACCCCGGTGGTGGTGTGGGATGCGCTGGGCGTGACCCATAGCTTCAAGCAGATGATCGCCATGGTGGCCGGTGGCCTGTTCGGCGCGCTGTGCATGCTGGGGCTGCTGATCCTGATCCATCGCCGCCTCACCGATGCGCGCATTCGCGCCATCACCAAGCCGGGTGACAAGCTGCTCCTGCTGTGGCTGCTGGTGACGCTGGCGCTGGGCCTGTCCACCATCGCCGAATCGGCCCAGCATCGCGATGGCCACATGATGGTGCTGCTGATGCAATGGGCCCAGCACATCATCACCTTCCGTGGCGGGGCCGCCGATTTCATCGTGGCTGCGCCGCTGCTGTTCAAGCTGCACCTGTTCATGGGGCTGACGCTGTTCGTGATCTTCCCCTTTACCCGACTGGTTCACGTCTGGAGCGGCTTCGCCACCCTCACCTACCTGAACCGCGCCTGGCAGCTGGTGCGGCCGCGCTAGGCAGCCCAGGGGAACACCGCTCTGCACGGCCTGTGTCCGAACTGCAAGAGCGCTTCGGCCAGCGAATTCGCCAAAGATTGATCCCGGGCAGGGCCGGCCCGCAAGGTGGCGCGTAGACTGGCTTTTTCTTTCCCCTGCCGACGCACCGACATGAACGAACAGGCTGCCCCGCTGCTGTATCTGCCGCCGCGCAAAAGGCTGACCTTCCGCATCCTGCTGATGACCCTGATCGGCCTGGGCCTGACCATGACTGCCATCGGCTATACCCTGCTGCTGTCCTGGCAGCTGGAGGGCGGCGGCACCGTCATCAACGAGGCCGGCAGCCTGCGCATGCGCACCTATCAATTGGCCCTGGCGCTGGAACAGGAACACCCGCGCAACGAGATCGATGCAGAGATCGATCGCTTCAGCCAGATCCTGGCGGGTCTGCAGACCGGACAGCCCGGGCAGCCGACCTTCATCCCGCCGCAAGGCGCCATCCACGAGCAGATGCAACTGGTGCAGCAACAATGGCAACATCGCATGCAGGTCCACGCCCGGGGCGCGCTGGATGCCGCCGATGCGCGCCTGCGGCATGCTGCGCTGGCGCTATATGTGCAGCAACTGCCCGGCTTCGTCAGTGACATCAACCTGCTGGTCTCGCTGGTGGAGGCCGATCTGGCCGACAAGACCACCTGGCTGCGCCTGTGCCAGACGGCACTGATCTTCATGGCCCTGGCCGCCAGCATCGCGGTGCTCTACCTGCTCTACCTGTGGATCGTCGGGCCGGTGCGACGCATGCAGGCGGGCATTGCGCGCATGTCGCAGGATGACCTGGGCGTGCGCCTGCCGGTGGAGACCGAGGACGAACTGGGCCAGCTGGCGCGGGCCTTCAACCAGATGGCCGATCACGTGCAGAGCGTCCATCACACGCTGGCACAGCGCGTGGCCGAGAAAACCGCCCTGCTGCAGGATCAGAACGACGAGCTCAGCACCCTCTACGAGATCACCGGCTTCCTCTCGGGGGCCCACACCATCGAGGCACTGTGCAGCGGTTTCCTGCGCAGCATCATGGACAAGCTGCAGGCCGGCGGCGGCACCGTGCGCATCCTCGACGAACGCGGCCACCTCTACATCGCCGCCCATGCCGGCATCTCCGAGGAGATCGTCGAACAGGAACATTGCCTCAAGGTCGGCCAGTGCCTGTGCGGCGGCGCCATCGAACAGGGCGTGATCGTGATCCGCGATTTCCGCGAACTGGACCCGCGCCAGCACTACCGCTGCCAACAAGAGGGCGCGGCATCGCTGGGGGTGTTCCAGATCCTGGTGCGCGAGCAGGTCATCGGCAGCTTCTCGCTGCACTTCTCGCAGCAGCGCGCCATCAGCACCGACCAGCGGCGCCTGCTCGACACCCTGGGCCGGCACCTGGGCGCGGCCATCGAGAACCAGCGCCTGATCGCGCGTGAAAAGGAATTCGCCGTCGCCAACGAACGCAACCTGCTGGCCCAGGGCCTGCACGACAGCATCGCCCAGGGGCTCAACTTCCTCAACCTGCAGGTGCAGATGCTGGAAGACTCGCTGGCGCGCGGCAGGGTCGACGAGATCCGCGACATCGCCCCCATGCTGCGCGCAGGAGTGCAGGAGAACTACGAGGACGTGCGTGAGTTGTTGCAGAACTTCCGCACCCGCCTGCAGGACAGCGACCTGGAGGCGGAAATGCGCAAGGCCCTCGACAGGCTGCAGCGCCAGAGCGGCCTGCAAAGCCGGCTCGACATCAGCGGCAACGGCCCGCCGCTGGCGCCCGAACAGCAATTGCAGGTGCTCTTCATCCTGCAGGAAGCACTGTCCAATGTGCGCAAGCATGCCCAGGCCAGCCAGGTGGAGATCGTGGTACGCAACGAGCGTGATTTCCGGATGAGCGTGGCCGACGACGGCCAAGGCTTCCTGCCCGAGACCGCCCATGCCAAGGGTCTGGAGCATGTCGGCCTGCGCATCATGCAGGAGCGCGCCGAGCGGCTGGGCGGGCGGCTCGACATCGATAGCCAGCCCGGTCGCGGCACCCGCATCCGCCTGGAACTCAAGCGCCAGGAACGCCTCGTGGCCTGAGCGCCCCTCACAACAGGAAAAGAACATGACAATCAGGATACTTCTGGTCGATGACCACAGCTTGTTTCGCAGCGGCATCCGCCTGCTGCTGCAACGCCACCCCGAGTTCGAGGTCGTGGGCGAGGCCGTCGACGGCCTGGACGCCGTCAAGCGCGCCCGCCAGCTACGCCCGGACGTGGTCCTCATGGACCTGAACATGCCCGGCCTGTCCGGGCTGGAAGCCATGCAGCTGATCGTGGAAGACCTGCCCGAGACCGCCGTGCTGATGCTCTCGGTCTCCGAAGAAGCCGACGATCTCTCGATCGCGCTGCAGAACGGTGCGCGCGGCTATCTGCTGAAGAACATCGAGACCGAGACCCTGGTGCAATCCATCAAGCGCGCCGCCGCCGGCGAGCCGGTCATCTCCGAAGCCATGACAGCCAAGCTGGTCATGCAGTTCCGCGCCGCCACCCATCCTCAGGGCGGCGCCGCCACCCGGGAGAAGCTCACCCAGCGCGAACGCGAGACCATGGCCTGCGTGGCCCGTGGCGAAAGCAACAAGGAAATCGCCCGCAGCCTGGAGGTGGCCGAGAGCACCGTCAAGATCCATGTGCAGAACATCCTCAAGAAGCTCAACCTGAGCAGCCGGGTGCAGATTGCCGTGTATGCTGTCGAGCATGGCCTGGACAAAACGGCCTGAGCGGCGTACCTTACCGCTCCGCCAGGCGCCTTGCCCAAGAAAGAAAGCCCATGCAAAAGATCACCTTCCCCCTGCAAGACCATCCCTATGTGGAACTGAACCAGCTGCTCAAGCTCTGCGGCCTGTGCGACAGCGGGGGTGCCGGCAAGCAACTGGTAGCCGAGGGCCACGTCAAGGTCGACGGCAAGCCCGAGTCGCGCAAGACCTGCAAGATCAGCGCCGGCCAGAAGGTCAGCCTGGGCGACGTGCTCATCACGGTGACCGCGTGATGACGCTGCCGCCGCCAGCCGCGCAGGTGCTGACGTTCTGGTTCGGTGCCGATTGGCAGACCCTGCCCGCGCACCAGGTCGCCGAGCGCCAGCGCGCCCTCTGGTGGGGCAAGGACCCCGCCATCGATGCCGACTGCCGCAACCGCTTCGAGACGCTGGTGCAGGACGCCGCCGCCAACCGCCTGGCCGACTGGAGCGACACGCCCCATGCGCTGCTGGCCCTGGTGCTGCTGCTGGACCAGATGCCGCGCAATATCTATCGCGACACCCCGCAAGCCTTCGCCTTCGACGAACTGGCGCGCCAGTACACGCACCTGGCGCTGGCCATGGGCGTGGACCAGGAGCTGCCGGCGATTGCCCGCGTGTTCCTCTACCTGCCGCTGGAGCATTCCGAGGATATCGACGACCAGGAGTACATGCTGCAACTGACGCGCGCCCTGGCCAAGTCGGTGGACGCCGCCGACAAGGCCACCTTCGACGGCTATGTCGACTACGCCCGGAAGCACCACGTCATCATCGAACGCTTCGGCCGCTTCCCGCACCGCAACCGCATCCTGGGGCGTGCGTCTACTCCGGAAGAAAGTGCATTCCTGACCCAGCCCGGTTCCTCCTTCTGAGCCGATGCTGAAGTAGTTCGATACCCGCAGACTGAAAGCGCCTCCCGCTGGAGGCGCTTTTTTGTTTTGCCTACACTCGCGGCTTTCCCCCTCGGATCTGCGCCGCATGCGTGCCTCCTCCTCCGGTTTCTCGATGATCGAAGTGCTGATCGCCATGCTGGTCATCGGCACCGGCGCGCTGGCCATGGTGATGCTGCAACTGCATGCCTTGCGCAGCAGCAACGAGAGCGGCCTGCACGCCAGGGCCACGCTGCTGGCGCTGGAACTGGCCGAATTGCGGGCCGGCTATCCGATGCGCGGTGGCGGCGACGACCCCACGCTCTTTGCCATCCAGGCCGGCAAGCCGCCCATGATCGCAGAGGATTGCACCCTGGCACCCTGCAGCGCCCAGGGCTTCGCAGCAGCAGCGGTGGCCGACTGGGGAAGCCGCTTCCTGCGCGACTTCCCGTCCGCGCGCGCGGTGGCCTGCCACGACGGCAGCAGCAGCGCGCACAGCCAGTGGCGCTGCGACCATGATGCCTCCGCCGCCGTCGTGCTCAAGCTGGGCTGGCGCCGCATCGGCACCACCCGGCCCGACAACGGCCCCGTGATGAGCCTGGTGCTGGGGCAGTGAATGCGACGCCAGGCTCCCTGCCCTCAAGACGGCCTGACGCTCATCGAACTGATGATCGCCATGACCGTGGGCCTGCTGGTATTGCTGGTGGCCGGCACCCTGCTGCACCAGGCCCGCAGCGCCTACCAGGATCTGGACGACGCCAGCCGCGTGCAGGAAACCGGCCGCATGGCGCTGGATCACCTGCAGCAGGCGCTGCGCCAGGCCAGCCACCTGCCGTGGGAGAACATCGATGGCGAGAGCGATCCGGAACCGACACTGCCGACACTGCCGACACTGACAACACCCGCCACCGGCCTGCGCGGCCTGGACGACAGCCACCAGGCCGATGCCCTCGATCCCTCCGCTGGCCTGTTCGGCGCGCGAGCCGGCGATGGCGTCAACCATAGCGATGTGCTGATGATTGGCTTCTTCGGCGCCCCCGCCGGCAGCCACGCCCGGGTCGGCAACTGCAGCGGGGCCGAGGCCGCCAGCGGCCCGCTGGACGATGCCAGCCGCCAGTGGGTGATCTACTACATCGCCCCCGGCACGGGTGGCGAGGCCGAGCTGCGCTGCCGCTACCAGGGCAGGAACGGAGTGTGGACCTCCGACGCCATCGCGCGCGGCGTGGAAGCCATGCAATTGCGCTACGCCATCGACAGCGACGGCGACGCCGCCCCCGATCGCTGGCTGGATGCCTCGGCCATGGCCGCGCCCCAGTGGTCCAGCGTGGTGCTGGTGCGCATCGCGCTGCTGGTGCGGGGCAGCCAGCGCCGTCCCGGCGCCGCGGGCGCGGCCGCGCGCAGCTACGACCTGTATCCGCCAGGCCCCCATGCCGATGCAGCCTGGCGCGTCACCGAAAAGCAGGGCGAGCAACGTCGGCGCGCCGTCTTCCAGACCACCGTCATGCTGCGCAACCACGCCGTGACAGGCTGGCCGCGATGAGCGCGCCGCTGCAGCGCCAGCGCGGCGCCACCCTGATCATCGCCTTGAGCCTGCTGAGCGTGATCCTGCTGCTGGGCGCGGCCAGCACCTCGCTGCTGATGCTGGACGAACACGCGGCGCGCAATCACCGTGAGCATGTCCAGGCGCACCTGGCGGCCCAGGCCGCGCTGGCCGACGCCTGCGAAGACCTGATGCGGGTACGTCGCATCACGCTGGAGCGCTTCGACGCCCGCACCGGCTGCCTGCAACAAGCCGAATCCCGTGGCCTGTGCCTGGGCCAGCCCGCGCACAGCGGCTGGCAACCGCAACAGTTGCACGGCCCGCAGGCCATGACAGCCGCCTATGGCGAATTCACCGGCCGCCGCTTCGGCCATGCCGCCGACATCCCGGCGCCGCGCTACCTGATCGAACGCCTGCTGCCCGGCAAGAAGGCCGCTGCTTCCAGCTCTGCGCTATACCGTCTGCTGGGCATCGGCTACGGCCGGGGCGAGGCCATGGTGGCGCTGCAGGCGGTAGTCGCTTGGCCTGATGCCGATACCGCATCCGCTTCACCACCACCCGTGCGCTGCGCCATGCTGGCCTGGCGCCCCCTGTTCCTCCCTGCCACGCCATGATGATGACTACTCCCTGCGCCTTACCCCTACGCTCCCGCCGCCATCGCGGCTTCACCCTGCTGGAACTGATGGCCGCGCTGGCCATCGTGATCCTGCTGGCCGGCCTCAGCTGGAGCAGCTACCAGCATTACGTCAGCCGGGCGCGCCGTGCCGAAGGCCGCGCCGCCATACTGCAGGTACTGCTGCAACAGGAACGCCAGTTCGCCTATGGCCACCGCTACCAGGCCTTCCAGCCAGGACCAGCCGAGACCGGCTTCAAGTGGTATTCAGGGGGCACGCCCGCCACCAGCGCCTACGCCCTCTCGGCGCAAGCCTGTGCCGGAGAGGACCTGGCCAGCTGCGTGCAGGTCAGTGCCACCCCGGGCGGCGCCCACGTCAATGCCACCTATGGCGACAGCCAATGCGGCGTGCTGCGCGCCGACAGTCGCGGCAGCCGCAGCGCCGACAGCAGCGATTGCTGGTGAGACCATGTACGGCCGGGGATTCACGCTCATCGAGCTGATGGTGGTGCTGCTCATTGCCGCCATCGTACTGGCGGCGGGCGTGCCCGCCATGCAGGACATCGCCAGCGAGCAACAGCTGGTGAGCGCTGGCAACCAGTTCTTCCACAGTGTCAACCTCACGCGCTCGCAGGCGCTGCGCCACGGCCAGCGCGCCGAGATGGCTCCTACCGATGGCCGCGACTGGCAGACCGGTTGGCAGGTCCGCGTCGGCCAGCGTGTGCTGATGCGGCAGGCACCGCTGCCAAAGAGTATCGCGGTGGCCTATACCCAGGGCGGCGAGGTGCTTGGCTATCATCCCGGTGGGCAGCCGGTCACGCGCGGCAGCTGGTATTTCAGCAGCGACAGCCGCTCGCGCGTGGTGGTGATCAACTTCCTGGGACGGGTCAGGATCTGCAACCCGCACCGGGACAGCCATTGCAGCCAGGCCGCCAGCGACTGAGCCGGTCCGTCGGGGTGGCAAAGGCGTGTATATTGACGGTCAATCGTTTTCGCCTGCGATGGCGCTGACCCATTTCCCTGCTGAACTCATGACGCACACTGACGACTCGCTCTATCAACTCGACATCGGCAACGACCAGCAAGCCATGGCGCTGGCGCTGATCCAGGCCGGCTTCGGCATGCTCAACACCACGCCCAATCCGCGTGTGGGCTGCGTGATCGTCAAGGACCGGCGCGTCATCGGTGCCGGTTTCACCCAGCCGCCCGGCGGCAACCATGCCGAGATCCAGGCCATGGCCAACGCCGCCGCACGCGGCCAGGACGTGCGCGGCGCCACCGTCTATGTGACCCTGGAACCCTGCAGCCATTTCGGTCGTACCCCGCCCTGTGCCGATGCGCTCATCCGCGCCGGCGTAGCCCGCGTGGTCGCCGCCATCGCCGACCCCAATCCGCTGGTGGCCGGCCAGGGCCTGGCGCGCCTGCAGGCCGCCGGCATCGAGACCGCCTGCGGTCTGCTGGAAGAAGAAGCGCAAGAGATCAACATCGGCTTCCTGCACCGCATGCGCACCGGCAAACCCTGGATCCGCATGAAAAGCGCCGCCAGCCTGGATGGCAAGACCGCGTTGCATAACGGCGTGAGCCAATGGATCACCAGCCAGGCCGCGCGCGACGATGGCCACATCTGGCGTGCCCGTGCCTGTGCCATCATGGCCGGCATCGGCACCATCCAGAAGGACGATGCGCAACTGACGGTGCGCGCCATCGAGACCCCGCGCCAGCCGCGCCGCATCGTGGTCGACAGCAAGCTGCTGGTGTCGCCCGAAGCGCGGGTGATCCAGGGCGGCAACACCTGGGTCTTCACCGCCACCGACGATCACGACAAACGCGCCGCGCTGGAAGCCGAAGGCGCCGAAGTGATCCTGCTGGCCAATGCCGAAGGCAAGGTCGACCTGCCGGCCCTGGTGCGCGAACTGGGCCAGCGCCAGATCAATGAGCTGCACGTGGAAGCCGGCGCCAAGCTCAATGGCGCCCTGCTGCGCGAGGGCTGCGTGGACGAGCTGCTGGTCTACATGGCCCCGGCCTTGATCGGCGATGGCCGCAACATGTTCGAACTGCCGCCGCTGGAAGACCTGTCCGGCAAGCTGGGCTTGCGCTTCCACGAGGTCAAGCAGGTCGGCCCGGATTTGCGTATCCTTGCACGTTTCGCTTGATCGCCTTTGATCGCCCTTGATTGTTTTTGATTGATTTTCGGATTCGCTGCAAGAGGACTGGACAATGTTTACAGGTATCGTCGCCGCCATCGGCACCATCACTTCCGTCACCCCCCTGGCCGCCGGCCCTGACGCCGGCGTGCGCCTGACCATCGATGCCGGCGCGCTGCCGATGGCCGATGTCGGCCTGGGCGATTCGATCGCCCTGAATGGCGCCTGCATGACCGTGGTCGAGAAGACCGCGCGCGGCTTCACCGTGGATGTCTCGCGCGAGAGCCTGCGCCTGACCGCCGGCCTGGACGCCCTCGGCGAAGTCAACCTGGAAAAGGCCCTGACCCTGGCCGAGCGCCTGGGCGGCCACCTGGTCTCCGGCCACGTCGATGGTTTGGGCCAGGTGCACTCCTTCGAACCGGTGGGCGAGTCGCGCGAGCTGATCGTCGACGCCCCCAAGGCACTGGGCAAGTACCTGGCCTACAAGGGTTCCATCGTGGTCAATGGTGTCTCCTTGACCGTCAACCGCGTGGAAGACCTGGCCGACGCCTGCCGCTTCTCGATCAACCTGATCCCGCATACGGTGGAAGTCACTACCCTCAAGCATTTGAAGGCGGGCAGCAAGGTCAATCTTGAGATTGATCTGATTGCGCGGTATGTGGAACGCATGCTCTCCTCCGGCCAGCACTGAAGCTCGCTCCCTGCAATGAAAAAGGGACACGCCGGCGTGTCCCTTTTTCATTGATCCCTACCCCATGCCACTCACCACTCAGGGCAACTTGAGAAAAACCTTGTCATAGATCCCCCGGATCTCCGTAACCGACTCCGGATCGTGCCACTTCTCCACGATGCGCCGGTAGAAGGGCTTGGCCCGGTTGGCCAGCAGCACCTTGTTGACCGCCTCCACCACCTGGCGCCCCCATTCATTCTTGGCGCACATCACCCGGTTGAAGACCACCTCATCGGCCTCCTGCATCGGAATGGCCACCAGCTCCCCGCCATGCCCCATGACGCGGGCCTGGTCCTGCGCCAGCAAGGGCAGCTCGACCATGAAGTCGATGCGGCCGGCCAGCAGCATGCCCACCGCTTCCACTTGCTCGGAATAGTATTCCCTCGGCGGGTAGGCCTTGAGCAAGCGGTCTACCGTCGGGCTGTAGGAACGGTCGCGCATCACCGAGGTGATGAGCTGGTGGTCCTTCAACAAGGACTCCAGCGACGGACGTTGCGGAAACTGTGCCAGGCGGTCGCGCCGCACGATGATGCGCAGCGGCAGGAAGATCGAACTGGGCAGCGAGAAATAACCCTCGCTCTCGCGCTGCGGCGTCTTCAGCGCACCGTTGAAGCACCAGTGGCTGCCCTTCTTGATCTCGCTGTAGATGCGTGGAAAAGGAGCGTCCAGCTCCACGTGCTCATACTGCGGCATCTGTGCCTTGAGCACGTCGAGTGCCTGGTCGAAGATGCCCTGGTGCGCCCAGGTTCCCTCGCGGATCATGTAGGGCGGCACGTTGTACTTGCCCCAGGTGATCTGGTCGCCCGCCACGGCGGCATGGCACGTCAGGAGAAAGGTCAGCAGCGACAGCGGGTAACGCAGGACTCGAAACGACATTGCCTATTCTCTATGGTCAACCAGGGGGAAAGGTGCGCCACCAAAGGATGGTAGCGTTATCAACGAAGTAGTGCTGCGGCAGGATTCTAACGGAAAGCGCCCGCCTCTGCGCTGTTGCAGCGGGGCGGGCCATGCTATTTTTTTGTCTATCGATATGAGTTTCCCGGGATCAATTCTTCCCCGGGCAGTTCGCTAGGCGCTCTTCCTGGCGCGGCGCTCCAGCAATTCGCCGATGCTGCGCTTGACCTTCTCGCCCGCAGCCGGGCCTTCTGCAATGATGTGGCTCCCAGCGGAAATAGGCTTGCCGGTGTTGGCATCCACCAGGATGGGAATGGCTTGCTTGCCGGTGGCGGTATCGACCAGGATGACACTCTCCCCTTCCGGCGCGAAATGCGTATTACCCCATTGCAACAGCGCCACCAGCACCGGGCGGAAGTCGCGGCCACGTGGAGTGAGATGGTATTCGTAACGGGGCGGGCGCTCCGAATACATGACCTTCTCCAGCAAGCCTTCCTCGACCAGCCCGGCCAGCCGGCGTGTGAGGATGTTGGGGGCGATCTCCAGGTGCTTCTGGAATTCGTCGAACCGGGTGAGTCCATAGAAGGCATCCCGCAGGATCAGGATGCTCCACCATTCGCCGACCCGGTCCAGCGATCGGGCGATCGGGCACTGCATATCATCAAAGCGCTTTCGTTGCATCACGCACTCTCCACTCTTCCACTCTTCTACCTATCATCCAGGAACCGCGCTCGCCGGGCTCCGCAACCCGCATTGTGACATGCGGCGCGCAGCCGGCACGCAAGCGGCCTCAATGCGCATCCGCCGACGGCGCCTTGGGCGGGGTGATCTTGCGCATCAGCGGCACCATCAGGGTGGCGATGACAAAGCAGACCATCACCGCCAGGAAGGCGTCGGCAAAACTCATCGTCAGGGCTTCGCGGTAAGTCAGCTGCCACAGCTGGCGCAGCGCCGCCGCCTGGCCTTGCAGGGCGTCGCCGAACTGCGCGCCCATGCCATCGCCCAGCGCGCGCAGGGCGTCCACCATGCTGCCATTGCCGGCATTGAGGTGGTCGGCCAGGCGCATGAAGTGCAGATTGGTGCGGTCATTGAGCAAGGTGGCGCATAGCGCAATGCCGATGGCGCCGCCCAGGTTGCGCATCAGGTTGAACAGGCCCGAGGCGAACTTGAGCCGCGCCGGCGCCAGCCCGCCCAGGGTCAGCGTCACCGTGGGCGGCACCGCCAGTTGCTGGCCCATGCCGCGCAGCGCCTGCGGCACCAGCAGCTCGGCCCAGCCCCAGTCATGCGTGAGAGGCGCGAACTGCCACATCGACAGGGCGAACAGGGCCAGGCCGATCATCATGATCCAGCGCAGGTCCAGACGCTTGGTCAGCCAGGCGTAGAGCGGGATCGAGAGGATCTGGAATACTCCGGTGGAAAACACTGCCAGGCCGATCTGCAAGGCGCTCAGGCCACGCACCCGCCCCAGGAACAGCGGCGTGAGGTAGATCGTGGCGAAGATGCCGATACCGGTCACGAAGGAAAAGAAACAACCCAGCGCAAAATTGCGGTCCTTCAGGGCACGCAGGTCCACCACCGGCTCGGCCGTAGTCAGGCTGCGCCAGACGAAGAGCAGGCCGGCAATGCCCGAGATCCAGGCCGTGGCGGCGATCACCGGATCGCCCAGCCAGTCCCAGCGCGGGCCCTCCTCCAGGGTGTATTCCAGGCAGCCGAGGAAGAGCGACATGAACAGGATGCCGGCATAGTCGGCGCGGCGGATCAGCGACCAGTCCGGCAGGTCGATGCGCACCAGGCGCGGCACCGCCAGCGTGATGAAGATGCCTGGCACCAGATTGATGAAGAACAGCCAGTGCCAGCTGTAGTGGTCGGTGATCCAGCCGCCCACGGTCGGCCCCAGCGTGGGGGCCAGCGAGGCAATCGCGCCGATGGTGGAGGCGGCGATGACGCGCTGCTTGTTCTCGAAGAAGGCGAAGGCGGTGGTGAAGACGGTGGGAATCATCGAGCCGCCCAGGAAGCCCTGCAGCGCACGGAAGACGATCATGCTCTGGATGTTCCAGGCCAGGCCGCACAGGAGGCTGGTGAGCGTGAAACCAGCCGCCGAGACGGCGAACAGCCAGCGCGTGGACATCATGCGGGTCAGCCAGCCCGAGAGCGGGATGACGATGATCTCGGCGATCAGGTAGCTGGTCTGCACCCAGGTGGTCTCGTCATTGCCGGCCGAGAGGCCGCCGCCGATGTCACGCAGCGAGGCCGAGACGATCTGGATATCCAGCAGCGCCACGAACATGCCCACGCACATCACGCCAAAGGCGAACACCTTGGCCGACGTACTCATCTGCGAGGGTTGCACCAGCATCGCGGCGGCGTTCATGATCCCTGGCCCCGGCCATCGACACGGGCCACCACCGACAGGCCCGGACGCAAGGCATCCAGCACGCCATCGGCGTTATCGAGCAGGATGCGCACCGGCACGCGCTGCACGATCTTGGTGAAGTTGCCGGTGGCGTTCTCCGGCGGCAGGATGCTGAACTGCGCACCGGTGGCCGGCGCCACGCTGGCCACATGGCCATGGAAGACGTGACCCGGCACCGCATCAGCCTCGATGGTGGCCGCATTGCCGGGCTTGATGCGGGCCAGCTGGCTCTCCTTGAAATTGGCATCGACCCACAGGCCACGTGCCGGCACGATGGACATCAACTGCACCGCCGTGGCGGCATAGGCGCCCTGGCGTGCATGGCGGTTGCCGACCACGCCGTCGATGGGGGCGCGCAGCTCGGTATAGCGCAGGTTCAGCGCCGCCGTGTCGCGCTCGGCACTGGCCTGGGCCAGGGCGGCCACGGCCTGCTCATGCTGGGTATCGATCACTGCCAGCTGGCGCGTGGCCACGGCCAGCGCGGCCTCGGCCTTCTGGCCGTTGGCGGTGGCCTGGAGGAAGTCGGCATTGGCCTTCTGCGCACTCTGCACCGACACCGCCGCCCGCGTGACCAGACGCTCGAAACGACGATCGTCTTCCTGGGCGCGGACGGTCTCGGCGCGGCTGGCATCGACGCCGGCACGGGCCTGGGCGATCAGCGAAGTCTGCACCGCACGGGTGGCTTCCAGGTTGGCAATCTCGGCCTTGCGTGCCGCCACCAGGCCATCGGCCTTGGCCAGGGCCGCGCGGTAGTCGCTGTCGTCCAGCTGCACCAGCAGGTCGCCGGCATGCACCAGCTGGTTGTCGGTCACCTTCACGGTGGCGATGTAGCCGGGCACCTTGGCGCTGATGACGGTGATGTCGCCACCAATGTAAGCGTCATCGGTGTCTTCGATGAAACGACCGGTGTGCCACCAGTGCCATCCATAGAACAGTACGGCCAGACCGGCGACCACGGCGACGGCCATGGCCAGCTGGAGTTTGCCGCCGGCGCGCCGACGCTGGAGGGGCGCGTCGCCTGCGGGAGGAGTGGTGGAGGACATGGACAGGGCTCCTTGCAAAGAGAGAAATGTTGTCGGGACATAAACCGGGAAACCGGGAAACCGGAAAACCGGTTGAAAGCCGGCTGGATAAAAACCAGTTGCTTTCAATTTGAAAGTTACTTTACACTTGTGACTATCGAATTGCAAGTAACTATCTGCCCGCTCTGCAAAAAGGAAAGCTCATGCGCCCCTCCAAATGGCTACTCGCCCCCCTCTCCAGCGCCCTGCTGGCCGCCTGCGCCACCGTGCCGGACTACCACCCGCCCGCCCCGCTCCCGGATGGCCAGGCGTTGCCGGCGCGCTACGCCCACGCGCCGACGGGCTCGGTAGAAGAATCGGCGACAGCGCAGCAGGAGACCCTGCGCCAGTGGTGGTCGCGCTTCCAGGATCCGGTGCTGGACCAGATCATCGAGCGCGTGCTGGCCCAGAACCTGGACCTGCAGGCTGCGCTGGCCAGGGTGCAGCAAGCACGCGCGGCAGCCGGCCTGGCCGATGCGGCGCTGCTGCCCAGCGGCAGCGTCACCGCGCAGGCGGCGCGTGAACGGCAATCCCTGCGCAGCCCCCTGGGTGAGATCGCCAGCCACCAGCCCGGCTACCAGCGCAACCAGACCCTCTACGACCTGGGCGCCGGGGCCAGCTGGGAAGCCGACCTCTTCGGCGGCCTGCATCGCCAGCGCGATGCCGACCAGGCCAGTGCCGAAGCGGCCGCCGCCGACGGCCTGGGCGTGCGGGTGGCGATTGCCGCCGAAGCCGCCGATGCCTACTTCAGCCTGCGCGGCGCACAGGCAAGACTGGCCATCACCGAAGAGGAAATCGCCACCGACAGCCGCCTGAGCGAACTGGTCAGCCTGCGCCTGCAGGATGGCCTGGACAACCGGCGCGAACTGGCCCTGGCACAGGCACAACTGGCCAGCGCCCGCGCGGCGCTGACGCCCTTGCGTACCCTGATCGAACTGCAGCGCAACCGGCTGGACGTATTGATGGGCCAGGTACCGGGCAGCAGCGCCGCCGCGCTGACCGGCAGCGCCCGCCCGATCGCCACGGCACCGGCGCTGTCCACCTTGCCCGCACCGGCCGCGCTGCTGCGCCGCCGCCCCGACGTGATGGCCGCCGAGCGGCGACTGGCGGCCTCCCATGCACGCATCGGTGTGGCCATGGCCGAGTACTACCCCAAGCTGTCGCTGTCGGGGCTCTTGGGCTTCGAAAGCCTGTCCAGCCTGACGCTGTCCAGCCAGACCTTCCAGCCGCTGGCGGCGGTCGGCCTGCGCTGGCGCCTGTTCGATTTTGGTCGGGTCGATGCGGAAGTGGCACAGGCACGCGGTGCCAATGCAGAAGCGCTGGCACGCTTCCGTCAGGCCATGCTCAAGGCCACCGAGGATGTGGAGAATGCCCTGGTCACCGAGACCCAGCTCGATGACCGCCTGCAGGCCCTGCAGGCGCGTCGCGCCGCCACCGCTGACGCCCTGGCTGCCGCGCGCGAAGCCTTCGACGGCGGTGCCACCAGCCAGGTCGAGGTACTGCAGCAGCAACGCCAGCTGCTCGATGCCCGCGACCAGCTGGCGCTGGCCCAGGCCGATGCGGCACGGGCCAGCGTGGGAACCTTCCGCGCCCTGGGGGGCGGTTGGTAGTAGGAGAGAAAAAGAGCTGCGAGAAACACCGGCGCGCGTCCAGGCGCGTCGGGGCGCATCAGACCGGACGTGCCGCCATATCCGCGATCAGTCCATCGATGAAGTCCTCGCACAGCACCAGTTGTTCGGCCGTGACGAATTCATCCGGGCGATGTGCATGGTTGATATCACCCGGCCCGCAGATGACCGAGTCGATGCCATGCTTGCCGAAGATGCCCGCCTCGGTGCCGAAGCCGACCTTGCTCTGCTGGCCCGGCACCGCGCGGGCCGCGACGATCTTGCCGATCTCGGCCCCGGGCGGGGTTTCCAGGGCCGGATAGTCGATGCAGGGCTGCAGGCTGATGCTTGACTCCTCGGCTTTCTGGCGCATCTCCGGCAGCAGCACGCTGTCGATGTAATGACGGATGCGCTGGTCGATGGGTGCCGGATCCTGCACCGGCAGATAGCGATACTCGAACACGAATTCGGAACTGGCCGGGATCGTATTGGTGGCAATGCCGGCATTGAACAACGTGGTCGTCATGGTGGTGTGGGGCACGTCGAACAGCGGGTCATGCGGCCCTTGCTCCAGCTCGCGCGACTGCGCCCGCAGGAAGGCCACCAGTTCGCTGCCGTACTCGATCGCATTGACCGCCGCCTGCGGCGTGGACGAATGCGCGCTGCGGCCGGTGACCTGGCAGCGGAAGGCGCGCTTGCCCTTGTGACCGGTCTTCATCTGCATATTGGTGGGCTCGCCCACCACGCAACCCAGGACCTGCAACTGCTGCCGTGCCAGGTCTTCCAGCAGGCGGTGCACACCCAGGCAGCCGACTTCTTCGTCATACGAAAAGGCAAGATGGAAAGGCCTGGCCGAATCGGCCTCCAGCATCGCATCGACCTTGGCCAGGGCAATGGCGATGAAGGCCTTCATATCGCAGGCGCCACGGCCGTAGTAGCGGCCATCGCGCTCGCTCAGCACGAAGGGATCGGACTGCCAGTGCTGCCCATCCACCGGTACCACGTCGGTATGTCCCGATAGGATGATGCCGCGTCCCTTGCCCTGGCCGACGGTCGCAAACAGGTTGGCCTTGCGGCGGTCGTCGTCGAAGGTGATGCGGGTGTTGATCTGGCGCTGGCGCAGGTAATCCTGGATGAAATCGATCATCTGCAGGTTGGAGTGGCGGCTCACGGTATCGAAGCCGATCAGCTGGCGCAGGATATCGATGGAGCGCTGGTCCGGCATCAGGCGCAGCCCGGGCTGCATCGAGGCTGACAAGGATGACGGGGAGGATGGATGGTTGGACGACATAGCTATCGAAAAAAAAGGCGACTCTCGTGCCAGACTACCGGCCCATGGGAGAGTCGCCAACACACAGAACCATGGATTCACACGTCGGCGTGACGATCACGCACCAGGAGAACAGGAATACAACTGAAAATGGCCGCCGCGATCAGGTAGTAGGCGATGGCCAGCTTGTCGCCGGTCAGGTCGATCAGCCAGGTCACGATGACCGGCGTGAAGCCGCCGAACACCATCACGCCGATGGCATACGAGATCGCCACACCGGTCACGCGGATGCTGGTCGGAAAGAGTTCGCCCAACACGCTGGAAGCGCAGCTCGCATAGCAGGCCAGCAAGGCGCCGATGGTGACCTGCACCAGGATCAGCGAGGCCAGGGACGGCCACAGGGTCAGCAGGTCGAACAGCGGATAGGCCAGCACGGCCGTGAGCAAGGTACCGAAGAGCATCGGTGTCTTGCGACCGATGCGGTCGCTCATCATGCCCACCAGCGGACAGCAGGCCAGCATGGTCACGCCATAGGCGATCTGGCCGAGATAGCTCTCCTGCAGGCTCAGGTGCAATTCACGCACCGCATAGGTGGAAAAATAATTGGAGATGTAGGTAGCGATGGTCCAGAACAGCATGATCAGCACCCCCATGCCGATGGTGCGATAGTGTTGCATCAGCGTGCTGCCCACCGGCGGTTTCTGGTGATGGACATTGGCCAGGAATTCCGGCGTCTCGGCCACGGTGCGGCGGATGTAGATGCCCACCGGTGCGATCAGCAAGCCCAGCACGAAGGCCAGGCGCCAGGCACCGCCGAAGATTTGCTCCTGCGTGAAGACGCTGGAGAGCAGCAAGCCGATCAGGCCCGCCACCAATACGCCACAGCCCTGCGACATCTGCTGGAAGGCCGCATACAGGCCGCGTTGCCCGCCGGGTGCATTCTCATGCAACATGGCCACGGCGCCGCCGACTTCGCCGCCGGCTGAAAAGCCCTGTATCAGCCGCCCGATCACCACGATCACGGGCGCCGCCAGGCCGATGCTGGCGTAGCCGGGACAGAAGGCGATCACCGCCGTACCGGTGGCCATGAGCAGGATGGTCAGGCTCATGCCCTTCTTGCGCCCCACCCGGTCGGCATAGGCGCCGATGACCAGCGCCCCGATGGGCCGGGCGATGAAGCCCACACCGAAGGTGGCGAAGGTCAGGATCAGCGCCATCGTGTCCGATTGCAGGGCAAAGAAGGTCTTGGAGATCGGCACGGCGAAGATGCCGTAGGCAATGAAATCGTAGATTTCCAGCAGGTTGCCCATGGTGGCGGCGATGGCCGCGCGTCGGGATTGTGATTTTCGTTCCACCGGCACGGCTGCCGCCATGCCGACGTGTTCATTCTCTATCCGGGTGCTCTCCATCATTGTCCTCTCCGTGTTGTGGCCGCCATGGGAAGGCATGGCTGGCGATTGGCAAACGGAGTATAGGCAACTAAGATATGCCTAACAAATAGCATATTTGTATTCTTCTATACTTCCAAAGCATAGGATCCCAGGACATGGAAATCCGTCACCTGCGTTACTTCTCGGCCGTGGCCAACCACGGCAGCGTGGCCGAGGCCTCGCGTCGCCTCAATATCGCCCAGCCCGCATTGAGCCGCCAGATCATGGACCTGGAAGACGAACTGGGCGCGGCCCTGTTCGTGCGCGGTGCGCGCGGGGTCACCCTGACCGCCGCCGGCCAGCAGTTCCACAAGGATGCCGAGCGCCTGCTGCAGGACCTGGAAGAAGCCAAGGAGCGCATCTCCCGCATCAGCTCCGGCCAACTGGGTTCCTTGCGCATCGGCATGACGCCCAACTACACCTGGCACCCGGCGCTGCTCAAACCCCTGCAGAAATTCCGCCAAGCCCATCCCAGCGTAGCCCTGCTGCTGGAGCCCTCGATGTCGGCCAAGCAGCTCGACGACATCCGCAACGGCACGCTCGATGGCGGCTTCCTGGCCTGGCGCACCGATGAGGACGCCCACCTGCAGGGCTTCACCATCTTCCGCAATCGCCTGCTGCTGGCGATCCCGGCCAGCAGCCCCATGGCCAAACGCCCGCCGGCGCGCCTCAAGGACCTGCGCGACGAACCCTGCATCTGGTTCCCGCGCACGCGCTCACCGCGCTATTACGATTTCCTGATCCACCAATGCCTGCTGGCCGGCTTCTCGCCCAAGCTGGTGCAATTGGGCAGCGACGTCTCCACCATCCTCGGCCTGGTGGCCGCCGGCATGGGCTACTCCATCGTCTCGGACGCCTCGCGCTTCAACTGCCCGCGCGACGTGGTGCTGTTCGAACACCCCGACCTGTCGTCTTCCTACGACGTCGAATTCGTCTGGAGCGATGAAAACCGCTCGCCAACACTAGAGAATTTCATCGCCTTCCTGCAGAAATTCACGCCGGACTAGGGCCGCATTTTCAGGAAACGGGAAATAGTCTTCAGCTATACCTCAAAGGCATAGATACAGCGGATAACAGTATTTTTCGAATTGGGACGGCATTGCTATATTCAAGCCACAGGGCCTGACCACGCGGGGCTCCTGGTGCCGGACCGCCTGCCCGCTTCTGCCGCGCAGGTTCCGGTGGACGATATCGCCGCGCCGCCACTCTCGATGAGCCTGCCATGTTCCATCCCGCCAAACTCCGCCTGCACACCAAGCTCCGTCTCGCCTTGCTGGCGACCTGGCTGGGCATGCTCCTCATCGGCGCCGCCAGCGCCTATATCACCCGCGCCTCCCTGCTGGATGAACGCAAGGCCGGGCTGGTCAACCTGGTCGATGCCGCCTCGGCCGTGCTGCGGCAATTCCATGCCCAGGTGCAGGCCGGCCAGCTCGATGATGCCCAGGCCCGCCGCATGGCCCTGCAGGCCATGTCGAAGATGACCTACGGCAGCAATGGCTACGTCACCCTCATCGATGATCGTCCGGTGGTGCTGACCCACCCCACCCTGCCCAAGCTGATCGGACAGGACATGCACGACTACCTCGACGCCCACGGCCAGCCGCTCTATCGCAACATGGTGGCCGCCGGCAATCCGGGTGGTGGCGGCTTCGTGCAATACATGGTGCGCTCGCCGGACGGCCAGGCGCAGCTTCCCAAGATCACCTATGTGCAGGGCTTCGCGCCCTGGCACTGGTATGTCAGCTCCGGTACCCTGCTCAACGATATCAACGAGGTGGTGTGGTCGCGCCTGCGCATCCTGCTGCTGGCGCTGCTGCTCATCGGCGGCGCGCTGACCTGGCTGCTCAACGGCATCTTCGGCCGCGTGCTGCACAGCATGGGCGGCGAGCCGGACTATGCCACCCGCATCTCCCACGAGATCTCGGCGGGCAACCTGAGTGTGGCGGTACAGGCCCGTCATGGCGGCAGCATGCTGGGCGCGATGGCGCAGATGCGCGAATCGCTGCTCAGGATCGTCTCGGCCTCGCAGGATTGCGCCCGCGAAATGAGCGTGATGTCACGCGAGATGGTGGATGGCAACACGGACCTGTCGGCCCGCACCGAGCGCCAGGCCGCTTCGCTGCAACAGACCTCGGCAGCCATGCAGACCCTGACCCAGACGGTGCGCGAGACCGCCGAAAACGCCGCCCACGCATCGAAGTTCTCGGCCCAGGCCGCCGCCATCGCCCAAGACGGCGGCAACATCGTCGCCTCGGTGGTGAGCAACATGGATGGCATTGCCCGTTCGGCGACGCAGATCCACGGCTTTGTCGAACTGATCCAGAGCATTGCCGCGCAGACCAATATCCTGGCCATCAATGCCGCCATCGAAGCCGCCCGCGCCGGCTCGCATGGACGCGGCTTTGCCGTGGTGGCGCAGGAAGTGCGGGCCCTGGCCGACCGCTCCGGCCATGCCGCGCGCCAGATCCAGCAACTCATCGCCACCTCCCAGGAAAACATCTCCGCCGGCGTCACGCTGGTGGACGATGCCGGGCGTGTCATGAGCGCAGTGGTGGAATCGGTGACCCGGGTGTCGCAGTTGATCGCCTCCATCGAACAGACCACCGACGACCAGAAGCGCAGCATCGAGGAAGTCAGCCTGGCCGTGGCCGACATCAACGACATGGCCCAGCAGAACGCCGCCCTGGTGGAACAGGCCGCCGCCAGCTCGGCCACGCTGGCCAGCCACTCCGGGGTGTTGATGTCAACGATGGCGCATTTCAGGGTGGCGGCCTGAGAGCGGCCGCCCAGCGCTAGCTTGACTGCGCCAGCGGCGTGCTGGCGCGACGATCGTCGATGGGAAAATGCAGCACCGCCGCCACGATCCCCACCACGAAGGTTGCGCCCCAGAGCAGCGAATACGACCCGGTCAGTTCCAGCATCCAGCCACCCAGCCAGGCGCCGAGGAAAGAGCCGATCTGGTGGCTGAGAAAGCAGATGCCGAACAGCGTGCCCATGTGCTCCGTGCCGAAGATGCGTGCCACCAGCCCGGTGGTCAGCGGCACGGTTCCCAGCCAGGCCAGTCCCATCACGGCGGCGAACAGGCCCACGCTCAAGGGACTCTTGGGTGCCAGGAAGAACAGGCCGATGGCCGTGCTGCGCAACAGGTACAGCCAGCCCAGCACGACCTGTGGCCGGTAGCGTCCGCCCAGCCAGCCGCAGGCCCAGCTGCCGGCCATGTTGAACAGGCCGATCAACGCCAGTGCGGTGGCCGCCAGGCCGCTGGGCATATGGCACAGCTCCAGGTAGCCGGGCAGATGGGTGGCGATGAAGGCCAGCTGGAATCCGCAGGCGAAGAAACCCAGCGTCAGCAACTGGTAGCCGCGATGAGCACGGGCCTGCGCCACCACCTCGCGCAGGCTGTAGCGCAATGCCGTGGCAGCCTGGACCGGGCGCGCGCCCTGCCTCAGCAGGAAGCCCAGCGGTGCCACCGCCAGCACCAGGAAAGCCAGCATCAGCAAGGCTGCGCTCATGCCCGAGGAAGCCCGCATGCCCTGCACCAGCGGCAGCATCAACACCTGCCCCAGCGAACCACCGGCACTGACCAGGCCCATGGCACTGCTGCGGCGTTCCGGCGCCACGCTCTGCCCGACGGCCGTCATCACCACACCGAAGCTGGTACAGCTGATGCCCACGCCGATGAACACACCCATGCCCAGCACCAGCATGACGCCATTGCCAGCCAGTGCCGTCATGGCCAGGCCGAGCGCATAGCAGCAGGCGCCTAGCGCCACCACCGGCGCCGGCCCATGGCGATCGGTCATGGCCCCGGCCAGCGGCTGGGCGAATCCCCATACCAGGTTGTGCAGGGCGATGGCAAAGGCCACCAGCGTCACCGGCAAGCCGTGATCGTAGGACAGCGGACTGATGAACAAGCCGAAGGTCTGGCGCGAACCGAGCGCCATGCTCATGATGGCGGCGCCGGCGGCGACCGCCAGCCAGGTGCGGCGGGTAGCAGAAATAGTCATGGGAGTGCGGTTTTCCGGTTGGTGCTGATGATGTCGATGTGCCCTATTTAAGCGCCTTCGCAGCGCGTGCTCAAACGAATTCGATGATGTTTCACATTCCCTGCAGTCATGCGAAAACCTGTACTGGCAATCTCCACGCAGGCGCGCGGATGTGTTTCAATACCGCATTTCCACCGCCCAGAACGAACCCTCCATGCCCATCCCCCTGACCAAGCTGCCACCGCTGGACCTGATCCGTGGCTTCGTCGCCGTGGGGCGCCGCATGAGCATCACGCTGGCCGCGCAGGACCTGTTTCTGACGCAATCGGCGGTGAGCCGGCAGGTACACCTGCTGGAACAGTTCATGGGCATGCCCCTGCTGCAACGCCACCACCGCGCCATCTCCTTCACGCCGGCCGGCGAGCGGCTCTTTCGCAGTGCCGATGCCATCCTGCTGCAACTGCAGGACACCGTGGGTGAGCTGCATGCCAGCCAGGCCGCGCGCCCGGTCACCATCACCGCCAGCATCGGCATGACCGGACTGTGGCTGCTGCCGCGGCTGTCGCTGCTGCAGCAGCGCTGGCCCGGGCTGGACGTGCGGGTAGCCGCCAGCGACAGCGTGGCCGACCTGCGCCAGGAGGGCATCGACCTGGCCTTGCGCTACACCACCCGCTTGCAGGTGCCGCCGGGCGCGATCCGCCTCTTCGGTGAATCGGTGGCGCCGGTGGCGCATCCGCTGCTGCTGGTCGATGGCAAGCTGCCGGCAGCCACGCCGCTCATCGAATTCGAGCAGCCCAATCCACGGCTGCGCTGGAAGGACTGGTTGGAGGGCAACGACAAGCCCGCCCGCAAGAAGCGCAGCGTACTGCGCTTCAACCAGTACGACATGGTGATCCAGGCCACGCTGGCCGGACAGGGGGTGGCCCTGGGACGCATCGAACTGATCGGGCCGCAGCTGCAAGCTGGCCAGCTGGTCATGCTGGCCGAGCCGCGTACCCAGGGAAGCGAGGGCTATGCCTACTGGCTGATCCAGGCCGACCAGCAGCCCCGCAGCGAGGTGCAGCAGGTAGCGGCGTGGATCATCGCCGAGGCCCAGGCCAGCATCCGCTAGCGCAAGCCGGCAGGGTGGCAGGCGGCCAGCGCATCGTCGAGCCGGTCATTGCCCCAGAACATCTCCTCCCCCACGAAGAAGGTGGGCGCGCCGAAGATGCCCAGCGCGCGGGCCTGGCCGGTCTGCTCACGCAGACGGCTGCGGATGGCATCGGATTGCGCCAGGGCCAGGATGTCATCGGCCGGCAGTTGCATGGCCAGCAGCACCTCGTGCACGGTCTCGGTGCTGTCGATGTCACGGTCCTCGGCGAAGTTCAGGTGCATCACCAGGCGACAGAATCCAGCCACCCACGGCGCCTCGGCATGCGCCAGCGCCACCCGCGTGGCGACCACCGCCGAACGCGGAAAGCGGCTGGGCATGGTCCAGGGCACACCGTACTTGCGGCACTGACGGGCCATGTCGCGCCAGGTGTAGTCACCCTTCTCCTTTTGCAGCACGAAGGGCGAGGTGCTCCAGCCCAATGCCTGGAATACCGGCCCCAGCAGGAAAGGCCGCCACCGCACCTGTACCCGCGCCTGCTGCGCGGCCTGCTCGATGCGCATGGTGGAGAGGTAGCTGTAGTTGCTGCCGAAGTCGAACCAGTACTCGATCACGGGAAGCGCGGCGCTCATGCATGCACCACCAGGCAGCGCAACTCCAGGCTCTTGCGCAAGGTCGCCGAGGGCGGGATCTCGGGCAGGTCGAAGGCGCTATGGGGTGTAAAGCGCGCCACGCCATCGGTGCGCGAATCGAACTGCTTGAACACCAGCGCATCGCTGGCCTGCATGTCGGCGAAGTAATACCAGCGGTGGCGGGGATGGTGGCGCAGCAGGTAGATCTCACCATTGCGACGCGGATAGCGTACCTCGCCACGTACCAGCTCATCGGTCGCCACGCTGCGCGCATCGGCCACTGCCAGCGGCGTGTCCTGCACCACGCCGCGCAGGCTGCGCCAGATGTTGAGGATGGAAAAATGCTGGGCGTAGGCAATCAGGTCGGCATCACGCAGCACCATCGAAAAGCGGCGCCGGCCCGATGCCTCGGTGTAGTCGTTGTGGATACGGCCATTGGCCGCCGGGGTGGCACCCCGCACAGTGCGACCGAAATCCAGCGGTACGCGCGCGGCGTCACGCTCGCGCACCAGGTGGTCGAACACGTAGGCATGGGTGCCGCCGGTCAGGGCCAGGGCCAGTTCCACAGCCTCGGCGTAGTAGGTCGAGGTGATCTCGTCGGCATCGTCGAAATTGCGCACGGCCGTGGGTGCATCGACCAGCTGGAAGCCATTGCTGTCGATGGAGAGATCGGCAAGACGCCCGGCATCGGCGATGAAGCTGCGCTGGGCGGTATATCGCGCGCTCTCCCAGGGTGTCCCCGGCGGCGGTTCGAAGGCATAGCTGACCGGGTCGCGGGCGTCATCGGCCAGGTAGTTGAGCGGTGCCCAGACGCCGGCCGGGCTCTGAAGGGTGGCAGTTGACATGATGGCTCCTTATGCGTGGATGAGATGTTGCTTCATTGAAGCAGCCACGCCTGGGCTATTCAAACGACTTATTTCCACTTACACATGCACAGTGGGAATGTGAAACGACAATGCATATGCTTATGTGAATTTGTTTCTTGGCAGGGGACGGACGGCGCGCTAGCGTCTGTCATCGGTATGTGCGAACCGCTTCTCCCCTCAACGAACGACAAGAAAGAGACAACATGGCAGACAATGCGCAATGGAAATTCGAGACCCTCTCCGTCCACGGTGGCTACGATCCCGATCCGACCACCCGTGCGGTGGCCGTGCCGATCTACCAGACGGTGGCCTTCGCCTTCGATGACACCCAGCACGGCGCCGACCTGTTCGACCTGAAGGTGCAGGGCAATATCTATTCGCGCATCATGAACCCGACCCAGGATGTGCTGGAAAAGCGCCTGGCCGCGCTCGAAGGCGGCATCGCCGCGCTGGCCCTGGCCTCCGGCCAGGCGGCGGTGACCTATGCGATCCAGACCATTGCCGAGGCCGGCGACAACATCGTCTCGGCCTCGACCCTCTATGGCGGCACCTACAACCTCTTCGCCCACACGCTGCCGCAGTTCGGCATCACCACGCGCTTTGCCGATCCACGCCAGCCGACCTCCTTCGAGCCGCTGATCGACGCGCGCACCAAGGCCATCTATATCGAATCGATCGGCAACCCGCTGGGCAACATCACCGACATCGCCGCCGTAGCCGAGATCGCCCATCGCCACGGTGTACCGTTGATCGTCGACAACACCGTCGCCACGCCCTACCTGCTGCGCCCCTTCGAGCATGGCGCCGACATCGTCGTGCACTCCCTCACCAAGTATCTGGGCGGCCATGGCACCACCCTGGGTGGCGCCATCGTGGACTCGGGCAAGTTCCCCTGGGCCAAACACAAGGAACGCTTCAAGCGCCTCAATGAACCCGATGTGAGCTACCACGGCGTGGTCTATACCGAGGCGCTGGGCGAGGCCGCCTACATCGGCCGTGCGCGCGTGGTGCCGCTGCGCAATACGGGCGCGGCGCTGTCGCCCTTCAATGCCTTCCAGATCCTGCAGGGCATCGAGACGCTGGCCTTGCGGCTGGACCGCATCACCGAGAACACGCTGGCGGTGGCGCAGTACCTGAAGCGCCATCCCAAGGTGCGCTGGGTCAATTACGCCGGGCTGGAAGACCATCCCGACCACGCACTGGCGCAAAAGTATTTCAAGGGTCGCGCCTCGGGCGTGCTGACCTTCGGCGTGGCCAATGGCCGCGAAGGCGGTGCGCGCTTCCAGGATGCCCTGCAGCTCTTCACGCGCCTGGTCAACATCGGCGACGCCAAGTCGCTGGCCACCCACCCGGCCTCGACCACACACCGCCAGCTCTCGCCGGCCGAACTGGAAAAAGCCGGCGTGACCGAGGATACGGTACGACTGTCCATCGGCATCGAGCACATCGATGACCTGCTGGCCGACCTGAAGCAGGCGCTGGAATCGGCTTGATGCCGATATTGAGCCGCTAGCTCAACCCGCGCCGCGACGCCGGTGGCCGGGCTGCCAGGATGGCCTCGCCCACCACCCGCATGGCCCGCGTGACCGGCTTGTCGTGGCGCACGATCAAGCCCAACTGGCGGGTCAGCACCGGCGCCAGCTGCCGCACCTGCAAGAGGCGTCGGTCGTCCTGGCGCAACGCCATCTGCGGGACGATGCTGTAGCCCAGGCCGGCCGCCACCATTTCCTTGATCGCCTCGACGCTGCCCAGCTCCATCTTGGGCTGCAGCCGCAGGCCAGCCTCCAGCAGCCAGGCATCCACCTGTTGCCGGGTATTGGTGCCGGGTTCGAAGAGCATCAGCGGCAGCGCCGCCAGATGCCGTGGCGCCACCTGGCGCGGCAGCTTGCGCGCGCTACCCGGGCCGATGAGCACGAAGGGCTCCTCCAACACCACGCTCACATGCAGTGCCCGGCTGCTCACTGGCAGGGTGACCAGGGCCATGTCCAGCAGGTTCTGCTCCACCCGCCGCACAAAATCACCAGTGTTGCCGGTGCCGACGATGACCTGCAGCGCGGGATAGCGTTGCTGGATCTCGGCCAGCACCGGCGGCAGCAGATGCAGGCAGGCGGTGGCACCGGTGCCGATGCGCACGGTTCCCCGCACGCCCTCGGCATGCTGCCCGATGGCCTCGACCGCCTCGGTAGCCGTCTCCAGCAGGCTGCGCGCGTAGCCGAGCAAGGTGGCGCCGGCGGCGGTGGGGGCGATCTTGCGGCCGACCCGCTCCAGCAGGCGCGTGCCGAGCCGGCGCTCCAGCTCGCGGATCTGCTGGCTCACCGCCGGCTGGCTGAGATCCAGACTGGCCGCCGCGGCCGAGAAACTGCCACTCTCCATGACCCGCACAAAGGTATCGAGCTGCTCGAACGAGAACATCTGCATATAAGATTTTCTTATGCAATGAATAAGCAACATAATCTATGTTGTTGTCCGCAGGACTGTCAACATGCGTCCCATGGATACCCTGACTGCACAATGCCCGGAAGCGCATCGGGCACACCCTGGCGCACCGGCGCTCACCCTCACCGAGGCACGCCCGGAGCATATCCCCGCCATCCTGGAGATCTATTCGGTCTACGTGCTGGAGGCCCTCTGCACCTTCGAGGAGTTGCCACCCTCGCTGGAGGAGATGCAGCAGCGCCTGAACCGGCTGCGTCGTGTCGGCCTGCCCTGGCTGGTGGCGCTGGAGGGCGATCGAGTGGTCGGCTATGCCTATGCCAGCCCCTACCGTTCGCGCCCGGCCTACAACGGCACGGTGGAAGATTCGATCTATGTGCGCCGGGGACATGACGGCCGTGGCGTCGGCCGCGCCCTGCTCGATGCATTGGTGAGCCAATGCCGGGCACTCGGTTATCGCGAGATGATTGCCGTGGTCGGTGACAGTGCCAATACCGCATCGCTGGCACTGCACGAGAGGATGGGATTCAGGAAGGTCGGTGTGCTCACCGATGTCGGCCGGAAATTCAATCGCTCCGTCGACACCGTGCTGATGCAGCGCACGCTGGCCTAGCCGTGCGCCTGCATCGATGAGACTGGACTAGGCAGCGATGGCCTGCGCCAGCCGCTGCGCCACCAGTTCACGGGTACGCGGGATCAGTTCGCGGCCATAGTCGATGGCATCCTCCAACGGATCGAAACCGCGGATGAGGAAGGTCGTCACGCCCAGGTCGTAGTAGTCGAGCAGGGCCTCGGCCACCTGTTCAGGGGTACCGACCAGGGCGGTCGAGTTGTAGCGGGCTCCGGTTTCCTTGGCAATGGCCGTCCAGAGGCGTTTGTCCACGCGGTTGCCGCGTTCGGCCGCAGCCAGCAGGCGGCGTGCCCCTTCGCTTTGCTGCGGGCCGGTATAGGTGGGCTGGATCTTGCCGTTGCCGGAGCGCAGGCGCCGCGTCTCGGCCAGGATGCGCTCGGCGCGTTCCCAGGCGGCATCTTCAGTCGCCGCCAGGATAGGACGGAAGGAGACCGAGAAGCTGATCTCCCGCCCATGGCGGGCCGCCTCGGCACGCACGCGCCCGGTCAGCTCGCGCACCTGGTCCAGCGATTCTCCCCACAAGGCATAGATGTCGGCATGCCGCCCCGCCACCGGGATGGCAGCCTCGGAGGCGCCACCGAAGAAGATCGGCAGATGCGGTTGCTGCACCGGCTTGACCTCGGAAAAGGCTTGCTCGACGCGATAGAACTCGCCATGGTGATCGAAGGGCTCGCCCGAGGTCCACACCTTGCGCAGGATCTCCAGGTACTCATCGGTGCGCGCATAGCGCCGGTCGTGGTCGAGATAGTCACCATCGCGGCGCTGCTCGGAATCGGAGCCGCCCGAGATGATATGCACGCCCAGTCGACCACCGCTGAAATGATCCAGCGTGGCCAATTGACGCGCCGCCAATGTCGGCGCCACGAAACCGGGACGATGCGCCAGCATCAGCTTGATGCGGCGGGTGGCGGCGGCCACCTGGGCGATGGTCAGGATGGCATCGGGGCCGGTCGAATGATAAGGCACCAGCACGCGATCGAAGCCGGCCTCCTCGTGGGCACGCGCAAAGCGCAGCAGGTAATCCGTATCGATGGCCGGGCCCACCGGAGTATGGATCTCCGAGTTCTTGTTGGTGGTGACCATGCCGATGAAGTTGACGCTCATGATGTCGCTCTCTCAGGAAAAGGGTGGGATGCCGATAGGGGATCAGGCGGCTGCCTGCTGGCTCCGCTCGTCTGCAGCCGGCAGGGGCGAGACTTCCTTCAGGCCGAAATGGCCACGCAGGGTATGGCTGTCGTACTCCTCACGGAACAGGCCGCGTTTGCGCAGCAGGGGCACTACCTCGTTGGCAAACAGTTCGAGCTGCTGACCGATGATGGGCGGCATCACATTGAAGCCGTCGGCCGCGCCGGCCTTGAACCAGTCTTCGATCAGGTCGGCCACCTGTTCGGGTGTGCCTGCCACGGCCAGGTGGCCGCGTGCGCCGGCCAGGCGCTTGAGCAATTGGCGCAGCGTCAGGCCCTCGCGCAGGCTGGTCTCCACATAGCCGGCGGCGCGGCTCCTGGAGGCCTCCACCTGCGTGGGATCGGGAAAGTCCTCGGCGCGCAGCTTGCGGTCCAGCGGCAGAGCCGAGAAATCATGGCCGCCGAAGCGTGCCGACAGGCGTGCCAGGCCGGTGTCGATGCTGGTCAGCGCATCGAGCTCTTCCCAGACCTGTTGCGCTTCCTGCTCGGTGGAACCGATGGCGGCACTGATGCCGGGCAGGATGACGATGTCCTGCGGCGCGCGTCCGAGCTTGCCGGCCTGCCCCTTGATGTCCTGGTAGAAGGCTTGCGCCGAGGCGCGCGTGCCATGGGCGGTGAAGATCGCCTCGGCCCAGCGGGCGGCGAAGGCGCGACCCGCTTCCGACTGGCCGGCCTGTACGTAGACCGGTCGGCCCTGCGGACTGCCGGGCACGTTCAGGGGCCCGCGCGTGCGCACGTGACGACCTTCGAAGTGCACCGGCTGGATATGGGTGGTGTCCAGGAAGCGCCCGCCGGCACGGTCGTCGATCAAGGCAGCGGCCGGGAAGCTGCGCCACAAGGCATCGACCGCTGCCACGAATTCCTCGGCGATCTGGTAACGGCTGCCGTGGTCCACGCTCTCGGCCAGCCCGTAGTTCTGGCCGGCGCGGGGCGCCCAGGAGGTGACGATGTTCCAGCCGGCCCGGCCCTTGGAGAGATGATCGAGCGAGGCGAACTGGCGCGCCAGCGTGTAGGCATGGTTATAAGTGGTCGAGGCGGTACCGATGAGGCCGATGCGTTCTGTGCGCAGGGCCAGTGCCGTCAGCAGCAGCAGCGGATCGAGCAAGCCGGAGGTGGCCTGCAGGCCACCCTCCGGGCCCACAAGGGTATCGGCCAGGAAGACCGCATCGAACTTGGCCGCCTCAGCCACACGGGCGGCATCGGCGTAGAGTTCCAGATCGGTCAGGGACTTGGGGTTGGCTCCGGGATGGCGCCAGGCGCCTTCATGGTGGCCCCGGCTCATCAGGAAGAGATTGAGGTGCAATTGGCGTGTCATGGAAAGCTCCTTGTTGGAATCAGGCTGCCGTCTCCACACCGAGGCTATGCAGCAGCCCCTGGCGCAAGGACATGAAACCGGGATGATCGGCGCGGCGCGGATGGGGCAACGGGACCGCATGGTCATCGGCAATCCGACCCGCCTTGAGCACCAGAATGCGATCGGCCAGCAGCAGCGCCTCATCGACGTCATGGGTGACCAGGATCACGGTTGGCCGCACCCGCTCGATGAGCCGGAACAACAGGCCATGCATGCGCATACGGGTGAGCGCGTCGAGTGCGCCGAAGGGTTCGTCAGCCAGCAGGACGTGCGGGTCGCGCAGCAGCGAGCGCGCCAGCGCGGCGCGCTGCTTCTGGCCGCCCGAGAGCGTGGCCGGCCAGGCCTGCTGCTGCTCTCCCAGCCCCACCTCCTGCAACAGCTGGCGCGCCGCCGGTGCCGCCACCCGCGCCTCCAGCCCCAGTGTGAGGTTGTCGATCACCGAGAGCCAGGGCAGCAGACGGGCATCCTGGAACAGCACGCTGACATTGCCCTCGACGGCGATCCTGCCGCTGGCTCCGGGTTGCGGGTCCAGCCCGGCCAGCGCGCGCAGCAGCGTGGTCTTGCCGGACCCGGACTCGCCCAGCAGGGCGATGAACTGGCCGGGCTCGACCTCCAGGTCGAGCTTGTCGAGCACGGTCTTGCCGCCAAAGCTGCGCGAGAAACGCTGCACCCGGATGCTGCCGGGCGTGCCGGCAACGTGCCGGCTCATGCCGTCCTCCGGTAGCGCAGCACGCGCGCTTCGATGGCGCGCACCACCGCATCCGAGAGCAATCCCAGCCAGGCATAGATGAGGATGCCGACCACGATGACATCGGTCTGGCCCCAGTCGCGTGCACGGTTCATCAAGTAGCCGATGCCGGTCTGGGTATTGACCAGCTCCAGCACCACCAGCGCGGTCCAGCACAGGGACACGGCCAGGCGCAAGCCCACGAAGAAGCCCGGCAGCGCACCCGGCAGGGCCACCTTGGCGATGAATTCGCGGCGCGACAGATGCAACGTCTGGGCCAGTTCGACATGGCCGATGTCGATGCCGCGCAGGGCGGCATGGGTATTGATGTAGATCGGCACGAACACGGAGATGGCGATCAGGAAGACCTTCATCTCCTCGCCGATGCCCAGCCAGACGATGGCCAGCGGAATGAGCGCCAGCGTGGGAATGGCACGCTTGACCTGCACCAGGCCATCGATGAGCGCCTCGCCGCTGCGCGTGAGACCGGCCACCAGGGCCAGCGCCACGCCGGCCACCAGCCCCAGCAGCAGGCCGCTGTAGGCGCGCGCGGCTGAGGCCAGCAGGTGCGGCAGCAGGCTGCCATCGGCCAGCATGCGATAGCCGGTCAGCAAGGCCTGCGAAGGCGCACTCAGGGTGTCCGGAGACAGCCATCCCAGCCGCGAGGCAGCTTCCCAGACCAGCAGCAACAGCGCCGGCCCGAGCAGCAAGGCGCGTTGCGGCAGGCGCGCGGCCATCAGGCGTCGTGTGCGCGGGCCGCTTTGCACATGCGCCAGGTCGGACGCCGCGAATGCTTCCGGTTCTTGGCGGGGCAGGTCCAGTCGGGCTTGGCTAGGCATGATGGCGTCAGCGGTTGGCCACGACGATCTTGTCGTAGGTGGTGACGAAGGCGCCGGCGGCATCGAAGCGCTGCGGCACGGCACCGGCCTCGTGCAGGATGTCGATCAGCTTCTGGTGATGCGGGATGGCCTCGACGGCGGTCTGGAATTGCAGCGGCGATAGCGAGGCCAGGATGGCGGCCGTGCCGGCCGCATCGATATGCTGGAACTGCGTGTAATAGAAGCGCCCCCACTCCTGTTCGTGGGCATTGCTCCACTTGCCGGCGCGCACGAACGCCGCCAGGAAGGCCGAGATGGCTTGCGCCTTCTGCGCATCGGCCAACACCTCGGGACGGGCATAGATGTACGAAGTCGATGGCAGCAGCTTGCGCTCCTGCGGATCCGGCACCGTGCTGGCACCGATCTGGCGGGCCAGGCGGGTCACGTGGGGCTCCATCAGCACGGCCACATCGATGGCCTTGGCACGCAAGGCGTCATTGAGATCGGCTACGCGCAGGTTGACCAGCTGCACATCGGCCAGTGTCAGTCCGGCGCGCTTGAGCGCATCGATGAGGAACACCTGGCGGCCCGAGCCCTCCACGTAGCTGATGCGCTTGCCACGCAGGTCGGCCAGTGTCGTCACGCCGGCCCCGGCGCGTTGCACCAGCCGGTACTGCGACAGGGTGCGGGTGAAGGTGGCGATGATGGGCAACTTCACCCCGGCCGCACGCGCCTGGATGGGTGGGGTATCGCCGACATAGGCGATATCGAGCGCACCAGCGCGGATGGCCTCGAAGATGGCCGGACCGCCGGCGAAATTGGGCAGCTCCAGTTGCACATCCAGGGATTTGCGCTCGCCGCTGGCCTCCAGCAGCTGGCGCAGGAACTCGTTCTGGTCGGCCACCACCAGGCGGCCGGCTGCGGAGGTTGCGGGGGTTGCTGCCAATACCAGGCCAGTGGCCGCTGCGTACAGCGCCGGCAGGCCCAGCAGGAAATGACGCCGTCTCATCCTCGCCCTCCCCTGCTCAGACCTTGACGATGTAGTCGCTCACCTGCACCTTCTGCGGCAGGATCTTGCGGGCGGCCAGCCAGTCGGCGGCGCCCTGGAAGGTGGCGATGAATCTGGCATCGTCGGCACCATGGAATTCCCAGCGGCGCGCCAGCTTGATGAGCGAGTCACGCACCGCGTCCGAATAACCGGCATCCTGTTGCACCAGGCGTTCGGCCTCGCGCGGATTCTTGCTGATCCACTCACCCTCGGCGCGATAGGCGGCATTGACGGCGCGCACGATGTCGGCGTTTTCCTGGGCGAACTTGCGGTGCGTGACATAGGAGTTGAAGTCGATCAGGAACTCCAGATCGCGGCCCTCGAAGAAGACGTCATGCGCCTTGTATTCGACCCGCGCGATATCCACGCCCGGGCTCCACATCGACCACGCATCGACCTTGCCCTGGGCAAAGGCCGGACCGGCATCGGGCGGATTGAGGTAGACGAAGTTGACCTTGTCGCGGGCGATACCGTGTTTTTCCAGCGCCGCCACCAGCAGGAATTCGCCCAGGCCCGAGCGGTTCACCGCCACCGTCTTGCCCACCAGGTCGCTGACCTTGGCAATGCCCGAACCATCCTTGGCGATGATGGCCGTGCTGCGCGGCTCGACCACAGCGAATTGGGTAAAGACCAGGGGCGAGCCGGCGATCATGGCCGCCAGCGCCGGCGTGGTGCTGCCGCCGAAACCGAAGTCGGCGCTGCCGCCGGTGACGGCCTGCAGCGAGGGCGCATGGTTGGGGAAGGGGCCGACCCACTGCACCTTGATGCCGTCCCGGGCCAGGGTCTTCTCGAACTCGCCGCGGGTGCGGGCAATGCCGGGCAGGCCGCCCTTGCCCCAGGCCAGGCGTACGGTATCGGTATTGCGCGACTTGCCGGCGGCGGCCAGCGCGGCGATCGGCAAGCCGGCAGCGCCTAAGGCGCTGGCCCCCAGGGCGGCCTGGAGCAGGTGACGGCGTTGCGTATTGGCGGGCTTGGAATCGTGACTCATGGAATGGCCAGGAAAATGGAAAGTAAGAAAGTAAGAAAGTAAGAAAGGAAGACGGAATCAGTCGCTGCTCACCACACCCAGCTCGGCCAGCAGCCGCGCACGCAATTCTTCGGCGGCAGGATGGGCGCGGTCATGGGCAGCTTCGGGGAGCACCTGGTAGTCGCTGGCGATGGCGCCGTCGCGCATGACCAGGATGCGATCGGCCAGCAGGATGGCTTCGTCGACGTCGTGCGTGACCAGCAATACGCCCGGGCGATGACGCGCCAACAGCTGGCGCACCAGCGCATGCATGCGGATGCGGGTGAGCGCATCGAGGGCGGCAAAGGGTTCGTCCAGCAACAGCAGGCGCGGCTCGCGCACCAGGGCACGCGCCAGCGCCACGCGCTGTGCCTGGCCACCGGAGAGATTGCGCGGCCAGTCATCGATGCGTGTGCCCAGGCCGACCTCTTCCAGCGCCGCCTGCGCGAGCGGCTTGCCGATCTTGTCATCGAAGCCCAGGGCGACATTGCGCCAGAGCGAATCCCACGGGATCAGGCGCGGCTCCTGGAACACCACGGCCGGCTGCGCCGGGCCATCGATACGGCCGCCGTCGATGGCGTCCAGGCCCGCCAGCGCGCGCAGCAAGGTGGTCTTGCCGCAGCCGCTCTCGCCCAGCAGGGCCACGAACTCGCCGCGCCGGATGCGCAGGTTCAGCCCCTGGATCACGGTGCGCTCGCCATAGCGGCGCCTGAGGCCGGCGACCTGTACAGCGAGCTCGTCGACACCGGCCGGATGCATGGTGTGCACGTCATGGGAGGTGGCGCTCATCATTTCCCCTTGGCAGCGTAATTGGGATGCCAGGCCAGCAGCCGCCGTTCCAGCAGACGGGCGATGGCGTCGGAGACCACACCGATGCCGGCATAGATGACGATGGTCAGCACGATCACATCGGTCTGCAGGAACTCGCGGGCATCCATGGCCAGCGAACCGATGCCGGTATTGGCGGCGATGGTCTCGGCGATCACCAGCGCCAGCCAGGCCACCGCCAGTGCATAGCGCACCCCGGCCAAGATGGAAGGCAGGGCCCCGGGCAACACGATGCGGCGGATCAAGGTCCAGTTGGACAGGCCGGTCACCCGGCCCAGTTCAAGCAGCTTGGGGTCGACCTGACGGATACCCAGCACGGTATTGATGTAGATGGGAAAGAGCACGCCCAGCGAGACCAGGAACACCTTGCCACCCTCGCCCACGCCGAACCACACGATCACCAGCGGCAGCGCCGCCAGGAAGGGCACGGCGCGCACCATCTGCACGCTGCGGTCGAACAGCGCCTCGGCCAGGCGCGAGAAACCCACCAGCGTACCCAGCACGAAACCAAGGCTGCCACCGATGACGAAACCGGCGGCTGCGCGCAACAGGCTGGCCCCGAGGTCGCTGAGGAGGCGGCCCTGGCCGATCAGATTGAGTGCAGTCTGCAGCACCTTGCTGGGTGCCGGCAGCACCTGCGGCGAGAGCACGCCGGCACGGGCAAAGGCTTCCCAGAGCAGCAGCAAGGCCAGCGGCGCCGCCCAGGAGATGAGGAAGAGGCTGCGTGGGCCAAGCACGCGCGGCACGCGCCGGGCGGGCCGCTCTGCGGTGGCGGCGGGCAGGCTCAGTCGATTGACCGCGTCGGACATTCGGACTTCCTTCTCATGAGATTGAATGGCAACTACAGGAGGGCTGCCATGGTGAGAAGGAAATGCTAATCAGCTTCGGCGCCGGCGATAAGGAATCATTTTGAACTTGGATATCCGGAAATCACATGAGCGCTGCCCGGGCTCAGGGCCGTTCAACCTAGCTCAGCCTCGGCCACACCCGGGATACCGGCCCGGATGACTTGGCTGTAGTCATCCTGCGGGCGACTCTGCAACGCGCGCTCGGTGATACGGCCAGCCCGACGCAATTGATCGAAGCTATAGCCGGGCGTCAGCACGCCATGGTCATAGACATAGCCGGCGAAGTGGCCCGAGAGCAGCAACCGATAGTCCAGCGGCAGGCCAGGCGAGAGCCGGCGCGCCAGTTCGAAGACGATGGTGGTGCAATTGCTGGTGAGGGTGTTGTAGAAGCGCGGTGCCTGACGCAACTGCGCGGCGCGTTCCAGGTAACCGAGGAAGACCTTGCGCAACTGGTCAGGCCGCAATTGCAGGCGATACAGGTAGACGTCCTCGCCGCGCGCGTGGGTGCGGGTGCGCAGGATGTCGTGTTCATCGGCGGCGACGATGACGGTCTCGAACTTGCGGAAGAATCCGCCCAGCGCCGAGAACGCTTCCCCGCGCTCGCGCCGTATTTCCAGCGAGAACACCAGCCGCTGGCCATCGGCAAAGCCGAACGACACCAGCGTATGGGCGATGGCCGGCCCCATCCAGTAGGACAGGATCAGGTCGGCCGAGACCAGTTGCGCCAGATCGTAGTGGCGGGATTCCCAGCGGATGTCATAGTCGGTCTCGCTGCGCCAGTCGAAGTTGCGCACCTGCTCCAGCATGACCCGGTCGCCGTTGACCTGCGAGACCAGCATACGCGCCACGTCATCGGCCCAGAGCCGCTCATGCGAGGGACGGATGCCGCGCCACCACGACAGCAGCAGCACCAGCGCCAGCAGAAACGCCGCCGGTCCCCAGCGCAAGACAGCTTGTGCACCGGCCAATGCCGCCAGGGTTGCCAGCGGCGGCACGCTCCACGCTGCCATCACCAGCACGCGCACCCGACGCGGCCCAGGACACTGGTACCACAGCGCAAACCCGCCCCACACGGCCAAGCCCAGGACCAGGCCGGCCAGCAGGATCAACAAACCATTGGAAAGAAGGCCCATCGGCATCGTGCAATATTATCGTTATTGGTCAGGCATCGGGATCCCTCCCCGCATGCGGGCATTGTAGCCGCGCCCTGTGTATAAGTTTATGCGGATATATTCGTGGCTGCCCCCGGGTGGCAGGCACAGAATCGGCGGATCTCCCACCGTCTGGAATGCATCCATGGCCCGCGACCTGTTGATTTTGCTTGAATATGGCTTCACTGATCCAGCCCATCCGGGCGAGCGTTTCATCTGCCCCGATGGCGCCCCCATCGAGGGCTTGCTGGCCGGCGACCCCGAACGTGCCCGGCGCTTCGATATCCGCCGCCTGCCGTTCGCCCGTCCGCGCGCCGAGGTAGTCGCCTTGCTGGGTGAGCAGCATCAGGGCTTGCCGGTGCTGATCCTGGGAGATGAACAGCCCCTGCCCGAGGATGCGCAAGTGGCCAACGGCCGCCACTTCGTCACCGATACGCGCCGCATCCTGGCGCTGCTGGCGCAACGCCACGGCTTTGCCCGCGTGCATTGACCCCCTGCCCCGGAGCCTCCCATGAGCCAGCCCCCACGGCAATTGCACCTCAACGTCAATATCCTGCATTCCGGTTTCATTCCCTCGGCCTGGCGCCTGCCGCAGGCCGAGCCGCTAGCCTTCATCGATGCCGCCCACTACGTCAAGGTGGCCCGCATCGCCGAGGCCGCCAAGTTCGACGCGGTGTTCCTGGCCGACAATGCGGCCATCATCGAGCAGATCGACTTCCGTCCCATCACCGCGCTGGAACCCACGGTGCTGCTGGCGACGGTGGCCGCCGCCACGACCCATATCGGCATCATCGGCACGGCCTCGACCAGCTACAACGAGCCCTATAACATCGCGCGCCGTTTCGCGACGCTGGACCATGTCAGCGGCGGTCGCGCCGGCTGGAACATCGTCACCACCGCCGACCTGGCCTCGGCCCGCAACTTCGGTCAGGACAAGGTCCCCGACCATGCGGCGCGCTACGCCCGCGCCGACGAATTCACCCAGGTGGTCAAGGCCCTGTGGAACAGCTGGGAAGACCAGGCCCTGGTGGCCGACAAGGCCAGCGGCCGTTTCATCGACGATGGCCGGGTACATCCCATCGCCCATCGCGGCAGCCACTTCCAGGTACACGGCCCGCTGAACCTGCCGCGCACGCCGCAGGGGCAGCCGGTGCTGGTGCAGGCCGGTGGATCGGGGGATGGCCAGGAACTGGCCGCGCGCCATGCCGAGGCGGTCTTCTCGGCGGCCCACACGGTGGAGGAATCGCTGGCCTACAGCCGCGCCATCAACAGCCGCGCGGCCCAGCTCGGCCGGGGTCCGCATGCGGTCAAGATCCTGCCCGGGCTGGCCACCATCATCGGTGCCACCGAGGCCGAGGCACTGCGCCGGCGTAACGAGCTGATCGACAATATCCCCTGGAGCTATAGCTTGAAGCGCCTGGCCGGCATCCTCGGGGTCCCGGTGGATAGCCTGGACCTGGATCGCCCGCTGCCAGAGAAGCTGGCCCTGCCCGGCGGCGGCAATGGCAACCATACCTTCTTCCATGCCACGCTGTCGCTGGTGAAGGGGCGCGCGCACACCGTGCGCGATGTCATCCGCGCCCTGTGCGGCGGCGGTGGCCATCGCGTGCTGGTGGGCACGCCGGAACAGATCGCAGACGAGATCGAACTGTGGTTCAAGGCCGGTGCCGCCGATGGCTTCAACCTCATGCCCGATGCCTTGCCGGATGGCTTGCAGCATTTCGTCGATGGTGTGGTGCCGCTGCTGCAACAGCGCGGGATCTTCCGCCGCGAGTATGAGGGCAAGACCTTGCGCGAGCACTTCGGCCTGGCCCATCCGGCCAGTACCGGTGGACAGGCCCAGGCGGCCTGAACACGTCACTCACAGGCCCACACCAAAAAGGCTCGCCCCGGGACAGACCGGGGCGAGCCTTTTTTAATGGAGATGGAAAACGGGCCGCGTGGACTATGCCGTCAGTTCTTGCCCAGCTTGAGGTTGCGCTCGTCCTTGTCCTTGCTGCTGAAATAATCCGGCAAGGCAAAGCCGTCATAGAAGCGGTCGCTGCGGATGGCCTTCTGGAAATTCTCGGAGCGGTAGGCCTGGGCGATATCGCGGGCATAGGTCTCGTCCTGGCGGGTCTTCTTGACGGCCACCACGTTGATGTAGGGCGGCTTCATGTCTTCCAGGATGAAGGCCTCGGAGAGCTTGAGCTTGGCGAAGATGGCGAAGTTGCCCTGGATCGCGACGAAGTCGGCATCGTCCAGCGCACGCGGACCCTGGGCGTTTTCCAGCAGCAACAGCTTCAGGCCGACCTTGTTTTCCACCACGTCCAGTTCGGTGACATCGACCGGCTTGTTCTCGCGGATGCGGATCCAGCCCAGCCGTTGCAATATCCACAGGGCGCGCTGCAGGTTGACCGGATCGTTGGGCACGGCCACGGTGAAGCCCTTCTTGAGATTGTTCAAGTCCTTGTGCTTGCGCGAATACAGGCCCATGGGCGGCGTAGGCACCTGCACGATGCCCACCAGGTCGGTCTTGTTGCGCTCGTTGTAGGAGGCCAGGAAGACCGAGTGCTGCATCACGTTGGCATCGATGTCGCCCTTGAAGACGGCGCTGTTGGCTTCCAGCCCGGTGGAGAATTCATAGTAGCGGATCCTGTAGCCCTTCTTCTCCAGCTCGGGTTGCACGCCCAGCTTGAACTCGTCGATGTAGGGGCCGGGCACGAAGCCGACCTTCAGTTCCCGCTCGGGGGCAACCGGTGGGGCAGCCTGGGCGCCAGTCAGTACGGCGGCGCCGAGCAGCAGCAGGCTGGCAAGTTTTTTCAGCATGATGGATTTCCCTTTTCAGATCGCGACGGTCTCAGACATAACCATGGCCGAAGCGCTCGTTGTGCGGTTCGCCATTGAGGTGGAAGTTGCCGATGGCGGCTTCGCGCTGCGTGACCGGATTGTGCGAGGCCAGCGTGCGTGCATTGCGCCAGTGGCGATCCAGTCGCAGTGCCTGGCTGGTGGCGGAGGCGCCGCCGACTTCGAAGAGCAGCGTGGTGGCTTCCAGCACCTGGCCGATGACGATCTGCTGGGCCTCGAAGGTGCGGATGTCGAGCAAGTTGTAATCCTCGGTGGTGGCAGTGCCGGCGCGGCGGGCCTCGTTGAGGGCGTCCTGCTCGCGGGCGACGGCCAGGGTCAGCTGCTCGGTCGACCAGGCCAGGCTGGACAGGCGGCCCACCACGCGCTGCACCAGCGGATTCTCGCGCGGCACCGATTGCCCCGGCACGCCGAAGGTGCGGCTGCGCGGACGGGTGAAGGCGATCGCATCGCGCAGGGCGGCGCGGGTGATGCCGGCCAGCGTGGCCAGGTGGAAGGTCTGGTAGAAGGAGGTGATGATGGTGTTGCGACGTGGCTGCGAGAGCTGGTAGCGGTCCAGGATCTGGTCGGCCTGCACCGGTACGTTATGGAAGCGCGTGGTGCCGCTACCGGTCAGGCGTTGGCCGAAGCCGTCCCAGTCGTCGATGCGCTCCACCCCAGGGGCGTTGACGTGGACGATGACGTTGAGATCGGACTCATGGTCGTGGCCGCGCGCCAGGATCCAGTCGGCATAGAGGGTGCCGGTGGAATAGTATTTTTCGCCATTCAGACGCAACTGGCCGTTGGCGTCCTTCTCCAGCACCACCGAGTTGGAGGTGGTGCCGGTACGCTCGGAGGCGGCCGCGCCGAAAGTCTGGCCGCTGCCGATGACCTTGAGCCAGCGCCGTGTATCGGCATCGTCGCGACGCTCCTGCAGCAGCTCGGTAAAGCCGGCGTTCACGCGCAGGATCTGCGGCAGGTTGGACTCGGCCTCACCCAGGCGGATCAGCAGCGAGAAATAATCGGCCAGGCTCACGCCGCCGCCACCGTGTTCCACCGGCACGCGCAGGGCGGTGAAGCCGCTCTCCTTCAACTGGCGCACTTCTTCGATGGGCAGGCGACGCTCGCTCTCGCGGGCGATGGCGCCCTCGGCGATGCGGGCGAAGAGATCGGCAAAACGCTGGTGCAGTGCCTGGGCCGAGGCGGGCGTGGAAATGCTCATGGGGTCCTTTGCTGGATGAAGCTGACAAAGGATTATGTGGCCGCAGCCGCGTGCAACTGAAGGAAGGAAATCGGATAAGGATATGCAGCGCCGCAGCCTAAGCCGCCCAGGCGGCGTACAGTTGCACCGGCTTGCTGGCACGGATGGCCGAGATCATGTTGCGTACCGCTGGTGCGCGTTCATGGCGGCGGAACACCGCGGCCACCTCCGACACCAGCGGCGCGCCCGCCAGCGCGCGGTAGCAGATATTGGGCAGTTGCACCACCGTGGTGAGCACCCCCGGCACCACCGCTACGCCGGCGCCCACCGATACCTCGGCCAGCACAGCCAGCAAGCCTCCGGGGCGGCTCACGCTGCGCGGCTCGAAACCACCGCGCCGCCACACCTCACGGCTGCCCAGCTCCTGCTCGGGCAGGATGAAGGACTCGCCGGCCAGTGCCCGCGAGCGCAGGGCGGCACGCCCAGCGGCCATGGCATGGTCGGCTGGCAGCGCCAGGCAGAAGCGATCGCGCAACAGCACGTGGGACTGCAAGGCGCCACCCAGCGGGACCGGCATGCGCAGGAAGGCGATATCGACCTTGCCCTCCTCGACCGCGCCAGCCAGCTGGTCCATCGGCCATTCGCGCGCATGCACGCTGGCCTGCGGCCAGCGCTGGCGGAAGGCGCTGATCTGCTGCTGCAGGATGCCGCCGAAGATGGCCGACCCCACATAGCCGATCTCGACCCGGCCCAGCTCGCCCCGGCCGGCGCGACGACCGACCTCGACGGCCTGGTCGAAGCGCGCCAGCACCGCCTGCGCCTGCGCGACGAAGTCGCGCCCTGCCGATGTCAGTGCCACCGAGCGCTTGGTGCGCACGAACAGCTGCGCCTGCAACTGGCGCTCCAGTTCGCGGATCTGCACCGACAGCGTGGGCGGGGCAATGCCCAGCAGTTCGGCGGCGCGGGCGAAGTGCAGTTCGTCGGCCACGACCAGGAAATAGCGCAGGTGCCGCAGTTCCATTGTCTTGCTCCCGTTGAATTGTCACGATGATGAGGGTGGAAAATTTGAATTAGTTTAAAACTAATTATTTTCCATTTCAGAATTATTGAAGCGAATTATCGCTGCTGCTTCAATGGAGGACTTCCTTTCCCTCTTTTTTTGCAGGAGCCTGCCATGTCCAAGATCCGTATCCCCGCCTCCCTCTTCCTGTCCACCTTGCTGGCCACCGGTATCGCCAGCAACGCCAGCGCTGCCGGCCTGCCCACGCAACCGGTGTTGACGCTGGCTGCCGCCCAGCAGGTGATCCAGGCCGCGCAATCCAGGGCCCAGGCAGAGAACTGGCCCTGCGTCATCGCCGTGGTGGATGCGGCCGGCCTGCCGCTGGCACTGGTGCGCATGGACAATGCGGCCGTGCCCGCCGGGGTCGAGCTGGCGCCGGGCAAGGCGCGTACCGCGGCCCTGTTCCGCCGCCCCAGCGGGGCGCTGGAAGATGCCATCAATGGCACACGACCGGCCGCCATCACGGCGCGCGGCTTCGTGCTCATGCGCGGCGGCGTGCCGCTGGTGGCCGATGGCCAGATCGTCGGTGCCATCGGCGTCTCGGCCGACACACCCCAGCATGACGAGGAAATCGCCAAGGCTGGCGCTGCCGCCCTGAAGTAAGCCACTGGCAAACCCCGACCACCCTGCCCACTCAACGAGGAGCAAGCGCATGCGCTGGCCATTTTCCACTGCGGCGGGACGCATCCTGCTGACCGGTTCTCTCGGGTGTGCCATGACGGTGCTGGACACCAACGTGGTCGGCATCATCCTGCCCACGGTGGCACGCGAGCTGGGGGCTTCCTTCAGCGAGATCGAATGGATGGTGAGCAGCTACGTGTTGTGCTTTGCCGCCCTGCTGTTGCCGGCCGGCGCCACGGCCGACCGCTTCGGCCGCAAGCGCGTGCTGGCGTGCGGCATCCTGTTCTTCGCGGCGGCCTCGCTGGCCTGTGCGCTGGCGCCGTCGGCGCAGGCGCTGTACGTAGCGCGCGCACTGCAGGGCGTGGGCGCGGCGCTGCTGCTGGCGCCGGCGCTGGCGGTGATCGGCCATGCCTTCCACGACGAGGGCGAACGTGCCCATGCCTGGGCGGTCTGGGGCGGCGTCATGGGTCTGACCATGGTACTGGCGCCGCTGGTGGGCGGGGTCATCAATACCCTGCTGGGCTGGCGCTGGGCCTTTGCCATCAACCTGCCGGTGTGCGCCATACTGGGCGCGGCGGTATGGCGCCATGTGCCGGAGTCGCGCAATCCCTTGCCGCGCCCGCTCGATCCCCTCGGCATCCTGTCTTTCTCCAGCGCGATCTTCCTGCTGACCTGGGCCCTGATCACCGGGCCAGAACACGGGTGGACCAGCGTTGCTTGCGTCGCCCGCGTCTTGGGCGGCGCTCTTTTATTCGCGCTCTTCATTGGCTGGCAGCGCCGCGCTGCGCATCCGATGCTGGAGCTGGGGTTGTTTCGCCGTGCCGGCTTCGTGGCGGCGGTGGCGGCCATGTTCGCCTATGCGGCTTCGGCCCAGGTGATGGCCTCGCTGTTGCCACTGTATCTGCAGAATGCGCGCGGGCTGGATGCCCTGCACAGCGGCCTGGCCATGTTGCCCTTCGCACTGGCCATGCTGCTGTTGCCGCAAGGGGGACGGCGGCTGGGTCGGTATCTTTCCTCACCGGCCATCCTGGCACTGGGGCTGGGGGTCACCGCGCTGGGCAATATCTTGATGGTGCTGGCCGCCGGCGCGGCCTCGCCACTATGGACCGTCCTGGGCATGGCGGTGCTGGGCAGTGGTGGTGGCCTGCTCAATGGCGAGACGCAGAAAGCCATCATGGGCAATGTGCCGCGTGAGCGCGCCGGCATGGCCTCGGGGATCAGCACGACGGCGCGTTTCACGGGCGTGCTGGCGGGTTTTGCGGGATTGGGCGCGGTGCTGGCCGAGGGCGCAAGCCAGGCCATGGCCGCTGCGCTGGCGGCCTTCGACGGCGATACCCTGCACGTGCGCCAGTTCGTCGAACGCGCCATGGCCGGTGATCTGGGGCAAGCCGCGCAACTTTATCCGGAGCAGCAGAACAGTGTCGTGGTCTTGGCCAGGCACGCCTATGCGCAGGGGTTTTCGCATGCCTTCGCGGTGGCGGCCTTGTTGGCCTTGCTGGCCGTGGCGGTGGTGGTATGGGCGATCAGGCGCGCGTCGCCTGCAGCACCTGATCGGCCAGTCGCGGTAGCACCGTTGCGGCGTCCTCCTGGATCTTGAAGGCCAGTAGCGCATCGGCGCGCGTCACACCGCGATTGATGGCCGCCACCGGCTTGCCGGCCTCGGCCACCATGCGCGGGAAGCGGAATCCCGACAACACCATCAGCGAACTGCCCACCACCAGCATGGCATCGCAGGCGCGTGCCGCCTGTTCGGCCAGGGCACTGCGTGCGGCAGGCACGCCATCGCCGAAGAACACCACATCCGGTTGCAGCATGCCGCCACAGGCCACGCAAGCGGGCACATGAAATGCCGCGTCGGCGTCGGGCTCCAGCTGGGCATCGCCATCGGGCAGGGCCTCGGCCTGTATCTCGGCCAGGGCCGGGTTGCAGCGTTGCAGCTCCTGCTGGATCTGGGCGCGCGGATAGACGGTGCCGCAGGACAGGCAGCGCACGGTGTGGATGCTGCCGTGCAGCTCGATGACGCCGGTACTGCCAGCCTGCTGATGCAGGCCATCGACGTTCTGGGTCAGGATGGCACCGAGATGGCCGGCCTGCTGCAACTGCGCCAGTGCCCGGTGGGCTGCATTGGGGGTGGCTTGCGCCAGGCGCGGCCAGCCCAGCATGCTGCGCGCCCAGTAGCGCTTGCGCGCGGCCTCGGACTGGCGGAAGGCGTTGCCCTCGATAGGCAGGCGACCGCGCCGCACGCCATCGTCATCGCGATAATCGGGAATACCGGAAGCCGTGCTGATGCCGGCCCCGGTCAGCACCAGCACATCGCGCCGCTCAAGCAGCAGCTGCGTCAGTGCGGCCAGGGAATGGGCGGATTCAAGCACGACGCTGGACCTCCCGGGGTGGCACGGCCTGCTGCAGCCCGGCCAGCACATCGAGCAGGGCCGGACGACCGAACAGGTAGCCCTGGCCCTCGTGGCAGCCTTCCTGTTCGAGGATGGCGCGCTGGGCTTCGGTTTCCACCCCTTCGGCCAGCACCGATACATTCAGACTATGGCCCAGCGCCAGGATGGCGCGCACGAAGGCCTTGGCCTGCTGGCTGGTTTCCAGCTCGCTGATGAAGCTGCGGTCCAGCTTGATCTTATCGAAGGGGAAGGAGCGCAGGGTTTCCAGCGAGGAATAGCCGCTGCCGAAATCGTCCATGGCGATGGTCACGCCCATGGCCTTGAGTTGTTGCAGCAGGTAGAGGGCGCGGTCACGGTCGGCGATGATGGCCGTTTCGGTGACCTCCAGCTCCAGCCGCTCGGGTGCCAGGCCGGTGCTGGCCAGCACCGAGCGCACGCGTTCCACCAGGGCGGCGTTGGAGAGCTGCATGGCCGACAGGTTCACGGCGATGCGCGGTTGCAGGTCCCACTGCACGGCCTCGCGACAGGCGCGCTCCAGCACCCAGTCACCGATGGCGCCGATGGCACCGCATTCCTCGGCCACGGGGATGAAGACCGATGGCGGGATCAGCCCCCGCTCCGGGTGTTCCCAGCGCAGCAGGACTTCGTAACCGGTGATCGCGTCGCAGCTGACGGCACGCTGGATCTGGTAGTTCAGGAAGAACTGGCCGCGTTCGAGTGCCGTCCAGATGTCGCGCGCCATGGCGCGCCGCGCGCGCGAGGCCTCGTCCATGGTGGCTTCGTAGAAGCAGATCTTTTCGTCCATGCTCTTCTTGGCGCGATACATGGCCAGGTCGGCATTGTTGAGCAGCTGGGTGCGTTCATCGGCATCGCCCGGGAACATCGCCACGCCGATGCTGGCGCCCGGGATGATATCGGTCTCGGCCAGGTGCAGCATGGTCGTCAGGGCGGTCTGCAGGCGGCTGATGAAATCGGCCAGCGCGCGCTGCTGGTGGAACACCTTGAATGCGACGAATTCGTCACCGCCGAAACGCGCCACCGTCTCGCCTTCGCCGGCCAGGGCTTTCATGCGGCGCCCCAGTTCGGCGAGCAGCTGGTCCCCCACGGCGTGACCGAAGGCGTCATTGACTTCCTTGAAGCCGTCGAGGTCGATGCTGATGACGGCGATCTGCTGTTCTGCGTGGCGCAGCTTGTCCATGGCCTCATCGAGACGCTCCAGGAACTGCAGGCGGTTGGGCAGGCCGGTCATGGCGTCGTGACGCGCCAGGTAGACGATCTTGGCGTTGCTTTCGAGCTGCTCGGTGCGGTCGCGGGTGATCTTGGCAAAGCCCAGCAACTGGCCGTCTTCCTTGTAGATGGTGTCGATCACCACATGCGCCCAGAAGCGCGAACCATCCTTGCGCAGGCGCCAGCCCTCGTCTTCGAAGCGGCCTTCGCGCAGGGCGATTTCCAGGTTGGTGGTGGGCAGCCCGGCCAGGCGGTCTTGCTCCTGGTAGAACACCGAGAAATGCCGGCCGACGATCTCCTTTTCCAGGTAGCCCTTGGCGCGCTGGGCACCGGCGTTCCAGTTGGCCACGGTGCCGTCGGGATTGAGCATGTAGAGGGCATAGTCGGTAATGCCTTCCACCAGCAGCCGGAAGCGGTTCTCGGTGTCGCGCCTGGCCTCTTCGGCGCGGCGTTGCTCGGTGCAGTCACGGGTGATCTTGGCAAAGCCGATCAGCGCACCGTTCTCCTTGTAGACGGGGTCGATCACCACATGCGCCCAGAAACGGCTGCCATCCTTGCGGATGCGCCAGCCCTCGCCTTCGAAGCGGCCCTCGCGCAGGGCGGTATCCAGGCCGCGCTGGGGCAGGCCTTCGGCGCGTTCGGCGGGGCTGTAGAAGGTGGAGAAGTGGCGGCCGACGATTTCCTCGGCGGTATAGCCCTTGAAGCGCTGGGCGCCGGCGTTCCAGTTGGCCACCACGCCATCGGGGCGCAACAGGTAGATGGCGTAATCGGTGACGCCCTGGACCAGCAGGCGATAGGCATTCTCGGAGCTGAATTCGTTCAGGTCATCTTGTGGGTTCATCAGTCAACCTCCCGTTGGCGGCCGGCCCGTTGCATAGATCCTCCCGCGCATCGGGATGATGCGGGGGCAGGCGGCTTGCCGTACGGTTAGCTCTTGCATTGACGACAGCATTCTAACCCGGGCGTCCATGGGCTTCCTTCAGGATTCTCCTGACTTGGCGCGGCGCCAACGCGGGTTGCCGATTCTTCCTATAATTTCGGTGCAACTTTCACAATGTCTCCCGCCCTCAAGGCGGGGCGGCATTGATATAAAAAACCTTCTGCCAAAAGTTCGAGGAGCAACATTCATGCGGCTTTTACTCCTGCTGCCGTTCATCGGCCTATTGTGGGTCCCGTTCTACAACGCCGAATTGCCGACCCTGTTCGGTTTCCCCTTCTTCTACTGGTACCAGTTCGCCTGGGTGCCGCTGACCTCGCTGATCATCTGGCTGGTCTATCGTGATGGCGTGAAGAAGGGAGTCCAGTAAATGGATACCTCCAACATCCACTGGAGCGCGCTCTGGGTCTTCCTGTTCTTCTTCGCCCTGGTCACGGTGATGGGCTTCCTGGCCTCGAAATGGATGGCCGGTCCCAGCAACAAGGGGGCCCACCTCGATGAGTGGGGCCTGGGCGGCCGCAACTTCGGTACCTGGATCACCTGGTTCCTGGTCGGCGGCGACTTCTATACGGCCTATACCGTCATCGCGGTGCCGGCGCTGGTCTATGCGGTAGGGGCCTATGGCTTCTTTGCCCTGCCCTATACCATCCTGGTCTATCCCATCGTGTTCGTGATCATGCCCAAGCTCTGGCACGCGGCCCACAAGGCCGGGCACGTGACGGCCGCCGACGTGGTCTGGGGTCGCTACAGGTCGCGTCCGCTGGAGTTCGCCGTTGCCCTCACGGGTGTGGTGGCCACCATGCCCTACATCGCCCTGCAACTGATCGGCATGGAAGTGGTGATCAAGGCGCTCGGCCTCACCGGTGAACTGCCGCTCCTGGCGGCCTTCGTGATCCTGGCGCTGTACACCTACTCGGCCGGCCTGCGCGCGCCCGCGCTGATCGCCTTCGTCAAGGACGTGATGATCTACATTGTCGTGCTGGTGGCGGTGATCGTGGTGCCGGCCAAGCTGGGCGGTTATGGTGCGGTGTTCAGTTCGGCCCGCGATGCCTTCGCCGTCAAGGGTGGCGCCACCGGCCTGACCCTGAAGCCCACGCAGTTCCTGCCCTTTGCCACGCTGGCACTGGGTTCGGCGCTGGCAGCCTTCATGTATCCGCATACCCTGACCGGCATCTTCGCCGCCAAGGATGCCAACACCATCCGCAAGAACGCGGTGTTCCTGCCGGCCTATACGGTGCTGCTGGGCTTGATCGCGCTGCTGGGTTACATGGCCTATGCGGCCGGCGTGAAAGTGCAGACCAACAACGACGTGGTCCCGGCGCTGTTCAATGGCCTGTTCCCGGGCTGGTTCGCCGGCTTCGCGTTTGCGGCCATCGCCATCGGTGCGCTGGTGCCGGCGGCGGTGATGTCCATCGGTGCTTCCAACCTGTTCACCCGCAACTTCTGGAAGCCCTACGTCAATCCGGGCATCTCCCATGAAGGCGAGGCCAAGGTGGCCAAGGTGGTGTCGCTGGTGGTGAAGTTCGGGGCGCTGGTGTTCATCCTGTTCCTGCCGACCAAGTTCGCGCTGGACCTGCAGCTGCTGGGTGGCGTCTGGATCCTGCAGACCTTCCCGGCGCTGGTGTTCGGCCTGTTCGTCGGCTGGTTCGGTGCGCGCGCCCTGCTGTGCGGCTGGGCGGTGGGCATCGTCGGCGGCAGCTGGCTGGCCTTTGCCGATGGCATCAAGCCGGTGCACAGCTTCATCGTCGGCGGCGAGACCTACACGCTCTATACCGGCCTGATTGCACTGGGGCTCAACGTGGCGGTGGCGGTCATTGCCAACCTGATCTTCGGCAAGAGCTCGCAACCTGCCCTCAAGCATTGAAGACCTGAGCTCGCGCCTTGCTCTATCGCTGCCTGCCACTGACGTTTTCCGGAGAGTTGCAACGAACGGATGAAGGCAGCGATGGGCGAGACTGGCATCGGGACGATCTGTGGCGCCCCTGCCACGATCATGCATCAATTAGTTAGTTTTTTCTTCGTTTGAAATGCTCCTTCCCGAAGGAGCATTTTTTTTGTCCGGAAACAATCAAGGAAAACGATGCGATACCCGGGCCAGTACTGCAGCCGGCTGCAGCTTTGCGGCGGAGTTCCCATGGCAATCTCGGGTCCGGGCGGACGACTCGTCATTACCCCGTTTATCTAAACACATTCATTAATCCGGAGCCGCTAATCAAAACATGACATTTGAACTAGAGTGCGACTTTTGCCCGCTCCGGGCAACCACTCCCAACCTTACTCTACGGCAAGGCAGGCAATGAATTTCAAGCGTCTCAAGGTCTCCTCACGGCTCATGCTGGGCTTCGGCAGTGTCCTCTTGTTGCTGGCACTGATCATCGGAACTGCATTGCTGAAGATGAATGGAATCGATCAGCAATTGACTGCCATTACCGATGTCAACAACGTAGAAATCTATCATCTCTCCGTCATGCGCTCGGCCGTCTATGATCAGTCGCTGGCCTCGCGCAGCCTTGTCATGGCCTCCACGACATCGGAGTTAAATCAATACGCCAACGTCCTCAAGCAGCAGATTGCAGTCTACGGAGAGGCTGAGAGCGCCCTGGCGAAGCTGTTTGAGGAGGTACCGGACACCACCGATACCGAAAAGAAGTCCATCGCACTCATCAAGCAGCAGTCAGCGGCGGTGTTGCCGCAACTTCAGCGGTTGATGGCAGCCGCCCAGGAGAGCAACGGTGACGCCGTCAAGGCCATCGTGCTGGGTGGCCTCGCCGAGCAGCAATCGCTTCGTCGGAAAACCCTGGCCGAACTTTCGCGCTTCGAAGACAAGCTCAACGATGATGCGAGAACCGAAGCCAAGGCCGTCTACAAGGCGGCCCAAGGCCTGATTGTCACGCTGGGGATCCTGGCCATCGCCCTGGGGCTGGCCAGCGCCACGCTCATCATCAGGAGCATATTGCAGCAGCTCGGGGGCGAACCTGCAGAGGCGGCCGAACTGGCGTCCCTCATCGCCAAGGGAGACCTGAGGAGACAAGTCCGCGTAGAAGGCCGCAATCCGGACAGCATGATGATGTCGATGAAAAGCATGAACGAAGGGCTCAAGGGAATCGTGCAAGAGGTGCGCTCAGGGACCGACGCCATCACCACCGCCAGCAGCGAGATTGCCTCAGGCAATCTCGATCTCTCGTCGCGCACCGAAGAACAAGCCAGCTCCCTGGAACAGACCGCCTCGGCCATGGAACAGTTGACCGCCACCGTCAAGCACAATGCCGAGAGCGCAGGCGAAGCCAATCGCCTGGCGGTACAGGCCTCTGCGGTGGCCTCTGAAAGCGGTCAACTGGTTCAGGAAGTCGTCACCACCATGGCTGCCATCGATGCCTCGTCGAAGAAGATCGTCGACATCATCAGCGTCATCGACGGGATTTCCTTCCAGACCAATATCCTGGCGTTGAACGCAGCTGTCGAAGCAGCGCGCGCTGGTGAGCAGGGCCGGGGTTTCGCGGTGGTCGCCTCGGAGGTGCGCAGCCTGGCGCAGCGCAGTTCCGTGGCTGCCAAGGAAATCAAGACGCTCATCGATGACTCGGTCGACAAGGTCGCCAACGGGAGCGACCTGGTCAACCGCGCCGGTCAGAGCATGGACAACGTGGTGAGCAGCGTGAACCGCGTCGTCTCGGTGATCCGCGACATCAGCGAAGCCAGCGGCGAGCAAAGCAAAGGCCTGGATGAAATCAACAATGCCATCGCCCAGATGGATCAGGTCACCCAGCAGAACGCCGCATTGGTGGAGCAGGCGGCGGCCGCTTCGCAAGCCTTGCTGTCACAGGCACGCAAGCTCACTGGCGTGGTGGAAGTATTCGTGGTCGCTTGAGGCTGGACCCGGTTCAGAGCTTTTCGGTCTCGCCGCTCTTGGGCTGCCACTTCATCAGGCGCTTTTCGATGGCGCCCACGGCCAGGTCCAGCACCAGTGCAAAGACCGTCAGCACGACGATGCCGGCGAAGACGGTGTTGATATCGAAACTGCCTTCGGCTTGCAGGATCAGGTAGCCCACGCCGCGCGCCGAGCCCAGGTACTCACCCACCACCGCACCCACGAAAGCCAGGCCGATGGAGGTGTGCAGGCTGGAAAACACCCACGAGGTCGCCGACGGCAGGTAGACCGTGCGCAGCAGCTGGCGTGCATTGGCGCCCAGCATGCGGGCATTGGCCAATACCACCGGGCTGACTTCCTTGACGCCCTGGTAGACGTTGAAGAAGACGATGAAGAACACCAGCGTCACCGCCAGCGCCACCTTGGACCAGATGCCCAGGCCGAACCACATCGCGAAGATCGGCGCCAAGATCACACGCGGCATGGAGTTGGCCGCCTTCACGTAGGGATCGAGGATGGCCGAGGCGGTCGGCGAGAGCGCCAGCCACAGGCCGATGCCCAGGCCGAAGACGGTGCCGATGATGAAGGCCAGCACGGTCTCGGTAAGGGTGATGAGCAGGTGCGAGTAGATCTCGGCCGGGAAGCTCAGGGTGAAGAAGGTGGTGTCGCCGATGCCGACCTCCAGGCTACCGCTGCCCACCGTGAACCATTCCCAGATGCGCTGCGCGACCTTGATCGGCTCGCCGAAGAAGAAGGCGGTCTGCGGGTTGCGGGTGGCCGCATGCCAGACCACCAGCACGACCAGCAACACCATCAGTTGCCAGAATCGGATGTTCTTGTGATTGGGTTTCAGTAATTTCCACATGGTGCTGTTCTTTCGCTTGCTGATTCTGCCGGTTACCGTACTTACGCCGCACGCTTCTGTTGTTGATAGCCCTTGAGCACTTCGTCGCGCAGCACATCCCAGATCTGCTGGTGCAATTCGACGAAGCGCGGGTGCATGCGGATCTCGGCCACGTCGCGCGGGCGCGGCAGGTCGATCCTGAATTCGCCGATGGGGTGGGTGCCGGGACCGGCGGCCAGCACGATCACGCGGTCGGACATGGCGATGGCTTCGTCGAGGTCGTGGGTGATGAAGAGCACGGCTTTCTTCTTGGCGTTCCACAGGTCCAGGACTTCGTTTTCCATCAGCTGGCGGGTCTGGATATCCAGGGCCGAGAAGGGTTCGTCCATGAGGATGATGTCGGGGTCCAGGATCAGCGTCTGCGCCAGCGCCACGCGCTTGCGCATGCCGCCCGAGAGCTGGTGCGGATAGCGGTCGCCGAAGCCCTGCAGGCCGACGCGGGCCAGCCAGTGCTCGCCCAGTTCCTGCGCCGATTTCTCGTCGTGGCCGCGATACTGCAGGCCGGCGATGACGTTCTGCAGCGCGCTGCGCCAGGGCATCAGCGCCTCGGCCTGGAACATGTAGCCGGCGCGGCGGTTGATGCCGGTCAGCTCTTCACCGAACACCTTGACGCTGCCCGAGGAGGGATGCAGCAGGCCGGCGCCGACGTTGAGCAGCGTGGACTTGCCGCAACCTGTCGGGCCGACCACGGAGACGAACTCGCCCGGCGCGATCGACAGGTCGGTATTGGCCACGGCCGTGTAGCGCTGGGTGCGATCGTCCTTGGAGACGAAGGTGCAGGTGATGTTGTCGAACTGGAGTGCTGGAGTCATGACGTTCTGGGCGGTGGAGGCCCCGGTTGTTGATGCGGGTCGATACGGGCTGATGCCACTTGCGGTTCACTGCTAGGGACTGCCCAAGATGCGCAAATGCCCGTTGCCGGGCATCTGGGTTGCTTTCGCAGCGGGCGGGAGCCTGGCTCCCGCCTCTTGCCTGGCCTGCCTTACTTGTACTTGGCGTTGGCCTTCTGCACGAAGGAATTCGTGAAGGTCTTGGAGAGGTCGATCTGCTTGTCGGCCAGCGAGGGTTCGAAGGCCTTCAGGGTGCGCAGCGCGGTATCGGGGCCGCCCGGCGGGAAGTAGCCGTCCGGCGAGATGGCCTGACGCACCTTCATGAAGGCATCGATGTAGAGCGAGCGGTCGCCCAACAGGTAGCTTTCGGGCACGGCCTTGATGATGTCGGAGGGGCCGGCCTTCTGGATCCACTTCAGGGCGCGCACCATGGCGTTGGTGAGGGCCTGGGTGGTGTTGGGGTACTTCTGGATGAAGGCTGCCGGGGCATACAGGGTCGCTGCCGGCATGGGACCACCGAAGACGTCGTTGGTGTCCTTCAGGGTACGGGTGTCGGCGACGGTCTTGATCTCGTTGCTCTGTTCCAGCATGGAGATCACCGGATCCAGGTTGGCGATGGCATCGATCTGGCCGGAGCGGATCGCCGAGATGGCGCCCGCGGCCGCGCCCACGCCGATGAAGGAGACATCGGTGGGCTTGAGGCCGCCCTTGGCCAGCACGTAGCTGGCCATGATGCTGGTGGAGGAGCCCGGTGCGGTGACGCCGATCTTCTTGCCCTTCAGGTCGGCGATGCCCTTGTAGTTGGGCATGGTCTTGTTGTTGACCGCCAGCACGATCTGCGGCGCACGCCCTTGCAGCACGAAGGCGACGATGGGCTGGTTCTTGGCCTGCATGTTGATGGTGTGCTCATAGGCGCCCGAGACCACGTCGGCGCTGCCGCCCACCATGGCCTGCAGCGCCTTGGCGCCGCCGGCGAAGTCGGAGATCTCGACCTGCAGGCCTTCATCCTTGAAATAGCCGAGCTGTTCGGCAATGGTCAGCGGCAGGTAGTAGAACAGGTTCTTGCCGCCCACGGCGATGGAGACCTTGGGCTTTTCCAGCGCCTGTGCACCGGCACTGCCGTTGAACGAAAAATAGCCGGCCAGGAACAGGCCCGCGGCGATCAGCAATTGCTTCCAGCTCAATTTCATTGTGTCTCCTCCGTGTCGTGGATGGGGTGCTGCATGGTGTACTGCAGGTGGTACCGCTGATGCGCTGCTTCAGACCACGCCTTGGTCCCGCAGCTTCTTGATGTGGGCCTCATCATACCCTAGCGCATGGAGGATTTCATCGCTGTGCTCGCCCAGCTCCGGGCCCAGCCAGCGCGTCTGTCCGGGGGTCTCGGACATCTTGGGCGTGATGCCCGGCAGCTTGACCGGGGTGCCATCGGCGAACTGGTGCTGCTCGAACATGTTGCGGGCCAGGAACTGGGCGTCGCCCATCATGTCCTTGACCGAATAGATCTTGCCGACCGGGACATCGGCCCCCTGCAGGATCGCCAGTGCCGCATCGATGGTCTGGGTATCGCACCACTGCTGGATGGCGGCATCGATCTCGGCCGTGCGCGGCACGCGGCCATCGTTGCGGGCCAGCCCTGGGTCGTTGGCCATGTCGTCGCGGCCGATGGCGCTCATCAGACGCTTGAAGATGGCGTCGCCATTGCCGGCGATGACGATGTTCATGCCGTCGCCGGTGGTGTAGGTGTTGGAGGGCACGATGCCTGGCAGTGCGCCACCGGTACGCTCGCGCACCACACCGGCGAAGTCGAACTCGGGCACCATCGATTCCATCATGTTGAAGACCGCCTCGTACAGGGCCACGTCCACCATCTGGCCCTGCCCTGCCACACAATCGTCGCCTTGCTTGCCGTTCCAGCGACCGCCTGTGACGTCGCGATGGCGCAGGGCCATCATGGCACCGATCACGCCATGCAGTGCCGCGATGGAGTCGCCGATGGAAATGCCGATGCGCACCGGCGGACGGTCCGGGTGACCGGACACATAGCGGATGCCGCCCATGGATTCACCGATGGCACCGAAGCCCGGCAGATCGCGCAGCGGGCCGGTCTGGCCGTAGCCCGACAGGCGCACCATGATGGTGGCGGGATTGAGCTTCTTCAGGTCTTCATAGCCTAGGTGCCATTTCTCCAGCACGCCGGGACGGTAGTTCTCGATGATGACGTCGGCTTCCAGGGCGAGCTGGCGGGCGATTTCCTGCGCGCGCTCGTCCTTCATGTTCAGGGTGATGCTCTTCTTGTTGCGCGCCTGGACCGACCACCACAGCGAGGTGCCGTCCTTCAACACGCGCCACTGGCGCAGCGGGTCGCCATTGCCTGGCGCCTCGACCTTGATCACGTCGGCGCCGAACTCGGCCAGCATGCGTGAGCAGAAGGGGCCTGCGATCAGCGTGCCCAGTTCGAGCACCTTGATGCCGGCCAGCGGGCCGGGCTTGGATGTGGCTGTCGTCATCGTGCTTGCACCGGTGACCTGGCGCAGATGTCGCTGCGCGGGTGCGAACCGGTGTTCTCCTCTTTGTCGATGTTGCCGGACCCGGCTCTAGGGGGAAAGAGGCCAGTGTCCTGAAGTGCGTTACTTGTTATGTGCTTCTTCCAAGGCTGGCGATGCGGTCCGCGCGCGCGCCGGTGGACGCATGTTGCGCTGCCATATCGCCTGACGTCGTACGTGCAAGCCGGCAGCCGCCATTCTATTGCAGCATGGCCTGGCTGTCGCGCATTTTGACAATCATAAGGAACATCGCCGCTTGCAAGATTTTCATCCCACGTCGGCGCTGCCGAGCTTTCAGGTGGTGCGCCGGTCCAGCATGGCGCGGGCGATGGTGCCGGCGTCGACGTATTCGAGCTCGCCCCCCACCGGCACGCCACGGGCCAGGCGGCTGACCTTCAGGCCGCGGGCCTTGAGCGTTTCGCTGATGTAGTGGGCGGTGGCTTCGCCCTCGTTGGTGAAATTGGTGGCCAGCACCACTTCGGCGACCACGCCGTCGGTGGCGCGGGTGATCAGTTTTTCGAGATGGATATCGCGCGGGCCGATGCCGTCCAGCGGCGAGAGCCGGCCCATGAGCACGAAATACAGACCCTTGAAGGTCAGCGTCTGCTCGATCATGACCTGGTCGGAGGGCGACTCCACCACGCATAGCTGGGTATGGTCGCGCTGGCTGTCCTGGCAGGTCTCGCAGATGACCTGCTCGGTAAAGGTGTTGCACAGCGCACAGTGGCGGATGGTCTCCAGGGCATGCGCCAGCGAGCGGCTCAGCTCGGCGGCCGCGTCGCGGTCATGCTGCAACAGGTGGAAAGCCATGCGCTGCGCGGTCTTGGGGCCGATGCCGGGAAGCCGGCGCAGTGCTTCGGTCAGGAGGGTGAGACTGGAGGGCGTTTTCAATTGCGGTCTACGGAATAGCGGAAGGCTTCCAGCGCCTCGGCCGTCATCGAGGGGACGAATTCGATGATCTCGTATTCGGCCACGCCCCCGATGAAGAAGGGATCGGATTCCATGATGGCTTCGATCTCGGCACGGTCGGCACAGTCGGCGATGATGATGCCACCGGTACGGGGGACCTTGCGGCCCGACATCAGGAACACCCCTTCGGCATATTGCTGGTTGAGGAATTTCTTGTGCGCGGTCAGCAGGGAGTCGATTTCACTGGCCGGCTTGGTGTACGTGATCGAGACGATGAACATGGTGCCTCCACTAAGCAATCCTGCATTTCATCCTAAAGCACTGCGCATACCGGCCGACCGACGCCTGGCAGCCAGCGGGCCGCCAGGGAAGAGACGATCAGAACGGCATCTTGAAGCCAGGCGGCAGCGGCATGCCAGCGGTCACGCCGGACATCTTTTCCTGGGCGGTGGCTTCGGCCTTGCGCACGGCGTCGTTGAAGGCGGCGGCGACCAGGTCTTCCAGCATGTCCTTGTCATCGGCCAGCAGCGAGGGGTCGATGGAGACACGCTTGACATCGTTCTTGCAGGTCATCACCACCTTCACCAGGCCGGCGCCGGACTGGCCTTCGACCTCGATCAAGGCCAGTTGCTCCTGGGCCTTCTTCATGTTGTCCTGCATGGCCTGTGCTTGCTTCATCAGACCTGCCAGTTGACCTTTCATCATGCTAATGCTCCTTGTTTCAATTCACGGAATTCTATCGCGTTTGGCGCCGGACTCGCGAAATTCGCAGCCCCTGCCCGCACGCCTTGCTTACAACGGGTGGATCGACCCCGGCACGATGCTGGCGCCGAATTCACGCATCATCGATTGCACGAAGGGGTCGTTCTTCATCTTGTGTTCGGCCTTGCGCTGGCGATCGGCGCGGTCGGCCTCGGCCACCGCATTGGCAGTATCGGCCACGGCGCCCAGCTCGGTCTCCACGCGCACCTCCTTGCCGAAGCGTTCGGAGAGGACGGCGCTGAGTTTCTCGACGCTGCCCGAGGAGCGCAGGGTTTCCAGCGGGATGCGCAGGTGGAAGCAGACATTGCCGCCGTTGAGTGCCTCGCAGCGCAACAGCTCGCTCTGGAACGCCATCTGGTGCGCCACGCCGCGCAAGGCCAGGCTCGCGGCCAGGGTCGGCCAGTGGCCATCCCAGCCCAGCTCGGCCACCACGCGGGCGGTTTCCTGCTGCTGGGCCGGTGTGGCGGCCGGACGCTGTGGTGCCGCTGGTACCGCTGGTGCAGCAGCTCCTACGGCGGCAGGCGCGGGGACGGATTCAGTTTTTTTTTCAGCCTCGAAACCGGCAGGCGGCATCGATGCACTGCCCGATTCCTCTTCCCAGGGCGGGATGGCATCGAAGGGCGGGGGCTCGGGCATGTCCGGCGGCATGGACGCGGCCGACCGCGTTGCCGGTGCGGCAGCGGCCGGTGCCGGTGCAGCCTGGGGCTGCTCGACGGCCGGACGGGCTGCCGGTGCGCGACCGGTCTTGCCGACGGCGGCGCGGGCTGCCATCAGGGCGGCTTCGCGGGGCGAGGCGGGTGCGGCCGATGCAGTGGGCGCAGCAGGTGCTGCCACGGGCGCGGCAGCGCTGGTCGCAGGTACCGGCGCGCTCTCGCGCGCAGGCGTTGGTTGCGGACGATTCACCGGGGCACTGGTCACGGCTGCCTGCGGCGCCATCAGGGGCGCAGCCTGGCGCGGTGCGGCCGGGCGGGCCGCGGCCGGCGCAGCGGCTGCCGGCACCGGCGCGCTCGCACTGGCGCTGACCGGGCGGAAAGCCAGCATGCGCAAGAGCGTCATGCTGAAGCCGGCGTATTCATCGGGTGCCAGGCCCAGTTCGTTGCGACCGTGCACGGCGATCTGGTAGAACAATTGCACATGTTCCGGACTGAACTGGCCAGACAGGCGCAGGATATCCTCGCGGTTGGGCAGGTCATCGGCCAGCGCGGCCGGTACCGCCTGCGCCAGCGCGATCTGGTGCAGCAACGTGCCCAGGTCTTGCAGGGCCGCATTGTAGGACAGGCTGCGGGTGGCCATGTCGTCGGCCACGCCCAACAGCGCCGCGCCATCCTGCACGGCCAGCGCGTCGAGAATGCGGATCAGGTAGGACTGGTCGAGCGCGCCCAGCATGCCCTGCACCGCTTCCAGCGTGACCTTGCCGGCCGCGTAGGCGATGGCCTGGTCGGTCAGCGACAGTGCATCGCGCATGGAACCGGACGCCCCTTGCGCCAGCAGGCGCAGGGCCGGTGCGTCGAATTCGATGCCTTCCTGGTTCAGGATGTTGTCCAGGTGGCTGATGATGTGGCCCGGCGGCATCTGCTTGAGGTTGAACTGCAGGCAGCGCGACAACACGGTCACGGGAATCTTTTGCGGGTCGGTGGTGGCCAGGATGAACTTGATGTGCTCGGGTGGTTCTTCCAGCGTCTTCAGCATGGCGTTGAAGGCGTGGTTGGTGAGCATGTGCACTTCGTCGATCATGTAGACCTTGAAGCGCGCATTGGAGGGCGCATAGATGGCCTGCTCCAGCAGTTGCGCCATCTCGTCCACGCCGCGGTTGGAGGCGGCGTCCATCTCGATGTAGTCGACGAAGCGGCCGGCATCGATGGCCACGCAGGCCTCGCACACGCCACAGGGAGCGGCGGTGATGCCGCCGTTGCCATCGGCGCCCACGCAATTGAGCGACTTGGCGAGAATGCGCGAGAGCGTCGTCTTGCCCACGCCGCGCGTACCGGTGAAGAGATAGGCGTGGTGCAGCCGCTGCTGTTCCAGCGCGTGCGTCAGCGCGCGCACGACGTGCTCCTGGCCTACCAGGGTGTCGAAGCTGCGGGGACGGTATTTACGGGCAAGAACTTGATAGGACATGAGATGGCTGCTGTGGGCGTTTTGGCTCAGGGGGGCATTTTAAGCTATTTCGCCGCCTGTCACGCCTTTGCCGTATGGCACCACCTGGAGGTCCTGGTCTTCAGGCTTGCGCCCGTGCTGCTTTCTTTTGCTGGTACATCATGGCGTCGGCCTGTTGCATGAGATCACTGACATCGTAGTGCCGTGCCGGATCGAATTCGACCACCCCGACGCTATAGGCCAGTTCATACTGGCGCTGGCCATTCTGGTTGAAGGATTTGACCCTCTGGGCGAAATGCTGCAGCACGCGGTCAGACTCGCCCTCGGCAGTATTGGTCAGCAATGCCGCGAATTCATCCCCGCCCAGGCGCCCGATGACATCGGACTCGCGAAAGCTCGACGACAGCAGCGCCGAAAAACTGGTCAGCGCGGCGTCTCCCTCGGCATGGCCGAAGCGGTCATTGATCTGCTTGAACTTGTCCAGATCGAAATACATCATGCTGGCCGGGCGCCCCAGGCGCTTGCTGGTCGCCAGCGCATGCCGCGCCAAGGTCTCGAAGCCACGCCGGTTGGAAATGCCGGTGAGATCATCGATGGTGGCCAGCCGCAAGGCCGCCAGTTCCTGCTCGACCATCACGGCCAGGTCCTTGAGCAGGGCGCGGTCATCGGCGTCGAAGGAGCGCACTTGCGTATCGACCAGGCACAAGGTGCCCAGGGCGAAGCCGCTCTCGCTCCTGATCGGACAACCGGCATAGAAGCGGATATGCGGCTCGCCGGTGACTTGTGGATTGCCGCTGAAGCGGGGATCCAGCCGCGCATCGGGAACGACGGTGAGGTCTTCGCTGAGGATGGCATGCGAGCAGAAGGAGATATCGCGCGTGGTCTCGCTGGCGTCACCCAGGCCGACGCAGGACTTGAACCACTGGCGATTGGTATCGATCATGGTCACCACCGCCATCGGTACATCGAAGAGCCGCTTGGCCAGCCGGGTGAGACGGTCGAAACGTTCTTCCCTCGGCGTATCCAGAATGCGCAGCGAATGCAGGGCTTCGATGCGCTCGGGTTCATTGGCAGGGAGCTCGGCGATTTTCATGGTTCGTCTATGCGGATGAAACGCGAATGCAGGGGTGGGCAACGCGGTGAAAATGACTTTAACCTCATTTTTTTCGAGAAACAACCCCTAGTTTCTCGCGTCGTGGACCAACAGATGAGACGGATCGTCTCCAGACAATTTCGCACTCCGTGCGGCAGGCCGCCCGCCCTCTTCCCCTCTTCCCTCCTCCCTCAGGCCAGCCACCGCCGTCAGCCCGACGGACTTACTTGCCGGCAGCAGGCCGGGCCTCGGCCTTGGCCTCCTCCCGTTCCTGGCCACGAGCACCCTTGGCGGGTGCCTTGGCTGCGGCCGCGCCGGCGGCCGCGCCCGGCTTGGCCTGGCCATTGACCGTCAGGCCATTGGCCGACAGGCGCGCGGCACTCTTGTCCTTGACGCCCTTGACGCGCTTTTGCAGGTCATCCCAGTCCTTGAAAGCCCCGCCTTTCTGGCGCTCGGCCAGGATGCGCTTGGACATGGACGGTCCGATGCCGCGCACGCCATCCAGCGCGGCCTGGTCGGCCTTGTTGATGTCCACCTGGGCCCAGGCCAGGCCGGTGGCGAGGAAGAAACTGGCGATCGACAGCAGGATTTTCTTCAGCATGGTGTTTCCTTTCGAGTTTCTGGAGTGAGAGAACGAACGAAAAAACAAAAGGCAGCGCATCCAGGGATGGCGCTGCCTTTGCTCAACGAAACGGAAAGCCCGGTGTTGACAGTAATCCTGCTAGAAAATCACGCTCAAATCAGCCTGCCAGCAATTCCTCGCAGGTCACGGTGGCCGTCCCCAGCTTGCCCACCACGATGCCGCCGGCCCGGTTGGCCATGGTCACCGCATCGACCAGGGAGGCTCCTGCGCCGAGCATGACGGCCAGCGTACCGATGACGGTGTCACCCGCGCCGGAGACGTCGTAGACCTCGCGCGCCATGGTCGGGAAGTGCGTCACCTCGCCGTCGCGGTAGAGGCTCATGCCTTCTTCCGAGCGGGTCAACAGCAGCGCTTCCAGGTCCAGCTCGGCGCGCAGCTTCTGGGCACGCGCGGTCAGGTCTTCCTCGTTCTTCCATTGGCCGACGATGCGCACCATCTCGGACTTGTTGGGAGTGAGGATGGAAGCGCCCGCATAACGCGAGAAATCATCGCCCTTGGGATCGACCAGGATGCGCTTGCCCAGCTTCCTGGCCGTGGCGATCATCTCGGCCACGTTGACCAGGCCGCCCTTGGCGTAGTCGGAGAAGATGATGACGTCGTAGTCGGCCACCAGCGTATTGAACTGCGTGAGCTTGTCGCGCAGCACCGTATCGGTGGGTGCTTCCTCGAAGTCGATACGCACCAGCTGCTGCTGGCGCCCGATCACACGCAGCTTGACGATGGTGGAAATGCTGGCATCACGGTTGAGATGGCTGCGAATGCCCATTTCACCCAGCATGGCGTCCATCACCCGGGCCGGCTCATCGTCACCGGTCACGCCCAATAGCGCCGTCTGCGCGCCCAGGCTGGCGGTGTTGCGTGCCACGTTGGCCGCGCCACCCAGGCGCTCCTCCTTGCGCTCGACCCGCACCACCGGTACCGGTGCCTCGGGCGAGATGCGGTTGACTTCGCCGAACCAGTAACGGTCCAGCATCACGTCGCCCACGATGAGGATGCGGGCCTTGCTCCATGCGGAAACGATGTCGTTGTTCACGTTATTGCTCGCGAGCCAGGAGCGAACGGCCGATGCCATAGTATTCGACGCCGCTGTCGGCCATGACCTGCGGATCGAAGAGATTGCGGCCGTCGAAGATGACCGGGTTCTTCAGGGTCGCCTTGACGCGCTCGAAGTCGGGGCTGCGGAAGGCCTTCCATTCGGTGACGATGGCCAGCGCATCGGCGTCCTGCAGGGTATCCATGGGCGAGGTGCCGAAGCGGATGCGCTCCAGCAGGCTGGCGTCGTCGGCGAAGTCCAGTTGCAGCACGCGTGCCGCTTCCTTCATGGCCACCGGATCGTAGACGGCCACGGTGGCGCCACGGCGCACCAGTTCGCCGATCAGCACGCGCGAGGATGCTTCGCGCATGTCATCGGTGTTGGGCTTGAAGGCCAGGCCCCAGATGGCGAAATGCTTGCCGGCCAGGTCTTCGCCGAAACGCGTCACGACCTTCTTGCCCAGCACGTGCTTTTGCAGGTTGTTGACCTGTTCGACGGCCTGCAGGATCAGCAGTTGCTGGTCGTAGTCACGCGCGGTGCGCTCCAGCGCCTGCACATCCTTGGGGAAGCAGGAGCCGCCGTAGCCGCAACCGGCGTACAGGAAGCTGTGGCCGATACGCGGATCGGAACCGATGCCGTGGCGCACCGATTCGATGTCGGCACCGACCTTGTCGGCGAGGTTGGCCAGCTCGTTCATGAACGAGATCCGGGTGGCCAGCATGGCGTTGGCGGCGTACTTGGTGAATTCGGCCGAGCGCACATCCATCCAGTAGGTGCGTTCGTGATTGCGGTTGAAGGGCGCGTAGAGCTTCTTCATCAGGGTCTGGGCGCGCAGGCCGTCGACGGTCTGGTCGTGACCGATGACGATGCGGTCGGGTCGCATGAAGTCTTCGACGGCCGCACCTTCCTTCAGGAATTCCGGATTGGAGACCACCGAGAAGCCGACCTCGTTCTTGCCGCGCTTGGCCAGTTCCTCGGCGATGGCCGCCCGCACGCGATCGGCGGTGCCGACCGGCACGGTGGACTTGTCCACCACGACCTTGAAGCCGTCCATGGAGCGGCCGATGTTGCGGGCCGCGGCCAGCACGTATTGCAGGTCGGCCGAGCCGTCTTCGTCGGGCGGAGTACCGACGGCGATGAACTGGATATCGCCATGGGCCACGCTGGCGGCGATATCGGTGGAGAACTGCAGGCGGCCTGCGGCGCGGTTGCGCGCCACCACTTCTTCCAGGCCTGGCTCGTGGATGGGGATGCCACCGTTGTTGAGGATGTCGACCTTGCGCTGGTCCACATCGAGGCAGAACACATCGTTACCCAGTTCGGCGAGGCAGGCGCCGGTCACCAGGCCAACGTAGCCGGTGCCGATGATGGTGATTTTCATGGTGATTCAGACTTTCCAAAAAAATGGCGCTAGGGCCTCAGTTCATGACATTCAGTTCTTCGGTGCGACGCGGCGGATAGGTCTCCCAATGGCTGCAGCCCGGGCATTGCCAATAGAACTGGCGAGCCTTGAAGCCACAATGGCTGCATTGGTAGCGCGCCAGCTTCTGGGTGTATCCGTGCACCAGGGTCTTGACCACCGACAGCTCGGAGCGTGCCGTCAGGGGGGCGGTCATCATGCGTGCCTCCAGGAACTTGTCCAGTCCCAGCAAGGTGGGCGTGCGACGCAACTCATCGCTGACCAGGACGTTGGCGGCATCCACGCCATCCGCCTCGAGCACGGCCTTGAAGACCACCTCCAGCAGATCGATCGACGGCGCCTCCGCCAGGTAGGCGCGCAGCAGGTTGATGCCTTCCTGCGGCCGGCCCACGGCCAGGTAGCCATCCATGAGGCGTTGTGCCACCAGGGCGGTATGCGGCACGCTTTGCTGCTCGACGCGGCGCCAGGTTTCCAGCGCGGTTTCGATGTCGCCACGGGCACGCAATGCATCACCCATGAGCATGGTCGCGCGCACGCTCTTGCGATCGGCGGCCAGGGCCTTCTCCAGCAGGGCCATGGCGGCATCGGTGTTGGTGCGTACCAGTTCGTCGGCGGCCAGTTCGCAGTAGAACTGGGCGATCTCGCGCTGGCGGCCGCCGGCACCGGTGGCCTGCAGGGTCTCGGCGGCGGAGATGGCTCGTGCCCACTCCTTCTCGCGCTGGTAGATCTCCAGCAGGGCACGCCCGGCCTGGGCACTGTATTGGGTATCGATGAGCTTGTTGAAGGTTTCCTCGGCACGGTCCAGGAGACCGGCCTTCAGGTAATCCTGGCCCAGTTCGTAGAGGGCATGGCCATGATGCTCGGCGGGCAGGTCGGGACGCGCCAGCAGGTTCTGGTGCACACGGATGGCGCGTTCGGTCTCGCCACGGCGGCGGAACAGGTTACCCAGGGCAAAGTGCAGCTCCACCGTCTCGGGATCGAGCTTGACGATCTCGATGAAGGCATCGATGGCCTTGTCGGGCTGCTCGTTCAACAGGAAGTTGAGCCCCTTGAAATAACCGCGTGGCAGGGTGCGCGATTCCGACACCAGCTGGTTGATGTCGACCCGCGCGGCAATCCATCCCAGTCCGAAGAAGACGGGAATGCCAAGCAACCACCAAAATTCAAATTCCATAAACGAAAGGGGCAATTAGAGAACGTGCTGCGCGGTGATGATGCTGTCCGGCTGCGGCGGCTGGGCCTGGGCCTGGGCGAGCTCTTCCTGGGCTTTCTGGACCTGCGCCAGGGCCTTCTTGTAGCGGCTGGCTTCGCGGCGATGGCGCAGTACCATCGGGGCCATGGCCAGTACGCCCAGGATGGCGCCGACCACGAAGAAGGACAGCAGCACCAGCACCAGAGGATCGGTACGCTCATAGCCGAGGAAGAAATGCAGGGTCACTTCCTGGGTATTGCGCAGCGCGAAGAAGAAGAAACACACGAACAGGATGGCCGCGATCAATCTGGAAAGTATTTTCATGGCGTAATCCTCTTATGGCGGGTCGTAGTGATACCCGGGAGATGGCCGGCTCGTCTTTCGACCGCACTGACCAGTGGACAAGATGCAACATTGTTGCGCTGGCCGGAAAAATCGGGCCTGTTTCTCGCACTTCCCGGGGCAATTCGGGATTGTACGTGAAAAAAAACGGCATCCAAAGATGCCGTTCATTTTGTTGATCTGCCTTTACACCCGTTCACCTTGCAGTGCGCGGGTGGCAGGCCTCAACGTTTGCTGCCAACTTGCTGCCCGAAGGCAGCCAAACTGTCTCAAGACAAGACACGAAGGCCAAGCCGGTTCAATCCTCGCGGATTGGCTGGCCGACCATCGCATCGACGCGCTCGCGCAATTCCTTGCCGGGCTTGAAGTGCGGCACCCGTTTTTCGGGGACCATCACCTTGTCGCCAGACTTGGGATTGCGGCCGATACGCGGCGGACGACGGTTGAGCGCGAAGCTGCCAAAACCACGGATCTCGATGCGCTGGCCGGTCGCAAGTGCGTCGACCATGGCATCGAGGATGGTTTTGACCGCGTAATCCGCATCCTTGGCAACAAGTTGCGGATAACGCTCAGCCAGACGGGCGATCAGCTCCGACTTTGTCATCGTGACGGCAAGATCAGTTCTTGTTGTCGAGCTTGGCCTTCAGCAGCGCGCCCAGGCTGGTGGTGCCCGAAGCAGCGTTGGAGTCAGCCGACATCTTCTGCATGGCTTCCTGGGTCTCGGCGTTGTCCTTGGCCTTGATCGACAGCTGGATGCTGCGAGCCTTGCGGTCGATGTTGATGACCAGGGCTTCGACGGCGTCGCCAACCTTCAGGTGGGTACCGGCATCTTCCACGCGGTCGCGGGAGATTTCGGATGCACGCAGGTAGCCTTCGACTTCGTCGGTCAGCTGGATCACGGCGCCCTTGGGCTCAACCGACTTGACGGTACCGGTCACGATCGCACCCTTGTCGTTCAGGGCGGCGAAGTTGTTGAACGGGTCGCCTTCCAGTTGCTTCACGCCCAGGGAGACGCGCTCGCGTTCCACGTCGATGGCCAGAACAACGGCTTCCAGCTCGTCGCCCTTCTTGAACTTGCGCACGGCTTCTTCGCCAGCTTCGGTCCAGGACAGGTCGGACAGGTGCACCAGACCGTCGATGTTGCCCGGCAGGCCGATGAACACGCCGAAGTCGGTGATCGACTTGATGGAACCCTTGACCTTGTCGCCCTTCTTGTGGCTCATGGCGAAGTCGTCCCACGGGTTCGGCTTGCACTGCTTCATGCCCAGGGAGATACGACGACGCTCTTCGTCGATTTCCAGAACCATGACTTCGACTTCGTCGCCCAGCTGGACAACCTTGTTCGGGGCCACGTTCTTGTTGGTCCAGTCCATTTCGGAGACGTGCACCAGGCCTTCGATGCCTTGTTCGACTTCCACGAATGCACCGTAGTCGGTCAGGTTGGTGACCTTGCCGAACAGGCGGGTGCCTTGCGGGTAGCGACGCGACAGACCGGTCCACGGATCGTCGCCCAGTTGCTTCACGCCCAGGGAGACGCGGTTCTTCTCTTGATCGTACTTGAGGACCTTGGCGGTGATCTCTTGGCCAACCGACAGCACTTCCGACGGGTGACGCACGCGACGCCATGCCAGGTCGGTGATGTGCAGCAGGCCGTCGATGCCACCCAGGTCAACGAACGCACCGTAGTCGGTGATGTTCTTGACGATACCGGTGACGACGGTGCCTTCCTTCAGGGTTTCCATCAGCTTGGCGCGCTCTTCGCCCATGGAGGCTTCGATCACGGCACGGCGCGACAGAACCACGTTGTTGCGCTTGCGATCCAGCTTGATGACCTTGAATTCCAGGGTCTTGCCTTCGAACGGGGTGGTGTCCTTGACCGGACGGGTGTCGACCAGCGAACCCGGCAGGAAGGCACGGATGCCGTTGGTCAGAACGGTCAGGCCGCCCTTGACCTTGCCATTGACGGTACCGGTGACGATCTCGCCGGACTCCATCGCCTTTTCCAGCGAGAGCCACGATGCCAGACGCTTGGCCTTGTCGCGCGACAGGATGGTGTCGCCGAAACCGTTTTCCAGCGATTCGATCGCAACGGAGATGAAGTCGCCGACATTGACTTCGACTTCACCGTTGTCGTTCTTGAATTCTTCAACAGGGATGAAAGCTTCGGACTTCAGGCCGGCGTTGACGATCACGAAGTTGTGATCCAGGCGCACGACTTCTGCCGAAATGACTTCACCCGAACGCATGTCCTGACGCGACAGCGATTCTTCAAACAGAGCAGCAAATTCGCTGGAGGTATCAACACCTGCAGCGATGACGGTAGTGGTAGACATAAAAGAAATAAGAAAGATTGGCCGGTATCCGTTTCATGCAATCGTCCCGACTTGCACTGCCGCCGTCGTTGCCGCTGGCGACATGGATACTGGGTTAGGTTTATCAACACCCGTCAGACTTTGCATCTGCCGGGCACCAATGGCACTACGGGTACAACAAGGACTTGCCCATGATGGCAGCCAAAGGCGCTTTTTCAAGCAGATTCAAGCGCTTTCAATGCCCCAGGGCAGCGTACCAGCTGAGTACCTGCTGCACCGCTTCGTCAGCGGTCATGTCGGATGTATCCAGGTGATATGCGCCCTCCGCCGGCTTCAAGGGGGCTGACGCGCGATTCATGTCGCGTTCGTCGCGCTCCTTCAAATCCTTGGAGAGGTCTTCTATATTAGCAGAAAAACCCTTGTCAATCAATTGCTTATAGCGCCTTGTGGCACGCGCTTCCACACTGGCGGTCAAAAACACCTTCAGGCGGGCGCTGGGGAAGATCACGGTCCCCATGTCGCGACCGTCGGCGACCAGGCCGGGGGATTTCCTGAATGACAACTGCAGGCCGTACAGGGCCTGGCGTACCGTGATCAGAGTGGCAATACGGGAAGCGGTATTGCCGACCTCTTCGGCACGGATGGCCTGGGTCACATCCTCATTGGCCAGGAAGATATGCGCACCGTCGAAATGGCAATGCAGGTGCTCGGCCGCCTTGGCCAGCGCATGCTCATCATTGAGCGGCACGCCGCGCCGCAGCACCGACAGGGCCGTGAGGCGATACAGCGCGCCCGAGTCGAGATAGTGGAAACCCAGCTGCTGGGCCACCTTCTGCGCCACGGTACCCTTGCCGGAGGCGGTGGGGCCATCGATGGCGATGACCGGTATCTTTGCTTTTTCCATGTCTGAAACCTGTACGAACAAATAATTTAGCTGATTTCGTCTAATGCACAGGGTGTATCAGATCAAGGTTTGCTCGGCAATCTTTTTGAAGACGTCGAAATAATCAGGGAAGGTCTTGGCCACGCACTTGGGGTCATTGATGCGCACCCGGTTGCCCCGGCGCAAGGCCCCATCCAGTGATGCCAGCGAGAAACACATGGCCATGCGGTGGTCGTCGTAGGTGTCGATGGCGGCCGTGCCGATCTCGGCCGGCGGCGTGACCTTGAGGTAATCGGCGCCCTCCTCCACTTCCGCCCCCAGCTTGCGCAGCTCGGTGGCCATGGCGGCCAGGCGGTCGGTTTCCTTGACGCGCCAGCTGGCGATATTGCGCAGCGTGCTGGGACCGTCGGCATAGAGCGCGGCCACGGCGATGGTCATGGCAGCATCGGGGATGTGGTTGAAGTCGGCGTCGATGGCCTTCAGCGGTCCGTTGGAGGAGGCTTCGATCCAGTTCTCACCCATGGTGATGGTGACGCCCATCTGCTGCAGCGCTTCCACGAAGCGCACATCGCCCTGGATGCTGTCGCGGCCCACGCCTTCGACCCGGATCGGACCACCGGCAATGGCGCCGGCGGCCAGGAAGTACGAGGCCGAAGAGGCATCGCCTTCAACGTGGATGCTGCCGGGACTGCGATAGTGCTGGCCCGGCTTGATGGTGAACTGCTGCCAGCCATCACGCTCGACCTCGACACCGAAGCGGCGCATCAGGTTCAGGGTGATTTCGATGTAGGGCTTGGAGATCAGCTCGCCGACCACCTCGATCTGCATCGCTTCCTCGCGCGCCATCAGGGGCGCGGCCATCAGCAAGGCCGTCAGGAACTGGCTGGAGACATTGCCACGCACCTTCATGCGCGTCGAGCTCAGCTGGCCGCGGCGGATGTGCAACGGCGGATAGCCGGGGTTGCCGGTGTAGTCGATGCGCATGCCCACGGCATTCAGGGCATCGACCAGGTCGCCGATGGGCCGCTCATGCATGCGCGGCACGCCATGCAGCGTGTAGTCGCCACCCAGCACGGCCAGGGCCGCCGTCAGCGGACGGATGGCGGTGCCGGCATTGCCCATGAAGAGATCAGCCTGGTGCACCGGCAGCACGCCGTTGACGCCATGCACGATGTAGTCCTGGGTGCCTTCGATCTGCTCCCACTTCACGCCCAGGGTCTGCAGGGCCATCAACATGACCAGGGTGTCATCGGAGGCCAGCAGGTCGAAGATGCGGGTGGTGCCGCCGGCCAGAGCGGCCAGCAGCAGGATGCGGTTGGAGATGCTCTTGGAACCCGGCAGCTTGACCGTGCCCTGCACGTGGGGCACCGGGGCCAGGTCGATATGTCGGGGGTAGGAAGGCTGTTTCATCGTCGTTCGGTTTCTGTGGATGAATCGGGCCGCCGGGGCGGCAATCAATTTTTATTCCTGTCGGGCCGGGGACAGGCTCAGCCCGGCTTGCGTTCGGCCGCCTCGATGGCAGCGGCCCATTCCAGGCGCGCATGCTGCGCGTTGGCATAGATCTTTTCCAGCGCCGCGCCGTCATCGGCGGCGATCATCGCGCGCATGGCCTGCAGCTGTGTCAGGTAGGTATCGACTTCCACCAGCAGCGCATCGCGGTTGGCCAGCGTGATATCGCGCCACATCTCGGGCGACGAGCCGGCGATGCGGGTGAAGTCGCGAAAGCCGCTGGCCGCGTACTGGAACAGCGTAGCCGCATGGGGCTTGCGGGCGATGTCGTCCACCAGCGCAAAGGCCAGCACGTGCGGCAGGTGGCTCACCGAGGCAAACACCGCATCATGCTCCTGCGGCGAGAGATGGTGGATGACGGCGCCGCAGGCACGCCAGGCGGCAGCCACGGCCTCGACATCGTGAACACGGTTCTCGGGCAAGGCAGCGATGACCACCTTCTTGCCTTCGTAGAGATCGGCCAGCGCCGCCTCCGGGCCATGCTTTTCGCGGCCGGCGATGGGATGGGCCGGCACGAACTGCGCAATGCGCGCCCCCAGGGCCTTGCGCGCGGCGGCCACCACGTCGCTCTTGGTGCTGCCGGCATCGGTGACGATGGCATGCGCCTCCAGGTGTTCAGCAATGGAAGTGAGGATGGCTTCGGTCTGCGCCACCGGTGCTGCCAGCAGAATCAGATCGGCACCAGCCAGGGCGGCCGCTGGATCGGTGGCGATGGCATCGATGATGCCCAGCTCGCGGGCACGCTCCAGGCTCTGTGCGGAACGGCCCACGCCGACGAACTGCGTGGCCGGATGCGCCCGACGCAGCGCCAGGGCGAAGGACCCGCCGATGAGACCGACGCCGAAGATGACGACTTTCTTGAACACGATGGCCTCGCAAGCGAAAGTGGACGAGACCGGGCTCACAGGCCCAGCGGATACGAGCCAAGCAGCTTGAAGAAGGCTGCGTTCTGGCGCAGCTCTTCCAGCGCCTGCGCGACCTTGTGGTCTTGCTCGTGGCCTTCCAGGTCGACGTAGAAATAATATTCCCAGGAACCCATGCGGGCCGGACGCGATTCGAACCGCGTCATCGACACGCCGTGGCGCGCCAGCGGGGCCAGCAGGTTGTAGACCGCGCCGGCCTTGTTGGGCACCGACAGCACGATGGAAGTCTGGTCGCGTCCCGAGGGCGCGGTACGCAGGCGGCCGATCACGGCGAAGCGGGTGCGGTTGTGCGGGTCATCCTGGATGTGGGCGTTGACCACCTGCAGGTTGTACTTCTGCCCGGCGATCTCGCCGGCAATCGCCGCCACGCTGCCATCCTCACCCGCCATGCGGGCCGCCTCGGCATTGGAGGCCACCGCCTGTCGTTCGATGGACGGATAGTTCTGGTTCAGCCAGGCATTGCACTGGGCCAGTGCCTGCGAATGGGCGCAGATGCGGGTGATGCCGTCCATCTTGCCGCTGGCCGTCATCAGGCTGTGATGCACGGGGATGGCCACTTCGCCGCTGATGGTCAGGGTGGTCTGCAGCAACAGGTCCAGGGTACGGTTGATCACGCCTTCGGACGAATTCTCGATGGGTACCACGCCGAAATCGGCGGTACCGGCCTCGGCATCGCGGAACACCTCATCGATGGACACGCAGGACAAGCCCTCGATGGCATGGCCGAACTGCTGGTACACCGCTTGTTCGCTGAAGGTGCCGGCGGGGCCGAGATAGGCCACCACCACACGCTTTTCCAGCGCGCGGCAGGCCGACATCACTTCACGGAAGATGGTCTGGATATCGGCACCCAGCAAGGGGCCGGGATTGCGTTCGGCGGCCTTTCGCAAGACCTGCGCCTCGCGTTCCGGACGGAACACCGGGGCATTGGTCTCGGCCTTGACGTGGCCCACTTCCTGGGCGACGCGGGCGCGCTGGTTCAGCAGGTCGAGGATCTGCGCATCGATGGCATCGATCTTCTGGCGCAGGGGCAGCAACTTGTCGTCACTCATCTTGCTCTTTCATGTTCGGCAGGCCGCCCCCGGATAGGACCGGAGCCGGCACGATGGCATGGCATGGTGTCAAAAACTGCGCGCGGCGCAGGCCATCTGGCCAGCACCGCACGGGGTCCAAGGCGGCAACGGTGTCAGCCGTGCTGCTTCTCGAAGTCCTTGAGGTAGTCGACCAGGGCCTGTACGCCCTCGATCGGCATCGCGTTGTAGATCGATGCACGCATGCCGCCGACCGACTTGTGGCCTTTCAGCTGCAGCAGGCCGCGCTCTTTGGCGCCGGCCAGGAATGTGTCGTTGAGCGACTCGTCGCGCAGGAAGAACGGCACGTTCATGCGGGAACGGCAGTCGGCTGCGATACGGTTGCTGTAGAAATCGGTACTGTCCAGGTAGCCGTAGAGCAATTCGGCCTTGGCCACATTGCGCGCTTCCAGCGCGGCCACGCCGCCCTGGCGCTTCAACCACTGGAACACCAGGCCGGCGATGTAGATCGCATAGGTGGGCGGGGTGTTGTACATGGAATCGTTGTCGGCCACGATCTTCCAGTCGAAGGCCGAGGGGCAGAACGGCAGTGCGTGACCGAGCAGGTCTTCGCGCACGATGACGATGGTCACGCCGGCCGGGCCGATGTTCTTCTGGGCGCCACCATAGATGACGCCATACTTGGACACATCTACCGCACGCGAGAGGATGTGCGAGGACATGTCGGCCACCAGCGGCGCGCCGTCGGTGTCGGCGGCCACATCGGGGGTGAACTGGTATTCGACGCCGTCGATGGTCTCGTTGCTGCAGATGTGCACGTAGGCGGCATTGCGCGAAAGCTTCCAGTCGGCACGCGCCGGGATGCTGGAGAACTTGTGTGCTGCCGAGGAGGCCGCGACATTGACGGTGCAATAGCGCCCCGCTTCCTTGATCGACTTGGTCGACCAGGAACCGGTGTTGATGTAGTCCGCCACGCCCGGCACATGCTGGCCGGCCGGTGAACGCAGCGCTGCCAGGTTCATCGGGATGATGGCGTTCTCGGCGATGGCCCCACCCTGCAGGAACAGCACCTTGTAGTTCGACGGGATGGCCAGCAGCTCACGCACGTCCGCCAAGGCCGCCTCGATGATGGACATGAATTCCTTGCCGCGATGGCTCATCTCCATGACGGACATGCCACTGCCATGCCAGTCCAGCATCTCGTCGGCTGCCTGTTGCAGCACTTCCTTGGGCAATACCGCCGGTCCGGCGGAAAAGTTATAAACCATGTCTGCGTTCGCCATCAAAAAAGGCGGCCGGCATGTCGCCAGCCGCCCGGGACTTGCTTTACTCGCCAGCGGCAGGAGCTTCGCTGCCGGCACCCTCGGCGTTCTCGCCGTCCATCACGTCTTCCACATCGGACTCGACCACGCGCTGCAGGCCGGACAGCTTGGTGCCATCCTCCACGGCGATCAGGGTCACACCCTGGGTGGCACGGCCCATCTCGCGGATCTCGGACACGCGGGTGCGGATGAGCACGCCACCGGTGGTGATCAGCATGATTTCATCGGTGGGCTCGACCAGGGTCGCCGCTACCACCTTGCCGTTGCGCTCGCTGGTCTGGATCGCGATCATGCCCTTGGTACCACGGCCATGGCGGGTGTACTCGGTGATCGGGGTGCGCTTGCCGAAGCCGTTCTCGGTGGCGGTGAGCACCGACTGCTGCTCGTTCTCGGCCACCAGCAGGGCGATGACCTGCTGGGTTTCTTCCAGGTTCATGCCACGCACGCCACGGGCGGTACGGCCCATCGGACGCACGTCGTTCTCGTCGAAACGCACGGCCTTGCCAGCGTCCGAGAACAGCATCACGTCATGGGCGCCATCAGTCAGCGCCGCGCCGATCAGGAAGTCGCCTTCATCGAGGTCCACTGCGATGATGCCGGCCTTGCGCGGGTTGGAGAAGTCCGACAGCGGGGTCTTCTTGACCGTGCCCAGGCTGGTCGCCATGAAGACGTAGCGGTCATCCGGGAAGCTGCGGTTGGCGCCCGAGAGCGGCAGCACCACCGTGATCTTCTCGCCATCCTGCAGCGGGAACATGTTGACGATGGGCTTGCCGCGCGAGTTGCGCGAACCCTGCGGCACTTCCCAGACCTTCAGCCAGTACAGGCGGCCACGGTTGGAGAAGCACAGGATGTAGTCGTGCGTGTTGGCGATGAAGAGCTGGTCGATCCAGTCGTCATCCTTGGTCGCCATGGCTTGCTTGCCGCGACCGCCGCGCTTTTGCGCACGGTACTCGGAGACCGGCTGCGACTTCATGTAGCCGGTGTGCGAAAGCGTGACCACCATGTCCTGCGGCGTGATCAGGTCTTCGGTGGCCAGGTCGGTGGCATTGTGCTCGATGGTGGAGCGACGCTCGTCCTTGGCACCGATGCCGTAGTCGTTGCGGGCGGCGTTGAGTTCGTCGGTGATGATGGCGGTCACGCGGGCCGGCTTGGACAGGATGTCCAGCAGGTCGGCGATCTGCGCCATCACTTCCTTGTATTCGTTGACGATCTTGTCCTGCTCCAGGCCGGTCAGGCGCTGCAGACGCATCTGCAGGATTTCCTGGGCCTGTTCGTCGGAGAGCTTGTACAGGCCATCGGACTGGATGCCGTAGTGCGCCGGCAGGCTTTCCGGACGGAAGGCTTCGATACCGCCTTCGTTGGCTTCGCCGGCGCGGGCCAGCATCTCGCGCACCATGGACGAATCCCAGGCGCGCGTCATCAGTTCGGCCTTGGCGATCGGCGGCGTCGGTGCGGCGCGGATGATGGCGATGAAGTCATCGATATTGGCCAGCGCGACAGCCAGGCCTTCGAGCACGTGACCGCGTTCGCGCGCCTTGCGCAGTTCGAACACGGTACGGCGGGTGACCACTTCGCGACGGTGCGACAGGAAGCATTCAAGCAGCTGCTTCAGGTTCAGCAGGCGCGGCTGGCCATCGACCAGGGCCACCATGTTCATGCCGAAGGTATCCTGCAGCTGGGTCTGCTTGTAGAGGTTGTTCAGGACCACCTCTGGCACTTCACCGCGCTTCAATTCGATGACCACGCGCATGCCCGACTTGTCGGACTCGTCGCGCAGGTCGGAAATGCCTTCGAGCTTCTTGTCGCGCACCAGCTCGGCGATACGTTCCAGCAGGGCCTTCTTGTTGACCTGGTAGGGCAGCTCGTCGACGATGATGGCGATGCGACCTTCGCGACCGTATTCCTCGAAGTGGGTCTTGGCACGCATGACCACGCGGCCACGGCCGGTGCGGTAACCATCGCGCACCCCCGAGACACCATAGATGATGCCGCCGGTAGGGAAGTCCGGCGCCGGCACCAGCTCGATCAGTTCATCGATGGTGCATTGCTCGTTGGACAGCAGGTGCAGCGCGCCGTTGATCACCTCGGTGATGTTGTGCGGCGGAATGTTGGTGGCCATGCCCACGGCGATGCCGGAGGAGCCATTGACCAGCAGGTTGGGGATACGGGTCGGCAGGACCGAGGGTTCCTTTTCCTTGCCGTCGTAGTTGGGCACGAAATCGACGGTTTCCTTCTCGATATCGGCCAGCAGTTCGTTGGAGATCTTGTCCAGACGACACTCGGTGTAACGCATCGCCGCAGCACCGTCGCCGTCGATGGAACCGAAGTTGCCCTGGCCATCGACCAGGGTGTAGCGCAACGAGAAGTCCTGGGCCATGCGCACCAGGGTGTCGTAGATGGAAGCATCGCCGTGCGGGTGGTACTTACCCATGACTTCGCCGACCACGCGGGCGCACTTGACGAAGGGACGGTTCCAGACGTTGTTCATCTCGTGCATGGCATAGAGCACCCGGCGGTGCACCGGCTTCAAGCCATCGCGCACATCCGGCAAGGCCCGCCCCACGATCACGCTCATGGCGTAATCGAGGTAACTCTTGCGCATCTCTTCTTCGAGGGAAATGGGGATGGTTTCTTTAGCGAATTGATCCATTGGAGAGTCGAAAGATGTTTCTCGGACAAAAAATCATACCGAGCGGGCCTGGCCCTGGGACATGATCACAACAGATCATTCTAACATGCCGGGAGCCCCATTCGCCCCCTCAGGGGCCTGCGCGGGCGCGCGCGCAGCCCTGACCATCCCCCCCGGAGCCTCTCCCAGCGCGCGAGAGCAGCTGATCCGGAGGCTGGCACGCTATATATATTAGAAGTGGCCCATGGCGTTGCCATGGCGACATGTAATGCACGGCGGCATACCCATGCAAGAAAGCAAATATCGGAAAGTTTTCCGAAAAACATTTTTGTTGTCATTGCCATCAGGAGATTTCCCAGGCCCTTGCATTCGTGATGCCGCGGAGAAAATGGCAACTACTTGCCAGGATGAAAAAGAAGAGAACTGGTTGAAAAATAAGGATTTTCTTAAAAAAATCGAAGAATTTCGCTGCACAACGGAACAAAAATGGCCCCTAAAAATCCCGTTGCGAAGAAACAACACAGTCCCAAAAACGTTGTCTGGACCAATTGGCAAGCATCGCTCAAGGGCAATCCGTGTGGCAGAATGGCGGCTAAGTTCATTACCAGCCCCATGGAACAAGGGCCGGTGACGACCTGAACACATGATATTATTCATTTTTTGATGTCGTAATCTTGTAGCGCAGTTTATCTGCGGATATCTCACCCGAGAGGAGAAACATGAACAAATTAGCAAAACTCGTCTTCGCTGCTGCGTCCGCAGCCATCGCTCTGTCTGCCACCGCTCAGGAAACCAAGGACATCAAGGTTCGTCCGGGCAGCCTGTACCTGCAAGATGGTCGTGACGTCGTGACCCGCAGCGGTTTCGGTCTGTGCTGGAACACCGCTTACACCAATGGTCCTTGCGAAGAACCGCCGGCACCTGCTCCGGTTGCTGCTGCTGCACCGGCTCCGGCTGCTGCTCCGGCTGCTGCTCCGACCTCGGAAAAGGTGACCTACGCTGCTGACGCGTTCTTCGATTTCGACAAGGCAACCCTGAAGCCGGCTGGCAAGGCCAAGCTGGATGAACTGGTTGGCAACCTGAAGTCCATCAACCTGGAAGTCATCATCGCCGTTGGCCACACCGACTCGATCGGCTCGGTCGCTTACAACCAGAAGCTGTCGGTTCGCCGCGCTGAATCCGTGAAGGCCTACCTGGTCTCCAAGGGCGTTGAAGCCAACCGCGTCTACACCGAAGGCAAGGGCAAGTCGCAACCGGTCGCCGACAACAAGACCGCTGCTGGCCGCGCCAAGAACCGTCGTGTGGAAATCGAAGTTGTGGGTACCCGCAAGTAATCGATTGACGCTACAAGGCTCAATGAACCCCGCTTCGGCGGGGTTTTTTTATGCCTGCCCGGTTTTGCCGGGTTTGCCGGACGGCAGCTTTTGCCGGCCGACTTGATCTGGTGCCGTCAACCTCCCCGGCCTGTTTCGGCTATCATTACTGCCCATGAATACGACCAACGCGACCATGAACGCCGATCCCCAAGAGATCCAGAAATTCAGTGAACTGGCCCACCGCTGGTGGGATCCGGGTTCCGAATTCCGCCCCCTGCATGAAATCAACCCGCTGCGCCTGGAGTGGATCAATGCCCGTGCCCCGCTGGCCGGCAAGAAGGTCATCGACATCGGTTGTGGCGGTGGCATCCTGGCTGAATCGATGGCCGTCAAGGGCGCCAACGTCACCGGCATCGACCTCTCCGACAAGGCCCTGAAGGTGGCCGACCTGCACAGCATGGAGTCCGGCGTACAAGTGCGCTACGAAAAGATCGCCGCCGAAGACATGGCCGCCCGCGAAGCCGGCCAGTACGACGTGGTGACCTGCATGGAAATGCTGGAGCACGTCCCCGACCCGGCCGCCATCGTGCGCGCTGCGGCCACCCTGGCCAAGCCGGGCGGCAAGCTGTTCTTCTCGACCCTGAACCGCAACGCCAAGTCCTACCTGATGGCCATCATCGGTGCCGAGTATGTGCTGCGCCTGCTGCCCAAGGGCACGCACGACTATGCCAAGTTCATCACCCCGGCCGAGCTGGCCCGCTACACGCGCGAAGCCGACCTGCAGATCGATGGTTTCAAGGGCATGGGCTACAACCCGCTGACCAAGATCTACTCGCTCAACGACGACACCAGCGTCAACTACCTGGTCGCCTGTACCAAGCTGGGCTGAGCACCGCCATCTCTGCACCGCCGCAGCCCACCTGGCTGCGGCATCCTCCACTGCTGACATTACCGCCATGCCACTACGCCCACCGCGCGCGATCCTGTTCGACCTCGACGGCACGCTTGCCGACACCGCCCCCGACCTGGCTGCGGCCGCCAATTTCCTGCGCCAGGAGCGCGGACTGGAGGACGCACCCTATGAGATCCTGCGTCCGGTCGCCTCGGCCGGCGCGCGCGGGCTGATCGGTGCGGCGCTGGGGATCCATCCTGGCGACGAGCAATACGAGGCGCTGCGGGTGCGCTTCCTGGACCGCTACCAGGCCAACATGACCACCCATAGCCAGCTCTTCGAGGGTGTGCCCGAACTGCTGGCGCAGCTGCAATCGCGCGGCATCGCCTGGGGCATCGTCACCAACAAGGCGGCCCGCTTCACCGACGTGCTGGCGCCGCAGATCGGCCTGGGCCACGCCGGCTGCATCGTCTCGGGTGACACCACACCGCATCCCAAGCCGCATCCAGCCCCTCTGCTGGAAGCCGCACAGCGCCTGCAGCTGGCCGCCCCCGACTGCTGGTATGTCGGCGACGACCTGCGCGACATCCAGGCCGGCCGCGCGGCCGGCATGCCCACGGTGGCCGCTGCCTGGGGCTATTGCGGCCACAGCGAGCCCGCCGGCTGGGACGCCGACGCCCTGCTGCACCACCCGCTGCATCTCCTCGATCTGCTGGCCTGACGCGCCATCGCCTGCCGCGGCGCTGAAACTTGGGCGCTGCTTTCTCCTCCTAGTACAGCAGCATGCCCTCGCATTAGAATGTGAGGGCATGCCGGCTCGTGCGCACACGGGTCAACGCGACACCAGAACAAGCACAATATGCGCCGCCCGCCCGCGTCCTTCCCCGACGCCAGCGCAGGACGGCCTCGACAAGGGAAATCCTCATGACCAAGACAGCCCTCAGCGCTCTGACCAGGCAACCGGGATGGCAGCGCCTGCGCCGCCCCCTGACATGGCTGGCATGGACGATAGCAAGCCTGCTGGTGCTGGCCGCCATCAGCTGGCAGGCCCTGCCCTACCTGGTCAGGAAGATCGCCATCGAGCAGACCCAGGAAAAGATTGGCCGCCGGCTGGAGATCGGCGCGCTGGCCTTCAACCCCTTCCGTCTGGCGTTGACTGCCTCCGATATCACGCTCTACGAGGCCGATGGCAAGACCCCCTTCTTCGGCGCCAAGTCGCTGCTGGTCAATGCCTCCTCGATGTCGCTGCTGCGCCTGGCGCCGGTGGTCGACGAGATCAGGCTGACCACGCCGCAACTGCACGTGGTGCGCATCGATGCGCAGGGTATCGGCCACTACAACTTCTCCGACATCCTGGAGCGCATCGCCGCCCTGCCCAAGAGCGAGGGCGAGTCGCGCTTCTCGCTGGCCAATGTGCAATTGCAGGATGGCGATCTGCGTTTCGAAGACAAGGTCACCGGCAAGACCATCGAGATCGCCGCGCTGCAGCTTGGCCTGCCCTTCATCTCCAACCTGCCCGGCAATATCGACAGCTTCGTGCAGCCGCAACTGTCGGCCGTCATCAACGGCACACCGCTGCACCTGAAGGGCCGCAGCAAGCCCTTCGCCGCCTCGCAGGAATCGGCCTTCGCCATCGATATCGACAAGCTGGACCTGGTCAGCTACCTGCCCTTCGTACCGGTCGAGTTGCCGGTGGTGCTGCGCAGTGCCACGCTATCGACCAGGCTGGACCTGGGTTTCGTGCGCAAGGATGACAAACCCAAGGTGGTCTTGAGCGGCGACGTCACGATGGACGACATCGCCGTGCAGGACAAGAACCAGGCACCCCTGCTCAAGCTCAAGCAGCTCAAGGCGCAGCTGCAGCAATTCGATGTACTGGCCGCCAGCGGCGAGATCAGCGAGGTCACGCTGGAGCAGCCGCAAGTTTGGGCGTCCATGAATGCACGTGGCGAGATCAACTGGCTGCGCGCCCTGTCCGGCAACAAGGCCGGCACCAGCACCAAGGCAAAGGCGTCTTCCCCGGCTCCTGCTGCTCCTGCTGCTCCTGCTGCAGCGACACCGGCGCAAGCGCCCGCCACCATCGTATTGCAGCAGTTGAATGTACGTAACGGAGAAATCAACTGGCGTGACGAAGCCAATGCCGCACCGGCGCAGACCGTGCAACTGTCGCAGATCGAGATCAGTGCCGCACAGCTCTCGACGGCCGCTGATGCCAAACCCGCCCAGCTGAAGCTGTCGATGCTGGAGAATGGCCACGGCAAGCTCGGCTTCGAAGGCGACATCGCACCCCTCAAGCCGGCCGCGAGCGGCAAGCTGACGCTGGCGGGCATCGACCTGGCCGGCTACCGCAACTACCTGCACAGCGCCCCGGTCGATGACCTGGCCGGCAAGCTCTCCGGCAACGCCACGCTGCAGTTCAAGGACGGCCATCTCAGGGTCGACGACAGCACCGTGGAACTGGCCAATCTCCAGCTCACCCCCAAGGGCAACAAAGCCGCCGCGCCCATCAGCGTGCAATCGCTCTCGCTGCGCGCGCAGAATCTCACCGACACGCTGGACCAGGCCATGCGCCTGAACCTGCAGGCCCGCTTCGACAAGACCGGCAAGGTCGATGTCAACGGCCAGATCGCGCCCCGTCTGAAGAACGTGGATCTGGAAGTAGATGCCAAGGACCTGCCCATCGCACCCTTCCAGGGCTACTTCGCCAATGTGCTCAATGTCACCATCAGCAGCGGCCTGCTCAGCGCCAAGGGCAAGCTGGCCATGACGCCGCCGCTGGAACAGCAGAAGTTCGCCCTGGACTACAAGGGCAGTGCCGCCCTCACCAACCTGCGCATGCAGGACAAGGTGACCGCCACCGACTTCCTGCGCTGGCGCACGCTGGACATCTCCGGCATCCAGGCCAAGATCGGCGGGCGACCGCAGGTATCGCTGGAGAAGGTCGCGCTGAACAACTTCTACGCCCGCGCCATCCTCTCCGACAAGGGCCGCCTGAATCTGCAGGACATTCTGGTGGCCGACGCCGGCGCACAAGGCTCGATCACGGACGACACCAAGAAAGACGCCAAGGGCAACACCGGCGACTCCCGCAAGACCACCTCCACCGCCCCGGTCACCACAGCGGCCGCGCCCGCCGATGCGCCCATCGTGCGCGTGGGCAAGGTGGTCATCGACGGTGGCAACATCAACTACACGGACAACTTCGTCAAACCCAACTACACGGCCAACATGACCGGCCTGTCCGGCTCGATCGGCGAGATCTCCTCGGAGAAGCCGCAGCCGGCGCCGATCAACATCAGCGGCAAGATCGACAACGATGCCCCGCTGCAGATCTCGGGCGCGCTCAATCCGCTCTTCAAGCCCATGTACCTGGACCTGAAGGCCAGCGCCAACGGCGTACAGCTGCCGCGCCTGACCCCGTATTCGGCCAAGTACGCCGGCTACCCGATCACCAAGGGCAAGCTGTCCATGGACGTGCAATACAAGATCGAGAACGACAAGCTGGTAGCCCAGAACGACCTGCGCATCGAGCAGCTGACCTTCGGTGAGCGCGTCGACAGCCCCAGCGCCACCAACCTGCCAGTGATGCTGGCGGTCTCGCTGCTCAAGGACAGGGAGGGCAACATCAACCTGAACCTGCCGATTTCCGGATCGCTATCGGACCCGCAATTCTCGGTAGGCGGCATCATCGTGCGGGTGTTCGTGAACCTGATCGTCAAGGCGGTGACCTCGCCCTTTGCACTGATCGGCTCGATGTTCCGCAGCGACGAGAACATCGGCGAACTGCGCTACATCGAATTCGCGCCCGGTTCGGCCGAGATCGACGACACGGTGCGCAAGAAGCTTGATGCGCTGGGTTACGTGCTGCATGAGCGCCCGGGCATCAAGCTCGACATCACCGGCCGCGTCGATCCCCAGGTGGACGACCAGGGCCTGCGCCAGGAAGCGCTGGAGCGCCAGATGCGCGCCCTCAAGCGTGGCGAGGTGATCGCCAAGGAGGGCCAACCGTCCGGCCCGATCCGACTGAGCGATGCCGAGCGCGGCAAGTACCTGGAGCGGGTCTACAAGGACAGCAAGTTCGACAAGCCGCGCAACGCCATCGGCCTGGCCAAGTCACTGCCGGCAACCGAGATGGAAAAGCTCATCATCGAACACACCCAGGTAACCCAGGACGACCTGCGCAACCTGGCCCAGCGCCGGGCCGACCAGGTGCGCAGCTACCTGCAGGAGCAAAGCATCATCGACCCGGCCCGGATCTTCCTGATTGCGCCCAAGCTCGACAGCACGGGCATTGATGCCAAGGAACCCAAGGCGCGGGTGGATTTGACGATACAGTGAAGAGCCGGGCGCGAGGGGCAAAGAAATCACGATGGGCGTTTGGTGTTATACTTGACGCCTCTTTTCTGGGGGCGACTTGGTTTCGACGTGGGTTGCAAAGCAGAACAGGGCATACCGAGGACTGATCACCTCGTAAATACAGTCAGAACGTAAATAACTGCTAACGATAACTCGTACGCACTGGCCGCTTAATCGCGGTTAGCTCCACACCATCTCGTCTCTGGGGTGGGCTGGCAACAGCGGTGGAGTCATTTACAGAGAATCGCCTTGGAACGGGTCACTTGGACCGAGGTTAAATCAAAGGTGACTAGCCTTACCGCAGCGTGTGCGTCCGCGTCGGCCGGGTTAAATCAAATGACAGCACTAAGTATGTAGAACTGTCTGTAGAGTGCTTGCGGACGCGGGTTCGATTCCCGCCGCCTCCACCAAACAAAAGGAAATGGCCCCATCGGGGCCATTTCCTTTTGTTTTTTTGATGCATCGAGATCGATCCCGCGTCCGGCACGGACGCGGGGCGAGCCGGGGGTTTCGCGACGCATGCGTCGCGCCCGGCGAGCGGATTGCGCTTGCAAGCGCAATCCCGGGAGATTCCCGCCACGTCGAACCGACCAAGAAGAATTGGCCCCACCGGGGCCATTTCCTTTTGTTTTTTGATGCATCGAGATCGATCCCGCGTCCGGCACGGACGCGGGGCGAGCCGGGGGTTTCGCGACGCATGCGTCGCGCCCGGCGAACGGATTGCGCTTGCAAGCGCAATCCCGGGAGATTCCCGCCACGTCGAACCGACCAAGAAGAAATGGCCCCACCGGGGCCATTTCCTTTTGTTTTTTTGATGCATCGAGATCGATCCCGCGTCCGGCACGGACGCGGGGCGAGCCGGGGGTTTCGCGACGCATGCGTCGTGCCCGGCGAGCGGATTGCGCTTGCAAGCGCAATCCCGGGAGATTCCCGCCACGTCGAACCGACCAAGAAGAATTGGCCCCACCGGGGCCATTTCCTTTTGTTTTTTGATGCATCGAGATCGATCCCGCGTCCGACACGGACGCGGGGCGAGCCGGGGGTTTCGCGACGCATGCGTCCTGCCCGGCGAGCGGATTGCGCTTGCAAGCGCAATCCCGGGAGATTCCCGCCACGTCGAACCGACCAAGAAGAATTGGCCCCACCGGGGCCATTTCCTTTTGTTTTTTTGATGCATCGAGATCGATCCCGCGTCCGGCACGGACGCGGGACACAACACGTTGAGGTCAACCAGCTCACCGACCAGACCGGATCCGGATGCCGAGAACACATAGACAAGGAATTACCCCAGGCGGCATCGATCATGGCCAAATGAGCGTCATGTCCAACTCCGCCACGAGCGAGGCTGCTGCAGCCTCTCTGGCTCCACGCCAGGACGGGGTGGCGAGCGGCGGGGGATCAGCGTCCAGCCTTGACATATATCTGCTTCAGGGCTTCCATTTCCTCGCGGAGAATCGGACGGGCCAGTGCAGAAAAGATGCTTGTCAAGCGGGGCTCTGATTGGGATCTTGGATATAACATCACCACCTCGCTTGGAATGTTGGTGGCGATCGGCCGGATCTGCAAACCACCTGCCAGAAATTCATCGCGCGCCGCCAAGGGATTGACGATGCTGATACCCACATTTGCACGCACGAGAGCACACACTGACGCCCCCAGGGAAGCCTCGGCGACGATCTTGAGGGGAACCCCCGCCTGCGAAAACAAATCGTCGATCTCGGATCCAAGACTCTCTCCCGTTGGCCTGATGAAGGGCATGCCGGCAAAGTGAGCCAGTCGCAACTGTCGAAAACGGCAAAGCGGGTGGCCTTCCGGCAGCACCGCCACGCAACGTAGTGTCGACACCCGCTCCATCTGAACGCCGGCAGCATCGCCAGTCAACAACGCAATGCCGACGTCGCAGCCTCCGGTACGAATCCATTCCTTCACGTCCAGTGCATTGCCCGACTGTATCGACAACATGATCTCCGGATGCATGGCATGGAATCGCGCCGCAATGCGAACAAGCAAGTCTCCCGCAAGTCGCGGCATCGCAGCCACACGCAATTGCACGCCACTGAACAAGCGTATCTGTGTCGCGACCTCTTCAAGATCGGCGAGTCCGAAAAACGTTCTCTCGACCGCCCGATAAAATCTCAGGCCGTCTCCAGTGGGGACGAGCCTGCTGCCGTTGCGCTTAAACAGGGGGAACTTCGTTATGTCCTCAAGTTGAGAAACCAGCCGACTGATCTGAGGCTGCGAGGTGTGCATCAACTGCGCAGCGGTAGTCATCGAATTCGCTGACATCACGGCCCGGAAAGCTTCGATGTGCCGTACTCCTAGAGTTCTTTTGACCATATCAGATTGGTATTGGCGAATGCGAGACCGGTATTGGCGTTACAAGAACAAGTCACATATATTTGCGTCCGAGTGCCCATCATAAAAAAAATCGGCTACGTGATCAAACTGTTTAAAGCATAACGATGCAGGGGGGATTTACTCGCAGAACCTCACGAAATCGAGGTCAAAAAGCGACGGCACTAAGCAGCGTGGGCGGTCATCAAGGACGGCGCCCAGGAACAGAATTCTCGCGATCCAGGAATGCGAGCCGGGGCAGGATGCATGGCCTTCCGAAAGGCCGTGAGACATTCGGCAGGCTTCCCTCTGATGTTGTTCGCCGCCGCGATACCGTCGCCCTTGCAGCGACAGACATGTTCAATCGCATGCTGCGAAACCACTTTCCCGAATTCCAAAGACACATTCTCATGACGGGGGTTGCCCCCTCAGGTAACTCCCTTCACGAAACATCCATCGGATAAAGCGCTTAATCTGCGCCCGCTCATCAAATACTTGGTTTGACCTCAGTTATGTCTTCAAGCCCTAGCATCAAGAAACCTGTCTGGCGTACCTTGTCGTTCCAATTGGTGGTTGCGGTCGCTCTCGGCTCCGCCATCGGCACGATGTGGCCAGTCATCGGTGTGGCACTCAATCCGCTGGCGATCGCGTTCGTCAAGCTCGTCAAGATGCTGGCCGCCGTGTTGGTCGCCCTCACCATCATGACCGGCTTTTCCCAGATGAGAATACGGGGCAGAGTATGGCGGCTTGCCGCCACGTCCTTCCTCTATTTTGAGTTGGTCAGCACTCTGGGCCTGGTGATCGGGATGATCATCGCCAACATCTTCACTCCTGGGGCAGGGCTCTCGATACCATCGGACGGCACACAGACTGTGGCCAAGTTCACGGAGACCGGGCAAACCATTTCCATCGTGGACTTCCTGCTCAATGTCATCCCCAAGACTGTCATCGATGCGCTTGCCAGTGGCTCGATCCTCCAGGTGATCCTGGTATCGATGCTGTTCGGATATGCGCTCTGCACCTTGGGAGAGCGCGCCAAGGCCGTGACGGATGTACTGCACGTCTGGAAGGACGCCGCCTTCGTCGTGGTCGAACTCGTCATCAAATGTGCCCCTATCGGGGTCTTCGGTGCAGCGGCCTTTACCTTGGGCAGGTTCGGCGTGACCTCTATGCTCCCGCTGATCAAGTTGATCGGGCTGGTCTATCTGGGATGCGCCGTGTTCTCGATGGCGGTGTTTGGTGCGGTGGCCTATCTGACCAAATTCAATCTTCTGCGCTTCATCAGGTTCATCAAGGAGGAGATGATCGTCGCCTTCACAACGACCTCCTCCGAGGCCGCGCTGCCGGGACTCATGCAAAAGCTGGAAGCGGCAGGCTGCTGCAAGGGAATCGTGGGATTCGTGGTACCCACCGGCTATTCGTTCAATCTGGATGGTTCTTCGATATACCTGGCGCTGGCCGCCTCGTTTATCGCGCAAGCCGCCGGCTTGAATCTGAGCGCGACCGACCAGATGTCGCTCCTGCTGGTGCTGCTGGTGACCTCAAAGGGCATCGCGACGATCAGCGGTGGAGCGTTCGTCGCGCTTGCCGCTTCCCTGACCATGTTTCCGGACATTCCACTTGCCGGACTGGCATTGATCCTTGGGATGGACCGGCTGATGGATGCAATCCGCACGACCACAAATGTCGTTGGAAACGGAGTGGCGACGATGGCCATTGCCTATTGGCTCGACCTTCGCGAGCCTCGCGCCGGCTACCGACTCTAGTTTCGGCGACATCTTCCGACTTCCCTCTCCGTACACGTCATCACGCAAGCGCCCATTGGCTCTGTCCTTAACCCAAGCACTCTTTACTTGTGGCACATCTATCATGCAATGGTTCCGTAATCTCACTATCTCATTCAAGCTCCTGATCTCCTTTTCGCTGGGAATTTCATTGACAGTCGTCGTCGGACTCTATTCCTTGACGCAACTGGACGTCGTCAACCAGATTTCCACAGAAATAGATAGCAACTGGCTTCCCAGTGTGAAGCTCACCTCTGACATGAATACCAATGCCTCTGATCTGCGCATTGCCGAGCTGCTGCATATCCTCTCGGTCGACAAGCCGGACATGGACAAGCAAGAAAAGGTCATGAGTGAGGTGCTGGCAAAGTTCGAACAAAACCGCTCCGCCTACGTCAAGCTGATCTCTTCGCCACAAGAGAATGCCCTCTACGACAAATTCAAATTGAACTGGGATCAGTATCTGCTCGAGAGCAAGAAGGTCATTGCCCTCTCGCGTGAGAACCATAATGCAGAAGCAAGGGCGCTTCTCCTGGGTCTCTCCCAACAATACTATGATCAGGCCGGCGAAGATCTGCAGAACCTGGTCGATCTCAACGCCAAGGGCGGACAGGATGCCAGCCTGAACGGAGATCGAATCTTCGAAGCGTCCAGGATTCGCGTGCTTGCCATATTGGCGGGAAGCGTCCTTCTCAGCCTGGCGATGGCCGTCCTCCTCTCCCGCATCATCGTGAAACCGCTGGCAAGGGCAATCGGTACAGCCACCACCGTAGCGGAATGCGACCTGACGACGACCATCGATGTCAGCACCCGGGACGAAACCGGTAAGCTGATGCAGTCCCTGCAAAAGATGAATAACGGACTCATCGCCGTGGTCTCGGATGTGCGCCAACGTACCGATGCCATCGCTAGCGCATCGGACCAGATTGCTTCCGGCAATCTCGATCTCTCCGCCCGCACGGAAGAGCAAGCCGCATCCATCGAAGAGACCGCAGCCAGCATGAACCAGTTGACCCTGGCGGTGCAACAGAATGCCGACGCGGCACGCCAGGCCAACGCCTTGGCTGGCGGCGCCAGAACGGCGGTTACCCAGGGAGCCAGCACAGTTGATGCGATGATCCAGACGATGGGCCGGATCAGTCACAGCTCCAGCCAGATATCGGAGATCACCAACATGATCGAGGGTGTCGCATTCCAGACCAATATTCTCGCTCTCAATGCCGCAGTCGAGGCGGCCCGCGCGGGCGAACAAGGCCGCGGCTTTGCCGTCGTTGCTGTCGAGGTCCGCAACCTGGCCCAGCGGACAGCATCCGCTGCGAAGGAGATCAAGGGTCTTATCGAGGATTCCCTGTCCATCGTCGAGGCTGGCTCGACCCAGGCCAACAACGTCGGCACCGCCATGCAAGAAGTCAGTGCATCGATTCAGCGCACCTGCGACCTGGTCATCGAGATCAGCACCGCGTCGGAGGAGCAAAGCAGAGGCATCGAACAGATCAATCAGGCCATAGGCCAGCTCGACGAAGTCACGCAACAGAATGCGGCGTTGGTGGAAGAGGTGACGGCGGCGGCGCAATCACTTGCCGAGCAGGCCGGGGGATTGAAGAGGACCGTATCGATCTTCAGGCTGCCTCCCCGCGCGCTGGATGCACCGAGCAGGATCGACCATGCGCATGAGCACCTGTCGCTGGAGATGTCCCCACCGGAGCAATCAGGACGCGCGGCGCATTGCTAAGGCGCGGCGGCAATTGGGGCCGGCACTTCTTCCTGGCAAAGGTAATTCACATCGACAATGACCCACGACGATGAAAATCGGTGATCATCTCAACGGCGAGCGCGGCTCCCTCGACCAGCCTATCCGGTCGTTCTCCCGCTACTATATTGGAACGCTGGTCGCCATCATATTCACCGCCCTGGTTATCTACGGAACCATGGAAGTGGTGCTCGCGCACCACTCCATCCAGCAACGCATCAGTTTCCTGACCAGTACCCAGTTCATCAAATTCCAGCAATTGGCCAATGCGGCGCGAGCGCTGATGCATGCATCGGCGGACAATGCCATACCGGAAACCGTGCTCGACCGGCTGACCGAGGACATGAACCAAAAGATCGCCGATATGAATGACGTCGGCGCGCAACTGGATGCCCTGCATCGCCAACTGGATGAGGGCACTGAACCGGGCGATCTGAACATGCGTGTTCAACAATTTCTTGAGCGTGCCAAGCGGCTGGGTGAGATTGACAATGCCAGTCGCGGACGCCGCTATTCCTTCTGGGGCCCCATCGATTTTGCTGCCGCAGCGGACGGTTTCATCATGCGGCGCTTCCAGGAGGAAATCCAGAAATCCTTCGCCAAGAGCGAAGCCAGTATTGCGATGGCACAGCGCATCAGCGCCTTGTTGATCCTCTCACTGGTCATCGGACTCCTTGCCGTTGGCGCCTTCATCCTGCTTCCATTGCTCGGCAAATTGAGCACGGAGCATGAGCGCAAGAAACTGATCGAGGCGAAACTGTCCATCCTTGCCCACAACGACGGCCTGACCGATATTCCCAACCGGGTCTCATTCAACAAGATGCTCAACAGGCTGATCACCGCACCTGGCAGCCATACCGAAGGTGGTGAGGAAAGCTCCTTTTCACTCTTCCTGGTCGACCTCGACCATTTCAAGGCAGTCAACGACAACTTCGGCCACCAGATCGGTGACGCTCTCTTGGTAGAGGTCGCCCGGCGTCTGGTCGAGACCATCGGCAGCTCAGGCAGGACTGCCCGACTCGGCGGCGACGAATTTGCCATACTGGCACCCGATATCGCCGACGACCAACAGGCCGAGGCGCTGGCGGCACGAATCCATGCCAGCCTGGCTGTGCCCTTCGTGATCGACGGGCACAGCTTGAGCATGTCAGGCAGCATCGGCGGGGCCATTTTCCCGCGTCATGCCAGATCCGCCATGGAGATCATTCGTTGTGCCGATATGGCACTCTACTCCGCCAAAGCCCGACGCAACAACCAGACCATCTTCAATGAAGAGATGATGGCCGACAAGCTCGTCGAAAGCAGGTTGCGCGCAGCCTTGTCCCGCGCTGCCGAGGACAATGAATTCATCGTGTATTACCAACCGAAGATCGATATCCGGGATGGCAGCCATGTCGGGTTCGAAGCACTGGTGCGCTGGCAACATCCCGAGCTCGGCATTCTGGCGCCAGGCAGCTTTCTGCATCTACTCGATACGGCATCGGCGATCATCTCCCTGACCGAATGTGTAGTCTATCAGGTCGCCGCCGACATCCGGCGATGGCGCAACGCCGGACTCCTTCCTGGACGCCTGGCCATCAACATGCCGGAGGCGTTGCTGATTTCGGTAGCCGGCTACGACATGCTGGCCGCCGCGATCGAACGCCATGCCCTGAGCTGGAGCGACTTCGCCATCGAAATCACCGAAGACGTCTTCATGAACAAGTACATGGAGGAGATTCTGACTACGGTCGCCCGGATGCGCGAGCATGGCGCCTCGATCGACCTCGACGATTTCGGCACCGGCTTCGCCTCGCTGACCAATCTTAGGACCTTCCCGTTTGACGACATCAAGATCGACCGCAGCTTCGTCTCGGATATCGGCAGAAACAAGAAATCGGAAGAGATCATCAAGGCCATGATCAATCTGGTCACCAGTCTCGAACGCAATTGTGTCGCCGAAGGTGTCGAGACCGAAGCACAGCTGCACTTCCTGATGCAAGCCGGCTGCGGCGTCGCGCAAGGTTATTTGTTCGGCAAGCCTGTTCCTTACCAGGTTGCCACGGCAGGCCTGATCTATGGCAAGTCGCGCGCCCACTGGAGAGGTTCCGTGCCGGCACAACTTGCCGAATCCAGCTGGACATCTAATTTGTGAATCGATCCCCATCTCAACAGACCTCCTTAAGAAAAAGACGGATGATGACAACGTGTAGACGTAGCACTCTTTCTCTGGTTTCGGCTTTCGTCTTGTCGAATCTCATCTCGCCGCCGTTACTGGCGCAAGTGCCGACTTCTTCCTCCTCCACGTCAGGCCCGCCTCCCACCGCAGAAGTCGTGCATTTCTGGATTTCGCAGAGCGAGTCCAAGGCACTGGACGTCTATCGACGGTCATGGAGAGATCAGGGCGGCGTCTGGCACGATGAGCCGGCCAAAGACAAAGCCTCGGAACTGAAGGCGTTGTCGGAGCGGATGGTCAACGGCTATCCCCCAACCGTCATGCAATGGCATGCCAATGAAGGCAGCAAGGAACTGCCGACGATGGGTGTGGTTCAGGACATCGACGATCTGGCTACTGCAGAGCATTGGCGGGATTTTCTCCCGAAGAACGTCGTTGACCTCATCAGCTACAACGGCAAGATCTACTTTGCACCGGTGGCTATCCACGCCGAGAACTGGTTGTGGACCAGTACGGCAATATTCGACCGGCTTCGCCTGCCGCAGCCGACCAGCTGGGACGATGTGTTCGAAAGTGCCGCCAAGATCAAGGCGGCCGGCTACATTCCGATCTCTCTCGGTTCCCAGCCTTGGGAGATCTCGTTGGTCTTCAACGACATCATTTTTTCGGTCTATGGTGCCAACGGCTACAAGCGCCTGATGGGTGCAAACGGAGCCCATGCGGCCATGGAGCCCGCCATGCTGACGGCACTGCGCATCTTCCGGCGGCTTAGCAGCTATGTCACTCCCGCCAGAACCGGCAAGAGCTGGGCACAGGCCGCCCTGGATGTAGGGAAAGGACGTGCAGCCATGCAGTTCATGGGCGACTACGCCAAGGGAGAGCTGACCAACGCAGGTCTCGCCGTCGATAAGGATTTCCGCTGCCAGCTTGTACCAGGAACCGAGTCTACCTACTTCATCGTGATCGATGCCTTTGCCTTCCCCAACACCAATGACAAGAGCGTGCGCAATTCCCAGCTTGCCTTTGCGCGCACACTCATGAACAAGAAAAATCAGTTGGCATTCAACAACCTGAAAGGATCGATACCGGTACGTACGGATATCCTGAGCGAGACACTGGACAGGTGTGGAAAGATCGGCCTGGATCTGATTTCCAGTCGGAACAGGCAAGTGTCGGCACAATCCATGATCATGCCTTCGCAGATGTCACAAGGCTGGATCGATATTGTGGTCGACTACTTTAACAACCCAAAGAGTTCAGCGCTTTCCACACAGCGCCGCCTGGCCGAACTGCTATCGCAACGGTGATGCACCAAGTGCCTGTCGGATAGCCCCTGCTCGGCTTGCCCGCCGTTATTTTTCAAGATGCTTACCACTGAAGCATTTCTCATCATTCCGTCCCTGCCCGCACCCGCTCCAACAACACCTGCAACGGATGCCGAAGCTGCCGCTCCGACAACCTATTGACCTGACTACGGCAGGAATACCCGGTAGCCAGCAATTCATCACCACCCGCCTCCAACTTACGCTCCCACGACTGCGCATAGATGGTCTTCGAGGTCGCCAGATTGCGGGCCTCATGACCATAGGTCCCCGACATGCCGCAACAACCCGCCTCCTCCAGCTTCAGCGCCAGGCCGAAGCCGGCAAACACCTGCTTCCACTGACGCGCGCTGTCGGGTGCATTGGTCTTCTCGGTACAATGCGCGATCAGGCGATAGGACGCCGCCACAGCCTGCCCCCGGGGCCGTGAGGCCAGGACCTGTTCCAGCCACTCCTGCGGCAAGGCCACCCTGGGGACATCACCGATGCCCTCCACCTTGAGATACTCCTGACGATAGACCAGCGTCATGGCCGGATCGATGCCGACCAGGGCGACACCGGCTTTCGCCAGCGCCGACAGAGCTTGTGCATTGGCGATGGCAGCCCGGGCGAACCTGGCCATGAAACCATGCACGTGCAAGGGCTTGCCATTGGGCAGCTGGGGCGCCAGCCAGACCCGATACCCCAGGCGGCTCGCCAGCTCGATGAAGTCGGCCACGAGGGAAGTCTCGAAATAGCGCGTGAAGACATCCTGTACCAACACAACGCTGCGCTCACGTTCCAGCCCGCTCAGCGCAGACAGGCTTTGCGCGGTCGCCGGCCGCACGTCCCACTTCTGCAGCACGGTGGCCAGGTCGGTGCCATCCAGGGCGGGACTGTCGACCAGGCCGATCCAGCGCGCCGTCAGGCCGCGCAGCCATTGCTGTCCGGTGACGTAGTTATAGGCGCGCGGAAAACGGGCTAGCGCCGGCAACATCGTCTCCAGCATGCCGACCAGGTAGTCACGCAATGGCCGCCGATAACGCTGGTGATAAAGCTGCAGGAAGCGCGAGCGGAAGTCCGGCACATTCACCTTGACCGGACATTGCCCGGCGCAGGATTTGCAGGCCAGGCAGCCGGCCATGGCGTCGTAGACCTCGTGGGAGAAATCTTCTCCACGGTCACTGCGGCGCAGTTTCCGTGGTTCGGAAAGCAGACTCTCCCGCGACGCATCCATCGCCTTGGCCGCTTGCAGGACATCGCCGCCGGCCACGTCCTGCTGGCGCAGCCATTCGCGCATGAGCGAGGCCCGTCCCTTGGGCGAATGCACGCGATCGCGCGTGGCCTTCCAGGAGGGACACATCGCATCGTCCGTATCGTAGTTGTAGCAGGCGCCATTGCCGTTGCAGTGCATGGCCGCGCCGTAACTCTGCCAGACGCGCTCGTCGATCTGCCGGTCGTGCTCGCCGCGCGTGGGAACGCCATCGATCTTCAGCAAGGCTTGCTCCGTCGCCGGCGAGGTGGCGATCTTGCCGGGATTGAGCTGGTTGTAGGGGTCGCAGCACTGCTTGATTGCCTGCAGCGCCGGGTAGAGTTCGCCGAAGAAAGCAGGCGCATATTCGGAGCGCACGCCCTTGCCATGTTCGCCCCAGAGCAGGCCGCCATGCTTGCGGGTCAGCGCCGCCACGGCATCGCTGATCGGGCGCACCAGCGCGGCCTGGGCGGGGTCTTTCATGTCCAGCGCGGGACGCACGTGCAACACGCCCGCATCCACATGGCCGAACATGCCGTATTGCAGGCCGTAGGAATCCAGCAGCGCCCGGAACTCCGCGATATAGTCCGCCAGGCGTTCCGGGGGCACTGCCGTATCCTCGACGAAGGGCTGGGGACGGGCTTCCCCTTGCACATTGCCCAGCAGGCCGACGGCGCGCTTGCGCATGGCGTAGACACGCTTGACCGCATCGTTGCCGCTGGCGATGGTATGGCCCAGCCGGGTCACGGTCCGGTCGCTGCGCAGATGCTGCACAAAACCGGCGACCTCGCGTTCGAGCGCCTGGGCGTCGTCGCCGCTGAACTCGACCAGGTTGATGCCCCGCACCGGCGCCGCCGTGTCCTGTGAAAAATAATCACCGACATCGTTCCAGACGATATCCTTCATGGCCAGTTGCAAGACCTTGGAATCCACCGTCTCGATGGAGAGCGGGCGTTTCTGGATCAGCGCGCGCGCATCATGCAAGGCATCCATGAACGAGGCATAGCTGATGTTGACCAGCGTGCTATACGCCGGAATCGGCAAGACATTAAGCCGCGCCTCCACCACGAAGCCCAGCGATCCTTCGGCTCCGCACAGGACGCTGTTGAGATCGAAGCCGCCGTCGTCCTGCCGCAGATGGGCCAGGTCGTAGCCGGTCAGGCAGCGATTGAGCGGAGGAAACTTGTCCCGGATCAGGTCTGCCTGGTCGCGGCTGATGCGATGGGCGGTCCTGAACAGATCACCGGCACGGCCGGGACGATCCAGCCATTGCGCCACGTCCGCCGCCGGCAGACGATGACTGGTAAAACGTTCGCCTCCCAGCAGCACCATCTCCAGCTCGAGCACGTGATCGCGCGTCTTGCCATAGGTGCAGCTGCCTTGTCCGCTGGCATCGGTATTGATCATCCCGCCTACGGTGGCGCGATTGGAGGTGGATAACTCAGGAGCAAAGAACAGTCCGTGCGCTTTCAGTGCCGCATTCAACTGGTCCTTGACCACCCCGGCCTGTACCCGCACCCAGCGCTGCTGCACATTGATCTCGAGGATGGCATTCATGTTCCTCGACAAATCGACCACGATGCCGTCGGTCAAGGACTGGCCATTCGTGCCAGTACCACCGCCACGCGGCGCCACCTTGATCTCGCGGTAGCTGGGCTGGCTCAGCAGGCGGCCCAGCAGCATGACGTCCTTGACATGGGCCGGGCAGAGCACGGCCTGGGGCAGTCGCTGGTAGATGGAGTTGTCGGTGGACAAGACGGTACGGTCAGCGTCGCGCGCCGAGATCTCGCCGGCAAAGCCGGCGTCTCGCAATGCGTTCAGGAAGTCATGGTAACGACCTGAAATCGAAGGTATGAGGCGATGGAGGATGGCGATGGACATGGGCGACAGGATGGAAATGGATGCCGCTTACCCTTGAATTGCTTACCAGAATTCATGAGTTATTGGCTAGCCTGCCCAGTATCTGCTAGGCTCATCGGCAAATCAAACGTAAATTCCGCCGTCATTTAATGCATAAAACTCATGAATCCGCGCCGTCTTACGCCCTCCATGTCGCTGCTGCTGGTCTTTGAGGCGGCCGCCCGTTACGAGAGTTACACCCGCGCCGCCGAGGAACTGGCGCTGAGCCAGAGTGCCATCAGCCGGCAGATCCAGACGCTGGAAGACCAGCTCGGCATCACCCTGTTTCGCCGGGAAGGACGCGCGGTCAGGCTCACCGACGTCGGTCGCCGCTACGCGCTGGAGATGAGTGCCGCGCTGGGCAGGATACGCAGTGCCACCTTGCAGGCCATGTCCTACCAGTCGGGCACCGGCTCCTTGCGACTGGCGACCTTGCCGACCTTTGGTTCGAAATGGCTGTTGCCGCGACTGCACCTTTTCTATGGCGAGCATCCCGGCGTGAACGTCCATATCCATTCTCGCATCGGAACGATCGACTTCGACGCCGGCGAGATCGATGCAGCCATCACGGTCAATGTGGGGCCGCCTGCGGGTGTGATCTCGCATCACCTGCAGAACGAGTGGCTGGTGGCCATTGCCGGCAGCGCCCAGCTCGGCCGCAAGAAGCGACTCGAACCCGCCTGGGTCAAATCCCAGCCCCTGCTGATGATCGCCAGCAATCCGCAAGCCTGGGCCAAGTGGTTTTCTGAACACGCGCTGGAGCATCGCCACATGCGCATGGGGCCCAGCTTCGAGCTGACCTCGCACCTGATCCAGGCGGTGATGGCAGGGATCGGTGTGGGCCTGGTGCCGCAGGCGCTGGTCGAGGACGAGATCAAGCGTGGCGATGTGGTGGCGCTGGGTGAGCCGATGCTCAGTGAGCGCAGCTACTACCTAGTCAATCCGGAGCGCAACGAAACATTGCCGTCGCTGCGCGCCTTCAGGGAGTGGCTGCTCGGTCTCTACTCGGATTGAGGCGGACTGCAGACCTATAAAAAAAGACGCCCGGCATGCCGGGCGTCTGCGACTGCGACAGTGGCATTAGCTCAACCACGCTTGCGACGCACCGCCACCAGTCCGGCGAACGCGGCAAAGAACAGCGCCAGCGAACCCGGTTCGGGGACATCGGAGGTCGGGGCAAACGAGACACCCTTGAAGTTGGAATCCACCGGCGCGGTCGCCAGCTTGACGAAGGCTTCGCCGGACTGCAGCGTGGTGGCGTCCAGGAGATCGGTCAGACCAAACAGATAGGTCGGATCGAGATCGCCGATGGTGTAGTTGATGGCGAAGATCTGTTCCTGCGCCACACCGTCGACCATCACCGTCTGGCCCGTCAGCGCCAGCAGGCCGGTGCTGCCGGCCGATGCCTTGTTGCTCACCAGGTTCAGGCCGGCGGAGACGGTGTAGTCAAGCTGCCATGCGCCATTGACCAGGCTCCACTTCTGCAGGCCGCCATCGCCCAGGCTGCTGCTGGCCGAGGTCTGCTTGGAGCTGCCGCTGTCGGCCACGTACATCGTGGTGGCATTGGCGAAGAAGAAGCTTTCCGGGCTGAGGTTGATCTGCTGGCCAGGTGCATTGATGCCATTGGTCGTTGCCGCAGTGATGGTGACCTTGCCCGTGCCACCCGAATTGCCAAAGCCTGGCAATTGCGCAGGGCCGTTGCCGTTGTTGGCCAGGCCGGTCGGCAGGCTGGCGCTGCTGCCCAGGGTACCCACGTAGGAACGGTTGGTGGCACCGCTCTTGCTATCGGAGGATACGTAGAGCTGGCCGTTGTAACCGGTCACGAAACGCGTGTCCTGGGATGCGCCGGCGCCTGCATCATTGCCGGTGACCGAGGTGGCGGTGTTGCTGCCCACCTGCGTCACGAAGACACCGCTGGTGTTGTCACCCTTGCTGCCCTGGCCCGACACATAGATATTCTTGCCGTCAGGGGTATAGGCGCTGCGTGGGTTGTTGCCGCTGAAGACGCCATAGAGGGCCGTGGACGAATTCACCGATCCATTGGAATCGATCAGCGCCACCACGCGCGGCACGGCCGTATAGGACTGCCCCTGCACGCTGCCCGATTGCGCCAGCGCGGTATTGGACGAATCGGGGCTGTATTTGCCGGGATTGGCATTGAAGGTCGCGGCATTGATGCCGTAGCCCATGATGGTCAGGTACTTGCCATTGCCCGACAGTTGCAGCGAACCCTCCGAGCTAGAACCGTACTCGCTGGAGACGGCGTAGTTGCTGCCGGAATTGCTCTGCGGCAGGGTCAGACTGTTGACGTAGCTGGCGCTGGAGGTGCCGCTGACCTTGTACTGGAACAGCGACAGCGGCGCGGCCTGGTTGTCGCCATAGGGACCGGACGAGGCGCCCACGACACCGTTTCCTTCGACGCTGACGACCAGATTGCCGGGGACGAAGAAGGAGTCGGCGAATGCCGATGGCGCGGCCAGCACCAGGAAGGCAGCAGCAGCCATGGCGTGCAGGCGAAGCTGCCTGGGCGAGTCCTGATTCGGGGATGATGCCCGCAGGGAGCGGGGGCGATGAATCAAAGTTTTCAAGGAATGTCTCCGGCGAGGTGTCAAGGAAAAACCCCGCCAGAGCAACTTATATGCCACGAACATTGAAACAGGAAAAAACCTTTTAGAATCGGTTACTTAGGTTTTCTGTCATATGCCTGTAATATTAGAAAAAAGGCCTGTGTAAATTTTTTCGACGCGATAATATTTACATGTCATCTTTTTGAAATATTTAGATTCCCAGGCCAGATCACCGCCCTCACCGGGCCGCGCAGACAAAGCTTCCTGCCTCATTGATTTCGCCACTTCCCTTGTATTTCGGCCAACCGGGATAGGCACACAAGGGTCTGCTGCGCCCCGGTACGGCGACCGTATCCACCACCACCTGCTCCACCGGTGCCTGTCGATGTTCGACCCAGTTTTCCAGTGCGGTGAGCGAGTCCCAGGAAGCATTGAAGGCGGTGCCAAAGACGTGACCGTACCCAGGGATCTCGTAGTAACGCACAAAGCTATCGACCTGCGCGGAGCCCATCGCCGCACGCAGGCGCTCCAGGTACTGGCGCGTGGCCTGGGTACTGACCAATGCATCGGCGCTGCCATGGGCAATGAGGATCTTGCCGCCCCTGTCGCGGAAGGCCGAGAGATCAGCCTGATTGGCGTCCTGCCAGGCGTTGAGTTGCAGGATGCGCGCCTGGTAAGGGCCCGGTTGCTGCGGGTCCAGCGCCAGCGGGTTGAAGCTTGCATCACGGGTGACGAAATAGCGGACCCATTGGTCCCAGAACGTGCTGTGATACGGCGGACTGGCCTGGGCGCTCACGCCGGGCATGGGATTGGCCGGTTGTGCCGTGCCCAGGCCCAGGGTCAGGATGGCGGCCTGCATGGCATTGCCGCCACCTGTGCCCCAGTTCGTCCCCCAGGTATTGAAGCCGGGATAGCTGGTCTCGCCGCTGGCCAGCGCGTAGGGCAACACCAGTGGCGTGCTGAAGACCTTGAAGGTGGCAATCTGCGCATCCGACAGGCATTGATCGCCGGCATCGGCACCGCCAGGGCAGCGCAAGGGCGCGCCGTTGAGCACGGCCGTGGCGGGATCGAAGCTGGCATTGCAGGCATCGACATTGCTGATGACACCATCGACCACGCCATCGAGCTTGTCGCAGGCCGCCATGGCCGCGTCATAGAGCAGCTTGCGTTTCTGCGGGTTGGCATAGGCGCCCGGCTGGGCCATGGCGCGCGTCATGCGGCCGAATTGCAGATCCAGTGCCACCGCGTTCCAGGCCGGGTAGAGCGCAATGACGCCATCGAAATCGGCCGGCCAGTGGCTGGCCACGACCAGCCCTTCGCGGCCACCGGTGGAGCCGCCGGCAAAATAGGTCTTCTGCGGCCGAGCGGCATAGTGGGCGGTGAGGATGGCCAGCGCCGCATCGCGGGTCTTCTTGAGCGCATCACCGGCGAAATTGCGCAGGGCCTCGTCATTGGTGCCGAAGGAACCATCGCGCGAGGTGGTGGCATTGGCCTGATGCCCCGAGTCGCTGGCGAAGGTGGCATAGCCACGGCCCAGGGGGCCTGGCAGCGTGGCCGGGCCGGCCGGCACATTGGCGGCGACGTCGGGGATGGTACCGTCGTAACCGCCACCGCCGAACATCAGGGCTTTCCTGTTCCATTGCGTGGGCAGGTCGAGCTGGAAGCGGATCGCCGGCGCCTTGGGGTCGACCGGCGCGATCTCGCCGCTCACCTTGCAATAGGCACCGACCGCCTTGGCCCCCGCGCCATTGGCGGCGACCGGTTCAGCGGCCGTCACACGGGCGCCACTGGTGGGCAGGCCGATGGCAGCAGCCGGGATACGCATGTCCTGCAACTGCGCGCAGCCTATCGGTGCGGCACCTGCAAGCGGATCGCTCTCGCGGGTCGGGCCGCTGCCGCAGGCCGCCAACAACGTGAGCAGCAGAAATGACGTGGCAAGTCGGACGGGTTGATGCGGTGGCGTGGTGAGCTTCCCTGGCATGGCTATCTCCTGATTGTCTGAACGCTTTCTGTGTGAAACGTCTCATGCTACGCAATCGAACCGGGACACTATACGTCACCCGGCCAGGCGAGAACCGGCACCGTCGCTTTTCGTGTACTGCGCCTATCGCCGCCCTCTGATAAGCTCACGCTCCCGCCAAACGGGAATGCATTATCAAAATACAGTTGCAAAAATAATGATCAGAAACCCTGTTGACACGTAGCACCAGAACAACGAGGGGTTGGCAAATCGGCACCGATAGCGCGTCTGGGAGCTATCCCCGGTGAAAAATCGCGTTTATTTCGTGAGGTTTTGTCGTAACATAAGCCCCGGTTACAAAATGTAACTATTTCATTACCGGACTTGATCTGCACACTAACAAAAAGAGCAGATTGTCAATTTCTCCGAGAGGATCCTCGCACCTGGCGAAATCCCCCGGATAAAGGGGGGAGTCCGGTCAATAACACGACGAAGGCAAGCCGGGAAGTTTTTCGACCATATGTTTTTTGGGGATGTCAGCTTTTCTGTTGTTGCACATGCGGCGTGGGTTCCCGGTATCGAGTCCCCGCAGGCCTGGCAACAATGGATCGACGGCAATGCAGAGGCGGCCGGTTCTGGTGAACCGGCGGTCAAGAGCATGCCGCCCATGCTGCGCAGACGCACCAGCGCGGTCGGGAAACTGGCCCTGGAAACCGCCTACGCCGCCATCTCCAGCGAGTACGCACTGGCCGTGGCGGCCGATGACATCCCGACCGTCTTCGCGTCCCGCCACGGCGAGTGCGCGCGCTCGGTCGAACTGCTGCGGTCCCTGGCTGAGGCCACGCCGCTCTCGCCTGCGACCTTCAGCCTGTCGGTCCACAATGCCAATGCCGGCCTGTTTTCGATTGCCAGAGGGATGCATGGCAACAGCATGGCCATTTCGGCCGGCCAGAGCACCGTCGAACACGCAGTCATCGAAGCCTGCGGCTTGCTGGCCGATGGCGCCCCTTACGTATTGCTGGTGGTAGCCGATGCGCCGCTGCCGGAACTCTTTACGTCCTATTCCGACTGTCGCGAGCATGCCTGCGGCTGGTCGTGGCTGATGCAGGCGGCCGACGAGCAGGCTGCCCGTCCCAGCCTCTCGCTGCAATGGGACGACACGACAGACCCGTCAGCGCCGGCCATCGACCAGCCGGCAGGGGCCGCCGCCGTGCTGCGATTTTTCCTCGACAGGCGCTGCAATGGCATGGTCCGCCATGCCGATGGCCGCCGCTGGCACTGGATGCGCCATGACTGAGCAGTTCGGCAAGCGCATCAATCGCTACTGGCGTGTGATCGCCACGGGCCTGTCCTTTGCCCTCTTCGGGCTGGGCGGTCTGATGCTGCGCCTGGTCGTCTTCCCTGTTCTGGGCGTGGTCGTGCGCGATCCCCGGCAACGCATGCTCAGAGCCCGCAGCGTCATCCGCCTGGCATTCCGGGGCTTCGTCGAATTGATGCGCGTGCTGGGCGTGATCCGCTATGACATCACCGGCCTGGAACGGCTGGACCGGCAGGGCATGCTGATCCTCGCCAACCACCCGACCCTGATCGATACCGTGCTGCTGATGGCCTTCGTGCGCCATGCCGACTGCATCGTCAAGAATGCGCTGTGGCGCAACCCATTCACGCGCGGCCCCATCCGCGCGGCCGGCTACATCAGCAACGAGCAGGGCCCGGACCTGATCGAGGACTGCATCGAATCCATCCGCAGCGGCGGCAACCTGATCATCTTCCCGGAAGGCACGCGCACGCCGCGCGATGGGCGCATCAGCTTCAAGCGCGGTGCCGCCAACGTGGCCGTCCGGGGCGCATGCCCGATCACGCCGGTGCGCATAGCCTGCACTCCGGCAACGCTGGGCAAGGGCGCGAAGTGGTGGGAGGTGCCCGATACGGTGGCGCATTTCCGCCTGCATATCGGCCCCGATATCCGTATCGGCACCGATGTCCCGCAGTGCGCCGACAATCCCACCCTGGCGGCGCGGCAACTGACGACTTATCTGCAACAGTACTTCATGAAAGAACACTAGGCGATGCAAGCGCTGGAACAAGAAATCAAGGAACTCATCATCGATGCGCTCGAACTGGAAGACCTCACCCCGGCCGATATCGACAGTACCGCGCCCCTCTTCGGCGAAGGCCTGGGACTGGACTCGATCGACGCACTGGAGCTGGGCGTGAGCCTGCAGAAACGCTATGGCATCAAGCTGTCGGCCAACTCCGAGGAAACCCGCAGGCATTTCTCCTCGGTACAGGCACTGGCCGCGCTGGTGGCCAGCCACCGGGCATAGCGCTGCAGCGGCGCCATCACCATCACCACTAATGGCCATACCCGGACCGATCGGAATCACACTGAAATAATAATAGAGAAGCACATCATGAACACTTTGCCCCCCTCCATGAACAAGGACGATATCTACGCCTGGATCGTCGATATGCTGCATGAGATGTTCGAGCTGGACAAGGACAAGATCACGCCCCAGTCCAACCTCTATACGGACCTGGACATCGACAGCATCGATGCCGTGGATATCGTGGTCAAGCTCAACCAGAGCACCGGCAAGCGCATCCAGCCCGATGTGTTCCGTACCGTGCGCACGGTACAGGACGTGGTCGATGTACTGGCCACGCTGCTCAACGTCGGCGCCGGCGCCGACGCGACCGCCTGAGCGGATGAAACGTCCCGCACTGCCCAGTGTGGTTGGCGCATTGCTGATCCTGCTCTACCCGCTGCTGATCTGGTTCGCCCACGGCAGGGTCGAGCCGCGCATGCTGGCACTGCTGCTGGTGGCCATCGCCGCTGCGCGCCTGCTGACCACGCGCATGGATCGCAAGTTGCGCTGGATGGGCCTGGCCGCGCTGGCGCTGGCCATGCCCGCGCTGTACTGGAATGCGCTGTTGCCGCTCAAGCTCTATCCGGTGGCCATCAGCGCCGGCATGCTGGCGCTGTTCGGCTACAGCCTGATCAAGCCGCCTTCGATGATTGAACGCATGGCCCGCCTGACCGATCCGGATCTGCCCGCCTATGCGATCACCTATACCCGTCGCGTGACCCAGGTATGGTGCATCTTCTTCGCGCTCAACGGCAGCATCGCACTGGCGACGGCACTGTGGGCTTCGCAGGCCGTCTGGTCGCTGTACACCGGCGTGCTCTCCTATATCGCGATGGGCCTGCTGTTCTGCGCCGAATACATGGTCCGCCTGCACGTGCGGCGCCGGCATCATGCGTGAGCCGTGCGGCGCGGCACCGCTGGACCTGCTGCAACTCCCCTTCCAGGATTTCCCGGCGGATCACGTGATCGGCTGGCGCGATGACGCGGCGATCACGCTGCGGCACTTCCGCGCCGATATCCTGCGCTGGAGCGCCCTGCTCCAGTCTGCCCCCGGCCAGCGATTCGCGCTGTTCCACCAGGACACGCTGCATTTCGCCGCGGCCCTGTTCGGTGCCTGGCGGGCCGGCAAGACGGTCTACCTGCCCAGCGATACCCTGCCCGCGACCTGCTCCCTGCTACAGGCGCAGGTCGATGGTTTCCTTGGTCAGTTCGAGCCGGCATGGACAGCGCTGCAAGCCGACCCGCACCAGCCTATCGTCGACGACGGCCACGCCTGGCCTGCCTTGGCGGGTGATTTCCCGGGCCTGGTGGTCTACACCTCCGGCAGTACCGGACAGGCCCAGGCCATCCCCAAGAAACTGGCCCAGATGGCCAACGAGGTGGCGACGCTGGAAGCGCTCTTCGGTGCCAGCATCGGCACGGCCGACATCCTCGCCACCGTCTCGCACCAGCATATCTATGGCTTGCTCTTCAAGGTGCTCTGGCCGATTTCCTCGGGACGCGCCGTGCATGCACAGAGCGCGTTCTTCCCCGAGGATCTGCAACGCATGGTGCCGGCGCGCCCCTGGGTATTGCTGTCCAGCCCGGCGCACCTCAAACGCCTGCCCGAACAAGCCACCCGCCCCGACACACTGCAATTGCGTGCGATCTTTTCATCCGGTGGCCCGTTGCCGGCAGCGTCGGCACAGCAGGTGGCGCAGATGTGCGGCCACCGTCCGCTGGAAATCTATGGCAGCTCCGAGACCGGTGGCATCGCCTGGCGCCAGCCCGATGCCGACCCGGCACGACGCCGCGAGCACTGGCAGGCCATGCCCGGCATCGCCCTGCGCGTGGACGAGGAGGGCCAGCTCGAAGTACGTTCGCCGCACCTGCCCGACCAGCAATGGTTCAGCATGGCCGACCGCGCCGAACTGGGGACGGATGGCTTCGTGCTGCGTGGACGGGCCGACCGCATCGTCAAGCTGGAAGAAAAACGTATCTCGCTCACAGGCATAGAGGAACTGCTGGCCGCCAGCCCGCTGGTAGCCGATGCCAGGGTACTGGTCCACCAGGGCAAGCGGGCACGCCAGTACATCGCCGCCTTCGTTGTACCCAGCCAGGCCGGCGGGGACCTGCTGCGCGGGCAGGGCAAGCTGGCCCTCAATGCGGCCTTGCGTGCCACGCTCGCCGGCGCCATCGAAGGCATCGCCCTGCCACGCCTGTGGCGCTACCTGGACGCCATGCCCGTGAATGCGCAAGGCAAGATCACCCAGAGCGCCCTGCTGGCGCTGCTGGAAAGCCCGGCGGCGCCGGGCGTGCTGCCCGTGCGGCCCGTGCCGACCGCACCGACCATGCCGATCGTGACGCCTTTGCAATTGACCGCGCAGCATGTGCAACTGAGCCTGCAGGTGCCGCCGGATCTGCTCTACTTCAATGGCCACTTCCCCGGCGCTCCTATCCTGCCCGGCGTGGTGCAGACCGATTGGGCACTGGCCCTGGGCCGCCGCCATTTCGCATTGCCGCCACGCTTTTTGGGGGTGAACGCGCTGAAGTTCCAGCGGGTCATCACCCCCGGGATGACGGTGATGCTGGACCTGCAATACGACGCCGACAAGGCAACGCTGGCCTTCCGTCTTCATTCCGCGGGCGGACAGCACGCCAGCGGACGCTTCCTGCTGGGGCCGCCATGACGACGAACACATCCCTGCACAAGACCGTGGTCGTGATCCCGGTCTACGACCACGAACATGCCATCGGCGCGGTGGTCCAGGCGGTGCTGCGCCAGGGCCTTCCCTGCATCCTGGTCGATGATGGCAGCAGCGCGTCCTGCGCGCGCGTCCTGCAGGACATCGCGGCCGCTCACGCCGACCGCGTCACCCTGCTGGTCCACGCCGTCAACCAGGGCAAGGGCTGCGCCGTGATGACCGGGATGCGCCACGCCGCTGCAGCCGGTTACAGCCATGCCTTGCAGATCGATGCCGACGGCCAGCACGACTGCGACGACATCGGGCGCTTTGTCGCCGCTTCGCAAGAGACGCCAGGGGCGGTCATCAACGGCAAGCCCATCTACGACGAGAGCGTGCCCAAGGGGCGGCTCTATGCGCGCTACCTCACCCACGTGTGGGTATGGATCAATACCCTGTCGCTGGACATCAGCGACTCCATGTGCGGATTCCGTCTCTATCCGCTGGCGCCGACGGTGCAACTGATGAGCAGCGCCCATATCGGCCGCCGCATGGACTTCGATACCGAGATCCTGGTACGGCTCTACTGGCGCGGGCTGCAGGTACGCAACCTGCCCACGCGCGTCCGTTACCCCACCGACGGCGTCTCACACTTCAGGGTCTGGCTGGACAATGCGCTCATCTCGCGCATGCACGCGCGGCTGTTCGCCGGCATGCTCGTGCGCGCGCCACTGTTGCTGGCGCGTCGCTTGCGCCGCCTGGCAGGAGCGGCCTGATGAGCGCGGGCGGGCGTACGCGCCACTGGGCGCAGATCAACGAGGTCAGTTTCGTGGCCGGCATGCGCCTGCTCTTCGGTGTCTACCGTCTCTTTGGCCGCCTGCCATTCCGGCTGCTGCTCTATCCTGTGCTGTGCTGGTACCTCCTCGCCAATGCCCGTGCCCGGGGTGCCTCGCGCCACTATCTGGCGCAGGTCGCCAGCCATCGCCCGTCACTGGGACTGACCACAGGCCTGCCCGGCGTCCTGCGCCATTTCGCCGCCTTCGGCGAAAGCCTGCTTGACAAGATGCTGCTCTGGGGAGGACTGTTCCCCACCAGCCAGGTCGTGCTGTCGGGACAGGAGCAGATCAGCCAGGCCATTGCACGCGGACAGGGGGGACTGATCATCTGCACCCACCTCGGCAACCTCGAATTGTGTCGTGTGATCGGTCGACAGCATCCGGCGCTCAAGCTGACCGTGCTGGTCCATACCAGACACGCCCAGGCCTTCAACAACTTGCTGGCCCAGCTCGATCCTGGCAGCCAGCTCAACCTGATGCAGGTCACCGACATGTCCCCGGCCATGGCCATGGTGCTGGCCGACAAGGTCGCGCAGGGTGAATTCGTGGTCATCGCGGGTGATCGCGTGCCGGTGTCGCCACAGCCACGCGTGGCGCGGGCCAGCTTCATGGGGCGCGTCGCGCCCTTCCCGGTCGGCCCCTATGTGTTGGCGGCGCTGCTGCAATGCCCGGTGTACCTGATGTTCTCGCAGCGCACCGATGAGGGGGCCCGGCTGGCTTTCGAGCTTTTCCGCGAAGGCATCGCGCTGCCGCGCAAGCAACGCACAGCCTGCCTGGACCAACTGGTAGCCGACTATGCCGCCCGACTGGAGGCGCATTGCCTGCAGGCGCCGTACCAATGGTTCAATTTCTATGATTTCTGGGCGGACTCCGCCATTGACGAACAACATGCCCCACACTGACTCCCCTATTCCAGCCACTGCCATCACCTTCGGCGCGGCGCCGCTGAGCATCGAGGACGTGGTCGCACTGGCCCAGCGCAAGTGCAGCGCCGACCTCAATGGCGAGACCGCCTTCCGCGCACGCATCAGTCGCGGCGCCGACTTCCTGGACCGCCTGCTGCGCGAGGATGGCACCATCTATGGCGTCACCACCGGTTATGGTGACTCCTGCACCGTCACGGTCCCCAGCGAACTGGTGGCCGAGTTGCCGCATCACCTCTACACCTATCACGGATGCGGCCTGGGCGCACTGTTCACGCCAGAGCAGACACGTGCCATCCTGGCCACACGCCTGAACTCGCTCTGCCAGGGATTCTCGGGTGTCAGCGTCGGGCTGCTCGAACAGATCACTGCCCTGCTGCAACGTGACCTGTTGCCGCTGATCCCCAGCGAAGGGTCGGTGGGCGCCAGCGGCGACCTCACGCCGCTGTCCTACCTGGCCGCCGCCCTCTGTGGCGAGCGCGAGGTCTGGCGCGATGGCAGTGTGCTGCCCGCCGGCCAGGCCCTGGCCGAGGCCGGCCTGCAGCCCTTGCGCCTGCGCCCCAAGGAGGGTCTGGCCATCATGAACGGCACCGCCGTCATGACCGCCCTGGCCTGCCTGGCCTTCGACCGTGCCCGCTACCTGTGCCGCCTGGCGACCCGCATCACCGCCATGAGCAGTTTCACGCTCGACGGCAATGCCCACCATTTCGACGCCACCCTGTTCTCGGCCAAACCTCATCCCGGACAGCAGCAGGTCGCCGCCTGGTTGCGTAGCGACCTGCCTGCAGGTCAGCCACACCGCAATGAAAAACGCCTGCAAGACCGCTATTCGATACGCTGCGCACCGCACGTCATCGGGGTGCTCAATGACGCGCTGCCATCGCTGCGCCAGTTCATCGAGAATGAACTCAACAGCGCCAACGACAATCCGCTGATCGATCCCGATGGCGAACGCGTGCTGCACGGCGGCCATTTCTATGGCGGCCACATCGCCTTCGCCATGGACAGCATGAAGACCGCCGTGGCCAATATCGCCGACCTGCTCGATCGCCAGATGGCCTTGATGGTGGACCAGCGCTACAACAATGGCCTGCCGGCCAACCTGTCCGGCGCCAGCGGCCCGCGCGCGGCCATCAACCATGGCCTCAAGGCCCTGCAGATCAGCGCCTCGGCCTGGACCGCCGAAGCGCTCAAGCTGACCATGCCGGCCTCGGTATTCTCGCGTTCCACCGAATGCCACAACCAGGACAAGGTCAGCATGGGTACCATCGCCGCCCGCGACTGCCTGCGGGTGCTGGAGCTGACCGAGCAGGTGGCAGCGGCCCTGCTCATCACGGTGCGCCAGGGCGTATGGCTGCGCTCGCGCCAGCAACAGGCTGGCGACATCCCCCTCTCCGACCTGCCGGGCGGGCGCCTGGCCGCCATGCAGGAAGCACTGGCACGCCAGATCGCCGTGGTCGATGAAGACCGCATGCTGGAGCCCGACCTGCGCCTGCTGCTGCAAGGCATCCGCCACCAGGCCTGGACGCTCTATGAATAAGCCGCTGCTGCCCGAAGGCAAGCTCACGCTGGCCAACTCGCCCTGGCGGGCCGAGGTCGAGTTGCAGATCCAGTTCTACGACCTCGACCCGATGGAGATCGTCTGGCACGGACGCTACGTCGAATACATGGAGACGGCGCGCTGCGCCCTGCTCGACCAGATCGGCTACAACTATCCGGCCATGAAGGACTCCGGCTATGGCTGGCCGGTGATCGACCTGCGCCTGCGCTACGCCGCGCCGGCCCGCTTCGGGCAACGCATCAAGGTGGCGGCAGCCATCGTCGAATGGGAAAACCGCCTCTGCATCGACTACCTGGTCAGCGATGCCGCCAGCGGTACCCGGCTCACACGCGCCTCCACCGTCCAGGTGGCGGTGCAGATGTCCAACCACGAGATGTGCTTCGTATCTCCCCCGGTACTGTGGCACAAGCTCGGCCTGACTCCTCCTGCACCATGATCTCCAAGCGTCCTTTCATTGCCGCGTTGCTGCTGGCGGCCTGCACCCTCTCCAGCCCCTCGTATGGCGCGGCACCGGTGCAGCAGATCCAGGCTGCCCTGGCCAAGCCGGCCGTGATGTGCGGCCGTTTCGACCAGACCAAGCAACTGAACGGCATCAAGAAGCCGCTGCAATCGCATGGCCGCTTCTGCGTCCTCAAGGGCCGTGGCATCCTGTGGCAGACACTGCAACCCTTCCCCAACACCTTGCGCATCACCCGCGAGAGCATCGTGCAGATGCAGGATGGGCGCGTGGCCATGAAGCTCGACGCCCAGCAGGAGCCGGTGGTGAAGATGATCAACAGTGTCCTGTTCTCGCTGCTGGCCGGCGACCTGAGCCAGCTCGACAACCTCTTCGAACTGGATGGCACGCTGCGCGATGGGCATTGGCAGGTCGCGCTCAAGGCACGCCAGCCGGCGCTGGCCAAGGCAATCGGCGACATCAGCCTGGAGGGCTCGGCCTATGTGGAGAAGGTACTCATGAAGGAAGCCGGCGGCGACCGTACCGAGATCGGCTTCTCCGCCATCAAGACCGGCGACGCAGCGATCACGGCGCAAGAAGGAGCCATGTTTGACTAGCCGCAGACCTAGCCCGCAAGGCTGGCTGGCGGCCGCCTGGCTGCTGGTGGTCCTGCTGCTGGCCGGCCACAACGCCTGGCACTGGCTGGTCCAGCGCGCCAGCCCCGATACCGACATCCTGGCCCTGCTGCCTTCTGCACGCAACGACGTGGTGCTGCAACGCGCCTTCACGCACATGGTCGATTCGGCCCAGCAGAAAGTGGTGGTGCTGGTGGGTGACCGTGACTGGGAGCGTGCGCAACAGGGCGCCGATGCCTATCTTTCCAGCCTGTCGCCGCATACGGCGTGGCTGGCGCCGATGGCGGGCGACACCACGCAGATGCAGGCGCAATGGCTGGAGGTCTTTGGCGGCAGCCGGACGCTGCTGCTCACCGATGAACAGCGCGCGCAACTGGCCTCGGCCACGCCGCAACAATGGAGCCAACAGGCACTGGCCGGCCTCTATGGCAGCTTCGGCGGCCCCAAGCTGGGTGCCTGGCAGGACGACCCCTTCGGCCTGTTCTCCGGCTGGGTACAGGAACGCGCCCGCGAAACCCCGGTACGACCGCGCGACGGTCGCCTGTTCGTGGAGCGCGATGGTGTGTCCTATGTCTTGCTGCTGCTGGAGCTGAAGTCCCCGGCCTTTTCCATGGAAACGCAGCGCCAGGTCGTGCCGCTGCTGGCCCAGGCGCGACAGGCAGCGCTGGGCCATGCCGCCCAGGTGCTCACCGGTGGGGTGGTCCTGCATGCGGCAGCCGCCAGCGAACAGGCCAGCCGTGAAAGCGCCACCATCGGCGCCGGCTCGCTGGCGGGCATCCTGCTGTTGATGTGGCTCAGTTTCCGCTCGCTCAAACCCATTTTCTATATCGCCACCTCGATTGCCGTCGGTTGCCTGGGAGCCTTGTCGGTGAGCACGCTGCTGTTCGGGCGGATCCATCTGCTGACCCTGGTGTTCGGCGCCAGCCTGGTCGGGATCGCCCAGGACTATGGCATCTACTTCCTCTGCGCGCGCCTTGCCGCACCGGCCACGCTGGACTCGCCACGGCTGTTGCGTCAGCTCCTGCCGGCACTGCTGCTGATGTTGCTGGCGGCTGCCGCCGCCTACCTGGGCATGGCCGCCACGCCCTTCCCGGGTCTGCAGCAGATGGCGGTCTTCTCGGTGCTGGGGCTGGTGTTTGCCTGGATCACCGTGGCCTGCTGGTTCCCGCGACTGGTAAGCGCCGATAGCCTGCGCACGACTGGCATGGCCCGGCGCTTCGGCGCCGCCATCACGCACTGGCCGGACCTGCTGGGCGGCCATGCCTGGCACCTGGTGCTGCCGGCGGCCGTGGCGCTGCTCGGGCTGGCCATCACCGGCCTGACCCGTCTGCAGGTCAGCGACGACCTGCGCGCCCTGCAAAAGAGCCCGCCGGCGCTGCTGGAAGATCAGATCCGGATCAGCAGCCTGCTCGACATGGCCGCTCCTGTGCAGTTCTACCTGGTGCGCGGCGAGTCCGCCGAAGCGGTCCTGCAGAAGGAAGAAGCACTGACCGCCCGACTGCAGCCGCTGGTGCAGGAGCATCTGGTCAGCGGCACCCAGGCCGTGTCGAACTGGGTGCCGTCGCAGCGCCGCCAGCAGGAGAACCTGGCCCTGCTGCGCCAGGCGCTGCTGCAGGCCGGTACCGCACCGGCCAGCGCCGTCGCCCTGACCGCACGCGCCATCGACGAAAGTCCGCAGTGGGCGCAAAACCTGGGACAACGCATGCTGGACCAGACCCGGGCGCTGACGCCGGAGGCATTCCTCGCCTCTGCTGCGGGCGCATCTTCCCGCCACCTCTGGCTGGGCCAGGTCGGCGCGGACCATGCCAGCATCGTCGCCCTGCGTGGCCTGCATGACTATCGCCAGCTGGACAGGTTCGCGGCGCTGGCCCGGGATATTCCCGGTGTGCAGTGGGTCGACAAGGTTGGCGAGATTTCGTCGGTGCTGCGCTACTACCGCCAATACATGGGCTGGGCATTGGTGGGCGCCTATGTGGCGATCTTCGCGCTGCTCTCGCTGCGCTACCGGCGCCGCGCCTGGCGCGCGCTGGCGCCGCCGCTGGTGGCCAGCCTGCTCACGCTGGGCCTGTTCGGCTGGCTGGGCCAGCCGCTGCAACTGTTCCATGTACTGGCCGCGTTGCTGGTACTGGGCTTGGGGGTGGACTACGGTATCTTCCTGCTGGAGTCACCCGCGCAGGGCCGCCCGCATGCCTGGCTGACCGTGGGTCTGTCGGCGTCCAGCGCCCTGCTCTCCTTCGGCTTGCTGGCCTTGAGCGGCAGCCCACCGCTGCACGCCTTCGGCCTGACCATGCTGTGCGGCATGCTGCTGGTATGGCTGCTGGCGCCCGTCTTCACCCATCCCGGCGCACACCACGCCCCGGCCGACAAGGATCCTGCATGAGCTATCGCACCTGGCTCGGCGCTACGCTGCTGCCGTTGTTACTGGCCGCCTGCGCCACTGTCACTGTCCCCGATACGCCACCCGATATGCGCCCGTCGGCGCGGCTGCAATTGCACCTGTCACCGGCCGCACTGGGCCAGAGCATCAGCCTGCAACAACACCTGACGGTGGAGCGTGCCGGGCGGACAGATCAGCTCGACACGGCGCTGGAAATCGATGCCGACCACCTCGACCTGGTCGGACTGGCCTTCGGCCAGCGCGTCATGTCGCTGCGCTATGATGGCCGCCAATTGCAGGTATGGCGCCATCCGATGCTGCCCAGCCAGGTACAGGGCGAAGACGTCTTGCAGGACGTGCAGTTGACGCTCTGGCCGGTGGATGCCATCCGCCAGGCGCTTCCCGAAGGATGGGAGTTGCGTGAAAGCAATGGACAACGTACTCTTCTGTTACGCGATGAAACCATTGCCGTGATCGACTATCCCGATCGCAAGGCATGGGGCGGCAAGGTGATCCTGGAGAACCTGCGCTACCGCTACAAATTGACCATACAATCGGTCGTCACCTCCGACTGACACCGCATCGCATGAGCCTCTACCTCAACGCCCTCGCCATGATCTGCCCGCTGGGCGACACGCACGACGCCATCCGCACGCGCCTGTTTGCCGGCCACAGCGGCGTGCTGGCCGACGCCAGCCGTACCGATGCCCAGGGCCAGCCGCTGTCGCTGGGCGCGGTCCCCGACCAGTGTGCCCTGCCCGATGACAGCCATTTGCCGCCGCGCGAACGCAGCCGCAACAACCGCCTGCTGCTGGCGGCGCTGGCGCAGATCCGCGACCAGGCCGATGCCGCCATTGCCCGCTATGGCGCGCACCGGGTGGCCATCGTGCTGGGTACCAGCACCTCCGGCATTGCCGAAGGGGAGCAGGCATTGCGCCAGCACAGCGCCAGCGGAACCTTCCCCGCTGGCTATCACTATGGCCAGCAGGAACTGGGTTCGCCCGCCGCGGCCCTGCGCCTGACGCTGGGCAGCAGCGGGCCGGCCCATGTCCACTCCACGGCCTGCGCTTCCAGCGGCAAGGCCATGGCCAGCGCGGCCCGACTGCTCAACATGGGCGTCTGCGATGCCGTCCTCTGCGGCGGCGTCGACAGCTTGTGCGACTTCACCATCGCCGGCTTCTCCGCGCTCGAATCGGTCAGCGCGCAGCGCTGCAATCCGCTGTCCCGCCATCGCCACGGTATCAATATCGGCGAGGGTGCCGCGCTGTTCCTGATGACCCGGGAACCGGCCCGGGTGGCCTTGTGCGGCTGGGGCGAATCCTCCGACGCCCATCATGTCTCGGCGCCCGACCCCGAGGGTCATGGCGCGCGCCGGGCCATTCTCCAGGCGCTGGGGCGTGCCGGCCTGGAGCCGGGGCAGATCGACTACATCAACCTGCATGGCACCGCCACCCTGCAGAACGACGCCATGGAAGCCAAGGTGATCACCGCCCTGTTCGGCCATCAGGTCCCGGTCAGCTCGACCAAGCCCTTCACTGGCCACGCCCTGGGCGCCGCCAGCGCCATCGAGGCCGGGCTGTGCTGGCTGGCCATGCAGGACGACAATGCCACGGGCCTGCTGCCGCCGCACCTGTGGGACGGTGCTATCGATCCAGCCTTGCCGGTACTGAACACGGTTGCCCCCGGTCAGGCGCTGGGCCATGCGCCGCGTCATGTGCTATCGAATTCCTTTGCCTTTGGTGGCAGCAACGTGGCGCTGGTGTTCTCGCGCATGGGGGCCTGAATGGGAGTACCGACACCGACGTCGACCATGGCCGCCATCGAAACCTTGCTGCCCCATGCGGCGCCGATGATCCTGCTCGATCGCGTGCTGCAGGTCTCCCCGGAGACACTGCTGGCCGAGGTCGAGATACGCCCTGACAGCCTGTTCCAATCCGGCACCGGCGTGGGCGCCTGGGTGGGCATTGAATACATGGCCCAGGCCATCGCTGCCTGGGCTGGCTACCAAGCGCGCGAACGCGGCGAGGAAGTGAAGATCGGCTTCCTGCTGGGATCGCGCCGCTATAGCTGTGCGCTGCCGGAGTTCGCCACCGGCATGCGCCTGGGAGTGTCGGTGCAGCTGCTGCTGCAGGCCGAGAACGGACTGGGTTCGTTTGACTGCAGCATCACCGACCTGCATACACAACAAACATTGGCGCAAGCCAGCGTGTCGGTCTTCCAGCCGCACGACGTTTCACACTATCTACAAGAAGGCATGGCATGACAACATCGGGGGAAAAGACCATCTTCGTCACCGGCTCAAGCCGGGGCATAGGACGGGCCATTGCGCTGCGACTGGCGCGCGATGGCTACGATATCGTCCTGCACTGCCACCAGCGGCGCGACGCCGCCGAGGAAGTGGCAGGCGAGATCGCGGCGCTGGGGCGCCAGGTGCGCATCCTGCAATTCGACATCGCCCAGCGCGACCAGGCCGCCCAGGTGCTGCTGGAGGATGTGCAAGCGCATGGCTGTTACTACGGCGTGGTCTGCAATGCCGGCATCACCCGTGACAACGCCTTCCCCGCCATGCCCGGCGAAGACTGGGACAGTGTGCTGCGCACCAACCTGGATGGTTTCTACAATGTACTCAATCCACTGGTCATGCCCATGGTGCGCCGGCGTGCGCCAGGTCGCATCGTCACGCTGGCCTCGGTCTCGGGCCTGATCGGCAATCGTGGCCAAGTCAACTACAGCGCCGCCAAGGCGGGGGTGATCGGCGCCACCAAGGCACTGGCGCTGGAACTGGCCAAGCGCGACATCACCGTGAACTGCGTGGCACCCGGCCTGATCGACACCGACATGACCGAGGACGCTCCGCTGGAAGAGATCCTCAAGCTGATCCCCGCACGCCGCACCGGCAAGCCTGAGGAAGTGGCCGCCGCAGTGGCTTTCCTGATGCACGATGACGCTGCCTACATCACGCGCCAGGTCATCTCCGTCAACGGAGGCCTGGCATGAGCCGACTCACGACACCGCGCCGCGTCGTGGTCACCGGCATGGCCGGCATCAGCCCGATCGGTTGCGACTGGGATAGCGCGCTGGCGCACCTGAAGTCCTTGCGCAATGCCGTGCAGCGCATGCCCGACTGGGATGACTATGTCGGCCTGCACACGCGGCTGGGCGCGCCTGCTGCCGAGTTCTCGCTGTCCGAACGCTACAACCGCAAGACCACCCGCAGCATGGGCCGCGTCGCCCTGATGGCCACCCGCGCCAGCGAATGGGCGCTGGCCGACGCGGGCTTGCTGGAGGACCCCTTGCTCAAGAGCGGGCAGTTGGGTATCGCCTACGGTTCCTCGGCCGGCACGCCCAATGCCATCGCCGACTTCGCCATGATGTTCACCGACAAGAATACGCGTGACATCAACGCCAATACCTACCTGAAGATGATGGCCCACACGGCCCCGGTCAACATGGGCGTGTTCTTCGGCATTACCGGGCGCATCATCACCACCTCCAGTGCCTGCACCTCCGGCAGCCAGGGCATCGGTTATGCCTTCGAGGCCATCCGCAGCGGGCGTCAGGTCGCCATGGTGGCGGGCGGCTCCGAGGAGTTGTGCGCCACCGAGGCGGCCGTCTTCGACACGCTCTATGCCACCAGCGTGCGCAACGACACGCCGCTGGACACCCCCAGTCCCTTCGACCGGGACCGTGACGGCCTGGTGCTGGGCGAAGGCGCCGGCAGCCTGATCCTGGAAGACCTGGAGCACGCCCTGGCACGCGGCGCCCGCATCTACGCCGAGGTGGTCGGCTTCGGCACCAACAGCGATGGCTCCCACGTCACCAATCCCAATGCCGCCACCATGCAGGTCGCCATCGAGATGGCACTGCAGGATGCCGGCTTGCCGGCCGACGCCATCGGCTACATCAATGCCCACGGCACCGGCACGCGCCAGGGTGACATCGCCGAAACGCAGGCCACGGCGCGCGTGTTCGGCACCGGCACCCCCATCAGCTCGCTCAAGAGTTACATGGGCCATACCCTCGGTGCCTGCGGTGCGCTGGAAGCCTGGCTCTCCATCGAGATGATGCGGCGCGGCTGGTTCTCGCCCACCATCAACCTGCAGCAGCCCGACCCCGAGTGCGGCGATCTGGATTACATCACCGGTGCCGGCCGGGCCATCGATTGCGAATACATCATGTCCAACAACTTCGCCTTCGGCGGCATCAACACCTCGCTCATTTTCAAACGCTGGGCCTGAACACGGATCGTCCCGCTCAGCGCCTGCTCGCCACTTCTCCACCACAAGGAAAAGGAAAACAATGAAGAAGATCTCCCTCGCACTCTCCCTGGCGGCGCTGTTGTCCGCGTCCGTGCTGCCGGCCCAGGCACGCGACACCAAACTCCTGCTGCCCCTGGATTCGGCCAAGGACATGAAGGACAAGGAAGGCATCCTGGATGGCTCGGTCAAGTTCTATTTCGCCACCCAATCGCATCCGGCCGTGCTGGAAAAGATTTCCACCGATGTCACCAACCAGAAGACCAATGCCGTCGGCAAGAGCGACGAAGAAGCCTGCAAGTGGGTGTACCTCTCGGCCCTGGTGCAATTGCACAAGAAAGCCAGGGAGCTGGGTGGCAATGCCGTGGTCAATATCGTGAGCTACTACAAGAAGAACGAGATGGCCAGCGCCACCGAGTTCGAATGCCACGCCGGAGCCACCATGGCCGGCGTCGCGCTCAAGGGTGACATCGTCAAGATCGCCGACCGTTAAGGGCTGCCGGCGTGCCGTCGACCCTGGTCTGGATCGTGGATGGCCGCGCGTTCGTGGCCGGCAGCACCCTGCCGCACGGGCTGGTCACGATGCTGTCGCTCCATGAGCGTGAACGCCTGCAAGGTTTCCTCAAGCCGCAGCGGGCCCGCGAGTTCTTGCTGGGCCGGTTGTTGCTGCGCTACACGCTCATGCAGGCCACCGGCTGCTCGCTGGACGCCATTGCCGTCACCGAACGCCCCGGCGCAGCGCCACTGGTGAGCATCGGTGGGCGTGCCGCCGATGGCGTGGTATTGCCGGCGACAAGCATTTCGCATAGCCAGGGCTGGATTGCCTGCGCCCTGGGCAAGCAGTGCCAGGTCGGCGTCGATATCGAAGTGCCAGTGCCGCAGCGCGATCTCGTGGCGCTGGCCGACCAGGCCTTCACCGCACAGGAACAGACCTGGCTGGCCTCGCAGCCCATGCCTGAGCAGGCCTTCTACCAGCTTTGGTGTGGCAAGGAAGCCCTCTACAAGTACTGCAGCAATGCCGGTCTCGACGACAGCACCCCGCATCATCTGCACCACCAGCATGCCGATGGCTACCATCTCAGCCTCTGCACTGCGGCCGCACCGCAACAGCATCACAGTCAACACCTGGCACTGGAGGACCTGTTGAAATTGTCACCGGGCTAGGCCAAAATCGCGCAGCCCGCCAGGGCTAGAACAAACACAAACACATCAAGGGGAAAACATGTCTACACCACGTCACTTCTGGCTCGCCGCGGGCGCGCTGCTGCTCACCACGGCCTGCTCCACACCGGAGGAGCGCATGGCCAAGCTGCAGCTCAAGCAGCAGCAACTGGACCTGAAGGCCCAGCAGATCGCGCAGCGCAATGAAGCGCGCAACATGGCGCGCAGCAACCTCCAGGACGGCGCCGTAGTGGACCAGCGCGCACCGCTGGAAAACGTACTCAAGGCGCTGTCCACATGCGACGCCAGCCTGAGCGCCACCGTCAAGCGCTTCTCCAGCGACCTGCAGGCAGTCTTCCCGGTGACGGTGAAGGGACAGGTCGCCGCCATCAATGTCGCCGACCGCCGCGCGCCGGGTGGCAGCAGCGTCAAGGCCGCTGCCGCTGCGCGTGCCTACGGTCAGACCATCACGGGTTACTACGACGAAAGTCTGGAAATCAACGGTGGCCTGCAAAAGATGAGCTGGGGCTTCTACAGCCCGGCCAGCCCGGAACAACTGGCGCAGGCCCTGGGTGCGGCGGTGCCCAACTTCAAGCGGATGAGCCGCGAACTCAGCGGCAACTATGTGCGCATGGAGATCTTCGATCGTGGTGGCTGGCACCGCACCACCCGCTTCGACTACTATCGCGGCCGCACCGATGTGCTGGGCGAACGCACCCTGGTCATCGAAGCCTCGCGCGATACTGCCTTCCCTGGCAGCCGCATCGGTTGCTCCGTGCGCGGTGCGCAGGTAGCGCAGTTCCAGGACGACTTGCGGCCTGAACTGGACTAAGTTTGCGGCATCGCGGCGTTGCAGTGCCAACGCCGCGTCATCCCCACAGGCCTGCCTCGCGCAGGCCTTTTGCATTCATCACCCCGCAGGCTGTGGCCTGCGGCCTTCCCAGGCATCTTCCAGCAGAGCCAGCAGCGCCGCTCGCTCCAGCGCACGCGGATTGGCGTAGGCATTCTGCAAGGCGATGTCGGCACAGTGCTCCAGCGCCTCCCTGGGCATGCCCAGCGCCTGCAGGGAGAGCGGCGCCTGCAATCGTGCAGCCAGGTCGTAGACGCCCTGGGCGGCATCTTCCACACCCAGCGCGCGGGCAATGCGCTGCATCGCCTGGGGGGCGGCCGGCGCGTTGTAGGCCAGCGCATGCGGCAGGATCACCGTATGGGTCTGGGCATGCGGCAGGTTGTAGCTGCCGCCCAGCGTGTGGCACAGCTTGTGGTGCAGCGACATGCCCACATTGCCCAGCACGGTGCCGCACAGCCAGGCGCCGTAGAGGCAATGACTGCGCGCATCGATGTCGTCGCTCCTTGCCACGATGCGCGGCAAGCCCTCGGCCAGGGCGCGGATACCCTCCTCGGCCAGCATCGACATGATGGGATTGGCATCGGCCGCGTACAGCCCCTCGGCGGCATGGGCCATGGCATTGATGCCGCTGGTCACCGACAGCGCCAGCGGCAGGCCCACGCTCAACTCGGGGTCGTAGATGACGGTCTTGGGCAGGACGCGCACATCCCGCCCGGTCTTCTTCAGGCCAGCCTCGGTGATGCCATAAATGGGCGTCATCTCGCTGCCGGCGTAGGTGGTGGGGATGGCCAGGATGGGTAGCTCCGACTCCAGCGCGATGGCCTTGCCCAAGCCCAGCGTGGAGCCGCCGCCGATGGCGATGGCGCAGTCGGCACCGAGCTGGCGGGCCACTTCGCGGGCCTGCCGCGCGGTCTCGATAGGCACATGCATGACAGCCTGGTCGAAGATGCCGGCACAACGCGGGCCCAGCAGCGCGGCCACGCGCTCGGCGCTGGCGCGCTGGCCCGGCGTGCACAGCACCAGCGCGCGCTGCGCGCCCAGCAATCGGGTTTCTTGCTCCAGCTGTTGCAGGCTGCCCCGGCCGAAGATGACGCGGGCGGCGGTGCTGGTGTAGGTGAAGGCTTGCATGCGGAGGTCCTAGCCTTGCTTGGGGTTGAGGATGAAATCGTACTCCAGCGTGTAGAACGGCTGCGCGCAATGCGTGCCGTCCGGTGCCGTCCCCGCCTCATGGCGCAGCCAGTCGGCGATGAGCGTGGAGCGCACGCCGAAGACCGCATCCGAGGCCAGGTAGGGATCGCCACGCCGGAACACATGGGTGATCAGGGTCTCGTAGCCCTCGGCCTGGATGCGGAAATGCAGGTGCGCCGGCCGCCAGGGATGCCGCCCCAGCGCCTCCAGCATCTTGCCCACCGGGCCGTCGTGCGGGATCGGATACGAGTTGGCCAGGATGCTGCGGAAATGGAAGCCCCCGGCCTCGTCGGCAAACAGCGTGGCACGCGCCCGGTGCTGGTCCAGGTCGGCATATTGGACGTCGTAGAAACCGTCTTCGTCGGCCTGCCAGACCTCCAGCCGGGCCTGCGCCAACGGCTGGCCGTCCAGGCCACGCACGGTGCCCTTGACGAAGCAGGGCTCGCCCCTGGCGCCGTTGGCGATATCGGCCCCCAGCGGCAGTTGCGGCGAACCCTCCACGTGGAAAGGCCCGAACACGGTGGCCTCGGTACAGCCGGCCGGCTTGTGGTTCTGCTGCGCCATGACCAGGGTGGACAGGCCCAGGGTGTCGGAGAGGAGGATGAATTCCTGGCGCTTGTCCGAACACATCTGGCCGGTCTCGGTCAGGAAGCGGATGCCGGCAAACCATTCCTCCTCGGTCAGCTTGACCTCGCGGGCGAAGGCGTGCAAGTGCTGGACCAGGCTGGTCATGATCTGCCGCAGCCGTTCATCGGCCACGCCCGCATGACGGGCCAGGACGGCCTGGGTGATGGTGTCTTCGTTCAGGTTGAGCATGGTCTCCTCGCGATGCAGGTTGGCTATTCTGATTTTTGCGTTGAGCGGTAATATAGTTCCATTATTGACAGAGATATATGCGGAAAACGGAAAACTGTTTTCCATCCCCGACCAGCCAGGTACAGGAGCGCAGCCGACAGTGGATCGCTGGAACCAATTCGAACTCTTCGTCCAGGTCGCCGAGCTGGGCAGCCTCTCGCGCGCGGCCGAGGCCTTGGGCATGTCCAATGCCGCCGCCAGCCGCTGCCTGGCGGCGCTGGAAGAACGCCTGGGCGCGCGTCTGGTCGAGCGCAGCACGCGCCGCCTGGGCCTGAGCCAGATGGGCGAGGCGTTCTACCGCCACTGCAAGGCGGCCCTCACGCAGATGAAGGAGGCCGAAGACATCGTCAACGCCAACGCGGTGGCGCCCGGCGGCATGTTGCGGGTGACCTCCTCGCTCTCATTCTGCATGAAGCACATCAGCCCCATCCTGCCGCGCTTCCACAAACTCTATCCCGATATCACGCTGGACCTGATGGCGGCCAACCGCTACGTGGACCTGCTCGACAGCGGCATCGACATCGCCATCCGCACCCGCGAATTCGAGCCCGACTCCAACGTCGCCGTGCGCCGCCTGGCGGCCACCCGGCGCATCCTGGCAGCCTCCACCGGCTACCTGGCCGCGCGCGGCAGGCCGACCCGGCTGGAAGAACTGGCCGAGCACGACCTGCTGGTCTACAGCCACGCCAACGATCCTCATCGCCTGCACTTCAGCGGCCGTGATGGGCAACAGCAGGTCCTGGAAATCCGCAGCCTGATGCAATCCAACGACGGCCAGATCATCCGCGCCGCTGCCCTGGAAGGCCTGGGCATCCTGATCCAGCCCAATTACATCATCTATGACGATGTCGTGGCCGGTCGCCTGGTGCCGGTGCTGGACGAGTGGGACCTGCCACGCCTGACCATCAATATCGCCTACCAGGGCCGCAAGCACTTGCCGGCGCGGGTCCGGGTGTTCATCGATTTCCTGGTGCGGCATTTCGAGGAAATGGACTACGAGCGCAAGTGGACAAGTTGAGGGCGCGCGCCAGACACCCATAAATACCAATTGGTAAATTATAATTACCAATCAGTAGCGACCTGCGTCGCCGTCCTTGTGTTTGTCTCGCCGACAGGAGCCCTGTGCCATGCGCCACCCGCCCCCACGTCTTCGCCCCCACCGCCTGATCGCAGCGTGCCTCGCACTGCTGTGCCTGGCCGCGGCCTCCAGCATGCCGGCGCGCGCCGCCGAGGTCTGGCGCGATGTCTTGCCCGACGCCCAGCTCATCGGCAGCGGCACCATGCGCTGGCTGGGCTTTCGCATCTACCAGGCCAGCCTGTGGGCGCCCCGGCGGCCGCTGGACCCGGACCAGGCCTTCGCCCTGCAACTGCAATATCACGTCCGGGTGACCCGCGACAAGCTGGCCGCCACCTCCATCGAGGAAATCCAGCGCATGAGCCCGACCCTGATCGCCGCCCCCACCCTGGCGCGCTGGAAGGCCGAACTCTTGCGCGCCTTTGTCGACGTCGCCGATGGTGATGAACTGGTGGGTGTCTACCTGCCCCGGCGCGGCATGCGCCTCTACGACCGCGACAGGATGCTGGCCGAGATCGGCGATGCCGAGCTGGCGCGGGCCTTTTTCAACATCTGGCTGGGCCAGCCCAGCCGCGACGACAGCCTGCGCCGCAGCCTGCTCGGAGAGGCGCCTTGAGCGTGAGGCCCCAACCGGCCGGCACGCGCTGGCCGGACGCCGCCTATGGCATGCTGGGCGCCCCGCTGGCCATGGCGGCGCTGCCGCTGTTCGTGCAGATCCCGTCCTACTATGCCAGCCAGGTCGGCGTGGCATTGGCGCCGCTGGGCTGGGTCCTGTTCGCGGCGCGCCTGCTGGACATGCTGCAGGATCCCCTGTTCGGCCATGTGCTGGACCGCACACAGTCGCATCAGAAAGCCTGGATGAGCCTGGCTGCCCTGGTGCTGGCGCTGGCCTTCATCTGCCTGTGGCATCCGCCGTCGCAGCCGGGCGCAGCCATGGTCTGGCTGGTCGCCATGCTGGTGCTGGCCTATGGCGGTCACAGCATGCTCAGCATTGCCTACCTGTCCTGGGGCGCGCGCCTGCCCGATGGCGGCATGCGCGCGGTGGCCTGGCGCGAAGGCGCGGGACTGGCCGGCGTCATCGTGGCCAGCGTGATCCCGGCAGCCATCCTGGCCGGCGCGCCGGCGCAGGCCTCCGCCCGGCTGTGGGGGTATTGCCTGCTCTTCGTGATGCTGCTGGCCCTGGCGCTGGTGTGGCTGCTGCGGCAAGCGCCCCCCAGCGCCTCGCTATCGGTAGCGCCGTCCTGGCGCCGAGGCCTGCAGCGGCTGTGGTCCAATCGCGCCTTCCGGGCGCTGCTGCTGCCCTATCTGCTCAATGCGCTCTCGGCGGCCATCCCGGCCACGCTGGCGCTGTTTTTCATCGATGACCAGTTGCAGGCGCGCAGCCTGGCCGGTGCTTTCCTGGCCGCCTATTTCGCTGCAGCGGCAGTGGGCCTGCCGCTGTGGAGCTGGCTGACGCGGCGCCTCGGCCCTATCGCCTGCTGGCGCAGCGCCATGTTGCTGGCCGTCGCCGGTTTCATCGGCGCAGCGTTGCTGGGGCCGGGCGACCGCCTGGCCTTCCTGGTGGTGTGCCTGGCTACCGGGGCGGCGCTGGGGGCCGATCTCCTGCTGCCGCCGGTCCTGCTGGCGCGGGTGCTGCCGCAGGGCGAATCGATCAACACCGCCTTCGGCATCTTCACCATGCTGGGCAAGCTGGCGCTGGCACTGGCCGGGGTGGCCCTGTCGGTGCTCGCCGCGCTCGGCTACCAGCCCGGCCAGGGCGCTACCACGGCCTTGCCGCTGGTCTATGCCGTCCTGCCGTGTGTGCTGAAGCTCTGCGCCTTCCTGGTGCTGGGGCACATCCGGCGCCGCCACGATCTGACCTGAACCGAAAACCCCGTCCATGCATCCCCCCGCCCATGCCCTGCGCCTGATCCTGGGCGACCAGATGAATCCGCTGCACTCCTGGTTCGATGCCTGCGATCCACAGGTGGTCTACGTGCTCATGGAAGTGCGCAGCGAAACCGACTACGTCCTGCATCACGCGCAAAAGGTGCTGGCCATATTTGCCGCCATGCGCGACTTCGCCGACCGGCTGCGTGCGGCGGGCCACCGGGTGCGCTACATCGGGCTGGACGACCCCAGCAACCGCCAGTCGCTGGTCGAGAACCTGGGCGCGCTGGCGCTGCACTACCAGGCGCAGAGCGTGCAATGGCAGGCGCCCGACGAATGGCGCGTCGATGCGGCGCTCAGGCAATGGGCCCAGGAATGGGCCGCTCCCCGTGCGCTGCAGACCAGCGAATGCGACAGCGAACACTTCCTGACCAGCCGCGATGCGCTGCCGGCGCTGTTCGGCCAGCGCAAGCAATGGCTGATGGAACATTTCTATCGCCAGATGCGGCAGCGCTTCGACATCCTGCTGGACGCCCAGGGCAAGCCCGCCGGTGGCCAATGGAACTACGACCACGACAATCGCAAGCGCTGGCCCGGACAGCCCGCCGAGCCGCAGGACTGGCGCGCGCCGCACGACCATGGCGCGCTCTGGGAGATGGTGCAGGCCTGCGGCGTGCGTACCTTCGGCCAACCTGATGCGGCGCAACTGCGCTGGCCGCTGAACCGGGAAGAAGCCCTGCAGCACCTGGAGCAATTCATCGCCACCGCCCTGCCCTGCTTCGGCGACTATGAAGATGCCATGAGCAGCCGCGCCCAGCGCCTGTTCCACTCGCTGCTGTCCTTCGCCCTCAATCTGAAGATGCTGCACCCGCTGGAAGTGGCGCGGCGCGCCGAGCAGGCCTGGCTGGAAGGCCAGGCGCCGCTGGCGGCAGTGGAAGGCTTCGTGCGCCAGATCATCGGCTGGCGCGAATACGTGCGCGGCATCTACTGGTCGCAGATGCCCGGTTACGATGAGCGCAACGTGCTGGGCCACGACCTGCCCCTGCCGGCCTGGTTCTGGACCGGCCAGACGCAGATGCGCTGCCTGCATCTCTGCATCACGCAATCGCTGCAGACTGCCCATGCCCATCACATCCAGCGCCTGATGGTGATCGGCAACTTTGCGCTGCTGGCCGGACTCGACCCACGCGCGCTGCACCACTGGTACCTGGGCATCTATATCGATGCCTTCGAATGGGTGGAGCTGCCCAATACCCTGGGCATGAGCCAGTGGGCCGATGGCGGCATCATTGCCACCAAGCCCTATGTCAGCAGCGCCGCCTACATCGGCCGCATGAGCGACTATTGCCAGGGCTGCGCCTACGATCCCAAACAGAAGACCGGTGACAGGGCATGCCCCTACAACGCCCTGTACTGGGACTTCTTCCTGCGCCACCAAGCGCGCTTGGGCAACAATGCCCGCCTGGGCATGGTCTACCAGCAGCTCAGGAAGATGAATGCGCAAGACCGCGAGCGCCTGCAAGAGCAGGCCACAGACCTGCGCTCCCGCCTGGACCAGCTCTGACGAACCCCTGGCCGGATGGATGCTCACGGCAGTGAGTATTCATCATTTTTGTGTTCGGCAAAAAAGCAGGCAAAATACTCAAAAACTGACGAAGTCACCGAAATCTCTGCATAATAAATGCGCAGAAGATTTCCTCTTGGCATCATTGTTGCATTTGAACGAAACCGATTATATTGAATTTAAATTCTATCTAATGAATTTGATTTATTTGTGTAAAATACCGATAATGGATTTATGAAAACCGCAAAGACAACCAGCTCCGAGGTCTGCACCACCCAGGAAGCCGCACATATCCTGGGCATCTCGGTGTCTTCCGTGCAGCAACTGGTCGAGGCCGGCATCATCGAGGCCTGGAAGACCAAGGGGGGACACCGGCGCATCCCGCTGAGCGCGGTGCATGCCTACAAGGCCACGCCGAGTTCGTCGGGTGACGTGGGTGAGCATGGCAGGAGCGGCCCGGCACTGCGGCCCAACAATGGCCGCACCGCCGTGCTGGTGATCGAGGACAACCGCCTGCAGCGCGAGCTCTATGCTGCGGCCCTGGAGTCCTGGGGACTGCCGCTGGACCTGGTCTATTGCGACAACGGCTACAAGGCACTGCTGGAGATCGCGCGCAGCAAACCCGATGTGGTGCTGGCCGATATCGTGATGGAAGGCATGGATGGCTATGAGGTCGTCAAGACCATCCTCAACGATCCCCAGCTCAAGGATGTAAGCATCGCCATCGTCAGCAGCCTGGACACGGACGAGATGGCGCAGCGTGGTGGTATTCCGGCCGGCGTGGTGTTTTTCCCCAAGCCGGTCAATTTTGATGAATTGCGCGGCTACATGCGGGCGTGTTGCGCCCGCAGGGAGCGCGAGAGCCGATAACAGACTGGGAAAGGCCAGAGTGTTTCATGGAAGACCGGAAAAACCATCCCCTGCCCCTCCGGTTCACGCGCATCGACCTGCGCGTCGCCCTGAGCCTGTTTTCCCTGCTGCTGATCTGCGGCCTGTGGCTGGGCGTCTACAAGGAGCTGCAGACCAGCCGCGACAATTACCTGGCCGATGCCCGGCGCGACGCCCAGTCGCTGTCGCGCCTGTTCCTGGAACATGCCTATCGCACCATCGAAGCGGCTGACCAGGCGGCCCTGTACCTGCGCTACCGCTACGGCCAGCTCGGCAACGCCCTGGCACTGTCCACCGAAGTCGAGAATGGCCTGGTGGCACGCAACGTCTACAACCTCTTTACCATCGTCGACAGCCATGGCGACGTGGTGCTCTCCAGTCAACCTTTCGCTCCGGTGAACCTGTCGGACCGTGAACACATCCAGGTGCACATGCAGGGTGCGCAGGATCAGCTCTTCATCAGCAAACCGGTGCTCGGGCGGGTATCCAAGAAATGGTCGCTGCAGATGACCCGCCGCATCAACCGCCCCGATGGCTCCTTCGGCGGGGTGGTGGTGGTGTCGATGGATCCGCAGTACTTTACCCGTCTCTACCACCAGATCGATGTCGGCCGCCACGGCGTCATCACGCTCGTGGGCGAAGATGGCGTGGCGCGCGTGCGCCGCACCGGCGACATCGATGCCATGGGCGAATCGGTCGCCAAGGGCCAGGTCCATGCCGCGGCCATGCGCGAGGAGCGTGGCATGGTCGAGGCCGTCAGCGCGGTCGATGGCCGCCTGCGCATCTATGCCTTCCAGCACCTTCCCAACTATCCTCTCTATGCCACCGTGGGCATGGATGTCGAGGAACGTCTGGCCCCTTATTACCGCGAACGTACCCGCACCGTCCTCCTGGCTGGCCTCATCACCCTGGGGGTGCTGGTGTTCAATGGCGCCCTGCTGTGGCTGGCCAGCTCGCTGGTCAAGAGCCGGCGCGCGGCCATGGAGGCCAACCTGGCCAAGTCGCGCTTCCTCTCCAACATGTCGCATGAGTTCCGCACCCCCTTGAATGGCGTGCTGGGGTATTCCGACGCCCTGCGCGAAGAGCTGGGTGAGTCACCCCTGGCGCCCTACGCCACGGCCATCCATGACAGCGGCAACCGTCTCTTGAACCTGGTCAATGCCATCCTGGAAGTGACAGAACTGGAAGACGGCCGCGTGGCCGTCCACCTGCAGCCGGAGAATATCCGCGAACTGGTCAGCCAGTCCATCGCCCGCCACTACCAGGCCGCCCATGACAAGGGCCTGCAACTGGACTGCCGCATCGGCGACGATGTCCCTCAGATCGTGGTGTGCGATGAACGCAAGGTCCAGCGCGTGCTGGAGAACCTCATCAGCAACGCCGTGCGCTATACCGAGCAGGGCCGCATCATGGTCGAGGTCGAACGCGAGGGCAGCCAAGAGCTGACCATCCGCATCCAGGACACCGGCATCGGCATTGCCGAAGAGAAACTCGACCATGTCTTCGAGAAATTCGCCCAGGTCGACGACAGCCCGCAACGCGCCAACGATGGCGCCGGTCTTGGTTTGACGATTGCCCAGCGCCTGGTATTGCTCATGGGAGGGAAACTCGTGCTACAGTCCAAGCAACACCAAGGCTCTACGTTCAGCTTCACATTACCGCTGCAAGAGCCGAAGTAAAAGGCCGCGAATCCAAGCAAAAAGAGGGGGGAGCCGTGCAACCGGGCCAGGACCAGAACGAATATCGCCATATCGATCCCACCCCCTTGCTGGATGCCGTGGGTGGCGATGCCCGCACGGTCGCTTCCCTGGCCAAGACCTTTGCCGACAGCGCTCCGGAGATCTTCCTGCGGCTGGAACAGGCCGTCCAGGCTGGCAATGCCGACGCGGTACGCCACGAGAGTCATACGCTCAAGGGCATGAGTGCTCTCTTCAATGCCCGGGTGCTCACGCAATTGTTGCTGCATACCGAACAGGCGGGCCGCCAGGGACAGACACCCGCGCCCGATGACCTGGGCCAGCTGCAAACCTTGTTCGCGCAGGCGCTGGAAGAGATAAGGCAGGTCGCACAATCTGCCGCAAGGGCCTGAGCGTATTGCCGCTGCCCGACCCGCATCACCATCCATGAGCCAGACAACCTCCCCTGCTCCACTGCAGCCGCAACGCATCCGCAAGTCCGCCGTGACCATTGGCGCACTCTTGCTGACCCTGCTCGTGGTGACCGTGCTGGCTGCGGGGGGCTTGCTCTACCGGGCTGGTCTGAACGACTGGCGCAACGACCTCTCCACGCTCGCCACTGCGCTGGCCGAAAGCACCGCCCAGACGATGTCGTCGGCCCATCTGGTGCTCGACAGCATGCAGGCCGATATCGACAACCTGGGTGCCGAAGACCAGGAGCAACTGCGGCAACGCATCGCCACCGACCAGTTCTCGCAACTGCTGCGCGAGCAGATCCGTGGCCTGCCTTTCATCTCCGGTGTCGGGGTCAGCGGCGCGGACGGCAAGGTGATCGTGCTCTCGCGCGAGTACCCCATCCCGCCGATCGACATGACCGATCGTGACTACTACCACTTCCATCGCCATTCCCCCTCGACCGAGAATTTCCTGGGCAAGACCATCAACGCCCGCTCCAACGGCCAGCCGACCTTCTTCCTGACCCGGCGTGTCAACGACAAGCATGGCAACCTGCTGGCCATCCTGGTGGTGGGCCTGCGCCAGGCGTCCTTCGAGAATTTCTTCAGCAGCATCCGCCACGAAAAGCCCTACTCCATCTTGCTGGCGCGCAAGGACGACACGCTGCTGGTCTGGTCGGACCCCGACAAGAACAGCCCCGAGCGCCGCGATGTCATCCCCCTGCCCGAACTGCGCCCCCCGCACCCGGCCGACAAGGAGGAAAACGCCCCCTATTTCTTCAAGCAGTCGCACTGGCTGGGCATCCATCAGCCCATACGCGGGGTACCGGTCTACCTGGAGGTGGCGGTGACCGACCAGGTCTACTTCTCCGAGTGGCTGGAATCGATGTACCCGCTCATGAGCGTGGCGGCCATCAGCCTCCTGGGGCTGATCGCCGGCTTCGCCCTGACCCTGCGCCAGGTCCAGCGGCGCGAGCAGGACGCGCTGCTGGCCATGCAGCTCAAGGACGCGGCTGATCAGGCCAACGAGGCCAAGTCGCGCTTCCTGGCCATGGTCAGCCATGAAATCCGTACTCCCATGAACGGCATCATGGGCCTGTCCGAACTGCTGGTCGAGTCGGGGCTATCCACCCGGCAACAGCACTATGCCAACAGCATCCACGGCGCCACCGAGGGACTGGTGCGCATCATCAACGACATTCTGGATATCTCCAAGATCGAGTCCGGCAAGCTGGACCTGGAAACGGTTGCCTTCCATCCCGCCCGGCTGGTCAGGGAGATCAGCGAACTCTACCGGCCCTCGATACAGCGCAAGGAAGTCGAATTCGACGTGCGCATCGACTGCGACGAGTCCCTGCAGGTGCTGGGCGACCCCTCGCGCCTGAAACAGGTGCTGGGCAACTTGCTGAGCAATGCCATCAAGTTCACCCAGGCCGGACACGTGCGACTGAGCATGTCGGTACGCGAAGACGAGAGCGACCACCAGTGGCGCCTGTATTTCGCCATCAGCGACAGCGGCATCGGCATCTCGGCGGAGGCGCTGGATCAGTTGTTCCAGCCCTTCACCCAGGCTGACAACTCCATCGCCCGCCGCTTCGGTGGTACCGGACTGGGCCTGGCCATCAGCAAGAACCTGGTGGAGCTGATGGGCGGGCACATCGCCTGCCGCAGCGTCCCTGGTCAGTCCACCAAGTTCAGCTTCGATGTCCCTTGCCGGGAGGCGCCCGAGGCCCCCCCCTCCGAGCAGCCCGTCGTTCCCGCCAGCAACGAGGCGGTCGCCTCCCCAGCGGCGGCGGCGGTGGAGCCGACGGCCGTCTCGCTGGCCGGCGCCCGTATCCTGGTGGCCGAGGATACCGAGATCAACCGCCAGCTCCTGCGCATCCTGCTGGCCCGCAAGGGCTGCATCCTGCACGAAGTGGAAAATGGCGCCCAGGCTGTCCAGGCAGCACGCAGCGGTGGCTATGACCTGATCCTGATGGATTGCATGATGCCCATCATGGACGGCTACCAGGCCACGACCGAGATACGGGCCCACGAGCAGGAACAGGACCTGCCGCGCATCCCCATCATCGCCCTGACCGCCAGCGCCATCGAAGGCGATCGCCAGCGCTGCCTGGATGCGGGCATGGACGACTACCTCAGCAAACCCTTCACCCAGGTCGGCCTCATGAGCACGGTAGAAAAATGGCTGAATAGGGAAAATCCCTAAGAAAATAAAACAACTGCTTAAATTGTTTTATTTGATTTATTTGCTTCACCCCCCTATGATGACTCCTGAGCGCATCGAAGACATCGCGCCATCTATCAGGAGTCCGAAAAATGACATGGTTCTACAATCTCAGGATTGCCCATAAGCTCAACGCGGCCTTCCTCGTCGTTCTGGTTTTCCTGGTCACCCTGGGTGGCCTCTCCACCATGCAGCTGGCCAGCGTCAACAAGAGCGCCACTGACATCGCACGCAACTGGCTGCCCAGCATCAGCAAGCTGTCCCGGATGAGCCTGTCACTGTCGCGCTCGCGCAGCTTCGACCTGCAGCAAATGCTCACCGCCGATCCCAAGGAACAAGCCGCCGCCCGCGACCGCGCTGACCAGCAGATCGCCATCCTGCTCAAGGAAACCGAACTGTACGGCAAGCTGGTGTCCGCCCCACGCGAAAAGGAGCTCTATCCCGAGGTCCTGCGCGGCATCAACCAATACCAGTCGCTGCACGAACGCTACAAGGCCTTGTTCATCGCCGGCCAGAAGGACGCCGCCCATGCCCTGCTGGACAGCGCCTCCACACCGATCTACCGCAAGCTGCAGGAACAGCTCAGCGAATTGTCCGAGCTCAACAGCAAGGGGGCGAGCGCTTCCGAAGCCGATGCCAATCGTGTCTATGAAGAAGCCCACCTCATCATCATCGGCCTGATCGTCGTCTCCGTGGTGCTGTCCATGAGCCTGTCCTGGTGGCTGGCGCGCCTGGTGGCCCGCCCGCTGGGCAATGCGGTGGCCATCGCCCGTCGGGTAGCCGACGGTGACCTCAGCGCCGACATCCCCCATGCGACCCGCGACGAAACCGGACAATTGCTGGAAGCCTTGAAGCAGATGAATGGCAACCTGCTCGACATCGTGCGGGAAGTCCGCCTGGGTACCGACACCATCTCCACCGCCTCGGCCGAGATCGCCAGCGGCAACATGGACCTGTCCACCCGCACCGAACAGCAAGCCGGTGCTTTGGAAGAAACTGCCTCGGCCATGGAAGAGCTGACCTCCACCGTGCGCCAGAACGCCGACAATGCCCGCCAGGCCAACCAGCTGGCCGTATCGGCCTCGGAAATCGCATCGACCGGTGGCAAGGTGGTGGGCAAGGTGGTCGATACGATGGGGGCCATCAATGACTCCTCACGCAAGATCGTGGACATCATCGGCGTGATCGACAGCATTGCCTTCCAGACCAATATCCTGGCCCTGAACGCCGCCGTGGAAGCGGCCCGCGCCGGCGAACAGGGACGCGGCTTCGCCGTGGTCGCCTCCGAGGTGCGCTCGCTGGCCCAACGCAGCGCATCGGCGGCCCACGAGATCAAGTCGCTCATCGATGACTCGGTGACCAAGGTCGACACCGGCAGCAAGCTGGTCAACGAAGCCGGCCAGACCATGAACGAGGTGGTGGCCAGCGTCAAGCGCGTCTGCGACATCGTCGCCGAGATCACCGCGGCCAGCCATGAACAGCAGCAGGGCATCGAACAGATCAATAACGCCGTGACGCACATGGACGAGAATACCCAGCAGAACGCCGCCCTGGTCGAACAGGCCGCGGCCGCCGCCAAGTCGCTGCAGGAACAGGCCGCGCGGCTGAGCCAGACGGTGGGTGTATTCCGCCTGGATGCCAGCCATCTGCCGCCCCCGGCTCCGAACACGACGTTCACGCATGCAGCCCCCGCGCGACGCGATGTGACCCCAACGCCAGCGGCTGCGCCGCAGGTCCGTGCCAAGGCCATCGCCCGCCCCGCCGCTGCTCCGACCAAACCCGCTCCCGGCCCCACCGCCGAAGGTGACTGGGAACAATTCTGACCCGTAGAGGACCTGATGGATTCCTTCCAAAAAGAGATCGACGAACGTACCAACCTGACCTCCAGCAACAAGTTCGAACTGTTGCTGTTCCGCCTGGGCACGCCCGATGGTTCCACCGACAAGCCGGGTGAGCTCTATGGCATCAATGTGTTCAAGATCCGCGAGATCGTCCCGATGATGGAGATCACCGCCGCCGCCGGCATGCGTTCGCCGATGATGGGCATGGTCAACATCCGCGGTCAGGTGATGTCGGTGGTCGACTTGCCGGCGGTGGCCGGATGCAAGGCCAGCCTTGGCATGAACATCCTGCTCATCACCGAGTTCGCCCGCCACACCCAGGCCTTTGCGGTGGAATCGGTGGAAGAGATCGTGCGTCTGGACTGGAGCCAGGTGCTGCCGGCCGAAGCGCATTCGCCCGGTAGCCTGGTGACCAGCATTGCCCGGCTGGATTCGGCCAGCGATGGCGGCCGCCTGGTCCAGGTGCTGGACGTGGAACACATCCTCAATCTGGTCTCGCCGGTCAAGCAGGAACTGCAGTCGCCGCCCGTGGGCAGCAGCGAGCTCAAGCTCAAGCCGGGCTCCGTGGTGCTGGCCGCCGACGATTCGCGCATGGCGCGGGCGCTGATCGAGCAATGCCTCAAGGACCTGAACCTGCCCTACATCATGACCACCGATGGCCTGCAAGCCTGGAAGAAACTGCAGGAACTCGCGCGCGCGGCCGAACAGGAGGGCAAGCCGCTCACCGACAAGGTCGCCATGGTCCTGACCGACCTGGAGATGCCGGAGATGGATGGCTTCACCCTGACCCGCAAGATCAAGGCATCGGAACACTACAAGCAACTGCCGGTGGTAATCCATTCATCACTGACCGGCTCGGCCAACGAAGACCATGTGCGTTCGGTGGGCGCCAACGGTTATGTCGCAAAGTTTTCACCGCCTGAACTGGCAGCAATGCTGCGCAAGGTGCTGCCCCCCTGACGGCACCTACTGCAGAGCCAGGAACGGCGCTTTTTACAAGCCCGCCCAGCCGACCTGTCTTCGGCCGCAAGAACGCCGCCCGCTCCGGGCGGCGTTCTTCTTTGCAAAGCTGACCAAATCGGCCAGGCTTGAGCTATCTCAAATTCATTCGAGAACAAGCTCCTAGAATCAAATCAAGCGTTCTCCCGGAGGTGTCGCAAGCACGTCCCTTTCCGGCAGCCTGGATGCTTGCGTCCTCGTCCCACGCAGCGGACGACCCCTGACCCAAGGAGGCAGTCCATGAGCGATGCAGCCCTTACGACCCGCATCCCGTCCCTGCTCACCGAGATGGATGAAGAACATCGCCGCGTGTTCGATGGCATTGCCGGCCTGGTGGTGATACCGCAGGAGCGCTTCGCCGCGGCCTATGCGGCGCTGGTGGCCGAGATCGAGGAGGGCTTTCGCCAGGAAGAACAGGTCATGGACCTGGTCGGCTATGCCAACATCAAGGCCCATCGCAAGGATCATGCAGAATTGCTGGCCCTGCTGCATCGTCTGCGCCCCTACCTGGAAGAAGGCAATGCGCCCCTGGCCGATATCGTCATGGGCATGATCCCGGCCATGCTGATCCGCCACATGTCATCGCTGGATCAGGAGCTGGCGCTGGTGCTGCGCCAGCACACGATGCCTCCCCAGGTAGCCGCCAACGGCTGACACCCGCAGGACGCTCGCTGCCGCCGGCCAGCGCCGCGCAGGCCACCGACCCGGTGGCCACGAGGACCGTGATCGCCCCGTTGTTCCTGGTTCCTGGTTCCTGGTTCCTGGCGTTCGGACTGCCCCCCCTGCCCCGCCCCCACTTCCCGCAAGCCTGCGATGCGTCCGCAGTGGACTGAACTCGTCACTGCATGCTTTCCGCCTGGCACCACAAAACAAATAAACCAATTTAATCATTTTTATCCTTATCACAAGCTCGTTCGCAATGCGTGCAAATCGCCTTCATCAACCTCGATCACCAGAATTTTATCCATATAAATCAATGATTAAGACAATACCTGAAGGCAGCACGATGAACTTGGCATGGAAATAACTCAGTTGGAAGCGCGCCACAAATTCATTATTTATTCTACGTAAAATCAATTTATTTATCGTTTTTACCGATTTTGTGATTTAATGATTCCATCGATCAATACTTCAGGAGTCGGTCATGCGTTTGAATCTTCCCATCACCCAGCAAGAACGTGACATCGACGCCCATTCGTCGATCGTCTCCAAGACGGACACCAAGGGCCGCATCACCTACGTCAACCCGGCCTTCATCGACATCAGCGGCTTCACCGAAGAGGAATTGATGGGCGCCCCGCAAAACATCGTGCGCCATCCCGACATGCCTGAAGCGGCCTTCGGCGACATGTGGCATACGCTCAAGAGCGGCCTGCCCTGGACCGGCCTGGTCAAGAACCGTTGCAAGAATGGCGACTTCTACTGGGTCAAGGCCAACGTCACGCCAATCTGGGAGCGTGGCGTCTGCAGCGGCTACATGTCGGTGCGGACCAAACCTTCGCGTGAAGAAATCAACGGCGCCGAAGCCGCCTACCGCGAACTCAAGAAGGAACATGCCCGTATCGCCGTGCTGCGTGGCGAAGTGATCCCCACCGGCCTGCGCGGCGCAGCGCACAAGGCCGCACGCATGGGCTTGAAGACCCGTCTGGATATCGGCCTGGGCATCACCGCCGCCGCGGTTTGCGGCCTGGCCGCGCTCAACGGCCAATGCACCTCCCTGGCCAGCAGCCTGCCGACCCTGGCCGCCACCGGCCTGGCCCTGTCCAGCCTGGCAATGCTGCGCATGTCGCTGGCCTCGCGCGTATTCACCCCACTGCGCCAGGCCACGGCGCAATCCCGTCGTATCGGTGGCGGCGACTTGTCGGCGCGGGAGTTCAAGGCGCGTCGCGATGAAATGGGAGATCTGCAGCAATCGCTGGAGCAGATGCGTGTGAACCTGGTCGCCTCGGTGGGCGATGTACGCCGCAGCGGCCAGCATATTACCCAAGCCACCGGCGAGATCGCCCGTGGCAACATGGACCTGTCCTCGCGCACCGAATCGCAGGCCAGCAGCCTGGAAGAAACCGCCGCCAGCATGGAAGAACTGGCCTCCACCGTGACCCAGAACAACGAGAACGCGCAGCAGGCCCATCGCCTGGTCGACCAGGCTCTGGCCACCACACGCAGCGGTGAAGCCTCCATCGGCCACATCAACGAAACCATGGATGCCATCAACAAGAGCGCCGAGCAGATCAAGCAGATCACCGGCCTGATCGATGGGATCGCCTTCCAGACCAACATCCTGGCCCTCAATGCGGCCGTGGAAGCCGCCCGCGCCGGCGAGCAGGGCCGAGGCTTTGCCGTGGTGGCGGGTGAAGTGCGCAACCTGGCGCAGCGCTCGGCCCAGGCGACCAAGGAGATCAAGACCCTGATCGACGAGTCTTCCCAGCGGGTCGGTGCCGGCGTACGCCTGGCCGGCGAGATGCGCGACACCATGGGCGCGATCATGCGTTCAGTGACCCAGGCCGCCACGGCGGTGGCCGAGATCGCCTCGGCCTCCAGCGAACAGCAGACCGGCATCAACCAGGTCAACGAAGCGGTGGTACTGATGGACGAGGTGACCCAGCGCAACGCCGCCCTGGTGGAAGAAGCCGCCGCAGCCGCCGGCAGCCTGGAAGAATCGACCAGGCAGATGATGCAAGCCATCAGCGTCTTCAATCTCGACAGCAATACCGCTGCCCCGGTGGCCCTGATGCGGACCGGCGCCGCACCGGCCCGCCAGCAACTCAAGCTGGGACGCGCTGCATAGGCCATAGCGGCAACACAGACAATACGGGCAAGCCTGCGGCCCGTCACAACGCAGGTCGATGGAACAGGGAGCAGATCATGGGACACTGCGAAGCCTTCATGGCCCACCAAGGCGTCAGCCCGCCCGCACAGGCAGTGGCCGACGCCCCCGATCTGCAAGCGCTGGTCAAGGCCAATGCCCGTTATCGACACATCATCGGCAACACCCCGGCCATCATCTACAGCAGCGTGCCTTCGGGCGACTTCCGCCTGACCTTCGTCAGCGAGAACGCCTCGCGCGTGCTGGGCTATGAGTCACAAGAGATGCTGGACGATGCCAACTTCTGGTTCAACCACATCCACCCCGAAGACATTGCCGCGATATTTTCCAGCCTGGCCATGCTCTTCGTGGAAGACCAGAAGGTCTACGAATACCGCTTCCGCACCAGCGATGGCAGCTACCTGTGGATGCACGACACCTTGCGCCTGATCCGCGATGACGCTGGCAAACCGCTGGAGGTCATCGGCCTGATGACCGACATCACCGGCCGCAAGCAGATGGAAGACGAGCTGCAGCGCCAGGGCGAGGAGCAACGCAAGCTCATCGCGCAGTTGAAGATGGCCCAGGCCCAGCTGATGCAATCGGAAAAGCTGGCCTCGATCGGCCAGCTCGCCGCCGGCGTGGCCCATGAGATCAACAATCCCATCGGCTTCGTCAGCGCCAATCTCAATACCCTGGGCAACTACGTGGCCACCTTGCTGGAGGGCATCAAGCTGTACCAATGCATCCTCGGCGGTGCCTTGCCCAGGGACATGGCCGATGGCGAAGTGCGCAGCTTCGAGCAGCGCGCCGACCTGGCCTACCTGAGCGAAGACGTCACCGACCTGCTGGGCGAATCCAACGAAGGCCTGCAACGGGTAAGGAACATCGTGCAGTCGCTCAAGGATTTCTCGCGCACCGGCGAGAGCAACTGGCAGATGGCCGACCTGCATCAGGGGCTGGACAGTACCCTCAACATCGCCAACAACGAACTGAAATACAAGGTCAGCGTGGTCAAGCACTATGGCGAGCTACCCATGGTCAAGTGCCTGGCCTCGGAGCTGAACCAGGTCTTCATGAACCTGCTGGTCAACGCAGCCCAGGCCATCAGCGATAAGGGCATCGTCACCATCCGCACGGGGCGCATCGGCGAGAAGGTCAGCATCAGCATCAGCGACACCGGCCACGGCATCAAGCCGGAGAATCTCAATCGCATCTTCGAGCCCTTCTTCACCACCAAGCCGGTAGGCAGCGGGACCGGCCTGGGTCTGTCGCTGTCCTACGGCATCATCAAGAAGCATGGCGGCCACATCCATGTCCATAGCGAAGCGGGCCAGGGCACAACCTTCACCATCGAACTGCCCATCGATCCGGCCAATGTCCTCAAGCCCGACGGCTGCGGGGACTCACCAGGAGGAGCATCATGAACGCCATCCAACCCCGGGGAGCTGCCTACCCTGCAACAAGCCGATCCGTTCGCCCTGCCAGCGCCATGCGTGCTGCTGGTGGACGATGAACAGAGCATCCTGTCGGCCTTGAAGCGCATCTTCCGACCCCAGGGTTACCGCCTGCTCACCGCCACCAGCGCCGAGGCCGGCCTGGAGATCATGGCCAATCATGACAGCGACATCGATCTGGTCATCTCCGACATGCGCATGCCCGGCATGAACGGCGCTCAGTTCCTGGCCCGGGTGCGCCAGGAGTGGCCGGCCACCATGCGTATCCTGCTGACAGGCTATTCCGAGATTGGCAGCACCATCTCGGCCATCAACGAAGGCGGGATCAACCACTACCTCTCCAAGCCATGGGATGACCGCGAGCTGCTCATGACGGTGGCCCATGCGCTGGAAGAACAGCAGCTGCGCAAGCAAAAGGCGGCGCTGGAACGCAAGGTGCACGAGCAGAACCTCAAGCTGGCCGACTTCAACCGCCAGCTGGAGCGCCAGGTCCAGGCCCGCACCGAGGAACTGCGCCAGACTGTGCTGTTCCTGGAGAGCGCTCAGGAGGAGGAACAAAAGAGCTTCCTCTCGATGATGCAGGTCTTCTCCGACATCAGCGAACTGCGCGCCGGCCTGGCCGTGGGCCAGTCGGCCCGGGTGGCACGCTGGTGCGAGCAGCTTTCGCTGCGCATGGGCATGACCGCGCGTCACGCCCGCGACACCATGATGGCCGGCATGCTGCACGGCATCGGCAAGCTCAACCTGCCCGATGAACTGGTGCGCAAGCCTATCGAAAAGATGAGCAGTGACGAGCTGCAGCGCTTCCTCTGGCACCCGGTGAAGGGGCAGATGCTGCTCACACCCATTCCCACGCTGGCTGAAGCCGGTGACGTCATCCGCCACCAGCACGAACGCTATGACGGCCGTGGCGTACCCGAGAGCCTCTCGGGAGATGCCATCCCGCTGGGTTCGCGCATCCTGGCCGTGGTACGCGACTACGAGGGTCTGTGCAATGGCGGCATCACCAGCCACGATGTTTCCCCCGAGAAGGCATTGGCGATGTTGCGTACCCATGCCGGCCATCGCTACGACCCGCTGGTGGTGGAGAACTTCGCTGCCATGATGGACGAACTGCGCCTGGCGCTGGAGCAACAGACCCGGTTGCTGTCGCCGCAGGAACTGCGCGTGGGCATGAAGCTGGCCGAGGATCTGCGCACCCGCTCCGGTGTATTGCTGCTCAACAAGGATCACGTGCTGGACGAAGCCATCCTGGCTCGGTTGCGGCGCTTCGAGCAGATCGATGAAATGCCGCTGAAGGCCAGGATCGTGCTGCATTGAGGACCAGGCCCCGACGTGACCTGGCCCGCCACGACCGGGAATTTCCTGATGGCCCGCCGGACCATGGTCTGGTGAAATCAAGGGCGCAATGCGCCTGTTCGCGCTGGGGCACGCGAACCCATGTCAACCAGAGAGAAAGAAAGACCTGTGCACATGACCAGAGTCACCAGAAACACCTGTCTTTTCCTGCTGCTGGCCTTTGGCCTGCTGCTGGCCGGGGTGCTGGGCATCGCCTACCTCAACGACAAGGAGGTGCGTGTCAGCCTGGCCCAGGACAGCCGCTGGATCAGGGATGACATCACCGCCCTGATGCTGCGCTACGAACTGGGACTGCACGGCACGCGCGGTGCGATCCTGGCCATCGGCCCCGATGAAATGACCCGTGAGCGCTTCCTGCGCTATACCGAGAGCCGCGATGTGTCACAGGAATTCCCCTGGGCCAACGGCTTTGGCTTCATCCGGACGATATCGGCTATGTGGAAAGCTCCCTGCAGGCGGCCCTGGCCGGCACCGGCGAGTACGAGCCCATCTTCCGTGTGGTACGCAGCGATGGCAGTCTGCGCTACGTACAGGCGCGCGCGCATGTGGAGCGCAATGGCATGGGCACGCCGGTGCGGGTGATCGGCATCAACCTGGATATCACGCAACGTATCGAGTTCGAAAACAACCTGGTCGACGCCCGCCTGAAGGCCGAGCAGGCCAACTCGGCCAAGAGCCTGTTCCTGGCCAGCGTCAGCCATGAGATCCGTACTCCCCTGAACGGGGTATTGGGCATGATCCAGCTGCTGCAGCGCACGCATCCGCTGCCGAGCCAGAGCGACTATCTCGACAAGGCCGAGTTCTCGGCCAAGTCGCTGCTGAACCTGCTCAATGACCTGCTCGATTTTTCCAAGATGGATGTGGAACAGCTGCAGCTGGACCTGCAGGCCTTCAGCCTGGCCCATTTCACCCGCGACCTGTCGGCGATCCTGGCCGGCAACCCGCCCCGGGCAGGCGTATGCCTGGCCGTCGAGCTGGATCCTCAACTGCCGCAACGGGTGGTGGGCGATGCCTACCGACTGCAGCAGGTGCTCGTCAACCTGATCGGCAATGCTCTCAAGTTCACCCACCAGGGCCGCATCGATGTGCGCTTCTCGCAGCTGGCACCGGTGAGGGAAAACGCACTGCAGCTGCGGGTGGAAGTCGTCGACACCGGCATCGGCATCGCCGCCGAGCGGCTGGCCGATATCTTCGACGCGTTCACCCAGGCCGAGGCGTCGATCACCCGACACTATGGTGGTACCGGGCTGGGTCTGGCCATCAGCAAGCACCTGGTCGGACTGATGGGCGCGCAGCTGCAGGTGAGCAGCGAGCTGGGGCGCGGCAGCCGCTTCTGGTTCGACCTGGCATTGCCGGTGGACGACGAGACGCCCCTGCGGCTGGCCTGCCCGGTGGACCCGTCAGCGGCTGGCGCCATCGCCTGCCCGCCCGCCGAACAGGCGCATCCGCTGGCGGCAGTGCGCATCCTGCTGGTCGAAGACAATGCCGTGAACCGTCAGGTCGCCAGCGAATTGCTGGCGCTCTCCGGGGCCGAGGTCACCTGTGCCGACAATGGCAGTACCGGCGTGGCCATGGCCTGCGATCCGGCGCGCCACTTCGATCTGATCCTGATGGATCTGCAGATGCCCGACATCGATGGTATCGAAGCCAGCCGACGCATACGGCGTCACCACGAGCTGCGCAGCATCCCCATCCTGGCCATGACCGCCAATGCCTCTCCCGAAGACAAGCGGCGCTGCATCGAAGCCGGCATGGCCGGTCATATCGCCAAGCCCATCGACGTGGCCACGATGATCCCCGTGTTGCTGTCCCATCTGCACCCGGAACGCCCGTCTCAGGGGCCGGTACACATGCCACCGGTTGCGCCGGCCATCGAAGCCCCGGACAACCGACAGAGCGTGGACAGCTATGCCGCCATCATGCGGCGCTACAACCAGGCCAGCGACGTCTACCGCACTACGCTCAAGGCCTCGGCGGCCGAACTGCAAAGGCTCTATGAGCAATACCGTGCCGCCCTGGCGCAACACTCCTTGTCGCAACTGGCGCAAGCCAGCCATGCCATCAAGGGCATGAGCGCCACCATCGGCGCACCGGGCCTGTCGGCGTATTTCGGTGCCATCGAGCAGCGCTGCCACTTTAGCGGTACCGAACAGGCCGATGCCCTCATTGCCCTGTGTCGCCAGGAGGTGGACGAGAGCCAGCGTGACTGCGTGCTGGTCTTGCAACAACTGGAGGTACAAGCCTTGCATTCAGGACCGGCGTCGGCTCCGGCGGCGGGTGGCCAGGCCACGCCGGTTTCCGATTTTCCTGATAGGCAACGCCTGCGGGCGCTGTTATCGTCGAGCAACCTGGAGGCGATCGACCTTGCCGAGATGATCGGCAGGCGTCATGACCTGATGCAACAGACCCAATACCAGCAAGTCATCGAACTGATCGAGAAACTGGACTTCCCGGCCGCGCTGGCCATGCTCGATCGCCATTTCGGAGAAGCACCTTGAAACGCATCCTGGAAGAACTTTCCACCCTACGTGGCAGCCGTCCGCGCATCCTGCTGTGCGACGACCAGCCTATCAACATCCGCCTGGCCAATGCCCTGCTCAAGGGCGACTATGAGATCTACATGGCCGGCAGCGGCCAGCAGGCGCTGGACCTGTGCGAACGGATCCTGCCGGACCTGATCCTGATGGACGTCAACATGCCAGGGCTCAATGGCTACGAGACCTGCGAACGGCTCAAGCAGAATACGGCCACGCTGGGTATTCCCGTGATCTTCCTGACCGGTCTGAAGAGCGAGGAAGACGAGGTCAAGGGCTTCGACGTCGGCGGGGTCGACTTCATCAGCAAGCCCATCAACGGCACCGTGCTCAAGGCGCGGGTGCTGACCCACCTGACGCTGAAGCTGCAATCGGACTTCTATCGCAACATCGCCGTGACGGACTCGCTCACGGGTCTGTTCAACCGCCGCAAGTTCGACAGCGAACTGGCCGAGAAATGGGAACTGTGCAAGCGTTCCTCGCAGGCGATCTCGCTGTTGATGATCGATATCGACTATTTCAAGAACTACAACGACCACTACGGCCACCAGGCCGGCGACCGCTGCCTGGCCCAGGTGGCGCAGGCCATCCGCAGCAATTTCAATCGCAGCTACGACTGCGTGGCGCGCTATGGCGGCGAGGAGTTCGCCTGCATCCTGCCCATGGCCGGCAGCGAGCAGGCCCTGAAACTGGCCCAGGACATCAGTCTCTCGGTGGCGCAGCTGGAGCTGCCCCACCTCAAGTCGGAGGTGGGCGCACATGTCACCCTGAGCATCGGTGTGGCGACCGTGGACAGCCCCGGTGCGGCTTGCTCGCCGGCCAGCCTGGTGGAACTGGCGGACCGCCATCTCTATGTCGCCAAGGCACGCGGGCGCGCGCAAGTGTGTACTGAAACCGAATCCTCAGCCCGGCACGACGTGCCGGGCTGATCTTGCAAGGGCCTCCACACCGGGGGCGGCGACGTGCCCGGCGACGGCAGTGGCTTCAAAAAAAGGGATACGACTGTGGCCGGATCGATACCTTGCAGAAACTCCCTCTGAAATCGAAATAAATATTCCATTTAAAAAAGAAAGAGAATATAGTTTCCAAATACAAGAGGGCGTCGCGGGATGCCCCATCTTCATCTGGAGACTTCAATGATCGATGTGGCAATTTTTGGTGCCGGACGCATAGGCAAGATCCATGCAGCGAACATCGCGGCGCAAGCCGGCGTGCGACTCAAGTATGTCTGCGACGTCAATGCCGACAGCGCCGGCGATCTGGCGCGCCAGCATGGCGCACAGGTCGCCGGTACCGAAAAGATACTTGATGACGGCAGCGTCGGCGCCATCGTCATCGCCTCCAGCACCGATACCCACGCCGACCTGATCCTGCGCGCCGCTGCGGCGGGCAAGGCGATCTTCTGCGAAAAGCCGGTCGACCTTGAATTGCCACGCGCACAAGCCTGCGCAAAGGCAGTGCACGCAGCGGGGGTGACCTGCATGATCGGCTTCCAGCGCCGCTTCGATCCCACCTTCGAGGCACTGAGCCGGCGCCTGGCAGCCGGCGAGATCGGCCAACCCGAAATGCTGCTGGTCACCAGCCGCGATCCGGGCGCCCCGCCGCTATCCTACATTGCCAGTTCGGGCGGCATCTTCAAGGACATGCTGATCCATGACTTCGACATCTTCCGCTGGATCCTGGCCGATGAAGCAGTCAGTGTCTTTGCCACGGGCAGTTGCCTGACCGATCCTGCCATCGCCGGCGCCGGCGATATCGACAGCACCGCCGTCACCATCACCACGCGCAGCGGCCGCCTGTGCCAGATCAACACCAGCCGACGCGCGGCCTATGGCTATGACCAGCGCTTCGAGGTATTGGGTAGCAAGGGCATGCTGCAGGCCGGCAATCACCGTCCCACCGAAGTGCTGGCGGCGACCGCCAGCCAGGTCAGCGCCGACCTGCCCGAGCATTTTTTCCTGGAGCGCTACCGCGCCGCCTACGCACGTGAGATCAGCCACTTCTTCCATGCCGTCCAGACCGGGCAGCCGGTGCGTACCACCATCGAGGATGGCGTCAAGGCCCTGCAACTGGCCGAAGCCGCAGCCACCTCGTGGCGTGAACAACGTATCGTCAGCCTGGTGGCATGAGCGCGCCCTCATTGCTGCAGGTCGGCGTGGTCGGGCTGGGACGCATGGGTCGCCGACATGCCGACAACCTGGCCACGCTGGTTCCGGGTGCAGCACTGTGTGCGGTATGCAGCCCGGTTGCCGCCGAACTCGACTGGGCGCACCAGCACTACCCCGAGGCGCGGCAATATCAGGACTATGAAGCGCTGTTGGCCCATCCAGGCCTGCAGGCGGTTTTCCTGGTTACCCCCACGGCACTGCATGCCGGACAGATCATCACGGCGCTACGCGCTGGCAAACACGTCTTCTGCGAAAAGCCACTGTCACTGGAACTGGAAGATTGCCTGCGCGTGCAGACCGAGGCAGCGCGCCATCCACAGTTGAAGGTCATGACAGGCTTCGTGCGGCGTTTCGATGCCAGCTATCAGGATGCCCGACGCAAGATCGACGAGGGCTTGATAGGCGCACCTTTCATGGTCTATTCCCAGACCTGCGATGCCTACGATCCGGACGGCTTTTTCGTACGCTTTGCCCCGACCAGCGGCGGCCTGTTCCTCGATTGCTCGGTGCATGATATCGATCTGGCGCGCTGGTTATTGGGCGAAGTACGGGCAGTACGGGTGATCGCCAGCGGCGTGCGTGCCATCCACCATGACCTGGCGCCGTACCAGGACGTGGATAACGGACTGGCCATCTGCGAGTTCGAAGGCGGTCGCCTGGCCAGCTTCTATGCCTCGCGTACCATGGCCCACGGCCACGAGACCATGACCGAGGTCACCGGCACGCGCGGACGAATCAGCGTGGGTGCCAATCCTCATCTCAACCGCGTCACCATCGCCGACACCCATGGCGTGCGCAGCGAAAGTACGCCCAGTTTCATCGAACGGTTTTCCGAGGCCTTCGTGACGGAGGCCCGGCATTTCGTCGATGCCGTCCGTTTCGACCGCCCACTGGCCCTTTCCCTGGGGGATGCAGCCGAAGCCACCCGCATCGGCATGGCGATGCGCAGGTCCTTGCTGGAACAGCAGCCCGTATTGCTGTAGCGGCGCCAGGAGATCTCGCCGGCGCTGCCTGTCAGTCGCTGGCGTCATCGTAGCCATCGATGGGCGCCGCTTCCCCCACATCCAGCTCCATCCGATAGGCCAGGGCAATGAACAATGCCTGCGACAGGCACATCGAATTGGTCAGCGAACGGAACGAGAAGGCACTGCTTTCCTTGACCTGAAGCAGTACCGTGGCATGACGAGCCAACGGACTCAGCTGACTGTCGGTGATGACCAGCGTACGTGCCTGCCGATGATGGGCCAGGCGCACGCAGGCCTGGGTTTCCTGGCCGTATGGGGTGAAGCTGATGGCGATGAGCACGTCCTGCTTGTCGATGCTGCGCACCTCTTCGCGGAACATGCCGCCGTTTCCTGAAATCAGGTGCACGCGCTTGTTGGTGTGCTGCAAAGCGTAAGCCAGGTGACTGGCGATGGGGAAGGAGCGCCGCACACCGATGACGTAGATGTTGTCGGCCTTGAGCAAGAGCTTCACGGCAGCCTCGAACTGCTCCTCGTCGAATCCGCTCAGCAACTCGTCCAGGCCGGCACGACTGGCCTGGATGAACTCGTGCGCCAGCGCTGCGCTGGTCACGCGCGTGGGCTTGCTCTTTATCAGGTTACGAATGCGCCGCTGGTAGTTCTTCGACGGAATTGCCTGCGCCGTGTAGGCCTCGCGAAATACCGCCTGCATCTCGCTGAACCCCGAAAACCCGAAATGCTTGGCGAATCGCACGATGGCCGAAGGCTGTACCTGGCATTGCTCGGCGATATCGCTGATGCGCTCCAGCATCAGGCTGGTCTTGTGCTGATCCACATAGGTGGCGATCAGCTTCAATTGCCGTGACAGGGAGTGGTATTGCGCCGCGATCTGCAGCATCAGTTCATCGACAGTTGGGGTATCCACCGCGCTTCTTTCAAGAGGAAATTGATAGTTTGACACTAGCTGATGGGCAATTATAAAGGCATCCAATCCAAACATTTGAAATTTATTTTCTATTTTTTAAAAAACAGAAAAATATTGTTGCACATCGACTTTGCTTGTTCTATTGTGAGTTACCGCTTCCCGTACAGTGACTTCCGGCACTCTTCATGGGAAAACCCGGCGCTCACCAGAAAGCGGCTCACGGTAAAAAAATAACTGGAGACATTCATCATGCAAAGATACGGATGCAAAGGCCTGTTTGCCGCCCTCTCGGCAACGGCCCTGCTGTTGACGGCGGCCCCCTCCCCCGGCCTGGCCGCCAATGAAAGATTTGTCCTCATCAGTCATGCGCCCGATTCCGATTCCTGGTGGAACACCATCAAGAATGCCATCAAGCAGGCCGGCGAGGACTTCGATGTCAGCGTCGACTACCGCAATCCCTCCAACGGTGACCTGGCCGACATGGCCCGTCTGGTGGAACAGGCGGCCGCGCGCAACTACAACGGCGTGGTGGTCAGCATCGCCGACTTCAGCGTGCTCAAGAAGCCCATCGAGATGGTCGTGGCGAAAAACATTCCGGTCATCACGATCAATTCCGGCACCCAGCAACAGAGCGAGCAGCTGGGTGCGCTGATGCACGTGGGCCAGCCCGAATACGATGCCGGCTTTGGCGCCGGACAAAAGGCCAAGGCAGCCGGCATCAAGTCTTTCCTGTGCGTGAACCACTACGCCACCAACCCCTCCTCCTTCGAACGCTGCCGCGGCTTTGCAGAAGCCATCGGGGCCGATTACAAGAAGTCCACGCTGGATACCGGCATCGATCCCAATGCGGTGGAAAGCAAGGTCAGCGCCTACCTGCGCAACAATCCCGGCACCCAGGCGGTGCTGGCACTCGGACCGGATTCGGCCGTGCCCAGCCTGCGCGCGCTGCAGAAGATGGGGCTGAAGTCGAAGCTCTGGTTCGCCACCTTCGACCTGTCCGAAGACATCGCCAATGGCATCAAGGATGGTTCCGTGCAGTTCGCCATCGACCAGCAACCCTATCTGCAGGGCTATATTCCGGTGGCCATCCTGGCGCTGTCGCGCCAGCTCAAGACCAATGACATGAGCGTACTGCAGGAAAAGCTCAAGGCCAGCCCCAAGTTCCAGGCCCGCCTGGCCGAATATGGCCTGGCGCCCATCTATGGTCCACGCCACATCAGCTCCGGCCCGGGCTACATCACCCGGGACAACCTGGACAAGGTGCTCAAGTACGCCGGCCAGTACCGCTGAAGGTCCCCTGGCCCGACCCGCCCGCGCAGGCCGGAGGCTGCGGGCGAGCGCAACCCTCCCCCGAATGGAAACCGCAATGAATACAACTGAACTGCTCGCCCGGCACCGCCTGCCCGGCCCGCATGCCGATGGTGATGAGCGCATGCGTCGCGAAAGCCTGGTCTCACGCCTGCTGGGCCGTCCCGAGTTCGCCTCGCTGGCCGGGGCGATCCTGGTGTTCATCGTCTTTGCCCTGAGCGCCGGCGACTCCGGCATGTTCAACCTGGATGGCGTGATCAACTGGATGCAGGTCGCGGCCTACCTCGGCATCATCGCCGTGGGCGCCTGCCTGCTGATGATAGGCGGCGAATTCGATCTCTCCATCGGCTCCATGATCGGCTTTGCCGGCATGATGGTGGCCATCCCCACGGTCTACTTCGGCTGGCCATTCTGGCTGGCCGTGCTGTTTGCCTTCGCCGGCTCGATGCTGTTGGGCTGGCTCAACGGCTACCTGGTCATGAAGACGCGCCTGCCCTCCTTCATCGTCACGCTGGCCTTCCTGTTCATCCTGCGCGGCTTGACACTGGCGCTATCGATCCTCTTTGCCAACCGCACCATCGTCAGCGGTGTAGGCGAACGTGCGGCACACGACTGGCTGGGGCAGCTGCTGTTCACCGGCAACGTCGGCACGGGTCTGTTCTCCTGGCTGGCCCGGCATGGCTGGATCGCCACCGTGAACGGCGGTGCGCCACTGGTGGCGGGCATTCCCAAGGTCATCCTGTGGTGGGCGCTGGTAGCGCTGGCAGCCAGTTTCGTGCTGGCGCGCACGCGGCTGGGCAACTGGATCTTTGCCGTCGGTGGAGATGCCGTCGCCGCCAAGAACATGGGCGTACCGGTACGCCAGGTCAAGATCGGCCTGTTCGTCTTCACCGCCTTCTGCGCCTGCCTGTTTGCCGTACTGCAGGTGGCCGATTTCGGCTCGGCCGCGGCCGACCGTGGCCTGCAAAAGGAATTCGAAGCCATCATCGCCGCCGTCATCGGTGGCGCCCTGCTCACCGGCGGTTACGGCTCGGTGATCGGGGCCTGTTTCGGTGCGCTCATCTTCGGCGTGGTGCAGATCGGCATCACCTACACCAATCTCAGTTCGGACTGGTTCCGCGTCTTCCTGGGCGTGATGCTGCTGGTGGCGGTGCTGTTCAACAACTTTGTACGCCGTCGCATCACGGAGGCCAAATGAGCACACAGCACGACAAGGACGAGGCCATCCTCGAACTGGACCAGGTCAGCAAGTACTTCGGACCGGTGATCGCCTTGCAGAACGTCAGCCTGCGCCTGCGCCGCGGTGAGGTGCACTGCCTGCTGGGCGACAATGGCGCCGGCAAGTCCACGCTGATCAAGCTGCTGGCCGGGGTACACCAGCCCTCTGCCGGGCAATACCTGGTCGACGGCAAGCCGGTGCGCTTCCAGTCGCCCAAAGAGGCGTTGGACCTGGGCGTGGCCACGGTCTACCAGGACCTGGCGCTGGTGCCGCTGCTGTCGGTGGCGCGCAACTTCTTCCTGGGACGCGAGCCGGTGCGCAAGCTGTTCGGCCTGCGCGTCATGGACATGGACTACGCCGCCCGCACCGCCAAGGAAAAGCTGGCCGAGATGGGCATCATGGTGCGCGATGCGCACCACCCCATCGGCACCATGTCCGGGGGCGAAAAGCAATGCCTGGCCATCGCGCGGGCCATCCACTTCGGCGCGCGCGTGCTGATCCTGGACGAGCCCACGGCGGCGCTGGGCGTCAAGCAATCCTTCAATGTGCTGCAGCTGATCCACCGGGCGCGCGAACGCGGTATCTCGGTGATCTTCATCACCCACAACGTGCATCACGCCTACCCCATCGGCGACACCTTCACCCTGCTCAACCGGGGCAAGTCGCTGGGCAGCTTCGCCAAGGACAGGATTACCAAGGAAGAAGTGCTGGACATGATGGCCGGCGGCGCCGAGATGCAGACGCTGATGAGCCAACTGGAAGGTATTCAGGTTTAACAAGGATCCCGCATGCAAGCTACTCATACTCTCCCCTCAGGACGCTTCGCTCCCGAGCGTCGACTGGACCTGATCTGCATCGGCCGCCTGGCCGTGGATCTATACGCCCAGCAGGTTGGCGCGCCGCTGGCGGACGTCAGCAGCTTCGCCAAGTACCTGGGTGGTTCCTCGGCCAACATCGCCTTCGGCTGCGCCCGGCTCGGACTCAGATCGGCCATGCTGGCACGCGTGGGCGACGAGCAGAACGGCCAGTTCCTCAAGGCCGAGCTGGCCGCCGAGGGTTGCGATGTCAGCCATGTCACCGTCGATCCCCAGCGACTTACCGCCCTGGTCATGCTGGGGTTGAAGGACAAGGACAGCTTCCCGCTGATCTTCTACCGCGACAATTGCGCCGACATGGCGCTGGCACCGGAGGATATCGACGAAGCCTTCATTGCCAGCAGCAAGGCGCTGCTGATCACCGGTACCCACTTCTCCACGCCCCAGGTCCATCGCAGCAGCAGCCTGGCGCTGGAGTATGCACGCCGCCACCAGGTGCGTACCGTGCTCGACATCGATTACCGCCCGGTGCTGTGGGGCCTGACCGGCAAGGGCGATGGCGAGACCCGCTTCATCGCCAGCGATGGTGTCACGCGTCATCTGCAAGGCATCCTGCCGCAGTTCGACCTGGTGGTCGGCACCGAGGAGGAATTCATGATCGCGGGGGGCAGCACCAGCATCATGGACGCACTACGTTCGGTGCGCGCCGTCTGCGCGGCCACGCTGGTGGTCAAGCGCGGCCCGCTGGGCTGCGTGGTGCTGCACGGGGCCATTCCGGCCAGCCTGGAAGAGGGCTTCCACTATCGCGGGGTGCAGGTCGAGGTACTCAATGTGCTGGGCGCGGGCGATGCGTTCATCTCGGGCTTCCTCAAAGGGTGGCTCAACGAGGAAGACGACGAGCATTGCTGCCGCTATGCCAACGCCTGCGGCGCACTGGTGGTATCGCGCCATGCCTGCGCACCGGCCATGCCGGGACCGATGGAACTGGACTACTTCCTGGCGCATGCCCATCGGCTGCAACGGCCCGATCGTGATCCGCACCTGCAGCGGCTGCATCGGGTGGTCAGCCGACGGCGTCACTGGGATGAGGTCAACGTGTTTGCCTTCGACCATCGTAACCAGTTCTACGAACTGGCGGCCGAAGCCGGCGCCGCCCAGGAACGCCTGCCACAGTTGAAGCGGCTGCTGGTGGAAGCGGTGGCACAGACCGAGAGCAAGCTGGGCCTGCATGGCAGGACCGGCGTACTGATCGACGACCGCTACGGCCAGGATGCCCTCAACGCCGCCACCGGACGCGGCTGGTGGGTGGGACGGGCGGTGGAACTGCCCTTGTCCAATCCGCTCGAATTCGACTTCGGCCGTTCCATCGGCACCCATCTGCAGAGCTGGCCCAAGGAGCAGGTGGTCAAGTGCCTGGTGCAGTTCCATCCGGATGAGGCAGTCGAAAAAAGGCTGGAGCAGGAAGCGCAACTGCGTGCGCTGTACGAGGCCGTGCAACACAGCGGTCACGAATTGCTGCTGGAGATCATCCCGCCCAAATCGCTGCCGCAGGAAGAGGATACGGTCTTGCGCGCCCTCAAGCGGCTCTACAACCTGGACATCTATCCCGAATGGTGGAAGCTGGAATCGATGTCGGCGCGTCAATGGGAAGGCATCGATACGCTCATCGCCGAACGCGATCCCCATTGTCGCGGCGTGGTGCTGCTGGGGCTGGCTGCACCGGTGACGGAACTGGCTGCCGGCTTTGCCGCATCACGCCATAGCAAGACCTGCCGTGGCTTCATGGTCGGCCGCACCATCTTCCATGAATCGAGCCGGCAATGGCTGCAAGGGAAGATCGACGATGCCGCCCTGATCGCCCAGGTACGCCAGACCTTCGAGGAATTGATCGCGCTCTGGCGCGGCAGCCGAGCCCGGCCCGTCAACAACAGGGAGGCAGCATGAGCAGCGACATGATCCCGGCCGGCGCCTCCGGTGCCACGGTGCGCCTGACCATGGCCCAGGCGCTGATGCGCTACCTGGATGCGCTGCGCATCCAGACTGCGCAAGGGGTGGTGCCGCTGTTCGGGGGCGTCTTTTCCATCTTCGGCCACGGCAATGTGGCCGGCATGGGCGAAGCCTTGTACCAGTTCCGCGACAGCCTGCCGACCTATCGCGCCCACAATGAACAAGCCATGGCCCATAGCGCCATCGCCTATGCCAAGGCACAGATGCGCCAGCGCATGATGGCGGTGACCACCTCCATCGGACCTGGCGCCACCAACCTGCTCACCGCAGCCGCGCTGGCGCACGTCAACCGGCTGCCGGTACTGCTGCTGCCGGGCGACGTCTTCGTCTCGCGCCGTCCCGATCCGGTGCTGCAGCAACTGGAGGACTTCCGGGATCCCGGTATCTCGGTCAACGATGCCTTCCGTCCCCTGTCGCGCTTTTTCGACCGCATCTGTTACCCCGAGCAGTTGCTCAGCGCCCTGCCCCGTGCCGTGCAGGTACTCACCGATGCCGCCCAGTGCGGCCCCGTGACGCTGGCCCTGCCCCAGGATGTACAGACCAGGGCCTTCGACTATCCGCTGGATTTCTTCTCGCCCCCGACTATCGTGCCGCGCGTGCAACCGCCCGCCGAGACGGAACTGGCGCAAGCCGCAGCCCTGCTGCAGCAAGCGCGCCAGCCCCTGCTCATCGCCGGCGGTGGCGTGCTCTACGGAGAGGCCAGCGAAGCGCTGCGCCGCTTTGCCGAACGGCATGGCATCCCCGTGGCCGAAACCCAGGCTGGCAAGAGCGCCCTGCCCTGGTCGCATGCCTTGCAGCTGGGTGCCATTGGCGTCACCGGCTCGCCGGCCGCCAATGCCATGGCGCAGCAAGCCGATGTGGTCATCGCGGTAGGGACGCGACTGCAGGATTTCACCACCGGCTCGCACACCCTGTTCGGTCAGGCGCGCCTGCTCAATCTCAACGTCAATGCAATGGACGCGCTCAAGTGGCACGGCACCGCCCTGCAATGCGACGCGCGCCTGGGTCTGGACGCCTTGTCGGGCAGGCTGGAAGGCTGGCGCAGCCAGGCCGCCTGGACGGCACGGGCACAGGACCTGGCCCAGGCCTGGCGCGAGCGCGTGACCCAGATCACCAGCCGCACCGATACCGGTAGCCAGCTGCCCTATGACGGCGAAGTCATCGGCGCGGTACAGCGCTCACTGGCCGACTCGCCCCGCCAGGACATCGTGGTCTGCGCTGCCGGCACCTTGCCGGCCGAACTGCACAAGCTCTGGCGCGCGGGACGGCCCGGCGCCTACCACGTCGAATACGGGTTTTCCTGCATGGGCTATGAGCTGGCCGGTGGCCTGGGCGTGAAGATGGCGCAGCCAGAACGCGAGGTGATCGTCATCGTCGGTGATGGCAGTTACCTGATGATGAATTCGGAGATCGCCACCTCCGTGATGCTGGACAAGAAGCTCATCATCGTGGTCCTGGACAATCGCGGCTATGGTTGCATCAACCGGCTGCAGCAAGCCTGTGGTGGCGCCCCCTTCAACAACATGCTGGAGGATTGCCTGCAGTCCGGCCACGGTGCACCCACCATCGACTTCGCCGCCCACGCCCGTGCGCTGGGGGCGCTGGGCGAGAACGTCAAGACCATCGGCGAACTCGAGGCGGCCCTGCAACGTGCCCGCGCCGCCGATCGTACCTACCTGGTCTGCATCGATACCGATGCGGCACGTACCACCGACGAAGGTGGCTGCTGGTGGGAGGTGGCGGTGCCTGAAGTGTCGCCGCGCGCGCAGGTCCAGCAGGCGCGCAGCCGCTATGAGCAGGAACGCCAAGCGCAATCGCTATGAAGACCCGCACATTCATGCACATCAGCCACAGGAGAAGACATCGTGGGAAAACCCTTTAACGTCAAGATCGGCATCAATCCCATTTCCTGGATGAATGACGACCTGCCCTCACTGGGTGGGGAGACGCCGCTGGAACAGGCCTTGTCCGAAGGCGCGCAGATCGGCTATCGCGGCTTCGAGCTGGGCAACAAGTTTCCGCGCCAGCCCGAGGCCTTGCGCGCGGTACTCGGCAAGTACCAGCTGGAATGCGTCTCCGGCTGGTATTCCGGTCAGTTGGCCACGCGCGGCGTGGAACAGGAAATCGCTGCCGTGGAAGAGCACCTCCAGCTGCTGGCGAGCAATGGCGCACGCGTCATGGTCTATGGCGAAGTCGCCGGCTCCATCCAGGGCGCACCGGCCCCGCTGTATCAACGACCACGCTTTGCCAGCGAGGCGGCCTGGCAAGGCTACGCCGAACGCCTGAACCGCTTCGCCCGTCACCTGCTCACACGCGGTGTGCGACTGGCCTACCACCACCACATGGGCGCCTACGTCGAAACCCCGGCCGACGTGGACAAGCTGATGGCGCTCACCGGGCCCGAAGTCGGCCTGCTGTTCGATAGCGGCCATATCGCCTTTGCCGGTGGCGATCCCCTGGCGGTGTTGCAACGCCATCTCGCGCGCGTCTGCCATGTGCATTGCAAGGACGTGCGCCCGGCCGTGCTCAGGCTGGCGCGCAACCGCGACTGGAGCTTCCTGCAGGCCGTCATCAATGGCGCCTTCACGGTACCCGGCGATGGTGCCATCGATTTTGGCGCACTGCTGCAGATGCTGTACCAACACGGCTATGCCGGCTGGCTGGTGGTGGAGGCCGAGCAGGATCCGGCGGTGGCGCCCAGCTATCGTTACGCCGACATGGGCTATCGCCATCTACGTGAGCTGGTGGCGGCCATCGAGAACGGCACGCTGCGGGAAGCCGCATGAGCCTGCTCGTCAAATCCAGCCGCACGGGCCGCGATATCGTCCAGGTCACCCCGCAATCGGCCGGCTGGCGCTATGTCGGTTTCAGCGCCCATCGCCTGGCACGGGGAGAGAGCATGGCGCTCCACACGGGTGAGCGCGAGTACTGCCTGGTGATCCTCAGTGGAGTGATCAGTGTGCAAGCCGGGCCAGACCAGTGGCGGGAACTCGGGCAGCGCAACAGCGTGTTCGACGACAAGCCAGCCTGTTCGGTCTACATCCCTCATCATCAGGCGCTCTCTATCGTCGCCGACAGCGCGGCCGAGATAGCGCTGTGCAGCGCTCCCGGTCACGGCGACCTGCCACCCCGGCTGATCGCACCCTCCGAGGTGGCACAATCGGTGCGCGGTCAGGGCAGCAATACCCGTTACGTCAGCGACATCCTGCCCCAGGGCGCAGCCGCCGATCACCTTCTGGTGGTCGAAGTGCGCACGCCTGGCGGCCATTCCTCCAGCTATCCGCCGCACAAGCACGATACGGAAAACCTGCCGCACGAAAGTTTCCTGGAAGAGACCTACTACCACCGGCTCAACCCGGAGCAAGGCTTTGCCTTCCAGCGGGTCTATGTGGATGATCGCTCGCTGGACGAATCGATGGCAGTGGAAAATCACGACGTGGTAATGGTGCCACGCGGTTATCACCCGGTGGTGGTGCCGCATGGTTACGAGAGTTACTACCTCAATGTGATGGCAGGCCCCACCCGCAGCTGGCATTTCAGGAATGATCCCGCGCATGAATGGATGCTGCAGCGCTAGCAAGCCATCTCGGGCGGCCCGATGCTCCAGGCCGCCCGCTCGTCCTCCCGCACAGAATCGTTCCCGGCTCGCCACCTTGGCGTCGTGACCGGATCGAGCACACAGACTCCTACGTTCATTGCCTATTGGCTCACGCACCTGTGGCCACCATGGCTTCGACCTGAGCGGGCGGCCCCTCCGGCAGGCCCAACGCGGCGGAACATCTCGTATCTCGAATTTATTCGATAAAAAAATAGTAGTTCTTCTACATTTTCATACTTAAATTTCCAATCCGTCGACTAACGAGCAACACGCAGTGACACTGCTGTTTTTCTTCCCGGACATTTTATTGTGAATGACGTACCGGCGAAGACCCTTAGCCCCTCTTCGATACCGATACTCGCGTATCTGCCAAGGAAGAAAAACATGACGACTGCACATCTCGCCCATCTCGTCGGTGGTGACGACAGCAACGCTGCTCCCCTGGTCAGGCTGCTGGAGGCCGCCGGCTTCCAGGTCGCCCACCATGCCTCGGCCGACCAGTTCCTGCAGACCGATACCGGTACCGAGACCGCACCACGCGGCCTGGTACTGGAGTTGCACATGCAAAGCATGAATGCCCCGCAATTGCGCTCGCTACTGGGCGAGCGACAGACGGGGATGCCGCTCATCGTCATCAATGAAGACGGTACAGAAGGCATGACTGGTGCCGAGCTGCCCGGCAGCGCCGGCAATACGGCCCCTGCGGGGTTGGACGGCTCGCCACAGCCCATGGTGAGGGCGCAACTGATCGCCGCCTTCCGTGGTGCGCTGATGCCCTTCGATGAATGCGGCCCGCAGCAGCAACAGCGCCAGCTGCATCATGCACGGCTGAAAACCCTGACCCGACGCGAACGTGAGGTGCTCGACGGCCTGATCAAGGGGCGCCTGAACAAGCAGATCGCCGGCGAACTGGGGACCTCGGAACGTACCGTGAAGGCGCATCGCCAGCAGGTCATGCGCAAGATGCACGCCCCATCGCTGGCTGCGCTGGTGGCGGCGATGACGCGTTATTGAGGGGATGACAGGTAGCGGGCGCCGTCAGCCGGTGACGGTGGCCTCGGACTCGACCCGATTGCGTCCGCCTCGCTTGGCCTGGTAGAGCGCCTGGTCGGCGCGGGCATAGGCTTCTTCGAAGTCGCCACCGGCACCCGCCCATGCCACGCCGAAGCTGGAGGTCACAGGCCGCTGCGGCAGGCACTGGAAGCGCTCTCCCGCGATGGCCTGACGTATCCTGCCGGCCAGCACCACGGCCTGCTCCAGCTCCCAGCCGGGCAGCAGGATGGTGAACTCCTCGCCACCGACCCGACCGATCACCCCCATCCCGCCCAGGGCGGTGCGCAGGCGGCTGACCAGCTCGCGGATGACGGCGTCGCCGGCCGGATGGCCGAATTCATCGTTGATGCGCTTGAAGAAGTCGATATCCAGCACGATCAGCGACATCGGCGATTTTTCCAGTACCTGGTGGGCACGCTCGAAGACGGCGCCCCGATTGAGCGCGCCGGTGAGATTGTCGTGCCGGGCCTTGTAGTCGAGCTCGTCGCTGAGCTGCTGCAGGCGCGCATTCAACAGGTTCAGCTCGCGCTCGGTGCGGTCGCTGCGCGAGATCAGGCGGCGGCTCTGGCGCATCAGCTGGCCATAGTGCTGCACCAGTTCTTCCAGGGCAGACCGGTAGCTGGCCGGATCAGGCTGGGCACTGGCCAGCACGGCCTTGGCCCGCTGCAGCGCCTGCGCCTCGGCCTCGAAGAGATCGACCTCGTCCATCAGCTTTGCACCGCGTGATCGTGGAAGACCAGCGCGGAAAAGTCTTCCTGCAGTTCCTGGCCGAATTCGAAGATGGTGTCATCCTCCTCGTCGTGGTACCAGTTGAGTACCACTTCGGTGCCCGACTCGGCCTTCTCGTTCAAGGTATCGAAGAGCGAGAACAACATCTTGGTGCTGGAACTGTTGAAGTAGGCCAGCGCCACGTTGACGGTGATGGTCGTGCCGACCTGATCCTCAGCCAGAAAGCGGCGCAGCGTAGCGATGATCTCGCCCCAGAATTGCGCCGCGTTCTCGGGATAGGATTCGCCCTTGAGCGAAAGCCGGCGCTCGTCGAAGCGGAAGTCGACTTCGGGAGAGCTGGCGCTGGCGGCGATGAATAGATTGTCCATGTTGTCGTGTCCGAATACCGGCGAGCCTGTGCTGCAGGCTGCCTCAGATGGTGGCCCTCAGGTAGAAGGTCTGTGCGCCGTCCGCCTCGGGAGATGAAAATTCGAAATCCAGCGGCGCACTGGCATCACGCGCCACCGTCAGGAAGCCCAGGCCGGCGCCCTTGCTGTCGGCCGGCGTCTCGGCGCGCAGCATTTCCTTGTAGGCGGACTTGATCTCTTCGTTGGTCAGCGAACGCAGGTGCTCCAGCTTGCTACGCAGCTTGCCGGCCATCTCGGCATCGACCGGATTGGCACAGTGCAGGTAGTAGCGGCCCTCGGTCTGGGTGATGAAGACCGCGCCATGGCGCATCGGCGGCTCGGTGACACGGCCTTCCTTCTCATGCAGGTCGGCCGAATAGTGGACGATGTTCTGCGCCATCTCGATGAAGGAGGAGAACAGCTTGCGCCGCGTCTGCGCCACCGCGCCGGTGTGTTCGGCGCGCAGCTTCACGGCCTCGGCCATGGCGGCGATGATGGTCTGCGAAAAATAGCCGACGTAATAGAAAATGATGTCGCGTCGCGCGACATAGCTATGGAGTTCCGCCCATTCCTGCTGGATACCGTTCATGCCTGTGTTCCGTTGTGACTGTTGGGGGCGCCCAGGCGGACGCCGAAGAAACTGATGTCGTCGCGCCGCCGCTGCGTGCCCTGGTAGTGACGGTGGATGTTCATCACCGTGCGCCCCAGTTCGGCCATGGGCAGTTGGGCATGCTCCTGCAGCGTGCGGCGCAGGCGCTGCTTGCCGAAGGCGATATGCTTGGGCCCGCCGATCTGGTCGATCACACCGTCGGTGCAGACGAAGACGATGGCCCCCGGTGCCAGGCGCATGCTGTGGTTGTCCCATTGCATGTCCTCGGGGGTATCCACATAACCCAGGCCGACGCGCTTGCCCTCCACCGTCAACACCTCGGTGGCATCCTTGTCGACCACGAACAACGGCAACTTGGCGCTGGCACTGGTGAGGGTGCGGGTAGCGGTGTCGAACCAGAAGAAGCAGGCATCCATGCCGTCATCCGATTCGGAGGGCTTGTCGGAGCTGCCGTGCTGGCCCAGGACCCGTTTCATGCTGCGGTTGACGTCTTGCATCAGGCGCGCGGGGTCGTGCGGACCGTGCAGCTCCAGCGCCTGCTTCAACGAAGACGAGGCGATCAGCGTCAGGAAGGCGCCCGGCACGCCATGGCCGGTGCAATCGGCCACGGCGGCAAACCAGCCACCCGGATGCGGTTCGAAATGATAGAAGTCGCCACCGACCACATCGCGCGGCTCCCAGACCAGGCAGGCATCGGGCAGCGCCTGCGTGACGGCGGCACGCGAATTGCTCAGCATGGCGCGCTGGATCACGCTGGCGTAGTCGATGCTCTGCATGACCTGGCGGTTCTTCTCGACCTGCTGGTCCACCAGGCTGCGCATGAGGGCCAGGCCCGAGCCCAGGCCCAGCAATTGGCCTTGCTCGACGATCAGGAAACCATCGGCCAGGGTCTTGTCGCCCGAGGCCACGGCCAGTGCGCCCAGGGTCTCGATGGGGGTGTGCGCCTCGACGATCAGGGGATCCTTGTCCATGAACGCGATGCAGGTCTTGCGTTCATAGAGCTCGCGGTGATAGGGCTTGGACATCTGCGACATGAAGATATGCCGGCTGATCAGCCCGATCGGACGCTGCCGCTCCACCACCGGCAGGCTCACCAGCTCCTTGTGCTGGCCGAAGATCTCCAGCACCGCTGCATTGTTCTGGTCGAACTGGACAACCGGTACCGTCACCGCCAGCGCCCCCGCTGTCGGTTGGAACATGGTGCTCCCCATGGCCGGGGTCAGACTGAAATGACTCTCCACCGTGCATGCCCGCGTCGTGATTTTTGATTAATCGCGGATCATATTTCATTCCTGTGACAAGAATGTGACCGTCGCTAGGAAGCGACGGTGATGGCCCGGCCCCTTCCGGATTAGATCACGAAGAAGCCATGCGTGCCGTCCCGCCCCAGCTGCTCCACCAGGCCGAACTCCCAATCCAGGTAAGCCTGCATGGCTTCGGTAGCGTTGTCGGTGCCCTCGTAGGGACGGCGATAGCGGGTCGATGCGCGGCGACAGCAGATGCGCTTCGCCGCTCTCCAGCGGCAGGCCGGCCTGTTGCCAGGCGGCGTTGCCGCCGTCGAGCAGGTACACCGGCTGGGTCACCAGCGCCTGCAGGTCGGACACGGCGAACTGCGCCAGCAGCGCGCTACCGCAAGTGAGCACGAAGCGCGAGGCCGCCGGGAAGCGGCGTGCCACGGCGGTGATGTCCGAACGCAGTACGAACCAGGCGCCGGGAATATGCCCGGCCACATAGCGCGCGCTCAGGGCCACGTCGATCACCACGGTGCCGTTGTCGGCATCGATCCAGGTCTTGAGCTGCTGCGCGCTGATACGTTGCTGCGGCGTGACGGCAGCCACCGGAGTCTCGCGCGGGCTCTCGCCGCTGACACTGAAATCGGCTGCGGTGGCGCCATCGACCACATAGACCTCCCAGGCCATCTGCGCCAGCCACGAGGCGGTCATGTCGGCCCGTACGCCCTCGTCATCGGCCAGCACGATGCGCGCCCCGCGCACCGGGGCATTCATCTCGGTTTCCTGCACCAGCTGGCCACCCGGCGCGCTGAGAAAGCCCGGCAGGTGGCCGGCCCGGTATTGCTCGGGCGTGCGCACATCGAAGCGGTAGAGCGTGCGGTCCGGCTGCTCCAGCTCGGCCAGGCGCGCCAGGGAGATGCGCTTGACGCCGGCGCGGTCGGCCACCTCGCGCGCCTGACGCCGCACCTGCTGTTGCTGCTGGGCATCGATCTGTTCGGGGAAGCGGCGTTGCTGGCCGTGCTCCAGTGTCTGTCCGGCCAGCGTCCAGCCGATGGTGCCATTGCGCAGCGCATGCACCGGATTGGCGATGCCGGCATTGACCAGCGATTGCGTACCGATGATGCTGCGCGTGCGCCCGGCGCAATTGACGATCACCTGCGTGCGCGGATCGGGTGCGATGGCCGGCAGGCGCAGCACCAGCTCGGCGCCGGGCACGCTGATGGAGCCGGGGATGTTCATGTTCTGGTATTCATCGAAACGGCGCGCATCGACCACCACCAAGTCGGCGTCGCTGTCCAGCAGGGCCTTGACCTCCTGGGCCGACAAGGACGGTGTGTGCCGTCTGGCCTCGACCAGCTCGCCGAAGGACTTGCTGGGCACATTGACGTCCTGGAACAGTTCTCCCCCAGCCTCGCGCCAGCCACGCACGCCACCGGCCAGCACGCCCACCCGGGTATAGCCGAGCGCACGCAGGCGCAGGGCGGCACGCACTGCCAGGCCCTCGCCATCATCGAGCGTGACGATGCGCACATCACGGCGCGGCAGCCGGTTGTAGGCATTGAGTTCCAGATGCGAATACGGGAAATTGGCGGCAAACAGGGGATGGGCCTGCGCATGCGGGGCTTCCTCGCGCACGTCCAGCAGGGCGATCTCCTGGCGCGCCAGCAGCGCGGCGCGCACCTCTGCATAGGTGACCGTGGGAATGGAAGACGGGGAGGAGGAATGCTGTTCGAGGCTCATGAGGACTTCTGCTCCAGGGAAAGGTCCCAGAGATTGGGCAAGGTGGAATTGGAATAACCGGAAATGAACGGCAAGCGCCGGCCATCCGGATGGTAGACCGAGCGCCGCACCGCGCCGATATTGGCGCCATAGACGTGGATGCTGATCGAGACGCGATCAGCGAAGGCGTTGCTGACCTGGTGCACGTCATGCAGGGTGCTGCTGTTGGGCGAGACCGCCTCGACCTGCCCGGCCTGCAACAGGTCAGGCTGGCCCACCGGCTGCAGGGTCTCCTGCTGCCAGGCAAAGGACTGTGCCTGCTCGGCCCCGCGCAGCACACCGATCAGCCCCCAGACCGTATGGTCATGGATGGGCGTGCGCTGTCCTGGCCCCCAGACGAAGCTGACCACCGAGAAGCGCTGCGCCGAATCGGCATGCAGGAGGAATTGCTGGTAACGCTCGGGATGGGGCTGCGCGTAATCGTCGGGCAACCAGTCGTCATGCGCGACCAGCTGGCGCAGCAGGGCGCCGCCCTCGGACAGGATGGCCGGTTCGTCCGGACGCTGCTCCAGCAGCGCGGCAAAACCGGTGATGAAATCGCGCAAGCGCCAGAGCTGCTTGCCGGAGGGGTGCGGATGAGGCTGGGGCATGGCTGTCTCGTCTGTAGGGAATGACCGGTCTGCGCCGGCTCAGACCAAGACTATAAAGCAAAATCCGGCGCTGCCTGCGGCGTGAGCAGGCGATCAGGCGATCAGGCTTTCGGCATCCTGGCTGGGCGCGCTCACCTCTGTCTGGCGGTGGCGCAATTCGGCGCGGATCTGCTGCGGGTTCTTCAGCAGGTTGAGGATGGGGCAAGTCGCCTCGACCGCTTCGAACAGGGCCTGCACCTCTTCATCTGAGGCCGGCGAATCGAGATGGACGACGTAGCCGATGTCGTGCGGCCAGAAGGGGATGTCTTCATGGCCGGGCCGGCCGCCACGCGGATCGATGCGGCCGCTCACTTCCACCTCCAGCGAATCGATGGGGACCTGGCGATGCGCCGCCTGGATCAGGAAGATATGCGTCACGCACGAGCCCAGCACCCCCAGCTGCAGCTCCGGCGAACTGGGGCCGAGGTTGTAGCCGGCGAAATCCGGCGGGCTGTCGCTGATGACCTGGTGATCGCGGATACGGATGCGGCGCACGCCGCTGCGGCCCTCGGCCGAGACCCGTGCGGCCAGTGCGTTGGGACCGGCCAGGCCGGCATCGATGCGGGCTTCGCGCGCCAATACGGCGCTGCGCTTTTCACTGAGGTAATGGTTCAGGGTGGTCATGGCGTCTTCCTTGTGTAGGTATTCCGGCAGCAACACCGGGGGCTGGTGTGGCTCGCAAGTTTCCCGCCGCCACCGCCACGGCGACAAGGAAGCAATCTGCATATCGATAGTATTTTTCCGCCTCATATCCAACTGCGAACTTGTTCGTTGGATCGCCCGCGCGGGAGGCGCATATTAGCCATCTTGCGGTGACCACGACGACGTTTGTCATCGCGCGCAGCGCCGCCCTCCCATCCACCCTGGAGCCATGACGACATGAAAAAAGACCTCCTCCCCAGCGAGCCCGGCTCGTTGCACACCGCTTCTTCCACCTGGTCGCGCCGCGACATCCTGCGCGCCGGCGGTGCCGCTGCCGTTGCCGGTATCGGCGGCGCCCTCACGGCGGGCAACGCCTGGTCGGCCGGCAGCCCGCAGAAGGTCACCTTCGCCTGGAGCGCGGTGGCGTTCTGCCTCTCCCCGGTGGTGGTGGCGCAGGAAAAGGGCTTCTTCGAAAAGAACGGCCTGCAGGTCGAACTGCTCAACTGGGGCGGCTCCACCGACCAGCTGCTGGAGGCCTTGGCCACCGGCAAGGCCGATGTCGGCGTGGGTCTGATCCACCGCTGGCTCAAGCCGCTGGAATCGGGCTTCGACGTCAAGGTGGTCGGCTCGGCCCATGGCGGCTGCCTGCGCATGCTGGGCGTGAAAGAAGCCGGCGTGTCCGACTGGAAGCAGCTCAAGGGCAAGGTCATCGGCGTGTCCGACATCAACAGCCCGGCCAAGAACTTCTTTGGCATCCACCTGGCCAAGCGCGGTGTGGATATCGAGAAGGACGTGCAATGGCGCGTCTACCCGGCCGACCTGCTGGACGTAGCCGTCAAGAAGGGCGAGGTGCAGGCCATCGCCGACGGCGACCCCAACCTCTTCCTGATCGAAAAACGCAACCAGGGTGTCTTCACCGAGATCGGCAACAATGCCACCGGCGAATACAAGGACAAGATCTGCTGCATCACCGGCGCCCGTGGTGAGTTCGTGCGCAACAACAAGCCGGCCGCCGCCGCCGTGGTGCGCTCGATCATCCAGGCTTCCGAATTCGTGGCCGAGAATCCCAACGAGGCCGCCAAGCTCTATGCCAAGTACTCGCCCAAGATCCCGGTCGAGGACTTGCGTGCCCTGCTGACCAACCTCACCTATCACAACCACCCCACCGGCAGCGTGCTGCGCGACGAAGTCGAATACTTCGCCCGCGACTTCCACACCGCCGGCGTGCTCAAGAAGAGTACCGACCCGGCGCGCTTCGCCAACCACGTCACGGTAGACGTGCTGGCCTGAGTCCAGGCCGCGTTCCACCTTTACCTGAAGGGAGCATGACATGACCACCACCACCGAGAGCCTGCCGCGGCAGGCGGTTTCTCCCCCCCTGCCGGCCGCGCAGCGTACCGGCAAACCCGCCGCGCTGTGGCTTGGCGGCCTGGTTGCCGCGACCACCTGGCTGGCACTGGGCGTGCTGGTACTGAAGTGGCCGAACAAGGAGGTGGGTTTCTCCGACTGGGCCTATACCGACGAGTTCGGCTACTTCGGGCTGGGCGTAGCGGCATTGCTGGCGCTGCTGGCCGTAGGCGGCACCTTCACCGGGCGCGTCGTGCGCCTGCTGCGCCCGGCCGGGCAGTGGCTGGTAGCACTGCCGCTGCTGCTGGCGCTGTGGGAAGTCCTCACCGCCAAACTGGGGGTGCTGCCCTCGCCTTTCTTCGCGCCACCGCAAAGCCTCATCGAGGTCTATGGCGAGGACTGGTCGCGCCTGGGTATCTCCACCGCTTATTCGCTGCGGCTGCTGGCGCATGGATTTGCCAGCGGTGCGGTGGTCGGTTTCGTGGTCGGGGTGTGGATAGGCTGGTCGCGCATCGCCGGTTACTGGATCCATCCGGTACTGCGCTTCCTGGGACCGGTTCCGGCCTCGGCGCTGCTGCCGCTGGCCTTCTTCTTCGCCCCTTCCAGCTATGCAGCGGCAGTCTTCCTGATCGCGCTGGCCAGCTTCTTCCCGGTGGCGGTGCTGACCTGGTCGGGCGTGGCTGCGGTCAACAAGAGCTACTACGACGTGGCGCGCACGCTGGGGGCATCGGAACGCTTCCTGGTGCTGCGGGTGGCGATCCCGGCGGCGCTGCCGCAGGTCTTCGTGGGCCTGTTCATGGCGCTGGGCGCGGCCTTCACGGTGCTGGTCACGGCCGAGATGATGGGCGTCAAGGCCGGCCTGGGCTGGTACCTGCAATGGTCGCAGGGCTGGGCCGCCTACAGCAACATGTATGCGGCGCTGATCGTCATGGCCATCCTCTGCTCGGGACTGATCACGCTGTTGTTCAAGGTACGCGACCACGCGCTGTCGTGGCAGAAGGGAACCGTCAAATGGTAAGTGCAACTCACACTCCCGACACTCAAGTCGCCGCCGCAGCGAGCACCAATGGCGCACACATCGACATCCGGCAGGTAAGCCACTGGTTCGAGCGCAAGGGCGGCCAGGGCGTGCTGCAGGTGCTGGACGATATCTCGCTCACCGTGGCACCGGGCGAGTTCGTCGCCCTGCTGGGGCCCAGCGGTTGTGGCAAGTCCACCCTGCTGCGCCTGGTGGCAGGACTGGAGCCGGCCACTGCCGGCCATATCACCCAGGATGGCCAGCCCATCACCCGCCCCGATCCCTCGCGCATCGTGGTGTTCCAGGACCCGACGCTCTATCCCTGGCGCACCGTCTGGGACAACGTCGCCCTGGGCCTGCAGGCCCGTGGCCTGTTGAAGCAGCAGCGTCATCGCGTCGACGATGCGCTGGCCCTGGTGGGGCTGGATGAATTCGCCGACGCCTTCCCGCACCAGCTCTCCGGCGGCATGGCCCAGCGTGTGGCACTGGCGCGGGCGCTGGTCAACGATCCGCAACTGCTGGTGCTGGACGAACCGCTGGGCAAGCTTGATTCGCTCACCCGCCTGTCCATGCAAAGCGAACTGGTGGCGCTGTGGCAGCGGCGCCAGTTCTCGGCCCTGCTGGTGACCCACGACGTGGAAGAGGCGTTGTTCCTGGCGCAGCGGGTGATCGTGTTCGGCCAGCGCCCGGCGGCCATCCGCGCCGAGATCAAGGTCGACCTGCCCTACCCGCGCCACCGTGGCGATCCGCTGCTGGCGCAATTGCGGCACGAGGCGCTGCGTCACCTGGGGCTGGATGGCAGCTGGTAATGACCATCCCCCGGTTTGATTGGGAGGCCTGCATCAACCTGATGCTGCAGGCCATGCAGGGGGCGCAGCTGGGCTTGCTGCGCCTGTTGTCCTGGCTGCACCTGGCCCATGACATCGACGGCCAGCCCGCCTGGCCGTTTGCATTGCGCCTGTCCGGCGAGGTGATGCTGATCGACCACAACGTCGTGCGTGCCCTCGCCGGCGCCCTGGCCTGCCTGGCCACGGCCCTGCTGCTGGTGGTGCTGGCCCTGGCCTGGCGGCGCCGCCGCTGGCTGCTGCTGGGGCTGGCTGTGGTCCTGGTCGTGTTCGCGCCCTGGCCGGACCAGACACTGGTGACCACTGCGGCCACACCGACCAGTTTCCACACCTCTCCCGACCGCTTCTCCGCTGCCGGCATCGTGCGTGGCGAGCAGATCTATCGCCAGCAATGCATCGCCTGCCACGGCGCCGATGGCCGTGGCAATACGCCGCGGGGCCTGTCACTGGAGGTGGCACCGCCCAATCTTTCCAGCGGCCTGCTGTGGCGACGTTTCGATGGCGACCTGTACTGGAGCCTGCGCCACGGCAAGGGTGGCATGCCGGCCTTCGATGCCAGCACCAGCCCGGCCGATCGCTGGGCCCTCATCGATTACCTCAAGGCCAATGCGGCCGGCGTGGGCGTGGCCGAGACCGGCAGCTGGCCACGTCCGGTCGCCATGCCCGACATGGCGCTGGATTGCCGGGAGTCAGTCATCACCCGGCTGGACCAGTGGCAGGGGCAACGCATCCGCCTGGTCATCGGCGGGGCTGGCACCGTTCCCGGCGAAGACCCGCGCCTGCAATCGGTGCTGCTGGGCGGCCAGCCGGGTAGCGCAGTGGGTACGATCACCTGCGCCAGCCATGAAGCCGACGCCCTGCGTGCCATCGCCATCCTCACCGGCCAGCCAGAATCCCGGCTGGCCGGCACCGAGCTGCTGGCCGACCGCGACGGCTGGCTGCGCGCCCGCAACAGCGGCGGCCAATGGTCGGAACAGGACATGCTGTGCCGCTCGCCGCTGGCGTCGACCAGCCCCGCGTCGCCGTCCAGGAGCGGCACCGGACTGGACCAGCTGATCGCGGCCATGGATGACGAGCCGGTGCGCTTCATCAAGGGTGGTTTCGTGCATTGATCCCTGCAAGCGCTCTGGGCAGGTAGTACCTCATCAGGAAAACCCCGATATTCGCATGGCCGTTGCAGAGGCATCATTTGCTTGCCGATTCACCATCGTCCGAGCAGATACCATGACCAAGACCGCCCTGATCGCCGCTTCCCGTTCCGATGTCAGTCGTGCCCTCACCGAATGGCTGGTCATCAACGACATCGATATCCAGACCGTTGGCAGCGGCAACGATGCCATCGCCACCATGACCCATGACCGTCCCGACCTGGTGCTGGCGCAAATGTCCATGGATGACATGAGCGGCCTGCGACTGGCGCACTACCTGAAGGCTCACGAGGGCTTCCGCCAGGTACCGGTGATCCTGCTGTGCCGCGATGAACGCGAGATGGCGCTGGTGCGCGGCCAATGGCCGGCGTTCCTGTTCGGCGACTCGCTCAATCCGGCCCTCATTTCGGAGTTGCAGCGGGAGCTGGTGAACTAGGCTTTCGATACCTCCATGAAAAAGGCGGACCACGGTCCGCCTTTTTCATTCATCGCCCTACCTGATCACACGGGCTTGCGCCGCCGCCAGCGCGCCACACCCAAGCCTGCCGCCAGCACCACCGCCAACAGCAAACCCGCGCTGGCAGCCCGATGCTGTCCCACCCAGTGGCGCCCCTGGCGCCACGCCTGCACATACGGGAAGCGTGCTGCCGCCGCAAAATCAGGCTCCACGCAGTTCTGACCAAAGTCTTCCGAGAACGGCACGGCCGCCCCTTCCTTGATGTAGCGACGATACAGCTGGCTGGCACGCTCCTGGTCGTAGTAGACGAAATTCACCCCCTGACACAGCACGGCGGCAAAGGCTTGCGAGCGTGGCGGCAAGGCGTCGGCAGCCTTCATCGCGTAGTCGGCGGCGACGTCGCGATAGTGGAAGCGCTTGTAGGGCTGGGCCTCGCTGGCGGCATAGCGCTGGCGCTCACCTTCGGTCACCAGCGGGCCCGGCAGGTCGGCCTGGGCGCGCGCTTGCGGCGTATCCGCGCGCGGCTGACGATCTTCGCTGCTCCAGAAACCGGAGCGGCCGGCGCCTCCGGGATAGTTGCCGCCATAGACGGCAAAGTCGGGGCCCTGTTCGTAACCCATGATCTCCATGCCCTGGCGACGCGCGATCAGAGCCGCTTCATACCAGCCCCGGGCGCGGCTGTCGGCGCGCCAGGCATGCTGGCCGCGCTCCAGCGCCTGGCCGTATTCGCGGGCCTTGGCGCGCACGCGCCAGGTGACCGGCGTGGGTCGGCCATTGTCGTCGTAGACACTCTCCACGAATCGCTCGTCGCGCTCATCGGGGAAGTAGGCCAGCGCCTGCTCCACCCTGCCCTCGCGTACCAGGCGACGGGCCAGCAGCAGGCGCAGCTTGTCTTCCAGGGTCGCAGGAGCAAGCGCCTGCGCCACCCACTGGCGCGAATAACGGGCGTACTTCGGCTCCTTCATCGCCTTGGTGATCGCTTCCACGCCTGGCATCGGCGAGGCCGGCGCGTGGGCGTCGACATAGGCCTTCAACTCGTCGGCCGTCAGCACGCGTTCGGCCACGTAGGCCAGGTCGTTGTAATAGTCCCCGTAGGCGCCGACATAGTAGCCTTCAGCACTGCTTCGCCGTGCGCTCTGGCCGGCCGCACGGTGGAACTGCGCCAGCGCCTCCACGTATTGTCCGCGCGAGAGCGTGAGCACGCCCTGTTCCCCCTGCAGCAGATCCGCATTGCCCGGCTCCAGGCTGGCGTCGTTGCGCGGGAAGGCCTGGATGGCACGTGCATAGGCCTGCACCGCTGCCTCGTTATCGCCACGCCGCAGCGCCAGCTTGGCGCGTACCCACCAGGCCAGCGCCGATTCCTGCCGCACCGCCAGCACCTCTGCCAGCTCGTAGCGGCCGGTGCGATACGCCAGCGCTGCCACGCGATCGATGCCGTCGATATGTTCCAGCCCGCGTCGCTGCAGGGCTGCCACCAGATTGACCAGCACCGCATTGGGCTTGAGGCCATGCCCGCGCGCTGCATCGCCGTAGCCGGAGGAGCCGCTGGTGGTGGAGTAAGGGTCGTAGTCGCTGCCGCCCACCTGCGGTCCGTCGGCCACGTCGCCCACCCGTGCCAGCGCATAGGCCACCAGCAGCTTCTGCGCCACCGCATCGTCGACCAGGGCGACACCGCTGTCCTCACGCGACAGGCTCCACCCGGCGATGGCCTGCAAGGACGACAGCGCGCCGACCGAGCCGCGCGCGGCCTGTTCGGCGTAGAGATGGATGGCCTGTTTCAGGTCGGCCGGCTTGATGCTGTCGGCGCAGTCGCGGCCCTCGTTGAAGTCGGACCAGCTGCAGCTTCCGCGCTCGCCCACCAGATACAGGCGCGCTTGCTCGCCATAGCTGTCCACGGCCAGACCCAGCGGATCGGCCGCGCCGGCCTGCGCGAGCTGACGGGCCTGGTGGAAGGCGGCGTCGGCTTTCTTGCGATCGCCCTGCAGGGCATGCAGGCGTCCCAGCATGTAGGCCGCCCAGACCGAGCGATCCGCCCCCTGTTGCGCCGGCAGTGCCAGCACCGCCTCGAAACGTTTCTGCGCCCGGGCCAGCAGGTCCGGCGAGGTCGGTGCCGCCTGCTCGCCGAAGGCGGCGCGGTAATCCTGGGCGCCCGCAGTGTAGAGCCGGATGGCCGCCGGCAAGGCAGCCCCGGCGGCATAGGCGGCGTCGCCGTCAGCTTGGGCACGCATGGCCTTGAGTACCGCGAAGCTGGCCTCGTCGAGCTGGCCCTTCTCGCGCAGGGGCAGCGCGCGCGGATCGTCCTCGCGTCCGGCCGGGGCGTCGTAGCCGCTGCCTTCGTCGGCGCGCAAGCTATCGCTCACGCTCACCAGATGGGCGGCTTCCCAGGCAAAGGAATTGGCGGGGGTGTTGTGCAGGCTGCCCACACGATCATCCAGCAACTGCAGGGGGAAGTCCGGCCCGCAAGCCACTACCGTGGCCGCGCCGATGACGATGAAGCCGCCCAGGCTCCAGGCGATGCGGGTGGTCTTGCCAAAAGGTCTCATCAGGATCCGATCTGTAAAACGGTGTCGTTGGGAGGGATGCCGTCGGCGCAGCGCAGCCAGCCGATCTCCCGGCTGGCACCGCCACGCAGCAATCCGGCCTGGGTCAGGCGCAGGTAGCGGCCCTGGCGGTCTTGTTCCAGGACATAGCCATTGATGCCATCGGCGGCGCAGGCGTTCCCGGCATCGCCGCGCGCATCGATGCTGACCCGCAGCGGCAGTGGCGCATCGGCATCACCGGTGTTGTCGAGGCGGATCTCATGCAGCGGCCCCGTGGCACTGGCCACCATGCGCGCCGCCAGTTCGGATTTCAGTGGCCGCCGCTCCAATACCGCCATCCAGGTCGCCAGACTCCAGGCGCGGCGGTCGTCGCCGGTGGGCAGGCGGAACCAGGTGATGCCGGCCAGGCCCGGTTCGGGGGACTGCGTCAGCGCCCCGACAAAACGCGCCAGCACCTGCGGCTGGGCCATCAGCTCGCGGCCGCTGCCACCGGTCAGCAGGGCGCGTTCGCTTTCGACGGCGGCGATACGGCCCTGATCGTCCCACACCACCCGCGACCCATAGGCGGGCAAGGCCACATGCCAGGGTCGCTTGGTACGCCCTGCATAGCGCGCCATCCAGTCACGCGCACGCACGGGGTCGAACAATCCCTGGCGCGGGTCGAGCACGGCATGCACTTGCAGCACCGATTCATCTGCGGCCGCCAGCAAGGCATCCAGTCGGGGACTTTCCAGCCAGGTCGGCAAGGCCGTCACCGCCAGCGCCAACGGGGCGATGCGCGTCTTGAGCCGGACCAGGAAGGCGGTGTATTCGGGCAGCCGCGCCGTGGCGCAGTCGTAGTCGATTTCCAGGGCCGCCGGCTGCAGGCCCCGTGCGCGCCAGGCATCGAGCAGGGCCAGCAGGTGCGCTTCAATGGCGGCGACGTCGAAGCGCGCCAGCTGACCGTTGATGCGCACCGTCATCAGGAGCGGCTTGCCGGTAGCGGCCAGGGCGGCGGCATCGGGGACGATATCGATCCAGCGCCCGGACGCCCCCAATTCGGCAGCCAGCACGTGCCAACGCGTCACCTGGGGGTCGGTGGTGGACAGCGCGGCACGCAGGGCCGGGGTCCATTGACGCTGCCAGACATAGACGTCCTGCGCCAATACCCGGGGCGGCGCCGGCGTGCGCGAGCAGGCGGCCAGCAGCGCCAGAGGCAGCAGCAGAGACAACAGGAAGCGACAGGAAGATGGCAGCGAGAATGGCATGGACGACGTCGTCAGGGCAGCGAAACAGTCCGTGGCACAGGGCCGGTCGCCGGCATTGTACGCGAGCCCTCCCGGAAAGACACAAGGCCCGATGCCTTGCGGTCATCGGGCCTTGTGGCGGGGGTAACCTGGATCAGGCCTGGTTGGCCTGGTAGCCCTTGCTGCTCATCGGCACGAAGGCCATCAGCACGCCCAGGATGGACAGGCCGATCACATAGTGCGCCGGGCCTTGCGGGTCGGCCTTGATCCACAGCGAGATCAGCACCGGGGTGAGGCCGCCGAAGACGGCATAGGCCATGTTGTAGGCGAAGGACAGGCCGGTGAAGCGCACCGGCGGCGGGAAGGCACGGGTGGAGACGATGGGGGTGAGCGAGATGCTGCCCACGAACAGGCCCACCAGCGCATAGCCCCATACCAGCGACTCGGGCGAACCGGGCAGGTGGCCGTAGAACCAGAAGCTGGACAGGCCCAGGCCGCCCCAGCCGATGATCATGCTGGCACGCGTGCCGATACGGTCGGCCAGCCAGCCGATGGCCAGGCAGCCGATGGTCAGCATCAAGGTACCGGCGCAGTTGGCCTGCATGACCAGCTTGGCCGGCAGGTGATGCACGGTCTGCAGGTAGGACGGCGTCATCAGGATCACCACCACCACCGCGCCCGAGAGGCACCAGGTCATGCCGGCGGTCAAGACACTGGCGGCGCGGTGCTCGCGCAGGACCGTCTTCAGGGGCAGTTCATTGGATTGCTTGCGGCGCGCGGCCAGCTCGCGGAACACCGGCGTCTCTTCCAGGTAACGGCGCAGGTACACCGACACCAGGCCGAACACGCCGCCCAGGATGAAGGGAATGCGCCAGGCGTAACCCGCCACTTCGGCCGGGGCGAAGACGCTGTTGATGAAGATGCCCATGAGCGAACCCAGCAGGATGCCGCCGGTGATGCCGGCGGTCAGCGAACCGACGCCGAAGCTGTAGCGGTTGGCCGGCACGTGCTCGGCCACGAACACCCAGGCGCCCGGCATCTCGCCGCCGATGGCTGCACCCTGCAGGGTGCGCATCAACAGCAGCAGGATGGGAGCGGCCACGCCGATGCTGGCATAGGTGGGCAAGAGACCGATCACCAGGGTCGGCACCGCCATCAGGAAGATCGACAGCGTGAACATGCGCTTGCGGCCGATCACGTCGCCATAGTGGGCGATGATGATGCCGCCCACCGGACGCGCCAGATAACCGGCGGCGAAGATGCCGAAGGTCTGCAGCATGCGCAGCCATTCCGGCATGTCGGCCGGGAAGAACAGCTTGCCCACCACGGCGGCGAAGAACACGTAGATGACGAAGTCGTAGAACTCCAGCGTGCCACCCAGGGCCGACAGGCCCAGGGTCTTGTAGTCGGACGAAGTGAGAGGTCGGTGCTGGGACTCGTTCAGAGCCCCGGTAAATTCAGCGGAAGTGGTCATGTTGGTTCACTAACGGCAAAGCCGGCATCGGGCCCCGCGCCTGCCCTTGCCAAAGCGGCAAGACCAATGGCGCAGCGGGCCGGGAGGCCTGCTTCATCTTTTCGGTCGGGTGGTCGCAGACGGCATGTCTGCGCAGGACAGATTCAGCGAAAAACGTAAGGCAGAGAGATACGATTCAGCGTCGAAACTGGCTAAATGATAACCGAAAGCGGCAAAACTTTCGCGATGCAGCATAATTTGCTGCAGCATGGGAAGTCCGCAGCATAGGCCGCCGCAGCAATTTTTCCGCCCCCAGATGGCCAAGAAGCCCGCATCGCAACATCGGTTGCAATGCGAGCTTCGACAGTTCACTCCTGCGTGGGGACGATGATTTCGCCGGGCCTCATGGCGACCCGTTCAGTGCACGTCTACCGGCTTTTGCGAGCCGGTGACATTCAGGATTCGAGCACGATATCGACCGCCGAACTACGCCGCAGCATGAGGAAGCCTTCACCATAGATGTTGCGAATCTGCATGGGTGAGTCCTGCAAGGAGCGTAGTTTCTGCCGCACGCGGTAGATCAGCGCGTCGATGCGATGGGCATCGTATTCCTCCGCCCCCGAGCGCAGCAGATCGAACAGTTGCGTATGCGAGACAGGATAGTTCGGACTCTGCAGCAAGGCGGCCAGGGCCGTGCTTTCCTTATCGGTGAATTGCTGGGCGACCATGCCGTTGCTGGCCAGCCGTCCCGACTTGCGGTTGAAGGTCCAGCGCTCCGCCTCCGGCGAGCTCTGGTGCGGCGCGGTCTTCATGCGTCGTGACAAGGCGGTGAGCGTAGCCGAGACCTCCTCCAGCTTGAGTGGCTTGACCAGGTAGTAGTCGGCGCCATCGCTCATGCAGCGCACCTTGTCTTCCAGGCGCGTAGCCGCGGTGAGGATCACGATGCCCATGGACGGAAAGTGCTGGCGCAGCGAGGCAAGCTCGGGCAACAGACTGCCATCAGGCAAACCGATGTCGGTCATCAGGATATCGGGCTGGCGGCTCTTGAGGAAGTCGCGCGCCTGTCCCAATGAGGAACAGACCGAGACTTCATAAGACAACTCCCCCACGTGCGCGCTGAGCGTATTACGCCAGTCGATATCGCTTTCAACGATTAGTACTTTCATCACTCTAGTGTTCCGGACGAAATGTTTTTATGACTGCCGGAGCATCCCCCCGCGTACTGTCGTACGTGTATCCGGGCCCACCGTCAGGCAGGGATATGCTTTCCATAATCACAACGTTATACAGAAAATATCTGCGCATAAAATCATAAAAACTCGCAGACATCCTCCTCCCAAAAACTCCACGGCGACTGGGTTTCAGCCCAGCAGCCGGGTTACTGTCGTTAGTAAATGGTCGACCGAACAGGGCTTGAGCAGGAAAGCCGATATCTCGGAAATACGGGCATTGGAGGCAGGCAGGTTGGCACTGATCAGGGCCACCGGAATATGGTCATAGCGCTGGTCGGACTTGATGTAGCGCGCCAGCGCCATGCCATCCATGCGCGGCATGGACAGGTCGGTCAATACCAGCGCCGGCACTTGCGACTGCATCAATGCGATGGCCTCTACCCCGTCGGCCGCTGCCATGACGGCCAGACCGCTGTGCACCAGGATCTCGCACAGCATCTCGCGCGAGTCGGCATGGTCTTCCACCACCAGCACGGTCCTGTCTTTTTCCTTGGTTACCACGGCATCCCCCTCCAAAGCCCACCGCGCCCCTATCGGTACGGTGATCTGTTGTGAGTGATGGTGATGCTTGACGAAAAATCGCGATATCAGGAAATTCCTGATGAAAAAGACAATATTGTGGTGCGGCAAGTGCCGTTGCGCCGTCGTTGCAGCGATATCGGCATCGGTAGCCGGTGCCCGGCCATAGAGGGAAAGCTTAGCGCTGGGAGGGAAGCAGACGCTGGATTTCGTCCAGCAGGCGTTCGAAGAACACCGGCTTGCGCAAGAACAGGTTGTGACTGGATTGCGACAGATCGTGGCGCTCCGGCGCGCCGCTGCACAGGATCACCGGCAACTGTGCGCCACCCGGCAAGGCCCGCACGGCGGCGCACAGTTCCAGGCCGTTCATCACCGGCATCATGCAGTCGGAGATGAGCAGGTCCGGCCATTCCTGTTGCATCCTGGCCAGAGCCTCGACGCCATGACTGGCCGTGCTCACCCGATAACCATGCAATTCCAGCAACATGGCGTAGGTATCAGTGATGTCCACCTCGTCATCGACGACCAGCACTAGCGGCTGGCGCTCGGGCCGGGGCGGTGATGCAACGTCGGACATGATCAGCATCCATCCGCAAGCGGAGTCGACGCCGTGGCGGCCAGGCCATCGATCTCGATGCCGGCATCGGAAATGTTCATCAGGCGGGCCGCGCCGTCATAGCCGTTCTCGCGCAGCTTCATCACCGAGATCTGGCGTCGGTTGACCTCGTTGCGGGCGACATATTCCAGCAGCATCATGTTTTCGTAGAGCTGGGAGGAGCTGGGGTCGACCTGCGGGCGCGACTCCCGGAAATAAGGCAATTGCTCGGTGATGAAGGTGGTCACGCCGCGCGAGCGCAATTCATTGGTCAGCGCCACCAGGAAGGGGCGCACCCGCTGCTGCTGGACCACGATGCTGCGCAGGCCATCGACGCCATCGATGAGCAGACGCGTCACCCCGCGCCGGCCGATGTTGTCCAGCATGCGCTTGGCCAGGTCATCGCAGAGGGTTTCCAGCGGCAGCTGCCACAGCATCTGCAGCGCCCCGCTCTCCAGGTAGTCATCGAGCTGCATGCCGGCCTTGCGGGCCTTGGCCAGCAGCCGTTCGGGCGATTCATAGAAGCCCACGATGAGGCATTGCTGATCATCCTTCAAACCCTGCTCGATGAAATGCAGGCCCATGAGGGTCTTGCCCACCCCGGGGCTGCCCAGGAGGCAGGTCAGCGAACCGCTGACCACGCCGCCGCCGATGCACTTGTCCCAGGAAGGGATGCCCACGCTGACATAGCGATCGGAAGTACCCGGCACCTTGCCGGCGCGGGTGGCGGTGGCTTCGAAGCGGGGGAAGATCTCCACCCCGCTCTGGTTGATCTCGAACACATGCTTGCCCAGCAGGTGGTTGGCGCCACGCAGCTTGAAGACCTTGATCTCGCGCACCAGCTGCATGCCGGACTCGTACTGGCTCAGCTCGATGACGCCATCGACCAGGGTGTTTTCCGACTCCGGCATGTTGCCCTCCACCGGCGAGAGCAGCAGGGTCGTACAGTTCATCGTGAAGACCAGCGAATTGAGGGCGTGCATGAACTCCGACAGGTTCAGGTCGGACGGTCCCGAATCGCGCACCGAACGGAAACCGTCGATGACCAGCATGCCCGGCCGATGCCGGTTGAGCTCGGCACTGATCAAGCGTAGCAGGCCGCGCAGCCCGCCACTGGACAGGCTGGCATAGCCGCTCAACATCTGGATCTGGTGGCCGACCAGGCTGTCGTCGAAGAAGTCGAAATTGCTCACATGATTGAGCATCTTGGCGTGCGATTCGGCGATGAGGGTCAGCAGCATCACCTGGCGGCCGGCACGCGCCTGCATGAACGCCACCTGCGAGGCCAGCGTGGTCTTGCCGCTGCCGGCCAGGCCCTGGATCAGGTACAGGCTACCGGCCGGCAAGCCACCCCCGAGGATCTCGTCAAAACCGGCAATGCCCGTGCCGAGCAGGGCGATGCGATGGGTCCGCCCGGAAGCGATATCGGCGGACGCAGAAGACTGCAAGGGGTCGCTCATGGATGGATGACGTTGGTTTTATTGTGCGAACGTATTGTGCGAACGAACGGGGCTGACGCAGCATTATACGTGCGCCCTCTAAAAGACTAAGGTCGCCAACCATGAGGAAAGTTGCATCGACTCCTGAAGAAAAATCCCGGCGGCTCCCCGCTAGCGCAGCTTGAATACGCTGACCGCCTGCGCCAGGCTGGCGGCCTGCTCCTGCATGGCCTGGGCAGCGGCGGCCGCCTGCTCCACCAGGGCGGCGTTCTGCTGCGTGACCTCGTCCATCTGGGCCACGGCGCGGTTGATCTCGTCGATCCCCACGCTCTGCTCGCTGGTGGCGGCCGAGATCTCGCTGACCACATCGGTGACGCGCTTGACGCTGTCGACCACCTCCGACATCGTGCTGCCGGCCTGGCGGACCAGGCTGGTACCGGCGCCGACCTTGCTGACGGAGTCATCGATGAGCTGCTTGATTTCCTTGGCGGCCGAGGCCGAGCGTTGCGCCAGACTGCGCACCTCGGAAGCCACCACCGCGAAGCCGCGCCCCTGCTCACCGGCGCGGGCCGCCTCCACGGCCGCATTCAGGGCCAGGATATTGGTCTGGAAGGCAATGCCATCGATGACGCCGATGATCTCGACGATGCGATTGGAGGCCTGGTTGATCGCCTCCATGGTCTGCACCACCTCACCCACCACCCCGCCGCCCCGCACGGCCACCTCGGAAGCGGTACGCGCCAGCTGGTTGGCCTGGCGGGCATTGTCGGAGTTCTGCTTCACCGTCGAGGTCAGCTCCTCCAGGGCCGAGGCCGTCTCTTCCAGCGAAGAGGCCTGCTGCTCGGTGCGATGCGAAAGGTCCAGGTTGCCGGTGGCAATCTCGGTCGAGGCCGTGGCGATGCTGTCGGTACCGGTGCGCACATTGCCCACCACCTGCAGCAAGCCCTGGTTCATGATCTGCAGGGCCGCCATCAGTTGCCCGGTCTCGTCGCGGCCTTGGGCCCGGATATCGGCCGTCAGGTCACCCTGGGCCACGCGGCGCGCAATGTCCACCGCCTCCTGCAAGGGACTGGCGATGATGCGTGCCACATACAGAGCCAGGCCCAACCCGATCACCAGGGCCGACACCAGGATGCCGACCACCCAGATCCGGCCTTTGCCGAAGGTGTCGTCGGCGCCGGCGGTGGCGGCGTCACCGCCATCCTGGTTGACCTTGATGAGCTTTTCCAGGTTGGCCAGGATATCGGGATAGAGCTTGTTGGAATAACCCATGAACAGGTCGCGCGCCTGGGCATTGTCCTTGGCCAGGAAGGCCGCCACGATCTTCTTGTGCTCGTCCAGGAATTGGCCGATCTGCTGCTTCACCTGGGGATAGGTGTCACGTTCCTGGGCGGTATTGAGGCTGGCCTCATAGTCCTTCATGGTCTTGTCCAGGCCAGTGAGGATGGCCTGGCTGCGCGAGACCAGGCCGGTCATGGCCTCCACGTCGCCGTCGTAGATCGCCAGTTGCGACTCCGTGCCGCGCAGGCGCACGAACAACAGCTTGATATCGGCCAGCTTCTTCTGCGCCGGCATCCAGTCTCGCGTGATTTCCGAGGACGCGTTCTTGACCTTGGCCAGCTGGCTGATCGAGAACACCCCTTGGATGGCCATCAACACCAATACCGCCAGAAAAGCCAGCAGCAGCTTCCTGGCAATCTTCAGATTCTTGAACCAGTTCATCATCTCTCCCTGTCGCCGCCTTGGCCCGGATTGTCCCTGCCTCCGGTGTGCCGCCATTATCGGACTCGCCCTCCCCCCTCAATCGGGCAATGAGAGGGGATTTTACCCGCCTGGTCCCCAGCGACAGCCAAGAAAAAGCGCCGTTCCCGACCTGGCAAACGGCGCCTTTCCAGCAACAATCAGGGTAGATCAGGACTTGGCAAACCCGCCCTGCAGCTCGGCCTGGGCGCGCATGCGGTCGTATTCCCCCTTGGCCACCGGCTGGGCATCGGGTTCGCCCAGTTTTTCCAGCGGGATACGATACGTCTCGCGAGCACTCAGGGCAGCCAGCGCGGCCACCACCGTGATGGCGAAGGCGATGCTGCCCACCGTCAGCCAGATATGGTCGGAACCCGGCGGCGCCACCGCAGTGAACAGCGCCGGCAGCATGGCCGTGATGGCAGTACCGACGTTCTGCGCAATGGCCATGGCCGAGACGCGGCTGCGGGTGGGGAACAGTTCCGGGTAGAAACTGGGGAACACCGCGTTATAGCCCTGGTACACCACACCCCACATCAGCAGCGACATCACGAAGGCCAGCGGCACGTTGTGGATGCTGATGGCATACAGGTAGGCAAAGGCGAACAACCCGGCCAGCAGCGAGCCCACGATGATGGGCGGACGGCGGCCGATGCGGTCCGACAGCTTGCCCACGTAGGGGATGATCAGCACGGCCACGATATTGCCCACCACCGGGATCCACAGGTAGACGTCCTTGGCGAAGCCGATGCCGTAGGCCGGCTGCACCGCATAGGCCGCGCCGAAGATGGTGGCCACCACCGGGATCACGTTCATGAGCGCCATGCAGACCACGCGCAGCATGTTGGGCGTGCAGTCACGGAAGGCGTCGACCACCGGCGAACGGCGCTGCGCATCCTTCTTGTCGACGGCCTTGAAGACCGGGGTTTCCTCGACGGTGCGACGGATCACCCAGCCGGCGATGATGACGACGAAGCTGAGCAGGAAGGGAATGCGCCAGCCCCAGACATTGAACTGCTCGGCCGGCATGTAGTGCGCCAGCGGCAGGAACACCGCCGCCGCCAGGATCTGCCCGGCCTGCACGCCCTGCAGCGTGAAGCTGGAGAAGAAGCCGCGCCGCCCGAACGGCGCATGCTCCAGGATCATGGAACTGGCCCCCGAGATCTCGCCGGCCACCGCAAAGCCCTGCAGCAGGCGCATGATCACCAGCAAGGCCGGCGCCCACAGGCCGACCTGGTCATAGGTGGGCAAGAGACCCACCCCGATGGTGGAAAAGCCCATCAGGAACATGCACCACAGCAGCACGTTCTTGCGGCCGTGGGTGTCGCCCAGGTGGCCCAGTACGAAGGCGCCGATGGGACGCGCCACATAGCCCACGCCATAGGTGGCCAGCGAAGCGATGATGGCGGTGGTCGGATCGCCCTTGGGGAAGAACAGCTGCGGGAAGATCAGCGAAGCCGCCGTCGCATAGATGAAGAAGTCGTAGTATTCCAGCGCCGAACCGATCCAGCCGCTGGCGGCGGCCTTCTTGCTCTGCTGGGTGTGGTCGCCGGCGTCCTGCGCCGGGGTAGCCGATGTGTGTCTGGATTGCATAGTGTCTCCGTCTGAAGATGCCATAGTGGACGATTGCGGGTCAGGCTGCATCAGAATCGATGCAGGATGCCCATCTGCAAGCCGACCAGGCTCTTGCCATTGATATCCGCCCCGGCCAGGTTGCTGCCGGGCCCGGCCGAACCGCTGAAGCGCCAGCCGGCATTGGCCTGGTTCTTCATGTAGTTGGCAAAACCGTACAGGGTGGTGCGCTTGGACAGATCATAGTAGGCGCCCACGTTGCCGCCCTGGGCGCCGCCATCCTTGTGGCTGGTATCGACCATGACGCCATAGAGCGCGCCGATGCGCAACTGCGGCGTGAGGCGATAGTCGGCCGAGACCTGGTAGACGTTGTAGAAACGCTGGATGTTGGCGTCGTTGCCCGCAAAGAAGTTGTTGGGATTGCTGACGTTGTTGAGGATGGTGGCCGCGTTGTTGCCATTGGCATTGGCGGTGCTGTTGTTGCTGCGCACATAGGCCAGGTAGACCTTGCCCGGGCCATAGTCGTAGTCGAAGTAGACGTTGTGGTACTGCACCGTGTTGTCGTACTGGCCGCCGGCATTGGGCTTGGCCATCAGGCCGGCGTAACCGGCACGATAGGCGCCGTTGGTGTAGTCCAGGCCGAACTGGTAGACGCCGCGACGGCCCAGGCCTTCGCCGGCCGTCTCCGGCATGGCGTAGTGGAGGTCGAACTGGAAGCCGGCCCAGCGCGGCGACTTCCACGACAGGTCATTGTCGAAGCGCGACGGCACGCCGAAGGTGTTGATGATGGAACCATAGGTGGTGCGCTCGGTGTAGTCGATGGCGCCACCGATGAAGAAGGGCACGCTGTTCTGGCGGCCCACGCGGAACTCGCCCGCCTCCGGCGTCTTGATGCCGACCCAGGACTGGCGATCGAACAGGCGGGTGCTGTCGGCCAGGCCACCGGTGTCGCCGGCAAAGCCGTTTTCCAGCGTGAAGGTGGCCGCATAACCGCCGCCCAGGTCTTCGTAGCCCTTCAGGCCGAGACGGCTGCGCAGGATGGCGCCATCGTTGACGCCCCACAGGCTCTTGCCGGTGCTGCTGCGCATATAGCCCAGGTATTGATCGATGGTGCCATAGAGGGTCACGTTGCTGGCCGCGCTTTGCGCCAGGGCTGAACCCGAGGCTGCCAGCAGCAGGCCAAGGGCGACGGGTGTCCGTAGGGATCTGGTTTTCATGTCTCTCTGTTCTCTGTTGTCGTTGTGGTGGGTGCTGCACCTCATCCCTGGCACAGGCACAGGGATTCCCCGGCCGGCGCAGGCGCGGCATGAGGCTCGGAGATGGAAAAGGCGTCCGGAGTCCGGCGTGTGGCCGGCGGGCAAGGCTCAGGTCGGCGGGGGCCAGGCTGTCATGTCGTCTCCTCTGTTGTCGCGGTATTGTGTCGGTGTCGCCGGTGCTACCAGCGACGCCAGTGTTGCCTGGCTTTTCTTGTTGTTGATTGATGCAATTTGAGGTGTCACCTCAAAAGCCATCACCCTTGTTCTCTTGTCGGTAGGTGATCGGGCTATCCGGCTGGGCTGCGTCTTCAGGCAAACATCGGTTCGCGCACCCGCAGGCCGCGCCGCAGTACCTGGTCGGTCACCCACTTGGCGGAACGGCGCGCGCGCTCGGCCACCACGGCCGGGGCCATCTGCAGGTAGTCGTCGTTGAACACCTCGAAGCTGTAGTCGCCCCGGTAACCGCCGCGATGCAGGCGCCGCACCATGTCCGACAGCTCCAGCGAATGCTCGCCCTCGCCGGGGAAGACGCGCAGGTGGCGCGCCGTCTCCAGCCTTTCCTCTGGGGTGCGGATCTCGCGCCACATGAAGTCCGACAGCTGCACCATGGCGATGCGGCGACCGGGGATGGCATCCAGGTCTTCCAGCGCGCCCCGGTTGGCGAGGATATGGAAGGAATCGATCACCACGCCCAGGTTGGCGTGATCGGCCAGCTCCACCACTTCCCAGGCCTGCATGTACTGGTTGATGTGCCGGCCCCAGGAGAGCGCCTCGAAACCCACGCGGATGCCCAGTGGTACCGCCAGGTTGGCCAGCTTGGCCAGGTCGCGGGCGATGTGGGCGGTGTCGCCGCTGGCATGCTGCGAGGTCGAGGAGCACACCAGCAACAACGGTGCGCCCACGGCCTTGCAGATCTGCAGCAGGTTCTTGGCGACGTCGACCTTGTACTCGTGCAGGGTGCCCTGCAAGCCTTCGTAGTCGCGCATGACCTGGATGCCGGTCACGCGCAGGCCGCTGGCGCGCACCAGCGCCACGGCGGCATCCAGCCCGCCGGGGTAGCCGACCAGGTCCTTGGACCACAGCATGATCTGCGAGAAACCCGCACCGATGGAGGCCTGCAACTTGGACTCCAGCCCACCCGGCAGGGTGATGGTGTCCATGCCGAAATTGTCGAGGTTCACAGGGCCTCCAGGTGACGGAAATCATCGGCCGACACACCCGGCCAGCCAAACAGTTCGAGATACAGCGGCGCCTGCTCGATGAGCATCTCCTTGCCCTTCTGGATGCGGCAGCCCTTGGCCTGGGCCTGTACCAGCAACTGGCTCATCTCGATCTTCATGCCGCAGTCGGCGACGATGGCGTGCGGGCTGATGCCTTCCAGCGCGAAGGGCATCGGGTCGCCCACATGCATGCCCAGCGGCGTGCAGTTGACCAGCAGGTCGAAGCCGCTGGCGTCGGGCTGGGCAAAGCGCACCCGGGTCGCCGGGAAAGCGTCCTGCACGCGGGCCAGCAGTTCTTCGGCACCGGCGCGGTGGGTATCGTAGACACAGATCTCGGCCACGCCCTGCGCCGCCAGCGAGGCTACGATGGCGCAGCCCACGCCGCCGGTGCCCACCACCAGGGCGCGGGTGCGGTTCCATACCAGCGGCGTGTCGCCGACGGTGCGCGCCAGGGCGCGGATGAAGCCCTCGCCATCGATCAGGTCGCCCCGGATGACGCCGTCGGCATCGCGATAGACCGCATTGCAGGCACCGGCCACGCGGGCGCGCAGGGTGGCCTGGTCGACCGCCTCCAGCGTCATGCGCTTGTGCGGGATGGAGACGAAGATGCCACCCACGTTCTCGGTCTTCATGAACATGCGCACCGCTTCGCAGTAACGCTCCGGTTCGATCTTGAACGGGATGACCCGGGCATCCAGATCGTGATGCTTGAAATAGGCATTGAACAGCGTCGGTGCCTTGACCTGCTCCACCGGCCAGCCGATGACCGGGAAGATGCGCGTGGTTCCTGTGATTTCCTTCATGACTTCACTTCCTGTCTTTCTGGCTGCGCACCAGTTCGAAACTGACGCCGCCCTTGTAGAGCTGGGTGAGCGCACCGCGCTCGCTGACCTGGGTAGGCGCACGGTCGACGAAGACCACGCCGCGTTCCTGCAACTGCCGTACCGCCTGCAACACGTCGGGAGCACCCAGACCCAGGCGCAGCAACTCCTCTTCCCAATGGATGTCCTCGGTGCCTTCGGGCGGCTCCACCAGCTGGATGTAGAACTGGCGGCAGGGGCTGACCAGCAGGCTGCCCTTGGGCAGGATGCCGAAGAACTGGCCTTCCGGCAGCACGCTGAAGCCCATCAGCGTCGCGTAGAAATCGATCCACTCGCGCAGCCGGTCCGGCCGCACCGCCTGCACCAGTCCAAAGAAATGCATGTCGGCCAGGGCCGTGGTCTTGCGCCGCTCCTGGCTGGAGGGCTTGAAATCGACGTCGTAGATCGAAAAGTCGCGATAGCGGTCGACGAAATAGAGGATGGAGTCGCCACAGCCATGCACGCCAGGGATGTTCAGTTCCATCGCCCCGGCGCGGGTGGGGATGCCCCAGGCGCCCAGCTCGGTGACGCGGCGATAGGCTTCGTTGGCATCGCGCACGCGCAGGGCGATGGCGCTCAGGTTGGTGGACTGGACCTCGTTGTCGAATCCGGCCCGGGCCGCGGCGTCGGCATTGACGATCACGTTCATCTCGCCCTGGGTATAGAGCACCACCTCGCGCGAACGATGGCGGCCGACCTGCTCGAAGCCCATGCGCTCCAGTACCGCACCCAGCGCCAGCGGCTCGGTGGTGGCGTATTCGATGAACTCGATGCCGTCGATACCCAGTGGATTGGTGGGGACAGGATTGTTTTCTATGGTGTTCATCATGATCCCGATGATTTGTCTCGGAGGCGAGTATAGCCAAGCACCACTCCCTCAAAAAGACCAAAACGTCACTGAACGTGCGATAATCGCGCAAATTGTTCGCCAATCACTCATTTATCGGTTTTTTTTACGATGATCGACCAAAGTCCTGTAGAAATAGACATCCAGAAGCGTGATCTGATCGAAGGCCTGATGAAGGGATTCGACGTCATCACCGCCTTCAACAGCGATTCGCCGCAATTGACCGCCAGCGAAGTGGCCGAGCGCGTGGGCCTGACCCGTAGCGCGGCGCGACGCTACTTGTTGACGCTGGTGCATACCGGCATGGCGGCCTCCGACGGCAAGAAGTTCTGGCTCATGCCGCGCCTGCTGAACCTCGGCCAGTCCTACCTGGAGTCGGCGCGGGTGCCGCGTGCGGTGGTGCCTTTCCTGCAGCGGCTGACCCAGCAATTGCAGGAATCGACCAACTTCTCGCTGCTCGACGGAGATGAGATCGTCTATGTGACGCGGGTCACGGCGGCACAACTGGTCAACGCCGGCTTCGAGCCCGGGACCCGCCTGCCGGCCTACACCACCACCGCCGGCCGCGTGCTGCTGGGCACCCGTGAGGATGCCGAGATACAGGCCTACCTGGAGCGGGTCACGCTGATCCCGCACACCCACATGGCGGTGACCGACAAGGCCGCGCTGTTCCAGGAAATCCTCACCATGCGCAAGCAGGGCTATGGCATCACCGAAAACCAGTTCGAGATGGGCATGCGCGGCGTCGCCATCCCGGTGAAGAACCGCAACGGCCGCGTCATCGGTGCCCTGAGCGTGACCTCCAACATCGCCGCCTGCCCGCGCGAGGAAGCCATCTCGCGCGGCGTGCCGGCACTGCAGACCACGGCCAATACCTTGATGATGTGGGTATGAGGAGCAGGTGATGAGCCAGGTAGACAATCCCCCTATAGCAGATGAGGGTGATGAAGGCGGGCTGGCGCGGCGCGACTGGATCGCCGGGCTGGAGAAGGGCTTGATGATCCTGGAGGCCTTCGACTATGACAACCAGCGCATGACCTCGGCCCAGGTGGCCGCGCGTACCGGCCTGTCGCGCACGGCAGCGCGGCGCTACCTGCTGACGCTGGAACACCTGGGCTACCTGCACAGCGAGGGCAAGACCTTTACGCTGACACCGCGCGTGCTCAAGGTGGGCTGGTCCTATTTCGATTCGGCGCCGCTGCCGCGCATCCTGCAGCCCTTCTTGCAACAGATCACCGGCCAGACCGGCGAGGCCGTCTATGCCAGCGTGCTCGATGGCTGGGACCTGGTCTTCATCGCCCGCAACGGCGCGGCCCGGGTGATGACCACCGGCTTCGTGCTGGGCGCGCGGGTACCGGCGCAACTGGCCTCACCAGGCATCGTGATGCTGGGCGCCCTGCCCGAGCCGCAGGTACGGGAATGGCTGGCCAGTTGCGCGATGACGCCCTTCACGCCGCACACCATCACCGACCCCGACCGCTTGTATGAGGAAATCGCGCGTGCCCGGCAACTCGGCTACGCGCTGGTGGAACAGCAACTGCAGACCGGCGTGCGCGGCATCGCGGTGCCGCTCAAGAACCGCCACGCCAAGGTGATCGGCGCATTGAGCCTGAGCATCCCGATGGCCAGCGAATCACGGGAGCAGGCGCTGGGACGCATCCTGCCGGCCTTGCAGCAGGCGGCCAATGCGTTGATCAATCAGGTTTGACCACCCGGGTTTCATCCTGCTGCAGGTATCGCGACAAAACGGTAGTCAGGCCACAGGGAAGCAGCGTCTCAGAGTTCGGTAAAGACCGTCTCGGCCGCCAGGCGCGACTTGGGCAGCTTGGCATTGAAGTCGTCGGCGCCGTGATAACCCAGGCCGACCAGCACCACGCTGGTGAAGCCCTGCTCGCGCAAACCCAGCTCCTCATCCAGCACCTTGGCATTGAAGCCTTCCATCGGCACCGCATCCACTTCCAGCGCGGCCGCGCCCAGCAGCAGCGTGCCCAGGGCCAGGTAGACCTGCTTCTCCATCCAGTGCTGGGCGTCCTTCAAGTCATAGCGATGCAGGTTGCTGTACATCAGGCGCGAGCCTTGCTGGCCGGCACGCGCTTCGGGGTTGGCGAAGCGGCCGTCGGCCTGTTCCTTGTCCAGCAGGGCCTCCAGGTGGCTGTCGCTGATGCCGGTGCGGGCGCACAGCACCAGCACGTGCGAGGCATTGAGGATCTTGGGCAGGTTGTAGGGATAGCCGGCTTCAGCCGCCTTGCCCACGCGCGCCTTGCCGGCATCGGTACTGGCCAGCACGAAATGCCAGGGTTGCGAATTGACCGAGGACGGCGCCAGGCGCAGCAATTCGCGCAGTTCGGCGATGACGTTGGCGGGAATCTTGCGGCTGGGATCGAAGGCCTTGGTGGAATGGCGCTTGCGGGCGAACTGGAGGAGGCTCATGGAATTTCCTTCAAAAAGGTAGATCGGGTTGCGGGGAGCTGGGTATTCTCTCTGGAGGGCATGATCAGCCATCCCCCGGTTTCAAAAAAGCGGAAGGCGACAGAAACATTTTCAAAATATTTTTGAAAGTAAAATAAGGTCCCTGCCCGATTTTCCTGACCACCATGATCCGACTGGAAGACCTCGCCATCTTCGTCTGCGCCGCCGACAACGGCAGCCTCTCGGCGGCCGCCCGCCAGCATGACGTGACCCCGGCCGTGGCCAGCGCCGCCATGAAACGCCTGGAAGGCGAACTGGGTGCGCGCCTGCTGGCCCGCTCCACCCGCAGCCTGCGCCTGACGCCCGATGGCGAACGCTACCTGCAATACGCCCGCAACGCCCTGGCCGAAGTCAATGCCGGACGCGATGCCGTAGCCCATGGCCGCCGTGTGGTCGGCGGCAACCTGTCGCTGTCGGTGCCCTCGGACTTCGGCCGCAACCTGATGTGCCAATGGCTGGACGAATTCCAGGCCCAGCATCCGGCAGTGAGCCTGCAGGTGCGCATCAGCGATCGCGTGGCCGACATGTTCCGCCAGCCGGTGGAAGTGGCGATCCGCTACAGCCCGCCCGAGGATTCCAGCCTGGTGGCGCTGCCGCTGGCGCCCGACAATCGGCGCGTGCTATGCGCCTCGCCCGACTACCTGGCACGCCACGGCCGCCCGCGCACGCCAGCCGACCTGCGCCAGCACAATTGCCTGCGCTACCTGCTCTCAGACATGCTGCATTCGCAATGGGGATTCTTCAAGGATGGCGCGCCACTGCAGGTACAGGTCAACGGCGACCGCGTCTGCGACGATGGCGAGATGGTGCACCGCTGGGCCGTCGATGGGCGCGGCATCGCCTACAAGTCGCGCCTGGATGTGCTGGCCGACCTGCGCAATGGCAAGCTCGAAGCGCTGCTGCCCGACTACGAAGGCGAAGCCTCGCCGCTGAACCTGGTCTGCACCCACCGCATGAGCCTGTCACCGACAGTGCGGGCCTTGCGCGAACTGCTGGGCGAACGCATCGCCCGCTATCTCACCGACCGCTAGGGTCAGCGGGGTCAGCCCTTGGTCGCCAGGCGGCGCATGCCCAGCGAGGGCAGCGCCGGCAACACCAGGCCCAGGCACAGCAGGCCCATGCCCAGCAGCAGATCCGGCGAGAGCTGCTCGCCGAAGACCAGCGACGACAGCGTCAGGCCCACCACCGGCACGCCCAGCATGCACACCGACACCGTCACCGGCGAAAGGCGCTGGGTCATCTGCAATACGATCAGGAAAGTCAGCGCCGTGGCCAGCGGGCCGGTATAGGCGATCACGCCCCAGGCATGCGGATTGTGCAGGAACACCGGCGCGCCATCGACCGCCAAGGCCAGCGCGCACAGCGGCACGGCCGCCACCAGGGTCTGCCAGGGCAGGAGGTCGAAGTCCAGCTTCACGCCCGGCGTGAGCTTGATCTGCAGGATATTCATGGCCCACGACAGCGAGGCCGCACCCAGCATCAGGTAGCCGATCATGCTGTGCAGGTCGGCATGCAGCAGCGCCGGCAGCACGATCACGGCAATGCCCGCATAGCTGCACACGGTCGCCGCCGATTGCTGGCTGCTCAGCTTGTGCTTCAACACCAGGGCCGCACCCGGCACCACCCAGATCGAGGTGGCATAGGCGATCAGCGAGGCCCGCCCCGGCATGACGAAATGCAGGGCGCCCGTCACCAGCGCCGTGAACAGGCCCATCTGCAAGACCCCCACCCCGGCCACCACCGGCCACTCCTGGCGCGTGGGCAGGCGCAGCTTGCCCAGCACGGCAGCGATGATGAAGCTCAGGATCGCCGCCGACAGGAAGCGACTGGCCGCGAACCACAGCGGCGGGATGAACTGGCTGCCGAACTTCATCACCGGCCAGTTGCCGCCCCAGATGCAGATGGCCAGCACCACGCACACCAGGAACAGGCGACTCATCGGCTTGTGCGGAAGGGAAAGGGAACGCGGTGCAGCAGGGGCGGTGGACATCTCGACTCCAGGGAAGACAACGGAGCGCCAGCGATGCGGGAGAGGCCATGAAAAAAGGCCGTCCGATGCATGTTGCAGCGCATCCAAACGGCCTTCATGGTAGAGAAGAGACGGCAAATAGTGCTGCCGTATTTGACACCGGGAAACCTTGTTTGCGGCATTTCCTGCTGCCAAACCCGATTATTCAAATTATTTATTCGAGCAAACCATTTTGGCGCAGCATGCGCCACTTCCCGGTGCGACCAACAGACGGCCCTACCGTGGTGCAACAGCGCGACTGCTGCGATCCAGCGTAAAGACCCCCACCAGGCGCACCAGCTTGTCGGCCTGCTCCTGCAGCGACTGGGCGGCGGCAGCGGCCTGCTCCACCAGGGCGGCATTCTGCTGGGTGGTCTCATCCATCTGGACGATGGCCTCGCCGACCTGCTCGATGCCCGAGCTTTGCTCGTGGCTGGCAGTAGCGATCTCGTTGACCACGGTGGAGACGCCCTGGATGCTGGAGACCACTTCCTGCATGGTCTGGCCGGCCTGCTGGACCAGCTGGGTACCGGCATCGACCTTGCCCACGGAATCATCGATGAGTTGCTTGATCTCCTTGGCCGCCGCCGCCGAGCGCTGCGCCAGCGAGCGCACCTCGGAGGCCACCACGGCGAAGCCACGTCCCTGCTCACCGGCGCGCGCCGCTTCCACGGCGGCGTTCAGGGCCAGGATATTGGTCTGGAAGGCGATGCCATCGATGACGCTGATGATGTCGACGATCTTGCGCGAGGAGGCATTGATGGATGCCATCGTATCGACCACCTGCCCCACCACTTCACCGCCCTGGATGGCCACCTTGGCGGCACTGGAGGCGAGCTGGTTGGCGTGCTGGGCGTTGGCGGCGTTCTGCTTGACGGTAGAGGTCAGTTCTTCCATGGCCGAGGCGGTTTCCTCCAGCGAGCCAGCCTGCTGCTCGGTGCGGTTGGAGAGGTCCATGTTGCCGTTGGCGATCTCATCGACCGAGGTCTTGATCGACTCGGTGGCGTTCTGGATGCCGTGCACGGTATCGACCAGGCGGTCGCGGGTATAGGCCACGGCCGCCACCAGGCTCTGGTTGTCGCCGCCGGCGGTGCGGATGCTGCCGGTCAGGTCACCGGCGGCAATCTTGCGGGCCATCTCGGCGGCTTCGGTGGGCTCGCCACCGATGGAGCGGAAGATATTGCGCGACACCAGCGCGGCGATCACCGACAGCAGTACCCCCAATGCCACCAGCACCACCACGGCCTGGATCAGGGCGCGACGGAAGTCGGCCTCGATGTCGTCCGAATAGACGCTACAGATCAGGTCCCAGTTCCAGGGCTTGAAGCGCTTGACGAAGCCCATCTTGGGACTGGGCTTGTCGCTGCCCGGACGCGGCCACCAGTATTCCAGGTAACCCTGGCCGGTGGCCGAGGCACCGGTGGCGGCGATCATCTTGTAGAGCGCATTGCCCTTGGCGTCCTTGAAATCGATCATGTTGCGGCCATCGAGCTTGCTGTTGATGGGGTGCATCACGATGGTCGAGTCCGCGCCCACGAGCGTGGCGTAGCCATCACCGGTATAGCGCTGGTCGCGCACGCGAGCGATGGCGCCCTTCTGCGCTTCCTCGTGGGAGATCTTGCCTTCGGATTCCAGCTTGGCATAGCCGGCCACGGTGGTATAGGCCATTTCAGTGACGTCCTCCAGGCCGCGCTGGCGCTCGGCAATCTGCAGGTCACGGGTCTGGTAGGCATGCCAGACCGAGAGGAACAGCAAGGCCATCCAGGAAAACACCAGGGGAAGCCAGAGTTTTTTCTTCAGCGAGAGATTGTTCATCATGGGCGGTGGAGGTGGTCATGGGAAAAATGGCGGGATGACACGACCACGCTGCCCCGATTTGCTGCCCGGCAATGCATGATGTCCCCTCCCCCCATCTGTATTACGGCCGACAAACTGTCCTGCTGAAGGGTAACCTATAAATAGTCAATAAATTGTTTATATTTTGTTTTCATCAAGGAATGTGTTGTTTTGGCCGCGCCGGATCCGGCAAGCCGCAGGGCAGGAACTGGCCCCGCCCGAAGGCGCTGGTGGCCTTGCCGTCGTCCCACACCACCTCGCCGCGCGAGATCGTCATGACCGGCCAGCCGGTCAGTTGCATGCCCTCGTAGGGGGTGTAATCGACGTCATGGTGCAACATCGCATTGCTGACAGTGACCTGACGATGCGGATCCCAGATGGCAATGTCGGCATCGCTGCCGATGGCGATGGTGCCCTTGCGCGGATAGAGGCCATACATCTTGGCCGGATCGGTCGCGGTCAGGGCGACGAAGCGATTAAGGTCGATGCGGCCCTTGACCACCCCTTCGGAGAACAGGATAGGCATGCGCGTCTCCAGCCCCGGCGTGCCGTTGGGAATGTAGCGGAACGGCACTTCCTTGCCGCCCGGCTTCTTGCCCTGCGGGTCCTCGTAGCGGAACGGTGCATGGTCCGACGAGAACACCGTGAACAGCCCGCTGGCCAGACCATCCCAGACATACTGCTGGTTGGCCTTGTCACGCGGCGGCGGACTGCAGACGCACTTGGCGCCATGGTAGCCATCGTCCAGATGATCGGCGGTCAGCACCAGGTATTGCGGGCAGGTCTCGGCATGGATGCGCAAGCCATGGCCGTGCGCCCAGCGGATCTGCTCGATGGCTTCCTTGCCCGAGACATGCACGATCAGGATGGGCACATCCACCAGCTCCGAGAGGGCAATGGCGCGATGCGTGGCCTCGCGCTCCACCAGCATCGGGCGTGAATGGGCGTGGTACTTGGGTGCGGTCAGGCCGGCCTCCTCCAGCTGCTCGGTCAGCCAACCGATGCAGTCGGCGTTTTCCGCATGCACCATCACCAGTGCGCCCTCGCGCCGGGCCAGGGCCAGCAGGTCGAGGATCTGGCGGTCGTTGAGCTTGAGATCGTCATAGGTCATGTAGATCTTGAAGGAGGTATAGCCCTCCCGCACCAGCTGCGGCAGTTCTTCCTTCAAGACCTTCTCGCTGGGATCGCTGATGATCATGTGGAAGGCGTAGTCGATTACGGCGCGGCCCTCGGCGCGACGATGGTAGTCTTCCACCGCCGCCCGCAGCGAACCGCCCTTGGCCTGAGCCGCGAACGGGATCACCGTGGTGGTGCCGCCGCAGGCCGCCGAGAGCGTGCCGCTCCTGAAATCGTCGGCCATCTTCAGGCCCTCTTCCATGGGCTGGTCCAGGTGGCAATGCGCATCGACGCCACCGGGCAGCACCAGCTTGCCGCTGGCATCGATCTCTTCGCGACCGCGCGGGAGATCGCACCCCAGCATGACGACCTTGCCGTCCTTGATGCCGACGTCACATTGCATCAGGTCCGAGGCGGTTGCTACCGTACCGTTGCGGATCACCAGGTCAAAGCTATCCATCCGTCTTCCTTTCGATGTGGCCAATCTGGCGTGGCATCACGCCACGTCGCGGAACAGGCTGCCCCAGTGGCGGATGCGCGAGGGATCGGCGCCGGCCTGCTTCAGCGACTTCCACACCACCGTGGAAATGGTGTCGTAGATGGGAATGCCGACCTCGCGCTCCAGCTCCTCCACCAGCGGCGCGCCGCGCAGGTTGGTGCAGAAGATGGTGATGGCCTGCGGCTTGTCGCGGGCCACTTCGCGCACCATGGCGCGCAGTTCCTCGGCGCCCACTTCGGAGAAGGAGAAGTTGTCCTGCTTGCGCAAGTGGCGCTCGGCCACGCACTCGTAGCCGGCGCCAGCATAGTTGCGGATGATGGCGGCCTGTACATCGTCGAGGTAAGGCGTCACCAGGCCGAAGCGCTTCACGCCGGTGAGGTCGAAGATCTCGTTGAGGGCCAGTACCGAAGTGCAGGCCGGGATACCGGTGGCCTCGGTGATGCGGGCGCACAGCCGTTCATCAGCCTCGAAACCGAGCCAGCCGGAGGACGTCCCGTTCCAGCCGATGCTGCCGACCTTGGCATGCGATAGCAGTTCGGCGGCGCGCAGGATCTCGCTGTCATCGAACTGCGCCAGCGCCTGATTGGACAAGGCGATCTCGGTCACGCGAAAACGTCCGAAGTGGGCGCTGGCCTCGGGAATGTCGGCCAGCATGGCGGTGGTAACCGGCTCCAGCGTGGTGTTGGAGGACGGCGTGAGCATGCCGAGCAGGGTGCGTTGGGTCATGGTGTTTCCTTTCAGGCCGCCAGCAGGGCGGCATCGGCATGGGCCAGCGCCGCTTCCTCGCGGATCAGGCCCAGTATGTGGCGTTTGGCGTGGTTGAATTCCTGGGTGGTGGTATCGCGCGGACGCGGCAGGTCGATGTCGATCAGCTCGCGCATGCGCCCCGGACGATGGGTCATCACCGCCACCTTGGTGGCCAGGATCAACGCCTCGTCCACGCTATGGGTGACGAAGACGATGGTGCCCTCGTAGCGCTGCCACAGGGCCACCAGTTCTTCCTGCATTTCCATCTTGGTCTGGGCGTCGAGGGCGGCGAAGGGTTCGTCCATCAGGATCACCGAGGGGTTCTGCAACAGCGCGCGGGCAATCCCCACCCGCTGCGCCATGCCGCCCGAGAGCTCATTGGGATAGTGGTTCTCGAAGCCCTTGAGCTTGACCGTCTCGATGAAAGGTTGGGCCGCCGCGCGCCGCTCGGCCGCGCTCTTGCCCTGCAGCTTGAGGGAGAAGGCGACGTTGTCCCACACCGGCAGCCAAGGCATCAGGTTGGCCTGCTGGAACACCATGCCGCGGTCGGCGCCCGGCCCGGTGATGGCGCGCCCGGCCACCTTGACCTCGCCGCTGGTGGGGAACTCGAAACCGGCGATCATGTTCAGCAGCGTGGACTTGCCGCAGCCGGAAGGGCCCAGCAGGCAGAGGAATTCCTTCTTCTCCAGCTTCAGGCTGACATGGTCGATGGCCAGCATGTCGGTGCCGCGCTTGCGGTCCTTGAAGACCTTGACGATGTCGTTCAATTCGATGAATGCCATGATGTGTTTTCCTTGGTCGGTGCGTGGCGCAGGCGCCGGCTCAGCCCTTGCCCTGCACGGTGGAGACATGCTGCCAGCGCAACATGGAGTTCATGATCTGCTTCAGGATCCAGTCGGCCAGGAAGCCCAGCAAGCCGATGCTGATCATGGCCGCGATCACCAGGTCATAGCGCAGGAAGTAATACGAATCCCACAGCGCATACCCGAGCCCGCTCTTGACCGCCACCATCTCGGCCGTGACGGTGAGCATCCAGGCGCTGCCGATGCCGATGCGCAAGCCCGCGAAGATGCTGGGCATGGCCGCTGGCAGAATCACGAAGCGCAGCAGCTGCCCCTGGCGCGCCCCGGCCATGGCAGCGGCGCGCAGGAGGTTGCGGTCGGCTGTCTTCACGCCATGCACGGTGTTCATCAGGATGGGGAAGAAAGCCCCCAGGAACACCAGGAAGATGGCCGGCTTGTTGGCGATGCCGAACCAGATGATGGCCAGCGGGATCCACGACACCGGCGGCACCGGCCGCAGCATCTGCACCGTGGGCTCGATGGCGCGCTCGACCCAGCGCCACCAGCCGATGGCCACGCCCAGGGCGATGCCCGAGACGGCGGCGATCAGGTAACCGGCAGTCACGCGCAGGCAACTGGCCATGGCGTCATAGATCCATTTGCCGCTGCTGTCCTGAGCCGACTCGTTGATGCCGAAGATCCAGTCCATCCAGGTCGAGAAGACCCGCGATGGTGCCGGCAGCAGCGAGGCCGGAATCATCCCCGAACGGGAGAAGGCCTCCCAGGACAAGACCAGCAGCAGCGGCACGGCAAAGCGCCACTTCGCCTCGGACAGGGAGTGCTTCAATCCACTCATGATGATTCCTTCCTCGTGGGGGTGCGGATGTGCGGATGTGCGGATCAATAACCGAGTTCGGTCTTGGGCTTGCCGGTGACGCTCATCAGGAAGCTGTAGTCCATGTTCTTCTCGGCCAGCGAGGAGACATCGCTGGAGACGTACTTGAGGTCCTTCATCATCACGGCGATCGCCTTGGTCTGGGTGCGGTACATGCGATAGTCGGGATAGGCGTTGTTGAGCGCCTCGGTGGCGATCTTGGGATCCAGGCCGGTGCCCTTGACGATGCTGTTGATCCAGCCCTGCTTGTCCTTCTGCAAGCCATCGACCAGCCGGACCACGGCCGCCACGGTTTCCTTGACCTCAGCCGGATGCTCCTTGATCACATCCGAGCGCGTCACGATCAGGTTGGTCAGACGCCCTGCCGCCTGGTCATACGGATAGGCGAAATGCTTGCCCACGCCGGTCATGCGGATCTGCGAGGCAAAGGGTTCGACCGAGCAGATCAGCTCCACCTCGCCGCGCGACAGCGCCGCTGCGTGATCGGAAGGATTGGGGATGTTGACGAACTGCACGTCCTTGGACGGATCGATGCCGTGGCCAGCCAATTCACCGCGCATGTGCAAGTCCTGCGCGTTACCGCGCGAGGCGGCGATGCGGAAGGGCTTGCCCTGGGCCTTGTAGTCGGCGATCAGCTTCTTCAAGCCGGCCCAGTCATCGGAAGCCAGCTTGTTGTCCTTGCCCACCAGCATCTCGGAACCGCCATTGACCTGGCCCGACACCGCCACCAGGTCGAAGCCCTTGTCCAGCCCGCTGACATAAGCCAGGTAAGTGACCTGGGCGATATCGACGCTCTTGGACACCAGCGCCGTCAAGGCATCGCTGCCGGCGGTGAAGTTGATGCCCTCGATGTCCACGTTCTGCGCCAGCGCCGGCACCATCGACATGGCCATGCAGTGCGCGCACTTGGCATAGGCCAGCTTGATCTTGGGCTTGGCCTGCGCCGCCGCAGAACCGGCAAGCAGGCTGCCACAGGCCAACAGCGCAGCCAGCGCGGCAGCCTTGAAGTACAGACCGGACAGGGACTTGCGGACTTGCTTTTGCATCGGCTTTTGCATCGTTTTCTCCCAGGGGTGAATGGCAGGCCACTAAATTGTGACAATCCAAAAATCTATTGCCACCATTTATGCAAGTGCTGTGCCAGCACTGCATTACCCTGTCCCGGGTGATGAAAAAGTCTGCTGCAAGTCTTTTCCATGCTGGCTTTCGGCTTGGCCGACGCTAGCTTGCCGCAGGGAAAATCCGCCCTACCCCGCACCAAACACGCTCCTGCAGGTGGAGGCAGGCGGAAATCCGCCCCAGCGAAGTGCATACAGGATGCACCAATTTTGTGTGGATAAATTTAGGCTTTTGTGACAATCATATCCCACAATTTTCCGCTATCATGACGGCCACAGAGACCACCAGCGCGCCGAGACGACATGAGCACCAGTACCGCAACATCCCCTCGCAAGAAAGCGACCCGGCAAGACAACCCGGACAGCAGTCCGCTGCCGGGTCAGGTGTTCAGCACGCGCCCCATGGCGGGCGACGCCATCTACGAACGCATCCTGGGCGCGATCATGGAGCACCGTCTCACGCCCGGCACCAAGCTGGTGGAAGAAAAGCTGGCAGGGATCTTCGGCGTCAATCGCACCCGCGTGCGCGAGGTGCTGGCGCGGCTGGCGCATGAGGGGCTGATCGCCACCATCCCCAATCGCGGCGCCTTCGTGGCCAGCCCGACACCGGAAGAAGCGCGCAACATCTTCGCCGCCCGGCGGCTGGTGGAACCGGCGCTGCTGCGGCACCTGTGCGAAAACACCCGGCCCGAGCACATCGCCCAGTTGCGCGCCCATGTGGAAGAAGAAGCGCGCGCACGCGCCAGCAATGACCGGCGCGCCATCATCCGCCTCTCGGGCGAATTCCATATCCGCATCGCCGACATGGTGGACAACCCGGTCATGAGCAAGATGATGCGCGAGCTGGCCTCGCTCACCTGCCTCATCATCGTGCTCTACGACTCGCCGACGGTGCCGGCCTGCACCCACGACGAGCATGGCGAGATCATCGATGCCATCGCCGCAGGCCGCACCGAAGACGCCGTCGCCACCATGCTGGAACACCTGCATCACATCGAAGCCGTGCTGGACATGTCCACCCCGCAAGGCGAGGACGAAGACCTGGAAGCCATGCTGGGCATGGTGTGAGCCCACGCAGCCGATGACGCCCTTGCGGCTTACTTGAGGCGGGTCCAGTAGGCGCTGTAGCGCGCCAGCCATTGCGCGCTGAGGGCGCGGTTGTCGTCATCGTCGGGATGGAATCCCGGCTTGAGGTAAGCCAGCAGCGGCCCGGTGCAACGCCGCAGCATGCCCTGCCCGCCGCACCAGAAACGCCAGGCCGAACCCCAGGTCGCCAACCGCCACAGGCTGCGGTCGCGGCGCAGGTTGTCCAGGGTCTGGCGGGTGCTGTCGATGGCAAAGATGGCAAACACATAGGCATACCAGGCGATGCGACGCAGGCTGCCGCCACCCAGCACGCGGTAGAGATCGAAGGCGATGGTCTTGTGCTCCATCTCCTCGGCGGCGTGCCAGTTCCACATCCTCTGCAGTTTTTCCTCAGCCCCCTCCATCCATTGGTAACGCAGCGTGGCATCGGCCAGCGCGGCGGTGAAATGCTCATAGGCGGCCGTGACGGCCAACTGGTTCAGGGGCGACAGGCCGATGCGCCGGCAGCGCTCGACGCGCCGCTGTGCCCAGTGCTGCCAGCGGTTGCGCAGGCCCTGCCCTTCCAGGTGACGGTTGTACAGCCCGTGCAGATGGCGATGCGTGGACTCCTGGCCGATGAACTGCACGCACAACGCGCGCAAGGCGGCGTGTTGCGGCTTGTCCTCCAGCACCGCGACACCGGCGCGCACCGAGTCGATGAAGAACTGCTCACCGACCGGGAAACTCATCGATAGCGCATTGAAATACATGCTGCGATAGGCATCACCGCCGTGCCAGTGGCGAGCGAATCCGCTGGCGAGGTCGATGCTGAGTTTGCGGACGGGCAGATCGGTGAGCGGCTGGGTGGTCATGGTGTGTTAGTCAGGCATTGATGTATCGGCTAAATATGAGCATTATTCAGTTTCGTTACATCTCCCTCAACTCGTTTCGGGCTCAGTTTTCCACCATGGCACTTTCGCACAGGAAAAAACCGCCGCAAGCCGCGCAGGCCATGCGCAAGCAGCCGGTGCAGGATCGCGCCCAGCGCACCATCGAGACCATTTTCGATGCCACTGCTCAGTTAGTCGATGAACATGGCGAGACCCAGCTGACCACCAACCGGATCGCCGAACGGGCCGGGTTTTCCATCGGGACGCTGTACCAGTATTTCCCGACCAAGGAAGCCATCCTGCTGGCCATGATCCATCGCGGGCGGCGACGCGTCATGGATGAGATGCAGGCTTCCATGCAGAAGGCCGTGGCCGATGGGGTGGCGCCTGAACGCATCATCCGGGAACGCATCCGCTTCCTTATCGAAGCCTTCGGGGCGGGCGGGATGTTCAAGCGCTCCATGATCCGGCTGGCCTGGCGTATGGATCACCACGAGAACATCATGCAGGCCATGCGGGAAGGGGCTGAACATGTGGCCGTCGCATTGGCTCAGGTCGACGCGCCGGGGTTTCGGGCGCCTTCTGCAGCGAGCATGTTTGTGTTGACGCGGGCGGTGATGGGGGTGATTCGTAGTGCTTCCCTGGAGGAGTCGCCTTTGCTGGGGACCAGGCAGTTTGAGGATGAATTGGTGCGGTTGGCTTTGGGGATGTTGAGGGAGTAATACTTTTCTTTTTTATTTCTAAGGTTCTTGGGTAGTCTGCACGGAATGCTTGTGTACGCTCTAGCTTAATACTTATCTTTCTCCGGTCGGAACGGAGCGCCGGGGGCGGCCCGGCAGCCGCTCACTTTCTTTGGCCCGCCAAAGAAAGTAAGCAAAGAAAACGGCCCCCAAGTGCCAGCCCTCCTGCGGAGGGTTCCCGACGGAGTGGGGTAACAAGTGGGGAAAATAGATTCGCTTCGCTCAAACTATTTTCCTGATCCACTTGTCACCCCACTCCGTCGGCTGGCCCCAAGGGGGACCCCGGACGGCTCGCCTTCGGCTTCGCCCTGTCTCCGACTCGCCTCCGGCTTCGGCTTTCCTTTCTTCGCCTTCGATACGTCGCTGCGCGACTACTCAGTCCGAACGGATAGTAAATAATTTAGAAAAATAGAACCCACCCTCAACCACCGATCAAAGAAAAATCGATGCCGCAGGCGAGCCCACCCAAAGCCGAAGGCGAGTCGGAGACAGGGCGAAGCCGAAGGCGAGCCGGTTGCCTGTCCGCTTCTGACCCGCCGCGTCAGCGCTTACCAAGACGGATCAGGAAAATAGTTTGAGCGAAGCGAATCTATTTTCCCCGTCTTGGTAAGCGCTGACGCGGGGACCCTCCGAAGGAGGGCGGAGGCAGCAGCGGTCGCCTTCTTTTGCTTACTTTTCTTGGCGAGACAAGAAAAGTGAGCGGCTGCCGGTCCGCCACCGGCGCTCCGCTGCGACCGGAGAAAGATAAGTATTAAGCTAGAGCGTACACAAGCATTCCGTGCAGACTACCCAAACCTAAAAAAAACCAAGAACAAAAAAAAATGCCGCCCCCAAAAAACAGGACGGCATCCAACAACAGAGTGCAAAAAAACTTAGTTCCTGAGCGTAGTCAGCCCTTGAGCAGCCAGCGCCTTAAGCCACCCCAGCCCAGCAGAAGTAGCCCCAGCAGGATTGTATTCACAGCCAATCCACCCCTGATACCCCAGAGAATCGATCAGCTTGAGCAGATAGGGATAATTGAGTTCACCGACATCCGGCTCATGCCGCTCGGGCACACCGGCGATCTGGATATGACCGATACCAGGCATATCGCGCTTCAACTTGACAGCGACGTCACCCTCGACGATCTGGCAGTGATAGCAATCGAACTGCACCTTAAGATTAGGCGCCCCCACCTCGGCACAGATCGCCTGAGCGTCGTCCTGGCGATTGAGGAAGAAACCGGGGATATTACGGGTATTGATAGGCTCGATGACCACGGTCAAGCCAGCAGACTCAGCCTGATGCGCGGCATAAGACAGGTTATCCAGATAGACAGCGCGATGACGCGCACGATCCTGCTCCGGCTTGATCAGCCCTGCCATCACATGCAGGGTCTGGTTACCGATCACCGACGCGTACTGCAACGCGGTATCGATACTGCGCTTGAACTCATCCTCACGCCCCGGCAAGGAAGCGATACCCCGCTCACCCGCCGCCCAGTCCCCTGGAGGCGCATTGAACAATGCCTGGGTCAGGCCATTGGCCTCCAGGCGCGACTTGATCTCTTGCGGCTGATAGTCATACGGGAACAGGAACTCGACGCCGGAAAAGCCATCCTTGGCGGCGGCGGCGAAGCGGTCCAGGAAATCGTGTTCCACATACATCATGCTCAGGTTGGCGGCAAAACGCAGCATCGGGTTCTCCTTGATAACGAGGGTGCCAGTGTAGCGCGTCCAGCGCCACCACCGGCGGTGCAGAAAACGTCAACGCCCGCAACCGCGTGCAGGCGGGCGTCGACCAGGGACTAGCCTTACTTGTTGACCACGCCCGGCTTGGTCACCAGGGTGGCAATCGAACCCACCACCAGCATGATGGCCAGCATGTACATGCCGGTCGCATTGCTATGGGTCAAGTCCTTGAAATAACCGATCAGGTAGGGACTCACGAAACCAGCCAGGTTACCCACCGAGTTGATGGCCGCAATACCCACTGCAGCAGCAGCACCCGACAGGAAAGCCGTCGGCAGCGACCAGAACAGCGGTGCGCAGGTCAGCACGCCAGCAGCAGCCAGCGACAGCGCGGCAATCGAGATCACGGTGTTGTCGGCAAACAGCGCCGCACCGATGAAGCCCACGCAACCCATCATGGCCGGCACCACCAGGTGCCAGCGACGCTCACGCAGACGGTCGGCGCTGCGGCCGATCAGGTTCATGGCGATGATCGCGCAGCCGAACGGGATGGCCGACAGCAGGCCGATCTGCAGGTTGCCCGTCACGCCGGTGGCCTTGACCAGGGTCGGCATCCACAACGTCAGGCCGTACTGGCCCATCACGAAGGAGAAGTAGATCAGGCACATCAACCACACGCGACCATCCTTGATGATGGCGCCGAAACCATGCTTGCTTTCCTTGCCCTTGGCGTCGCTGTCGATGTCGGCCTGCAGCACCTTCTTCTCGTCGTCAGAAAGCCACTTGGCGCTCTTGACGTCGTTGTCCAGGTACAGCAAGGTCACCAGGCCGATCAGCACGGCCGGGATGGCTTCGATCAGGAACATCCACTGCCAGCCTTCCAGGCCGCCATTGTGGTGGAAGGCGTCCATGATCCAACCCGACAGCGGATTGCCCAGGATGCCGGCCACCGGAATGCCCGACATGAACACCGCGATCACCTTGGCACGACGGTGCGAAGGGAACCAGTAGGTCAGGTACAGGATGATGCCGGGATAGAAACCGGCCTCGGCCAGGCCCAGCAGGAAGCGCAGGATGTAGAACTGGGTGGCGTTCTGCACGAACATGAACACCGCCGACAGCAGGCCCCAGGTAATCATGATGCGGGCGATCCAGATGCGCGCGCCCACCTTGTGCATCAGGATGTTGCTGGGTACTTCGAAGAGGAAGTAACCGATGAAGAACAGGCCGGCACCCAGGCCGAACACGGTTTCCGAGAAGCCCAGGTCTTGCGACATCTGCAGCTTGGCAAAGCCGACGTTGACGCGATCGAGGTAGGCGATCACGTAGCACAGCATCAGGAACGGCATGATGCGCCAGAAGACTTTCTTGTACAGGCCGTCCTTGGCCTGCTCTTTGGCGTCGGGGACGACGCCGGTGGTGCTCGCGGTGGTCATGATGTTACATCTCCCTAAGAGTGTCGCGGCCGCTTAGCAGACGGCCGCTGGTTGCTTGGCGCCCGTCGGTGGACGGGCAATTTGTGGATTCAACCGGACTGGCCAGAGGGCTTTGGCGGCCCATCTGCCGTCGACATTGATTGACCGGTCTTGCGCCGGCTTGCGGTTCCCCCGCGCCCCTGTTTTTGCAGGGGCGCAAGAGGGGCAGGACGGTCAACGTATGACCGCCCTGCATGCGTTGTTGCCATTGGGTGGGGGCGCAGCCCCGGCCTTACCAGCGTGCCTTGAAGGTGTCGCGCAGCTCTTGCAGCGCCGGCTCTTCCAGACCAGTGGCGCGGCCACCGGCCAGGTGCCACAGCTTGGCGGTTTCTTCCAGCTCTTCCAAGGCAAAGGCCGCCTTGGAGACCGAGCTTTCCCATACCACCGGACCCAGGCGTTCCAGCAACACGCCGCGCACCTGGGTGGCGATCTTCGCTACCTGCTCGGCCACTTCCGGGGCGCCCGGGCGGGCGTAGCGGATCAGGGGGATATGGCCGACCTTCATCACGTAGTACGGCGTGATCGGCGGCAGCACATCCTGCTCCTGCCACACACCGTTGATGGTCAGGCTGACCAGGTGCGTGGAGTGGGTGTGCACGACGGCGTGCATCTCGGGATTGTTGTCGTAGACGGCGCGGTGCAGCACCAGGGTCTTGGAGGGCTTGTCGCCCGAGACCCATTCGCCGGCCGCATTGACCTTGGAGATGGCCGCCGGATCGAGGAAGCCCAGGCAGGCGTCGGTGGGCGTGATCAGCCAGCCGTCATCCAGACGCGCGCTGATGTTGCCGGCCGAACCGACCGTGTAGCCGCGCTGGTAGAGCGAGGCGCCGATGCGGCAGATCTCTTCGCGCAACTTGCTTTCGTTGGTGGTCTGGCTCATGCGCTCTTCCCGTCCAGGTAACGCAGTGCCTTCTCGAAGAAGTCGACGCTGCCGAAGTTGCCCGACTTCAGCGCCAGGGCAACCGGTTGCTCGTCCAGGGTGGCGGTGGCCGGCACGCCCGGGTCGATCTGCGGGCCGATGCGCAGTGCGCGCACGTCCAGCGCCTGCACCACCGCGCCAGAGGTCTCGCCGCCGGCGACCACGAACTGGCGCACGCCGCGTTGCTTCAGAGCCGCGGCAATCGAGGCCAGGGCCTGCTCGACCAGGTGACCGGCCTTGGCCACGCCCAGTTCCTTCTGCACGGCCTTGACTTCGTCGGGGGTGGCGGTGGCGTAGATCAGTACCGGCTCATTCTTGATGCGTTCATCGGCAAAGGCCAGGGCCTGGCCGACCACGTCTTCGCCACGGGCCAGGGCCAGCGGGTCGATGCGGAAGGCGGGACGCTTGGCCTTCCACTCGGCTACCTGTGCATTGGTGGCCTTGGAAGCGGAACCGGCCAGCACCACGGAGAGACCATCGACCTTGGGCAGTTGCGCGGCTTCGCCGGCAGCATGCAGCAGGCCGGCACGGCGGAAGTTCTCGGGCAGGCCCAGGGCCACGCCGGAACCACCGGTAATGAGCTTCAGTTCAGCGCAGGCTTCGCCCAGGGTGAACAGGTCCTTGTCGGAGACGGCATCGGCGATGGCCATCTTCACGCCCTCGCCGCGCAGGGCGGTAAAGCGCTCCTGGGTCGCGGCAGCACCACGGGCCACGGTGTCGTAGCGCACCAGGCCGACCTTGGACTCGGTCTGGCGCTGCAGCACGCGCACCAGGTTGGCGTCGGTCATCGGGGTCAGCGGATGGTTTTCCATGCCCGATTCGTTCAGCAGGGCATCGGCCACGAACAGGTAGCCGCGATAGATGGTGCGACCGTTTTCCGGGAAGGCCGGGCAGGCGATGGTGAAGTCCTCGCCCAGTTCCTTCAACAGCGCATCGGTGACGGGACCGATGTTGCCTTCGTCGGTGGAATCGAAGGTCGAGCAGTACTTGAAGAAGAACTGCGTGCAACCCTGCTGTTGCAGCCAGCGCAGCGCGGCCAGCGATTGCGCGATGGCCTCGGCCGCCGGGACGGTGCGCGACTTCAGCGCGATCACCAGGGCGTCAGCGGCTACGGCCGGCATCTCGGCAGGTACGCCGATGGTCTGCACGGTGCGCATGCCACCACGGACCAGCATGTTGGCCAGGTCGGTGGCACCGGTGAAGTCATCGGCGATGCAGCCGAGCAAGGGACGGGATTGGGACATGTCGGGCTCCTCTTGGATACGGTCGTACGGTCGCTGCGGATTACTTGGCCTTGGCCGGCGGCAGGTCGATGCCGGGGAAGATCTTGATGACGGCCGAATCATCCTCGCCGCCATGACCGGCGGTAGAGGCCATCATGAACATCTGGTGGGCAGCGGCCGACAGCGGCAGCGGGAACTTGCTGCGGCGGGCGGTATCGAGCACCAGGCCCAGGTCCTTGACGAAGATGTCCACGGCCGACAGCGGGGTGTAGTCGCCGTTGAGGATGTGCGGCACGCGGTTCTCGAACATCCAGGAGTTGCCGGCGCTGTGGGTGATGACCTCGTAGAGCGCATCGGGATTGACGCCTTCGCGCAGGCCCAGGGCCATGGCTTCGGCCGAGGCGGCGATGTGGACGCCGGCCAGCAGCTGGTTGATGATCTTGACCTTGGAACCGATGCCATGGGCATCGCCCAGGCGGTAGACCTTGCCGGCCATGCCGGCCAGCACGTCTTCGATCTTGGCGTAGACCTCGGCGGGGCCGGAGGTCATCATGGTCATCTCGCCCGAGGCGGCGCGCGCGGCACCACCGGAGACCGGTGCGTCCAGCAGCAGCAGGCCCTGCTCGGCCAGGCGCTGGCCCAGTGCGATGGCGAAGTCCGGCGCCACGGTGGCGCTGGAGATGACCACGCTGCCCGGCTTCATCTGGGCCACCGCGCCGTTTTCACCGAAGAGCACGGTCTCGGTCTGGGCCGCGTTCACCACCAGGGTGATGACCACATCGACCTTGCCGGCCAGCTCGGCCGGGTTGGCGCAGGCCACGCCACCGGCGGCGGCGAACTTGTCCAGCACTTCCTGGCGCACATCGCAGGCATGCACGTTGAAACCGGCACGCAACAGCGAGCTGGCCACGCCATAACCCATGGCACCCAAACCGATCACACCTACATTCCTGGACATAATTGCCTCCGCGTTGATGGCGCCGCTGCCAATGGATGAAGGCAGGACATTGCGCCGGGTTGATGATGCAACGCCGGCAGGGGCCGGCGTTCGAATTCCACAATCAGATAAATCTTTTAAATCATTTTCTGCTTTTCAGGCACAAGGCCGGTCCTTCTCAGGACTGGCCCTGGCTCAGGCGCCTTGCCGCATTGAACATGTGCGTCTGCGCGGCATTGCGTGCGGCCATTTCATCGCCGGCACGGATGGCCGCGACGATGGCCTCATGCTCTTCGCGCACCTGGCGCGAGAAATCCTCGTAACGCGCTTCGTTGCCACGCGTCACCGCCGTGGCTGCTTCCAGATACTGGGACAGGAACTCCAGCGTCTTGATGAAGTAAGGGTTGCGCGTGGCCTGTGCCAGTGCGCGGTGGAAGGCCACATCGGCCGCCACGCCGTCGCCACCGCCGATCACGTCCTCACCGATCTGCGCCAGCGCCGCCTCGATGGCCTTGAGGTCATCGTCGCTGCGGCGCTTGGCCGCCTGCGCCGCCACCTCGGCCTCGATGGCGCGACGCAGTTCGACAATCTGCAAGACCGCCTCGGGCGAGCTGACCTCGGTGTAATCGATACGCAAAGGCTTGATGCCCGCCTGCTCGGTGACGAACACGCCGCTGCCCTGACGCGGTTCGACCACGCCCTCATGCTTCAGACGCGCAATGGCCTCGCGCACGACCGTGCGGCTGACACCGAACTGCTGCGCCAGCACCGCCTCCGTGGGGAGCTTGCTGCCCCGGGGGAAGGCGCCACCGTCGATGTTTTCCAGTAATTGCCTGGCCACAGTGTCACTGAGGGCCTGTGCGGGGATTTTCTGAAACATGCTGTCTCGTAGTCGTTTTAGTCAGGTTATCCGGTCATCATACAAATTTATTCCAGAGCCGGCAATCCGATTTTTTCTCTTTACGCGGAGTAACAGCCTTGTTTGACTGAAAATAGAAGAAATTGAACTCACTTATAGTGATATATGCGCGAGTTCGCTCCAGACATCAATATTGCGAATAACAGCCCACCTCTTCCGCGCAGCCCCCAAAGCGGTGCGCGCGGCTCTACAATCGGGGCTGTTGCCTGTTCGCCATTGCCACTTGCCACTTCCCTGCACCGGAATCGCCGCATGCCCTACGACCTCTCAGACAAGCTTGTCATCGGAATTTCCTCCCGCGCCCTGTTCGACCTGGAGACGGAAAACGCCATCTACACCGAACAAGGCGTGGACGCCTATGCCCACTACCAGCGCGCCCACGAAAACGATGCCTTGCAACCCGGCACGGCCTTTCCGCTGGTCAAGGCGCTGTTGCAGTTGAATGAACTCATTCCCGGTCGGCGCCTGGTGGAGGTGGTGGTGATCTCGCGCAACACGCCCGACACGGGCCTGCGCGCCTTCAACGCGATCGCCGCCCACAAGCTCGACATCAGCCGCGCCGCCTTCACCGGCGGTGCCGCGACCGCGCCCTACCTGCAGCCGTTCAAGATCGACCTGTTCCTCTCGCGCGATACCGGTGACGTGCAGGAAGCCATCGATGCCGGCGTGGCTGCCGCCCAGCTCTATGAGGCGCCACTGGACTACAGCGCACCGGACAACCAGATCCGCATCGCCTTCGATGGCGACGCCGTGCTGTTCTCGGCGGAGTCCGAGCGCATCTTCAAGGAAAAGGGACTGGATGCCTTCGCCCGCCACGAGCAGCGCAACCGCAAGAAGGCCATGAAGGAAGGGCCGTTTGCCAAGCTGCTGCTGGCGCTGTCGGAAATCCAGAAACAGTTTCCGCCCAAGGAGTGCCCGGTGCGCATCGCCATCGTCACGGCCCGCAACAGTCCGGCACACCAGCGCGTGATCCATACGCTGCGCACCTGGAACGTCAATGTGGACGAAGCCTTCTTCCTCGGCGGCTTGAACAAGTCCGAGGTGCTGCAAGCCTTTGGCGCGCACATGTTCTTCGATGACCAGGAGGGGCATGTGCAGAAGGCGGCGGTGGTGGTGCCGTCGGGACGGGTGCCTTACAAGGGGGGAACGCTGGAAGGACTGCGCACCGCCCGGGTGCGCACGGTCAAGAGCTGAGCGGGGTATCGCCAGAAAAGCAGCTTGCGCTTTGCAGCGCCAGGGGCAGGACCGCCACAGGTCCGCCCCCATGAGGTTCCGAGCCACTCTCCATGACAACAACTACATCGATCCATGCCGACCCAAGCACTGCACATCGCCCCGCCACCTGCGCAGCCACACGCCATCGTCCTCGGTCCGCTACTGTCCGCGCTGCTGGCTTGCGTGGTCTGCTTGTCCGTCCAGGCGCAAACCCTCCCCGCTGCGACTGAGCAGCAGGCCGAGCGTAACGCCGAGGCGTCGCAGACCGTGGCCACGCCGGCCAAGAGCAACCCGCAAGCCAATGCGGCGCTGAACTTCCTGGCTTTCTACATCACGAATACGGATGGGCTGTCGGAAAACTGCGCACAGCTGGGCGTTTCCATTTCTCCCTATACGCGCCGCTTCACCGAATTGCATGCATCGCTGCTGCACACGGCCAGTGCGTTCTTCGATGTGCGTCAGATACCCGCCCACGTGAGGGCCAAGCTCTACGAGTCAGCACGGGTCCTGCTGGGGGGCTCGGCCCAGGACGATCACCGAGATCTCACTGATGCATGCCGACAACTCCAGGCACGGGGATCCGAGATCGCGGAGGTCAACACGTTTGCCCGCCTGTTGCCCGATGCCTATCGCGATCTGACGACGGTCCCGGCACCGCAGCCCAAGTCGCCGCAGCAGCTGCAGCAGGCCTATGCGCGACGCATCGTCCGACTCCTGCGCACCAACATGCGCTTCGAAGTGCCCGAGCATGTCGAGGGCAATCCTTCCGGCACCTACCGGGTGGAGCTGGCACCGGTGGGGCTGGTTCGCAACATCCAGGTGGTGACCGGGTCGCCATTGCCGGGATTCGACGATGCCGTCATCCGCGCCATCAGGGCGGCTGAGCCTTTTCCCAAGCCGGAAGAGGGGGCCATTCCTCCAGCGGTCGTCTTTACCTGGTACCTGAAGGACTGAACTGAGGAGGGGCAGGAGCGATTTCCGTCCCGCCCCTCCCCTTTTTTCAACAAGCCATTGCTATCCCTGAGCCGTTGATATATGGTTGCATTACGCAACCATATACGAGCTACCCATGCGGACATGGGTAAGCCTCATCAGGGACGCATCATGGACACAGCCAATCTCCTTTCCCGAATCGGCTTCGTGGGGGCAGGTAGAGTCGCCCAGACTCTTGCGGCCGCATTTTCGGCGGCGGGACATCACGTAGTGGCGGTTTGCAGCAGAAGCGATGCCAATCTGGCCCCGTTCCATGCGCGTTGCCCCACTGCCGACATACTGGGGTCGCCTCAGGAAGTCGCGGACAAATCATCCGTCGTCTTCCTGACCGTGAGCGACGATGCGATCAGCAAGGTCTGCGCGGACATCTCCTGGAGAGCCGGGACAGCCGTGGTTCACTGCTCCGGTGCCACAGAGGTAACGGCATTGGCCACAGCCAGGGACGCGGGTGTTTTCACGGGCGGATTTCATCCCATGCAGATGTTCGCCAACCCGGATGTCGCGTTGGCCGGGCTGCCCGGATGCACCGTCGGCATCGAGGCGGACGCAGCCTTGCTTGAACCACTGGAGACATTGGCGAGAAGTATTGGCTGCGTGCCATTGTCTCTGCCAGCCGGTATCCGGCCGCTCTATCATGCCTCGGCATACTATGTCGGTCCGTTCCTGATTGCGCTGTTGAAAGAGGGCGCCAATCTATGGGCTCACTTTGGCGCGTCAGAGCGCCAGGCCATGGAAGCTCTGCTGCCACTTCTACGGGGTACCGTGGCAGCGGTGCAGGATGCAGGCCTTGCCAAAGGAATGGGGGGATGCGTAGCGCGGGGGGATATGGGAACGATTCAGAAGCACCTGGCATCGCTGGCGCACCTGGAACCGGCGGCGGCCGATTTGTATCGTGAACTGGCGTTGCGCAACGTTCCTTTGGCGCTGGAGCGCGGCACGCTCGATCCGATACGGGCACAGCAAATCGAGGCACTCCTGAACCGACGAGAGATCGATTTTCCTGTCAACTAGACATCCCGCGTCTTGACCTCATCGCAGCATGTCTCGATGGCCCGGCTCTGGAGAATGGCGAGCGCCTCACATTACGGAAGATGGCGACGCTCCGCTTGCCTCACGAGAAGCTCAACTCCAGGCCCAGCATCCTGCAGACGAGGAAGGTGACGCCCCCCAGCAGCAGCAGCGCCAGCAGGAAGCCCCCGGCCACCATGCTGGCGACGCGGATGAGCGCGCGCCGCTCCATCACGCGCCCCTTCTGCCCTTGGTCGTAATGCCACTTGATGGCGAAGAACATGCCTGTGCCGATCACGATCATCTTGAGCGTGAAGAAGACGATGGGAAACCAGTCCGTCATGATGAGTACTCCATTGGCCGCGAGAAACAAAAAAGGCCGATAACGCTCAACTTGCACGAGCGCTATCGGATACACCACAGTCAAACCTGTTGTTCGTGCTGCTGCCGGGCAACTGGTACCGGCGCCATCACCCTGCGAGCAGCGTCGCTGCATCGCCGTATCTTTGTCTCCCGCTACTACCTCTTGGCGAATTCTAACCAGGCCATGTATGGCACGTCCAGCAGACAAAAACCATACAAGCAACCGGACATCACCCTCCCACCATCCCGACCACCCTGCCCGGCTTGCCCGCCAGCCAGCCCAGCACGCCCATGAGCACCGCACCCAGCGCACACAGCACCAGCACGGCCATCCAGCTGCCGCTGGCATCGTGCAGGCGTCCCATCACGATGGGTCCGGCTGCCGCCAGCAGATAACCCACGCTTTGCGCCATCGCCGACAGCGACGCGGCCTGCTGGGGCGTGCTCACGCGTGTGCCGACGAAGGCCAGCCCCAGGATCAGTACTGCGCCCGTGCCGAAGCCGAACAAGGGCACCCAGGCGATGGCCGCCTGCGGCCACGTCAGCAGGCCCACCAGGCTCAGCACCGTGCAGGCCGACATGCTGGCCGCTACCGGTCGATGATCGCGGATGCGGCCAGCCAGCGGCACCAGCAGCAGTCCCGGCAAGGCCGATGCCAATTGCATCAGGCCATGCAGGTTGCCGGCTTCGGCGACGCTGTAGCCGTTCGTAGCCAGGATGGCGGGTAGCCAGGCCGTAACCACGTAATACACCAGGGAATTGCTGCCCAGGAACAGCGTCACCTGCCAGGCCAGCGGCGAGCGCCACAGCGTGCCGGCAGTCGCTGCAGCCGCTACGCCATTGGGCAGGGCATGACGCGCCAGTTGCGGCAACCAGGCCAGCAGAGCCACCAGCGGCAGCACGAGAAAGGCCGCCAGCGCCCACGACCAGCCCAGGCCCCTCGCTAGCGGTACCGCGCAGACCGAGCCCAGCGCCGAGGCAGCGCCCATGGTGAGGGCGTAGATCGCGGTCAGTCGTGTCAGGTCTTGAGGGAAATCACGTTTCAACAGGCTGGGCAGCAGTACATTGCCTCCAGCGATACCGCAACCGATCACGCAAGTCCCCACCAGCAGTGCCGCCACCGAACCGGTAGAGCGCAGCACGATGCCGCCGGCAATCAGGAGCAGGGCCAGCAGCAGGGCGCGTTCCAGCCCGGCATGGCGCGCCAGGCGGGCCGCCAGCGGCGAGACCAGGGCGAAACAGGCCAGCGGCAGGGTCAGCATCAGGCCGGCGGCGCCGCTGCTGAGGCTGAAGTGCTGTTGCAGCAGGCCCAGCAAGGGGCCCACGGCGGTGATGGGCGCGCGCAGGTTGGCGGCGATCAGCAGGATGCCGGCGATCAGCCAGCCGGCATGGCGCACAGGTCGAAAAGCGATGGCGTCGGAGGAACTCATGGTAAATGGGCCGCAATGGAGAAACGCCCAGCTTAGCCAAACGCGTGGCGCACGTATTTGGCTACAATGCCAGGATATTGCTAAAAACAGCCAAATCCCGGCTGCGCCACCCCGCCATGCCCACCCTGTACGCCAGCCTCGTCGAGCACGACCCGGACCGCCTCACGGCGGCCGTGACAGCCCTGCGCGTGCATACCAGCGAACAGGAGCGCGAGACGCCCTTCCACACCCATCGCAAGGGTCAACTGGTGGTGGCCCTGCATGGCGCGGTCACCTGCGAGACGGCCCAGGGGATGTGGATCGTGCCGCCGCAGTCGGCGGTGTGGATCCCGCCGGGCGTGCCGCACAGCAACCGGGTCACGCTGGATGGAGAGGTCTGCTTCCTGTTCATCGCCGCCGGATCAGCACACATGCCCGCCACTTGCTGCACCCTGGGCCTCAATGCCTTGCTGATCCAGATGATCTGCCACCTGGCCGACCTGCCACCCGACTACGGTCCCCACGAGCGCACCGCCCGCCTGGCGGCGGTGCTGGTGGAAGAACTGGAACACAGCCAGCGCCACGCCCTGCCGTTGCACCTGCCGATGCCGCAGAATTCGCGCCTGCGCGAAGTAGCGCGCCAGCTGGCCGAGCATCCCGCCGACCGCAGCACGGTGGCCCAGTGGGGACGTCGCCAGGCCATGAGCGAGCGCAGTTTCGCCCGCTTCGTGCAGGCCGAGACCGGCATGAGCTTTGGCCGCTGGCGGCGCCAGATCCACCTGATGGTGGCGCTGCAGGGCCTGGCCTCGGGCAGCTCGGTACAGCGCGTCTCGCAGGACCTGGGATATGACTCGGTGAGCGCCTTCATCACCATGTTCAAGAAAACCCTGGGCAAGTCACCCGCGCGCTACATCGCGCAACGCCACGCCCCCCTGCCGGCAGCCCCGCAAGCGGCCGACAGCGCTCCCTACTTCCAACCGCAACGGCCCACCTCATGGAAACCGAACTGAAACTGCTGCTCTCCCCGGCCCACACCAAGGCCTTCATCGCCCATCCGCTGATCCAGCGCCATGCGCTGGCAGCACCGCGCCTGAAGGACCAGACCGGCACCTATTTCGACACCCCCGAGCTGCTGCTGCGACGCAGTGAGGCCGGTCTGCGCGTGCGCCGCACCGGCAGCGAATTCATCCAGACCCTCAAGGCCGGTGGCGGCGTCTCCGGTGGCCTGCACCAGCGCAACGAATGGGAGTCGCAGGTCGAAGGCGAGGCGCCGGACCTGGCCGTGCTAAGGGATCTGGTGGGCAATAGCGAAGGCTGGGCCAGGAAGGCACTCTCCGACGAGACCGCTGCACAACTGCTGCCCATCTTCAGCACCCGCATCCAGCGCATGGTCTGGGACCTGCAGCTGGCCGACGGCGCCGAGGTGGAGTGCGTGCTGGACCAGGGCACGGTCGAGCATGGCACGCTGAAGGTGGCGGTGTGCGAGATCGAGCTGGAACTCAAGAGTGGCGAGGCCCATTCGCTGTTCGACTTCGCCCTGCAGCTGCTGCAGGACCTGCCCTTGCGCATCGGCATCCAGAGCAAGGCGCAGCGCGGCTACACGCTGTTCCACCAGGCCCGGCGCGGCGATGCGCCCGCCCCCTCCAGCGCCAGCCGCGCCAGGCCGCTGCTGCTGACGCGCAAGATGCCGCTGGAACAGGCCTTCGTCGCGGTGGCCGGCAATTGCCTGGAACAGATCCAGGCCAACGATATCGCCGACCAGGACAGCACCGACATCGAGCGCCTGCACCAGATGCGTGTGGGACTGCGCCGCCTGCGCTCGGCCTTTACGCTCTTTGACGCAGTCATCGCCCTGCCGCCCGCCCTGGCAGGTGAATTCGACTGGATCGCCGAGCGCATCGGCGCGGCCCGCGACTGGGACGTGCTGGCCACGCAAACCCTGGATACCCTGCCGCCGGCCGCCATCAGCGCCATCGACCTGGATGCGGTGCGCACCGCAGCGCGCATCAGGGCCGCCAGCATGCACGCCGAGGCGGTGACGGCCGTGGCCTCGCCGCGCTATACCGCGCTGGTGCTGCAGTTCAGCCGCTGGCTGCTGGACGCTGGCTGGCGCGTGGGACTGGACCAGGAGGCCCTGGAGGAGCTGACCCAGCCGCTGGCACGCTTTGCCCGCCAGATGCTGCGCCGGGACGAAAAGCGCCTGGCCAAGCGCGGCGCCCATATCGAGGAGGACGAACGGGCGCGCCACCGCACCCGCATCGCCGCCAAGAAGATGCGCTATGACATCGAGTTCTTCCAGGCGCTTTATGGCGAGAAGAACAGCCGCCCCTACCTCAAGGCGCTGGCGCGCCTGCAGGATCACCTGGGCATCCTCAACGACCTGGCTGTCGCCGATGGCCTGCTGCAGCAATTACTGGAACAGCAACAGGGAAGAGCCCGGCTCGCGCCCAGCATCGCCTATGCGCGCGGCTTCCTGGCCGGACAGACCCGTGAGGGGCAGGAAAACACGCGCCGCCTCTGGAAGAAATGGAAGGCGCAGGACTTGCCGCAATAGCCCACCAGGTCCGCCCGGAACATGCGGCACTGGCAGCCGGGCATGACATTGGATATCGCGGCGCACAAAAACAGTGCGCCCATCACCCTCTGCTACGCACTGCAAAGGGTCGAGTCTTACGTCCCGGGGCCGCATCGGGGCATGTCTGCGCACTGCAGCATCCGGTCCCGGCGTGTCTGCGGCAAGCGCCGATCCGCTTGAAAACCCTTGCCACGGCGGGACCTCGCCGCCAATAATCGTCGCCGGATGTTGTATGCCACTCTTGTATATCAGCGTGGCACACAACTTGCTGATGAGGGGGCATGAGCACCAATCCTTCCAACAAGTCATCGTCGCAGATTGCCATGCGCATCACCGAGGCGATCCTGGCCAAGCAACTGGCGCCGGGTACGCGCCTGGGCGAGCAGCAGCTGGCCGATCTCTTCAACGTCTCGCGCACCCAGGTACGTGAAGCGCTGACGCGGCTGATGGCGCGCGGCATCGTTACCGTCAGCGCGCGGCGCGGCTGGTTCGTCATCGAGCCGACCGCCGATGACGCGCGCGAAGCCTTCGAGGCGCGTCGGGTGATCGAGCTGGGCCTGCTGCGCCAGGCGCGTACGCGGCCCATCACCGCAGACGCGATCGGCCAGCTGCGTGCGCACATCGCCCGCGAAGAGGCCGCCATCGCCGGCGCCGATGTGGGGGCCCGCAGTTACCTGCTGGGAGATTTCCACGTCTGCCTGTGCGAATGCCTGGGCAATTCGCTGCTCTCGGAGACGCTGCGCGACCTGACCGCCCGCACGACGCTGACCGCCATGCTGCACCAGTCGTCGGAGCAGGCCGAGGATTCGTGTTCGGAACATGTCCTGATCGTCGAGGCGCTGGAACGCGGCGATCTGGAACAGGCTGAGCAACTGATGCACACCCACCTGCAACACGTGGAATCAGGGCTCAACCAGGTGCGCAGCAGCGATCCGCTGGAACCGCTGCGGCAGGCACTGGCATCGGTATCGCGCCCCTCTGTGGCGGGCGATGCCGGCAGTGTCGGCCAGCCAGGAAAAAGGCCGCTGTAGGCGCAAGCAAGAGGCCACTCATCAACGTCGTCAACCTGAGGGAAACCGCTATGAAACTGACCAAACTCCTGCTCGGCCTGATGGCCGGCGCCATGATGTTCTCCGCTTCGGCTGCCCGTGCCGACGCCCTGGACGATATCCAGAAGCACGGCACGCTGCGCGTGGCGGTGCCGGCCGATTTCCCGCCGTTCGGCTCGGTCGATTCCGACCTCAAGCCGCAGGGCCTGGATATCGACGTCGCCACCCTGATCGCCAAGAAGCTGGGCGTGAAGGTGGAACTGATCCCCGTCTCCAGCGCCAACCGCATTCCCTACCTGACCACCAAGAAGGTGGACCTGGTCATCTCCAGCATGGGCAAGAACCCGGAACGTGAGAAAGTCATCGACTTCACCGCCGCCTATGCGCCCTTCTTCAATGGCGTGTTCGGCCCGGCCGACCTGCCCGTCAAGAGCGCCGCCGACCTGGCCGGCAAGAGCATCGCGGTCACCCGCGGCTCGGTGGAAGACCTGGAACTGACCAAGATCGTACCGGCCAGCGCCACCGTGAAGCGCTACGAAGACAACAACAGCACCATCAGCTCCTTCCTCTCGGGCCAGGTGCAACTGGTGGCCACCGGCAACGTGGTGGCGGCCGCCATCATCGCCAAGAACCCGCCCAAGAAGCCGGAAACCAAGTTCCTGATCAAGGATTCGCCCTGCTTCATCGGCCTGAACAAGGGCGAGAAGAAGCTGCAGGACAAGGTCGACGCGATCCTGGCCGAGTCCAAGAAAGACGGCAGCCTGAACGGCATTTCGCAAAAATGGCTGGGCTTGCCGCTGCCAGCTGGCCTGTAATTTGCTATAACACCGCATCCCCGCCAGCGCGGGGTGCGGTGGCAGGAACCAGGCAAGAGGTTTGAAGGCTTTCCCGGCGCGATTCCGCCCGGCGCCGGGACGGCAGAGCAGGCAAGACGTACAGGCAGCATCGCAGTATCACAGCAGCAACGGAAACAATGGAAGCAACAGCAGGGGCAGGCGGACAACCCGGGAGCACAAGGCAGGGCACACACGACATCATGGCTTATCAATTCGATTTCCTCTCCACCTTCGACTACAGCGACGTCATCGTCAAGGGCGTGCTGACGACCATCGAGCTCATCGCCATCGGCGGCGTGCTCGGCGTGGCCGTAGGCATCTTCGGCGCCTGGGCGCGCTCGCAGGGGCCGGGCTGGCTCAAGCCCATCGTCAGCGGCTATGTGGAGATCATCCGCAATACGCCCTTCCTGGTGCAGCTGTTCTTCATCTTCTTCGGACTGCCTTCGCTGGATATCCACATCAGCGAAATCGCGGCCGCCATCCTGGCCATGGTGATCAACCTGGGCGCCTACAGCACCGAGATCATCCGGGCCGGCGTGCAAGCCATCCCGCGCGGGCAGATCGAGGCGGCGCAATCGCTGTCGATGTCGCGCATGCAGATCTTCCGCCACATCATCCTGCGCCCGGCGCTGCAGAAGATCTGGCCGGCGCTGTCCTCGCAGGTGGTCATCGTCATGCTGGGTTCGGCGGTGTGCTCGCAGATCGCCGTGGAGGAACTGTCGTTCGCGGCCAACTTCATCCAGGGGCGCAACTTCCGCGCCTTCGAAGCCTATATCGTGGCCACGCTCATCTATCTGGTGCTGGCCGTCCTGCTGCGCCAGGTGCTACGCCTGATCGGACACTACTTCATCACCGCCCGGAGGACCGCATGATCTCTTTCACCACCTGGGACATCGTCCGCAACCTGATGCTGGCGTGGCGCTGGACCATCGTCCTGTCGCTGGTCACCTTCGTGCTCGGCGGCACGCTGGGCCTGGTCATCCTGTTCATGCGCACCTCGCGCCAGGGCTGGCTGCGCCAGATCGCGCGGCTGTACATCGAACTGTTCCAGGGCACGCCGCTGCTGATGCAGCTGTTCCTGGTCTTCTTCGGCATCGCCCTGTTCGGTATCGAAGTACCGGCCTGGCTGGCCGCAGGCCTGGCGCTGATGTGCTGGAGCGCCTCGTATCTCGCCGAGATCTGGCGCGGTTGCGTCGAGGCCGTGCCCAAGGGCCAATGGGAGGCTTCCTCGGTGCTGGCCATGGGTTACTTCCAGCAGATGCGCTACATCGTGCTGCCACAGGCTTTCCGCATCGCCATCGCACCGACGGTGGGATTTGGTGTGCAGATCATCAAGTCCACCGCCGTGACCTCCATCATCGGCTTCATCGAACTGTCCAAGGCCGGCACCGTCATCACCAACGCCACCTTCCGCCCCTTCACGGTGTTTGCCATCGTGGGCGCCTTCTACTTCGTGCTTTGCTGGCCGCTGTCCAAGTACAGCCAGTCTCTAGAAAGGAAATACAATGCCGCTCATCGCCATTGATAACGTCAAGAAACGCTTCGGCGACAACGAAGTCCTCAAGGGCATCAGCCTGGACGTCGAACCTGGCGAAGTGATCGCCATCATCGGCAAGAGCGGCTCGGGCAAGTCCACGCTCCTGCGCTGCATCAACGGCCTGGAGAGCATCGACGAAGGCAACATCAGCGTGGCCGGTGCCAAGCTGGGCGCGACCGAACTGGAACTGCGCAACCTGCGCCTGAAGGTCGGCATGATCTTCCAGCAGTTCAACCTGTTCCCGCACCTGTCGGTAGGCCGCAACGTGATGATCGCGCCCATGATCGTCAAGGGCGTCACCGAAGCCGAAGCCATGGTCACGGCCAAGGCCAACCTGGAGAAGGTCGGCCTGGGTCACAAGTTCGACGCCTATCCCGACCAGCTCTCGGGCGGCCAGCAGCAGCGCGTGGCGATTGCGCGCGCGCTGTCGATGAACCCGCAGGCCTTGCTGTGCGACGAGATCACCTCGGCGCTGGACCCGGAACTGGTCAATGAAGTGCTGGCCGTCATGCGCGGCCTGGCCAAGGAAGGCATGACCCTGCTGATGGTGACCCACGAAATGCGCTTCGCCCGCGAGGTCTGCAACCGCCTGGTCTTCATGCACCAGGGCAAGGTCCACGAGATCGGGCCGCCGGAGGAACTGTTCGGCAATCCCAAGACGCCGGAATTGCAGCAGTTCATCGGGATGACGCAGGGGGCTTGAGACCGCCACGCATCGCGCGACACCAGCTCACGTGACACCCCAGGCATCGGAAGATTTTCCGGGTCTGGGGTGTTTTCATTGAGGACGCCGATTGCTGCACAACTGGCTGCTATGGTCCACGCGCCCGGCGAGTCTTTCCCCCCGACTTGATTGAGGCCAACTTCAGCTTGTATTCGCTATCAAGGCAAAGCTTGAGAAAGTCCCAAATTGGGACTAAACTCGGCCAAGATTGGATGAACATTTCCCATGCGCATCATCGCCCTCTCTACCTTGCAGAATTTCTGGAACCACCCGTCCCATGCCGACGCCAAGGAACCTGGACACGCCTGGTATCGAGATACACTCGGTGCGCTCTGGAGAAATCCGAACGAGGTCAAGGCGACCTTTGGTAGTGCCAGCATCCTCAAGGATGGACGTGTTGTGTTCAATCTGGGAGGCAACAAGTACCGTCTGGTGGTCTGGATCAACTACGACTATCGCGTCGTCTACGTCCGCTTCATCGGAACACATGCCCAGTATGACCGCATTGACGCACAGACGATTTAAGGGAACCGACATGGAGATCAAGCCAATCAAGACCGATGCAGATTATCGCGCCACGTTGCGCGAGATCGATGGACTGATGTCGGCCAAGCTCAATACACCTGAAGGAGACCGGCTGGACGTGTTGGTAACGCTGGTGCAAGCCTACGAAGCGCGGCACTTTCCCATCGACCTGCCGGACCCGGTGGAAGCGATCAAGTTTCGTATGGAGCAAGCTGGCCTGACCGTGAAGGATCTCGAACCCTTCATTGGCCGCTCGAACCGTGTGTACGAAATCCTGAACCGCAAGCGCCCCCTCACATTGGCAATGATCTGGAAGCTCAATCAAGGTCTGGGCATCCCGGCGGAAAGCCTGATCAAACCCATCAAATTGACAACAGTCTGACGAAGACGGGTAGCGCACATAGATCGAAAATCAGGTCAACCCGATCATGACGACCGGTTCTTTGACGATAGTGTGGCGAGGCTGGTCCGTCAGCGTACTACTTCGCACACCTTGCGATCATTCTCATAGAACACCACCGCCCCGGTCGTGAAGCGTTCCTTGGGAATGGCCACCATCAGGTAATCCTTGATCTTGTAGGAAGCCCCCGAGGCCGGGGCTCGGTAGAGGTAGTTCAGCCGCAGCGTGCCATCGCGCAGGCGGACCGACAGCGGGGTGAAGACATGCGGGCGCTCGGCCGCGTCGGGGGCCGACATGGTGCGCGCCACCACCAGGTACTGCTTGAGTTCGAAGTGATCGGAAGACGGCCCCGTGGGGCGCTTGTCACCCTGGGTCGGGGCTGCCCTCATCCACTGCTCCCACTCCTCGCGGTTGCGGATGAGCGCACAGAAGACCGGCTGGCGCTGGTCGTCCCAGTTCTTGAGGAACCCCTGGTAGGAACCGCTCATGATGGTCTTGAAGGGAACCACGGTCGGATCTTCCTTCTCGCTCCACGGCATGATCGAACAGGCCGTCAAGGCTGCCAGCATCGGCATGGACAACAGGCAGGGCAATGAACTCCTGATCATCTTACGCATGTTCTTACGCATCTATTTCCCCCAAGAAGCTTGGTATTTAAACATGGCTTGATGGCCGTCGGCGAAATTTCGGCGGATCTTTACCTCACTCCCGCCCTTTGGGACAGAGACGGACCGCGGCCATGCTGCTACTGAGGACAGGACAAAGCCGCCAAGGTTCAGCCCGGGGCCGGCAATGCTGGAGCCGGGTATGGGATTTGCGTGATAATGCGGGGTCCGGGAGGCGGCTATGCTGGCACCACGCGCCATCCTGCCGCCGCTTTTCCCTGTTCTTGCCATTTTTGAAGGGTCGTTTCCATGAACTCAGCAGTCATTTCCCCCTCCGCTCGCGGCGCCGCCCTGGACGGTTTCATCGCCGGCATGCCGAAAACCGAACTGCACCTGCACATCGAAGGCACGCTGGAGCCCGAGCTGATGTTCGCGCTGGCCCAGCGCAACCAGGTCCAGCTGCCCTACGCCTCGGTGGAAGAACTGCGCGCCGCCTACAACTTCAGCGACCTGCAGTCCTTCCTCGACCTGTACTACGCCGGCGCCAACGTGCTGCGTACCGAACAGGATTTCTACGACATGACCGCCGCCTACATCGCCCGTGCCCAGGCCGACAATGTGCGTCACGCCGAGATCTTCTTCGATCCGCAGACCCATACCGAACGCGGCATCCCCATGGCCACCGTGTTCGCCGGCATCGCCAATGCCCTGCGCGATGCGCGCCGCCGCGACGGCTTCGGCAGCGTCATGATCATGTCCTTCCTGCGCCATCTTTCCGAGGAAGACGCCTTCGCTACCCTGGATGCGGCCTTGCCGCTGCGCGAGCAATACAGCGACCTGTGGCTGGGCATCGGCCTGGATTCCTCCGAACGCGGCAACCCGCCCGAGAAGTTCGAACGCGTCTATGCGCGCTGCCGCGAACTGGGCTTCCGGCTGGTCGCCCATGCCGGCGAAGAAGGCCCGGCCGCCTATGTCATCGGCGCGCTCGATGTGCTGCATGTGGAGCGCATCGACCACGGCGTGCGCAGCGAGGAAGACCCGACCCTGATGCAGCGCCTGGCCCAGCAGCGCACGCCGCTGACGGTCTGCCCGCTGTCCAACCTGAAGCTGTGCGTGGTCAAGGACATGGCCGAGCACAACCTGGCGCGCCTGCTGGATGCAGGCCTGGCGGTGACGGTCAACTCGGATGACCCGGCCTACTTCGGCGGCTACATGAACGCCAACTACCATGCCGTGGCGCGCTCCCTGGACCTCACGCGTGAGCAGGTTCTGCAGCTGGCACGCAATGGCATCGATGCCTGTTTCCTGTCCGACGAAGACAAGGCCACCCTGCACCAGGAACTGGAACAGTACGCCGCCGCGCACTGATCCCCTCCCGAAGCAGTCTCATCGCCTGCCCCAACGCCCGGCCCAAGCCGGGCGTTTTTTTATGCACACCAGGATCAAGCACGTTTCTTGCATACCCGTCGAAGGCGATTGGCAACCATCCTGTCCGCAATCCTGTTCAGGGAGGAAAGGCCATTCGCACACGCTATTGCCAAAGATTGGCAACAGGATTGACGACAATTTTTGAAGGCGGATTACGCTTTGCAACATGCTGTGGCCAGGCCCCTCCAGGCTGGCTATAGCCGGATGGCGCTGCAACGCAGCAACGAAATCGGGGCAATCCCTGACCCAAAGAGGGACACACGACATTCTTTTTGGTGCAGAATAAGCCCCGTTTTGTTGCAAATTCATTTTCAGATTGTTGACGATCCATGCATCTTGTTGTCGACCGGCAATGCCCATCCAGACAGGAATCCACAGCCAGAGCATGAGCATCATGAACAAAGCCAGCAAAACCGCCCGCCCCTCCGCCACGCGTGAGCGCGAGAGCACCGGAGCGGTCGAGGAAAGGATGTACCAGGACATCTACGACGCCATCATGGAACACCGGCTGCCGCCGCGCACCAAGCTGACCGAGCAGACCCTGTGCCAGATCTACGACACGGCCCGCCACACGGTGCGCAAGGTACTGGCGCGCCTGGCCTCGGAGGGCATGGTGGACCTGGAAGCCAATCGTGGCGCCTTCATCGCCAGCCCCTCGCATGCCGAGGTGCGCGACATGTTCGAACTGCGCAACATCCTCGAACACGCGGTGCTGGAGAAGGTGGGACGGGAGGCCGGCACGCGCCAGATCGCCGGACTGCGGCGCATGGTGGAAGAAGAACGCGACTGCTATCTCAACGGCGACCGGCCGCGCTGGATCAGGCTTTCAGCCCAGTTCCACCTGGCCCTGGCCGAGCTGACCGGCAATGCGCTGCTGGTGGAGACGCTGCGCAAGCTGGTCTCACGCACCACGCTGATGATTGCAAAAACGGAGGCGCCGGGCCACAACGCCTGCTCCTTCGACGAACACGAGACCGTGCTGGAAGCCCTGGAAAAAGGCGACATCCAAGCCGCCCAGGAGCATATGGCACATCACTTGCATTTGTGCGAGGACCGGGTACGGCCGGATGCGGATGACCAATTCGATCTGCGCGCCGTGCTCGGCAAGGGACTGTAACCCACGGTCCGGCGCGCACACCGGCTTTTGCACGATACGAAAGCCGGGTAACTGGAAACAGGATTTGGTAACCAGAAGTTGGAAACAGGGCCACGTCGCGCGGCTCAAGCAGGCCCCGCGCGACCACATACATGCCACAGAGCATGCAGGAAGTCCGCTGAACTGCCCGGCCTTGGCCGGGCGTGTTTTGTTCTACCCAACCCCTCACAGGACGGAGACCGGCCATGACCATCGACGCTTCCCCCGCAGCCAGCAGCTATCCCACCGGCGCCGACGACGCGCGCCTGAGCAATGAAGACCTCGCCCCCCTGAAGCACCAGACCTGGGGTTCCTACAACATCTTTGCCTTCTGGATGTCCGACGTCCACAGCGTGGGCGGCTATGTGTTCGCCGGCAGCCTGTTTGCGCTGGGCCTGACCAGCTGGCAGGTGCTGATCTCGCTGCTGGTGGGCATCAGCATCGTCTACCTGCTGTGCAACCTGGTGGCGCGCCCCAGCCAGGCGCATGGCGTGCCCTATCCGGTGATGAGCCGGCTGTCCTTCGGCGTGCTCGGTGCCAACGTGCCGGCCATGATCCGTGGCCTCATCGCCGTGGCCTGGTATGGCATCCAGACCTACCTGGCCTCGGCCGCCTTCGTGGTGGTGATCATCAAGTTCTTCCCCGAGCTCAAACCCTATGCCGACGTCCACGTGCACTCCTTCGCCGGGCTCTCGGCGCTGGGCTGGGGCGGCTTCCTGCTGCTGTGGGTGTTGCAGGCACTGGTGTTCTGGAACGGCATGGAGACCATCAAGAAGTTCATCGACTTCGCCGGTCCCGCTGTCTACGTGGTCATGTTCATCCTGGCCGGCTGGATGATCTGGAAGGCCGGCTGGCAGAACGTCGGCCTGAACCTGGGCGAGATCAAGTACAGCGGCTGGGCGGCGGTGTCGGTGATGATCACGGCCATCTCGCTGGTGGTGTCCTATTTCTCTGGGCCGATGCTCAACTTCGGTGACTTCTCGCGCTACTGCCACACCTTCGCCGATGTGAAGCGCGGCAATTTCTGGGGCTTGCCGGTCAACTTCCTGGCCTTCTCGATCGTCACCGTGGTGACCACCTCGGCCACCACCGCGGTCTTCGGCGAACTGATCACCGACCCGGTGGAAACCGTCTCGCGCATCGACAACACCACCGCTGCGGTGATCGGCGCGCTGACCTTCCTGACGGCCACCATCGGCATCAACATCGTGGCCAACTTCGTCTCGGCGGCGTTCGACTTCTCCAACCTCTCGCCCAGCCGCATCAGCTGGCGCGCCGGTGGCATGATCGCCGCCACCGCCTCGATCTTCATCACGCCCTGGAACCTGTTCGGCAACCCGGAAGTGATCCACTACACCCTGGACGTGCTGGGCGGCTTCATCGGTCCCCTGTATGGCATCCTGCTGGCCGACTACTACCTGATCAAGCGCGGCCAGGTCAAGGTGGAAGACCTCTACACCATGCGCCCCGACGGCCGCTACTGGTACACCAACGGCGTCAATCGTGACGCGGTCAAGGCGCTGGTGCTGGCCGCGGCCGTCTGCGTGGCCTGCGTGATGCTGCCGCAACTGCGCGGCGCGGCGGACTTCTCGTGGTTCATCGGGGCGGCGCTGGGCGCGTTGTTCTACCTGATGCTGGTACGCAAGGGCTGAGCACGAGGCCCCAGGAATCAAGGCAACAAGGAATCAAGGAACGAGCAATGCGCATCAAGCTGATCAATCCCAACACCACCGTCTCGATGACCGAGGCCATGACCGCCTGCGCACGCGCTGTTGCGGCCCCGGGCACCGAGATCATGGGCGTGAGTCCGCAGATGGGGCCTGCCTCCATCGAGAGTCACTACGATGAGGCACTGGCCGTCCCCGGCCTGCTGCAGGAAATCGACCGTGGCGAACGTGAGGGGGTGGATGCCTACGTGATCGCCTGCTTTGGCGACCCTGGCCTGTCGGCCGCACGCGAACTGGCGCGCGGACCGGTGATCGGGATTGCCGAAGCAGCCATGCACATGGCCAGCCTGATAGCGCCCTCGTTCTCGGTGGTCACCACGCTGGCGCGCACCAGCGGCATGGCCTGGCACCTGGCCGAGCGCTATGGCATGCAACGCTTCTGCCGCAACGTGCGGGCTTGCGAGATCGCCGTGCTCGACCTTGAGGACCCGGCCTCCGACGCCCGCGCGCGCATCACCTCCGAATGCCGGCGCGCGCTGGCCGAGGACGGTGCCGAAGCCATCGTGCTAGGCTGCGCCGGCATGGCCGACCTGTGCGCAGCCATCAGCCGCGATATCGGCGCGCCCGTGATCGATGGCGTGACCGCCGCCGTCAAGCTGGCCGAATCCCTGGTGGCACTGGGCCTGGCCACGGCCAAGCGCGGAGAACTGGCGCCGCCGCTGCCCAAGGCCTACCATGGATTGCTGCGTGAGTTCGCGCGGTCCTGATTCCTGATTTCTGATTCCCGGCAAGGCGCTGCACCCTGGCGCCCTGCGTTTCAACCTTGTGAGCAACTTCGATCCCGCTATGTCCCAGCAACAACCCTACCCCCGCGACTTGGCCGGCTACGGCCGCAATCCGCCCCACGCACGCTGGCCAGGCCAGGCCCGCGTGGCCCTGCAATTCGTGCTGAACTATGAAGAAGGCGGTGAGAACTGCGTCCTGCATGGCGACCCTGCCTCGGAACAGTTCCTCTCCGAAATCGTCGGCGCGGCGGCCTATCCGGCGCGCCACATGTCGATGGAATCGATCTACGAATATGGCTCGCGCGTGGGCGTCTGGCGCATCCTGCGCGAATTCGAAAAGCGCGGCCTGCCGCTGACCGTCTTTGGTGTGGCCATGGCCTTGCAACGCTCACCGGACGTGACCCAGGCCTTCCTCGAACTGGGCCACGAGATCGCCTGCCACGGCCTGCGTTGGATCCATTACCAGAGCATGGATATCGAAACCGAGCGCGCCCATATGCAGGAGGCCGTGCGGATCTTCCGCGAGCTGACCGGCAGCGCCCCGCTAGGCTGGTATACCGGACGCGACTCTCCCAACACGCGCCAGCTGGTGGTGGAGCACGGTGGCTTTGCCTACGACTCCGACTACTACGGCGACGACCTGCCCTTCTGGACCGAGGTGCAGACCAGCGATGGCAGCAAGGCGCCGCACCTGGTGGTGCCTTACACGCTGGACTCCAACGACATGCGCTTCGCCACGCCGCAGGGCTTCAACACCAGCGAGCATTTCTATCAGTATCTGAAGGACAGCTTCGACGTGCTCTACGAAGAGGGCGAGGAAGCACCGAAGATGCTCTCCATCGGCATGCACTGCCGCCTGCTGGGCCGCCCGGGCCGATTCCGCGCCCTGCAGCGCTTCCTCGACTACGTGCAGTCGCATGACAAGGTGTGGATCTGCCGCCGCATCGACATTGCCGAGCACTGGCAGAAGACCCATCCCTACAAGGAAGTCTGAGCCATCCGCAGCGCGGAAACTGCCCGACAGATGCCACCCCGTCACTGGATGACCGGGTGGCATTTTTATTAGAATTCATTTCATAAATAACGTCATATGAGGATGATGGAGAAAGCGAGATGAACGAAGCCGGTGCAATGATCAGCGCAACGTTCTCAACCGGTAAGTACACGCATTGATCGATACATTGCCATCCGTACTGTCTACCGTCGATGACACCGCTGTGCTGTTGATGGTGCGGTTCTTGTTATCCAGCTGCTGCTTGCCGATGGTCACGCCGAAACTGCCGCAGCTGAAAAGCCCGCTGGTCACTTCATTGCAGATGAAGGTGTTGTCTGACTTGTCGCTGGCGGCGGCGATGTTCACGTTGTTGCCCGTGCTCACCTTTTGATGTCAGTCCATCAATCGACGTAAATTTGAGTTAATGTAAACCCTCTCAAGAAAAGAAAAATATGGAGAGTGTACATGTCGGTCGTGGCAACTATTCTGCAATGGGGATTGGGGCTTCCTGCTTGGCAACAGCATGCAATTTCACTGCTTTTTGCCCAAGGCTCACTGAGTGCCAATGACGATGAGGATGTCTATGCCCTATTAAAGGCCGGGAACGGCATTGCTGATCCTCAAAACCGCGTGGCTCAAAAGATTGATGTTGGCAAGGCGGCACCCGCTGAACAAGCCAAAAGCCTCGTTCAAATCACCTCCATTAAAAATCTGCAAAATGTCAATGCTCTCGCGGAAAATCAAACGCTCCCCATCTCCCCCACAGGCCTGACCGTCATCTACGGCGATAACGGATCTGGCAAATCCGGCTATTCCAGGGTTTTGAAGCAAGCCTGTCGAGCTCGTGATCAAGGCGAACCCATTCTTCCCAACGCGAGTGCTCCCCCGCGTCCAGACGCTAAGGCCCAGGCCACCTTTAATCTCCTCATCGACGGCACAGCCACCGAAGTCGTTTGGACTAATGGCTCCCTTGCCCCTGAGGCTCTTTCTGCTGTTTCGGTCTTTGACACTCGCTGCGCCAGGGCTTATGTGGATGAACAAGATGATTTCTCATACGTCCCTTATGGCATGGACATCCTGCGAGGACTTGCTGACCTCTGTAGCCGTTTGAAAAAGAAGATTGAAGATGAAGTAGCTCGCTCTAGGCCAAACACCATTGCCTTTGCTAAGTTACAGCAAAGCCAAACCTCTGCCGGAAGATTGGCCAATACCCTCTCAGCCAAGACAAAACCCGAAGATGTCGAAAAACTCACAGCACTGACCCAAGAGAATTTGGATCGTCATGCGACGCTTGACAAAAGTTTGAAGGCAGACAACCCGAAGGAAAAGGCTCAGGCCCTAAGAACCCTCGCCAGTCGTGTACTACGCCTGTCTGAGCGTTGCACCGAAAAGTTGGATGTCATTAGTGACGCTAAGGTCAAAGAGTTACAGAACCTGATAGAAGCATCTCGAACGGCAAAGAAGACGGCCGAGGAAGCATCGCGAGTATTCAAAGAAAAACCTGGCCGCCTGCCGGGCACTGGTGGTGAGGTTTGGCAAGAACTGTTCGCTGCTGCGAGAAAATTTGCCCTTGAATCACATATGGGCAAAGATTTCCCCCATCTCGATCCAAACGACCAATGCCCGCTTTGCCAACAGCCGTTGAATGAAGCGGCAGCCCGCCTCGTGGAATTTGACACGTTCATTCACAATGAACTGGAAAAGGTAGCACGCGAGAGCCGCGACAAGGCAGTACTGGCCTATAAATCAATTAAAGATGATGATCTCAATATCAATTTTGATCCGGAAACTCAGAATGAACTGCGAGAGAAGCACGGCGAGTTGGTGCAGAGATGCATCAACTTTGGAATAGCACTCAAATCGCGTCAGGCGGCCATTAATGCGGCGGCAAAACCAGATGGTGATTGGACGATCATTGGCATCGAACCGGTAACCCCCACCGCCTCTCTGTTAGATCTCAAAAAATCGCTTATCGAGATGGCGGACGCGATGGAAAAAGCCGCCGATGATAAAGGCCGGATGTCCATGCAATTGGAATTCAATGAGTTGGACGCCAGAATCCAATTACGCGACCTCAAAGAACAAGCCCTTCAAGCCATCAATTCGCACGTCGTCGTTCAAAATTTGAACAAATGCTCTACGGCCGTCAAGACTCACGCCATAACCAGCAAGTCTACCGAGATCAACGAGCAAGTGATTTCAATAGACCTCGCGGACGCTCTCACAGCGGAATATAGAAAACTGAATGTAGGCTCGTTGAAAGTCACTTTGAAGTCGATTTCCCAAAAGGGAAAGACGTATTACAAATTGATCTTGCAGACGGCAGTTGGCAACAAAATCTCAGACATTTTGAGTGAGGGGGAACAACGTGCAGTTGCAATTGGCTCCTTCTTGGCCGAAGTGAACATTGCTCAACATCCAGGCGGCGTGATCTTCGATGATCCCATGTCATCCTTAGATCATCGACGCCGGGAAAAGGTCGCTAGTCGTCTTGTGGAAGAAGCGAAGAAACGACAGGTCATCATTTTCACGCACGACCTCTATTTCCTTTGCATGCTCCAACAGGAAGCCCAAAGCCAAGACGTCTTACTTGCAACACAGAGTCTTCATAAAACCAGGGACGGATTTGGCGTGGCGTCGGATGATCTTCCGTTTGACGGGACATCCACCAAGGCCCGAATCGGTCGCCTTCGCGTTCTGCAAGGAGAATGCGAGAAATTGCATAGGGATGGTGATGAACAGGCTTACGGCCCAAGAGCCCGAGAGACCTACCGTCAACTCAGAATTGCCTGGGAGCGGGGCATTGAGGAGGTGTTACTTCAAGGCACCATCAACCGATTTGGCGAGGGAGTCTCGACACTCAGGCTCCGAGAGGTCACGGTCGATGACGATGATTACTTCGCCATAGAAAACGGAATGAGCCGTTGTTCGAAATTTTCTGCTCACGATGGAGCAGCGATAGCCAACGTCGCCACCCCCGAACCTGATGAAATAAAACAGGACATCAGCGATCTCGATACGTGGCGAGACCGTATTGAAAAGAGAAAGGAGGAACTCCGAAAACGTCGAAAGAAATGACCGGGCTTTTTTACTAGCAAAGGCTTATTGAAATAATGCTGCCGCTGGCCTGGTGCCCTTCGTCGATCTGCTGGATCGAGCTAGCTGTGCTGATGCTGACGTTGTTGACGTTGTTGACGTTGTTGACGTTGTTGACGTTGTTGACGTTGTTGACGGCGGCCATCGTGGTACTTCCGCGCCGCTATCGGCAACCTGCGTAGATCTATCTGATTAGCCAGCTACCCGTTTTATTTTCACCAGCGGGACGTCGTTCCAGGCAACATCTTCTTCGCTAAATAATTCTTCGACTTCCGTTAAGAAGTCAGCACTTAAGGCTGCATTGGAATCGAAGATTCGATGCTTTTGAAGAAGCTTCTTGCCTATCTCACCAATACATAAATCCCATTCTTGCCAGACGACATGCTCCTCAATATGAATTGATTCTGGATCGGTTCTCGCTAACAAAAGGAGATAATCGTCACAGTCTTTGCGAAATTTTTTAGGCAATTTCCCTGAATTCAAATTATCGACTTCACGTCGATAGTGCCCAGGCACTATCAAAGAACAAACAAAAAGACGGTAGAGAATGTCAAGAGATAACTGCCAACGTGTATCGGCATCAATTTCGTTGGGCAAATATTGATAGAAAGTTCTCGCATAATCACAGTCCATTGCCAACCAAGCCAGTCGTTCCTGAATGTGCTCAGCAATATAAACAGGCAGTTTCATTTTATCTTTCGGCGGTCGGGAATTTGAGCTTGTCCAACTCAGTTGGATATCTACTAAGCAAACGCATCACAACAAGCTAGCGAGAAAATCTTCCACCGCCACACCATGTTCAACACTCGATAGCATTTCTCTAGGGCTATCGTTGTGCGCCTTGAGGTCTAATCAAGCTGCAATTTTAAACACCTGCCTGTTCAAACATCCGCTCAATCTCTTCAATAAACTCGGGATTTACATCCACCTCCGAAAGATGAACTTTATGGCGCTCCATTATCTCCCTCGCTCTTGGCGTTAAGCCAAGTTGCTGCGCCATCCACAATCCAGTTCCATCTCCGAACGGATCATTGTTTCTAAGGTCAGCGTAAAACCACGAGATGTCTTCTGTGGGGCTAGTCGTTCCATCCAGATAGAGGAGTCCACTCTTCGTTAGCTTGTAAATTAGCTCGGCGCCTTCTTTCCGGTGCTCATAGCGGCATTCTTCATCCGATACACCACCAATAAAATAGCTGGGTGTCAATATCTCACCCATATGCATAGTTTGCATTCCGTCTTGAATTACGTATGCCCATTGCTCGTCCATTTTCATTTCATCGTCGCTTGACTGTGTACCGAGCGCTCCGCGGTTAGATTCCCCCAAGAACTTTCAGCAAAAAATACAAACGATCTCAGGTAGCGATCACCTGGGTGGGGAGGCGCGGATATCTGCGCATAGGCATTGCCCGCGTTGATCGATACATTGCCCTCCGTACTGCCCACGGTGGACGACACCGCCGTGCTGCTGATGGTGCGGTTCTTGTTATCCATCTGCTGCTTGCCGATGGTCACCCCGAAGCTGCCGCCACTGAAGAGCCCGCTGGTCACCTCATTGCGGATGAAGGTGTTGTCGGCCTTGTCGCTGGCGGCGGCGATGTTGACGTTGTTGCCCGCGCCGATGCTGGTGCCGGCGGTTGATACCACGTTACTGCCGGTGACGTTGGCGTCCTTGCCTGCGTTCACACTGACCGTATTGCCCGAGACCGTACTACCCGCCTCCTGCGACTGCTCCACCAGATAACGCGTGGTCACCGTCTTCTTGGAGAACATGCCGCTGCTGCCGCTGGTCTGGTGGCCTTCGTCGATCTGCTGGGTCGAGCTTGCCGTGCTGATGTTGACGTTGTTGACGGCGGCCAGGCTGATGGCGCCCTTGTCGCTGGTCGCGTTCAGGCCGCGTGCATTGATGTCGTTACCGGCCATCACGCGCACATCCCCGCTGGCGTTGATACTGCTGCCGACTTCGCTGCTGAGGGCTTCCTTGCGGTAGTTGTTGGCGTCCCAGGTCAGCGACTGCGTGGACTTCTCGGCCACCGTGTCCAGGTTGACGTTATTGCCAGCGGCCAGCGTGGTGCTCCCGCCTACGCCGCTGTTGGCGATCTGCGCGGCCTTGGCGTTGATGTCGCGCGCAGCGGTGGCGGTGAGCGTGCCGCCGGTATTGGCAACGTACAGCGCCGCCACACGTTCCACACTGGTGCGGGTGGCCTGGTCGGTGGCGCTGTCGCGCGTGGTCGAGACCAGATTCAGATCCCGGCCTGCGCTCACGCTCAGCTTGTCGCCGGCGTCGATGGTGCCGCCGATGTTGTTGACGTCCAGCGCCGCCACGACGGTGGCATCCTTGGCTGTCAGGCGGCCACCGTTGTTGTTGATGGTGGCGGCATCAATGGTGAGCAGGTTGCGACCGGCGATGGTGCCGCTGTTGTTGACGGCATCGGTGATCTTGAGGTTGACGCTGTCAGCGGCCAGCAGCGCGCCGTGGCCGTTGATGTCGCCATCCTTGAGACGCACGTACAGCTGCGGCACCAGGGCCTTGGTGGTGCTGCCGTCGGGCAAGACCACGTCCTTCTCCACCAGCAACACCACGTCGGTGGTCAGCTGCGCCACGTCGATGGAGAACGAGGGAGCAATGTCGGCGGCATCCTGCTTCTGGATGACCTGGTTATCGACATCGACGCGGTTGGCGCCGGTGGTCACGCGCAGTTCGCGGCTCCAGATACCGGCATTGATGCGAGCGGCGCGGGCAATGATGTGGGTGTAGTCGGACTGGCTGGCATCCAGGCCATCGCCCTGCACCGTGACCGTACCGCGCCGAACCACGAAACCATCCAGATTGCCGCCATTCATGATGGCGGTGCCGGTGGTCAGCGTGGTGCGGCTGGCATTGATGAAACCGCACCCGTCGCAAGTGATGCCTGAGGGATTGGCAATGACGACCTGGGCACGATCACCGGCCACTTCCACGTAACCGCGCAACAAGCTGGGATTGGCCGAATTGACTTCATTGAGGATCACGCGCGCCGTGCCGGTGGCCAGATTGGGATTGCGCTGCACCCAGCCACCCAACTGGGTCTGGACATCGCTGCGGGCGTTGTTGAGGATGGCGCCGGGCTTGTTGACGTCGAACTGGGTATAGGTGTTGCGCGAGACGCCTGCCGCGCTGGGTGTGGTGATGTTGACCTGCGGCAGGCCGCTGGCGGTGTTGAGCACCACCGGCTGTTGCGAGCGCGGCGCCGAGCGGTCGGCCACGATCTGCGCCTGGGTGGACGGAATCAATATCAGTTCAACACCGCTCAGCAGCAATACGGCAAAGGCCAGCGGGTGCAGACGGGCCAATGGCAGGTGGGCCACGCTGCTGGTGAACGCAAGGCCGCCGCTTGCAGCGGCACCATGACTACGAGCCAGTTCGCACACCGCCATGAGCAGACCACGGGTCTTGTTGAAGACGACACGATAACAACGCTTGTTCATGGCACAGACCAGGCTAGAGGATGGAGGGGAGAAGCAAAGGCGGGGCGGCGGGCGCAGACCTGTCATTGAGGCAGATTTCCTGCCTGACGTCGGGGGGATTCCGTCTCGGCAAGCGACGGTCCGCGAGGCAATATACGATGCAGGGAGAGGAAGAAGAGGATGCTGGAAGTAAAAATTCAGTGCCGCAAAAGCACGGCAACGTGCGGCAAAACTCCTCATCCCGGAAGGTTGGAAAAAGGAGACACTGTGCATCGAACCATGCTCAGGCAATACACTCATCGCACAGCCGGCGCAGCTCGCGCTACCATCGCAGACAGACAAAAAAAATGACGGAGACTGCCATGCCCCCAGACAGCGACATCCTGCAACGACACGACCAGCAAGGCATCACCACGCTGACCCTGAACCGGCCGCTGCAATTCAATGCCCTCTCGGAGGCCATGCTGGCGGCCTTGCAGGCGCAGCTGGATGAACTGGCCCGCGACGAGGCGCTGCGCTGCGTGATCCTGGCGGCCCAGGGGCGCGCCTTCTGCGCCGGGCACGACCTCAGGGAAATGCGTGCCACGCCTGAACAGCCGTATTACCAGTCGCTGTTCCAGCGCTGCAGCAGGCTGATGCAATCCTTGCGGGCGCTGCCGGTGCCGGTCATCGCCCGCGTCCAGGGTCTGGCCACGGCGGCCGGCTGCCAGCTGGTGGGCAGTTGCGACCTGGCGATCGCCTCGGCCGATGCGCGCTTTGCGGTCTCGGGCATCAATGTCGGCCTCTTCTGTGCCACGCCGGCGGTGGCGCTCACGCGCAATATCCCCATCAAGCGCGCCTTCGAAATGCTGGTCACCGGCAAGTTCATCGATGCACAGACCGCCGCTGACTGGGGCCTGATCAACCAGGTGGTGCCGGCCGAAGCGCTGGACGAGGCCGCCCTGGCCATGGCCCGCGAGATCTGCAGCAAACCCAATGTCTCGATCCGCCATGGCAAGGCCATGCTCTACCGCCAGCTGCAGATGGGCTTGCCCGAGGCTTACGATCTGGCATCACAGGTGATGGCCTGTAACATCATGGAAGAGGAGGCGATGGAAGGCATCGATGCCTTCCTCGAAAAACGCCCGCCCGACTGGTCATAGGACACCGCTTTTTTACGCGCCATTGACGGCGCACCCCCAAAGTTTTACCGGGATTAAACGCCCGCTTGCCTAAGCTGGATGCTCCTCAACCTGTGGAGCATCCCGCATGAACCGCCGTACCCAACAAGAACAGCAAGACGAAACCCAATATGGCCCGCTGGGCCGTCGCCGCCTGCGCCACGCACAACTGGCCGGCATGGCCACGCTGGCCGCCGCCGGCGCCCTGCTGGCCATCGCCGTGGTGGCGCCGGCCCAGGCGCAGGAAGCGGCGCCGGCACCGGCCTCCACCACGGATGCTTCCGCCCTGCACCTGACCGGCAACCTCGGCATCGTCAGCCAGTACATCTTCCGCGGCACCACCCAGACCAACGAGAAACCGGCCCTGCAAGGCGGCTTCGATCTCAACCATGACAACGGGCTCTATGCCGGCGTCTGGCTCTCCAACATCAGCTGGATCTCCGACACCAACCCGGCTGCCTCGGCCAGCCTGGAAGCGGATATCTACGGCGGCTGGAAGCCAGCCTTTACCGACTGGCTCAACGGCGATATCGGCGTGCTCCACTACGCCTATCCGGGCAGCTATCCGGATGGCATGACCAAGCCCGACACCACCGAGGTCTACCTCGGCGTGGATGCCAAGTGGATCGCCTTCAAGTATTCCTACAGCACCGGCAATACCTTCGGCAATGCCGGCACCAGCGGCAGCACCTATGCCGACCTGAGCCTGACCCACGAGCTCTTCGCCGGCCTCACCGGTGTGGCCCACCTTGGTCGCCAGCACTACACCGGCCCGAGCGCCTCGGTGTTGTCCTATACCGACTGGAAGCTGGGCCTCACCCGCGACTTCTCCGGCTATGTGGTCGGGCTGGCCTACACCGGCAGCAATGCCTCCGACGCCGGCTATACGATACGCGGCAAGAACATCGGGCGTAGCCAGGTGGTGCTGTCGCTGAACAAGACTTTCTGACGCTCCCACCCAGGGAACATGGACATCAAGGAGGACCCTCATCATGCGTAGCCGACTTCACTGGAAACATGGGCAGGAGCGCCTGCATCCTCTCTGTCCGCGCCATCTGTTCCTGCGCACCGCGCAACGGCGTCGCTACCGCCTGGTGCTGGTGGCGGCGCTGCTCTTCCTGGTCTGCGCCAGCCTGGCGCCGTTGACGCAGGCGGTCGTACCTTACCGCTCGGCCGATGACTATGGGCCGCCCCAGCAGGCGCTGCAGCATCGCGCCGATTGCCGGCGCCAGGTAGCCCAGGCCTTCAATGGCAATATCGAGAGCGAGGATTTCGTCGCCCGCAGCGACCGCCAGTATTTCCGCTATGTGGTGCGCAAGGACTTGCGCGAGGTGCTCTTCATCTGCGACGCCAGCAACGGCGAGATACGACGGCAGATCGATATCTGGGGGGATCTTTAGGTTCATTTCCCGACAGTGAGAGGCAGTGAAGTCGCCGACGACGCTGGACAAGCGGCGGGCCTGACGGCAAGATGCGCCATCCCCATCGCCTCTTGACCCGCGCATGCAAGCCGACTACGCCACCATCCTGCAATGGATCTATCTCTTCAACTCCCTGGCCCTAGCCCAGCTGGCCTTGCGGCAACTGGGCCGGCGCCGCAAGGCACGCCAGCTGGAGCAGCGCTTCCGCGCCGCGCAGACCGCCCCATGGATGGGCAGCACGCCTGAATTGCTCAGCAAGCAACTGGGTGCGCCCCATGCGCAGGAGCCACTGGAAGACGGCGCCACCCTGCATCGCTGGCGCGGCGAACGCCACTGGCTCGAAGCCGTCTATCGCGACGGCCGTTGCGTCAGCATGAGCGTGTCGGACCACCTGGAAGAGAGCTTCCCCACCCTCAACACCTATTTCAACTGCGCGGTGCTGGCGGCATTGGCCTGTGCCTGGAAACTCTCCGGCAACACCGCCGCCGATGCCGTCTCGATGGCCGGTGCCGCCAGGCAGTATCTGCAGAACTTCGTGATGTTGCTGGCCGGGGCCGGTTTGCTGTCCTTCATCCTGAAACGCCACCGCCTGCTGCTCAACCTGGGCTGCGTGGCCATGGTGGCACTGAGCCTGCCCCTGCTGGACTGGCCCTGATCCCGTTCAGGGAGCGCTGCTGGCCACACTCTCCGCCACCACCTCGGCGACCCGGTAACCCACGCCGATCTCGGTGAGGATATGCACCGGCTGGGCGGCATCGCGTTCCAGCTTCTGGCGCAGCCTTTGCATGTAGATGCGCAGGTAGTGCCCATCCTCCGCATGCGAAGGTCCCCACCCCGCCACCAGCAATTGGCGGTGCGTGATGACGCGCCCCGCGTCGCGCAGCAGCGTCGCCAGCAGACGGTATTCGATCTGCGTCAGGTGCACCGCCTGGCCGTTGCGGCTCACGCTACGCGCCGGCAGGTCCACCAGCACCTCGCCAAGACGATAGCGACCACTGGATTGCCCGGCCCCGGCGGCGCGCGCATGGCGACGCAGTTGCGCACGCATGCGCGCCAGCAGTTCGGGCATGCCAAAAGGCTTGACCAGGTAATCATCGGCACCGGCATCGAGCGCCTCGACCTTCTCGGACTCTTGCGTGCGCGCCGACAGGATCACGATGGGCACGCTGCTCCAGCTGCGGATCTCGGTGATGACCTGCTTGCCATCGCCATCGGGCAGGCCGAGGTCGAGGATGATCAGGTCCGGCTTGCGGGTGCCGGCTTCGGTGACGCCCTCGCGGGCGGTCTTGGCTTCGTGGACGATGAAACCCTCTTGCTCCAGCGCGCTCCTGACCAGCTTGCGGATGTGCGGGTCGTCCTCGATGAAGACGATGTTGCCGGCATGTTCTTGCATGATGTTTCCTTATTCCTCGGGCAGGGCCGGTTGCGTTTCCACCGGCAGCATGAAGCAGACCGTGGCGCCCTGCCCGGCCTCCTGCGGCGCGATCCAGATCCTGCCCTGGTGTGCCTCGATGATGGCGCGGCAGATCGCCAGTCCCAGGCCCACGCCCGGCGTGCTGGACTCGTTGTCGCCACGGGTGAATTTCTCAAATGCATGCTGTGCCATGGCCGGCGGAAAACCGCGTCCATGGTCGCTTACGCAGACCTTGACCTGGGGCGTGCCATCGCTGTCCTCGACATGAGCGGCAATGGCGATGCCGCTGCCAGGCGGCGAATACTTGATGGCGTTCTCCACCAGGTTGGCCAGCACGCGCTCCAGCAGCACCGCATCGACCCGCAACAGTGGCAAATCGGGGGCGATGCGGGTCTCGACCTGGCGCCCCTCCAGTGCTTTGGAGAGCAGGCGCAGTGCCGATCCGGTCAACTCTTCCAGGGCGTTCCACTGGCGGTTCAGGGTGACCACGCCGGCTTGCAGGCGCGCCATGTCCAGCAGGTTGTTCATCAGGCCGACCATCTTCTGCGACTGTTCGCTGATGGTGCGCGCCATGGCGCGGGCATCGTCATCGAGCCGGGCATTGGCAGCCAGCACATCGGCGCTGCCTACCAGCGAGGTCAGCGGCGTGCGCAGGTCATGCGAGATGGCCGATAGCAGCGAATTGCGCAAGCGCTCGGATTCCATCGTCACCAGCGCATCCTGGGCCACCTCGGCGTAGTGCAGGCGTTCGATGGCCATGGCGATCTGCGAGCAGAAGATCTCCAGCATCTGGCGGTTCTCGGGCAGCGCCAGCTGGGCGGCGGCCAGTTGCCGCTCTTCTTCGCTGGGCGCCTCGATGGCGAAGGCCAGCACGCCGCGCGTGCGCATGGTGGCCGTCAGCGGCAGGTACAGCGCCGCCGCCGAGGGCAGCGTGGCCGTGCCCTTGCCGGCGGCCTGGCCGTTGTCGTAGACCCATTGCGCCACGCCGGCATCGACGCTTTTCAAGACGTGGGGGCTGTCCTGCTCCGGCTCGGCCTGGCGCAGCTGGTCGGCGCTGTCGGGCAGGAAGAAGGCGATGCGCGCTCCGAACACGGCGGCCAGGTGGCGGCGACCGATTTCGAGGATCTGCTCCAGCGTCAGGAGGGCCGACAATTCCTTGCCCAGCATGTACAGGTTGGCCGCGCGCGCCTCGCGCTGCATGGCCACGCTGGCCTGGCGACGCAGGCGCGAGGTCAGCGAGCTGATGAACAGCGATACCGCCAGCATCACCGCCAGGGTCAGCAGATACTGCGCGTCGGATACCGTGATGGAGAAGCGCGGATCGACGAAGAAGAAATCGAAGGACAGCACCGACAACACCGACACCAGCGCCGAAGCCGCCCGGCCATAGCGCATGGCCACCAGCATCACGCCCACCAGGTAGAGCATGATGACGTTGGCCGGGTGCAGCTTGCCATCCAGCACGAAGGCCACGCCCGTGGTCAGGGCGCAGCTGGCCACCGCCCACAGCGTGCCGCGTGTGCGCCGGCGCCGCGTGAGCAGCGCCTCGGCGGCGCTGGCGGCGCTATCGGCGGCACGGTCGTCGTCGATGCGTGCCGATCGGCTGCGGGCCACCGTGTAGAGATCGATCTCTTCGCCGGAGCCGGCGATGCGCTGCGCCAGCGTACCGCGCGGCCAGCGCCACAGGCGTCGCAAGCCGCCGCCCTGCTGGCCGATCACCAGCTTGCCGGCATTGCGGCTGCGGGCGAATTGCAGCAGCGCCGCAGCCAAGTCCTCGCCACTGATGCTGGCCGTTTCCGCACCCAGCGATTGCGCCAGTTTCAGGTAAGCCACCACGCGCTCGCGTGCCGACATGGCCTGGCGGTCGCGCGGCAGATCCACATGCACCGCCAGCCACTGGGCCTGCAGCTTGGCGGCCAGGCGCGCCGCTTCGCGGATCAGCCGTTCCTCGCCGGCGCCACTGCCCACGGCCACTACGATGCGCTCGCGCGCCTGCCACAACTGGGCGATGGAGCGGTCGGCGCGGTATTGGCGCATGTCGGCGTCGACCCGGTCGGCGGTGCGGCGCAGGGCGATCTCGCGCAAGGCGATCAGGTTGCCCTTGCGGAAGAAGTTGCGCCCGGCCTTCTCGGCCTGTTGCGGCAGGTAGACCTTGCCTTCCTTCAGGCGGGTCAACAGTTCATCGGGCGGGATATCGACCAGCTTGACGTCGTCGGCTTCATCGAAGACATGGTCGGGCACGGTCTCGAAGACGCGGATGCCGGTGATCTGGCCGACCACGTCGTTGAGGCTCTCGATGTGCTGCACGTTGAGGGTGGTATAGACGTCGATGCCGGCACGCAGCAACTCGTCGATATCCTGCCAGCGCTTGGCGTGGCGCGAACCGGGCACGTTGGAGTGCGCCAGTTCGTCCACCAGGATCACACCGGGCTTGCGCTCCAGCGCCGCATCCAGGTCGAACTCGGGCAACTGGCGGTTGCGATAGGCCACCATGCGCATGGGCAGGCGGGCGATGCCGGCCAGTTGCGCCTCGGTCTCGGCGCGGCCGTGGGTCTCGACCACGCCGGCGACCACGTCGATGCCCTGCGCGGCCAGCGCCTGGGCAGCCTCCAGCATGGCGAAGGTCTTGCCCACGCCGGCCGAGAAGCCGAAGAAGATCTTCAGGCGGCCACGCGCCTGGCGCTCCTCATCGCGCATCACGCGTTCCAGCAGGTCGTCGGGATCGGGGCGGGTATTCATGGGACGGGTATCAGTGATGTGGCATTGTAGTGGCAAAAAGCCGGTGGCACGGGATCAGCGTGCCACCGGCCAAGCCTGGGAAGGCGAGGATTTATTTGCTCTGGGCCTGCTTGGCCAGGGGCGCGGCCACATCCAGCGCCAGGTTCAGCTTGAGCACATTGACGCGCGGCTCGCCGAACAGGCCCCACTGCGGCGTTTCGCTGTTGCCGCGGATCAGGGCCTTGACCTGGTCCACGCTCACGCCACGCTCACGGGCCACGCGGGCGGCCTGGTAGTCGGCCGCGTCGGGGCTGATATGCGGGTCCAGGCCACTGGCCGAGGCCGTCAGCAGATCGATGGGAATGGCGCGCTTGTTGTCGGGGTCGGCCTCCTGCAGGGCCTTGGCACGATCCTCGGCGGCCTGCTTCAGGGCCGGGTTGGTCGGGCCCAGGTTGCTGCCGCCGGAGGCCATGCCGTTATTGGGGAAGGTGCCGGCAGCCGACGGACGGCCCCAGAAATAGGCCGGGCTGGTGAAGTTCTGGCCGATCAGCTCGGAGCCGACCAGCTCGCCCTTGCGTTCGATCAGGCTGCCATTGGCCTGCTTGGGGAAGAAGCTCTGGGCCAGGCCGGTCACCACCAGCGGATACAGGCCACCCAGCAATACCCCCAGCAGGATGAACAGCGTCAGCGCCGGGCGCAGCGGGTTGGAAGTCGAGGTTTTCATGATGCAATCCTTGCGTAAGAAGTTCAGACCAGGCCAAAGGCGGCCAGCAGCATGTCGATCAGCTTGATGCCCACGAAGGGCACCAGCAGGCCGCCCAGGCCATAGATCAGCAGGTTGCGACGCAGCAGCACGGCCGCGCCCAGGGCGCGATAGCGCACACCGCGCAGGGCCAGCGGAATCAGGGCCACGATCACCAGCGCATTGAAGATCACCGCCGACATGATGGCCGAGCTGGGGCTGGCCAGGCGCATCACGTCCAGCGCACCCAGTTGCGGATAGCTGGCCGCGAACATGGCCGGGATGATGGCGAAGTACTTGGCCACGTCATTGGCGATACTGAAGGTGGTGAGGCTGCCGCGCGTCATCAGCATCTGCTTGCCGATCTCGACGATCTCGATCAGCTTGGTCGGATTGGAATCCAGGTCGACCATGTTGCCGGCTTCCTTGGCGGCCTGGGTACCGCTATTCATGGCCACGGCCACATCGGCCTGGGCCAGTGCGGGGGCGTCGTTGGTGCCGTCGCCGGTCATCGCCACCAGCTTGCCTTCGGCCTGGTGCTGGCGGATCAGGGCCAGCTTCTGCTCCGGCGTGGCTTCGGCGAGGAAGTCATCGACCCCGGCTTCGGCAGCGATGGCGGCAGCCGTCAGACGGTTGTCACCGGTGATCATGACGGTCTTGATGCCCATGCGACGCAGTTCGCCGAAGCGTTCCTTGATGCCGCCCTTGACGATGTCCTTCAACTCCACCGTACCCAGGATGCGCAGTGGTGCGCCATTGTTGATGACAGCGGCCTCGGCATGCCACTCGATGACCACCAGCGGCGTGCCGCCACGGCGGGCGATGGCGTCGATGTCGTTTTCCACCTGGGTCGGCAGGCGCTGGTCGGCCGAGCGCACCAGCTTGCGGATGGCGTCGGCCGAGCCCTTGCGGATGCGGCGGTTGGCCAGGTCGATACCGGAGACGCGGGTCTGTGCCGAGAAGGGGATGAACTCCGCACCCAGGCCGGCCATCTCGCGCTCGCGCAGGTTGAAGCGGTTCTTGGCCAGCACCACGATGCTGCGGCCTTCCGGGGTTTCATCGGCGAGCGAAGCCAGTTGGGCGACGTCAGCCAGTTCGCGCTCGGACACGCCCGGTGCCGGCAGGAAGGACGAGGCCTGGCGATTGCCCAGGGTGATGGTGCCAGTCTTGTCCAGCAGCAGCACGTCGACGTCGCCAGCGGCTTCCACGGCGCGGCCGGAGGTGGCGATCACGTTGGCCTGCATCATGCGGCTCATGCCGGCCACGCCGATGGCCGAGAGCAGGCCGCCGATGGTGGTGGGGATCAGGCACACCAGCAGTGCGATCAGGGCCGTCACCGAGACCGGCGCACCGGCGCCGGCGGCGGTGACCGAGAAGAGCGAGAACGGCAGCAGCGTCACCGTCACCAGCAGGAACACCAGCGTCAACGCCACCAGCAGCAGCGTCAGGGCCAGTTCGTTGGAGGTCTTCTGGCGACGTGCGCCTTCGACCATGGCGATCATGCGATCCAGGAAGGCTTCGCCGGGGTTCACCGAGACGCGCACCACGATCCAGTCCGACAGCACCCGGGTGCCGCCGGTGACGGCCGAGAAGTCGCCGCCGGATTCGCGGATCACCGGGGCCGATTCGCCGGTGATGGCGCTCTCGTCGACGGTGGCGACGCCTTCGATGACGTCACCGTCGGCGGGCACGGTATCGCCGGCTTCGATGAGCACCAGGTCACCCTTGCGCAGGGTGCCACCCTCCACTATCTCGCACTGGCTGGCGGTGATGCTCATGCCATCGCCGCGCACGTGGTCGGCGCGACGCAGCTTCTTGGCCATGACGCTCTTCTTGACACCGCGCAGGGCGGCGGCCTGGGCCTTGCTGCGGCCCTCGGCCAGCGCCTCGGCGAAGTTGGCGAAGAGCACCGTGAACCACAGCCAGGCAGCCACCGCGAAGATGAAGCCGGCCGGTGCCTCGCCCTTGCCCAGCAGGGCTTGGAAGAACAGCACCGTGGTCAGGATGCTGCCGAGGTAGACCACGAACATCACCGGATTGCGCCACTGCACGCGCGGCGAGAGCTTGCGGAAGGAGTCGGCCAGAGCCGGCTTGACGATCTTGGGATCGAACATCCAGCGCGCGGTCTGGCTGGCCGAAGGGGTCAGTTCATCCACCGCATTGCGGGGAGCTGACGGGATATTGCTGGAAGGGGTAGTCATGTCGGTTTCCATTGCGGGTTGCTCCATCGCCGCGCCAGCTTGGGCGGCGGCGACGGAATCCATCATTCAATTACAGCGCCATCATCTGCAGGTGTTCCACCACCGGGCCCAGGGCCAGCGCGGGGACGTAGGTCAAGGCACCCACCAGGATCACCGCGCCGATCAGCAGGGCCACGAACAGCGGGCCATGCGTGGGCAAGGTGCCGGAGGTCGCAGCCAGGCGCTTCTTGCCGGCCAGCGAACCGGCCATGGCCAGCACCGGCACGATGATGCCGAAGCGACCCAGCCACATGGCGATGCCGGTGGTGATGTTGTAGTAAGGCGTATTGGCCGACAGGCCGGCGAAGGCGCTGCCATTGTTGTTGGCAGCCGAGCTGAAGGCGTACAGGATCTCCGAGAAACCATGCGCACCCGGGTTGGCGATGCCGGCCAGGCCACCCTCGACCATCACCGAAATGGCGGTGAAGATCAGCACCAGGGCCGGGGTCATCAGGATGGCAATCGACATCATCTTCATGTCGAACACGCCGATCTTCTTGCCCAGGTATTCCGGGGTGCGGCCGATCATCAGGCCGGCGATGAACACCGCCAGCACCGCGAAGATCAGCATGCCGTAGAGACCCGCGCCGACGCCGCCATAGACCACCTCGCCCAGCTGCATCTGCAGCATCGGCACCAGGCCGCCCATGGGCGAGAGCGAGTCATGCATGGCATTGACCGCACCGCACGAGGCTGCCGTGGTGACGGTGGCAAAGAGCGCCGAGGCGGTGATGCCGAAGCGGGTTTCCTTGCCTTCCATCATGCCGGGACCGGAGGCGTGCAGCGAAGCCAGCATGGGGTTGGGTTGCGACTCGTAGTACAGCAAGGTCGCCGCCATCACCACGAAGAGGATGGTCATCGAGGCCAGGATCGCCCAGCCCTGGCGACGGTCGCCCACCAGCATGCCGAAGCTGGTGCACAGCGCCGCCGGGATGATCAGGATGGCAAGCATCTGCAGGAAGTTGGTCAGTGGGGTCGGGTTTTCATAGGGGTGGGCCGAATTGGCGTTGAAGAAACCACCGCCATTGGTGCCCAGCATCTTGATGGCTTCCTGCGAGGCCACCGGTCCCATCGGCAGGGTCTGGCGGTCGGTGCTCTGGGCTTCGGTGATGGGTTCGCCCTTGGCATCCTTGAGCGGCTGGCCGGCGGCATCGAGCTTGGGAATGGTGTAGTTGGTCACCTCCAGCGTCTTCACCTCCTGATAGGGGCGGAAGTTCTGGATGCTGCCCTGCTGCACCAGCACCAGCGCAAAGATCACCGACAGCGGCAGCAGCACGTACAGCGAGCTGCGCGTCATGTCGGCCCAGAAGTTGCCGATGCCCTTGCTGCTGTGGCGGGCAAAGCCGCGGATGAGCGCGAAGGCGATGGCGATGCCGGTAGCGGCCGAGAAGAAGTTCTGCAGCGCCAGCGCAGCCATCTGGCTCAGGTAGCTCATGGTCGACTCACCGACATAGCCTTGCCAGTTGGTATTGGAGACGAAGCTGATGGCGGTGTTGAACGACGAGTCGGCACTGATGTTGGTCAGGCCCTGGGGATTGAGCGGCAGCCATTGCTGGGCGCGCTGGATCAGGTAGGTAAAGACCACGCCGATGAAGTTGAACAGCAGCGCCGCGATGGCGTACTGCTTCCAGTCCATCTCGGCCTCGCCGTTGATGCCGCAGAGGCGATAGAAAATACGCTCGATGCCGCCGAACACCCGGTTCACGCGCGACTTGCCCTCCATCACGCGGGCCAGGTACCAGCCCACGGGGAAGGAGAGCACCAGCAGCACGGCCAGGAACAGGACGAGCTGGAAAATGTTGTTGCCGTCCATGTCAGAAATCCTCCGGCTTGATCAGCGCGTACACGAGGTACAGCAACAGGGCGATCGAGACGACCAGGCCCAGCAGATACATGAGGTTCATTTCTTGTCGCCTTCCTGCCGCTCCAGGCGGCTGCACAGGGCGATGAAGGCCCACATGGCGATGCCGCACAAGAGCAGCATGCCCATATAGAGAAAGTCGGTTTGCCACATTTCCCACTCCATTGTTGACGTTGTTCGTTCCGCTCCGGGGACGGATGCAGAGACGCTCAGACGATAGAGGGCGCGGCGTTAAATCCGGGTAAAACTATGGGGAGGGGGTGTAAACAGGACGTAAACGAAGTACCGACGATGCGATGTACCGACAGCGCGATACGCCGCCAGCACCGCCGCGAGACGAGGCGTCTCAGGCGTCTCAGGCGCCTCAGGCGTCGGTGACCTTGCCCAGCTCGATGCGGTTCTTGCCCAGGCGCTTGGCGGTGTACATGGCCTTGTCGGCCATGGAGAGCAGTTCTTCCGGACCGATCTCGCCATCCTGGTCAGGCAGGTAGACGGCCACGCCGATACTGCTGGAGACGTTGACGGTGGAGTGCGTCAACTGGAAGGGTTCGCGGATGGTATTGAGGATCTTCTCGGCCACCATCAGGGCATCGGCCTGGGCATGCAGGTTTTCCAGGATGACCACGAATTCGTCGCCGGCCAGGCGCGCCACGGTATCGACATCGCGCACCGAGGCTTGCAGGCGGCGCGCGAACTCGACCAGCAATTCATCGCCGGCTTCATGACCATAACGGTCATTGATGGCCTTGAAGCCATCGATATCCATGAAGAACAGCGCCAGCAGCTGGTGTGCGCGGCGCGCGCGCATCATGCCCTCGGGCAGGCGGTCGCTGAAGGCACGGCGGTTGGGCAAGCTGGTCAGCACGTCGGTCAGGGCCAGCTCGCGCATCTGGTCGCGGAAGGCCAGGCGCTCGGTGATGTCGTGCAGGAAGGCGATGAACAGGTGGCCGCTCTGGCGCTTGACGTGGCCGACGGTGATCTCGATGGGCAGCTCATGGCCATCGTGATGCAGGGCCTGCAATTCGATGCGGTTGTTGATGACCACGCTGGTGCCATCCTTGAGGAACTGCGCCATGCCGCGATTGTGGGCCGCGCGCATATCGGGCGGAATGATCAGCTCGGCCATGTCACGTCCCATGGCCTGGTCGCGCGGCCAGCCCAGCAGCAGCTCGGCCTGGCGGTTCCACTCCACCACGCGACCCTGTTCGTCGGCGGCGATGAAGGCATCCTGGGCATTTTCCAGGATGGCGCGCAATTCGGCCGCGCTTTCCTCCAGCTGGATCTGGTTGGCCTGCTGCTGGTCCAGCGCCTGCTGCAGCGCCGTGGCGGTCTCGTGCAGCCGGCTGGTGCGTTCGGCCACGCGATGCTCCAGGCTTTCGTTGAGCGAACGCAGTTCGCCCAGATAACGCTGCTCGCGCTCGACCATGCTGACCAGGGTGGCGGAAAGCAGCTGGATTTCGCGATAGCTGTTGACCAGCGGGATCGTCACTTCATGCAGGCCCGAGGCGCGCTGCTCCAGGGCCGCCGAGAGCGCGTTGATGGGGGCCACCAGACGCCGCGTCAGGCCCAAGGCCAGCAGCACCAGCACCGCGCCCGTGAGCGCGCCCACCAGGATGACGCGGCGCTCCAGGTCGCGGAAGGCTTCCAGCGCCACCGTCTCGGGCTGGCGCACGATGACGCTCCACTTGAGCTTCATGTCCGAATCCTGGCCGGTACGCGAATAACCGGTCATGTAGCGTCGTCCGTCCGGCCAGGTTTCCACGTTCGATCCGCTGGCGGTGGCACTCTGCGAGGCACGGAAACTCTCGGTATCGATCACCTTCTCTTCCAGATTCTTGGGGCCCAGCAGCACGACGCCATCGGAACGCACGATCAGCACGTCCACGTCATAGCGGTTGCGGGTCGGATCGAGCAGCTTGGCGGCAATCTCGCGCGCCCAGCCCCAGGACAGGTGCATGCCCATCACGCCGACATAGCGTCCCTCCATGTCCAGCACGGGTGCGGCGATGTCGACGAAACGCCAGGGCTCGGCCTGCGCCGGCAGCTTCTTTTCCAGCAGGATGGCGGGATGGTAATCGGCCGAGTAGGCGTCCTTCTGGCCGCCCTTGAACCAGGGGCGCTCGGCCACGCTCTGCCCTTCCAGCAAGCCATTGGTGGCCACCAGCACGGTGCCCTCGGGATTGGCCATGCCGATCCAGGCGTAGTGGGGAACATTGCTCTGCAGTTCGTTGAGCACGCGCCGGACCCGGTCCAGATCCTTGCCGGTACGCACCGAGGGCCGGGCCACCAGCAGGCGCATGTCGATCTCGCGCTCGTGCATGCCGCGTTCCAGGGCATCCTGCATCTGCCAGGCCAGCTGCTTGAGACGGGTCTCGACCTCGGCGCGTGCGTAACCCCGGGTGAACTGATCCACCAGGATCAGCACCGACACGGTCGTGATGAGCACGGTAATAACCACCCCCAGCGTAATCAGGGACAACAGATTCGGCGGCGATGGGCTTTTTTTCTTAATCAATTCAGACAAAGTGCAGCAATACGGCTGGATGCATGACGGCTCCCCTGTGAACCGCATAGGTAACTCGGCATCTTGCCAGAACACCTACGGTTTTTCACCGAATTTCCCGAAAAACCACGAGATATTTTTTGCCGCAGTTAAAGAAAATCACGAATTCTTCGCGCGACGGCAGGCGAAGTTGCACATCTGTTCAGAATAATGATAAAGCGGCGGAACACCATTCCCGCCACGCAAGAAAAAGCAACGGCGGGTGATCGTGGATCCCCGCCGTGCTTTCCTGCCTGCGTCCAAGGCGCAACAAGCGTCCTGCCTACACAGCCGCGCAGATGCCATCCGCACGCGGATCGGTCGCCCCTTCGATGACCCCATCCGGATGCACGCACACGGCCCCGGCGTGGCCCATCATGTCGGTGTAGTCGGCCACCACCTGCACATCGTGGCCGGCGCGGCGCAGGGCCTCGATGGTGGCCTCGGGGACTCGCCCCTCCAGCTTGAGATTGGTGGAGACATCGCCCCAGGTCCGTCCCAGCAGCCAGCGCGGCGCGCTCACGGCGGCCTGCAGGTTCTGGCCGAACAGCACGTGGCGGGTGAACACCGCCGCCTGCGTCTGCGGCTGCCCTTCTCCACCCATGGTGCCGTAGGCCAGGGTGCGACCGTCGTCCAGGCGGGCCAGCGAGGGATTCAGGGTGTGGAAGGGCAGCTTGCCCGGTTGCAACTGGTTGGCGCCGTCGTCGAGGGTGAAGCTGGCGCCGCGGTTCTGCCAGACGATGCCGGTATCGGGCAGCACCACGCCACTGCCGAACTCCCAGAAGATGCTCTGGATATAGCTGACCACGCGCCCCTGGGCATCGGCCGCGCCCATCCAGATGGTATCGCCCGGCTTGGCCGGATGCGGCCAGGGGGCGGCCCGCTGCATGTCGATGTGCGCGGCCTCCTGCTGCAGCGCCTCGGCCAGCAGCCAGTCGGCAGCATTCACGTTCATGTGGGCAGGGTCGGTGACATGGCGGTTGCGCAGGATGAAGGCGCGTTTGGTGGCTTCCACCAGGCCGTGGATGTGATCGAAGCCCTCGCCCTCGGTGACGCCCAGGCGATCGAACAGGCCGATGATCATCAGTGCCGAGACGCCCTGTGTCGGCGGCGGCAGGTTGTAGACCCGGCCCGAGCGCAATTGCACCATCAGCGGCTGCACCTGCTGGGCATGGAAGGCCTCCAGGTCACTGCGGCGCAGCGGGCTGCCTGCGGCTTCCAGCCCGGTGGCCAGGGTGGCGCCCAGGTCGCCGCGATAGAAGTCATCCAGTCCCGCCTCGGCCAGGCGCGTGAGGCTGGCCGCCAGGGCGGCTTGCTGCAACACTGCGCCCTGCGCGGGGATGCCCTGGGCGGCGTAGGTGGCGGCAAAGCCGGGCTGGTCTTTCAGTTCATCCCACTTGTCGCGGGTCAGCTCATGTTGCGAGCGGGTGATGGGCACGCCGCGCCGGGCGTGGGTGATGGCATCGGCCAGCAGCACCGGCAACGGCAGTGCGCGACCAAAGCCCTGTGCATGCTGGAGCGCCGCCGACCAGCCGGCGACGGCACCGGCCACCGTCAATGCTGCATGGGGTCCCCGGGTGGGGATGCTGGCATGGCCATGCGCGGCATAGAAATCGCGCGTGGCCAGCCCTGCCGACGGGCCACAGGCGCGAATGGCCACGGGGTCGCGGCCCGGCTCGCTGATGAGCCAGAAGCCATCGCCGCCGATGCCGTTCATGTGGGGATATACCACGGCGATGGTGGCAGCGGCCGCTACCATGGCCTCCACCGCATTGCCACCTTCGCGCAGGATCTGTGCGCCGGCTTGCGCGGCCAGGTGATGCGGGGCGCTGACCATTCCGCCCAGGCAGGTCTTGCTATACAACATGATGAATGACTCCTGATGGTGTTTGTCTTGTTATGGATGCTGGGATGATACCTGCGGATGGACGGCCTTTCAGGCGCACCTCAAAAAGCCTCATCCATCCACGACACATGCGCGGCCACGATGCGCCAGCCTTGCGGCAGGCGCAGCCAGGTATGGCTCTGGCGTCCGGTACGGGGCTCGCCGTCCCGCGTGAACTCGGTATTGGCCACGGCATAGTCGCGCCCATAGGTGGTGATGACGGTGTGGCGCAGGCGGCGCTCCAGGTTCTTCGGCGAGCGCCCCTGGCGGAAGGCGCGGATCGCCTCGAACCCCACCAGGTTCTCGGTGGCGCCATAGCGCAGCGTGTGCGGTGCGTCGAGGAAGAGTTCGTCCAGCACCTCCACCTGGTTGGTAGTCAGCGCGACTTCGTAGCGCTCGAAGGCGTGGCGTACCTCGGCCAGCACCTCGGGCAGGTTGATCTCGAAGGGAGAGGTGGATTCCATGTCCGGCTCCTCAATGTCCGCCCAGGTAGGCCCGGGCCAGTGCATCATTGGCGGCGATCTCGGCGGCGCTGCCCTGGGCCACCACGCGCCCGCCTTCGATCACATAGGCGCGGTCGGCCAGCGACAGCGCCAGCGCGGCCATCTGGTCCACCAGCACGATGGTCATGTTCTCGCGGCGCAACTGGTCCAGTGCGGCAAAGAGTTCGGCGATCACCTTCGGCGCCAGGCCCAGCGAGGGTTCGTCCAGCAGCAGCACGCGCGGCCGCGTCATCAGGGCACGGGCGATGGCCAGCATCTGCTGCTCACCGCCGGAGAGCAGGCCGGCGCGATGATGCAGGCGCTCGCGCAGGCGCGGGAAGCGGCCCAGCATCTCTTGCACGCGCGCCTCCACATCCTGTGGATAAAGAAACGCGCCCAGGCGGATATTGTCCAGCACCGACAGTTCCGGGAAGACCTGGCGCCCTTCCGGCACCAGCACCACGCCTTGGCGCACGATCTGCTCGGCGCGCAGGTGCATGAGATTGACACCATCGACATGGATGCCGCCCTGCACTGGCCGATGCAAGCCGGCCAGCGCGCGCATGAGGGTGGACTTGCCGGCGCCATTGGCGCCCAGCAGCGCAATCATCTCTCCCTGCCTGACCTGCAGGTTGATGCCATGCAGGACCGGCTCGGCACCGTAGCCGGTGACCAGCTCGCCCACCCCCAGCAGTTCGGCGGCACCTGCCATCGGTGTGCGGGCCGCCGCCGGCGCCTGCTGCGCGCCTTCGCCCAGGTAGGCCTTGCGCACGGCCGGATCGTTCTGGACTTCCTGGGGCGTGCCGATGGCCAGTCGCTGGCCGGCATCGAGCACGACGATGCGCTGGGATATCTGCATCACCAGTTCCATGTCATGCTCGACCACCACCACACTGATGCCGCTGGCGGCGATACGCGTCAACAGTTGCGCCAGCTGTGTCTTGTCCTCGCGGGAGAGGCCGGCTGCCGGTTCGTCCAGCAACAACACATCTGGATCGGCTGCCAGTGCCCGTGCGATCTCCACCAGGCGACGATCGACGTGGGCCAGGTCGGCTGCCGGGATATCGGTCGCGCCGCGATAGCCGCAATACGCCAGCAGGCGGCGGCTGCGCTCGCGCACCGTCGGTGCGACGAAACCGCGCGCCGACAGCAGCGCCCCCAGGCGTCCCCGGCCGCAAGCCAGCGCCACGTTGTCGGCCACCGTCAGGCTGCCAAACAACTGCGAGGTCTGGTAGGTGCGGGCCACGCCATGACGGGCGATGCGAAAGGCCGGCAAGCCCGCCAGCTCGGTCCCGCCCAGGGCAAAGCGACCGGCGCTGGGACGATAGAAACCCGAGAGCATGTTCAGCGCCGTGGTCTTGCCCGCGCCATTGGGGCCGATCAGGCTGGTGACGGCTGCGCCCGGCACGGCAAAGCCCAGCGCGCTGACCGCACGCACGCCGCCGAACACCATGGTCAGGCCCTCGACCGACAAGCTGCGACGCTCGCGCTGCGGCAAGGCGGCCTCACCCGTGGCCGGGTCCTGCGCTGTCGTCGGCGGCAGCGCCGGCACCGGCTTGCGCCAGCGTGCTGCCCAGCGCGACAACAAGCCGGTCACGCCATCCGGTGCGATCCACAGCACCAGCAGGAGCAAGGCACCGAAGAACAGCAGGCGATAGTCTTCCAGGCTGGCCAGCAGCTCCGGCAAGGCGCCCACGATGACGGCGCCGATCAGCGGCCCCATGATGGAACCGGAGCCGCCCAGCACCACCACCAAGACGAAGAGGATGGATTGCATGAAGCTGAAGGAGTCCGGCGTCACCATCCCGGACAGCGGCGCGAACAAACCACCGGCCAGACCCGCCAGCGCGGCCGAGACGGCGAAGGCCACGGTCTTGACCACCAGCGGATTGATGCCGATCGATTCGGCAGCGGTCTCGCTGTCGCGCACCGCGCGCATGGCCGCGCCCCAGCTGCCGCGCACCAGCCAGCAATAGCCGGCCAGCACCGCAGCCACGCTCGCCAGCGCCAGGATGGCAATGGCGCGCTCGCCCTGCAGGCCGGCCACGGAAGGGGCGACCAAGCCCATGATGCCGTTCTGGCCGCCGGTGACGTCGCGCCATTCGATGATGGCGTGCTGGATGATGAAGCTGAAGGCAATGGTGATCATGGCCAGGTAAGGCCCCTTCACGCGCAGGGCCGGCAGGGCCAGCAGCACGCCCAGCGCGCCCGCTACCACGGCCGCCAGCGGCCAGGCCAGCCAGAACGACAAGCCGGCCCGGGTGGTGAGGATGGCCACGGTGTAGGCGCCCACGGCGTAGAAGCCGACATGGCCGAAGGAGACCTGGCCGGTCAGGCCGATCAATACATTGAGGCCGATGCCGACGATGGCCACCAGCGCAATACCGGCCAGCACGAAGACGTAATAGCTGTTCACCGACAGCGCCAGCGTGGCTGCGGCGATCAGGCCCAGCACGCACATGCCCAGCGCGGCGGGCGTGCCCAGGCCCAGCCGGACGGGACTACGTGCGGTTGCCACCGGAGCGGCACCGGCCTGCAGCGTGCGGGTAATGGAATGCGGAAGACGGTTCATACCTTGTTCACCTGTGCGCGGCCAAAGAGGCCATTGGGACGGACGGCCAGCACCACGATCACCAGCCCGAAGCTGATCATCTGGGTATAGCCGGAACCCAGCGTGGCCGTCACGAGCGCCTCGGCCATGCCGAACAGCAGGCCGGCGATCATCACGCCCCAGGCGCTGGTGATTCCACCGAGGATGGCCACGGCGAAGGCCTTCAGGCCGAACAGCGTACCCATGTCGGCGTTGACGTTGAAGAGCGGCGCAATCAGCACCCCGGCCACGCCCGCCAGCAAGGTCGAGATGGCAAAGGCGACGGCAATGGCGCGCGTGATCGGGATCCCCATCAGGCGTGCCGCATCACGGTTCTGCACCACCGCCAGCAACGCCTTGCCCCAGCGGGTGCGCCGCAGGACCGTGTGCAGCAGCGCCGCCAGCACCAGGCCGACGACCGGAATCAGCAGCTGCAGCGGATACACGCCCAGCCCCACGCCGCCCAGTTCGATCGGTGACAGCGCCAGCGGCGAAGGCAGGTTGCGCGGCTCCTTGCCGAAGGTGTGCAGGACCAGGTTGTCCAGCACGATGCCCAGCGCCACGGTGGACATCAGCCAGGCATTGGAACCCTGGCGCGCGAACGGACGCACGGCCAGCACCTCCACCAGCACGCCATAGAGCGCGCAGGCGGCCAGCGCCAGCAGCACCGCCAGCCACATCGGCCAACCCAGCGTCTGGGCGAAGGTGAAACACAGGACCGCGCCCAGCATCATGGAGCTACCCTGCGCGAAATTGACGGTGCCCGATACGGCATACGTCATGGTGAAACCCAGCGCCATCAGACCGTACATGCTCCCCAGTCCGAATCCGCTGATCAGTGCCGACAACAGCAGCATCGTGTTCTCCTGGCGCCCCCACGGCGGGCGGCGCACTTCTTGTGTGGATGAAGGCTTACTGGTTCAGGCCGACCGGCAGGATGCGGTTGTCGATGAACTGCGCCCAGACATAATCGTCGGCCTGCAGCGCATCCTGCATGCCCGGGCTGAAGGGCTTGACGTAGCTCTTGATCAGGCCGTCATAGCGATCGATCTTGTAGAAGCCCTCGCGCACCGCATCGCCATTGGTGGAACCGGCCTTGGTGATGGCCAGCGCGGCCAGCTGCATGCCGTCGTAGGCATTGGCCACACCGACGGCGGGGGTGATATCGTCCGGCCCCTTGATGGCGGGATACTTGGCCTTGAGCTCGGCCACCACCTTCTCGCCCACCGGTGAGAGCTTGCCGAAGAAGCTGAAGGTCTGGACGAAGTGGACGTTCTTCGCGTTCGGTCCGGCCAGCTCGGTGAAGCGGCCACCGGCCGGGCCCCAGTGCGAGACCACCGGCACCTTCCAGCCCATGCGGTCGAGCGACTTGACCACCTGCGCCGAGGGACCGACATTGCCCACCAGGAAGAGCGTGTCGGCGCCGGCCGCCTTGAGGCGGCTCAGCTGCGGCACCAGGTCGACGTCGCTGGCTTCGAATTTTTCCACGCCGACCGGTTTCATGCCCTTCTCGGCCAGTGCCGCGGTGATGCCCTTCTCGTTGGATTCGCCCCAGGGATTGTTGACCAGGATCAGGCCGGCCTTGCTGCTCTTGAAGGTCTTCTGCGCGTAGTTGAGCATGGCCTTGTCCACCAGTTCATCCACCGCCGAGACACGGAAGGCGAAGTTGGGATTGGCGCCATTCTTGGTCACGCCGGTGCCGGCCGCCCAGGGGCCGACGAAGGGGACCTTCTCCTGGTTGATGATGGGCACGATGGCCATCGACACCGGCGTATCGAGGCCGCCGAAGAGCACCGCCACCTTCTCCTTGAAGATCAGTTCGCGCGCGGCCACCACGCCCTTGGCCGGATTGCCTTCGTCGTCGCGGCGCACCAGCTCCAGCTTGCGACCGCCCAGCAGACCGCCCTTGGCATTGATCTCGTCGATGGCGATGCTCATGCCGCGGGTCAGGGCTTCGCCGGCCTGGGCCGACTGGCCCGACAGTGCCGTGACCAGGCCGATCTTGATGGTATCGGCGGCCAGCGCCAGCGGCGACAGCGTGGCGGCAACGGTGGCCGCAGCCACGGCGATCAGGGTACGACGAGTGAAACGGATCATTTGACTTCCCTCCAGGTTGGCGGAAGGCATTTCGTCGGCAGCCGCCGCGAAATGCCTTCCTGATGGTTGGCATGCATTGCCCGGCATGACTTATGCAAGGGCTATGCCAAGCGCAGCAATTTCGTTTAATTTTTGCCGACAATATTTATCTTATATACGCAGCATTTATTAATCATTATTGCCGTCGATTACTTATCCAACTTGAAATCAATAATGCACAATCATTGTGCAGGACATGGAGAAAAAGATGCACGACGCACCATCATCAATCACCGCACAGGCAACCGCCCTGCCCTACGATCCAGCCGCACTGGTGGATGAATACCTGCGTGTGCTGATGATTCCCGATCCGACGGCGGCGCGGCGCTTCGTCTCGCCGGAGTTGAAGATCCGCTTCACCGGCGGGCGCGAGATGAGCGACCCGGCGCAGTGCGCAGCCTTCAATGCCGGGCGCTATGGCTGGGTCAAGAAGCGTTTCGAAGGCACCGAGGTGGTGGCCGGTGCCAGCCTGGAGCAAGCCATCGTCTACAACCGGGGAACGCTCTATGGCGTCTGGCCCGATGGACTGGCCTTCGAAAGCAATCGCTACGTGGACCGCTACGTCATCCGCCACGGCCTCATCGTGCAGATGGATGTGTGGAACGACAGCGCCGAGCGCCTGCTGGCACGCGCCGGACTGGTCGAACTGTAAGGGGGCAGCATGCAAGCCACGATCCTGCCGCCAGAAGCCGCGCTGGGCCATGACGACGGCCAGGCCAGCTACGGCCCCCTGCCCGCGCACGGGCGCTTCGGCTACTCGGCCATCCACCGCCGTCCGCAATACCGCTGGCCCAATGGCGCCAGGCTGGCGGTGTACCTGGGCTTCAACATCGAGCACTTCGCCTTCGGCCAGGGGCTGGGTGCGCGGCTGGGGCCGGCGTGTCCGGAGCCGGACGTGCTCAACCACAGCTGGCGCGAATACGGCAACCGGGTCGGTGCCTGGCGCTGCCTGGAACTGTTCGAGCAACTGGGCTTGCCGGCCGGTGTGCTGCTCAATACCGCGCTCTACGATCATTGCCCCGAGCTGGTGGCGGCCTTCGCCGCGCGCGGTGACGAACTGATCGGGCACGGGCACACCAACGCCCACCAGCAAGGCACGCTACCCGAAGCAGAAGAAGCGGCCCTGCTGCGTCACTGCCGCCAGCGCATCGCCGCCGAGAGCGGCAGCCTGCCCGGAGGCTGGCTCTCGCCGTGGATTTCGGAGAGCCTGGTCACACCCGACCTGCTGCAGGAGAGCGGCTACCGCTACACCCTCAACTGGGCGCATGACGACCAGCCGGTGCGCCTGCGTACCCGCAGCGGCCAGACGCTGTGGTCGATCCCCTATCCGCAGGAGCTCAATGACATCCCCATGATCGTGGCGCGCCAGATGGATGGCCGCGACTTCGCCCGCATGATCGTCGACAACTTCGACGAGATGCTGGAGCAGGCAGAGCAACAGCCGCTGGTGATGGGCGTAGCCCTGCATCCCTACCTGGTGGGCCAGCCCTATCGCCTGCGCCACCTGCGCCATGCCCTGCAACACCTGGCCGCCGCGCGCGACCGTGGCCAGGTCTGGTTCACCACGCCCGGCGCCATCTGCGACTACGTGGACACGCTGGAAGCACTGCGCCAGCCCTTCTGACATCTATCCCTATCCCTGGAGAATTGCTTGACTCTCGCATCTGCCGCATCGACCACCTCCCCCATCATCGACGATCCTGTGGGCGCCTTCGTGCCGCACGGGCGCTTCACCATCGCCGGCGCCAGCAGCGGTGCGCTGGCCGGCTTGCGCTTCGCCGCCAAGGATCTCTTCGACGTGGCCGGTCATCCCACCGGCGCGGGCAATCCCGACTGGCTGCGCAGCCATGCGCTGCCCACGCGCCACCATGCGGTGGTGGCACAACTGCTGCAGGCCGGCGCCACCCTGGTGGGCAAGACAATCACCGACGAACTGGCCTACAGTATCCATGGCGACAACCATCACTACGGCACGCCGGTCAACAGTGCGGCGCCGGGGCGCGTGCCGGGCGGCTCCTCCAGCGGCTCGGCAGCGGCCGTGGCGGCACGCCTGTGCGACTTCGCATTGGGCACCGACACCGGCGGCTCGACCCGGGTGCCGGCCAGCTATTGCGGCGTCTGGGGCTTACGTACCAGCTTTGGTTTGTTGTCGTGCAAGGCCATGGCACCGCTGTGTCCCGATTTCGATACCGTCACTTGGCTGGCCCACGATGCCTGCATCTTCGAGCGTGTGGGGCAAGTGCTGCTGCCGCAGACGGGCGGCGTGCAGCTGCGCCGCGCGCTGCTGCCCTTCGATGCGCTGGAACTGGCCGACCCGGACTTCCACCCGGCCATCCACCAGGTCTACGATGCGCTGCGCATGCTCATGCCGGGCGAGCACATGCGCCTGGGTGGCGAGGACGGCGCACTGGAAAACTGGCGCCGTGCCTACATCAGCGCTTCCGCCTACGACGCCTGGCAGACCCACGGCCACTGGATCAGCACCACGCAACCACACTTCGGTGCGGCGGTGCAGGCACGCTGGGACATGGCCCGCGCTACCAGCGCCGAGACCGCCCATGCCGCGCGCCGCGAACAGGACCTGGTGCGTCATCGCGTGCGCTCGCTGCTGGGGCCGGACGGGGTGGCGGTGATTCCCTCGGCCTCCAGCGTGGCACCGCTGTGCACTGCATCGGCCGGCGAGATCGACCAGGTGCGCGCACGCACCTTCCGGCTCACCTGCGTGGCCGGACTGGCGGGCTTGCCGCAGGTGAGCATGCCCTTTGCGACTCCCGCCGGCTTGCCGATCGGCGTATCATTGCTGGGCCCGGCCGGCAGCGACCTGGCCCTGATCGGCCTGGCGACGCGGATCTGGCGCGCGCTGCAAGCCGACGCACGCTGAACCCGCCGCGATCCACCCATCGACAAGACAATGAGCGACACCCCTGCCCGCAAACCCGCAAAGTCCCCCCCACGTCGCGGCAAGTCCACGCCTGCCGCCGCTGCCGCGCCATCAGCCCAACCTCGTCGCAGCGGCGCCGGCCGGCCACGCGTGCGCCATGACGCGCTGACCGAACTGCCGCCCCTGCAGCTCGATGGCGAGGGTGGCGACGACATCATCGCCCGCATCTACCAGACCGTGTTCGACAGCGTGATGAGCCAGCGCCTCACGCCCGGCACCAAGCTGCCCGAGGCGGCGCTGTGCGAACTGTTCGGCGTGGGCCGCACCGTGGTGCAGAAGGCCTTGCAGAAGCTGGCGCACGAGCACATCGTGGAGCTGCGCCCCAATCGCGGTGCGGTGGTGGCCATGCCCACGCCGGAGGAGACACGCGAGATCTTCGAAGCGCGCCGCGCACTGGAGGGTGCCATCATGCGCCTGGCGGTACAGAACGCCACCCGCGCCGACATGGCCAGGCTGCGCCGGCAACTCAAGGAAGAACACGCCGTCATGCACAGCTATGCCCAGACCCACTGGGCCCGACTGGCTTCGTCCTTCCACATGCGGGTGGCCGAGCTGTCGCGCAATCCGACGCTGCAACGCTACCTGTCTGAACTGGTGTCGCGCTGCTCGCTGATCGTGGCGCTGCACGAACCGGCCGGCTATGCCGCCTGCGAGCACGACGAGCACACCCACATCGTCGACCTGATCGAACGGGGTGATGTCGACGGCGCAGTGGCGGCCATGGACGCTCACCTGGTGACGCTGGAGGAACATATCCACCTGGTCAGCGAGAAAAGCGGCAACAGCCTGGCGCGCATGCTGGGGATGGAATAAGTCCCTGCGCTGGTGGGGCGGCAAGAAAAAAGCGGCAAGGGCGTGGCCCCTGCCGCTTTTTTTTGAGCTTGTCGTGGTGCGACCGGCTAGATGGCGACGCGCTCCTGCAAGGCCTCGCGCGCCTCGGCCGCAATCTCGAAGGAATGCAAGCGCGCCACGTGGTCGAAGATCTGCGCGGTGATGATCAGCTCGTCCGGCGCATGTTCGTCGATGAAGGCTTGCAGGCCTTCCTGCACCGTCTCACGGTCGCCCACCACGGCGCAGGACAAAGAACGCTCTACGTGGGCCTGCTCGCCCGGCTGCCACAGGGCATCGATATCCTCCACCGGGGGACGCAGCTGGCCGGGCGTGCCGCGGATCAGGTTGAGGAACTGCTGCTGCAGCGAGGTGAACAGGCGCTCGGCCTCGCGCTGGGTATCGGCGGCGAAGACATTCAGGGCCAGCATCACATAGGGTTTCTTCAGGTTCGCCGAGGGCTTGAAGCGCTCGCGATAAATCTGCACCGCCGACTTCATGAAGCCCGGTGCGAAGTGCGAGGCAAACGCGAACGGCAGGCCCAGCTCGGCGGCCAGCTGGGCGCTGAACATGCTGGAACCCAGGAGCCAGAGCGGCACCTTCAGGCCGGCCCCGGGCACGGCGCGCAGGGCCTGGTAGTCGGAGGGTTCGTCAAAGTAGGCCTGCAGCTCCAGCACATCCTGCGGGAAGTTCTCGGCGGTGTCGCCCCCCATGTGACGGCGCAGGGCGCGCGCGGTACGCTGGTCGGAACCGGGCGCGCGGCCCAGCCCGAGGTCGATGCGGCCGGGATAGAGCGATTCGAGCGTGCCGAACTGTTCGGCGATGACCAGCGGCGAGTGGTTGGGCAGCATGATGCCGCCCGAACCCACGCGTATCGTGCTGGTGTGCGCGGCCACGTGCGAGATCACCAGCGCGGTGGCGGCACTGGCGATGCCGGGCATGTTGTGGTGCTCGGCCAGCCAGTAGCGCTTGTACCCCAGGCGCTCGGCCAGCTGCGCCAGTTCCTTGCTGTTGTTGAAGGCCAGTGCAGCCGTGCTGCCCTGGTTGATGGGAGACAGATCGAGGACGGAAAACGGAATCATGGATGGATCCTTGTGGATGCGGCAGGATCGCTGCCACACCGGGTTGCCGGGTAGTTGCCCCGGAAATGATGGTGTTGACCTGAAGCGGCTTCGCAAGCGACCCAAGCAGCGTTCGGACTGAGTAGGTCCGTCAGGGCCGTATCGAAGACCCGCTGACGGCGCACCTTCGATACGCGGCTGCGCCGCTACTCAGGCCGAACGGAAAGGGAATCGTAAAAATATCGCCATGACCGCTCAGTCCAGCTTGACCACCAGCTTGCCGAAGTTCTTGCCCTGCAACAGGCCCATGAAGGCTTGCGGGGCATTCTCCAGGCCCTGCACCACGTCTTCTCGGTAGCGCAGCTTGCCTTCCTTGAGCCAGGTGCCGACCTCCTGCTGGAAGGCCGCGTGCAGGTCGGGACGGTTGACGTAGTAATCGAAGATGATGAAGCCCTGTACGCGAATGCGCTGGGTCAGCACGCGGCGCAGGATGGCCGTGCTCGCAGTGGCCATGCCGGCGCCGTTGTAGTGGGCGATCAGGCCGCACACCGGTACGCGGGCGTGGATGTTGAGCAAGGGGATCACCGCGTCGAGCACGGCACCGCCCACGTTCTCGAAATACACATCGATGCCGCGCGGGCAGGCCGCCTGCAGTTGCTCGGCGAAATCAGCGGCGCGGTGGTCGATGCAGGCGTCGAAGCCCAGTTCGTGGACGGCCGATTCACACTTCTGCGCACCACCGGCAATGCCGACCACGTGGCAGCCGCGCAGCTTGGCGATTTGGCCCACCAGCGAGCCGACCGCGCCGGTGGCCGCAGCCACCACCACGGTCTCGCCGGGACGCGGCTGGCCGATGTCGATCAGGCCGGCATAGGCGGTGTAGCCCGGCATGCCCAATACGCCCAGAGCGTGCGAGGGGTGGGCGAAATCGGCCGGCAGCTTGTGGGCGCCAGTGCCATCGGAGACGGCGTACTCCTGCCAGCCGGTGTAGGCCACGACACGTTCACCTTCGTGGAAATCCGGATGGCGCGAGGCCACCACACGCGAGACCACGCCAGCGGTCATGACGCCATCGATCTCCACCGGCGGCGCATACGAGGGCGCATCGCTCATGCGGCCGCGCATGTAGGGATCCAGGGACAACCATTCACCGCGCAGCAGCATCTGTCCGTCCTGCAGTTCGGGGATGGCGACTTCCTCCAGGCGGAAGTTCTCGGCGCTGGGGGCCGCCACGGGGCGCGAGGCGAGGACGATGCGGCGGTTGGTCTTGGGGATGCTGCTCATGGGGAGTCCTTTCAGGATGTTCGGAGGGGCGAGCACAAACGGCACTACTGTGGCGGTACCAGCACGCGTCGCGTGACCAGCATGGCGGCTTCCATCGGGATGCGGTCGCGGCTCAGGCGCGACAGCAGGCTGGCACCCAGCCATTGCTGGTAAAGCATGGTGGCGGTGGCTTGCGGATCGAGCACGGTATGCAGCGAGGCTTCCTCACGCCCCTGGGCGATGCAGGCGGCGATGCGGTCGATGAAGGCTTGCGTGCCCTGGTGCAGGGCGTGGCGCATGTCCTCGGAGAGATCGGCCACCTCGGCGGACAGCTTGACCACCAGGCAGCGCTGCTCCAGTTCCTGGCAGCATTGGCTGTCCAGCCAGTAGCCCCAGTAGCTGAGCAGGCGCTCGCGCGCGCTGGCACCATAGGCGACATCGCCCAGCACGCGTTCCAGCAGTTCCAGGTAGCCGGCCACGTAGTGCTCGATGAGCTCGCGGCCGTACTGCTCCTTGGAACCGAAGTAGTGATAGAAGGAACCCTTGGGGATAGCGGCCGCCGCCAGGATCTCGGACAGGCCGACGGCGGAGAAGCCTTTCTGCGCAATGATTGCGCGGCCGGCCATCAGGATGTTCCGTTTGTTTTCGCCATAGTTTTCTCGCATGGCGGCCATTTTAACGAAAAATTAGACCGGTCGTCTAAGACCGGTCCTTTTCGGGGATTTCACCAGAATCAGGTACGGTGTCGCTGCCCTTGCGTCCCCTCCCCTGCTGCCGGAAACAGCGGCACCACGGTCAGCGCCACCAGTGCCGTACCGATCCAGACCGCCGGCCAGCCCTGCCACTGCAGCAAGGGCGGGATCGCCTGCGCGGTCAGGAAGAAGACCAGGAACACGCAGCTGTTGCCCAGGCCCAGGGCGGTGCCGACCTGGGCCGATCCAGCCACCACTGCCAGCTCGGTGTAGGCCACGCCGTGCCAGGCCGACACCACCACGCCGGCCGTCACCAGCACCAGAGACAGCAGGCCTATGCCGGCGCCATCACGCAAGAACATCGAGAGCACACCCAGCAAGGCAAACAGCACGGCGCTGCACCAGGCGCACAGGCGCAGGTAGCCGCGCCGCTGGCCACGCCGGTCGGTCCAGCGGCCGCTGCCGATGCGCGCCACCGCCGCACCGATCTGCACCAGGGTCAAGAGTGCGCTGATGAGGACCAGGCTGGCTTGTCCCACCTCATGCAGGAAGATGCCGCCGAAGCTGATCAGCGCCACCTGCGGCGCGCACAGCAGGCCGATGCCCAGCGCCAGTCGCCACACCAGCAGGCGGCGCAGGGCCGGTGCGGCAGCGCTGGCCGGCGTTGCCGATGCGGGTGCTGGCGGCGGCTCGCGCAGCCAGAGCAGGATCAGGCCGACGCTGGCCAGGCAGCCCGCCATCAGCGCGCCATACACTGCACCGAAGCCGGCGCGTGCAGCTAGCGTGGGCAGCAGCAAGGCCCCCACGCCACCGCCCAGCGGCACGGCGGTCTGGCGGATGCTCATGGCCAGGCCGCGTTCACCCTCGCCAAACCAGCCCATCACGGCGCGCCCGCTGGCGCCGTTGACGCTGCCGCCCAGCAATCCCGCCAGCATCAGCCCGGCACAGAGCGACACGTAGGTAGCCGCGCCGTGGCCGGGCAAGGCGCGCAGCATCAGCAGCCAGAGGGCCGCGCTAGTGCCCAGCAGGCCTGCCAGCAAGACCTTGCGGTCGCCCAGGCGATCCGTCAGCACGCCCCAGGGCAACTCGCCCAGCGCCACGCCCAGGCTCAGCAGGCCCAGCGCCAGGCCGAGCTGGCCATTGCTGAGGTGGTAGTCGCTGCGCAAGACCACCGAGGTCACCGGGATACCGGAGAACACCGCCGAAAAGGCGGCGTTGGCGGCCACGCCGGCGGCCAGCACCTTCCAGCGGTGGCGCCGGCCGGGGTGGGTGGCGGCAGTGATCGTGGCCAGGGCGGCGGGTTGTTCCATGACAGGCTCCAGGGATGTTGAACCTGGGCAGTGTGCCGTGCACGATGATGGCTTGAATGCCATAATTCCGGCAATTCAAGCCATCCTGGTGAGCATGTCATGAGTCCTCGCGATACCGCCTTCCTGATCTTTGCCGATTGCAGCATGCTCGACTTCACCGGCCCGCTGTCGGCCTTCGACGCGGCCAACCGGGTCTCCGGCAAGATGCTGTACCGGCTCAGCCTGCTGTCGGAACCGGGCGGGATGATCCGCAGCTCGGCGGGAGCCATGATCCAGACCGAGCCCATCGGCAATGCCAGTTTCGATACGCTGGTGGTGGCCGGCGGCGGCGCGCCGCGCGAAGGCCTGGTCTCGGACGCGCTGCGACGCTATATCGTGCGGGCTGCCGGTCGTTCGCGCCGCATCGCCGGCGTGTGTACCGGCGCCTTCGTGCTGGCCGCTGCCGGCGTGCTCGATGGCAAGCGCGCCACCACGCACTGGCGCATGGCGGCCAAGCTGCAGAAGATGCATCCCAAGGTGAAGGTGGATAGCGACCGCATCTATTCGCGCGACGGCGCGGTGTGGACCTCGGCGGGGATCTCGGCTGGCATCGACCTGGCGCTGGCCCTGGTGGAGGATGACCACGGTGTCGAGCTGGCCCGCGCGGTGGCGCGCGAGCTGGTGGTGTATCACCGCCGCCCTGGTGGGCAGTCGCAGTTCTCAGCCTTGCAGGAAATGGATGGCGGCTCCGAGCGCATCCGGCGCGCGCTCAGTCATGCGCGTGATCACCTGCATCAGGACCTGACAGTGGATGCGCTGGCCGAGGTGGCCTGCCTGAGCCGTCGCCAGTTCGACCGCGCCTTTGCGACCGAGACCGGCCAGACTCCGGCCCGGGCGATTGAGCAGATGCGCGCCGAGGCGGCACGCCTGCGCATCGAGGAATCAGGCGACAGCCTGGAGAGCATCGCCCGCGCCACCGGCTTTGGTGACGCCGAGCGCATGCGGCGCGCCTGCATGCGTCTGTTCGGCCTGCCGCCGCAGGCGATGCGGCGACTGGCCCGGCATGAGCAGGGCGATGGACAGCACGACTAGCGCGCCGTCAGGCGCAGGCGGGTGATTTCGGAGGGGGCCAGCAGGCGCTTGGGCGGGCCCCAGTAGCCGGTGCCGCGACTGACGTAGACCCACAGGCTTTCCAGGCGCTTCAAGCCCGCCACATAGGGCTGTTGCAGCGGCACGAAGAAATTCCAGGGGAAGAACTGGCCACCATGGGTATGCCCCGACAGTTGCAGGTCGAAGCCGGCCTGGGCGGCGAGCGTAGCCGTGCGCGGCTGGTGCGCCAGCAAAATGCGCGGCCCCTCGGCGGGGGCGTTGGCGATGGCCGCGTGCGGATCGCTGCGATGGGCCGGATCGAACTGGTGGGCGGTGTAGTCGGTGACCCCGGCCAGCACCAGGCCGGCGCCCTCGTGGCGCAGCACCACGTGCTCGTTCATCAGCACGGTCAGGCCCAGGCGACGGACCTCGTCTATCCACTCATGCGCGTTGGAGTAGTATTCGTGGTTGCCGGTGACGAAATAGGCGCCATGACGCGCGCGCAATTGCGCCAGCGGCGCGGTATGCGCGGCCAGCTGGCGTACGCTGCCATCGACCAGGTCGCCGGTGATGGCCACCACATCCGGTTGCAGGGCGTTGACCTTGTCCACGATGGCTTGGAGATACGGTGCCTTGATGGTGGGGCCGACGTGGATGTCGCTGATCTGCACGATGGTAAAGCCTTCCAGCTGTGCCGGCAGGTTGTTGATGGGGACGCTGACATCGACCACGGCCGCCGTGCGGCGCGCATTGAGCAGACCGATCACGGTCGCCGCCACCGTCAGGGCCAGCACCAGCCAGGCGGTCGAGGCCACCATCTCGTGTTGCTGGATGGCCGGCAGCGACAGCCAGGGCAGCGCCGCCAGGGCCAGCGCGCGCAGCAGCGTGAGCAGCAGGGCCGAGGAAAACGCCCCCATGGCCAGCATGCCGGCCCAGGCCAGACGGTCGGACCAGGTTTCGGACAGGCCGCGCCGCTTCAGGTAGGGCGCCATCAGGGCCACCGGCATCAACAGCACCGACAGCAGCAGCACCAGGCCACCCGCGACGATGACGCCGGTATGGGTGGACAGCGCCGGCAGCAGTTGCCAGCCTATCCAGGCATGCAGGGCGGCCAACAGGCCCAGGAAAACGACGACAGCAAAGTAACTACGGCGCATGAACAGCCTCTTGGAGGGGGATCGGGGGCGGGAGATCCGCAATATTGCCACGAGGAAAACATATGGCGGCGCCCTGGCGGCTTTTCAAGCAATTTCTCGGAAAAATACCGTAACTCCTTGTCAAAACAGGCCAAAACCCGAGAGTCAGCTCATCCTTATGCAGAAAAATTCCGCGCGAGGCATGCAGGAAGACGTACAGAGGAGGATAATATTGCTTCTATTCCCTGTTTTTAATTTGCGCGACCTTGGCGGCCACTGCCGCATCGATGAAGAGTCCATCGACTGGAGGCCGCGCCTGCATCATTGGAAGATTTATTTTGAGTTCAAGCAAAACCAAACGCTGGCATGGCAACGTCGAAGCGATCAAGGCCGAGTTCCTCAACGGCGTCATCACCCAGATGACCTCCTACGGCGACCGCGTCCATTTCAGCATGTTCGGTTCGGTGCAGAAGCCGCATTACGAAGTCATCAACAGCTTCGACAAGAAGATGGCCTTCGACGGCAATCATCACCTGCACCGCGCCGAGGAAACCGAGTTCGGTCCCGGCAACGTGACGCCGATCTTCACGCTCGACCAGATCAAGCGCATCGTCGCCACCGGTGGCAGCGGCACCCGCAGTACTCCGCGCGCAGCCCGTGCGGCGTCGGCCCGCAGCGCCAGCGGCAGCGCCCGTCCGACCACGGCAGCCGCGCGCGCCCGCGAAGCCGTCGACAGCGAGAAGTACGCCTACTTCAAGGCCAATCGCCACATGCTGCCCGAGGAAATCAACCAGCACTCCGACGAGATCAGCAAGCTGATGCTCAACGGCCTGTCGGCCGAACAGGCCTTCGGCGAAGTCATCACCAAGTACTTCGACTGAGCCTGCTGCCCATAGCGGGCGCAACAATGACAATGGCCGGAGTTCCGCTCCGGCCATTTTTCCATCCGCCTCGGGCAAACTCCGGCAGGACGTCCCGATCAATAGTACTCGGGCACGATCATGGTATCCGGTACCGGATGGCGCTCGTAGTCCTCGTGGCGTTCGCGCTCAGGCAGGATCACCGGCGGATGCGGCACTTCGGCGTAGGGCATCTGCTGCAGCAGGTGCTGGATGCAGTTCAGGCGGGCCTTCTTCTTGTCCACCGCCTGCACCACCCACCACGGCGCCTCGGGGATGTGGGTGCGTTCCAGCATCACTTCCTTGGCCTTGGTGTATTCCTCCCAGCGGCGGCGCGACTCCAGGTCCATGGGGCTGAGCTTCCACTGCTTGAGCGGATCGTGGATGCGCGAGAGGAAGCGCAGGTGCTGCTCTTCATCGGTGATCGAGAACCAGTACTTGATGACCTGGATGCCGGCGCGCGTCAACATGCGTTCGAACTCGGGTACGGAGCGGAAGAATTCCTCGTACTGCTCGTCGGTGCAGAAGCCCATGACGCGTTCCACGCCGGCGCGGTTGTACCAGCTGCGGTCGAACAGCACCATCTCGCCGGCCGCCGGCAGGTGCGACACATAGCGCTGGAAATACCATTGCGTGCGTTCGCGGTCATTGGGCGCCGGCAGTGCGGCCACCCGGGCCACGCGCGGATTGAGGCGCTGGGTGATGCGCTTGATGACGCCCCCCTTGCCGGCCGCGTCGCGTCCCTCGAAGACGATCACCACCTTGTGGCCGGTCTTGACCACCCAGTCCTGCAGCTTGACCAGCTCCCCCTGGAGGCGGAACAGCTCGCGGAAATACAGGCGGCGATATTCCTTTTCCTCGTCGCCGTGGGCGCTGGAGATTTCACCGGTGACCGGATCGACGGTACGGTCTTCCAGTTCCAGCTCCATCTCCTCGTCGTAGCTGTCGGCCAGTTCGCGGTGGACACGCTTGATCAGTTCTTCCTTATCCATCATTTCCTCTTCTACAAGATAAAGTGGCGAACGCGCACAGCTCTTCGCCGGAAAAGTGCGTGACAACATACCTGCCCATTGTGACCAAGACGTGACAGGACAATAACACTGTCGGGGCCGCACGAAAAAGCCCGTTCCATCCTGCGCCAAACGGGCCGGGGGCGCCTTGAGCCCGGGCAGAACCAGTCTGGCGAAAATAGGCTATAGTCCCGGAAATGGATTGGGCATATACAGCATGACACTTACAGAACTCAAATACATAGTGGCCGTCGCGCGGGAAAAACACTTCGGCCATGCAGCAGAAGCCTGTTTCGTCGCACAGCCCACGCTGTCGGTGGCCATCAAGAAGCTGGAAGACGAGCTGGGCGTGGTCATCTTCGAGCGCGGCGGCACCGAGGTCTCGGTCACGCCGCTGGGCGCGCAGATCGTGGCCCAGGCCGAGCGCGTGCTGGAACAGACCGCCGCCATCAAGGAGATCGCCAACCAGAACAAGGACCCGCTCTCGGGCCCCTTGCGCCTGGGCATCATCTACACCATCGGCCCCTACCTGCTGCCCTCGCTGGTCAAGACCATGATAGAGCGGGTGCCGCAGATGCCGCTGATCCTGCAGGAGAATTTCACCACCCGCCTGATCGAGTTGCTGCGCCAGGGCGAGCTGGATGCAGCCATCATGGCCCTGCCCTTCCCCGAACATGGCTTGAACGTCCTGCCGCTCTACGACGAGCAATTCATGGTGGCCCTGCCGCGCCATCACAAATGGGCCGAGCGCAAGGAAATCGATGCGCGTGAGCTGAAGAGCGAAACCATGCTCCTGCTGGGCAATGGCCACTGCTTCCGTGACCAGGTGCTGGAAGTCTGTCCGGAGATGTCGCGCTTTTCCACCAATGGCGACGGCATTGCCCGTACCTTTGAGGGTTCCTCGCTGGAGACGATCCGTCACATGGTCTCCTCCGGCATCGGCGTGACGGTCCTGCCGCGCGCCTCCATCCCCGACGCCGACACCCGTGACGGCATGGTGCGCTACGTGCCCTTCGTCGCCCCGGCGCCATCGCGCCGCGTGGTGATCGCCTGGCGCAAGAGCTTCACCCGCCAGGCCGCCATCGATGCCGTGCACAAGGCGGTGATGGCGTGCAAGCTCAATGGGGTGGAGATGTTGACCGAAGAAGCGACGATCACGAGCTGAGGCCTGCGATCAGCACGGCGATCTGCCTGTACAACATGGGCAGGTCGCGTTGTACGGTCTTCCAGACTACTTCAAGGTCGACCTTGTCATAGCCGTGCGAGACACGATTGCGCATCGTGTACATGACAAGCCAGGGAATGTCCTCGTGTCGCGCCGCAAAATCGGGATCGACGCGCAGGATATTGTTCGATGCCTCGCCGATGATCTCGATATTGCGGATCACGGCATCCTGCACCAGTTCACTACCAAGGAAGCCCAGCTCATCCATGTCTGCCGTGTAGCGTTCGATACGCTCGATGGCATGGAGGATGTGAGCGAGATAGTCCGGAACACGCCCGGCCTTGTTCATACCGGTATCGCTTCCGAGAGAATTTGGTGGCGTAAAGCCTCGGGCAAAGCCCTGGGAGTGAGCACATCCACCGACACGCCCAGCAGGCGTTGCAATTCGACCTGGATTGCCGCCACATCCATGAGAGAAGTTTCCGGTGTCGGATCGATGAGGATATCGAGATCGCTGCCATCGGCATCCAGCCCGTGCAACACGGAACCAAACACCCTTGCGTTGCGGGCACGATGAGACTCGACCACGTGACGGATCGCCGCACGATTCGAGGCCAGAGCTTCGGAGGGTTTCATGTCTTTCTCTCCCGCAATTGAGTCCGGTTCATGATAGGACAAGCCTGCACAGGAGGCAACAATGCGGCTACACCCGTGATGCAGGCACCAGAAGAAAAAAACCGAGGCCTTGCAATGCAAGGGCCTCGGCTCTTGGAGATCACCAACTGCCGGTATCAGGCAATACGCCGCGTACTCTGCACATCAAACCAGTGCACGTCAGCCGCCCCGAAGGAGGCGCCGATACGCTGGCCGGTCGCAACAGGCACATTGGCCGGGCAACGCAGCACCAGCGACTGGCCGCCGCAGCGGGCATGCACCAGCAGTTCCGCGCCCAGCGCTTCCACCAGCTCCACCTCCAGCGCAAGCTGGGCCGCCGATCCATCCAGGATGGGCAGCAGGTGTTCCGGTCGCACGCCCAGGATGCGTTCCTGACCTGCCGCACCGACCACCGTCTGGGGCAGGCGGATGGCTTCGGCCTGGCCGCCCTTGCTGGCCTCGAAGCTGGCGCCATCGGCGGAGAGCTTGCCCTGCAGCAGGTTCATCGGCGGCGAACCGATGAAGCTGGCCACGAAGGTGGTGGCCGGGCGGGCATAGACTTCGGCCGGCGTGCCGATCTGCTCGGCCACGCCGCGATTCATCACGATCATGCGCTGGCCCAGCGTCATCGCCTCGACCTGGTCGTGCGTGACGTAGAGGCTGGTGGTGCGCAGGCTGGCATGCAGCTTCTGGATTTCCAGGCGCATCTGCACGCGCAGCTTGGCATCCAGGTTGGAGAGCGGCTCATCGAAGAGGAACACGGCCGGCTTGCGCACGATAGCGCGGCCCATGGCCACGCGCTGGCGCTGACCACCGGAGAGCTGGCGCGGGGTGCGTTCCAGCAAGGCGCCCAGCTCCAGAATGACGGCGGCGCGCTGCACGCGCTCGTCGATCTCGGCCTTGGACAGGCCCTGGATCTTCAGCCCATAGGCCATGTTCTGGTACACCGTCATGTGCGGATACAACGCATAGTTCTGGAACACCATGGCGATGTCGCGCTCCTTGGGTTCCAGGTCGTTGACCACACGCTCACCGATGACGATCTGGCCGCTGCTGATCTCTTCCAGTCCGGCCACCATGCGCAGCAGGGTGGACTTGCCACAGCCGGACGGACCGACCATGACGATGAATTCACCATCGGCGATCTCGGCATCGATGCCGTGGATCACGTCGACGGCCTTGGCGCCCGCGCCGTAGGTCTTGCGCACTTGCTTGAGATGGATAGCTGCCATGTCTGTCTGCTTGTCTTGAATTGATCTAAATTATTTCTCGGAATCGACCAGGCCCTTGACGAACCATTTCTGCATCACCACCACCACCAGGCCCGGTGGCAACATGGCCAGGATCATGGTCGCCATGACGAGGTTCCACTCCACGGCCGAATCGCCGCCGGAGATCAGGGTCTTGATGCCGATGCCGATGGGATACATGCCCGGTTCGGTGGCGATCATCAGCGGCCACAGGTACTGGTTCCAGCCATAGATGAACATGATCACGAACAGCGCAATCACGTTCGTGCGCGACAGCGGCCACAGCACATCCTTGAGGAAGCGCAGGGGGCCGGCACCATCGATGCGCGCCGCTTCGGCCAGTTCGTCAGGCACCGTCAGGAAGAACTGGCGGAACAGGAACGTGGCCGTGGCCGAGGCGATCAGCGGGATGCTCAGGCCGGCATAGCTGTTGAGCATGCCCAGGTCGGACACCACCTGGTAGGTCGGCGTGATGCGCACTTCCACCGGCAGCATCAGGGTCACAAAGATCATCCAGAAGAACAGGCCCCGGCCCGGGAAGCGGAAATACACGATCGCAAAGGCCGACAGCATGGAGATCGAGATCTTGCCGATGGCGATGATCAGCGCGGTCGCCAGGCTCACCCACAGCATGTGCAACACCGGTGGCGCGGTCACCTGTCCGGCCGCGCCCTTGAAGAGCACGGCGCTGTAGTTGTTGACGAACTCGCTGCCCGGCACCAGCGACAGCGGCGACAAGGCCGATTGCTCGGCAGTCTGGGTGCTGGCCACGAAGGCCACATACAGCGGGAACACCACAGTGAGCACGCCCAGTACCAGCACCACGTGGCTGAAGAAATCAAGGAGGGGACGGCGCTCGATCATGGGGCCACCTTATGCGAGAGGATCATCATGGTCTTCATGCGTATTGCACCTTCTTTTCAACGTACTTGAACTGCACCACGGTGAGCAGGATCACCACCACCATCAGCACCACCGATTGCGCCGCCGAACTGCCCAGGTCGCCGCCCTTGAAGCCGTCCGAGAAGACCTTGTAGACCAGGATCTCGGTGTCCTTGCCGGGGCCGCCGTGGGTGGTGGCATCGACGATGACGAAGGTATCGAAGAAGGCATAGACCACGTTGACCACGAACAGGAAGAAGGTGGTCGGCGAGATCAGCGGGAACACGATGGTGAAGAAGCGCTTGACCGGACCGGCGCCATCGATGGCGGCCGCTTCGATGAGCGACTTGGGGATCGATTGCAGGCCCGCCAGGAAGAACAGGAAGTTGTAGCTGATCTGCTTCCAGATGGCGGCCACGACGATGAGGATCATGGCGTGGGTGCCATTGACCATGTAGTCCCAGGGCAAGCCGAGCCAGGTCAGCACGTGCGAGAGGATGCCCAGCGAGGGGCTGAGCAGGAACATCCACAGCACCCCCACCACCACCGGCGAGACCGCATAGGGCCAGATCAGGAAGGTCTTGTAGAGCGAGGCGCCACGGCGCACGCGGTCAGCGAAGACCGCCAGCAAGAGCGAGACCGCCAGCCCGAAGAAGGCCACCAGCGCCGAGAACAGGGCCGTGGTGCGGAACGACTCCAGGTAGGTCGGGTCGCCGAAGAGGGCCTTGAAGTTGTCGAGCCAGACGAATTCGGAATAGCCGCCGAAGGCATCCTGCAACAGCATGGACTGGTACAGGGCCTGGATGGCCGGCCAGAAAAAGAACAGCAAAGTGATGATGATCTGCGGTGCGACCAGCAGATACGGCAACCACTTCGAGGTGAATCGCGCGCGTTTTTCCACGTTCGTTCCTGCCAGGGGTGGCCTGGCGTCAAAGAGGGTTGAACAGATTTCAGGGGATACCGAAAACGGCATCCGGCGGTTGCACGCGCCGGTGACGCACGCAACCGCCGGATCCGTCAGCCGCACACCGGGTGGCGCGCGGCTGCGATCAGACAACCGGTCTTACTGGTTGCCCTTGTTGGCCTTCTCGAAGCGGGCCAGCAATTCGTCGCCACGCTTGACGGCCGAATCGAGGGCTTCCTTCGGGGTCTTCTTGCCGGTCCAGACGTTTTCCAGTTCCTCGTCGAAGACGGTGCGGACCTGGGCGTAGTTGCCCAGGCGCAGGCCGCGCGACTTCTCGGTGGTCTTGACGATCATCTGCTTGACGGCCACGTCGGTACCCGGGTTGCGGTCATAGAAACCGGATTGCTTGGTCAGCTCGTAGGCGGCCTTGGTGACCGGCAGGTAACCGGTGTCCTGGTGCCACTTGGCGGCCACTTCCGGCTTGGACAGGTAGCTGAAGAACTTGGCCACGCCCTTGTACTCGTCGGCCTTCTTGCCATTCATCACCCACAGCGAAGCGCCGCCGATGACGGTGTTCTGCGGTGCGCCCGGCACGTCGTTGTAGTACGGCAATGCCGCCACGCCGAACTTGAACTTGGCGTTCTTGCGGATATCGGCATAGGCCGAGGAGGAACCGGTGATGATGGCGCACTCGCCGGCGTTGAACTTGGCATTGGCCTCGTCCTTGCGGCCGGCATAGGTGAAGTAGCCCTGCTTGGCCCAGTTCGACAGGTTCTCGATGTGGCGCACGTGCAGGGGGCTATTCATCTTCAGGCGTGCATCCAGGCCGCCGAAGCCGTTGTTCTTGGACGCCAGCTCGACGTTATGCCAGGTTGAAAACGATTCCAAATGCACCCAGGATTGCCAGGTCGTGGTGTAGGCACAGGAGGCGCCGCTGGCCTTGATCTTGGCGGCCATGCCGACGAACTCCTGCCAGGTCACGGGTGGCTTCTCGGGGTCCAGGCCGGCCTTGGCGAACATGTCCTTGTTGTAGAACATGATGGTGGTGGAGCTGTTGAAGGGGAAGGACATCATGCCCTTCGGGGTCGAGTAGTAACCCGCCACCGCCGGCACGTAGGCGTTCTGGTCGAACTTCTCGCCGGCCTGGTGCATCACTTCGTACACCGGCTTGACCGCACCCTTGGCGTAGATCATGGTGGCGGTGCCCACTTCGAAGACCTGCAGGACGTCCGGGGCGTTGCCGGCACGGTAGGCGGCGATGGCGGCGGCCATCGATTCATCGTAGGTCCCCTTGTACACGGGCACGACCTTGTAGTCGGACTGGCTCTTGTTGAAGTCGTCGGCCAGTGCGTTGACGCGTTCGCCCAGGGCGCCGGTCATGGAGTGCCACCAGGAGATCTCGGTAGCGGCAAAGGCCGAAGAGGTGATCGTCGCCAATACGCCGGTCGCGATCAGTGTTTTCATCATGTTCATCAGAGGGACCTCACGAAAAAAGGGGTTTTGATGCTAACAACGCTCCATGACAGCCGCGTTACATTAGCGGTAGCCGTGTCACGTTGCAAAGCAAAAGCATGCGGCTATGCAGCACAACCCCGGGTGTCTCAATCAATTTTTGTTCGCTTTTTATAACAATTCCGCTGTGACGCCAAGCAAAAGCCGATGGCGTCAGTCGCTTGTCAGCGTCGTGTCAGCCTTGACCCAGGCAGGTCACGCAGCCTCGCAAAAAAGCACGACAATGCGGAAATGGCGCCGCGAATTATAATGCGGTCTTTGCTTTTTGCGGACATGCAATGAACAGGCTCTGGCTTTATGCGCAACTGGTGCGCGCCCACAAACCGATCGGCATCCTCCTGCTGCTGTGGCCCACGCTGGTAGCCCTGTGGCTGGCCGCCGGTGGCGTCCCCGACTGGCGCGTGCTGGTGATCTACGTGCTGGGCACGGCGCTGATGCGCTCGGCCGGCTGCGCCATCAACGACTACGCCGACCGCGACTTCGACCGCCACGTCAAGCGCACCGAACAGCGTCCGTTGACCTCCGGCAAGATCCGCTCGTGGGAAGCCCTGATGGTGGCGGGCGTGCTGGCGCTAGTGTCGTTCCTGCTGATCCTGCCCCTCAATGGGCTGACCAAGCAATTGTCGGTGGCCGCCGTCATCATTGCCGCCACCTATCCCTACTTCAAGCGCTTCTTCGCCATCCCCCAGGCTTACCTGGGCATCGCCTTCGGCTTCGGCATCCCGATGGGATTTGCCACGGTCACCGGCGCGGTACCGCTGGCCGCCTGGGTGCTGCTGGTGGCCAACGTCTTCTGGGCGGTGGCCTACGACACCGAATACGCCATGGTGGACCGCGATGACGACCTCAAGATCGGCATCAAGACCTCGGCCATCACCTTCGGCCGCCACGACGTGCTCGCCGTGATGCTGTGCTACGTGGTGGCGCTGGCGCTGATCTGGGTGGTCGGCCTGCAATATGGCCTGGGGCTGTGGTTCACGGCCGGCATGCTGGTGGCCTGCGGCTTCGCGGTCTATCACTACACGCTCATCCGCGGGCGCGACCGCATGCGCTGCTTCGCGGCCTTCAACAACAACAACTGGCTGGGCGCGGCGATCTTTGCCGGCGTCGCGCTGGATTACCTGTTGCGCTGAGCACTGGCGCGCTCGACAACACATCAAGGAGACGGGATGGAAGCAGAATTCTGGCTGGATCGCTGGCGCGAAGGCCGCACCCATTTTCACCAGCCGCGCGTGACACCGCTGCTGCAGAAATACTGGCCGCAGCTGGGCCTGCCGAGCGGCAGCACGGTGCTGGTACCGCTGTGCGGCAAGTCGCTGGACATGCTGTGGCTGGCCGAACAGGGCCATCGCGTACTGGGGGTGGAATTATCGGAACTGGCGATCACGCAATTCTTCAGCGAGAACCAGTTGACGCCCGTGCTGCATGAATCGGCGCAGGGCCGGCACTACGTGGCCGGCAACATCGAACTGGTCTGCGGCGACATCTTCGCCCTGGAAGATGCCACCCTGGCCGCCTGCGCCGGTGCCTACGACCGCGCCGCGCTGATCGCGCTGCCGCCGGCCATGCGCCAGCGCTATGCCAGCGAGATCTATGGCCGCCTGCCGGGGGCGGCGCAAAGCCTGGTGATCACCCTCGAATACGCGCAGGAAAAGATGGATGGCCCGCCCTTCTCGGTGGCCGAAGACGAAGTGCTGCGGCTGTTCAGCCCGCATAGCGAGACGGCCGCCATCGACCGCCGCGACATCCTGGAGAAGGAACCGAAGTTCCTCGAACGCGGCCTGACGGCGCTCGATACGGTGGTGTATCGCCTGCGGCGCAAGGGGTGATTGCCGGGGTGCCTGGGCCTGTCATGCCGCGCTACGCTGCAGATCGCCCAGGTTGACCTCGATGGTCTGCCTGTCAGCATGACGGCCGCGGTTTTCGCTGGCATTGGCCACTGCCGTCAGGATGGCCTTCATCTCGGCATCCGCGAAACGCCTGAGTGCCTCACGCATCAGGGGCTGATAGCCCACGTTGTGGATCTTGGCGATCTGCTTGAAGGTCTCGATGAGCTCGCGGTCGAGGCGAATGGAAATCGCCTGCAGCCCCTGTGCATCATCGATCTGCCGTTCCAGCTCCCTTGAGGCCCGCTTCACATGCCGGGCGTCCTTGCCCAACGGTCCGTCTTCCCAGTTCGCCACGCTTGTCTTGATCTTGTCCGAAGCGTCCATTTGCCTCTCCTCCTGAAGTCCCGCCTGCCCTTGGCGATGAAAGCCTACTTTCCGTACTTGTCGTAGAGCGCGATCTCTAGCTCATTGGGATCGTAGGCTGTCTTGATGTGACACGTTCCGTTTTTGAAGATATACACAATTTTCAACAGGCGTCCCCGGTTCGTTTCCGCAATGAACCACAGGGTAGGAGGATCGGTTTGATTGTCTTCCCGGTCATCCAGCAGATTCACCCCGCACTTGTTGTCGAAGCACTGGGCAATTTCCTTTTCGGTCACAGGGGGCGTCTTGTGATCCAGCTTGGTTCGCACGCCATGCGAGATGGAAAGCCCTTTCATCGCCCAGCCTTTACGTATATACAGAATAACAGACTTCGGCACATGAGGAACAATGCACCAAAGAGCCAGGCCGCTTAAACAAGCTGCCATCTGTATATACATTATTTTCAGACCCAGGCTGAACTGAGAGGCGTGATCGGACCTCGAATTCGAAGTCCGACGAAGGAAGACCCGCAAACAATGAGAGGATCAGGCCCGCCAGGCGGCGGCTACACCTCGGCCGTGGTCCGGATCACCGTGACCCGGCTGATGAAGAACTCACCATCGACCACCACCCTGAACGGCACCCCGGCGACATTGAAGCCGGGGCCGCCGTCATCGTCCCATGCCTGGGCCAGCGCGTCGAAGTCGCGCGGGCTCATCTGCAGCATCTGGGCGCTGATCACAAAGGTCGCACCGGTTTTCTGTTTCCTGACTATGTCTTCCAGCTTGGCCATGGCCCTACCTCGTTGAACGGTTTCAGCGCGCCGGCAGCAAGGCCATCACGTTGACCGGCTTGCCGTTGCGGCGGATTTCGAAATACAGCTTGACCTTGGTGGTGTCGCTGTTGCCCATGGTGGCGACCTGCTGGCCGCGCGTGACGGTGTCGCCTTCCTTGACCGTGATGGTCTTGTTGTGCGCATAGACCGACAGCAATTGCGGCGTGTGCTTGATGATCACCATGTTGCCGTAACCCCGGATACCGTGGCCGGCGTAGGTCACCTTGCCGGCGGCGGCAGCCACGACTGATTGCCCTTCGCTGCCGGCAATATCGATGCCCTTCTTGTAGCTGTCGCCACTGGGCGCGGACTTGCCCTGGGTGGGCCAGATCCAGTCCAGCTTGGCATCGGCTGGCGCGGGGGCCGGGGCATCGTCGTCATCCTGCTTGGCGGCAGGCTTGGTCGTCGTCCTGGCCTTGGGCTTGGCGGCAGCCGAAGCCTGGGCGACTGGCGCCGGACGGCTGCCCTGCCCCGCCCCGGTACGCGCCACCACCCCGGCCGGCGGACGCACCAGGATGCGCTGGCCGACTTCCAGGTCGTCGGGATTGCGCAGCCGGTTCCAGCTGCGCAGGTTGGCCGGGCTCTGGTCGAAGTCGCGGCCGATGCTGTAGAGCGTATCGCCGCGCTTGACGGTGTAATAACCGTCGCTGTCAGCGGTCGAGGCGCATCCCGCCAACAGCAGTAGCAGCGCCAGCGGCAAGCCCGCCAGCAGGACAACAGGAGTGGCAAACCGCTTCATCAGGCCTTTCCGAACTCGTCGCCCAGCTCCTTGCTGCGCACGGCGGCCGCTTGCACTGCCAGGGCGATGGCATCCTTCACGCCGGCCGCTTCCAGGCTGGTCAGCGCCGCATAGGTGGTGCCGCCCTTGGAGGTCACACGCTCGCGCAGCGTAGCCACGGACTCGTCCGAACGCCGCGCCAGTTCGGTGGCGCCGGCAAAGGTGGCCTTGGCCAGTTGCAGGCCATCGGCCGGCGGCAGACCCAGTGCGGCGGCGGCCTGCTCCATCGCCTCCAGAAAGTAGAACACATAGGCCGGGCCGGAACCGGATACCGCCGTCACGGCATCGAGCTGCTCCTCGCCACTCACCCACAGCGTCTCGCCGACCGCCTTGAGGATGGCGTCGGCCTGGGCACGCTGCTGCGTGGAGACCCGCTCATGCGGCGCCACGCCGGAAATGCCCATGCCGATCAGTGCCGGCGTATTGGGCATGGCGCGCACGATGGCCTCGTGACCGCCGAGCCAGCGCGAGATATCGACGATACGGATGCCGGCAGCAATCGAGACCACCAGTTGCGCGCCGATGAAGGGCTTGAGCACGGCCACCACGTCGCGCATCTGTTGCGGCTTGACCGCCAGCACCACCACATCCACGCCAGTGATGGCGCCATCGATGGCCTGTGCGGTGGAGACGCCGAACTTATCCCGCAGCGACGCCAGGGCGTCCGGATTGATATCGACCACGTGGATATCCTGGGCCGCGGCAAGCTTGCCAACCAGGCCGCCGATGAGTGCCGCTGCCATGTTGCCGCCGCCGATAAACGCTATCTTCACTTCCGCTCCTTGTGTGTTCCGGGTTGAGACCGTCTTGATTGAAATTCAGGCCGTATGCCGCGCACCGAAGATGGCGCTACCGATACGCACGATGGTGGCCCCTTCTGCCACGGCCGCATCAAGGTCGGCCGACATGCCAATGGACAGCGTGTCCAGCGCCAATCCATCGGCCTGCAACTGCTCCTGCAGCCGTCGTACTGCGGCGAAGGCGGCGCGCTGCTGCACCACGTCCGTGCTCGGCGCCGGGATGGCCATCAGGCCGCGCAGGCGCAAGCGGGGCAGCTGTGCCACCTGGGCCGCCACCTGGGGCAACTCGGCCGGCGCCAGGCCGCTCTTGCTGTCCTCGTCACTGATGTTGACCTGCAGGCAGATATTCAACGGCCCCAGTTCCGCCGGCCGCTGCTCGGAGAGGCGCTGGGCGATCTTGAGCCGGTCCACCGAATGCACCCAGTCGAAATGCTCGGCGATGGGTCGGGTCTTGTTGCTCTGGATGGGGCCGATGAAATGCCACTCCAGACTGGCCTGTGGCGCCAGTGCCGGCAGGGCGGCGATCTTCTCCAGCGCTTCCTGCAGATAGTTTTCACCGAAGGCGCGCTGCCCGGCCTGTACCGCTTCCAGCACGGCGGCTGCATCGAAGGTCTTGGACACCGCCAGCAGCTGCACCGACGCGGGTGTACGTCCCGATTTTTCGGTAGCGACGATGATCTGGTGCTGCACGCGTTGTAGGTTCTGGGCGATTGACGACATAATCCGGGCCGGGAGCGGCTAGCCTGCGGGGGAAATAAACAGATTGATCAGGTGATCCTTGCAAGGATTAAAGGATTATAAATGGACATTGCCGTGCTACTGGCATTTGCCGTGAGAAATCAGGCCTCCGACCTCCACCTCTGCGCCGGCCTGCCACCCCTGTTACGGGTGCATGGGGCGATCCGGCGCATCAACCTGCAGGCCCTGGAAGCCACGCAATTGCAAGCGCTGCTGCATGCCATCATGCCTGCCCGACAACAGGCCCGCTACGCCGGCGGCCTGGAATGCGACTTCGCCCTGGAGCTGCCGGCACTGGGCCGGTTCCGTGTCCATGCCTTCCGCCAACAGGGCGGGCCGGCGGCCGCGATCCGCCATCTCGGCCTGGAGCCACCCACCCTGGCCGCGCTGGGCGCGCCCGCCCTGTGCGCCGACCTGGCCCTGCGCGAGCGCGGCCTGGTGCTGGTGACCGGCCCCACCGGCTCGGGCAAGAGCACCACGCTGGCGGCGATGGTGCGGCATATCAACGAACAGCGGCCGGTGCATATCCTGACCATCGAGGATCCCATCGAGTTCATCCACACTCCACGTCGCGCGCTGGTGACCCAGCGCGAGGTCGGCCAGCATACCCGCGACACCGCCCATGCCCTGCGCGCGGCCCTGCGGGAGGATCCCGACGTGCTGCTGGTAGGCGAGTTGCGCGATGCCGCCACCGTGCGCCTGGCCCTGAGCGCGGCCGATACCGGCCACCTGGTCCTGGGGACGCTCCACACGGCCTCGGCGGCGCGGACCATGGAACGCATCGTCGATCTCTTCCCCCCTGGCGAAAAGGACAGCGCCCGCGCCATGCTGGCCGGGTCGCTGCAAGGGGTGATCGCCCAGACGCTGCTGCCGGCTCAGGATGGCAACGCACGCGTGGCCGCCCACGAATTGCTGGTGGCCACCCCGGCGGTGCGCCACCTGATCCGAGAAGGACGCAGCGCCCAGCTCTATTCGGCCATGCAGGCCGGCGGCGCGGCCGGCATGCAGACCCTGGAGGCTTGCCTGCAACAACTAGTGCAACAGGGGCGCATCTCGCCAGAGACGGCGCGTGCGCATGCAGCCATGGACAACGCGGTTTAGAATGGCGGCCACCCGACACGGGTAATGCCGACAGGAAAAAACATGACGACCCTCTACGATTTCCATCCCCAGCTGGCCGATGGCAGCGAATTCGATCTTGGCCAATTGCAAGGCAAGGTCCTGCTCATCGTCAATACCGCCAGCAAATGCGGCTTCACTCCGCAATACAATGGCCTGGAAGCCATCCACCGCCAGTTCAAGGCGCGCGGACTGGAAGTGCTGGCCTTCCCCTGCAACCAGTTCGGCGCGCAGGAACCGGGCAATGCCGAGGAGATCGGCGCCTTCTGCGAAAAGAACTATGGCGTCAGCTTCCCGTTGTTCGCCAAGATCGACGTCAACGGCGACCAGGCCGCGCCGCTGTTCAAGTACCTCAAGAAGGAAGCACCCGGCCTCTTGGGCAGCAAGGCCATCAAATGGAATTTCACCAAGTTCCTGGTCGGTCGGGATGGCCGTGTGGTCAAGCGCTATGCGCCGCAGACACGTCCGGAGGAAATGATTTCCGATATCGAGGCCTTGCTGGCCCAATGAGGCCAGTCCGGGTCAGGGCAGCTCGCGGATGATGCGGTAATCCGCATCGCGCACCGGCACGAAATGGGTGGCGCGCAGGCTGCGCAGGGTTTCATTGACACGTGCGGCATTGCGGTCCAGGAACACCGCACGGATCTTGTCGCGGATATCGCTGCACAGCTGCCCGCGATAGACGAAGGGATCGAAGGGAATCGGCGCCGAGCGCCACAGCACGCGCAGATCACGCTTGGCCAGCTTGCCGTCGCTGATCATGCGCGAGACATTGGTGCTGGCCACGAAGGCGGCATCGGCATTGCGGTTCAATACCGCCAGCACCGATTGTTCATGGTTGCCCGAATACCCGATGCGCGAAAAATAACGCTCCAGCCGCAGGTTGTACTGGCGCGCAAAGATATGGCGCGGGATCAGTGCCCCCGAGGTACTGTCGGGGTCGGCCAGCGCCAGCACCTTGCCCGCCAGCGAGGCCACACTGTCATACGGCCCTTGCTGGCGCGTCACCAGCAGCGAGTAATACACCGCCGAGACGCCGCCCTGTGCGGCAAAATTGGGCTCGACCTGCTCCATCGAGGCAAAGGGCGTGATGCGGGCATCGCCGCGATGTGCCGTCACATAGGACGCCGGCCCCAGCCGCGCCACATCGATGGCACCGGCGAGCAGGCCCTCGATCACCGCGCCGTAGGAGGTGGGCACGACCAGGTCCACCGGCATCTTGAGCTTCTCGCGCAGTTCGTCCAGCAAGGGATTGAGCGCACTCTGCTGCTCCTGGTCGCTGCCTTGCGGCACGAAGGAAAAGCGCAGGCGCTCGGGACGTTCACAGGCACGCTTGCCCTGGGCCAGAACCGGGCCGGCCAGGCACAGCGCGAGGATCAACAACAGGCGGCGACGCATGCTCTTCATGTGAACTCGAACCTGCCTTTCTGCAACATGGCTTCCAGCTGGGCCGCCGGCACCGGGCGTTGCAGGTAGAAACCCTGCACCTGGTCGCAGCCCATCAGTTTCAGGTGCATCAATTGCTCCCGGGTTTCCACCCCCTCGGCCACCACCTTCAGGCCCAGGTTGCGCGCCAGCGTGACGGTGGACGCTACGATCATGCCGTCGCTGTTGTCGTTGCGGATGTCGCGGATGAAGGAGCGGTCTATCTTGAGCGCATACACCGGCAGCGCCTTGATGTGGCTGAGGCTGGAGTAACCGGTGCCGTAGTCGTCCAGGTAGATCTTCAGGCCTTCGTCGCGCAGCTTCTCCAGCGTCACACGGGCCTGCTCCAGGTCGGCGATGAAGCAGCTCTCGGTCACCTCGATCTCCAGCAGGTCGGCGGTGAGATGGTGGCGTCGCAAGGACTCGCGCACGGTCGCAATGAGGCTCTCGTCATCCAGCTGACGCGCTGAAACATTGATGGCCACCGGCAGCAGCGGCACACCCTGTGCACGCCATTGCGCCAGCTGGCGACAGACCGCCTCGATGATCCAGCGTCCCAGCGGCTGCACCAGGTCGTGCGACTCGGCCAGGCTGATGAATTCGCTGGGGAAGATCAGGCCATGCTCGGGATGCTGCCAGCGGATCAGGGCTTCCATGCCGACCACACGGTAGTTCTGCAGCTCGACCTTGGGCTGGTAATGCAGGCAGAACTCATTGTCCTTGAGCGCCTGGCGGAAGCGCCCCAGCAACTCCAGTCCACGCACCGCAATCGCATTGAGCGAGGCATCGTAGAAGCGATAGAGGCCACTGCCGGCACTCTTGGCACTGTACATGGCGGCGTCGGCATTGCTCATCAGCGTCTCGATACGCTGGCCGTCACGCGGATAGAGCGCAATGCCGATACTGGGAGCAGTCTCGACATGACGCCCCTGCAGGTCGGGATAAGGCGCGCGCAGCGTCTCGACGAGCTTGTCGGCGATCTCGGCCACGCGTTCCTCGCTGCGGATCTCCGAGACCAGCACCACGAACTCGTCCCCGCCCAGGCGCGCCACCAGGTCATACTCGCGCACGGCCGCGCGCAGGCGCCGAGCCACTTCTTGCAACAACGCATCGCCCACGGCATGGCCCTGGGTATCGTTGATGAGCTTGAACTTGTCGAGATCGAGGAAGAACAGCGCATACAGGTTGCGGCTGCGCTTGGCGCGCGAGAGCTCGGTAGCGGCCAGCTCGTAGAACAGCATGCGGTTGGGAATGCCGGTGAGGTAGTCGTGCGAGGCCAGCTGGTAGGCGCGGCTCTTTTCCTGTTCGAGCTGGTCGATCAGGCCGCTCTTCTCGCGCTCCGAATAGAGCAGTTTCTCGTACAGGTAGCGGCGCCGGTGCGCCAGGTTGACCAGGCCGGCGGTCAGCAGCACGATCAACATCGACACCAGCATGGCCTGCAGGTAATACTGCCGGTGCGCCGGCCACAGCCGCGCCATGAGCACCTGCGGATCGCGGCTCACCACCACGGCCAGCGGGTAATGCGCCAGGCGTCGCTGCACACCCACATGCTGCACCTGGTCGCCCGGACGCAAGGCGTGGATCAGGCCATCGCCCTTGCCTGTGAGCAGGAAGGTGGCGTATTCCTGGCCCGCATAGTTGGAGCCGCCGGAGAGGATGCCCCCCGACAATTCGGCCAGTTGCAGCCCGGCGGCATTGAGGATCTCGATACGACTGGAACCGGCCACACTGACTTCCTGGTAGGTCTTCAGAAAGTAACCCAGGTCGAGGATGGCCGCGAAGAAGCCCTGCAGCTCGCCCCGGCCATTCTGCAGCGGGATCAGCAGGGGTACGCGCCAGCTGTAGCCGTCGCGGTTGCTGGGCGGATTGATGATCATGGCATTGTGCTCGACCGAGGAGGCCGTTCCGGTCAGCGAGCTCATGTAGCCGGCATTGATGAGGCGGCTCAGTTCGGGCTCGCTCTTCTGCCGCGCGGAGGAATAGACCAGCCGGCCAGCGGCATCGAACATGGCCACGCGCAGGTAGGCCGAATCGCCATTGAAGAGTGGATTGAAGTAGGCCGACGACCCATGCTCGCCATTGAGCATGGACTGGCCGATGCGAGAATACAGCAGGGCCTTGCCCAGCACTTCATCAAGGTTGGCCGAGACGATGGCGGCGACGTTGCGGCTGTCGGCGATGGAGGCGGTGACGGCCAGCTGCTTTTCATTCTCGATGCGGATGACCGTGAAATACCAGGCCACGGCCAGCACGCAGACCGACAGCAATACCAATCCCGCCGACACGCCCCTGCCCGCAAGCAGTCTGGTCAGCAGCCCTTTCGGCTCGAACGATAACGGCGTACGCAATCCCCACCCGCTTGAACATGGCGCCGGCAGGCCCGGCGCTGACGCAATCCCTTTTTTACCCGCTCAGGGTAATGCGCCAATATGTCCAGTTCATGACAAGCGTGCGCATGCGCGCCACCGCCTTGTAAAAATGCGCAAATGAAAACGCCACGGTTTCCCGTGGCGTTTTCCCCAACATTGACTGCGAACAGTGTTCGATCAGAGACCGATCAGTTCTTGCTCTGGTCGACCAGCTTGTTGGCCTTGATCCAGGGCATCATGGCACGCAGCTTCTCGCCCACGATTTCGATCTGGTGTTCGGCATTGATGCGACGACGCGACATCAGGGTCGGTGCACCGGCCTTGTTTTCCAGGATGAAGCTCTTGGCGTATTCGCCGGTCTGGATGTCTTCCAGCACCTTCTTCATGGCAGCCTTGCTCTGCTCGTTGATCACGCGCGGGCCGGTCACGTACTCGCCATATTCGGCGTTGTTGGAGATCGAGTAGTTCATGTTGGCGATGCCGCCTTCATAGATCAGGTCGACGATCAGCTTCAGTTCGTGCAGGCACTCGAAGTAAGCCATTTCGGGCGCGTAACCGGCTTCCACCAGGGTTTCGAAACCGGCCTTGATCAGTTCCACGGTACCGCCGCACAGCACGGCCTGTTCGCCGAACAGGTCGGTTTCGGTTTCTTCGCGGAAGTTGGTTTCGATGATGCCGGCACGGCCGCCGCCGTTGGCGGTGGCGTACGACAGGGCCAGGTCACGGGCCGAGCCGGACTTGTCCTGGTGCACGGCGATCAGGTGCGGCACGCCGCCACCCTGGCTGTAGGTCGAACGCACGGTGTGGCCGGGGGCCTTGGGGGCGATCATGATGATGTCCAGGTCAGCGCGCGGCACGACTTGGCCATAGTGGATGTTGAAGCCGTGCGCGAAAGCGACGGTGGCGCCTTGCTTGGCGAAGGGAGCGACGTTTTCGGCATAGACCTGGCCGATGTTTTCATCGGGCAGCAGGATCATGATGACGTCGGCGTCCTTGACGGCGTCGTTGACTTCGGCAACCTTCAGGCCGGCCTTCTCGGCCTTGGACCAGGAAGCGCCACCGCGACGCAAACCGACGGTGACCGACACGCCGGAGTCCTTCAGGTTCAGCGCGTGTGCGTGACCTTGCGAACCGTAACCGATGATGGTCACGTTCTTGTTCTTGATCAGGGAGAGGTCGGCATCCTTGTCGTAGAAGACTTTCATGAATTTCCTAAAGAAGTTGGGAACGGACCGCGGTTGCGGCCCGCATATCGTTTATATGATTTAAACCGTTTCAGGCCACGGCATAAGCCGGCATGGCCTGGTCACGTACGTGCGGGATGTCCAGCTGCCTCAGCTTGCGGTAGAGCGAAGCACGACACATACCCAGTTGCCGCGAGGCGGCGGAGATGTTCCAGCGGCTGCCGTTCAAGGCAGCGATGACACGCGTGCGCTCATCCCGGTACGGATCGCCGGTAGGCACAACGAAGCTAGCATCCCCTTCGGCTCGTGACGCAAAGGGGCGGATCTGGGCGGTGCGACCGATGCAATGGACCTGGGCCAGCGGCACCGGCTGGAATTGCATCAATTCTTCCGGCAGGTCGCGCAACTCGATGCGACCGCCATTCATCACCGCGCAGCTGTAGCGGATCACCGCATGCATCTGGCGCAGGTTGCCCGGCCAGGGATAGGCCAAGAGACGCTGCAGGGCCGCCGGGGCGATGACGTTCTCGTCGGCAGTCTGGCCCAGCTCGTCGGCGATCATCTGCATCACCAGCCGGCGACGGTCGGCGCGTTCGCGCAGTGCCGGCAGTCGCAGTACGCCACCGGCGACGCGGTAATAAAGGTCTTCGCGGAAGCGTCCCTCGCCGATCAGCGTCTTCAGATCCTGATGGGTGGCGCAGATCAGTTGCAGATCGACCGGCACCGGCCGCATCGCCCCCAGCGGGATCACCTCGCGCTCGGACAGCACCCGCAGCAGGCGCGTTTGCAGGGCGAAGGGCATGTCGCCGATCTCGTCCAGGAACAGCGTGCCACCATCGGCCTGCTGGACCTTGCCCTTCATGCCACCTGGCAGTGCGCCCGAGAAGGCCCCCTTGCAGTAGCCGAACAGCTCGCTCTCGGCCAGGCTTTCCGGGATGGAGGCACAATTGACCGCCACCCACGCGGCCTGGCGACGCGCGCTGTAGTCGTGCAGGGCGCGCGAGAGATATTCCTTGCCGGTGCCGGTCTCCCCCAGGATCAGCACCGGAATGCCGCGATCGATCAGGCGCTTGCCGCGCTCGACCAGGTCGTGCATGACCGGATCGCCGGAAGCGAGCAGGTCGATCTCGCGATAACGGGGCGCATGGCGCTTGGAGGTGGAGGAAGCGGAAGGGGCGGTCCGGACGTCACTGTCTGCCAAAGGTAAAGCTACCGTTTGTGTCGGCATGATGGTCTCCTGTCTTGAACTGCTTTTTTGTCGAACCGCTTCCCGAGGGGCTGGTTCTTTATGCGCGGGGCCCGGCTTTTGGCTGCCCCGGAGAGGTGTCGCAATGGCACGTCTGCGGCAAAGAATAGCGAGACACTCTGATGACTTCCAATACAATGTACAGACAGAATCATTACCTTGAAGGTATCAAATGATCGAACTGAGACATCTCACCTATTTCCGCACCGTAGCAGAAACCCTGCATTTCGGCCGTGCGGCGGAGCTGTTGCATATCTCGCAACCGCCGCTGACACGGCAGATTGCGGCGCTGGAGCGGGAGCTGGGTGCGCAATTGTTCGACCGCAGCAAACGGGCCATCCAGCTGACCGCGGCCGGCAAATATTTTTATCGTGACACCACAGAAATTTTCAAGGCACTGGAGCGGGCGAAACGCAACGTCTCGTCATCGAGCACCGGCAAGAGCGGCGCCCTGAAGGTGGGATTCATGATGTCCACGGCCTATAACATCCTGCCCTCGGTGACGCGCCACTACTCCGCCGCCTACCCCGAGGTGGACATGCGCCTGACCGAATACGTGCCCAACCTGCTGGCCACCGATATCGAGGATGAGAAAGTGGACGTGGGCATCATGTACCGCCCCGAGGACTGCAGCCGGCTCGACAGCCATACGATCTACGCCGAGCCCCTGCTGGCGGTGCTGCCGCGCGACCATCGCCTGGCCGACAAGGCCGCCATCTCGGCGGCCGAGCTGGCCGATGATCCCTTCGTCAGCATCCCGCGCACGATTGCCCCGGTAGTGTTCGACCTCATTGTCGGCCACTGCCAGTCACGCGGCTTCCGCCCGCGCATTGTGCTGGAAGCCAACCTGCAGCAGACCATCGTCAACCTGGTCGGCGAAGGCCTGGGCGTGGCCATGGTGCCGACCTCGATGCAGGCCATGCACCTGGAGAGCACCGTCTTCAAGCCGCTCATCGATGCGCCGCTGGTTGAAGTCGCCGTGATCTGGAACAAGGAGAATACCAATCCCTGTATTCGTACCTTTGCAGATACGGCGGTGGAGGTGTGGCGCAAGTTGCGGCCGGCGCCGGGCAGCGCGCACATCTAAGCCGACCCTGAATCAAAAAAGGCCCGGACGTCTCGACGTCCAGGCCATCAAGCCCCATGCGCCTCGGCTTCCACGCCCGCGCGCATGCGGTAAGCAAAGCGGATACCCGGCCGTCATCCGGCGCAGCGCAGCGACAATCCCCCATCCACGATCAGGTCCAGCCCGGTGATGTAGCGGGCGTTATCAGAGGCCAGGAACAGCGAGGCGTGCGCCACGTCCCAGGCGTCGCCCATGAAACCCATCGGGCATTGCGCATGGCGCTTGGCGCGCATGGCTTCGATATCGCCGCCATAGGAGGCCTTGAGCGGTTCGCGGATCATCGGCGTGTCCATCAGGCCGGGCAGCACGCAGTTGGCGCGGATGCCCAGGGGCGCATACTGCATCGCCACGTTCTTGGTGAAGGCCAGGATGGCCGCCTTGGTGGCCGTGTAGCCCAGGTAGGGGAAACCGATCCAGCGCAGCGCCGCCAGCGAGGAAATGTTGACGATGGCGCCCTTCTTCTGCTTCTCCATGATGGGCAGCACGTGCTTGTGGGTCAGGAAAAGGCTGGTCTGGTTCACCGCCACCAGGCGGTTCCAGCTCTCTTCGCTGGTCTCCACCGGGCCTCCAACCTCGGCGATGCCGACGTTGTTGTGCAGCACGTCGACCCGGCCGAAGTGATCCATGGCCGCCTCGGCAATGGCCTTGACGTCATCGCCCTTGGACACGTCCGCCGCCAGCACCTCGCAGACACCACCTTCGCTGCGGATGATCTCCTGCGTCTGCAGTGCCGCCTCGATGCTGCGATCCACCGCCAGCACGCGACCACCTTCGCGCGCATAAAGCGCGGCCGCTGCCTTGCCATTGCCCCAGCCCTCACCCACCGAACCGGCACCGGTGACGATGATGACCTTGCCTTCCATGAGTTTGTTCATCGTGCATTCCTCTCTCAGATGTCCAGGACGCCACCGGCGACGAAGCCGCCATCGACCGGGAGCACGTGGCCGGTGATATAGGAGGACGCCTCCGAGGCCAGGAAGCTCACCGCCGAGGCGATCTCGTCGGTGGTGCCGTAGCGATGCATCGGCACCAGACGGTTAAAGCTCTCGCGGGTCTGTTGCGAATGCACGGCTTGGGTCAGGGGCGTATCGACCGGGCCAGGCGCGACGCTGTTGACGGTGATGCCGTACTGGGCCAGCTCGATGGCCATCTGGCGGGTCAGGCCGATGACGGCTGCCTTCGAGGTGCCATAGGCGGTGCGACCGGCACCGGCGCGAATGCCCGAAATCGAGGAGATATTGATGATGCGGCCCCACCCTTGCTTCAACATCAGGCGCGCCGCATGTTGTCCGGCCAGCAGCACGCCGGTGACATTGATGTTCATCGTCTGCAGCCAGTTCTCCAGCGGATAGTCGAGGAAGGAATAGGTGCGCGCCACGCCGGCATTGTTGACCAGCACATCGCAGCGACCATAGTCCTTGTCCACGTTGGCGAAGGCGGCGGCGATCGACTCCGGGCTGCCCACGTCGATCTGGATCGGCGCGACCCGATGGCCCTCGGCCACCAGGGCGGCGGCGGTCTTGGTGGCGGCCTCCAGGTTGATGTCGGCCACCAGGACGGTGTGGCCGCTGGCGGCCAGCTGTTGCGAAATGCTGGCGCCGATACCCATGGCTCCGCCCGTCACGAGCGCCACGCGGGCGCCGCTATCATTGCGATTCATATTGTCTCCGTGGATGTTGGCGGCCCCGCGAGGAAGGGAGGGGGCCGCCGTTTTTCTAAGTCGTTAGCAGGTCAATCATTGAAACTCCTTGATCTCGCTCGCATGACCGGTGTGAGGGGATCAGAGGAAACCGATGGAAATCCAGGGTACGAAGGCCACCACCAGCAACGCGATGACCAGCGCTGCGAGATAGCCCCAGACCCGGTTGAAGACGCCGTCCGGCGAGACCTTGCCGATGGCGCAGGCGGCGTAGAAGCCCACGCCGAAAGGCGGTGCGAACAGGCCGATGCCCATGGCCAGGATCACCACCATGGCGTAGTGCACGTCATGCACGCCCAGCGAACGCGCCACCGGGAACAGCAGCGGGCCGAACAGCACGATGGCGGGAATGCCTTCCAGCAGGCTGCCCAGCACGATGAAGATGACGATGGTGATCAGCAGGAACCCGGTACCACCACCCGGCACGCCCTGCATCAGCGCCACCAGCTTGGCCGAGAAGCCCGACTGGGTCAGCGCCCAGGCCATCGAGGTGGCCATGCCGATGATGAGCAGGATCGCGCCCGACAAGGCGGCCGATTCCACCAGCATGGGATAGAGACGCTTGAAGTTCAGGTGCCTCATGAACAGGTGCATGATCAGGCCGACCACCACCGTATAGGCCACGCCGATGGTGGCGACCTCGGTGGCCGTGGCCACGCCTTCGATGACGGCCACGCGGATCAGCATGGGCAAGGCCAGCGCGGGAATGGCGGCGATCAGGGTCTTCATGATCAGCGACAGCGGGGCGCGCTTGACGTTGGGCATCGGTTCGCGACGGGCGCGCATCCAGCACACCACGGCGATGGCGATGGTGGCAATGGCCGCCGGCATCAGGCCGCCGATGAACAGCGCCGTGATCGAGACGCTGCAGACCGCGCCGATGGTGATCAACACCAGGCTGGGCGGAATGGTCTCGGTCATGGCGCCGGAAGACGACAGCAACGCCACCAGTTCTTCCGGCTTGGAGCCGCGCTTCTTCATCTCGGGGAACAGCGCCGGGGCGATCGCCGCCATGTCGGCGGCCTTGGAACCGGAGATACCCGACACCAGGAACATCGCCCCCAGCAGGACGTATTGCAGGCCGCCGCGTACGTGGCCCAGCAGCGCGCCCATGAAATCGATCAGGGTCTTGGCCAGGCCCGACATCTCCAGCAGCGAGCCCAGCAGCACGAACAGCGGCACCGACAGCAGGATCAGGCTGGACATGCCCTCATCCATGCGGCTGACCACGATCATCAGCGGCGCATTGGTGGCCAGCGCCAGGTAGGCCATGGTGGCGGTGCCGAAGGCGAAGGCGATGGGAATGCCACCGGCCACGCACACGCCGATCAGCAGCACGAAGAACACGATCAGGTTGTAGTTGCCCATGGCCAGCAGGGCCGGCTTGGCCAGCCACAGGCCGCCGCCGATCACGGCCACCACCGCCAGGGCCGAGAGCAGCAGCCGCAGCGAGCTGACTGCGGCCATGCGCGAGACCGCTGCCAGCAACATCAGGATGGCACCCACCGGCAAGGCGGCGGCGCGCAATCCATCGGGAATCTCCAGGGCCGGTGTGGTGATGGCCATCTGCTCGACCGAGTGGTCCACCGCCGGGTGGATCACCATCAGGACGAAGATGCAGACCACCATCGCCGCCACCGTTTCGAGCCAGATGCGGCCCTTCTCGGAGCACTTGTTGATGATGGCAGTGAGCCGCATATGCTCGCCGCGATCCAGTGCCAGCACCGCACCCAGCATGGACAGCCAGATGAAGAGGATGGAGGCCAGTTCATCGGACCACACCAGCGGGTCATGCAAGGCGTAGCGGTAGACGACGCCGGTCAACAGCACCGCCGTCTCGGCCAGCACGAGTGCCGCGGCGACGGCGCCCACCACATGCATGACCATGCGGTTGACGGCCACCAGCGCGCGCGCGGCCGGATTGGTATTTACCGGGGTGCGGTAAGTCATTGCAGCTTCCATCATCAAGCTCCAGCTAGGGTGAAGTCAGGGCAAGTCGGGGCGAGCCGACGGGGCGACCGATGCCGCCCCGTGGTCGGGCTCAGGCTCGGCCTCAGGCCAGCTTGCCGGTGTACTTCTCCAGCAGTGCCCAGGGCTCGTCGCCGAACTTCTTCTTCCACTCGGCGTAGAAACCGGCGCTGCGCAGCTTGGCACGGAAGGAATCGGCATCGGCATTGTTGAATGCCAGACCCTTGCCCTTCATGTCATCGATCAGCGAGTCGTTGAGCTTGCGCACGTCGGCGCGCTGGTTCATGCCGGCCTCGTTGATGTTGCGGGTCATGATCTCCTGCAGGTCCTTGGGCAGGCGCTCAAAGGACTTCTTGTTGCCCAGGAACCAGAAACCATCCCACATGTGGTTGGTGATGGAGCAGTACTTCTGCACTTCGTAGAGCTTGGCCGTGGAGATGATGGCCAGCGGGTTTTCCTGGCCCTCGACGATCTTGGTCTGCAGGGCGGAATAGACTTCGGCGAAGTTGATCGACGTCGGGGCCGAATCGAAGGCCTTGAACATCGAGGTCCACAGCGGGCTGGGCGGCACGCGCAGCTTCATGCCCTTGAGATCATCGGCGCCCTTGATGGCCTTGGTGCTGTTGGTGATCTGGCGATAGCCGTTGTCCCAGATCTTCTCGAAGGCGAACAGGGTCGACTTGGCCTCAATCTGCTTGCGCACGTGCGCGCCCAGCTCGCCATCCATGGCAGCCCAGACCTGGCTGTAATCCTTGAAGGCGAAGCCGATGCCCGAGATCTGCGCGGCCGGCACCAGGGTACCCAGGATCAGCGGCGAGAGCGTGAAGAAGTCGATCGCGCCGGCACGCACCTGCGAGAGCATGTCGGTGTCGGTGCCCAGCTGGTTGTTGGGATAGAGCTGCAGCTCGATGCGGCCCTTGGACTGCTCGGCGATGGCGGCGGCCATTTCCTTGGCGCGCGCATTCATCGGATGCGTCACCGGCAGGTTGTTGGCGTACTTGAAGGTGAACTCGGCCGCGTGGGCGGAAGTACTGGCCAGACCTGTTGCAGCCGCCGCCGAGGCGACCGAGGCGGTCTTCAGAAAATGACGGCGCGTGATCTTGCCGGTGGAATGTCCCATCTGCTTGTCTCCTGTTTATCGTCTTTATGAAATTGCGCAATCCGGTGCTGCTATAACAAGAATCTGCGCAAGAATCTGCGCAAGAAGCTGCGGATACTGGCGTGCAGCTCCCTGTCCCGGGTATGTCAACACTGCCCATGCCTTCACAGAGCAATTAGGATGCCAAGTCACCGACGTGGCGTCGGCGAGCCGGACGGATCCCCATTGTCGTCGGCATTGCGCCTGTATTCTCTGCGATAACAGCGGCCCTGTACAAGGGCAGAAGCGCTGGCGGTGGCAATTTATTTGATGCAATTTGAGGTATCCATCATTTCACGTCAGGCCGGCCGGAGCGTGCGACACCTGTCGCATCCCTGTCCACCGACTGTCGCAGGTGTCGACAGGTGTACCGCCTGCGCGGCCAGGTGCATGGCCATGCTGCGCCGCAACGAGTTACGTTAACGTAAAGTCGTGCTATCGTGACTGGAACCTTGCTGGGGCCCGCATGCGGCTGACCACTCCTGCCTGGCAGGAGGGTGTTCACTGACGCGTGGCACCGATATTGCATATTGCCCTGGCGTGAACCGGAGCCACCGTGCTCCATCGACCAAGTCTTACAAGGACACCCCATGACTGCTACTGCATCCTCACCCTGCATTACCGGCTGGCATCACTCGCAATTCGGCAAGCTCGACGGCATCGATCCGGAAGTGCTGATCGGCCAGGTCGCCAAGGCCGCCATCGAACACGCCGGCCTGCAACCGGAAGATATCGACTCCATCCATGTCGGCACCTTCAATGCCGGCTTCCTGTACCAGGACTTCCCCTCCTCGCTGGTCATGAACAGCCTGCCGCAATTGCGCTTCAAGCCGGCCACGCGCCTGGAGAATGCCTGCGCCACCGGCTCGGCGGCTATCCACTCGGGCCTGCAGTCGATCAAGGCCGGTGAGTCCAGGCACGTGCTGGTGATCGGTTTCGAGAAGATGACCGAGCTGGCCACGCCGCAGGTGGGCGAGGTGCTGCTCAAGGCCTGCTATGCCAAGGAAGAAGCCGGCATCCCCGGTGGCTTCGCCGGTGTGTTCGGCAAGATCGCGCAAAGCTATTTCGATCGCTTTGGCGACCAGTCCGATGCGCTGGCCATGATTGCCGCCAAGAATCACAAGAATGGCCTGGCCAATCCCTATGCCCACATGCGCAAGGATTTCGGCTTCGACTTCTGCCGTAATGTCTCAGAGAAGAATCCCTTCGTGGCCGGTCCCCTCAAGCGCACCGACTGCTCACTGATCTCCGACGGCGCCGCCGCCCTGGTCATCAGCGCAGCCGACGTGGCCAAGTCCATGCCGCGTGCGGTGCAGTTCCGCGCTGCCGTGCATGTGAACGACTACCTGCCGCTGTCGCGCCGCGACCCGACCCGCTTCGAAGCCGCCGAACTGGCCTGGAAGAATGCACTGGGCCAGGCGCGCCTGTCCCTGAACGACCTGTCGCTGGTGGAAACCCATGACTGCTTCACGGTAGCCGAACTGCTGGAATACGAAGCCATGGGCCTGGCCCCGCACGGCCAGGGCGCGCGCGTGATCGCCGAGGGCATCACCGCCAAGGATGGCAAGCTGCCGGTCAATCCCTCGGGCGGTTTGAAGTCCAAGGGGCATCCGGTGGGTGCCACCGGTGTGTCCATGCACGTGATGGCGGCCATGCAGGCAGCCCACGATGCGGGCGACATGCAGATCGCCAATGCACGCTATGCCGGCGTATTCAACATGGGCGGCGCGGCCGTGGCCAACTATGTGAGCATCCTGGAACGCGTGAGCTGATTGCGGTCCACTTTCCGTTCGACCTGAGTAGGGCTGGCAGGCCCCCATCGAAGCCGCTCCGTCGGTGTGCCTTCGATACGCGGCGACGCCGCTACTCAGTCCGAACGACAGTCAGCATCACTGACATGCACAATAATAAATACGCCAATTTCCATTAGAAAAATCGGGACGAGTGAGACGATGTTAAAGAAAGTCATGAACCTGGGCCGCCTGCTATCGGACGTGGCGCGCCGCCATCCGGACGAGCCCGGCCTGATCCTGTCCCAGGCCGGTGAGGCCGGCAGCGACAAGATCGTCACCTGGAAGCAGATCAACGACCGCGTCGATGCGCTGGCCCATGCCCTGGCCAAACGGGGCGTGAAGAAGGGCGACAAGATGCTGGTCCATTCGCGCAACAACCAGCAGATCTTCGAAAGCGCCTGGGCCGCCTTCAAGCTGGGCGTGGTCTGGGTGCCGACCAATTTCCGCATCACACCGCCCGAGGCGGCCTACCTGGGCCAGTCCAGCGGCGCCTCGGTGATGCTCTACGATCGCGGCTTCGCCCAGTACGTCGATGCCGTCCGCGCCGCCTCCCCGACCCTGGAACACGTGATTGCGCTGGCCGATGCACGGCCGGGGGAACTGGACTTCGAGGCGCTGGTGGCCGAGGGTGGCCAGCAGCCTTTCCGCGAAGTGGAAGTCGATTACGAAGACCCGTTGTGGTTCTTCTACACCTCCGGCACCACCGGTCATCCCAAGGCGGGCGTGCTCTCGCACGGCCAGATGGCCTTCGTGGTCACCAACCACCTGGCCGACCTGATGCCGGGCCTGAATCACCTGTCGCGCTCGCTGGTGGTGGCGCCGCTCTCGCATGGCGCCGGCATTCACTCGGTCATCAATACCGCGCGCGGCGCGGCCAGCATCCTGCTCTCCTCGGAGCGGCTGGTGGTCGAGGAAGCCTGGCAGCTGGTGGAGAAATACAAGGTGGATAACCTGTTCACCGTGCCCACCATCGTCAAGATCCTGGTCGAGGATGCCTCGGTGGACCGCTACGATCACTCGTCGCTGAAGCACGTCATCTATGCCGGCGCGCCCATGTACCGCGCCGACCAGGTCTATGCGCTCAAGAAACTGGGCAAGGTGCTGGTGCAGTACTACGGCCTGGGCGAGGTGACCGGCAACATTACCTTCCTGCCGCCCTACCTGCACTTCGAGGATGACGCCCATCCGCAGGCGCGCGTGGGGACCTGCGGCATGCCGCGTACCGGCATGCAGATCGCCATCCTCAACGATGACGGCCAGGAACTGGCCCCCTTCGAGACCGGCGAGATCTGCGTGCGCGGACCGGCCGTGTTCATGGGCTATCACAACAATCCCGAGGCCAATGCCAAGGCCTTCAAGCATGACTGGTTCCATACCGGCGACCTCGGCCATGTGGATGGCGACGGCTTCCTCTACATCACCGGGCGCTCCTCGGACATGTACATCTCGGGCGGCTCCAACGTCTATCCGCGCGAGATCGAGGAAGCGCTGCTGACCCATCCGGCCGTGTCGGAAGTGGCGGTGCTGGGTGTACCCGACCCCAAGTGGGGCGAGAGCGGACTGGCGGTGATCGTCTGCAATCCGGGGCAACAGGTCAGCAGCGATGCGCTGCTGGCGCACCTGGAGGAGCGCATCGGCAAGTACAAGTGGCCGCGCCGCTTCGTCTATTGGGACAGCATGCCCAAGTCGGGCTACGGCAAGATCGTCAAGAAGCAGATCAAGGCGCTGCTGGAAGAACAGGGGGACTACCGGCTATGAAACTGTCGACCAAGCCCGCCGAGGCCGGCGCCGCCAGCACCGGCTTCGTGGCAGTGCGCAAGTTCCTGCATGCAGGCCAGCCGAGCTATCCGCGCACGCTGGACCTGGAGGCCGAACCGGCCGAGGAACTGCGCATCACGCTGCAACCGGGTGCCCTGGTCGGCCCTGCCCTGCGCCGCGTGCTGGCCCGCTACGGCCAGCGTGGCGGTGTCGGGCGCCTGTGCGGCGGCACCGCGCGCCGCCTGCACTACCATCGCATCGAGACCACCGAGGATCCCGACCGCCCCTATGACTATGGCCCGCCGCATGTGCTGGAAGGCGTGATCAGCTTCGTCACCGGGGCCATCACGGTGGGCCAGAATGCCGATGGAAAGATACTGCTGCATTGCCACTCAGGTTTTATCAATGGCGATGGCGCCCTCCACGGCGGCCATCTCCTGCTGGACACGGTGGAAGTGGGCGACGATCCGCTCATCATCCGCCTGTGCTTGTTCTCCCGGGGCGCCTTCGTCGTCAACAGCGATGAAGAGACGCACTTCAGTCTATTGCATCCGACACCCATGGAATGATGATGACTTCGCTCTCCAATGACACCACCGACACCACAGACACCACCGACGAACTCGATAATCACATCCACGTAGAGCAGGGGCGACTAGGCAAGCTGGTCATGGCCCGCCTCAAGCCCAACCAGGACATGACAGAAAGCGTGGAGGCGCTGTGCCGCCAGCACGGCATGAAGACCGCCATCGTGCGCGGCGCCATCGGCAGCCTCATCGATGCCCACCTGCAATACGCCACGCCCACAGGCTTGCGCGAGATGGAAGTCAACGGCCCCGGCGTGGAAATCCTAAATGTCTTTGGCGAGATCGGTTTCTCCGGGGAGGCCTCCCATCATCATCCGCTGCAGGGTGTGGTGGCCGACACCGACGGCAAGATCTTCGCCGGCCGCTTCGTGCGTGGCGCCAACCTGTCCTTCATCACCATCGAGATCACGCTGCAGGAATGGATCGCGGTGGAGCAGGCCGAGGCCGTGCCGGCCTGACATGAAAAATGCCGTCCAGTGCAACACTGAACGGCATTTAACGATTCGACGAGGCGGCTACGAGAGCCTGATCAATCTCAGGCGTGCAGCGTCGATTCCGCTTCGGCTTCGATCGCGACTTCGGCGCGGGCGGCTTCTTCTTCGCTCAGCAAGCCACCTTCCCACTTGGCCACGACGGCCGAGGCAATCGAGTTGCCCACAGCGTTGGTGGCCGAACGGCCCATGTCCAGGAAGGTATCGATGCCCAGGATCACCAGGAGGCCCGCTTCCGGGATGTTGAACTGGTGCAGCGTCGCGGCGATCACCACCAGCGAGGCACGCGGCACGCCGGCGATGCCCTTGGAGGTCAGCATCAGCACCAGCATCATGGTGATCTGGGTGGAGATGGGCATGTGGATGCCATAGGCCTGGGCGATGAACAGCGTGGCGAAGGTGCAGTAGATCATCGAACCGTCGAGGTTGAACGAGTAACCCATCGGCATGACGAAGCTGGAGATCTTGCGCTTGACACCGAAGCGGTCCAGCGCGTCCAGCAGTTTCGGATAAGCCGCTTCCGAGCTTGCCGTAGCGAAGGCCAGCAGGAAGGCTTCCTTGATCAGGGCCAGCAGGTGGAAGATGCGCTTCTTCAGGAACACGAAGCCCACGCCGATCAGGATCACCCACAGCAGCACCAGCGACAGGTAGAAGTCGCGCATGAAGACGGCGAAGCTGACCAGGATGTCCAGGCCGTTGACGGCCACCGTCGCAGCCATGGCGGCGAACACTGCCACCGGGGCGAACTTCATCACGTAACCGGTGATCTTGAGCATGGTGTGCGAGAGGTCGTCGATCACGGCCAGCAAGGCCTTGCCGCGCTCGCCCAGCGAAGCCAGCGCGATGCCGAAGAACATCGAGAACACCACCACCTGCAGGATTTCATTCTGCGCCATGGCTTCGACCACCGACTTGGGCACCAGGTGGTTGAAGAATTCCTTGACGGTGAACTTGCTGGTGGCCAGGCCGGCCCCGGCCGCGTCCGGCGAAGGCAGCGCCACACCGGCACCCGGTTGCAGCAGGTTGGCCATGATCATGCCCAGCGCCAGCGACACCAGCGAGGCGATCAGGAACCACAGCAGCGACTTGCCGAAGATGCGGCCCACCGACTTGGCGTCCCCCATGTGGGCAATGCCGACCACCAGGGTCGAGAAGACCAGCGGCGCGATGACCATCTTGATCAGGCGCAGGAACAGGTCGGAGGCGATCGAGACGTAGCCGGCCAGCTCCTTGGCGTCGCCCTTTTCGTAGTGGCTGAAAATGAGATAGCCGACCAGGATGCCCAGCAGCATGGCTGCAAAGATGTAGGCGGCTTGTGGGATGCGTTTCTTCATGTGTTCTCCTGCCCTCGCTCGCCACCGGCATAACCGCCGATGAGAGGACGATGATGTAAGGCTTGTTGCGCTGACGCCGGCCGGTGCAATGACAGGGACGTCGATGCCGTGGATTGTTGGATTGCGGCCGTTTCTGGTGAGAAACCTGGCCGCTTTTTTCCCGTTGTGCGGAAAAAAGGACGAAGCTTATTGACTTATGCCCCCTGCCGTCAAGCCGCTTCGAATAAATGGGGACAAATTGCTCAGGACGTAGTCAAATTGGCTACAAAAAAGCCCCGCAGAGCGGGGCTTCGTTGTACTGGCGGAAACTTCGGGGAGGTCGATGCGGCATCTCCGCATCACCAACAGATCGTCAGCAGATCGTCAGGAATGCGCCTGCAGAGCGGCGTCCAGCAATTCGATCCAGTGTCGCACCGGGGTATCGGTGCCCGATTGCAGGTGCGTCACGCAACCGATATTGCCGGTGACGATCATGTCGGGATCGGTGGCTTCCAGCTTGCCGATCTTGTTGTCGCGCAGGCGATAGGACAGCTCCGGTTGCAGGATGGAATAGGTACCGGCAGAGCCGCAGCACAGATGGCTGTCGGCACACAATTGGACGTCCACGCCGGCCGACCTGAGGATGCCTTCGACCTTGCCGCGGATCTTTTGGCCATGCTGCAGCGTGCAGGGCGGATGGTAGGCCACGCGCTTGCCATTGAAGTGCTGCAGCTTCTGCTGCAGCTCCTGCTCGAACTCGGGCAGGATCTCGCTGATGTCGCGGGTCATCTGCGAAATGCGGCGCGCCTTCTCGGCATAGGCCGGATCGTGTTGCAGCAGGTGGCCGTATTCCTTGACGGTGACGCCGCAGCCCGAGGCATTCATGACGATGGTATCGGCACGGATGCCGTCGCGTCCTTCGATGTAGGGCCACCAGGCATCGATGTTGCGACGCATGTCGTCCAGGCCACCCTCCTGGTCATTCATGTGGAAGCGGATGGCGCCACAGCAACCGGCCTTGGGCGGGGCAAACAGCTGCACGCCCAGCGCGTCGAGCACGCGGGCGGTGGCGCTGTTGATGTTGGGCGACATAGAAGGTTGCACGCAGCCTTCCAGCAGCAGCATCTGGCGCGCATGGCTGCGCGTGGGCCAGGTACCGGCCTCCTGTGCCGGCGGCACCTTGTTCTGCAGCAGCTTGGGCAGCAGCGGTCGCACCATCTGGCCGACCTTCATGGCCGGGCGGAAGATCCACTTGCGCGGCACCAGTTCCTTCAAGGCCGTGCGCATCACACGTTGCGACAGCGGACGCGGCACCTGCTGCTCCACCACCTTGCGGCCGATATCGACCAGGCGCCCGTATTGCACGCCTGACGGGCAGGTCGATTCGCAGTTGCGGCAGGTCAGGCAGCGGTCCAGGTGCGATTGCGTGGCGACCGTGGCCGGCTTGCCTTCGAGTACCTGCTTGATCAGATAGATACGGCCACGCGGGCCATCCAGCTCATCGCCCAGCAATTGATAGGTGGGACAGGTGGCGGTACAGAAACCGCAATGCACGCAGGAGCGCAGGATGCTGTCGGCTTCCTCGCCGGCCTGGGTGTTGCGGATGAAATCGGCTAAGTTGGTCTGCATGGGAGATCGCTGGCTGGGTCGCTTACAGGCTGGCGTACAGGCGGCCGGGGTTGAACAGGCCGCGGGGGTCGAATTGCTGCTTGAGCTGGCGGTGGATCTTTTCCACCGAGGCTGACAGGGGATGGAATACGCCCACGCCCTTGTCACCACCGCGATGCAGGCTGGCATGCCCACCCACGGATTGCGCAGCGGCGCGCAGGGTGGCGGCATCGACGGCGCCGTCCGGTCGCAGCCAGCGCTGCGCCCCGCCCCACTCGATCAACTGGCGGCCGGGCAGGTCCAGCGGCGGCGCCACCGAGGGCAGCGACAGACGCCACAGCGGCTGCTCGGGTTGGGCGAAGAAGGCATGGCTCTGCTCGCGCAGGTCGGTCCAGAAATCATCGGCATTGGCCAGCTCGGTGCCACCCAGCTTCTTGATGGCCGCGTCGACGGCGGCTTGCGCGCCGGACAGGCGGATGGTCAGCACATCGCTGGTCCAGGCACTGGCCACCAGCGGCAGCGGCTGGCCGGCACTCTGGTTCAAGAGGCGCAGCGCGCCTTCCTGGTTGATCTCGAAGACGTGTGTGCTGCTGGCGAAGGGGCGCGGCAAGACCTTCAGCGAGACCTGCAGGATCAGGCCCAGGGTCCCCAGCGAGCCAGCCAGCAGGCGCGAGATATCGTAGCCGGCGACGTTCTTCATCACCTGTCCGCCGAAATGCAGTTCCTCGCCCTGGGCATCCATCAGCACGGCCCCCAGCACGAAGTCGCGCACCGCGCCGGCACTGGCGCGCGCAGGGCCGGACAGGCCGGCCGCCACCATGCCGCCGACGGTAGCGGCACCGCCAAAGCGCGGTGGTTCCCAGGCCAGCATCTGGTTGTGCTCGGCCAGGGCGGCGTCGATCTCGGAGAGCGGCGTGCCGCAGCGCGCGGTGATGACCAGCTCGGTCGGTTCATAGTCGATGATGCCGCGGTAGGCGCGGGTGTCAAGCACCTCGCCGCGTGGCGCCTGGCCATACCAGTCCTTGGTGCCGGCGCCACGGATCTGCAGCGGGCGGCCTTGAAGGATACGTTCGCGGAAGGAGGCCAATACGGCGCTCATGTCCTGTTCTTGTGCGTGGTCTTGCATGGTCAGAATCTCGGCAAATCGGGGAAGCGCATCTGGCCACGCTGCACGTGCATCTTGCCGTACTCGGCGCAGCGGTGCAGGGTGGGAATGGCCTTGTCGGGGTTGAGCAGGAAGGCGGTATCGAAGGCGCGTTTCAACTTGAAGAAGGTCTCGCGCTCGGCCGGAGAGAACTGCACGCACATCGAGTTGATCTTCTCGATGCCCACGCCATGCTCGCCGGTGATGGTGCCGCCCACTTCCACGCACAGCTCCAGGATCTCGGCGCCAAACAATTCGGCGCGGTGGAATTCGTCGGCGATGTTGGCATCGAAGAGGATCAGCGGATGCAGGTTGCCGTCACCGGCATGGAAGACGTTGGCGCAGCGCAGGCCGTATTTCTTTTCCATCTCGGCGATACCCAGCAGCACCTGCGCCAGGTTCTTGCGCGGGATGGTGCCATCCATGCAGTAGTAGTCGGGCGAGATGCGGCCGGCCGCCGGGAAGGCATTCTTGCGGCCCGACCAGAAACGCAGGCGCTCGGCCTCGGACTGCGAACAGGCGATCGCCGTGGCGCCGCTGGCATTGAGCACATCGGTCATGCGGCCGATCTCCTCTTCCACCTCTTCGACGGTGCCATCGGATTCGCACAGCAGGATGGCTTCGGCATTGATGTCGTAGCCGGCCTTGACGAAGGGCTCGACCATGCGCGAGCTGGTCTTGTCCATCATCTCCAGGCCTGCCGGGATGATGCCGGCGGCAATCACGTTGGCCACCGCATTGCCGCCCTTCACGACATCATCGAAGGACGCCATGATCACGCGCGCGGCCTGCGGCTTGGGCACGAGCTTGACAGTCACCTCGGTGACCACGCCCAGCATGCCTTCGGAGCCGATGAAGACGGCCAGCAGGTCCAGGCCCGGGGCATCCAGCGCGCCGCCGCCCAGCTCCACTACATCGCCTTCGCTGGTGACCATGCGCACGCGCAAGACGTTATGCACCGTGAGACCATACTTGAGGCAATGCACGCCGCCGGAGTTCTCGGCGACATTGCCGCCGATGGTGCAGGCGATCTGCGAGGACGGGTCCGGCGCGTAGTAGAGGCCATGGGGCGCGGCCGCCTCCGAGATGGCCAGGTTGCGCACGCCGGGCTGGACCACGGCGGTACGCGAATACTTGTCCATCTTGAGGATCTGGTTGAACTTGGCGGTGGAGAGCACCACGCCATCGGCAATCGGCATGGCCCCCCCCGACAGGCCGGTGCCGGCGCCGCGCGGCACGATCTGCACGCCCAGCGCATGGCAGGCCTTCATGATGGCGACTACCTGCGCCTCGTTCTCGGGCAGCACCACCACCATCGGCAATTGCCGGTAGGCGGCCAGGCCGTCGCATTCATAGGGGCGGGTGTCTTCCTCGTCGAACAGCACGCAATGCGCGGGCACGGCCCGGCGCAGGGCATCGACGACTTCGCGCTGGCGGGCCGGCGCGAAAGACGGTTGGGCGGGAGCATTCATGCTGGACCTCGGCGTTGGGCTAGGCAGGCGTGGATGTGCGGACGTCCCTCTTGGCGTCACGCGGCACGGATCGCACTGTCTCGTTTGTTGTCGGCCCGCCGGGGCGGGCCTGTTCTGTTCAATCCGGCAAGTGTAACGAATTTTCCCAGGCCGCAAGGCGCAATTGTGCCGCAGTGCCCACTGAAAAGAATTTCCGGCCGCCGTGAATTATTTTCAGGGCGGCCGGTGCCGATGAAGCGCCAGTGTCAGCCGGGGCGGGATTCAGATGTTGCGGAAGGCGTTCTGCATCCAGCTGATGAAGGTGTCGACTTCGGGGCGTTCGCGCACGGCGCGTTCATAGACGACGTAGTAGGCATGGGGGGGTGTGCGCAGGCGCACGTCGAAGAGTTCGACGATCTCTCCTCGGGCCAGCAGGTCCTCGGCGAAGTGCTGGCGGGTGAGGCCTACGCCATAGCCATGACGCACGGCTTCCAGCAGCAGGCCCAGGTCGTCCACACGTAGCGCGGTCGAGGGCTCGACCCAGTCCTTCAGCCCGGCCGCCTCGAACCACGGCTGCCAGGGCTCCAGCGCCGAGCGCAACAGGGTCGCATGCTGCAGGTCGGCGGGCGAGCGCATCGGCGGCAGGGTCTTGAGGTAAGACGGGCTGGCCACGACGAAGGCGGGCTCCTCGAACAGCTTCTCGGTGACGATGTTGGGATAGTTGCCGGCGCCGAAACGGATCTCGACATCGCTCTCCGACAGCGACAGGTCGTACAGCGGTACCGACAGGTAGAGCTCGACCACGATCTCGGGGTGGCGCTGGGTGAAGTCGGCGATGCGCGGCATGAGCAAGTGGCGCGCGAAGGTCGGCGGCAGCATCACCTTGATCTTGGGCTGCACCGCAGCGTTGCGGTGCGGCATGGGAAAGTCGGTCAGCGTGCGCAGTGCCGAGCGCACCACATCGAGGTAGCGGCGACCGAATTCGGACAGGCCGATGGAACGGCCGTCACGGTAAAACAGGCGCTCGCCGACGAATTCCTCCAGCAGGCGGATACGGTGGGACAGCGCCGAGGGCGTGATGCAAAGCTCCTCGGCCGCGATGGCGAAGGAGTTGTGACGCGCCGCCGCTTCGAAGGCGGACAAGGCATGGACGGGCGGTAGGCGGGTGGCCATGGGTGGTGGATTCCTGCTGCTTTAGCGAAGGGCATGCAATGACGCCCTGCTCTTTGTTCAACTAACAAACTGCTGAAAACCAACAAATCAGCGCCGACAAAACTGCGCTACTGTCGTCAACAACAACAAACTACCGTTCGGACTGAGTAGGCCCTACTGGGCCGTATCGAAGACGTACTGACGGCGCCCCTTCGATACGCGGCAATGCCGCTACTCAGTCCGAACGGCCGGCCGATGAAGTCAACGGCAAGCAAGATACTTGATCCAAGGTTCACTGTTCCCAACGCAGGATCTTGCCCGGGTTCATGATGTTCTTCGGATCGAGGGCGTGCTTGATGGCGCGCATGACGGCGATGGCGCCTTCGCCATGCTCCTGGACCAGGAAATCCATCTTGTGCAGCCCCACGCCATGCTCGCCGGTGCAGGTGCCATCCATGGCCAGGGCGCGTGCCACCATGCGGGCATTGACGCCTTCAGCACGGGCGATGTCGGCCGGATCATTGGGATCGACCATCATCTGCACGTGGAAATTGCCATCGCCGACGTGACCGATGATGGCGTGGATGAGGCCCTGCTCTTCGCAATCGGCCTTGGTGGCCAGCACGCACTCGGCCAGGTGCGAGATCGGCACGCAGCAATCGGTGGAGATGGCGCGCGCGCCCGGACGCAGTTGCAGCAGCGCGAAATAGGCATTGTGACGGGCCGTCCACAGGCGGGTGCGGTCTTCCGGGCGGGTGGCCCATTCGAAGCCCAGGGCGTGGTTCTCGTTGGCGAGGTCCTGGACCAGCTCGGCCTGTTCCTTGACGCCGTTGTCGCTGCCATGGAATTCGAACAGCAGCAACGGGTTCACCGGCAGGGTCAGCTTGTCGTGGGCGTTGATGGCGCGCACGCCGTTTTCATCGAGCAGCTCCACGCGCGCCAGCGGCACCCCCATCTGGATGGTCTGGATGACGGTGTTGACCGCATCGGCCACGCTGGGGAAGGAACAGATCGCCGCCGAGATCGCCTCGGGCTGCGGATAGAGGCGCACGGTCACTTCGGTGATGATGCCCAGGGTGCCTTCGCTGCCCACGTAGACGCGGGTCAGGTCGTAGCCGGCCGAGGATTTCTTGGCGCGGGTACCGGTCTTGATGATCTTGCCCTCGGCGGTGACCACCGTCAGGGTCAGGGTGTTTTCCTTCATCGTGCCGTAGCGCACGGCATTGGTGCCGGACGCGCGGGTCGAGGCCATGCCGCCCAGCGAGGCATCGGCGCCCGGGTCGATGGGGAAGAACAGGCCCGTGTCCTTGATCTCCAGGTTCAGCTGCTTGCGGGTCACGCCGGCCTGGACGGTTGCGGTCAGGTCTTCGGCATTCACGGCCAACACCTGGTTCATCTGCGAGAGGTCCACCGTCACGCCGCCCTGCAGGGCCAGCACGTGGCCTTCCAGCGAGGTGCCGGTGCCGTAGGGGATGATGGGCGTGTCGTAGCGGCTGCAGGCCTGGACGAAGGCGGCGACTTCCTCGGTGCTGTGGGCGAAGACCACCGCATCAGGCAGCATCGGGTCATACGAGGATTCGTCGCGGCCGTGGTGCTCACGCATGGCCAGCGAGGTCGAGAAGCGCTCGCCGAACAGGGCTTGCAGTTCGTCGAGCAGGGCTTGGGGGACGGGGCGTTTCAGTTTCCGGGCATCAACTAGGTGATTCATGCTGTTCTCTCAGGTCTCCGTAGGTTCTCGCATCCCTGTTCTCTGTCTTGTGGGATGGGACGCAATGCAGGACATCGGCGGGCAGTGGAGCGGCAACCCCCGCCACTCCAGTGGACTGACCACTGATTCAACTGATGAATTTTACTCTCTTGCGGCGAAGTGGATGGCCCAATCTCCCATACCGTTCATATGGCACCGTGGATGCAAGTGAATAATTTACGCGTGATGGCCGGGAGTTGCCCTGCGCGCCCACCCCGTTTAAGCTCGCGCAGTTCAACAAGGAGCAATGATGGGACACCGACTTTCCAGGATCGCCACCCGCACCGGCGACGACGGCAGCACCGGCCTGGGCGATGGCAGCCGCGTGGGCAAGGACAACCTGCGCATCCAGGCGCTGGGCGATGTGGACGAACTCAATTCGCAGCTGGGCCTGCTGTTGTGCGAGACGCTGCCCGAGGCGCTACGCGAGGAACTGGTGTCGATCCAGCATGACCTCTTCGACCTGGGTGGCGAGCTGTGCATTCCCGGTTATGTGGTGCTGGGCGATGCGCACCTGGCGCGCGTGGATGCCCTGCTGGAGAAGTACAACGCCACCCTGCCCCCGCTGAAGGAATTCATCCTCCCCGGTGGCGCCCGCACGGCCGCGCTGGCGCATGTATGCCGCACGGTATGCCGGCGCGCCGAGCGCAGCGTGGTCATGCTGGAGAAGGCCGAAGCCGGCGTGAATGCACCGGCACGGCAGTACCTCAATCGCCTCTCCGACCTGTGCTTCGTGCTGGCACGGGTGCTCAACCGCGAGGCGGGCGGGCAGGATGTGCTGTGGCAGAAGGGGCGAGAGCGCTGACGGAAGGGTTTAGATGCGGCGCGTATCCGCACTACGCGCCGTGCCGGTGGCCATCCGCATGAAACCATCGAAGGCACGGTCGGACAGCAGCCGCCGGATGAAGATCATCGGTTTTGCCCCAAAACCGACGGCGTAGCGCGTCCTGGGCCGACGTGCGGTCACCGCCTTGGCGATGGTCTGGGCAATCAACTCTGGCGGGGATTGCCGCTTCCGACTGGCCTCACCGATCATCGACTCGGCCATCGCGCTTGCCTGGCTTGCGTAGGGTCCCTTGCCGGAAACTTCCTTGAGCTTGTTGGCGGCGATGCCAGCCCATTCGGTCTTGATACCGCCCGGCTCGATCACGACGACGTCAATGCCGAACGGCTGCACCTCCAGGCGCAGGCAATCGCTGATGGCTTCCAGAGCGAATTTCGTGCCGTGATACCAAGCCCCCAGGGGCGTGTAGATCTTCCCTCCCATCGAGGTGATATTCACGACGGTCCCGCAGCGTTGCGAGCGCATGTGCGGCAGCACGAGTTGCGTCAGGCGTACTGCGCCGAAGACATTCACGTCAAACTGGGCGCGCGCCTCGGCAAGAGATACATCCTCGATTGCGCCATATGAGCCATAGCCGGCGTTGTTCACCAGCACGTCGATGCGGCCCGAGCTGGCGATGATTGCATCAACGGCTGCCTGCATCGATACGTCATCGGTCACATCCATGGACAGTACATGGATACCTGCGTCCCTGAGCGCGCGCATGCGCTCGACACGACGCGCAGCGGCGTACACCGTATAACCCAGGGTCTTCAATTTGAGCGCGGTGGCTTCGCCGATGCCGGAAGACGCGCCTGTTACAAGAGCAACTTTGATGTTCATGGAAGGGAATGAAATAAATGGTTGTCGGGAGAGAAAGCCGGTCCAGGCGGATGTCCTGTACCCGGTACTTTACGCAGCAAAGGACAACGCATCGCTAGCCAACCGTGCCACATTCTCGGCGAACGGCGCCAACACTTTTTCAATCCGCGTCACTACGGTTAATTGGCGCGACCAAGCTTGGCGAGAATATTGGAAGGCATGACAACGATGCCAGCAGCCCCTGGCAGAGTCCGCGTGAGCGCGCGCGCGACCGCCTGTGCCTGGACAGGTTGATAGGCCCCTGGCAAGAGGGGCGCCAGCAGTCTTGCGACGGGAATGGCGATGCGCTCTCCTAAACGCGTGGGCTGCTGCAGTCCATGGCGGGCATCAAGAAACAAGGAGGGCTGGGCAATGACGAGGGCATCCAGATCCAGGGATCTGATCGCGTCTTCCAGCTCCCCTTTGACGCGATTGTAGAACAGCGATGACCGTGAATTTGCTGCAGCGGCACTGACCATCGCCACGCGACGGGCACCGCTCGAGACGGCGCCTGAGGCAACGGAATAATTGGCATCGAAATCCACTGCACGGAACGCGGATTGGCTGCCGGCCACCTTGATGGTAGTCCCCAAGGCCAGATAGACCTCATCCACCTCCGGCAGTGTAGGCAAGCGCGCAAAATCGATGATGTGCGTCTGCATTCTAGGGTCGGTGATCGGCAATGGCCGCCGGGCCAGGACGTGTATTTTCCCGACCGTCTGGTCCGCCAATAGCGAGTTCAGGATGAAACCACCTACCAAACCCGTGGCTCCCGCCAGCATTACTGTCCGGTCAATCTTCATCATGGAGGCGATACCTCTCTCTTCAATTCATACGCAAATGATGACGCGCACGGTCTGGTGTCTCGCCGGTCCATTCCACGAACGCGCGATAAAAGGAATTGGGATCTTCAAAGCCCAGCAAAAAAGCGATTTCTCCGCCCGGCATGTTGGTGTTTCCAAGATAGTGGCGCGCAAGACTCTCGCGCGTCCTGTTGACCAGGGCTCGGAAATTCTCGCCCTCATCTTCGAGCCGGCGCTGCAAAGTGCGTTTGCTCATCGCCAAGCGTTCTGCCGTCTTCTCGATGGTCGCCGCATTGCTTGGCAGAAGTTCCAGCAGGACTGCGCGAACACGTTCTGCCGTCGTCGATGCCGCATCGAGTTCGCTGAGGCGTCGACGCAGCTCGGGTTCGAATGCCCGCCACATGCCAGCACTCGCGGTCAGGAACGGGCGCAAGGCATCCACGGCGGAGAACGTGATGCTCGGTGCGGAACCAGATTGGACCGGCACGCCGAAGAAGCTCTCGTAGCGGCGAAGAAAGCGATTTGGCGGCAACCTGGGCAAGGTCACGCGCAGGGCGCGGATGGGCTCACGTATTGCCAACCGTCCCAATCGCAACAAGAATCCGACCTCCGCGACCTGCAGGGAGTATGGCACCTCGGTCTGAACCGACAGCCATCGGGGCGACACCGTAAGCTCGCCGTCATTGCCCGGTTCCACGTCAAGACTCATGGGCGCGACAAGCTGCTTGTATTTCGCCAGGCGTTGCACTGCCTGCATCAAGTTCGCACTGCAGAGCGCCGCGAACAGCGGAGGGGAAAATGAGTCGGCTGACACCGTATCAACGATGCGCAACGGAAACAGGGGATCGTCGGCCTCCGCCTCGAGCGCCCGCCAAAAGCGGAAGTAGGCCTCCGTGGATAGCCCCATCTCTGCACGGGCAAACAAATCCTCCGGGAGACCGGCCCTCCGCAGGACATGCCCAGGCTCGTAGCCCAGGTCCTTCAACAAGGTCCGCCAACCAATCTCCAGTGAAAAAGTGAGCTTGCTGGTCATCAACAGGTTTCCTCCGCCTTCAACATGTGCTCAACAGGAACAGAACTGCAACGCTCAGTTTAAATGCAGACAGCAGGATGAGTGATGCAGGTTACGCCTCTTCACCTGCAATCAGCGCCAGCAGCACATGAACTCGCGCGCTTTTTCCACCTGCCTCATCCGTCCCCCGCCTGTGCTGTCGCGAATTCCCGTCGCCGACCCAGCCCTGGCGCGCTTTGAATGTGATATGACGCGGCCCGCAAGTGTGCCAGCAGCTATCGGCCAATACATTCTTGATTGCATCAAGTTCCCGGAGACTCATGCCGGGTCGGCAAGGCACACCGCAGATCCAATGAACCCAGACACCAACATATCCTTGCAGGAAGCGATCGAGCTGCACATGGCGGGCGAGTACGAAGGGGCGGTCGCATGCTATCGCGCCATCCTCGATCAGGATCCCATCCATCCTGTAGCGCTTCATTATTTCGGCATCTATCTTTTCCAGACCGACCTGTATGAGGAGGCGCTCGAAAACCTGATCGTATCCTCAGCACTGGAACCGGACAATGCCATTTGGCAAAACGACTTGGGAAACGTCTGCTTCTCGTTAAAGAAATTCGGTGATGCAGAGATCGCATTTCTGAACGCGTCTCGACTCGCCCCGGCTGACCACAACGTCTGGACAAATCTTGGCGCGACCTATCTCCAGCTGGAAGAACGAACAAAAGCAGAAAGCTGCTTTCACCAAGCACTCGAGATCGCCCCGGACTGCGCGCCTGCCCTGCTCCATCTGGCCGAGATCCATCAAGAAAGGAACGAGACCTTCCTGTCGGCGCAATATCAGTGTCGCGCCTATGTCTTGCCTCCTCATGAGGGGAAGTCTCACCAACTGTTGGCCACCTCGTTCTATTTCCTGGGACGATTGCCGGAGGCGATCGCGGTCTATCGACACTGGCTGCAGGAAGAGCCCGACAATCCTGTCGCCAGGCATATGCTCGCGGCATGCTCCCAGGAAGACATTCCTCCACGCGCGACCGACAGCTATCTTGAAACGCACTTCGATGCCTATGCCGATCACTTTGACATCAATCTCCGGGATCGCCTGACCTATCGCGGCCCCGAGTGCATCCTGGATGGGATCTCGCAAATCACCCCGTTCGACAGGGCGGCCCACGCCCTGGATCTGGGCTGCGGCACGGGACTATGTGGAAAGCATCTTGCGTCGGTTTGCCAGAGCGTGACGGGCATCGATCTCTCCGCGCGCATGCTTGAAAAGGCCAGCCAAACCGGCTTCTACGACACGCTCGTCAAGTCGGAGATTGGCGCTTTCCTTGAGGAGCATATCGATGCCTACGATCTCATCGTCGCTGCCGATACCCTGATCTATTTCGGCGGACTGGAACCACTGCTATTGCGTGTAGCAGGAGCGTTGCGCAAGGGCGGTCACTTCATTTTCACGACCGAGGATTGCACAGACGACCTCCCTGGTCATCGCCTGCATGCCAGCGGGAGGTATCGGCATGCACGTGACTACGTACAAGCTTGCCTGGTACAAGCCGGACTCTGCTTGCGATACAGCAAGGGAAGCGGGCTCAGGATGGAGATTGACTCCATGGTCGCGGGCACCGTGTACGTAGCACAGAAGAAGGAAAGCTGAGGCAGATCTTTTATTCCATGCGCACGGAATCTGGAATTTAAGCGCGGATCCAATGCAAAACGCCCCGCGTAGTGACGCGGGGCGTTTTGTTATTTCCTGCCGGTGATCTCGTTAGTCTTGCGCAGGCAAGAACTAATATCCACAACCTCAGCCGTTATTGACCACCAGGCGCGGCTGGTCCTTGCCGAAGCGCTGCACGATGGACTCGGCAATACCGCCCGCATCCAGTCCACACTGCGCCAGCAATTGATGCGCATCGCCATGGTCGATGAAGCGATCCGGCAGGCCCAGGTGCAGCACCGGCTTGTTGATGCCGGCTGCGGCCAGTGCCTCGGAGACGGCCGCACCGGCGCCGCCCATGATGCAGCCCTCTTCCACCGTCACCAGTGCGTCGTGGGAGGCGGCCAGTTGCTTGACCAGTTCCACATCCAGCGGCTTGATGAAGCGCATGTTGGCGACCGTGGCATTGAGCTTCTCGCCCGCGCCCAGGGCCGGGGCCAGCATGCTGCCGAAGGCCAGGATGGCGACATCCTTGCCGTTGCGGCGGATCTCGCCACGACCCAGGGGCAGGGTGTCCAGCGTCTTGTCCACGGCGGCACCGACACCGGCGCCACGCGGGTAACGCACCGCCGCAGGCCCCGGATACTGGTAGGCCGTGGAGAGCATCTTGCGGCACTCGTCCTCGTCGGCGGCGGCCATCACCACCATGTTGGGAATACAGCGCAGGAAGGCCAGGTCGTAGTTGCCAGCGTGGGTGGCGCCATCGGCGCCGACCAGGCCGGCACGGTCCAGCGCGAAGGTCACGTCCAGGTTCTGCAGGGCCACGTCATGGATCAGTTGATCGTAGGCACGTTGCAGGAAGGTCGAGTAGATCGCCACCACGGGCTTGAGGCCCTCACAGGCCAGACCGGCGGCGAAGGTCACCGCGTGCTGTTCGGCGATGCCCACGTCGTAGTAACGCTTGGGGAATTTCTTTTCGAAGGCCACCATGCCCGAGCCCTCGCGCATGGCCGGGGTGATGCCCACCAGCTTCTCATCGGCGGCGCCCATGTCGCACAGCCATTCGCCGAAGACCTGGGTGTAGGTCAGCTTGCCGCCGGCGCTGGGCTTGATGCCTTCGCTGGGATTGAACTTGCCGGGACCGTGGTAGAGCACCGGGTCGGCCTCGGCCAGCTTGTAGCCCTGGCCCTTCTTGGTGACCACGTGCAGGAACTGCGGACCCTTGAGGTGCTTCAGGTTCTGCAGCGTGGGGATCAGCGAATCGAGGTCGTGACCGTCGATGGGGCCGATGTAGTTGAAGCCGAATTCCTCGAACATGGTGGCCGGGACCACCATGCCCTTGGCATGCTCTTCCAGGCGCTTGGCCAGTTCCAGCACCGGGCCGGGCAGCACCGACTTGCCCACGTCGCGGGCCTTGGCGTAGAACTTGCCGGACATCAGGCGTGCCAGGTAGCGGTTCAGCGCCCCCACCGGCGGCGAGATCGACATGTCGTTGTCGTTGAGGATGACCAGCAGGTTGATGTCCTCATGCACGCCCGCATTGTTGAGCGCTTCGAAGGCCATGCCGGCGGTCATGGCACCGTCGCCGATGACGGCAATGGCGTGGCGGTCGGAGCCCTGCGTCTTGGCGCCCAGGGCCATCCCCAGCGCGGCCGAGATCGAGGTCGAGGAGTGCGCAGTGCCGAAGGTGTCGTATTGGCTCTCGACCCGGCGCGGGAAGCCCGAGATGCCTTCCTGCTGGCGCAGCGTGCCCATGCGGTCGCGGCGGCCGGTGAGGATCTTGTGCGGATAGGTCTGGTGGCCGACGTCCCAGACGATACGGTCGTCGGGCGTATTGAAGACGTAGTGCAGCGCGATGGTCAATTCCACCGTGCCCAGGTTGGACGAGAGGTGACCGCCGGTCTTGGATACTGCGTCGAGCAGGAAGCCGCGCAACTCCTCGGCCAGCGGCTTGAGTTGATGGCGGGACAGGCGGCGCAGGTCGGCCGGATCGTTGATGGTATTGAGCAGCATCTGTTGTTACCGTGGTTGGGTCTGAAGGCCGCGCCGTCGCAGTGGTTGCAGTGGTTGCAGTAGTTGCGGCATGCGGTCCGTCTTCATGCCTGGTTCATGTCTTGCGTTGCACGATCAGGTCGGCCAGTTCGCGCAGGCGGCGCGCCTTGTCGCCAAACCCGGCCAGGGCCTGGTGCGCGTTGCCGCGCAGCTTCTCGGCCAATGCCTGCGACTCGGCCAGGCCGAGGATGGAGACATAGGTCGGCTTGTTGTCGGCCGCATCCTTGCCGGCCGTCTTGCCCAGCGTGGCCGAGTCGGCGGTGGCGTCGAGGATGTCGTCGACCACCTGGAAGGCCAGGCCGATGGCGCGGGCATAGTCGTCCAGGGCCGCGCTTTCCTCGGCGCTCAGGGCCTTGCCGCCGAGCGCGCCCAGCAGCACGGCCGCGCGCAGCAGGGCACCCGTCTTGAGGCGGTGCATCTGTTCCAGCTCCGACAGCGAGAGCGTCATACCCACGCTGGCCAGATCGATGGCCTGGCCACCGCACATGCCTACCGAACCGGAGGCCTGGGCCAGCAGGCTGACCATGCGCAACTGGCGCGCCGGCAGGCCGGCATCGACACTGGCACCGGCGAGTTCAGCCTCCAGCGGCGCCGACAACGTGGCGAAGGCCTGCGCCTGCAGGGCGTCGCCCACCAGCAGGGCGGTGGCTTCGTCGTACTTCACGTGCACGGTAGGCTTGCCACGGCGCAGGGCGTCGTCATCCATGCAGGGCATGTCGTCATGCACCAGCGAATAGACGTGGATCATCTCTACGGCGGCGGCGGCGCGGTCCAGCAGGGCGCGCGGCGTATCGAAGACCTCACCGGCGGCATAGACCAGCAGCGGACGCACGCGCTTGCCGCCGTCCATGGCGGTGTAGCGCATGGCTTCGTGCAGGCGCGCCGGGACCACCGAGGTCGGCGGCAGGAAGCGGTCCAGCACGCCTTCCATGCCGGCCTGCACCTGGCCCATCCAGTCGGCAAAGCCCAGCGAGGTCAAGGCACTTGCGGCCGGGATGTGTGCATTCATCATTCGTCTCCGGCGGCAGCGTCGGTGGCCTGGAAGGGCTTGAGCATGTCACCTTCGAGCAGCTTGACCTGGCTGTCCACCTTGTCCAGTTGGGCGGCGCAGAATTTCACCAGTTCCGAGCCGCGCTTGTAGGCGGCCACGGAGGCTTCCAGCGGCAGTTCACCGGCTTCCATCTGGGCCACGAGCTGTTCCAGCTCTTGCATGGCTTGCTCGAAGGATGCGGGTGGCGCGGCGGAGGCGGCAGTGGCAGAGGTTCTAGGCATATCGACCCATTGAAAAAATCTAACCCGGTATTTTAGAACAAACCGGGGATTCCCAAATCAATTGAGGGCGCGGATTTGCCGAAGCTTTTCGAGCCAACGACGTAAATTCGGCATAAATACTGGCATTTTGGCCACAAAACCCGGCCCCTTATGGGGGTTTTATGGCATAATCCGCGGTTCTGTCCAAAATTTCCTCTTCATATTATTTGAACATAGGTTTTTGCGGATTTTCTTCCTTAGGTTGGTGCAAATTAATTTGGGGGCGGAAATGTCCGATCTTGCTACTTTTGCCAAATTGGCGCGCTCAAACGCGCAACTTCCCGTCAGCGTCTACTTCGACGACCCGCTCTACCAGCGGGAACTGAAACAACTCTTCCAGCAGGGACCCCGTTATGTCGGCCATGAGCTGATGGTTCCCGATGCCGGCGACTACTCCACCCTGCCGTGGGAGAACGAAGGCCGCATGCTGGTGCGCAATACCCAGGGCATCGAGCTGGTGTCCAATGTCTGCCGCCACCGCCAGGCCAAGATGCTCGATGGCCGCGGCAATGCCAGCAACATCGTGTGCCCGCTGCATCGCTGGACCTACGATCTGAAGGGTGAACTGATCGGCGCGCCGCATTTCGGCGAGACGCCGTGCATGAACCTGTCCAAGACGCCGCTGCAGAGCTGGAACGGCTTGCTCTTCGAGGCCAATGGCGTCGATATCGCGGCCAAGCTCAAGAACCTGGGCGTGACGAAGGACCTGGATTTTTCCGGTTACCTGTACGACCACACCGAGGTCCACGAGTGCGACTACAACTGGAAGACCTTCATCGAGGTCTACCTGGAGGATTACCACGTCGAGCCCTTCCATCCGGGCCTGGGCAACTTCGTGAGCTGCTCGGACCTGAAGTGGGAGTTCGGCCATGACTACAGCGTCCAGACCGTGGGCGTGAACCACGGTCTGGCCCGCTCGGGCTCGCCCACCTATGCCAAGTGGCAGGAGAAGCTGCTCAAGTTCGCCAATGGCGAACCGCCCAAGTTCGGCGCGATCTGGCTCACGCTCTATCCCAACATCATGGTGGAGTGGTATCCCAACGTGCTGGTGGTGTCGACGCTCTGGCCGACCGGCCCGCAGAAGACCACCAACGTGGTGGAGTTCTACTATCCCGAAGAGATCGCCCTGTTCGAGCGCGAGCTGGTGGAAGCCGAACGCGCCGCCTACATGGAGACCTGCGTCGAGGATGACGAGATCGCCCAGCGCATGGACGCCGGTCGTCGTATACTCATGGATCGCGGCACCAGCGAAGTCGGTCCTTACCAGTCGCCCATGGAAGATGGCATGCAGCACTTCCACGAGTGGTATCGCAAGCAGCTGGATGTACCGCCGGGAACCACACCATAAACCAGGCCACAGGCCGCGCAGGGGGAAACCAGGATGCAGGGGCAGCGGCAAGATCATGATGGACGCAGCTTGCGTCGTCACTGTCGTACCCCTCTTTCCTCCTCGCAGCATGGCGGCCCGGCAGTAGCAAAAACAACAACATCACCAGCCACACCAACGGCAGCACCGGGTTCTCCCGGTGCTGCCGTTGTGCTTTTGCGCGCCCCCTTTTCTCCACTCCCCTCACTCGACCACTGCCATGCAATCGCTCTGGATGCTCGTCGCCTCATTCCTCTTTTCCATCATGGGCGTCTGCGTCAAGCTGGCCAGCGACTACTACACGACCTCCGAGATCGTGCTCTGTCGCGGCCTGATCGGCGTCTCCTTCATCGCCACACTGGTGCGCCTGCGCGGCGGCACCTTCCGCACCCCCTTCCCGCGTGACCACCTCATCCGTGGCAGCATCGGCGTGATCTCGCTGTGGATGTGGTTCTATTCGTTCAGCCTCTTGCCGGTCGCCACGGCGACCACGCTGAACTACATGTCCTCGATCTGGATCGCGGCCATGCTCTTCGCCGCCGGCTGGTGGCAGGGCAGCAAGAAGTTCGAATGGGGCCTGGCCGGCACGGTGCTGCTCAGCTTCCTCGGCGTGGCCTTGTTGATGCGGCCCTCGCTCAACAGCGACCAGTTGCTGGGGGGCGCCATCGCACTGGTGTCGGGCGTGCTCTCCGCGCTGGTCTACCTGCAGGTGCGCAAGCTGGGCCTGCTGGGGGAACCCGAATATCGCGTGGTGTTCTATTTTTCATTGACCGGCGTGGTGGCCGGGCTGGTGGGCAATATCGTCACCGGCAAGATCCCGCTGTGGCATGCGCATTCCTGGCGCGGTGCATTGCTGGTGATCATGATAGGCTTGACGGCAACCACGGCGCAGATCGCCATGACGCGTGCCTACCGGCTCGGCAACACCCTGGTGACGGCCAACCTGCAATACACGGGCATCGTCTTTTCCAGCCTGTTCGGGGTGCTCATCTGGAATGACGCGCCGGGCTGGGTCGGCTGGCTGGGCATCGTGATCATCCTGGCCAGCGGCATCCTGGCAACCTATCACAACCAGCGGCGCAGCCAGAGCGCGGCCAAGAACCTGCCCAAGGTCGATCCCATCGCCACCGAGGTTTGAGCCATTGCACCGGCACCGCATCGATACCTACAAGGAGAACAGCATGACCTACCAAACCCTCATCAGCGCCGCCGAACTCAAGGCGCGCGCGCACTACCCCAACCTGGTGATCGTCGATTGCCGCCACGACCTGGTCAACCCGAATGCCGGGCGCGATGCCTATGCTGCCGGCCACCTGCCGTCGGCGCGCTTCGCCCATCTCGATGAACTGATGTCAGGTCCCAAGACCGACGCCGCCGGCCGTTTCCATGGCCGCCATCCGCTGCCCGATCGCCAGCAGTTCGTGCAGGCCATGCGCGCACTGGGCATCAGCAACGATACCCAGGTGGTGGCCTATGACGGCCACGGCGGCATGTTCGCCGCACGCCTGTGGTGGCTGCTGCGCTGGGTCGGCCATGCTGACGTGGCGGTGCTCGATGGCGGCCTGGCGGCCTGGCAGGCACTGGGAGAGCCCCTAAGCACCGAAACCCCGCCAGCGGCCACGTCCGGCAATCTCCAGGACCTCTCGGCGCTGGTCAAGAGCGTTGATGCCCAGGCCCTGCTGGCAAACCTGTCGACGCCGACACTGCAGGTGGTCGATGCACGCGCACCGGACCGTTTCCGCGGCGAGAACGAAACGATGGATGCCGTCGGTGGCCACATCCCGGGGGCGAAGAACCGCTTCTTCAAGGACAACCTGCAAGCCGATGGCCGCTTCAAGGATGCCACGCAGTTGCGCCAGGAGTGGCTCGCGATCGTGGGTGATCCCCAGGCTGCCGTCATGCAGTGCGGCTCCGGCGTGACCGCCTGCCACAACCTGCTGGCACTGGAAGTGGCGGGACTGGCCGGTGCCAGCCTTTATCCGGGTTCGTGGAGCGAATGGAGTTCGGACCCGAGCCGTCCGGTGGCCACCGGCAACTGAGGCCCGGCACGGTGCCGCGCTACTGGTCCGGCGCCGACAGACCCGCCTCGCGCAGGCGGGCGATGAATGCCTCGACGAACTGCTGCACCATGGCCGGCGCATCGCGCCGCCGCAGCAGCGCCACTTCCGACTGGAAATCGGCGTCCTTCAGGGCTGGGAAACTGACGCCGGCCGATAGCGAAATGCTGGCCATGCTCTGCGGTACCACGGCGATACCGAAGCCGGCATTGACCAGGCTCAGCAGCGAGTTCTTGCGCGAGGTGGCACGCGCCACGCGCGGGTAGAAGCCATGCGCGATGCAGCGCTCGGCCACCAGGTAACTCAGGCCGCCGCGATCGCGATGCGGCACCGTCACGAAGAACTCATCGCGCAGCTCGGCGATCTCGACTTCCTGGCGCTGCGCCAGATGATGGTTGGCGGGCACCGCAGCCACCAGGCGCTCGCGGTAGAGCACCGTGGATTCCAGGTTGGGATTGGCGCGCAGGATGGGCAGGCGTGCCAGGCCGATATCGGCGCTGCCTTCGACGATCTCGCGCGCCTGGTACTCGGAGGGTGCTTGCGATATCTCCAGCGAAATACCGGGGAAGGCCTTGAGCGCCTCGTTGAGCGTCGGCCCCAGGGGCGCCGATAGCGGCACCGAACTGGAATGCAGCAAACGCAATTCCCCATGCTCGCCCTTGCCGATGGTGCGCGCCTGCGCCACGGCACGATCAAGATCGAGCAGGATCTTGCGGCTGCGTTCGTAGAAATCCTGGCCGGCCTGAGTCAGTTCGAAATGCTTGGCCTCGCGCTTGAGCAGTACCACATCCAGCACACCCTCCAGCTCCTTGACCTGGCGACTCAGCGCCGACTGCGCGATGAACAGCCGCTCCGCGGCACGTGTATAACCGCGCGCTTCGACGATCTCGACGAAGTAACGCAACTGCCGGATGGAAATCATGTCGTCTCCCCTGCCATATCGTTTTGAGATGGCGCGCAGCCTGATTTGATATTGGCGCCGCGCGTCCTGCCAGCCTACATTGACGCCATCCCCCAGCCCATTCCGGGCGTGGCTCGATGAAAGGATGGATCGTGCTTGAAGACTTGCTGTTATTGCTTGGCCTGCTCGGTGTCGTCGGCAGCATCGGCATGCGCTGGGTGCTGCGACAGCAGCCCGCCGCGACGCCCGACGAGCCCTTGGCCGGCAGCGGGCAATGGCGCGACGAAGCTGGGCGCGCAGGCCCGTCCTGCGGACGTCCCAAGCGCAGGCGCCGCCGTTGAACGAGCCCGGCGCGGGCGCGAGCCGAAGCGCGCTATTGTACGCCGGCCACCACACCCATGCCATCGGGGCTGCGGGCACCGGCCAGCAAGAGCGGGTTGAGGATCAGGACGATCTGGCCGTCGCCCAGCAGGGTGCCCCCGACCACGCCGGCCAGCGAGGTCAGCTGCGGGCCGACTGGCTTGACCACTACTTCGCGATTGCCACTGACATGATCGACCATGATGGCCATGCGCTCCTCGCCGCTCTTGATGAGCAGCGCATAGACCGAGGTCGCCGTCGTGGAAGACGTAAGCTCGGCCGGCTCGCCCAGCAGCTCGTGCAAGGGATACAGCGGCACCGTGCGGCCAGCCAGGCTCAGCGTTGCTTGCTCTCGCGCCTGGACGGCCTCTTCGCCCCGCAGCTGCTGGACGCTGTCGATGAGCATGGAAGGAATTGCGTAGTGCTGCTGACCATGCCGCAGCAGGCAGACATGCTGGACCGCCAGCGACAGCGGCAGGAACAGCGTCAGTGTCACGCCCTGCCGGGGCTGTGACTGCACGGTCATCCACCCTCCCAGGGCGGCTACCTCGGCGCGCACCACGTCCATGCCGATGCCGCGTCCGGCCAGGGTCGACAGGTGCGGCGAGGTGCTCAGTCCCGGCGCAAAGATCAATTCGGCCAGACGCGCCTCGCTGGCGTTGGCTGCACCCGGCAAGCCCAGTTGTACGGCCTTGCGGCGGATCGCTTCCAGATCCAGTCCGCGACCGTCGTCGCTGATGCGGATCACGGCTTCGTTGCCTTCGTGGCGCGCCTGCACACGCAACTGGCCGATCCCCTGCTTGCCCGCGGCCAGACGCTCGGACGCATCCTCAATGCCATGCACTGCGGCGTTGCGCAGGAGATGTTCCAGCGGCCCCATGAGCCGCTCCAGGATGGCGCGGTCGATCTGCAGGCCGCCATCGACCAGATTCAGTTGCAGGGGCTTGCCGGCATCGGTGGAAACTTGCCGCACCAGATGCTGCAAGCGCCCACGGATGCTGTCGAACCTCACCATGCGCGCCGACATCAGCTCCTGTTGCAGGTCGCGCGTGTAACGGGCCTGCTGGCGCAGCTCCTCGCAGGTCTTGGCAACGGTGATCTGCAGTTGCCGATGACACTGGTTGGTTTCGTCGAGGCAGTCACTGATCATCTGCACCAGGCTGTCCTGTGCGAGCGCTTCACCGTCGCTGGCGCCCGCCCTTGATGGCATGCGCAGCAACTGCCGCAGTGGCTCCGACAGCGCTGCGAGGTACTCGCCCATGAGCCGGAAATCACGCTGCAAGCTTGGCACTTGGTTCTCCAGGCGCGATCGCGCGATCGCCACCTCGCCGATCTGGTTGAGCAATCTGTCCAATACGCTGGTCTTGATCCTGACCACCGGCCCGCGCGCTTGCGGTGCTCTCGCTCGGGGCGGGGCATCCAATGCCACCCGCTGCTCCAACTCCACGAAGTGATCCTGGGCTTGCCGATAGAGATCGTGCAGGACGGCCATATCGACACCGCTAACCCATGTCTCCGACGGGTTGCGCAAGGCGCTTTCCATCTCATGCAGACAATGGCTCAGGCGAAAGGCACCCACCATGCGCGCGCTGCCCTTGAGGGTGTGCAGCGGACGCGCCACGGCGTCCAGCGCAAGCGGATCGGAATGCGCGTACCGGCCAGCCTGCAAGCCGTCATCAATGCTGTCCATGAGCTCCTGGGCCTCTTCCAGGAAGACCGGCAACAGCTCGACATTGAGCAGGTCCCGCGTCGATGTCGCGGACTCGTCGGCGGCACTCGCCGACACCGGCGGCGGCGCGGTGGATACCCCACCCGGCTCCACCATGAGGGTGATCGTGTCAATGGCCTGCTCCAGGGTAGCGAGCTCATGGACGTCGATACCTGCCTCGTTCTGCTGCAGCTGCTCCAGTCGCTGGAGCACCATGGCACAGGCATCTTCCAGCTGGCCGGCGTGGACACTGCGGGCGTAGTCACGCACGGCCACCAGCGAGCGCAGGTACAAGGCCGGCGCCGCACTTCGCAGGCCACTCTCGATGCGGGCGCGCCAACTGCTGCCCTGCTGACGCACGATCTTCAACAAGGGACGCACGGTATCTTGCAAGGAGGCAGAGATCAGGTCGGCTGGCATAGCGGGAATGGCGGGATGGTTGGAAAGCGGGAAGTTCGTCGCACACCTGGCCCAAGCAAGCTCAGGAGACCGTCACACGGAAGCGCGAGACCGAACTCTCCAGCTGCTGGGCGGCCCCCCACAGGTCTTCGTAGAGCGCGGAGACCTGTTCGCGACTTTGCTCGATGATGTCGTTCTCGGCCAGGATGCCCTGGATCTGCTGGGCCACGCCATTGGCCGAGACCGCTTGCCTGCGGGTGGACGTGGCCATGCCCTCGATGAGCTCGGCCAGCTTGTTGGAGACGCTGCGGATATCGGCCAGCGCGTCGCCGGCGGCGTCCGAGAGCACGGCGCCATCGGTGACGCCGGCAGTCGATCGCTCCATGGCTGTCACCACGTCGCGAGTATCAGCCTGGATCATGCGCACGAGGGCGCCGATCTCGCGGGTGGCGGCGCTGGAGCGTTCGGCCAGGTGCTGGACCTCCTCGGCCACCACCGAAAAGCCGCGCCCGGCCTCGCCGGCCGAAGCTGCCTGGATGGCGGCGTTCAGGGCCAGCACATTGGTCCGTTCGGTGATGTCGGAGATGAGCTCGGTGATCTCGCCGATCATCTGCGAGGATTGGCCCAGGCGGGTGATGCGACTGGAGGTTTCCTGGATCTGCTGACCGATGCCATCCATGGCCTTGACCGCATCTTCCACCGCACGCGCGCCGCGCTCGGCCACCACCACGGAATGGCGCGCCACCTCGGCGGACTCGTCGGCCGAGATCGACACGTCGGTGATTTCTCCCGACATCTCCAGCATCGACTGGGCAATGCGCTGGATGCGCTGGGCCTGCGCACGTGCGGCCGCCCCCAGTTCGGTGGTGGTATCGCGTACCTGCTCGGAACTGACCGCCACCTTGGAGGCCATCTGGGTCACCTGCTCTACCAGTGCGCGCAGGGCCTCGACGGTGTAGTTGACCGAATCGGCAATGGCGCCGGTGATGTCGTCGGAAACCGTGGTGTGCACCGTCAGGTCGCCATCGGCGACCTTTTGCAGCTCATTCATCAGGCGCAGGATGGCGGTCTGGGTCAGGTGATTGGCGCGCATGGCCTTTTCCTCTTCCTGCTGCGCCAGCTGGCGCTGCAACTCCGCCAGCCGGTGACGTTCCTCGGCTGCGGCGGCGTTGTCGCGACTGGCCTGCAACTGCAAGAGAGCGATCCCGATGGCGCTGAGCAGGGCCGTGATCGTCGTCGCCAGCATGGCCCAGAAGGTCCAGGAGCGCGATTTGAGGGCGATGCGATAGTGCTCCTGCAACTCGGTGAGATTGCGCTTCAAGGTCTCGTTCTCGACGAAGACCAGTTGCTCGGACTGTTTGGCGGCGATGAAATTCTGCAGGTTGCCGAGGATGCCGGCAATCTGCGGCTGGTATTTTCCGAATACCACTTCCAGTCGTCGCAGCTTCTCGCGCATGTCTGCGTCAGTGGCTGCGCGCAGGCGCAGCATCTCATTGCCCTTGAGCAGGCTGGTCACCAGGTCGCCGAAGGCGGTGATGTCCTTGCCGAGCATGAAGGCGGTCTCCGGATTGACGCCCTCGGAGGTCAGGAATTCGTTGGAGCTGCGGCCCAGGCGCAGGCTCAGCATCACCAGTTGGCTGGCCGCCGTCATTTCCTGCGGGGTGGGTCGGCCTTGGGATTGCAGCATGGTGATCTGCTCGCTCAGGTCCAGCATGAGCGGCAGCAGCTGGTTCAACTGCCGCAGGGTGGTACCGAAGCCGGTCAGCTCCTTTTCCAGCCGCAAAATGGTGTCGGCAGCCTGGTCGGTGCGGCGCCAGAGGCGCGCGACATTTTCCAGAGCGGGCTTGATCGCCGCGGCGGAGGGCTCGATGGTATTGCCCTGATAGGCGCCACCACTGGTGAGCAGCAGCAGGCCGCGATTGAACTCGCTACGACTCTGGGAGAGCTGGATGAACGCCTCGGGATTGCCCTGGATGGCATTGGGGACAGCCTTGCCGATCCGCTGCGAGTGCATGACCAGGTCGGAGGCGAGATTGGTCTGCAAGGTGGCCAGCATGTAGATGCGCGAGCCCAGCCAGAGGAACAGGAACAGCGCAGTCAGTGACAACGACAGCAGCGCCAGCAGCAGACGCGTCTGGGTGCGCCGGGAAAACCGGTTGATGTAGGGCAGCCGCATGCGGCGCACCTGTGCCGCAGCCGGATCGACCTTATTCGATAGCGGCTTCAAGCGCGATTGCATTGCCGATGTTCCCATTCCTGTTCTCTTTTCCTGGAGCTGATCCGACTGATCCGTCTGGCGAGATCGGCCGGTGCCTGCGGTGCAGGCTATTAGCGCCCGATATGCAGGAATTCCGGATCCTGACTCAGGCGTGCCAGGTCCAGCTCCACCCAGACCTGCCCGCCCTTGTCTTTATAACGCCCGATCACGCCACGCAAATCATTTTCAGTCTCGTCATTTTTCGATATTCGTGACATTTCTTCGATGTCCCGCAAGCCCCGTACTTGCGACACCAGCAAGCCGCATTGCGGGGCCAGCCCGGCGGCCATGACCAGCACGTGGCTGTCGGCACCGACCGCCAGCGGCGGCGCCCCCGCCATGGCGGCCAGATCGGCGACGCCGACCAGGTTGCCGCGGATATTGAGCAAGCCACGGAACCAGGGGCGGGTCGACGGCACGTTGGTGAGCCGCTGCTGCCGCAAGGGCAGGATCTCGCCTGCCTGGTCCAGCGCGATCAGGCAGGCATGCGCGCCGATGCATACGGCCAGGTGGCGTACTGGTAAGCTATCAGCGGCGCGCGCGGCCATGCGTGCCAGCAGCGAGGCCTGGAAAGCCTGCAGGTCCTGGCCGCCTGGCATGCCGGGCGTATCGTCCAGCAGGTGATGCTGCGCGTCGATTACGAAATCCTTCAATTGGGGCATGCCTGGCTCTTGGAACAGGAAAATGGCGTCGGCGGCGGGTGTCTGGTCGGCGGCGCTTTGTGGGGCGTCCTGACTGATTCTGACATTCCTCGATTTTACTCAGAAACGACAGAAAATTTCCCATCGGCAATCATTTTGCTGAGCAACAATCCAGAAATGATGGAGAAATGCGACGAAATACGCAGCATTTGATATAAATCAAATACCGATTTTGAGGAGAAGAGGGGGAAGGCATGGCGCTCCCGCCAGAAAACGGGGAAACGCCATCAGGACCTGCAGATGCCAGATTTCCTACCTGACGGGAAATTCAGTGAACGCTCAGATCGCGACCATTTCGAAGTCTTCCTTGCGGGCACCGCATTCCGGGCAGGTCCAGTTGATGGGCACGTCGTCCCAGCGGGTCCCGGGCGCAATGCCTTCTTCCGGCAGGCCTGCTTCCTCGTCATAGATCCAACCACAGATCAGGCACATCCAGGTTTTGAATTCGGTTTGGCTGCTTTTGCTATCGGTCACGGCTGACAATCCCTAAAATCAATCAAGTAAAATGCTAAGTCAGCTATCTTAATCTACTCGACGTGCAAAACCAAACTCCTCCTCTCATCCTGAGCTTCGGCGCCGCCGACCCGGTCGGCGCCACCGGCATCCAGGCCGATCTCGCCACCTATGCGGCCATGGGCTGCCATGGCCTGTCGGTCGTGACTGCCCTGCTCATCGGCGATACCGCCCGCGTGGAAGATGCGCAGATCGTTGAAGTGGACTGGGTAGCCGACCAGGCCCGCGTGATCCTCGAAGACATGGCCATCGCCGCCTTCAAGGTGGGGGCCGTGGGCAGCATCGAGAACATCTCGGTGATTGCCGAGATCGTCTCCGACTACCCGGACGTGCCGCTGATCCTGGATCCCTTCACCAGCGCCCTGGCCAACCAGGAGGACGAGGATGACCGTCTCATCGCCATCCGCGAACTGCTCATCCCGCAAGCCACCGTACTGGTCGCCTCGGCGGGCGAGCTGACCCGGCTGGCAGAGACCTGGCGCGAACCCGTACCGGGCGACACCCTGATGCTGGACGCCATGCGCCTCATCGAAATGGGATGCGAATACCTGCTGGTGACCAATACCCAGACCGATCTGCAGGAAATCGCCAATTCGCTCTTCGACGAGTCCGGCCTGGTGCGCCAGGACGCCTGGCAGCGCCTGCCCGGCTCCTTTGTCGGTGCTGGCACCACCCTCTCGGCCGCCATGGCAGCCATGCTGGCCAATGGCCTGGAGGTGCCGCTGGCGGCTTCCGAAGCGCAGGAGTTCACCCTGGCGGCACTGGCCAATGCCCAGCGCTTCGGCATGGGCAAGCTGGTACCCGACCGCTATTTCTGGGCGCGTGAGTCCGAAGATCCCGAGGATCTGGACGCGCCCCCTTCCCTCAACTGAACCGATACTCGATTCCTTCCTCAGCAACCCATGACCAAGACCAATGCTTCGCTCTTCGCCCGCGCCCAACAAAGCACGCCGGGCGGTGTCAATTCCCCGGTACGCGCCTTCCGCTCGGTAGGCGGTACGCCACGCTTCATCGAACGGGCCGAAGGTCCGTGGTTCTGGGATGCCGAAGGCAAGCGCTACATCGACTACATCGGTTCCTGGGGTCCGGCCATCGTCGGCCACGCCCATCCGGAAGTGGTCAAGGCCGTGCAGCAGGCGGCCGCCCGCGGACTGTCCTTCGGTGCCCCTACCGAAGCCGAGATCGAGATGGCCGAAGAAATCATCAAGCTGGTGCCCTCCATCGAGCAGATCCGCCTGGTCTCGTCCGGCACCGAAGCCACCATGAGCGCCCTGCGCCTGGCGCGCGGCGCCACCGGTCGTGACAAGATCATCAAGTTCGAAGGCTGCTACCACGGCCACGCCGACTCCCTGCTGGTGAAGGCCGGCAGCGGCCTGCTGACCTTCGGCAACCCGACCTCGGCCGGCGTGCCGGAAGACTTCGCCAAACACACGCTGGTGCTGGACTACAACAATGCGGCCCAGCTCGAGGAAGTCTTCAAGACCTCCGGTAACGAGATCGCCTGCGTGATCGTGGAACCGGTGGCTGGCAACATGAACCTGGTGCGTGCCAGCGACGAGTTCCTGCGCACCATGCGCCGCCTGTGTACCGAGTACGGCGCCATCCTGATCTTCGACGAAGTGATGTCGGGCTTCCGGGTGGCCCGCGGCGGCGCCCAGGAATTGAATGGCATCGTCCCCGACCTGACCGCGCTGGGCAAGGTGATCGGCGGTGGCCTGCCGGTGGCGGCCTTCGGTGGACGTGCCGAGGTGATGAAGCACCTGGCACCGCTGGGTGGCGTCTACCAGGCCGGCACGCTCTCGGGCAACCCGGTCACGGTGGCCGCAGGTATGGCTACGCTGAAGATCATCCAGCAACCGGATTTCTATACCAACCTGGGCCGCCAGACCCGCAAGCTGGCCGATGGCCTGGCCGCTGCCGCCAAGGCGGCCGGCGTGACATTCAGCGCCGATGCCATCGGTGGCATGTTCGGCCTGTACTTCGATGCGGCCGTCCCAAGCAGCTACGCAGAGGTCATGCAGGGGGACAAGGAGCGCTTCAACCGCTTCTTCCACAAGATGCTGGATGCGGGTGTGTATTTCGCACCGTCGGCCTTCGAGGCCGGTTTCGTGTCGGCCCAGCATAGCGATGCCATCATCGAGGAAACCATCGCGGCGGCGGCCCAGGCCTTCACCGAACTCGGCTGAACCCTGCCCGACATTGCCGCACAGGCATGAAAAAAGGACGCCTGGGGCGTCCTTTTTTTATCCCGCTGCGCGGCGAGGGCCGCACACGGGGAACCGATCCGGCGAGATTACACCGAGAACGACGAGCCGCAACCGCAGGTCGTGGAAGCGTTCGGGTTCTTGATGACGAACTGGGCACCTTCCAGATCATCCTTGTAGTCGATCTCGGCGCCGACCAGATACTGGTAGCTCATGGAGTCGATCAACAGCTGGACGCCGTTCTTGCTCATGGTGGTGTCATCTTCATTGACGATTTCATCGAAGGTGAAACCGTACTGGAAACCCGAGCAACCACCGCCCTGCACGAACACGCGCAGTTTCAGGTCGGGATTGCCTTCTTCCTCGATCAGCTGGGCCACCTTGGCGGCTGCGCTGTCGCTGAAGTTGATCGGGGCGGGCATTTCGGTTTGTTGCAGTTCGGCTACGGCATTCATTTCGGGCTCCTGCTTGGCTTGAGGCGGATCAATACATCTGATCGATGGATCAATTATAAGCGCTTGCGCAAATTCATGCTTCCGACGATGCCGCCAGCTTCAGCACCGGGGTCTCCTCGGCCTGGTCATGGCTGAGCTTGCCGGACACCAGCGCGCCGCCATGCATCTCCAGGGCCTTGTAGAAGACGTTGCCGGTAATGCGAGCCTTGGGTTGCAGTTCGAGCAGTTCGGTGGAATGGACGTCGCCGACGATCTCGCCGTTGACGATCAGGTGAGCCGCGTGCACCTCACCGACCACCTTGGCGTGCTCGGAAATGACCAGCACGCTGGGCTGCCCGCTTTCCGCGTTGATATTGCCGTTGATATGGCCATCGATGCGCAGGCCGCCCTTGAAGCCGACATCGCCCTTGACGCTGGTGGACATGCCAATGAGGCTGTCGATCGTACTCTTGGTCTTGCGTGTAAACATGGAATCACCTCACAGATCTACCGACTGCTGGGCGCGAACCTGGCCTCGGTCGAGAACACGGACTGCAACCGACTTGATGGTCGCCCCCTCCGGAATATTGAGCAAACCTTCTACCCGCTGGTAATACTTGAATGCGAGCCGGTAGCGAGCCTGGTCAGCTGCATTGCCCTCCGGAAAGTTAAGGATAGCACTCTTGCCACCCTGGATAACATTGACACTAAGTTGTAGGTTTCCTGCAAATTGTTGCGTGCCACCGCCACCTTGCATGACCAGCACGCGATAGCGCAGCTGGTTGGGCGCCGCCTGTTCGGCCTTGAAGCGCTGGATGGTGATGCCGGGTGCGCCCAGGTTGGTCGGCAGCAGGCTGTCGAAGAAGGCCAGGTCTTCCTTCTGGCGGTTGTTTTCCGCTTCCAGGTTCTTGACCTGGGCGGCCAACTGGGCCTGCGCCGTCTGGGCGATCTTCAACTCATTCTGCGACGCACTGGAGGCTGATTGCAAGCGCTCGTTCTCGGCAGTCAGCTTCCTGACCTGCTCGCTGAGCTGGTCGAGCTGCTCGCCGGCGTCGCCGGAGACCTCCAGGCCGGGCAGATGGTTACGCCCCAGCTTGTAGGTCCAGACCGCCGCCGAGGCCCCCACACCGATCACCAGGGCCCACAGCAATACCATCACCGGCCACGGCAGGTGGCGCTTGATGGTCATCTTCGGCGCTGAAATGCTCATGCGCCGACGCCATAGACGGTACTTCACGGCAGGACCGGCACTTGCTGCAGACCGGTGGTCTCATCCAGGCCGAACATCAGATTCATGCACTGCACGGCCTGGCCGGAAGCGCCCTTGACCAGGTTGTCCTGGACCACCAGCACCACCACCGTATCGCCATTGTCGGGCCGATGCACGGCCAGGCGCAGCATGTTGGAAGCGCGCGTGGTGCGGGTTTCAGGGTGCGCGCCGAAGGGCAGCACGTCGACGAAGGGTTCATCCTTGTAGGCGTCCTCGAACAGCGCCTGCAGGGCGGCGTTGTCGATGTCCTTGCTCAGGCGCGCATACAGCGTGGAATGCATGCCGCGGATCATCGGCACCAGGTGCGGTGTGAACAGCAGGCCGACTTTCTGGCTAGTGAGGTGCGACAGACGCTCGATGGTCTCGGGCGAATGACGGTGACCCGATACGCCATAGGCCTTGAAGTTGTCGGAGGCTTCCGAGAACAGCAGGCTCAGCTCGGCCTTGCGACCGGCGCCGGAGACACCCGACTTGCAGTCGGCGATCAGGTGCGAGGCATCGATCACGCCAGCCTTCAAGAGCGGCGCGAAGCCCAGCTGCATGGTGGTTGGATAGCAGCCCGGATTGCCCACCACACGCGCCTTGCGGATGGCATCGCGGTTCAGCTCGGGCAGGCCGTAGGCGGCTTCCTTCAGCAGGTCGGTACAGCTGTGCGGTAGCTTGTACCACTTTTCGAAGGCGGCCACGTCCTGCATGCGGAAGTCGGCCGCCAGGTCGATCACCTTCACGCCGGCGGCCACCAGTTCAGGCGCCTGGGCCATGGCCACGCCGTGCGGGGTGGCGAAGAAGACCACGTCGCATTCGGTCAGCTGGGCCTTGTCGGGTGAGGAGAAGGCCACGTCCACGCGGCCGCGCAGGGACGGATACATCTCGGCCACGGGCATGCCGTCTTCCTTGCGCGAGGTCACCGCCTGCACCCGGGCTTCAGGGTGGGTGGCGAAAATACGCAGCAATTCGACGCCGGTATAACCGGTTCCGCCAACGATACCTACCTTGATCATGTCTGGTCCTTGCGAAAAAAGGCGAAGAAAATACGCCGCGGCGACCAAGCGCCTGACGCGCGTGCCGGGCACGCTGGAAAGCTTTTCATTCTAGCAGGAGAATATTTCCTGCTGATTTCCCTTCGGGAAGTAATTTCAAGAATCACCTGGAAACCGGCCCCACCGTAAAGGCAAAAAGCAAAAAGCCGCCGGCACGCATGCCGACGGCTTTCTGTGATGCAAGAAGCGATTAACGCTTCGAGAATTGCTTTGCGCGACGTGCCTTGCGCAGACCAACCTTCTTACGTTCGACTTCACGCGCGTCACGGGTGACGAAGCCTGCGTTGGACAGAGCCGACTTCAGGCCGGCGTCGTAGTCGATCAGGGCGCGGGTGATGCCGTGGCGAACAGCGCCGGCCTGGCCGGATTCGCCGCCACCGTGGACGTTCACCTTGATGTCGAAACGCTCGACGTTGCCGGTCAGTTCCAGCGGCTGACGGATCACCATCAGGCCGGTTTCACGGGAGAAGTACTCGGCGGCGGGCTTGCCGTTGACGACGATGTTGCCCGAACCTGCCTTGATGAAAACGCGCGCCACTGCACTCTTGCGACGGCCGGTTCCGTAATTGTAGTTACCGATCATGTCTGTTCCTTAGAGGGCGAGGGGTTTCGGTTGCTGCGCGGAGTGCGGATGGTTGCCATCTGCATAAACCTTCAGCTTCTTGATCATGGCGTAGCCCAGCGGACCCTTGGGCAGCATGCCCTTGACGGCCTTCTCCAGCGCACGGCCGGGGAAACGCTGTTGCATCTTCAGGAAGTTGGTTTCGTAGATGCCGCCCGGATAACCGCTGTGGCGGAAATAGGTCTTTTCAGTGGCCTTGGTGCCGGTCACGCGCAGCTTGCCTGCGTTGACGACGACGATGAAGTCACCGGTATCGACGTGCGGAGTGAATTCGGGTTTGTGCTTGCCGCGCAGTCGGAGTGCCACTTCGCTGGCAACACGTCCGAGGACCAAGTCCGTCGCGTCAATCACGAACCACTCGCGCTGAACCTCATGGGCTTTAGCGGAAAAGGTCTTCATGTTTGACTTTCTCTATCAATGTATAAACGCTCAAAGTGGCGGTTCCGGTCATGCTGGCCAGCCTGTGATGCCTGCCGTCCTGCTTCGCGGTCTCATCCTTTTATCTTCCCGAGCGCATGGGAAAGCCCGCAAGTATAGCCTTTTCAAGGACTTAGCGTCAAAAGGTTTCGGGGAATTTGTGGCGTACAGTGGCCAATCGGGCGGGAATGCAGGCCATTTGATTGCCTGGACGATAATTTCCTGGCCCTTCTTGCGCCAGGGAAACGCATCTTGCCGAAAAAAGGACAAAAAAAACCCGGACACTGTGGTTCCGGGTTTAATCCACACCAATGAGGAGGGTGGAGGAGACATCGTTACGTGCTGCAAAAACTTCCGTTGAATTCAATATAGCAAAGCGGTTTGTGCATTGCAATAACGATCTTCACATTTATTTGTAACTGTCTGAAACGCGCACTGATGCTGCATTCTTAGGTTCGTTTCAGCTCTGCCGACACCACAAAACTGATAGCAAGAGGATAATTTTTCCGCAACGCAAAAATCATCATTCATCATCGCGCCCCCTCGCCTGCACGCGCCTCCTGCAGCGACATTGGCGATCCAAAGCTACAATACGCAGCTTCACTCAACCGATTGGACGATACAGATGGAATGCACAGTGCGCTGGACCGGCTTGTCCGGCATGACCTTTACGGCCGAAACGGGCTCGGGCCACCTGCTGACGATGGACGGCGCACCTGATGGCGGCGGCCGCAACCTGGCACCGCGTCCGATGGAAGTGGTGCTGGCCGGCACCGGTGGCTGCACCGCCTATGACGTGGTGGTGATCCTGCGCAAGAGCGGCCAGGACGTGCGCGGCTGCGACGTGACCCTGAAGTCCGAGCGCGCCGAGACCGACCCCAAGGTCTTCACCAAGATCCATTTCCACTTCACCGTGCGTGGCCGCAACCTCAAGACCAACGTGGTGGAACGCGCCATCAAGCTGTCCCACGACAAATACTGCTCGGCCTCGATCATGCTGGAGAAGACCGCCGAGATGACGCACTCCTTCGAGATCATCGACGACCTCACCGACATCTCCTCGGCCGCCGCCCAGCAGCAACAGTAAGCGCGCAGATGTCCCAATGAAAAAAGCGGCCTTGGCCACTTTTTTCATGTCCCGCTGATCGGGAAACGGGCGCAGATGCGCTCAGATACGATAGGCCACCGTGGTCATGACCTTGGCCATGGCCTTCATCAAGCCCTTCACCGGCGCCGGCATCTCGGCGGCGCCCAGGTCGCGCGCGGCCTGGCCGTGCTCGATCTCGTCGATGCGCATCTGGTCGACGATGGCGCGGGAGCGGTTGTCCTGCGCCGGCAGCTTGTCCAGGTGGCCCAACAGGTGATGCTCGACCTGGCGCTCGGTCTCGGAGACGAACCCCAGGTTGCGGGCGTCTCCCAGGCGTGCGGCGATGCTGCCCAGCACATAGGCGCCACCGTACCAGAGCGGATTGAGCAGGCTGGTGTGCGAGCCCAGTTCGCGCAGGCGTTCGGCGGTCCAGGCCAGGTGATCCTCTTCCTCGATGCCCGCGTGCGCAAAGGCCTTCTTGATCTCGGGCGTCTGCGCGAAGCGGCCCTGCGCGTCGTACAGCGCCTGGGCACAGACCTCCCCGACATTGTTGACCCGCATCAGGCCGGCCGCGTGGCGCTTCTCGGCCTCGCTCATGACGCCGTCCGGCAGGCCCCGCCCGGGATTGGGGCGGCTCTCGAACACCACACCATTGATCACCCGCAATGCCTTGTCGACATCGGCAATCAGTTCATCGACGAATTGCATACACCTCGCCTTTCTCTTGTTGAATAAGATCCCGGTCTGACGTCAATCCCGGACCGGGGACGCAGGAACATGGCTGACCAGTGCAGGTCAGGCCATCTTCCAGTTGATCTGCTCGCCGGCCGACAGCGGCACCACGGTGGCGTCGCCCATGGGCAGCTCGGCCGGGATGGTCCAGCTTTCGCGCTTGAGCGAGACGGTGCCGGTGTTGCGTGGCAGATTGTAGAAGTCCGGACCATTGAAGCTGGCAAAGGCTTCGAACTTGTCCAGGGCGCCGGCCTGGTCGAAGGCTTGTGCATACAGCTCCAGCGCATGCAGCGCGGTATAGCAGCCGGCGCAGCCACAGGCATGCTCCTTGGCGCCCTTGGCGTGCGGCGCCGAATCGGTGCCCAGGAAGAACTTGTCGTGGCCGGAGGTGGCGGCCGCCACCAGGGCCTGGCGATGGGTCTCGCGCTTCAAGACCGGCAGGCAGTAGTAGTGCGGACGGATGCCGCCCTTGAAGATCTCGTTGCGGTTGAACAGCAGGTGGTGCGCCGTGATGGTGGCAGCCGTCGGGCCTTCGCCGGCCAGCACGTACTGGGCAGCCTCTTTGGTGGTGATGTGCTCGAAGACCACCTTCAGCTCCGGCATGGCCTGGCGCAGCGGCTTCATGATGCGGTCGATGAACACCGCTTCGCGATCGAACAGGTCGATCTCGGGGTCCGTCACCTCACCGTGGACCAGGAAGGGCATACCCACTTCCTGCAGCACTTCCAGGGTCTTGTAGCACTTGGAGAGATCGGTCACGCCGGCATCCGAATTGGTGGTGGCGCCGGCCGGATAGAGCTTGACCGCCTTGACGAAGCCGCTTTCCTTGGCGCGGCGGATTTCCTCGGGCGGGGTATTGTCGGTCAGGTAGAGCACCATCAGCGGCTCGAACTGCATGCCGGCCGGGAGTGCCGCCAGGATGCGCTCGCGATAGGCGCCAGCCTGGGCGGTGGTGGTCACCGGCGGCTTCAGGTTGGGCATGACGATGGCGCGGGCGAACTGACGCGCGGTATGCGGCAGCACGTCCTGCATGGTGGCGCCGTCGCGCAGGTGCAGGTGCCAGTCGTCCGGGCGGGTGATGGTCAATACGTTGCTCATTGCAATGGTCTTTCGGTCTGGAGTGGGCGTGTTGGGTGAGGCATCCCGGTCGATGCGGGCTGTGGAGAGCCAGCCGCGATGTCTTCAAGAGCGACATTCTACCGTAGCCGTCAAGCACTCCGGGCGCCGCCTCCTGCCGCCCTTTTGATGTAGCCCAAACGACAAAGGCCGCACCGTTGCCGGTGCGGCCCCTGCCATGGATGCTGCGGGATCTGGCTTAGTGGGTGATGATCTTGGCCAGGAAGTCACGCGCGCGTTCCGAACGCGGCTGGGCGAAGAACTCGTCCTTGGCGCAGTCTTCCACGACCAGACCCTTGTCCATGAAGACCACGCGGTTGGCGACCTTGCGGGCGAAGCCCATTTCGTGGGTCACGACCATCATGGTCATGCCTTCCTGGGCCAGGCCGACCATGACGTCCAGCACTTCATTGATCATTTCCGGGTCCAGCGCCGAGGTCGGTTCGTCGAACAGCATGGCGATCGGGTCCATCGACAGTGCGCGGGCGATTGCCACGCGCTGCTGCTGGCCGCCGGAGAGCTGGCCGGGGAACTTGTCCTTGTGCGCCAAGAGGCCCACGCGGTCCAGGTACTTCAGGCCCTTTTCGGTAGCCTCTTCCTTGGAACGGCCCAGCACCTTGACCTGGCCGATGGTCAGGTTCTCACGGATCGAGAGGTGCGGGAACAGCTCGAAGTTCTGGAACACCATGCCGATGCGCGCGCGCAGCTTGGACAGGTTGGTCTTGGGGTCGCCCACCGAGACGCCATCGACGGTGATGGTGCCTTTCTGGAACGGCTCCAGGCCGTTGACGGTCTTGATCAGGGTGGACTTGCCCGAGCCCGAGGGGCCGCACACCACCACCACATCGCCCTTCTTGACGGAAGTCGAGCAGTCGGTCAGGACCTGGAAGCTGCCGTACCACTTGCTGACGTTATTGAGTTCGATCATTTGTTTCTCCTGGATTTCTGAATTCACTGGGCCGCCCGCCCCACCGGGCGGCGGCCATCATAGGGCTTAGCGGATGATGGCGATCTTCTTCTGGTAGCGCTTGACCAGGGTCGACAGACCGAAGCTGAGCACGAAGTACACCACGGCCACGAACAGGTACATTTCCACCAGACGACCGTCACGCTGGGCGATCTTGGAAGCGCTGGTGACGAAGTCCGGTACCGAACCCAGCACGTAGACCAGCGAGACGTCCTGGAACAGCACGATGGTCTGGGTCAAGAGGATCGGGGTCATGTTGCGGAAGGCCTGCGGCAGCACCACGTTGCCCATCATCTGCCAGTAGTTCATGCCGATCGCATAGCCGGCGAAGACCTGGCCACGCGGGATGGACTGGATGCCCGAACGCATGATCTCGCAATAGTACGCGGCTTCGAACAGGATGAAGGTGATCAGGGCCGACTGGAAGGCGCCGACCTGGATAGGCTCGGAGGCACCGATGATCCAGGCACCGATGAAGGGCACCAGGAAGTAGAACCAGAAGATCACCAGCACCAGCGGAATGGAGCGGATCAGGTTGACGTAGGTGGTCGCCACGAACGACAGCGGCTTGTTGGACGACAGGCGCATCATGGCCAAGAGCGTGCCCAGGATGATCCCGCCCAGCATGGCCGAGAAGGTCAGGATGAGCGTGAACTTCAGGCCGGTCGTGAAGAGATAGACCCAGGAGCGCTGGATGACGTCGAAATCGAAATTGCTGAACATGGATCAATGCCCCCCTGCGCTGGTGCTGCCGCCGGTGATGTAGCCCGGAACGGCGGTGATCTTTTCCAGCAGGCGTGCTGCCAGCAGCGCGATGACGGAAATGATCAGGTAGATGATGGTGGCACCGGTCAGCGCCTCGAAGGTCTGGAAGGTGAACTCGCGCATCGAGTAGGTCGCGGCGGTCAGTTCGACCAGGCCGATGGTCAGGGCCACCGAGCTGTTCTTGATGATCGCGGCGAACTCATTGGTCAGCGCCGGGATGATGATGCGGAAGGCCATCGGCAGCAGCACATAGCGATAGGTCTGCACCGGAGTCAGGCCGAGGGCGGCGCCGGCCATGCGCTGGCCGCGCGGCAGCGCCTGGATGCCGGTGGTCACCTGGACCGCCACGCGGGAGGAGGTGAAGAAGCCCAGTGCCAGGGTAGCCGTCACGAAGGAGGCATCCGGCAGGCTCTTGATCCAGTCACCGATGGCGCCGGGCAGCAGTTCGGGCATCACGAAGTACCAGAGGAACATCTGCACCAGCAACGGGATGTTGCGGAACAGTTCCACATAGCCGTTGGCAATGCGCACGACCCATGGCTTGGTCGTGGTGCGCAGGGTGCCGAAGATGGTGCCCAGGATCAGTGCCATGATCCAGGCGCAGGCGGCGGTGGCCAGGGTCCATTTCAGGCCGGCCAAGAGCGTATCGATGTAGGGGATGCCATCGGGAGACATCTCCCAGAAAATCCCCCAATTCCAGTTGTAATGCATAAATGGCCTCGTCTGTGGTTCGAGTCTGTGTCGAGTCGTGTATCTGTCGGGCGCGGTCACCAGGCAAATGCCGCACCGCTTCTTGTACGTCTTGTAGGGCTAGTCCGGCGCCGTGGAAAAAAGTCCTTGCCCTGAGGCAAGCGCTTTGACACCGGCTAAACAAAACGGGGGACAGGCCCCCGTTTCGTCAAATTGCACCAGGCAATGCGCCGATTACTTCTTCTTGCCCATGTTCTTCTGGGCTTCCGGCACCACAGCATAGGCGGCCGGATCATACGAATCGGTCGGCTTGGCCATCACGGCGGTCAGTTGCGGGCTCATCGGCACGTTCAGGTTCACACCCTTGGGCGGGATCGGCGACTGGAACCACTTGGCGTAGATCTTCTTGATGTCGTCGCCCTTGTAGACCACGGTCAGCGCATCGTCCACGACCTTCTTGAAGTCGTTGTCACCCTTGGGCAGGATCAGGCCGTACGGCTCGACCGACAGGGCTTCCGAGGACACCTGATAGTCGCCAGGAGCCTTGGAGTTCGCAGCCAGCGAGGACAGCAGGATGTCGTCCATCACGAAGGCCGCGGCACGGCCGGTTTCCACCATCAGGAAGGCTTCGGCGTGGTCCTTGGCAGCCAGGATGTTCATGCCCAGGTTGCGTTCGGCGTTCAGCGCGGTGATCTGCTTCAGGTTGGAAGTACCGGAGGTCGAGACCACGGTCTTGCCCTTCAGGTCATCCAGGGTCTTCAGGTTCGCGGCCTTCTTGGACAGGAACTTGTTGGCGGTCACGAATTCGGTCATCGAGAAAGCCACCTGGTTCCAGCGTTCCTGGTTGTTGGTCGCGGAGTCGCAGGAGATGTCGGTGGTGCCGTTGGCGATCAGGGGGATACGGGTGGCCGAGGTCACCGGAACCATCTTGATGTTCAGCGAGGTCAGGCCCAGCTTCTTCTGGATCGCGGTCGCGGCCTTCAGGCACAGGTCGATCGAGTAGCCCTGGTAGGACTGCTTGTCATCCAGATACGAGAAGGGAATCGACGAATCGCGCACGCCCAGCGTCAGGGTGCCGGATTCCTTGATCTTCTTCAGACGGCCGGTGAATTCCTCAGCGTGAACCGAGCTCATCAGAACGCTTGCCCCGACCAAAACCCCTGCTAGCTTCAATAACTTCATTGTGTGACCTCCTGGAAAAATTTTTTACGTAGTGTATCAAAAGCCCCACCCCGCAACAGCTTGCACCGCCGCGAGGAACGGCTGTCCGGCCCTATCGAGGGGACCTGTTCTTGTTCTCTGCCGTGATGCCTATTCTCTGTGCTTGCACCCATCTTTGCCAGCACTACGTGATCCACACCTGGCGACTCCTCTCGGAAACCACCCCCACGGCGAACCACTTGCTGACAAATTACTGATACGCAACACTCGGCGGGCGCATTGTACGACATATGCTACCCGGTCATGCAATCCGCAAAAACCCTCATGCCGATATGGCACGGGACGCGCTGCCTCGTCTCGTCCCCGGCGCCGTCCGCTGCGACTGCAACACCCCGCTATGCTGCCTGGCCAGGTGCCTGCGGACAGGCCACACCACGGCCATCCCGGCTTTACCGCGAGCAATATCCATGCCAGAAGAATCCTGCACAGGCTGCTTGCTGCGATGCATGACGCAGGCGGCGAAGACGTATCCGCGCCCTTCGCGCAGGCTGTGCGCAAATGCGGCGGGAAAGCAGGAAAGAGACGCGGTAAGGTCGGCGAAAAGCCAGGTGGGACGCGGGTTGCAGCCCGACGCGATGAACTGCTGGAATGACTGTGAAAGCAGCCGGGAAAAGCGTGGAAGATTGAGAGCGCGACGAACTGCATCGCTGCTGCGCAAAGGCCGGCGATGCTGCGCTGCGCGTGCGGCGACAGCACATGCGGCAGCGCCCGGCATGGTCATGCCGGGTCCATCATCAACGGTCCTGCCCCGCAAGGCTTGCTGGCCTGCGGTGCGCATGCGCACTGCAACCACGTCTCCTCCTTGACTGCTGTCAGGCAGCCGACGGTCTTGTGACGCCGTCTCTGGCTGCGTTTTTTTCTTTTACGACTTGCGCGATATCACGGATACAGGCCACGCATCTCGCGCGCCTGCAACACGCGTGTGCAGGCGACGATGAAGGCCGCGGTACGCAGCGACACATTCTTCTCGTCGGCCAGCTGCCACACGGCAGTGAAGGCTTCGCGCATGATGCGGGTCAGGCGCAGGTTGATCTCGTCTTCGGTCCAGAAGAAGCTGGAGAAGTCCTGCACCCACTCGAAGTAACTCACGGTCACGCCACCGGCGTTGGCAATCACGTCGGGCACGATCAGCACGCCCTTGTCGCGCAGGATGTCGTCAGCTGCCGGCGTGGTCGGGCCGTTGGCGCCTTCCAGGATGATCTTGGCCTTGATCTGGTTGGCGTTGGCTTCGGTGATTTGCTGTTCCAGTGCGGCAGGCACCAGAATGTCGCAATCGACCGACCAGAATTGGGCGCGATCGGTGATCTCGTCGGCACCGGTGAAGCCCTTCACGCTGCCGTTCTTGGCCACGTAGGCTTGCAGTGCCACGACATCCAGGCCACCGGTATTGACGACGGTGGTCACGTGATCCTGCACCGCCACCACCTTCGAACCAGCCTCGGCGAACAGGCGTGCGGCGATGCCGCCGACGTTGCCGAAGCCCTGCACCGCAACCTTGGCATCCTTGATGTCCAGGCCGCGCTTGGCAGCGGCTTCGCAGCCGACCACGAAGACACCACGACCGGTCGCTTCATGACGACCCAGGCTGCCGCCCAACGAAATGGGCTTGCCGGTGACCACGCCAGAGGAGGTGCTGCCCTGGTTCATGGAATAGGTATCCATCATCCAGGCCATGATCTGCGAATCGGTGTTGACGTCCGGCGCCGGGATGTCCTTGTTGGGGCCGATGATGATGCCGATCTCGCTGGTGTAACGACGCGTGACGCGCTGCAGTTCACCACGGGAGAGGGTCTTGGGATCGACACGGATACCGCCCTTGGCGCCACCATAGGGCACGTTCACGGCGGCATTCTTGACGGTCATCCAGGCCGACAGCGCCATCACTTCGGAGAGCGTCACGTCCTGGTGGAAACGCACGCCGCCCTTGCCGGGGCCGCGCGAGGTGTTGTGCTGCACGCGATAGCCCTCGAAGTGGGCGATGGTACCGTCATCGCGCTCGATGGGGACGTCCACCACCAGGATACGCTTGGGGCGCTTCAGGGTTTCCACCCAGCGCGCCAGCGAGCCCAGGTAAGGCGTCACGCGGTCGATCTGCTCGAGATAGACGCCCCACGGACCGATGCCGTGCGGGACGAGATAGGAAGGCACTTCGTGATTAGGTACGTTCGACATGATGCAATCGCTCCTTTGGGTTGCCGTGCTGTTCAGGACAAAAAGGCTTCCAAATTCCGACGTTCGCCAGGGCATCTTACTCCGTCAAGGCCAGCCTGCAAGGTGCGTTTCAAACGCAATCAGGGGCGGCCACGGAGTCGCGCCATGCCAGCCTGGCGCCTGTCGCGCCTGCTGGAAATTCGTGCCTGTCCGATTCAGCGCCGCCATCGTAGCCAGCCGACCAAAACTAGGCTAATGCTTTGTGAGCATGTAACTATGCATCGAGTGCATAACCTTTGTAATCCCTTTCTGCATGCGGCATTGCGGGATGCACCACCCTCCGTTTTCCTCAGGAATCACGCTTCTCGGCGGAACGTGCCGGCTTGGCTGCGGAGGCCTTTCCAGCGCCTGATCCGCTGCCCTTCTGGCGTTCCTGGCGCTCCTGTCGCTGCGCATCCTGCTCGCTCAGGTACTCCCACAAACGCGCCACCAGCGCCTTGCCGGTACGCTGCGCGGTAGGCCGCTCGCGATAGAGGCGGATCTCCATCTCGACCTCCCATTCGCCCACCGGTCCATCGGTGCGCGCCAGCTGGCGATTGCGCACTTCGCGCACCACCGAAGACTCCGGCAGGAAGGCCACCCCATGGCCCTCCAGCGCCATCATCTTGAGGCTCTCGGACATGTCGGTCTCGTAGTGCTTGACCAGGTGCAACGGGCGTTTGGTGTCCGACATCATCAGCTCCACCATGCGTCCCAGGTAGGCGTTGCTGGTGTAGGAGAGGAAGGGTACCGGCGCCTTGGAACTGCCCGGGAAGACGTAATCGGGCTTGCCATTGCGGTCGCAGCGCGAATAGGGGCGCAGGGTCTCGGTGCCCATGGTGAGCATGTCGTAGCGGCTGGCATCGAGCTGCACCGGCTGGCGCGGATGGTGATAGCACAGCAGCAGGTCGCAGCCGCCCTCGACGATGGTCATGACGGCATCGTGGACGTTGAGAGCGATCAGGCGTGTATTGATCGACCCGAAGCCCGACTCCAGCGAACTGAGCCACTTGGGCATGTAGGTCAGCGAGAGCGTATGCGGCACCGCAAAATCGATGGTGGTCTGGGCGGTGGGCCGCTTGCCGCGCAACAGGGCGCGGGTGTTGTTGATCTGGCCCAGCATGGCCACGGCCTGCTCGTAGAAGACTTCGCCGGCGGCCGTCAGGCGGGTGGGATAGGAGGTGCGGTCGATAAGGTCGGTGCCCAGCCAGGCTTCCAGCGACTGGATGCGCCGCGAAAAGGCCGGCTGCGTCACATGCCGCAACTCGGCCGATCGACTGAAACTGCGCGTTTCCGCCAGGGAGACGAAATCCTCAAGCCATTTGCTTTCCATTACCCGCCCACTTCCCGTTGAAGGTTGCATGCATGCATGCGAATGGGCGAATTGTGCCGCCGCGCCCGCGCCGGCGCAAGCCGGGCGCGTTGCGGATACTGCTTAGCGGCGTTGGGCCGGCATCAGTACGCTGGGTTCTGCATCCGATTCCGGGGGCGTGGCCGCCGCCTCGCCCTCGGGCAACGGAGAAGCGCCCTCCTCGTCGGCGCCGGCCTGTTGGCGCAGCCACATCTGCGCATACAGGCCGCCGGCGGCCAAGAGACCCGCATGGGTGCCACGCTCGACGATGCGGCCATGATCGAGCACCAGGATCTGGTGCGCATTGACGATGGTGGAAAGCCGGTGGGCAATCACCAGCGTGCTGCGCTCGCGAGCGATATCTTCCAGCTGTTGCTGGATGGCCTGCTCGGCGCGCGAATCCAGCGCCGAAGTCGCCTCATCGAAGATCAGCACGGCCGGATCCTTCAACAGGGTACGGGCGATGGCCACGCGCTGCTTCTCGCCGCCGGAGAGCTTCAGCCCGCGCTCGCCGACCATGCTGGCATAGCCATCGGGCAAGGATTCGATGAAGTCGTGGATGTAGGCCGCCTTGGCCGCCGCCACGATCTGCTCGCGCGTGGCGCCAGGCTTGCCGTAGGCGATGTTGTATTCGATGGTGTCGTTGAAGAGCACCGTATCCTGCGGCACGATGCCGATGGCCTGGCGCAGCGAGGCTTGCGTGACCTCGCGCAGATCCTGGCCGTCGATGCTGATGCTGCCGCCATCCACATCGTAGAAGCGATACAGCAGGCGCGACAGCGTGGACTTGCCCGAGCCGCTATGGCCGACCACCGCCGTGGTGGTGCCGGCGGGTACCGTGAAATCGACATCGAAGAGGATCTGGCGCTTCTTTTCGTAACTGAAATCGACATGCGAGAAACGCAGTTCGGCACCGCGCGTCCTGAGCGCTTGCGCGCCGGCGCGGTCGGCCACTTCGCGGTTTTCTTCCAGCAGCGAGAACAGGCGTTCCATGTCGGCCAGGCTCTGCTTGATCTCGCGATAGAGCACACCCAGGAAGTTCAGCGGGATGTAGAGCTGGATCATGAAGGCATTGACCAGCACCATGTCACCCAGCGTCATCGTGCCATCGATGACGCCGGCGGTGGCGCGCCACAGGATCAGCGTCACCGCGATGGCGATGATGGCGGACTGGCCGGTGTTGAGCAGCGAGAGCGAACTCTGCGACTTCACCGCGGCGCGCTCGTAGCGCTGCAAACCCTCGTCATAGCGGCGTGCCTCGAATTCCTCGTTGCTGAAATACTTGACCGTCTCGTAGTTGAGCAGCGAATCGATGGCGCGGGTATTGGCATGCGAATCCAGCTCGTTCATGGTGCGACGGAAGTGTGTGCGCCACTCCGTGACCGTGATCGTGAAGAGGATGTAGAGCACCAGCGCACCGGCGGTGATGATGGAGAACCAGATGTCGTAATGCGTGACCAGGTAGGCCAGCACCAGCACGATCTCGATGATGGTGGGCAAGATCGAGAACAGCGTATAGGACACCAGCGTGGAGACCCCGCGCGTGCCGCGTTCGATGTCGCGCGTCATGCCGCCGGTCTGGCGATTGAGGTGGAAGCGCAGCGACAGCGCATGCAGGTGACGGAACACCTGCAGCGCAATGGTGCGCACGGCGCGCTGGGTGACGCGGGCGAACATCAATTCCCGCAGTTCGGTAAAGAGCGCCGTGGCCAGGCGCAACGCGCCATACGCCACCAAGAGGCCCAGCGGCAGCACCAGCATGGCCTGCGGATGGGCCGGCGTGATGGTCATCTGGTCCACCAGCTTCTTGAGCACCAGCGGCACGCCGACGTTGGCCAGCTTGGCACCGACCAGGAAGGCCAGCGCCAGCATCACGCGCCATTTGTAGGTCCACAGATAGGGCAACAGGGTCTTGACCACCGCCCAGTCGCCGCGCTGGCGGACCATGGGAGCCTGGGATGAGGAGGAGGAATTCGGATAACGGCGCATGGGAGATACCGGGAATAAGGGCCAAGCCAAGGAAGGACAACCAAGAGCCAGCGAGCCAAGCAGGACAGCAACAGCGCAACATCCGATACACTGGGGCCTTTGGCGCGCTGCGCGCAAGAACCGGATTATAAGAGTCAACCCGGAAGTCCGCCGGACTTCCCCGCTTTCCCAGGAGTCACCATGTCCCAGTCCCTTCCCCCGCAACTGCCCGCAGGCAAGCATCCGCAACTGCGCGTCATGCCCATGCCGTCCGACGCCAACGTCTACGGCGACGTCTTCGGCGGCTGGATCATGGCCCAGGTCGACATCGCCGGTTCCCTGCCGGCCACGCGCCGTGCCAATGGCCGTGTGGCGACGATCGCAGTCAATTCCTTCCTGTTCAAGAATCCGGTCTTCGTCGGTGACCTGCTGTCCTTCTACGCCGACATCGTCAAGGTCGGCAACACGTCCATCACGGTGAACGTGGAAGTCTATGCCGAGCGCAACCGCCTGCAGACCGAGATCGTCAAGGTCACCGAAGCCACGCTGACCTATGTGGCCACCGACGAGAGCCGCAAGCCACGCCCGCTGCCGCCGCTGGATCCGGCCCGCGAAGCCGGCATCGCCCCGGCGCTGTGACAGCGCCCCGCGCACTGTTGAAATGATTTCAGCCCGCACCGGTACGCTGGTGCGTATCGTCATGCTTTTCTCACCGCCCGCCTCCCTCACATCATGAATGCATCGAGCCGTCCCGTCGTCCTCATCGCCGCCCGCCTGTCGCCCTACCTGCTCGGCCGTCTGCAGGAGAGCTTTACCTGCCACAACCTCATCCTCGACAATCTGAGCGAGGCGCAACTGGCCGCCATCGCCCCGCAGGTGCGCGGCATTGCCGCCAATGGCGAGGCCAAGATCAACCGCGAGTTCATGGCACGCTTCCCGGCGCTGGAAATCGTTTCCGTCTTCGGTGTCGGCTATGACGGCGTGGACGTCCCGGCGGCCCGCGAGCGCGGCATCCATGTCACCCACACGCCCAATGTGCTCAACGACGACGTCGCCGACCTGGCCATCGCACTGATGCTGGCAAGTGCACGCAACGTGGTGCGGGCCGACCACTTCGCCCGCAGCGGCCAGTGGAAGAACGGCCCCTTCCCCCTCACCACCAAGGTCAGCGGCGCGCGCCTGGGCATCGTCGGACTGGGACGCATCGGCGAAGCCATCGCCAGGCGCGCAGCAGCCTTCGACATGAAAATCTCGTACCACAACCGCTCGCCCAAGGATGTGCCCTACACCTATGTGGGCGACATCAAGTCGCTGGCGGCGGCGGTCGATTTCCTGGTGATGATCACCCCTGGTGGGGCCGGCACCCGCGCGCTGGTCGATGCCGAGGTGCTCGATGCGCTCGGCCCCAAGGGTTTCCTGATCAACGTGGCACGCGGCTCGGTGGTCGATCAGCCGGCACTGATCGCCGCCCTCAAGGAAGGCCGGATCGCCGGGGCCGGCCTGGACGTGTTCGAGAATGAACCCAACATCCCCGCCGAACTGGCGGCGCTGGAGAACGTGGTGCTGACTCCGCACATGGCCAGCGGCACGGTGGTCACGCGCACGGCAATGGCCGACCTGGCCTTCGGCAACCTGGAGGCGCATTTCGGCGGCAAGCCGGTCGTGACGCCGGTGCCGGACTAAATGCGTAGGCGCCAAAAACTAACAAAACATGAAACCTGATACTTACGTCAGGTAAAAAAAACGCTGCGGGATCACTCCTGCAGCGTTTTTTCCTTGAGCTTGCCGCGCTCAGGCCGCCTGCTTCTGCGGTGCCGCCTTGCCCGGTTCATCGCGCAACTCGCGACGCAGGATCTTGCCCACATTGGTCTTGGGCAGCTCGTCGCGGAACTCGATGTACTTGGGCTTCTTGTAACCGGTGAACTGCTCCTTGCAGTAGGCCATCAGCGCCTCGCTGGTCAGCGCCTTGTCCTTGCGCACCACGAACAGCTTGACGGCTTCGCCGGTGTGTTCGTCCGGCACGCCCACGCAGGCACATTCCAGCACGCCCGGATGCTGCGCTACCACGCCCTCGATCTCGTTGGGATAGACGTTGAAACCGGAGACCAGGATCATGTCCTTCTTGCGGTCGACGATGCGGGTATAGCCGCGCGCATCCATCACACCGACGTCGCCGGTCTTGAAGAAGCCATCCGGCGTCATGACCTTGGCGGTCTCATCGGGACGCTGCCAGTAGCCCGGCATCACCTGCGGGCCACGGATGGCGATCTCGCCCGGCTGGCCCAGCGCCACCGGCTGGCCATCGTCATCCAGGATGGCGATCTCGGTGGAGGACAGCGGCAGGCCGATGGTGCCCGTGTACTCATCGATGGTGCAGGGATTGGCACTGGCGATGGGCGAGGTTTCCGACAGGCCGTAGCCTTCGATGATGGGGCAGCCGGTCAGCTTCTTCCACTTGTCGGCCACGCTTTGCTGCACGGCCATGCCGCCACCGACACAGCAGCGATAGCCGGAGAAGTCCAGCTTGGCGAACTCCGGATTATTGAGCAGTGCGTTGTAAAGCGTATTGACAGCCGGGAAGGTGTTGACCTTGTACTTGGCCAGCTCCTTGACGAAGCCGGGGATATCGCGCGGATTGGGGATCAGCAGATTCAGCGCGCCTTCGCGCGTACCCAGCATGTTGCACACCGTCAGCGCGAAGATGTGATACAGCGGCAAGGCGCACACGAACACCAGCTGGTCGATGGGCTTGCCCGACTTCAGCGCAGGAGACAGCCATTCCTCGGCCTGCAGCACGTTGGCCACCAGGTTGCGGTGGGTCAGCATGGCGCCCTTGGCCACGCCGGTGGTGCCACCGGTGTATTGGAGGAAGGCGATATCATCCGGGCCCAGCGCCACCGGCTTCAAGGCCTTGCCCTCTGCCTGCGACAGCGCCTCGTTGAAGCCGACCGACTTGGGTAGCGACCAGGCCGGCACCATCTTCTTCACGTGGCGCACCACCAGGTTGACGATGGCGCCCTTGAGCGTCCCCAGCAGGTCGCCCATGCTGGCCACCACGATGTGCTTGATCTGCGTGTTCGCCACCACCTTCTGCAGCGTGCAGGCGAAGTTCTCCAGCACGAAGATGGCCTCGGCGCCCGAATCCTTCAACTGGTGCTCCAGCTCGCGCGCGGTGTAGAGCGGGTTGACGTTGACCACCGTGTACCCTGCGCGCAGGATGGCGGCGATGGCGATCGGGTATTGCAGCACGTTGGGCATCATGATCGCCACGCGAGCGCCCTTCTGCAGGCCCAGGCCTTGCAGCCAGGCCCCCAGCGCGCGCGACTTGGCGTCGAGTTCGCGATAGCTGAGGTACTTGCCCATGCAGACATAGGCGTTGCGATCGGCATGCTTGACGAAAGCCTCATCGATCATTTGCACCAGCGAGCCATAACGGCCTGGGTCGATGTCAGCGGGGACGCCTGCGGGATACGATGCAAGCCAGAATCTTTCCATAGTGTGGTCCTCAGTCTCCGGTCAGTACGTGCGCTGGGGCTGGGCGGTGAGTCAAGGCCACCGCGTTGGCGCGCACAGCAAAAAAAGCACGAGTGTTTTTTTATTTACCGCAGATGCTATCCAGCATTGGCCGCCTGGGCAAGCACTTTTAAAGCGATCTTGATGAATTTTTGTAAAAAATGAAGCCGGATCCATGCCGCTTCGCCCTGCGCTTCTCTCTATTTGCCCGCCGGTTAGCTGGCGGAAAGGCGAAACAGTCTACCCGGCATGATACGCCGCGGCGACGGCCTTGGGCTGCTTACTGGTGTCATCTGGCAATTTTTCGAGAGGCGCATCGCCCAATGCGGCATGGCGCGCGGCCTTGTCCATCTGCGCCAGTCGTCGGACCTTTTCATAGAAATCCGGGAAACCGCTGCTGTGCTCGAAGAGCTGGCGAAACGCCGGCACCAGATCATGGTAGGCCCCCACCAGCGCCAGATGGGCGTTTGACAGCGGCATGGCGAACCAGCGGTCGTAACCGGCATAACCGTTCCAGCGCTGCGCCTTGATCTGCGCATACTCGGCGCGCAGCGCATCGAAGATGAGCGCCTTGCGGGCCAGCTTGTCGGCATCGCTGGCGGAGCTGTCGTAGTTGGCCTTGAGCTGGACGCGATACTTGTCCAGCAGTGCCAGGAAATCCCGCTTGCGCTGGGCAAAGCGCTGGTAGGCCTCGATCAGGCGAGGATCGTGATGTGCCGCCAGCCAGCGTTCCACACCCAGCTCCTCCACGGCCACGGCGAAGCCTTCATTGAAGGAGGTATCGCCGGGCGCGTAGACCTTCTGGTGCGCCAGCTCATGGAAGATCAGCCGTGCCAGCTCGCCGTCGGGATACTGGATGAAGGTGGAGATGACCGGATCATTGAACCAACCCAGCGTCGAGTACGCCGGCACGCCCGCCACCTGGACGTCGTAGCCCTGCTGCTGCAGGCTGGCGGCATAGTCCTGCGCGGCCTGCTGATTGTAGTAGCCACGATAGTCGACGCAACCTGCAATCGGGAAGCACCACTGCCTGGCCTTCAACGATAGCGCGGGGGCGGCCACCACATTCCATAACACGAAGGGACGGTCCAGCTGGGCATAGCTGCGATAGCTGCCGTTGTCCGGCAAACCCAGCTCGCTGACGGCAAAGCGACGGATCTCGCGCACTGTCTCCAGCTTGGCCTTGAGGGTGGGCCGGGTGTCAGGATCGGCCAGCCAGTCATCCAGCGGGCGCGCCTGCGCCAGCAAGGAGAACTGCCCGTGCGCCGCCTGGGCGTAGTACGACAGCGAGGAACACCCGGCCAGTACGGCCAGGGCCAGCACGCACAGGACGGCACGCACGGCCTGGCGCGGCATGACGCTTCAGCCGGCCACGACGGCGTCCTGCTGCAGTCTTTCCACCTGCACCAGCACGTCGTAGAAGGTGGGCGCATTGCCCATGTCGGTCAGGCGCTGGCTGGTGACTTCATTGGCGTTCTTGCCGTCGGCGGCGAATTTCTTCCACCAGATCGACAAGCCCACTACCAGGCCCACGCGCGCCTTGTCGGTCACGCGCACGCGTGCCTGCATGCTGCCGCGATCGTTGAAGATGCGCACCATATCGGTATCGACGATGCCGCGCGCGGCGGCATCCTGGGGGTGCATGTCCAGATGCGGCTCGCCTTCGGTATCGCGCAGGCTTTGCACGTTCACGAAGGTCGAGTTGAGGAAGTTGCGCGCCGGCGGCGAGATCATCGCCAGCGGATATTTCGCCCCCAACTGCGGATTGCTGGCCACCGATTCATAGGGCGGGATATAGGCCGGCAAGGGATCCAGTCCGGCCGCCAGCATCTGCGCCGAATAGAACTCGCACTTGCCCGAGGGCGTGGCAAAGCCGCCCTCGGCAAACGGTGCAGCGGGCATGTTCAGTCGCTGCCAACCCTTCTGCTTCAGTGCCTGCCAGTCGTAGCCGGCACTGCGCGGATGGTCGCGCCGGAAGGCCACGGCCGCCAGTGCGTCGTCGCTGTCCTTGAAGCAGTCCTCGTCGAAGCCCATGGCCGCTGCCAGCAGGCGGAAAATCTCGGTATTCGGTTTGCTCTCACCCAGCGGCGCGATGGCGGCGTTGTTGGCCATCATGTAGATGTGGCCGTAGGTGGAATGCACATCCACGTGTTCCAGCTGGGTGGTGGCCGGCAAGAGGATGTCGGCATAGTCGGCGGTATCGGTCTGGAAGTGCTCCAGTACCACCGTGAACAGATCCTCGCGGGCGAAGCCCTGCACCACCTTGGCCGACTCCGGCGCCACCGCGACCGGATTGGCGTTGTAGACGATCACCGCTTCCACCTGCGGGCCGAAGTCGGGCGAGGCCGGTTTCAGCAGGTCATCGCCGATGGTGCTCATGTTGATGGTGCGGGCCGGTCCACCATGACGCGCGCCCAGGTCGGGACGAGCCAGCGCCGCGCCATCCTTGGGGAAGGTATCGGAGGTGGACATCTGCACGCCCCCGGCCGGATGGCGCCAAGCCCCCACCAGCGCCGGCAGGCAGGCCACGTTGCGCGCCGCCATGCCGCCACCGCGCACGCGTTGCAGGCCGTAGTTGGCGCGGATCAGCGCGCCCTCGCCGGCCAGCGCGACGCGGCCATATTCGCGCGCCAGCTCCACCACTTCCTCGACGCTGATGCCACAGACCTCGGCAGTACGCTCGGGCGTCCACTCGGCAGCGCGCTCGCGCAGCTGGTCGAAGCCCAGCGTATGGCGGGCGATGTAGTCATGGTCGAGCAGGTCTTCACGGATGAGCACGTGCATCATGCCCAGTGCCAGCGCCGCATCGGTGCCGGGCAGCAGGGCGATGTGCTGATGGCATTTCTCGGCCGTCAGCGAGCGGTAGGGATCGATGGCGATCAGGCGCGCGCCATTGCGCTTGGCGGCCTGGGCGCGGGTCCAGAAATGCAGGTTGGAGGCGATAGGATTGCCGCCCCAGATCAGGATCAGCTTGGCCTGGTTGACCTGCTCCAGATCGGCGCCGATGCGCGCACCGACCGTGTAGCGATAACCGGCGCTGCCGGCGGACGAGCAGATGGTGCGATCCAGCTGCGAGGCCCCCAGGCGGTTGAAGAAGCGCCCGGCCATGGATTCGCCCTGCACCAGGCCCATGGTGCCGGCATAGCTGTAGGGCAGGATGGCTTGCGGATCGCGCAGTGCGATCTGGCCCAGGCGGCTGGCGATGGTGGTGATGGCCTCGTCCCAGCTGATGCGCTCGAACTTGCCCTCGCCCTTCTTGCCCACGCGGCGCATGGGATGCAGCAGGCGATCGGGGTGATAGGTGCGTTCGGTATAGCGCGATACCTTGGTGCACAGCACGCCGGAGGTGGGCGGATGATCGGGATCGCCGCGCACCTCGGTGGCCACGCCATCCTTCACGGTCACCAGCAGGGCGCAGGTATCGGGACAATCATGGGGGCAAGCGGCGCGGACGATGGTGGTGGTCATGGCAAGATAGGCTGAAGATAGGCCGGATGGGCGGTACAACAAGGAAGAAAGGGCTGGCACATGCCAGCGTCGGTACGGATACTGCGAGGCAGATACTTTATCTTAAAATGCAGCATCACGATTGCCCGGCCGCCCCTCGACCATGACTCCTACCCAGCCATCGCAGCAATTCTGGCGCCATCCCGAACTGCCCTTCCTGGAAGGCCGGCGCGCCAGCGGCAGCCTGTCCTGCTATGCCCCGCATACCCATGCCGGGTTTTCCATCGGCATCGTCGATGCCGGCCAGAGCGTGTTCGCACTGGCCGACCACAGCCAGGCCATCGGCCCCGGCGACGTGGTGCTGGTGCGCGCCGGCGACGTGCACTGCTGCAACCCGGCCGACCTGCAATGCTGGAGCTATCGCATGTTCCACATCGACCAGTCCTGGCTGGCTGCGCTACTGGCTGAAACACCCGCCACCCGCGACCTGCTGGCCGGCGTGCGCTCGCAAGTGTTGCGCTCGGCGCAGGCAGTGTGCCTGCTGGACCGGCTCACGCAGGCGCTGGAACAGCCCGATGCCGACCTGCAGGCCGAGGTGCTGACCTGCCTGCACGAGATCATGCTGCTGTGTGCCGAGGCCTGCCTGCGCGATACGACTACCGGCATCGACAACGATGACGGCCTGCAACGCGCCCACCAACACCTGCAGGAAAATTGCCGCCAGCGCATCGCCCTCGATGAGCTGGCCGCCATCGCCGGCATGGGCCGTTACCAGCTGATCCGCCAGTTCCGCCGCCGCTATGGCCTGACACCCCATGCACTGCAACTAGACATGAAGATCAACCAGGCCCGCACCCTGCTGCAGCAAGGTGCCAGTGCCGCCGATGCCGCCTATGACACCGGCTTCGCCGACCAGAGTCATTTCCATCGCGCCTTCAAGTCACGCGTGGCGGTGACGCCCTTGCAGTACACGCGGCGCTGACCGACACAACGAAGCGTCAGGCGGCACGCACCATCGCCAGCGTCGCCGCCGCGATCATCAGCAACAAACCCGCTGCGCGCTCGATGAACGGCAAGGCCCGTCGCAGCGCGGCCACCACATGGCGCTGCGAGATCGAACAGACCAGCGCCGCATCCCAGGCCAGCACGGCAAAGAACATCCAGGTGCCATAGAAGAGCTTGCGCTCCGGGCCCGTATGCGCATCCACCATCAGCGTGAACAGGCCGAAGTAGAAGACCCCGTTCTTGGGATTGAGCAGCGCCGAGAAAAGCCCTGCCACCATTCCCGCAGCAGCCCCCGCCCCTGCTTCGGCCTGCGGCCCCGGACGGGCCTGCGCATCAGGCAGGACGGCCGGCGCCAGGCTGGCGCGCATGAACATCCAGCCCAGCCAGGCCAGATAGAGGCTGGCCAGCCATTGCATGCCCATGAGCAGCAGCGGGCTCTGCTGCAGCAGGCTGAATCCGGCCAGCGCCAACGCGATGTAGATACCGTTGGCGATGGCGATACCCAGACTCGCAGCCAGGCCATAGCTGCGTCCATGCCGCAAGGCGCCGCGCAGCAGCAACAGGAAATCGGGGCCGGGACTGGCCAGCGCCAGCAGGTGTGCCCCCGCCAGCAAGAGGAATTCGGAAGAAAACATCGGTGCGCCTTTTCTCTGCAAAGAGGCGCATGCTAGGTCTGCCGCGGGAGGCTGTATTGAACAAAATTGCGGGTTTCCTGCGAACGGGGCGGGCGCGGTAAGATAGCCACCTGTCCTGAACCCGAGCACCGCTCCACGCCTGCCATGAAACTCATCGATCCCATCGTCCAGTTCCACGCCGAATTGCAACAGATCCGCCGCGACATCCACGCCCATCCCGAACTTGGCTACGAAGAGGTGCGCACCTCCGAGCTGGTCGCACGGAAGCTGACCGAATGGGGCATCCCGGTGGTGCGCGGCCTGGGCGTGACCGGCGTGGTAGGCATCATCAAGAATGGTGACAGCCCACGCGCCATCGGCCTGCGCGCCGACATGGATGCGCTGCCCATGCCCGAACTCAATACCTTCGCCCATGCCTCCCGCCACGAGGGCAAGATGCACGCCTGCGGTCATGACGGCCACACCGCCATGCTGCTGGGCGCGGCGCATTACCTGGCGCAGCATCGCCAGTTCGATGGCACCGTCTATGTCATCTTCCAGCCGGCCGAGGAAGGCGGACGCGGCGCCGAGCGCATGATCCAGGATGGCCTCTTCGAGAAATACCCGATGGATGCCGTCTTCGGCATGCACAACTGGCCCGGCATCCCGGCCGGCCATTTCGGCGTGACGCCAGGTCCGCAGATGGCCTCCAGCAACGAGTTCCACGTCACCGTCAAAGGCCGTGGCTCGCACGCGGCACAGCCCCACAAGGCCATCGATGCGGTGATGACGGCGGTACAGATCGCCCAGTCATGGCAGACCATCGTGGCGCGCAACGTCAATCCCAACGATCCGGCCGTGGTCTCGATCACGCAGATCCATACCGGCAGCGCCAACAATGTCCTGCCCGACGAAGCGACCATGATCGGTACCGTGCGCACCTTCAGCCTGCCCGTGCTGGACCTGGTCGAGCGCCGCATGCAGGAGATCGCCGAGCACACCGCCGCCGCCTTCGACGCCACCGTGGAGTTCCGCTTCAAGCGCAACTATCCGCCGCTGATCAACCACGCCAGCGAAACCGCCTTCGCCGTCGAAGTGCTGGCCGAACAGTTCGGCGCCGAGCGCGTCGATGCGCATACCGAGCCGACCATGGGTGCCGAGGATTTCGCCTTCATGCTGCAGCACAAGCCGGGCTGCTACGTCTTCCTGGGCAATGGCGATGGTGGTCACCGCGACCACGGCCATGGACTGGGCCCGTGCAACCTGCACAATCCCAGCTACGACTTCAACGACGACCTGCTGCCCATCGGCGCGACCTACTGGGTGCGCCTGGCCGAGAAATTCCTGACATCCCCCTGAAGTGGATTGGCGTACCGGGCCATTTAGGGCATGATCCCGGAAGCACCGGCGCCAGGGGGCGCCGGCATGCTCGCCAACATAATGAAAACGACAAGAGGGAGAAACCTTGCACACGCTCGCCACCGCCCTGCTGCTGCTGATCGCCGTCGAACATGTCTGGATCCTGGTGCTGGAGATGTTCCTGTGGACCCGCCCCATCGGCCTGAAGACCTTTCGCCAGTCGCGTGAAGCCGCCCAAGCCAGCCGCGTGCTGGCGGCCAACCAGGGGCTCTACAACGGTTTCCTGGCTGCCGGCCTGTTCTGGAGCGTGGCTACCGGCGAGCGTCCGGTACAGTTCTTCTTCGTCATCTGCGTGCTCATCGCCGGCCTCTACGGCGGACTGACCGCCAAGCGCTCGATCCTCTACATCCAGGGCTTGCCGGCCCTTCTGGCGCTGCTGGCCTTGCTGGCCAGCTGAATGGCGAGCTGCCCTGCGCAGCAGAGGGCGGCGGCGATAAAGTTTCCCGGGTGATGAGCCGATAACAAGTTTCCAGGCAGCATGATTGCACGAACCGCCAGTATCGATCAGTACGCAATCAGTACGCATTGACCAGACCAACACACGCCGGCGCATGATTTTGCCGGCATGACAACATCGGACCCGGTCCGAGGGGAAGCCTCATGAAACAGATCAAACTCATCCTCAAGGACGAGATCTACGACTCGCTGGAGCGTGATTACGTTAATTTCGTGCGTCTTTCGACCAAGATCGATTCCGGTTTCGTGAAACCCTCCTTCGACAGCTACCTGCTGGCCAAGCTGTCGGAGAATACCAATTTCCTCACCGAAGAAGCCGTGCAGCACCTGATGCTCTCGGGCCAGTACGCCTGGGCCAGGCGCGCCATGGACAAGGAATTCCCGGACGTGGTGCAGATCCTCATCGAGCAGGCCGCCAACTTCGGCTTCTGGATCGCCGTGCGTCATGACTGGAACACCGACGACCTGGTCAATGCCTCCCGCGCCTGGGCCTCGGCCATCATCAAGCAGGCCAAGGGGGATGAAACCCAGATCGATATGCTGGCCTCGCAGATCAAGTCCTCGGCCACCAATATCGCCATCGTCCAGGAGCGTCTGAAGACCCCGGCCTCGCAGCTGGCGCATGCACTGCTGCAGGAGCTGCGCGAGACCCAGATCGCCATCGAACACGCCTCCGGCATGGTCGCGCGCGAGAAGCTGGGCGCCCTGCGCACCCTGCTCAAGCTGGGCCGTGCCTATGGCAACGTGTCGGAGAAAGCCGAGCAGGACATCATCGAGCGGCTCAAGAAGGAAAAGCCCTGGCTCTTCGAGGACGGCCCCAAGGGCTTCTGGGGCCATGTAGCGGCCTGGTGGCGGGGCGTCTGAAGCGTCTGCCCGAACCAGCGCAATCACAATCGACAAGCAACAAGACCCGCCGGCGCGATGTCGGCGGGTCTTGTTTTTTCTGCCCGGCTGCTTTGTTAATGCCTGGGTCGCAGGCATTAATATTTCCACAAGGAAAGAATTAGGAATTCTCTGCGGGCTCGCGCATGAGACGGATATCCCCGTACCAGGCATCCATCTTCTGCAGTGTGTTGTCGGTATCGGTCAGCACGCCCACGCCGATGAGGCGCCCCGGCTTCTCGCCGAAGATGCGCTCGTAGTCCTCGGCGATGTTGCGCTGGTAATGCTTCCATTGCCCCACGCTGGCCGGGCCGCTCTCGACTACCTGCATCTGGATGCGGCCGGTGCGGGTATTGGCGATGACGGTGCCGACCGGAGCCTGGTTTTCCCACACATACATCAGGGTGGCATAGGGCATGTCATGCCCGGTCAGCAACTTGGCGGTATCGAAGAGGATGGTATCCATCAGCGAGAGCTTGTCATGGTCGCCATCGAAGGCCAGCACGATGCGCACCGGCGAATCCTCGGTTTCCCGGTAGCGCAGGTCGGCCGTGGGAATGAGCCCGGCGGTCTTCCAGCTCCAGGACAGCCAGGGTTTCTTGTTGACGTCGATATTGACGGGGTGACGCAAGCCCGACGATGCCTGGTCGGCCCGCGCATGCAGGACGATACGGCCCTCCTGCTCGACCAGCTGGTAGTCGGTCGGCTTCTTCTTGCGCGCAAACAGCAGCGGCTCCCAGCCGCTCGGCAAGCCGCCCGCCTGGTTGCCCGAGAACAGGGCCAATGCCTGGTCCAGCCGCGCCTGGCGCGCGACCGCCTCGGGCGAAGGCGCCGCCTTCTGGCCGGCACAGCCAGCCAGCAGCAAGCCCGCGGCCAGGCAAGCCGAGGCCAGCACGCCGCGCGCAAACGACGACGTAGTCATCGCAGAGGCCGTGGAAGATGCAGGAAGTTGTGCAGCAAGGCGCGTGGCAGCACGCGTGAAACGCAAATTCATGAAGACCAACCGGAAGAAATGCGGCCACCCCGACCGCAGACGAAGGCTAACAGGAAAACGCGCCGGGCCGGCATCCGGGAAATCCCTAGTCGGTAAAAAAACTTAAAGAGGGCATGCAATCTTCCTGAGAACCGTTCGGGCTGAGTAGGCCCGATCAGGGCCGTATCGAAGACGCACCGTCCCAGCGCCTTCGATACGCGGCCATGCCGCTACTCAGTCCGAACGGGTGGGGCCGATGATACGGATGGTCAATTTTGCTGGCGCAGGATCTGGATGAACATCTTGGCCAGCGACGAGAGCGTCGTGTTCTTGCGGGTCACGATGCCGTAGTGCTCGATGCGGGTCTTCAGGTTCACCGGCAGGATGCCCAGCATCTGCTTGGCGGCGAAGAAGTGGGCGATATCCAGCGGCATCACCGCCACCATGTTCGATTGCGCCAGCAGGGTGATGGTGACGAAGGGAGAGGCCGTCTCGATCACGTTGCCCGGCACCTTCACGCCTTCCAGCTTGAACTCGTGCTCGATCCAGATGCGCATGGGCATGTTGCTGGAATACAGGATCCAGGACGCGTCGGCCAGCTCCTGCAGGCGCACCTTCTGGGCCGTGGCCAGTGGATGGTCGATGCCGCTGACGATGCACATGGGCTCGCCGCGCAGCATCTCGTAGTGGTACAGGTTGGGCTGGGAGCTGACCGAGGAGCGTCCTATCATCAGGTCGATGCGCCCCTGGTCCAGCAGCAGCAATTGGCGCGCACTGGTGTCTTCGCTGATCTCGATGGAGACCTCGGGCTGGATCTCGCGCAGGCGCGACAGCGCACGCGTGACGAAGGGCGCCGCGCCCATGATGGTACCGATGGACAGACGCCCGCCGCGCCCGCTGATCATGTTCTGCAACTCGTCGCGCAGGTTGGCCACATCGCTCTGGATCAGGCGCGCATAGCGGATCACACAGCGGCCCAGCTCGGTGGCCTCGATCCCGCGCGGGGAGCGGTCGAACAGGGTCACGCCCAGGGCATCTTCCATTTCATGCAAGGCCTTGGTGGCGGCCGGCTGGGTCATGTGCATGACCTCGGCGGCCTTGTGCAACGACCCCTGTTCGTCGAGCGCCGTCAGCAAGGCAACCTGGCGAAAGCGCAGGCGGCTGACGATGGAACCCACCGAGGGCAGTTCGCCGTCCCCGGTCAGTTGGTTATCACCCGATGAATTAAGCTCATTAGACATCGCTACCCTTGCCTCTTATAGTCGGTCCGGAAAAACCACAATGCTAGCGCATCTATCGGCCTGCCAAGGCGATGCGTGAAAAAAGCTCAGGAGACGTTGGCAGGATCGATGTTGCAGCCACGGCAGGTTTCCTGCCGCGTGCGAATGCATCGTCATCCTTGTCGCATGCCTGTCTGGCTGACCAGCGCTGAAATCGTGGAGAGACAAGGAGACCCGGTGAGGCTGATTCAATACCGCGACCGCCAGGGCGAGCGCCGAGTAGGCATCGTCAACGGCAGCAACATCCAGGTGCTGGACCAGGTGGCCAGCATGCGCGAACTGGCGCTGCTGGCGCTGCAGCGCGGCACCGGACTGGAGCGCCAGGCGCAATTGCTCAACAGCGACCGCTCCGAGGACTATGCCGCCATCCTGGCCGAGGCGCGCATCCTGGCACCGCTGGACCATCCTGACGCCGCCCATTGCCGCATCTCGGGTGCCGGCACCACCCACCTGGGCAGCGCCACCACGCGCGACAAGATGCATCGTCGCCTGGAAGGCGACGAGCTCGACAAGACCGACACGCAACTGATGATCGAATGGGGCATTGCCGGTGGCCGCCCCGCTCCCGGGGTGGCGGGCACGCAGCCGGAATGGTTCTACAAGGGTGATGGCAGCAGCATCGTCGCGCCGGGACAGGCCTTGCCCTGCCCCGACTTCGCGCTCGATGGCGGCGAGGAACCGGAGATCGTCGGCCTCTACCTGATCGACGATGCAGGCTGTCCGCGCCGGCTGGGCTTTGCCATTGGCAACGAATTCTCGGACCATGTGATGGAGCGCCGCAACTACCTCTACCAGGGCCATTCCAAGCTGCGCCACTGCTCCTTCGGGCCGGAACTGCTGGTGGGGCTGCCACCGGCGCACCTGGTGGGCATGACGCGCATCCGGCGCAATGGCCGCGTGATCTGGGAACAGGAGTTCCTGACCGGCCCCGACAACATGTGCCACTCCATCGAGAATCTCGAATATCACTATTTCAAGTATTCGCATCTGCTGCATCCGGGCGATGTCCACGTTCATTACATGGGCGCGGCCAACCTGTCCTTCGCCTACAGCGTGCGTACCCAGGATGGCGACAGCATCGAGATCAGCATTCCCGATTTCGGCGCGCCACTGGTCAATGGCATCGCCCACGTGAAGACCGCGTTTCGACCGGGAGGTGTCAAGCCGCTGTAGCCATGCTGCAGCGGCCCAGCCGCCCGGACCCAGGCGCGCCATCAGGCGCATGACATCCCGGCAATCATGCCAAGGCCCCGACGACAAGGTCGCAGAACAAGAGGCCGCCCCAGGAAAATATAGGAGACCACACTCATGTCGATGTATCACCCTCTCTCTGGATCTGGACTGCCGGAGCATCGATGAATTACACCTTCGACTTCATGAGCGTCTTCGCCAACTGGGACCGCCTGCTCATGGGGGCCTGGTTGACGATACAGCTCTCGGCACTATCCATCGTGCTGGGTTTCGTGCTGGGCACGCTGTGCGCCATCGCCTACAAGAGCCGGCACTGGCTGGTGCATGGACTGGTCAAGGCCTATGTCGAGATCATCCGCAACACGCCGCTGCTGGTGCAGGTGTTCCTGGTGTTCTTCGGCCTGGCCAGCATCGGCTGGAAGCTCACCGCCGAAACCGCAGCCGTCATCGCCCTGACCGTCAACGTCGGTGCCTACACCACCGAGATCATGCGCGCCGGCATCAACTCCATCCACCCCGGCCAGATCGAGGCGGCAGAGTGCCTGGGCATGTCGCGCTTCCATGTCTACTGGCACGTGGTGTTGCTGCCGGCGGTGGAACGCGTCTATCCCTCGCTGACCAGCCAGTTCATCCTGCTCATGCTGGCCTCCAGCATCACCTCGCAGATCTCGGCTGAAGAACTGACCGCCACCGCCAACCTGGTGCAGTCAGAGACCTTCCGCAGCTTCGAGGTCTATGCGGTCATCGCGGTGGCTTACCTGGCGCTGTCCTTCCTGTTCCGTGGCGCATTCTGGCTGGTCAGCCAGATCGCCTTCGTGCGCAAGCGCAAGCTTGGCACCAACCTGTGAGGAGCGGCGATGAATTCATTTAGTTTCCTGCACGTCGAATACCTGTTGCAGGCTGCCGTCTGGACCGTGGTGCTGTCGCTGGTGGCCTTCGTCTTCGGTGGCGTGGCCGGCTTCGTGATCGCGCTGTGGCGCGTCTCGCCCAATCGCCTGTTGCGCAATATCGCCAGCGGCTATATCCAGGTGGTACAGGGCATCCCGCTGCTGGTGATCCTGTTCGTGTCCTACTTCGGGCTGGCCATCGCCGGCTTCAAGCTGACACCGCTGGTGGCGGCCGGGATTTCCTTCGCGATCTATTGCGCCGCGTTTCTGGGCGAGATCTGGCGCGGCTGCATCCAGGCAGTGCCCAGGACGCAATGGGAAGCCTCGGAATGCCTGGGCTTCAACCGCTTCGAGCAATTGACCAAGGTGATCCTGCCGCAAGCCATCAAGATCGCCACGCCACCGACGGTGGGCTTCATGGTGCAGATCGTCAAGAACACCTCGCTGGCCTCGGTGATCGGCTTTGTCGATCTCTCGCGTGCCGGCCAGATCATCAACAACTCCACCTTCCAGCCGTTCACTGTCTTCGGCTGCGTGGCGCTCATCTATTTTTGCCTGTGCTTCCCGCTGTCGGCGCTGTCCAAGCACTTTGAAAGGAAACTGAATGTCAGCCATCGTTAAGATCAAGGATCTGCACAAGAGCTTCGGCACCAACAAGGTCTTGAACGGCGTCTCGCTGGATGTGCAGAAGGGCCAGATGGTGGCCATCATCGGTCGCAGCGGCTCGGGCAAGAGCACGCTCCTGCGCTGCCTCAACGGCCTGGAAAAAGTGGATGCCGGCGACATCAAGGTCTGCGGCCATGACATCCATCATCCCGACAAGCTGAACCTGCGCGAACTGCGCAAGCAGGTCGGCATCGTCTTCCAGAGCTACAACCTGTTCCCGCACCTGACGGTGGAGCGCAACATCACCCTGGCACTGACCACCATCAAGAAGATGTCGGTCGAGGAAGCCAGGAAGATCGCCCACAAGGTCCTGCAACTGGTCGGTCTGGAAAACAAGAAGGACGCCTATCCCGAGCAGCTCTCCGGCGGCCAGGCGCAGCGCGTGGCGATCGCCCGCTCGCTGGCGATGGCTCCGGAACTGATGCTCTTCGATGAAGTGACCTCGGCGCTGGACCCCGAACTGACGGCCGAAGTGCTGAAGGTCATGGAAGACCTGGCCCGCGAGGGCATGACCATGGTCCTGGTCACCCACGAGATGGCGTTCGCCCGCAAGCTGGCCGATGTACTGGTATTCATGCACCAGGGCCAGGTGTGGGAGATCGGGCCACCGGATGAGCTCTTCAGCAATCCCAAAACGGCTGAATTGCAGAAGTTCGTGTCCAGCGATCTCTAAGTTTTCCGCAGGCAGGGATTTAGTTTTTACCAGGCAGTTTTAAATAAACCACTCAGGAGACACCCATGAAGAATCTGCTCAATTTCACCCGCAAGGCGGCCGCCGTCGTGCTGGGCCTGGCCTGCTTCGCTCAGGTCGCCCACGCCGATGCGCTGGCCGACATCAAGGCGCGCAAGAAGGTACTGATCGCCATCGACCTGGGCGCGCCTCCCTTCGGCATGACCAACGCCAAGCTGGAGCCGCAGGGTTCGGACGTCGAGACCGCGCGCCTGCTGGCCAAGGACATGGGCGTGGAACTGGAGATCGTGCAGGTCACCGGCCCCAATCGCATTCCCTTCCTGATGACCGGCAAGGCTGACATGGTGATCTCGTCCTTCTCAATCACGCCGGAACGCCAGAAGGTGGTGGCCTTCACCCAGCCTTATGGCGCCTCGCAATTCGTGGTGGCCGCGCCCAAGAGCGAGAACATCAAGGCCTTGAATGACCTGGTCGGCAAGCGCGTGGCCGTAGTGCGCGGCAACATGCAGGATTCGCTGCTCACGCCGATCGCGCCCAAGGGGACCAACATCGTGCGCTTCGACGACGATGCCACCGTGACCGCAGCCATCATCTCCGGCCAGGTCGACGCCCTGTGTACGCCCAACTCGCTGGCCTCGGCCATTGCCAAGCAGAACCCATCCAAGAACCTGGAAACCAAGTTCGCCATCAAGGACATCCCCTATGCCATTGGCCTGCGCAAGGGCGAGCCGGCACTGGAAAAGTGGCTCAACGACTGGATCTCCACCAACCTGAAGAATGGCAAGCTGCCCGGCATCTACCAGCAATGGGTGGGCAGCCCCATGCCTGACCTGGCGCAGTTCGCGGCCAAGTAATTAAGTAATTGATGTTCAAGCAAACGTAACCACCCGGCATGCCCTGCGCCTTGCGCGCCGGGCATGCGCCCGCCGCGATTGCGGCCAGCCTGCACCACTCCACGATTCTCAACGAGATCATCATGAAAGCTATCTCTCCCGTCATCCGATTGAATCCCGTCGATGATGTCGTCATTGCCCGCCAGCAGCTCATCTCCGGCACGGTGCTGGAAGAGGAAGGCGGCCTGAAGGTACAAGGCCTCATTCCCGCCGGCCACAAGATGGCCACCCGCGCCATCGCCGTGGGCGAGCCGGTCAAGCGCTATGGCCAGATCATCGGCACGGCCAGCCAGGCGATCGCGCCGGGCCAGCACGTGCACACCCATAACCTGGCCATGGCCGAGTTCTCGCGCGAGCACCATTTCGGCGCCGACGTGAAGCCGGTGGACTTCGTGGCTGAACCAGCCACCTTCATGGGCATCGTGCGTCCGGACGGCCGCGTGGCCACGCGCAACTACATCGGCGTGCTGACCTCGGTGAACTGCTCGGCCACGGCCGCGCGCGCCATCGCCGACCACTTCCGCCGCGATATCCATCCCGAGGCGCTGGCCGACTATCCCAACATCGATGGCGTGGTGGCACTGACCCACGGTCTCGGTTGCGCGGTCGACTCCCAGGGCGAGCCGCTGCAGATCCTGCGCCGCACCCTGGCCGGCTATGCCAAGCATCCCAACTTCGCCGCCGTGCTGGTGGTGGGCCTGGGTTGCGAAACCAACCAGATCTCGGGTCTGATGGAAAGCCACAACCTCAAGGAAGGCGAATACTTCCACACCTTCACCATCCAGAGCACCGGCGGCACCGCCAAGACGGTGGCGCTGGGGATCGAGAAGATCAAGAAGATGCTGCCCAAGGCCAACGACATCCAGCGCGAACCGGTCTCGGCCAAACACCTGACGCTGGGCCTGCAGTGCGGTGGTTCGGACGGCTACTCGGGCATCACCGCCAACCCGGCACTGGGGGCGGCGGTGGATCTGCTGGTGAAGCACGGCGGCACCGCCATCCTCTCGGAAACCCCGGAAATCTATGGCGCCGAACACCTGTTGACCCGTCGCGCGGTCTCGCCGGAAGTGGGCGAGAAGCTGCTGGCCCGCATCGCCTGGTGGGAGGAGTATTGCGCCAAGAACGATGCCGAGATGAACAACAACCCCTCGGCCGGCAACAAGGCCGGGGGCCTGACCACCATCCTGGAGAAATCGCTGGGTGCGGTGGCCAAGGGTGGCACCACCAACCTGGTGGACGTCTACAAGTATGCCGAGACGGTCACGGCGCGCGGCTTCGTCTTCATGGATACCCCGGGATACGATCCGATCTCGGCTACCGGCCAGGTCGCCGGCGGTGCCAACATGATCTGCTTCACCACCGGTCGTGGTTCGGCCTATGGCTGCGCACCGGCGCCGTCGCTGAAACTGGCGACCAATACGGCGCTGTGGCAACGCCAGGAAGAGGACATGGACATCAACTGCGGCGAGATCGCCGACGGCAATGTCAGTCCGCAGGAAATCGGCCAGCGCTTCTTCCAGATGATCCTCGATACCGCCTCGGGCAAGAAGACCAAGAGCGAGCTGCACGGCTACGGACAGGATGAGTTCGTGCCCTGGCATATCGGCGTCTATACCTGATCAGCAGTCCTTTCGTTCTTTCGCATCGTCCCGGCTGGCCGGGCGATGCGGACGATCCTCCGGCCAAGCATCCTTGCCCCACCCCGATCGAGGGTGCTTCGCCCGCGGTGATGTCCGTCCCCCTCTTAGCATTTTTTTCATTTTGGCCCGCTTCCCGAGTCGTCCGGGCCAGCCTTCAACAACAAGGATCCAATAACATGGCACATACCTATACACTACAGGCGCACCTGCCTGAAGACCATGCCCAGGCCACCCTGATCGGCCGCGTATGGCAACCGGGCGTCGGCCCGGTACTGGTGAAGATCGACGCCGATGGCGCCTATGACCTGACCCTGATCGCCGCCACCTCCAGCGAACTGCTGGAGCTCGATGACCCGGCCACTGCCGTGCGCGCAGCCACCAACATGACGCGCGTGGCCACGCTGCAGGAGCTGCTCGACAATGCCGATGCCAGCCATCGCGACACCTCGCGCCCCTGGCTGCTGGCGCCCATCGACCTGCAGGCCGTCAAGGCCAGCGGCGTGACCTTCGTGGCCAGCATGCTGGAGCGCGTGATCGAGGAACAGGCCCGTGGCGATGCCGGCAAGGCCGAATCGGTGCGGCGCGCCATCACGGCGGTGATCGGCGACAACCTCTCCAGCGTGGTGCCGGGCTCGCCTGGCGCTGCGCGCCTGAAGGAAGTGCTGCTGGAACAGGGCGTCTGGTCGCAATACCTGGAAGTGGGCATCGGCCCGGATGCCGAGATCTTTACCAAGGCCCAGCCGATGTCGTCGGTGGGCCTGGGCGATGAAGTCGGCATCCATCCGAAGTCGGCCTGGAACAATCCCGAACCCGAGATCGTGCTGGCCATCAACAGCCGTGGCAAGGTGGTCGGCGCCACGCTGGGCAACGACGTCAACCTGCGCGACTTCGAAGGCCGCAGTGCCCTGTTGCTGGGCAAGGCCAAGGACAACAATGCCTCCTGCGCGGTCGGACCTTTCATTCGCCTGTTCGACGCAAACTTTTCAATTGACGACGTACGTCGCGCCGAACTTACAATGCAAGTCGATGGTACCGAAGGCTTCACGCTCAAGGGGAGCAGCTCGATGTCCATGATCAGTCGCGATCCGCTGCAACTGGTGGAACATGCGATCGGCCCCAACCACCAGTATCCGGATGGTCTGGTCCTGTTCCTGGGCACCATGTTCGCACCGACCCAGGACCGTTTCGGCCCCGGCCAGGGCTTCACGCACCAGGTGGCCGATGTCGTCACGATTGCCACCGGCAAGCTGGGCGCGCTGGTCAACACGGTCAACTTCAGCGACAAGACCGCGCCATGGACCTTCGGCCTGACCGCCCTGTTCAAGAACCTGGCCCAACGCAAACTCATCTAACGCAAAGGAACAAGCATGTCTGCATCCACTGGCCGCCTCGCCGGCAAGACCGTACTGATCACTGCTGCCGCGCAAGGCATTGGCCGCGCCTCGACCGAGCTGTTCGCCCGCGAAGGTGCGCGCGTCATTGCCACCGACATCAGCAAGCAGCACCTGGAGGCGCTGGCAGGCATCTCCGGTGTGGAGACGCGCCTGCTGGACGTCACCGATGACGCCGCCATCAAGGCCCTGGTGGCCGGCGTCGGCACCATCGACGTGCTCTTCAACTGCGCCGGCTATGTCGCGGCGGGCAACATCCTGGAGTGCGATGACAAGGCCTGGGACTTCTCCTTCAACCTCAATGCCAAGGCCATGTTCCACACCATCCGCGCGGTGCTGCCGGGCATGCTGGCCAAGAAGGCGGGATCCATCGTCAATATCGCCTCGGCCGCATCGAGCGTGAAGGGTGTGGCCAACCGCTTCGCCTATGGTGCTTCCAAGGCGGCTGTGGTGGGCCTGACCAAGTCGGTGGCGGCGGACTTCGTATCGCAAGGCGTTCGTTGCAATGCGATCTGCCCGGGCACCATCGAATCGCCTTCGCTGAACCAGCGCATCAGCACCCAGGCCAAGGAAACCGGCAAGAGCGAGGATGAAGTCCGTGCCGCCTTCGTGGCACGCCAGCCGATGGGCCGTATCGGCAAGGCCGAGGAAGTGGCGGCACTGGCGCTGTACCTGGCCTCGGACGAGTCCAACTTCACGACTGGCTCGGTGCACATGATCGACGGTGGCTGGTCTAACTGATGTCGATGGCGGGTGTTAGTCGGGTAGGACGGCTTTCTTAGTCTTTTCCTGAGCACCTCGCTGCAACACGAAAACGGCATGCCTGGCGCATGCCGTTTTTTCTGGGGCACGGGCGTTGCTCTCCCCGCGTCCTGTTCAGGTTTATCAATCGATATCATCGGCGCATAATGAGCGCTTTGTTCCTACTGGCAACGCTCATGTCCGAACCTTCTTCCTCCTTCGATGCGGTCACCTCCGCCTTCCCCGAACCGATGTTGCTGGGGGAGTCGCCCCTGTGGCATGCCGAGGAGAGCTCCCTGTACTGGATCGATATCCCTGGCCGTGCCGTCCATCGCCTGCACCCGGATAGCCAGCAGCACCAGCGCTGGGACATGCCGGAGGAGCCGGGCAGCATCGTCAAGCATGCGCAAGGCGGGCTGGTGGTGGCGTTGCGTACGGGCATGTTCCATCTCCACACCGGGACGGGTGCACTGAGCCCGATGCTGGCGGCGCCCTATGACACCGGCCGTATCCGTTTCAACGATGGCCGCTGCGATGCGGCGGGGCGCTTCTGGTGCGGCACCATCTATGAGCCGCGTGACCGCGAAGCTGGCACCCTGTATTGCTTCGAGCGTAACACCCTGCGGGATGCGCATCATCCAGTGACCACTTCCAATGGCCTTGCCTTCAGCCCTGACCAGAGGTTGATGTATCACTCCAATACACCCGCGCACCGCATCAACGTCTATGACTATGATCTGGCCACCGGCCAGACCAGCCATTGCCGGCTTCTGCGCCAGTTCGACAGCGACAAGAGCGCGCCGGACTATGGCGGCCGTCCGGATGGTGCCGCCGTGGACAGCGAAGGTGCGTACTGGTGTGCAATGTTCGAGGGAGCAAGGGTACTGAGGCTATCGCCCCAGGGCGACATCCTGCAGGAAATCCGCTTGCCGGCACGTTGCCCGACCATGGTGGCCTTCGGCGGTGCTGACCTGCGCACGCTCTACATCACGACCGGGCGCAATGGGCGAAGCGAAGCTGAGCTGGCGCAATATCCATTGTCTGGGCATGTGCTGGCCGTCCGTGTCGACGTGGCCGGCCGCCTGGAATACAGCTACCGGCCTTGAGCTAGTGATGCTGTGAGCGCGGGCTTGTGGTGTCCGCGCCAAAAACAGACACGCGAGTATGCAATTGTGATGATTATGAGAGAATATCGCGGCATCGCGGACGTAAAGATCCGCGCGGAATCCTTGCAGAGAGCCCCTTCAAAACTATTTACGCGTTGAAAGACAATCCATGACTAAATTGAAGAACCTGGTCGCCAAGATCGCATTTGCTGGTGTTGCCGCTGTCGCCATCCAATCCCCCAGCTACGCCATTGATGGCATGTCGCTGGAATATGGTACCGGCAACAACACCCAGCTGGCCCGTGTCGGCGCCCAATTCAACTGGGGGCCGAACTGGAATTTCTGGCAATCCAACGGTACCCACATCGGCGGCTACTGGGACCTGTCGCTGGCCGACTGGAAGATGAATCACTACAACAACACCAATGACAGCGGCAACCTGATCGACCTGGGCCTGACTCCGGTGCTGCGCTTCCAGCGTGACGATGGCAAGGGTTTCTATGGCGAAGCCGGTATCGGTGTCCACCTGTTCTCCAAGCTCTATCGCAACAACGACAAGGTGCTGTCGACGGCCTTCCAGTTCGGTGACCACGTCGGTGCCGGTTACGTGTTCAGCAATGGCCTGGACCTGGGCATCCGCCTGCAGCACTTCTCCAACGGTGGCATCAAGCAGCCTAACGGCGGCGTGAACTTCGCCGTGGCGCGTGTGGCTTACAAGTTCTAAGTCCGTGCGTAACAGCCCGCTGATCGCGTGGCTGGCATGAAATGAAAAGCCGGCGTAGCCGGCTTTTTTGTTGCCTGCATTTTCAGGCATGCATCGGGGATGATCGACTTGGAGCTTGAATAGTTAGTTTTCTTGCCTGTGTATAAAAATAACTTTTCTATGCTGTACGGGAAATGCTGTGCATAAGATTGTTCCTGCACGGTCCTGGGTGTCGATTTCATCGTCAGTCGGAGGGCTATCAGTACTTGAATGTGTTAGTCCTTGTGCATAACAGCGATATCAACTGCGTCTGCCCGGCCTTGCAGCCTGTGTATAAAACCAAGGGAAACAGGTAGGCAGCAGGTCACGATCTCTGGTTAGTCAAACAGGTAGAGAGACGACAGCATCAAGGCTGGCCGGGGTGACGGAAACTGCTGAAGTAGATTTACCGATTTAGTTATTTCCGGGATGCGATGGAGCCGGCTCTCCAGACACACGTAAGCGCATCAAAAGCGTCCGCCCAAAGCAAAAACCCTCGCTACTTGCGTAACGAGGGTCCTTGGGAGTAACAAGCCTGACGATGACCTACTTTCACACTGGTTGCAGCACTATCATCGGCGCGAAGTCGTTTCACGGTCCTGTTCGGGATGGGAAGGGGTGGTACCAACTTGCTATAGTCATCAGGCATAACTT